>PPYF01462133.1_pt1 | contig 130002 bp, 121 predicted proteins | sample 1559871 | NCBI WGS metagenome assembly PPYF01 (sample SAMN08240021, study PRJNA423297) | Human gut metagenome, whole genome shotgun sequencing project.
TTTAATCAATTGGTCGCAGGTTCGAATCCTGCACGACCCACCAATGTAAAAAAGCGCCCTAAAGGCGCTTTTTTGCTATCTGCGATACTCAAAGATTCGAACCTGCAGCAGGTTTGAGTTGAGCGCAGCGAAACAACGGAGCCGCTCGCGGCGACGGCCCGAAGGGCGAGCGAAGCGAGTCATCCTGCACGACCCACCAATGTAAAAAAGCGCCCTAAAGGCGCTTTTTTGCTATCTGCGATTTGCGAAATTGCCTGATGCGCTTCACTTAGCAGACTACTATTTCCGGCAATTCCTGTCTCCTCACCTACTGTGTCAATGCAGCCAACAGCTTAACCATCGCGGGCGTCACCTGCTGTGTTTCATAAACAATATATAAATCTGCAGGGATGCGCTGTTTGAGCGGACGGAAAATGACACCTGGCCAGTTCATTTGTGCGTAGCTGTCCGCTATCAATGTGATACCAATGCCCATACTGACCATAGCGAGTACCGTTTGCGGTTCATTAACTTCGCGAATAACAACCAGTGAAAATCCCACCTGCTGGCAAACTCGCTGCAAAAAATCCCAGTCAGTGTAAACGGGCGGCATTGTAACAAAATACTCGTCACGTAGCGCTTCCAGCGGGACGGTGGAAAATGATGAGAGATGATGCTCTTCAGGCATCGCCACCAGAAACGCCGATTCATGCAACCGTAAGCTGGTAAAACCAGTCGGTGGTTCTGTCGCCATTCGCCAGATCCCGGCATCAAGTTCGCGGCGTTCCAGCAAGGCCATTTGCATCGCGGGCATCTTTTCGCGAAAAAGAACGTCAACGTTAGGATTTTCCCTGAGGAATCGCCGCATAACCGGGCGCATCCGTCCCCACATTGCCGTTCCCACTACGCCGAGTTCAATCCGCCCTGCTTCTCCCCGACCTATTTGTTCAATCCGAGCCAATACATTATTAGCATTCACCAGCAATCGACGCGATTCTTCCATCAAGATTTTGCCCGCGTGTGTCAGTACGACGCTGCGCGAATGGCGAATAAAAAGCTGCGTGCCGAGTTGATTTTCCAGCTCTTTAATATGAATGCTGAGCGGAGGCTGAGACATATTTAAACGCGCTGCTGCGCGGCCAAAATGCAACTCTTCCGCTACGGCAAGAAAATAACGGAGCAACTTAAGATCTGTTCTGTATACGCGTTCCATAATTAAGTGCTCCATATAATAAATACATCGTATTAAATTATCATGGCATAAAGTATTTCACCACCAGATATCCGACATACATAAACACAATGGATAATATACCCGGTAATACATTTGGTACAGGAATAGGCAAGCGCACGATTGTAAACAAAGCACCAATACCAAAACCAACGCCGGAAGAAAATAAAATATCTTTCACTAATTAACCTTTATCATAAAAGCAGCTCTGAAGAGCAGAGCCGCGAATCCTTTTAATGAGTCACCGCTCGATGCTTTATCTTTTCAGGGTCATGATTATATTTAAACCCAAAGAAAAATATCACTGCGAGAAAAAGAGCATATCCTGCAAACACCAGCCAGATAGTTTGCCAGTCTTTTACGCCATCCACCGAAAAGTAATCTACTGCCATGCCACTCAGAATCGAGCCAACCCATGCGCCGACACCATTTACCATGGTCATAAAGAGCCCCTGCGCGCTGGCACGAATGCTGGAATCAACTTCCTGTTCGACAAATACCGAACCAGAAATATTGAAGAAATCGAATGCACAGCCATAAACAATCATCGACAGCAGCAGCAAAATAAATCCGGTTGTTGACGGATCGCCATAGGCGAAGAAGCCAAAGCGCAGCGTCCAGGCCACCATACTCATCAGCATGACGGTTTTAATGCCAAATCGCTTTAAAAAGAATGGGATAGTCAGTATAAAGCCCACTTCTGCCATCTGTGATACCGACAGCAAAATGGAGGGGTATTTCACCACAAAACTGTCAGCAAACTCCGGGTTACGGGCGAAATCATGTAGGAACGGATTACCAAAAACGTTGGTAATTTGCAGTACCGCACCCAGCATCATGGCAAAGAGGAAAAAGATGGCCATGCGTGGATTTTTAAACAGCACGAAGGCATCCAGACCCAGCTTGCTGGCAAGCGATGTGGTCGCTTTTTTCTCAGCAACCGGAATCTTCGGCAAAGTCAGCGCATAAGCCGACAGCAGCAATGACGCACCGGACGCGATATACAGCTGCAGACTACTCAATTCCAGATGCAGCAGGCTTACTGCCCACATCGCGACAATGAACCCCACCGTACCAAAAACGCGAATGGGTGGGAAAGCGGTCACCGGGTCAAGCCCGGCCTGGGCAAGACAGGAATAAGAGACGCTGTTCGATAACGCAATAGTCGGCATAAACGCCATCGCATTGACTAACATCGCCCAAAACATCATATCCGGATCAGTTACGGATGCCGCATAAAAAAGTACGCCCGCACACACCAGGTGACACAGCATGTATGCACGTTCTGCGCGCAGCCATTTGTCTGCGATGATCCCCATTATACCAGGCATAATAATCGCGGCGATCCCCTTGGAACTGTAAACCATGCCAACATTAGCGCCGGTGAAATGAAGGGTATTAATCATGTAAGAGCCGAGGGTAACCAGCCAGCTCCCCCAGATAAAATATTGCAAAAAGGACATTACCTTTAAGCGCATAGCGATGCTCATAATCGTTTCCTTGTCGCATCATATGGCCTCACCCGCGAGGCCGTTTCTTATTGTTTTTCTCAGGCTATTTTGCGCAGAAAGCCACAAATAAGGTTGATGAAGTTCTGCTTAGAGAGCTCCGCAGCCGCCAGCGTTTGCGCATGTGACAATTTCACATCGCTTAAACCTTCCGCCATATTGGTAATCGCAGAGACCGCAACGACTTTAAGGTCGCAATGGCGAGCTGAAATAACCTCAGGCACCACAGACATACCAACAACATCCCCACCAATAATTTGCATCATGCGAATTTCCGCCGCAGTCTCGAAATTCGGCCCCGGATACGAGACGAACACGCCCTCCGTCAGAGGGAAACCCTCTTCTTTCGCCACTTTTTGTAACAGTGCGCGGTATTCCGCATCGTAGGCATTTGCCAGTGAGAAGAAACGCTCTCCAAAACGATCATCGTTAAGTCCCACCATCGGCGTACCTGGCATGGTGTTGATATGATCTTTCAATGCGACCAGGCTGCCTGCCCCCACTTCCGGACGCAGCGAGCCTGCCGCATTGGTGCAGAACAGTAGCTCGCAGCCCAGCAGCTTAAAGGTACGAATTGCGTCAGTCATAATGGTCATTCCACGACCTTCGTAGAAATGTCCGCGACCTTTCATACATACCACCGGTACGCCCTGGAGATGGCCCAGCACTAACTCCCCCGCATGACCATGTACAGTACTTACCGGGAAGCCCGGCAGCTTTTCGTAGGAAATTGCGACAGCGTTCTCAATCTGATCGGCCAGCGCGCCCAGCCCGGAACCTAAAATAAAGGCCACTCGTGGCGTGAAATCAGGTTTATAAGTCTTGATAATATCTATGCAAAACAGCGGGTTATGAGAAAATTGAACCTGAGACATATATATCCTTTTTCTGTAGGGTGGAATCTAACGCCTTTTTATAGCGAGGTTGTCCCGGCTCTTACCAATACACTTTTCTCACGCATTCAATAGCGATTCGATATCGATGGATTTATATCTTTTCTCTATTAATCCACGGTAAAAACTGTATTGGCGATATTAATTCCTTTGCATTAACAATATGCCGTTTTTAGCAAACCACTTTATTAAGCAACCTACTAATAACGATCGGCATAGGGAATTATGCTATGAAAAAACATCTTTTAACTCTGACACTTTCCTCTATATTAGCGATACCTTTTGTATCTCATGCAGAATTTAAAGGCGGTTTTGCAGATATCGGCGTGCATTATCTGGACTGAACCAGCCAGACTACCGAAAAATCGTCGACCAAATCACACAAAGATGATTTTGGCTATCTTGAATTTGAAGGTGGCGCTAACTTTAGTTGGGGAGAAATGTACGGGTTCTTCGACTGGGAAAACTTCTATAACGGTCGCCATAATAAACCAGGTAGCGAGCAGCGTTATACCTTTAAAAATACCAACCGTATTTACCTGGGTGACACCGGATTTAATCTCTACTTGCATGCGTATGGCACCTACGGTTCTGCGAATCGCGTGAATTTCCACGACGATATGTTCCTGTACGGTATCGGCTACAATTTCACCGACAGCGGTTGGTGGTTCAAACCGTTCTTTGCTAAGCGTTATACAGATCAAACCTATTACACTGGCGACAACGGCTATGTCGCCGGCTGGGTTGCAGGTTACAACTTTATGCTGGGCAGCGAGAAATTCACTCTTACCAACTGGAACGAGTACGAGTTTGACCGTGACGCTACCTATGCAGCGGGTAATGGCGGTAAAGAAGGGCTGAATGGCGCAGTTGCACTGTGGTGGAATGCAACATCACACATTACTACGGGGATTCAGTATCGATATGCGGATGACAAACTGGGCGAAGATTTTTACCAGGATGCGATAATCTACTCCATCAAATTTAACTTCTGATTGATTACTGCCGGGGCTCCCGGCAGTATGAATTCACTCTATATCTGATACAACGGATCCCCTTCCCGCCCAGCCATTAGCGCATTGCCCTGGTCTCGTACCACGTCCCATAAAGCTTCAGCGGCGGTGGAAAGTGAACGGTTCTTCCTGCGCACCAGCATCAACTGGCGTTCAACAACCGGCGTAATGCGCTTTACCACCAGTGGGCTACCTTCAGGCAATGGTAGCGCCAGTGCAGGAAGAATACTGATGCCGATGCCTGCGGCTACCATCGGGAACAGCGTCGCCGGATGTCCAATCTCCTGCACAATATTCGCCTGAATACCATTGCGCGCCAGCGCTGCGTCAATCAGCGGTCGGCTGCCTGACGCGTAATCCTGCAACACCAATTTCGCTCCCTGTAATGCCTGCCAGGGTACATAATCTTCCACGGCCAAAGCGCTATCGCGATGGCAAAGCAGAAAGAAAGGCTCGGAAAGAATCGCTTCACATTGCAGATCGCCCACTGGGCCTGGATCGATGACGATGCCAAAATCGACATCTCCCTGGCGAATACTTTCCATCACCCACTGCTGCGGACGATCGTGCAGGACAAACTGAATATCTGGATAGCGGCGATGGCTTTCAGCAATGCATTGCGGAATAAAATGCGCGGAAATGGTCTGGCTGGCAGCGACCCGAACTTTTCCGCTCAGTTGTTGCCCCATACGCCCGGTATCGCGCAACGTGCTGTTCAGTTCATCCAGCAGTCGCTCAAGACGCAAAGACAGCTGCTGCCCTGCATCTGTAAGCACCACTTCACGCGTGGTTCTGTCCAGCAGGCGAACACCAGTATGATTTTCCAGCTCCTTCACACTGTGACTCACTGCCGACTGGCTCAGGCCGATACGCTCTCCTGCACGACTAAAACTTTTCTCCTGCGCTACTGTGACGAAAACCTTTAATTGTTTTAAAGAATAATTCATCTGTTTTCTTCATGAATGGATGCAATAAATCAATTTTATTTCTCAAACTGGAAGAAGCACAATAGAACCATCGATCATCTGGAGTCTTTATGAAACTTTTTCGTATCCTCGATCCTTTCACCTTAACCCTGATCACGGTGGTGTTGCTGGCCTCTTTCTTTCCGGCCAGAGGCGATTTCGTCCCCTTCTTTGAAAATCTGACCACCGCAGCTATTGCCCTGCTGTTCTTTATGCACGGCGCGAAGTTGTCGCGTGAGGCGATTATTGCTGGCGGTGGTCACTGGCGACTGCATTTGTGGGTAATGTGCAGCACCTTCGTGCTGTTTCCGATTCTGGGTGTACTGTTTGCCTGGTGGAAACCGGTAAATGTCGACCCGATGCTCTACTCCGGTTTTCTCTACTTGTGCATTCTCCCGGCTACCGTGCAGTCTGCAATCGCCTTCACGTCAATGGCGGGCGGTAACGTCGCGGCGGCGGTTTGTTCTGCGTCAGCATCCAGCCTGCTGGGGATTTTCCTTTCACCATTGCTGGTTGGTCTGGTGATGAATGTTCACGGTGCAGGGGGCAGCCTTGAGCAGGTCGGTAAAATTATGCTGCAACTGCTGCTGCCGTTTGTGTTGGGGCATCTTTCCCGGCCGTGGATTGGTGACTGGGTGTCGCGCAATAAAAAATGGATTGCGAAAACTGACCAGACGTCCATTCTGTTGGTGGTTTATACAGCGTTCAGCGAAGCCGTCGTTAATGGTATCTGGCATAAAGTTGGCTGGGGATCATTGCTGTTTATCGTGGTGGTCAGCTGCGTTCTTCTGGCTATCGTGATTGTAGTTAACGTCTTTATGGCACGCCGACTGGGCTTCAATAAGGCAGATGAAATTACTATCGTCTTTTGTGGTTCGAAAAAGAGTCTGGCAAATGGCATCCCGATGGCAAACATTCTGTTCCCCACATCGGTGATCGGTATGATGGTGCTGCCCCTGATGATTTTCCATCAGATCCAATTGATGGTCTGTGCGGTGCTGGCGCGTCGATACAAACGCCAGACCGAACAGTTACAGGCACAGCAGGAAAGCAGCGCCGATAAAGCTTAAAGCGGACGCTTCAGGGGCTGGACCAGTTGCGTCAGCCCCTCGGTTTTAATCAGCAGCGTGATTTGCATTAGCTCACCGAGCTTCCCTGCCGGGAATTCATCTTTGCGGGCAAACCACAGCAGATACTCCTCCGGCAGGTCGATTAAGCGACGCCCTTTATATTTGCCAAACGGCATTATCGTATTGGCTATTTCAATCAGCTGCTCTTTTTCCATCTCAGCTACCCAGCAAACGCAGCATTTCCGCTTCGTCGATGACTTCAATGCCCAGTTCCTGCGCTTTCGCCAGTTTAGAACCTGCCGCTTCTCCGGCAATCACCAGATCGGTTTTCTTCGACACGCTGCCCGCGACTTTCGCGCCCAGTTCAACCAGTCGAGCTTTAGCGTCATCACGCGACATCTGGCTTAAGCTGCCCGTAAGCACCACGGTTTTACCAGCAAACGGGCTGTCAATCTCTTCCGCGTTGATAACGATCGGCGCAGGCCAGTGAACACCTTCCGCCAACAGCTCGCTGATGACATTGCGGTTGCTTTCTTCGGCAAAGAAGTTGTGAACGTGGGATGCAACGACAATGCCAACATCAGGCACCTTTTGCAGCTCTTCAATCGAAGCGGCTTCCAGCGCTTCCAGCGTGCCGAAATATGCCGCCAGACCTGCTGCGGTGGCCTCGCCGACTTCACGGATGCCAAGTGCATAGAGGAAGCGAGCAAAGGTGGTTTCTTTCGCTTTTTCCAGCGCGTTAACCACGTTTTGTGCCGATTTTGGCCCCATACGCTCCAGTCCGGTCAGTTTGCCTGCGGTGAGTTTGAACAGATCTGCCGGAGTATGGACATATTCTTTTTCAACCAGCTGATCGATGATTTTGTCGCCCATTCCGTCAACATCCATCGCACGGCGGGAAACAAAGTGTTTCAGCGACTCTTTACGCTGCGCACCGCAAATCAGGCCACCGGTACAGCGGGCAACCGCTTCACCTTCCACACGCTCAACGTCAGAACCACATACCGGACAATGCGTCGGGAATACAACCTCACGGGTATCTTCCGGGCGTTCAGAAAGCACGACGTTAACCACCTGCGGGATCACGTCGCCAGCGCGGCGAATCACCACTTTATCGCCAATGCGTAAACCAAGACGTTCGATTTCATCCGCATTGTGTAAGGTTGCGTTACTCACCAGCACGCCAGCAACATGGACAGGTTCCAGACGCGCAACAGGCGTAATCGCGCCAGTACGCCCAACCTGAAACTCGACGTCACGCACAAAGGTCATCTGCTCCTGCGCCGGGAATTTAAACGCTACCGCCCAGCGCGGGGCACGCGCGACAAAGCCAAGCTGCTCCTGCTGTTCCAGTGAGTTGACCTTAATCACCACGCCGTCGATATCAAAGCCCAGCGTCGGGCGGTCTTCTTCCACTTTGTGATAGAACGCCAGCACTTCTTCCGCCGATTCACAAAGCGTTACCCGATCGCTGACCGGCAACCCCCACTTTTTAAATTGCAGTAAACGGCCAAGATGAGTATCCGGCAGCTCGCCACCTTCCAGAACACCAACGCCATAGCAGAAAAAAGTGAGCGGTCGCTTCGCTGTAATACGCGGATCAAGCTGACGCAGTGAACCAGCTGCCGCATTACGTGGGTTAGCAAAAACTTTCCCGCCCGTGCGTCGCGCATCTTCGTTAATCTTTTCGAACCCCGCCTGCGGCAGGAACACTTCACCACGCACTTCCAGACGCGCCGGGATATTCTCTCCGTGCAGCTTCAGCGGAATGGCGCGAATAGTACGCACATTAGACGTGATATCTTCCCCGGTGGTGCCATCGCCACGGGTCGCGGCACTGACTAAAACGCCATTTTCATACAGAATACTGACGGCAAGGCCATCCAGCTTCAGCTCACAGCACCAGGTGACTTTCTCGTTGTTTTTCAGACGGTCCTGCACACGTTTGTTGAAAGCAAGAAAGCTTTCTTCATCAAAAACGTTATCCAGTGACAGCATTGGTACTTCATGGCGTATCTGGCTGAAAGCCGCCAGCGGCGCAGCGCCTACACGTTGAGTAGGCGAATCAGGCGTAATCAGTTCTGGATGTTTGGTTTCCAGCTCGCGCAGTTCGCGCATCAGCCTGTCGTATTCAGCGTCGGGAATTTCCGGCGCATCCATCACATGATAAAGATATTCATGATGGCGAAGCGTCGTTCGCAGTTCTGTCAGTTGTTGTTCGATTGATTCCATATCGCACCATCAATGCTAAAAACCCCCGACAAGCGGGGGTTCGAAGAGGAGTTAATTTGCCTTAAGTGTATCAGGCGTTGGCGTCTTTGACTTCGCGGATGATGTCCTGGTACTCGCGCAATTTCTGCGGAGTCATCATACGGCGCTGATCGTCAAGCACGACACCGCCCACTTCATCGGCAATATGCTGCGCAGATTGCAGCATCAGCTTGAAGTTCTGCAGCTCGTCACCGTAAGACGGTACCTGCATAAAGATAGTGACACCCGGAGTAGTGAAATCCTTCATTTCAGGATCAAAGGTTCCCGGTTTCACCATATTCGCCAGGCTGAATAACGCCGGGCCGCTGCCATCCGGGCTAAGATGACGATGGTAAATATTCATATCGCCAAAAATGAAGCCCGCTTGTTGAATGCTGTTAAGAAGCAGTTCACCGTTTAGCTCGCTACCGTGATGCGCCGCGACGTTCATGATAATCACCGCTTCTTTGCGCTTCGGTTTATCCATAACTGGAGCAGGTTCCGCTACAGGCTCAGGCTGTGGTGCCGCTACGGGTTCTGCAGGCTGGAAAGCCTGTTGTGCCGGTTGCGGTGCTGAATGCACAGGCTGCGGCGCTGGCGCGACCTGTGGCGAAACTGGCTGCTGCAACGGCTGTTCAGGCTGCGGCTGATAGGCAGGCTGCTGCACCGGCTGCGCTGGATGCGGAGCATGTTGCGGCGGTACCTGCGCTTCAGGCGGCTGCTGGACCGGTTGACGCGGCTGCGCAGACGCATAAGGCGGTTGGTACTGGTGTTGCGGCGACGGACGAGCAGCCTCATGCTCCTGAGCGTTAGCCGGGGCATGATTCACGCGGTGAACACGAACCTCACCAACGCCCTCATCATCTTCGACATCCTCGTCATAAGAATCGTCGTCACGTTTTGACTTCATTCGTTTTAATGGCCGATCGCGGAACATAGAAGATCGTTCTTTACGGCTGGTCCAGAAACCATGTACCAGTAAAGCGATTATGGCGATCGCGCCAACAATGATTAATATCAGACGCAAATCCTGCATCATTATATTCTCTGTTGTTCTAACACCTTGCCACCACGGCAAACATTTACTCACTAAGAGTATTTGCCGATTACCTCAAGTGCAAGTGCACTATTAACTTTCACAGCACAAAGATAGATGAAATCGTGCTTTTTGCTGTTTTTTCGAACATATCCTAACTGTCCATTGCGCAATTACCCGGTAAAATACGCAGAATTTTCCCGGGATTGGTCAAAAGGAGCTCATCCTGATTATGGTTTCATCATTCACATCTGCCCCACGCAGCGGTTTTTACTATTTTGCGCAAGGCTGGAAGCTCGTCTCGCAACCTGGGATTCGGCGTTTCGTTATTTTACCGCTGCTGGTCAATATTTTGTTGATGGGGGGCGCATTCTGGTGGCTCTTTACGCAACTCGATGTCTGGATCCCGACTCTCATGAGTTATGTTCCGGACTGGTTACAATGGCTGAGCTATCTGTTGTGGCCCCTGGCTGTCATCTCTGTGCTGTTAGTGTTTGGCTATTTCTTCTCAACGATTGCTAACTGGATTGCCGCTCCGTTCAACGGTTTATTGGCTGAACAACTGGAAGCACGATTGACTGGCGCTACACCGCCAGATACCGGGATTTTCGGTATCATGAAAGATGTGCCGCGAATCATGAAACGCGAATGGCAAAAATTTGCCTGGTATCTGCCACGCGCAATTGTATTGCTAATTCTTTACTTCATCCCTGGTATTGGGCAAACCGTCGCGCCGGTACTGTGGTTCCTGTTTAGCGCCTGGATGTTAGCCATCCAGTATTGCGATTACCCCTTCGATAACCACAAAGTGCCGTTTAAAGAGATGCGCACCGCCCTGCGCACACGCAAAATCACCAATATGCAGTTTGGTGCTTTAACCAGCCTGTTTACGATGATCCCGCTGCTTAATCTGTTCATCATGCCCGTTGCCGTTTGTGGCGCGACGGCGATGTGGGTCGATTGCTATCGCGATAAACACGCGATGTGGCGGTAACAATCTACCGGTTATTTTGTAAACCGTTTGTGTGAAACAGGGGTGGCTTATGCCGCCCCTTATTCCATCTTGCATGTCATTATTTCCCTTCTGTATATAGATATGCTAAATCCTTACTTCCGCATATTCTCTGAGCGGGTATGCTACCTGTTGTATCCCAATTTCATACAGTTAAGGACAGGCCATGAGTAAGATTTTTGAAGATAACTCGCTGACTATCGGTCACACGCCGCTGGTTCGCCTGAATCGCATCGGTAACGGACGCATTCTGGCGAAGGTGGAATCTCGTAACCCCAGCTTCAGCGTTAAGTGCCGTATCGGTGCCAACATGATTTGGGATGCCGAAAAGCGCGGCGTGCTGAAACCAGGCGTTGAACTGGTTGAACCGACCAGCGGTAATACCGGGATTGCACTGGCCTATGTAGCTGCCGCTCGCGGTTACAAACTCACCCTGACCATGCCAGAAACCATGAGTATTGAACGCCGCAAGCTGCTGAAAGCGTTAGGTGCAAACCTGGTGCTGACGGAAGGTGCTAAAGGCATGAAAGGCGCAATCCAAAAAGCAGAAGAAATTGTCGCCAGCAATCCAGAGAAATACCTGCTGCTGCAACAATTCAGCAATCCGGCAAACCCTGAAATTCACGAAAAGACCACCGGTCCGGAGATATGGGAAGATACCGACGGTCAGGTTGATGTATTTATTGCTGGCGTTGGGACTGGCGGTACGCTGACTGGCGTCAGCCGCTACATTAAAGGCACCAAAGGCAAGACCGATCTTATCTCTGTCGCCGTTGAGCCAACCGATTCTCCAGTTATCGCCCAGGCGCTGGCAGGTGAAGAGATTAAACCTGGCCCGCATAAAATTCAGGGTATTGGCGCTGGTTTTATCCCGGCTAACCTCGATCTCAAGCTGGTCGATAAAGTCATTGGCATCACCAATGAAGAAGCGATTTCTACCGCGCGTCGTCTGATGGAAGAAGAAGGTATTCTTGCAGGTATCTCTTCTGGAGCAGCTGTTGCCGCGGCGTTGAAACTACAAGAAGATGAAAGCTTTACCAACAAGAATATTGTGGTTATTCTACCATCATCGGGTGAGCGTTATTTAAGCACCGCATTGTTTGCCGATCTCTTCACTGAGAAAGAATTGCAACAGTAATGCCAGCTTGTTAAAAATGCGTAAAAAAGCACCTTTTTAGGTGCTTTTTTGTGGCCTGCTTCAAACTTTCGCCCCTCCTGGCATTGATTCAGCCTGTCGGAACTGGTATTTAACCAGACTAATTATTTTGATGCGCGAAATTAATCGTTACAGGAAAAGCCAAAGCTGAATCGATTTTATGATTTGGTTCAATTCTTCCTTTAGCGGCATAATGTTTAATGACGTACGAAACGTCAGCGGTCAACACCCGCCAGCAATGGACTGTATTGCGCTCTTCGTGCGTCGCGTCTGTTAAAAACTGGCGCTAACAATACAGGCTAAAGTCGAACCGCCAGGCTAGACTTTAGTTCCACAACACTAAACCTATAAGTTGGGGAAATACAATGTTCCAGCAAGAAGTTACCATTACCGCTCCGAACGGTCTGCACACCCGCCCTGCTGCCCAGTTTGTAAAAGAAGCTAAGGGCTTCACTTCTGAAATTACTGTGACTTCCAACGGCAAAAGCGCCAGCGCGAAAAGCCTGTTTAAACTGCAGACTCTGGGCCTGACTCAAGGTACCGTTGTGACTATCTCCGCAGAAGGCGAAGACGAGCAGAAAGCGGTTGAACATCTGGTTAAACTGATGGCGGAACTCGAGTAATTTCCCGGGTTCTTTTAAAAATCAGTCACAAGTAAGGTAGGGTTATGATTTCAGGCATTTTAGCATCCCCGGGTATCGCTTTCGGTAAAGCTCTGCTTCTGAAAGAAGACGAAATTGTCATTGACCGGAAAAAAATTTCTGCCGACCAGGTTGATCAGGAAGTTGAACGTTTTCTGAGCGGTCGTGCCAAGGCATCAGCCCAGCTGGAAACGATCAAAACGAAAGCTGGTGAAACGTTCGGTGAAGAAAAAGAAGCCATCTTTGAAGGGCATATTATGCTGCTCGAAGATGAGGAGCTGGAGCAGGAAATCATAGCCCTGATTAAAGATAAGCACATGACAGCTGACGCAGCTGCTCATGAAGTTATCGAAGGTCAGGCTTCTGCCCTGGAAGAGCTGGATGATGAATACCTGAAAGAACGTGCGGCTGACGTACGTGATATCGGTAAGCGCCTGCTGCGCAACATCCTGGGCCTGAAGATTATCGACCTGAGCGCCATTCAGGATGAAGTCATTCTGGTTGCCGCTGACCTGACGCCGTCCGAAACCGCACAGCTGAACCTGAAGAAGGTGCTGGGTTTCATCACCGACGCGGGTGGCCGTACTTCCCACACCTCTATCATGGCGCGTTCTCTGGAACTACCTGCTATCGTGGGTACCGGTAGCGTCACCTCTCAGGTGAAAAATGACGACTATCTGATTCTGGATGCCGTAAATAATCAGGTTTACGTCAATCCAACCAACGAAGTTATTGATAAAATGCGCGCTGTTCAGGAGCAAGTGGCTTCTGAAAAAGCAGAGCTTGCTAAACTGAAAGATCTGCCAGCTATTACGCTGGACGGTCACCAGGTAGAAGTATGCGCTAACATTGGTACGGTTCGTGACGTTGAAGGTGCAGAGCGTAACGGCGCTGAAGGCGTTGGTCTGTATCGTACTGAGTTCCTGTTCATGGACCGCGACGCACTGCCCACTGAAGAAGAACAGTTTGCTGCTTACAAAGCAGTGGCTGAAGCGTGTGGCTCGCAAGCGGTTATCGTTCGTACCATGGACATCGGCGGCGACAAAGAGCTGCCATACATGAACTTCCCGAAAGAAGAGAACCCGTTCCTCGGCTGGCGCGCTATCCGTATCGCGATGGATCGTAGAGAGATCCTGCGCGATCAGCTCCGCGCTATCCTGCGTGCCTCGGCTTTCGGTAAATTGCGCATTATGTTCCCGATGATCATCTCTGTTGAAGAAGTGCGTGCACTGCGCAAAGAGATCGAAATCTACAAACAGGAACTGCGCGACGAAGGTAAAGCGTTTGACGAGTCAATTGAAATCGGCGTAATGGTGGAAACACCGGCTGCCGCAACAATTGCACGTCATTTAGCCAAAGAAGTTGATTTCTTTAGTATCGGCACCAATGATTTAACGCAGTACACTCTGGCAGTTGACCGTGGTAATGATATGATTTCACACCTTTACCAGCCAATGTCACCGTCCGTGCTGAACTTGATCAAGCAAGTTATTGATGCTTCTCATGCTGAAGGCAAATGGACTGGCATGTGTGGTGAGCTTGCTGGCGATGAACGTGCTACACTTCTGTTGCTGGGGATGGGTCTGGACGAATTCTCTATGAGCGCCATTTCTATCCCGCGCATTAAGAAGATTATCCGTAACACGAACTTCGAAGATGCGAAGGTGTTAGCAGAGCAGGCTCTTGCTCAACCGACAACGGACGAGTTAATGACGCTGGTTAACAAGTTCATTGAAGAAAAAACAATCTGCTAATCCACGAGATGCGGCCCAATTTACTGCTTAGGAGAAGATCATGGGTTTGTTCGATAAACTGAAATCTCTGGTTTCCGACGACAAGAAGGATACCGGAACTATTGAGATCATTGCTCCGCTCTCTGGCGAGATCGTCAATATCGAAGACGTGCCGGATGTCGTTTTTGCGGAAAAAATCGTTGGTGATGGTATTGCTATCAAACCAACGGGTAACAAAATGGTCGCGCCAGTAGACGGCACCATTGGTAAAATCTTTGAAACCAACCACGCATTCTCTATCGAATCTGATAGCGGCGTTGAACTGTTCGTCCACTTCGGTATCGACACCGTTGAACTGAAAGGCGAAGGCTTCAAGCGTATTGCTGAAGAAGGTCAGCGCGTGAAAGTTGGCGATACTGTCATTGAATTTGATCTGCCGCTGCTGGAAGAGAAAGCCAAGTCTACCCTGACTCCGGTTGTTATCTCCAACATGGACGAAATCAAAGAACTGATCAAACTGTCCGGTAGCGTAACCGTGGGTGAAACCCCGGTTATCCGCATCAAGAAGTAATTCTTGCCGCAGTGAAAAATGGCGCCCATCGGCGCCATTTTTTTATGCTTCCGCCAGCGGCGGCAAAATCAATTCATCGCTCTCATGCTGCTGGGTGTAGCGCATCACTTCCAGTACGCGCAACCCCGCTCGGTGCACTGCATCGGTTAACGCCTTCCCTTTCAGCAAGCCACTGATGAGCTGAGCACAAAACAGGTCGCCAGTCCCTTTCAGGTCGGTTTTTACCCGTGAATGGGAAATGACATTCACGCTGTCGGCAGTGACCACCACAACCTGCATCTCCTGATTTTCTTCATTACCGGAGGCGCTGGTAACCACCACCCATTTTAATGTGTCTGAAAGCAGACTTTTTGCGGCAGCAATGGCACTGTCGAGATCGCGGCAATTTTTACCGGTCAGGATTTCCAACTCAAAGATATTGGGGGTAATTCCCTGCGCCAGCGGCAGTAAATATTGTCGATACGCTTCGGGAAGGTCAGGTTTGACATAAATTCCGCTATCAATATCGCCAATCACCGGATCGACCATGATCAATAGGTCAGGATGGTCTTTGCGTAGCGCAGTCAGCCACTCGGCAAGGATTTTGATTTGCGATGCCGTTCCCATATAGCCCGTGGTTACAGCACGAAGTTGGCGCAGCGCATCACGCTCCTCAAGCGCACGCAAATAGCCGCTAAACCATTCGTCCGGAATCGCACCACCGTAGAAAGTGTCATAATGCGGCGTATTGCTCAGCAATACCGTCGGCACGGCAAAGACATTCAGGCCGTTCTGTTTGATAGCAGGCACGGCAATGCTGTTGCCCACGCTGCCGTAAACCACCTGCGACTGCACGGCGACGATATCCGCCTGCAGTGCCCTACTCTTATCGTTAAACAACAACAAACTACTCATTTAATTTTTTCTCCTTGCCGATGATCCTCATCGTAATCCAACCGAAACTTTACCTGATTCTGGCAGTCAAATCGGCTATCACAAAACAAGGATAAGGTAATTCAATGAAGAAAATCATTTGTCTGGTCATTACACTACTAATGACACTCCCCGTTTACGCGAAGTTAACTGCCCATGAAGAAGCCCGCATCAACGCCATGCTGGAGGGATTAGCACAGAAAAAGGATTTGATATTTGTGCGCAACGGTGATGAACATACCTGCTATGAAGCGGTTTCTCATCTGCGTCTGAAGCTCGGCAATACCCGTAACCGCATTGACACTGCCGAGCAGTTTATTGATAAGGTTGCTTCGTCGTCATCGATTACTGGGAAGCCGTATATTGTGAAGATCCCCGGTAAGAGCGATGAGAACGCACAGCCTTTTTTACATGCGTTAATTGCGCAGACGGATAAAACGGTGCCTGCGGAAGGAAATTAATCCGCTTTGGGAAGGCATTTACAGGAGGTAACATGAAAAAACGCTTTATTTATCACGATGAAAAATCGAATAAATTTTGGTGGATAGATTACGAAGGGGATAGTTTAGCTGTCAACTATGGCAAGGTAGGTAGTATTGGTAAATTCCAGACAAAAGAGTTCGATAATGAAGAACAGTGTCTGAAAGAAGCCAGTAAATTGATTGCCGCAAAAATGAAGAAAGGCTATCAAGAAGATCCAAAGTTTAACTTCATGGATCGCTACTATTTTGATGATGAAGAAATTGGGTTACATGTTAAAACGTCACACCCAAACTTCCAGTGCCATTTTACTGATCCACTTTATATGTGTTGCTGGGATGAAGAATCTCCTTTTGGCAGCGATGAAGGTGCTGATGCTCTAAACGTTCTTGAAAATAGCCTCCGTAAAGAGCCGGATCTGGACTGTGCTGATTTCCCTCAAATGTTAATTGAAACTATGTGGGGTATGAAATACATCGCTATGGACAGTATTCTTGAAGAGGATGTTCGTGCGCAATTACTAGTCGATGAAATGAGCACTATCCAGAGCAATATGATTACCTACGCAACTGCATTCGGTCAGATTAAAGTCATGGGTAAAATCTCCCATAAACTTAAAAAGATGGGACTCAATGCACTAGCGCGTCATCAGCTTACCGCAAAAATTCTTCAATGGGGTGACGGTCAGGACTCACCAATACTTCAAAAAATGATTGATGACCTTACGGCGTTTCCTCACGAAAATTAAATACTGCATTTGTCGGCAGCAACAACTGTTAAAAAAGTGCGCTTTGTTTATGCCGGATGCGGCGTAAACGCCTTATCCGGCCTACAAAATCGTGCTAATTCAATATATTGCAGAAACCTTGTAGGCCTGATAAGCGTAGCGTATCAGGCAGTTTTGCGTTTGTCATCAGTCTCCGATGCTATTAATCCTTAAATCCCCGCCCCCTGGCTAAAATGCTCTTCCCCAAACACCCCGGTAGAAAGGTAGCGATCGCCACGATCGCAGATGATCGCCACCACCACCGCGTCAGGGTTAGCTTTTGCCACCCGCAGTGCTCCGGCAACCGCGCCGCCGGAGCTGACGCCACAGAATATTCCTTCCCGCACCGCCAGTTCGCGCATGGTGTTTTCCGCATCGCGCTGATGAATATCCAGCACCTCATCCACCAGAGAAGCGTTGAAAATCCCCGGCAGATATTCCGTAGGCCAGCGGCGAATGCCGGGAATGCTGCTGCCCTCTTCCGGTTGCAGGCCGACAATGGTCACCGGTTTGGATTGTTCGCGCATAAAGCGTGAGACGCCGGTGATAGTGCCGGTCGTCCCCATGCTGGAGACAAAATGAGTGATGCGCCCGCCGGTTTGCTGCCAGATTTCCGGCCCAGTGGTGGTGTAATGCGCATAAGGGTTATCGGGATTATTGAACTGATCGAGCAGCTTTCCTTCGCCACGATTCGCCATCTCCAGCGCCAGATCGCGCGCACCTTCCATGCCCTGCTCTTTGGTGACAAGAATCAGTTCCGCACCATAAGCACGCATCGCCGCACGGCGTTCCTGGCTCATGTTGTCGGGCATCAGCAATTTCATGCGATAGCCTTTAAGCGCGGCAATCATTGCCAGCGCAATGCCGGTGTTACCACTGGTGGCTTCGATTAACACATCACCCGGTTTAATTTCCCCGCGCTTTTCCGCCTCGACGATCATCGAAAGCGCCGCACGATCTTTCACCGAACCTGCCGGGTTATTGCCTTCCAGTTTTAACCACACTTCACTGCCGTTATTCGGCCCCATTCGCTGCAACTTCACCAGAGGCGTATTGCCTATTGTTTGTTCTAATGTACTCACGATCTCTGTCCATACGTGGTGTTGCCTGATGCGACGCTTGCCGCGTTTTATCAGGCCTACAGGTTACAAACCTTGCCATTAAAAAGCCCGGATCGCGGGAAGCGCCTCCGGGCGTTTAACATTCACTCAACCTATCAGGCGCTTTGTGCGAGAGCAAGTTCCTCATCTCGGGTTTCAATACGCTCGTCGCCGTTATACAGCCGCGCATGTTGCAGACCAACGAATAAACGCTCGCCACGCTGCGGGGCATCGTCGCCATGCATCACGACCGTCAGCGGTTCGTTGTACCACCCCAGCGGCTGCACCACTAATTGGGTGTAGTGACCTTTCGGGCTGGCTTCCAGTACCTGTACCGGCAGCGGCGAATCGAGGCTGGTACGGCGGCTGATATCCACTTCCCAAGGGCGCAGGAAGAGATCCACCGGCCCCTGATAAGCAGGTGTGTAGCCCAGCGGCCAGCGATGTGCGCCAACATGGAACTGCCCGCCGCGAATGGTTCCCTGCAGGCGGTTCACTTCGCCCATAAATTCGAGCACAAAACGGGTCGCTGGTTCGCGCCATACCTGCTCCGGCGCATCAGCCTGTTCAATATTGCCCTGGCTCATCACCACTACACGATCAGCTACTTCCGTCGCTTCTTCCTGGTCGTGGGTCACGAACACGCTGGTGAATTTCAGCTCTTCATGCAGTTGACGCAGCCAGCGACGCAGCTCTTTACGCACCTGCGCATCCAGCGCGCCAAACGGTTCATCAAGCAGCAGAATTTGCGGTTCTACAGCCAGCGCGCGCGCCAGCGCCACGCGCTGTTTCTGGCCGCCGGAAAGCTGTGCCGGATAACGATCCGCCAGATGAGCAAGCTGCACCATCTCCAGCAATTTTGTCACTTTCGCTTTGATGGCTGCGGCATTCGGGCGATCGCGACGCGGCAGCACCGTCAGGCCAAAAGCGATATTGTCGAATACCGTCATATGGCGGAACAGCGCGTAATGCTGGAACACGAAACCGACCTTGCGATCGCGCGCGTGCAGGCGGCTGACGTCGGTGCCGTGGAAGCGAATATGCCCGCTGGTTTCATGCTCCAGCCCGGCGATAATCCGCAGCAGCGTGGTTTTCCCGGAACCGGACGGCCCCAGCAACGCGACCATCTGACCAGAAGGAATATCCAGTGAGATATCGTTCAGCACCTGGGTGCGACCAAAAGACTTCTTGATATTGGCAATCTCAATGCTCATGATGCTCCTCCTGCTGCGCGCGTTTTTCCTGATTCTCCAGGCGCCACTGCAACATACTCTTTAAAAACAGGGTGATAATCGCCATCAGCGTCAACAGCGCGGCGGCGGTAAAGGAGCCGACGGTGTTGTAGTCCTGCTCCAACAATTCAATCTGTAACGGCAGCGAAAGTGTTTCGCCGCGAATCGAGCCGGAAACCACCGACACTGCACCAAACTCGCCAATCGCGCGGGCGTTGGTCAACACCACGCCATAAAGCAGCGCCCAGCGAATGTTCGGCAATGTGACGCGGCGAAACATCTGCCAGCCAGACGCGCCAAGCAAAATCGCCGCTTCGTCTTCCTGGCTGCCCTGGCTTAACATCACCGGCACCAGCTCGCGCACCACAAACGGACACGTCACAAAGATGGTGACCAGCACCATTCCGGGCCAGGAGAACATAATTTGCAGATTATGTTCATCCAGCCAGCCGCCCAGCGGGCCGTTAGAGCCGTAGAACAGCAGATACACCAGACCGGCAACCACCGGCGATACGGCAAACGGAATGTCCAGTAGCGTCAGCAGTAACTGGCGTCCAGGGAAGTTAAAGCGCGTCACCAGCCAGGCCAGCAGAATGCCGAACACCAGGTTTACCGGTACGGCAATCAGCGCGATCATCACCGTCAGCCAGATGGCGTGCAGCATGTCCGGATCGGCCAGATTCTGTAAAACCGGCATCAGCCCTTTGCTGAACGCCTGTACGAAGATATAAATCATCGGCACCAGCAGGATGAACGCCGATACCAGCATCCCGATGCCAATCAGAAACCATTTGCCCCAGTTAATCGGGCGCGCGTCATAACGCTTCAATTGTGTCACTTCCGCCATTAATGACCTACCACACGCCGACCAAAGCGACTTTGCAGAGTGTTAATTGAGAACAGCAGCAGCAGAGATGCCGCGAGGATCACCGAGGCAATCGCGCTCGCTGCCGGGTAATCAAACTCCTGCAAGCGCACAAAAATCATCAGCGACGTCACTTCCGTCTTCCACGCGATATTTCCGGCGATAAAAATCACCGCGCCAAATTCACCAAGACTACGGGTAAACGACAGCGCCACGCCCGCCACCAGCGCCGGAGAAAGCTCCGGCAGCACCACTTTGCAGAAACTCTGCCAGCGCGTTGCACCAAGCGTTTCCGCCGCTTCTTCATATTCCGGGCCTAACTCTTCCAGCACCGGCTGCACGGTACGTACTACAAACGGAATGCTGGTAAAGGCCATCGCTACCGCAATCCCCAGCCATGTATAGGTGACTTTGATATCAAACTTCGCCAGCCATTCACCGTAAAAACCGTTCACGGAAAAGAGCGAGGCCAGCGTTAAACCGGCGACTGCCGTTGGCAGCGCAAAGGGTAAATCCATCAGCGCATCAAGCAGCGTGCGGCCCGGAAAGCGATAGCGGGTTAAGATCCACGCCATCAGCAGGCCGAAAACGCCATTAAAAATCGATGCCACAAACGCCGACAGCAGCGTCACTTTATAGGCTGCGACCACCTGCGGGTTGGTGATCACCTCCCAGTACTGCGCCCAGCTCATCTGGGCCAGCTGCATCACCAGCGCGGAGAGCGGCAGCAGCAAAATCAGGCACACAAACAGCAGACTGGTGCCGAGGCTTAAGGTAAAGCCCGGCAGCACGCGTCTGGAGGAGACAGCAAACATCAGTTACGCCCCGCCGATAACAGCTTGTCTAACTCGCCGCCGCTGGTGAAGTGGGTTTTCATCACTTCCGGCCAGGAGCCAAATTTGTCTTCCACGCGGAACAGCTCGGTCTGCGGGAATTTGTTTTTCAGTTTGTCCATGACTTCCGGGTTATTTACGCGGTAGTAATAGTCGGTGATGATGGTCTGCGCCTGCGGGCTGTAGAGCCAGTTCAGGTAGGCTTTTGCTGCTTTTTCCGTACCGTTGGCCTGCACATTTTTATCGACCCACGCCACCGGGAATTCCGCCAGAATGTTGGTTTTCGGAATCACCACTTCAAAGCCCTGCGCTTCATACTGTTTGCGGATGTTGTTCACTTCCGACTCGAAGCTGATCAGCACATCGCCCAGGCCGCGCTCGGCAAAAGTGGTGGTCGCGCCACGACCGCCAGTATCGAACACTTCAACGTTTTTCAGGAACTGAGTCATAAACTGTTCGGTTTTGGCTTTATCACCACCGTCAGCTTTATCCGCTGCGCCCCATGCCGCAAGGTAGGTGTAACGCGCGTTACCGGACGTTTTTGGGTTCGGGAAAATCAGCTTCACGTCGGAGCGCACCAGGTCGTTCCAGTCGTGGATATTCTTCGGGTTGCCCTTACGCACCAGGAAGCCCATGGTGGAGTAGAACGGCGAGCTATTATTCGGCAGGCGCGACTGCCAGTCCGCCGGGATAAGCTTGCCTTTATCGTGCAGAATTTGTACGTCGGTCACCTGGTTATAAGTGACAACGTCGGCTTTTAAGCCCTGCAAAATTGCCAGCGCCTGTTTTGATGACCCGGCATGAGATTGTTTTATCGTCAGTTTGTCGCCGCCGTTATCTTTGGCCCATTGCTGTTCAAACGGCGGGTTCAGGGCGGCAAACAGCTCGCGGGAGACGTCATAAGAACTGTTCAGCAGTTCCGTTGCCTGTACATGGCCCGCCAGCAGCAGAGAAGCGACCAGCGCGAGTGAGTTCTTTTTCAGTAAGTTAACGGCCATTGCGCACCCTTATAAATTTAATGACTTTCTAATAGCCATCATATTTATAACGGACGTGAAAGGAGTAACGGTTTTATATACCGTTTGGTGATTTGGAAGTTGAAAAGGGAATAAGACGAAATCCTCCCCACAAATGCAGGGAGGAAACAGAGGTGAATCAGATACCGACGCTAACCGTCTCCGGCAGTGTGCTGCCGCCATCAATCACATTCTGTGTACCGGTTAAATAGCTGGATTCATCCGATGCGAGGAAGGCCGCCAGTTCGCCGACTTCCAGCGGATCGGTGAGGCGACGCATCGGGATTGCTTTCGCCATTTCAGTCAGCACCGACTCTGGATCTTCCGGGTTCGACTGGCGGGCAATGCTTTCCGCCATTGGTGTGCGCACGTATCCCGGGCAAATGGCGTTAACGCGAATACCAGACTGCGCGTACTCCACCGCCAGCGATTTTGTCAGGCCAACAATCGCCGCTTTCGTTAAGGCGTACGCCGTTTCGCCAGGATCGGCCACCATATCACCAGTGACTGAAGACATCATCACAATGCGACCATCTTTGCGGGCAATCATCTCCGGCAGCACCGCCTTCGTGACGTTCCATACGCCTTTAATATTGATATCAATATGGAAATCGCGATCTTCATCGCTCATATCGAGGAAACTGCCCAGACGACAAACGCCTGCGTTATTCACCAGGATATCAATGCGCCCTTCTTTTTCCTTCGCGCGCTTGATAGCTGCGGCGACCGACGCCGGGTCACGCACATCGGCGACAACCGCCGTACAGCGATGACCACGACCACACAGTTCGTCCGCCAGCTTTTCGATCTCAGGGGAGATATCCAGCAAGATTAGGTTTGCGCCATGACGCGCAAAAGTTCTGGCAATTCCTTCGCCAATTCCCTGCAATGCGCCCGTAATCAGTGCTGTCTTGCCCGTGAGTTTACCCATTTTAATGCTCTCCTTGTTAATACAGAGCGTTACACTCCATTCCCTCTGAAAATACAGGATAAACAAAATATTGCTGCGGATCAGCTCACTAATTCAGGAAAATCTCAATCCAGTCGCTGCTTTATGCATCATTTCAGGCGTTGTGTTAGCTCACTGCTGCGCTGAATCATTTTCAATGACTCCACATCATTGAGTTGCACAAGACCAACAAACAGTAAATCGGTAACAGAATTTTGCGCCGTGCGGGTAGACATCGACGAGCTACGCCATTCGGTTTCACCGGAAACGGTATCGAGCGTGAAATGCGCCAGCCGCCGCAGCGGAGAGTCAGCCAGAGAAGTAATGGCAATCACCGTTGCCCCCTGCTTTCGTGCCGCTTCTGCGCACAAGACAATCTCTTTTTTACTGCCGCTGTAAGAGATAGCGATTTGTACATCGCCTTTTTTCAACGCCTGGGAAACGGTGGCTTGTACGTGCGTGTCGGCTTCGCAGGCCACGCGATAGCCAATTTTCATCAGTTTGAACGACAGATCGCGCCCCACCAGCGCCGACCCGCCCAGGCCCGTTATCTGGATAAACGGTGCTTTACTGATGACCTCAATGATTTTTTGCAGCCGCGCGTAGTCGAACAACGCACAGGTTTGCTCCAGCGCCAGCTCTTTTTCGCGATTCAGTTTGCGGGCAATCACTTCCAGCGAATCATCACTGGTAATCGAACTGTGCAGGTGCAGCGCCGTGGCATTCGTTTTCTCCTGGCTGGCACTGTATTCGCCTATTAACGCCATACGCAATTCAGTAAATCCTTGTGCGCCGAGCTTCTGGGCAAACTTCACAATACTCGACTGGCTGATGCCGAGCTGTTTCGCTATCTTGCGCGAAGAGACGGATTTCAGCTCACTCACGTTGGCCCGCAGAAAGTCAGCAATTTTTTGCTCGTTCCCGGTAAATTCACTTTCCGCATTGCGTATTTTCGTCAGGTACAACATCTTCCACTCTCCTGGGCTGGCAGCATAAATTCCGCTTAAGTTCTTATGACGCTCTTCACACTCTGCGAGTGTAGACTCAATGATTCCTTTAAGTCTGTCAATTCGGGATATATGATTCCATACATCTGCAATTATTTGATCGTAAATAGTAAGGTCACCACCGATGCAATTTGAAAAGATGATTACTGAAGGCTCGAACACCGCCTCGGCTGAAATTGACCGCGTATCGACGCTGGAAATGTGCCGGATTATCAACGATGAAGATAAAACCGTACCGCTTGCCGTTGAGCGCGTACTGCCGGATATCGCCGCGGCGATCGATGTTATCCACGCCCAGGTAAGCGGTGGCGGGCGTCTGATTTACCTCGGTGCGGGAACATCCGGTCGTCTGGGGATTCTGGATGCCAGCGAATGTCCGCCCACCTACGGCGTGAAACCAGGTCTGGTAGTTGGATTAATTGCTGGCGGCGAATATGCCATTAAGCACGCGGTGGAAGGCGCGGAAGATAGCCGGGAAGGCGGCGTTAACGATCTGAAAAATATTAATTTAACGGCACAGGATGTGGTGGTCGGTATTGCCGCCAGTGGTCGTACGCCGTATGTGATTGCCGGACTGGAATACGCGCGCCAGCTCGGTTGCCGTACAGTGGGAATTTCCTGTAATCCGGGGAGCGCCGTTTCAACCACCGCAGAGTTTGCCATTACACCGATTGTAGGTGCCGAAGTGGTTACCGGTTCTTCGCGGATGAAAGCAGGTACAGCGCAGAAACTGGTACTCAATATGCTCTCCACCGGGCTGATGATTAAATCCGGCAAAGTGTTCGGCAACCTGATGGTCGATGTGGTCGCCACCAACGAAAAACTGCATGTGCGCCAGGTCAATATCGTTAAAAACGCCACCGGATGTAATGCCGAACAAGCGGAAGCGGCGTTAATTGCCTGCGAGCGCAACTGTAAAACGGCCATTGTGATGGTGCTGAAAAATCTCGATGCCGCAGAAGCTAAAAAACGACTGGATCAACACGGCGGCTTTATTCGTCAGGTTTTAGACAAGGAATAACCCATGGCCAAAGAGATCAGCAGTGAACTTATGAACACCATTCTTACCCGTGTCGGCGGACCGGGAAATATCGCCAGTTGTGGTAACTGTATGACGCGCCTGCGTCTGGGTGTACATGACAGTTCACTGGTTGATCCCAATATCAAAACGCTGGAAGGCGTGAAGGGCGTCATTTTGACCAGCGACCAGGTGCAGGTCGTTTTTGGGCCTGGTAAAGCGCATCGTGCCGCAAAAGCGATGAGCGAGCTGCTGGGAGAAGCACCGGTACAGGATGCCGCAGAAATCGCCGCCCAGAACAAACGTCAGTTAAAAGCCAAACAAACCTCCGGCGTGCAACAATTTCTCGCCAAATTCGCCACCATCTTCACGCCGCTGATCCCCGGTTTTATTGCCGCCGGTCTGCTGCTGGGGATAGCGACGTTAATTGCCACGGTGATGCACGTTCCGGCAGATGCTCAGGGAACACTACCCGATGCGCTGAATTTTATGAAGGTGTTCAGCAAAGGTTTGTTCACTTTCCTGGTGATTCTGGTGGGCTATAACGCCGCCCAGGCATTTGGCGGCACGGGCGTAAATGGCGCAATTATCGCCGCGCTCTTTTTGCTCGGTTATAACCCCGCAGCGACCACCGGTTACTACGCCGGTTTTCACGATTTCTTTGGTCTGCCCATCGATCCGCGCGGCAATATTATCGGCGTGCTGATTGCCGCGTGGGCCTGCGCCCGCATTGAAGGCATGGTGCGCCGCTTTATGCCGGACGATCTCGACATGCTGCTGACCTCGTTAATCACCCTGCTGATCACCGCTACGCTTGCGTACCTGATCATTATGCCGCTGGGTGGCTGGTTATTCGAAGGTATGTCATGGCTGTTTATGCACCTGAACAGTAATCCGTTCGGTTGTGCGGTTTTAGCCGGGCTGTTCCTGATCGCCGTGGTATTTGGCGTGCATCAGGGCTTTATTCCTGTTTACCTCGCGTTAATGGACAGCCAGGGATTCAACAGCTTATTTCCCATCCTTTCAATGGCAGGCGCGGGCCAGGTGGGCGCGGCGCTGGCACTCTACTGGCGGGCGCAACCGCACAGTGCGCTACGCAGTCAGGTACGCGGGGCGATTATTCCCGGCCTGCTGGGCGTTGGTGAACCGCTGATTTACGGTGTCACCCTGCCCCGCATGAAGCCGTTTGTTACCGCCTGTTTAGGCGGCGCGGCGGGCGGTTTGTTTATCGGCCTGATAGCCTGGTGGGGTCTGCCGATGGGCTTAAACAGCGCCTTTGGGCCGTCTGGTCTGGTAGCGCTGCCGCTGATGACTTCCGCACAAGGCATCCTTCCGGCCATGGCGGTTTATGCTGGCGGGATTCTGGTGGCATGGGTTTGCGGGTTTATTTTCACCACGCTCTTTGGCTGCCGTAACGTCAATCTGGACTGATATCATGAAACGGACAATGCTCTATCTTTCTCTGCTGGCTGTTAGTTGTAGCGTCAGCGCCGCAAAATACCCTGTTCTGACAGAAAGTTCGCCAGAGAAAGCAGGGTTTAACGTCGAACGGCTTAACCAGATGGATCGCTGGATTAGCCAGCAAGTTGATGATGGTTATCCCGGCGTAAACCTGCTGATTATAAAAGATAATCAGATTGTGTATCGCAAAGCCTGGGGAGCGGCGAAAAAGTACGATGGCAGCGTGTTAATAGCGCAGCCTGTAAAAGCTACCACCGGGACGCTGTATGACCTGGCCTCAAACACCAAGATGTACGCCACTAACTTCGCCCTGCAAAAGCTGATGAGCGAAGGCAAGCTGCATCCTGACGATCGGATTGCGAAATATATTCCGGGGTTTGCCGATAACCCGAACGATGCGATCAAAGGCAAAAACACGCTGCGGATTTCTGACCTGCTGCATCACAGCGGCGGTTTCCCGGCGGACCCACAATATCCGAATAAAGCGGTCGCGGGCGCGTTATATTCCCAGGATAAAGGCCAGACGCTGGAGATGATCAAGCGCACGCCGCTAGAGTATCAGCCCGGCAGCAAGCATATTTACAGTGATGTCGATTATATGCTGCTTGGATTTATCGTCGAGTCGGTCACCGGTCAGCCGCTTGACCGCTATGTTGAAGAGTCGATTTATCGCCCGCTCGGCCTGACACATACGGTATTTAACCCGCTGCTGAAAGGCTTTAAACCGCAACAAATTGCCGCCACGGAATTGAACGGCAATACCCGCGATGGAGTGATCCACTTCCCGAATATCCGCACCTCCACTCTCTGGGGTCAGGTGCACGATGAAAAAGCCTTTTATTCGATGGGCGGCGTTTCCGGGCACGCAGGTTTGTTTTCCAATACCGGCGATATTGCGGTGTTAATGCAAACGATGCTGAACGGCGGCGGCTATGGCGATGTGCAGCTGTTCAGTGCGGAAACGGTGAAGATGTTCATCACCAGCTCTAAGGAAGATGCCACTTTTGGCCTCGGCTGGCGCGTGAATGGTAATGCCACCATGACGCCGACGTTTGGCACGCTGGCAAGCCCGCAAACCTACGGTCACACTGGCTGGACCGGAACGGTGACCGTTATCGATCCGGTGAATCATATGGCGATTGTGATGTTAAGCAACAAGCCACATTCGCCGGTTGCCGAACCGCAAAAGAATCCCAATATGTTCGAAAGCGGTCAGTTGCCGATTGCAACTTATGGTTGGGTAGTTGATCAGGTGTATGCGGCGTTAAAGCAGAAGTAATAAAAAGGCCAGTCAGTAATGTTACTGGCTGGTCTGAGAGTGCTGACAAACGCAAAACTGCCTGATGCGCTACGCTTATCAGGCCTACGTGGAGCCCACAATATATTGAATTAGCACGATTTCGTAGGCCGGATAAGGCGTTCACGCCGCATCCGGCGTGTACAACGCGCACTTGGTCAACAATCTGAGGCCAGTCAGTAATGTTACTGCCTGGCCTTTAATCAATGAATCAGAAACGCTTACAGCGCCATCAACTTGTCCAGCGACGGTGCGAAATAATAGCCGCCGGTTACCGGTTTGGTGAAACGCAACATCGCATCACGCTTACCATCGGTATCGCCAAACATGCTCAGCAGTTGCTGCTCAATGTTATGCAGACGCGCGCAGTAGGCGCAGAAGTACAGACCGTGAGTGCCACTGGCGGTGCCGTACGGCAGGCTCTGGCGAACAATCTTCAGCCCTTTGCCATCTTCTTTCAGATCAACGCGGGTCAGGTGAGAGGTTTCCGGACGTTCGTCGCCGTCAATCTCTTCGTTGGCCTCTTTGGTGCGCCCGATCATCATCTCCTGATCGTGAACGCTCATCCGGTTGAGCTGCTTCAGGTTGTGCTCCCAACGCTGCACAAACACATAGCTGCCGCCGGCATCCACGCCGTCTTTGATAACCGCCACTTCGCGACGCGTCTCTTCACCCGCCGGGTTTTCTGTACCGTCAACAAAGCCGCTCAGGTCACGCTCTTCCACCCAACGGAAGCCGTGGATCTCTTCTTTCACTTCAATGCAGTCACCAAAGGCTTCCATCGCCGCCTGGGCGACAGAGAAGTTTACGTCGTGACGCAGAGAAAGAATGTGGATCAACACATCGAACTGGGTGGTCGGCGCAAGGCCTTTACCGTAGCCCGGAAAATCTTTCAGCTCTTCTGCCCCAACGCCGCCGCTCAGAGCGCGCCAGGTGTTGTTACCAAAGGCAACCACCGCACCAAGATGCGCGTCCGGGAATTTCGCTTCAAAAGTTGCCAGTTTGTCGGCAAATGTTTTACTGGCCGCACGCAGGGCGTCAACTTCCCCTTTCACGTTGGCTTCGATCCAAATCGCCGCGCGGCAATGTTCTGGCAAAATGCCACTCTGAACCTGAGACATTGTTCCTCCTGAAAATAATAATGCCACGCAATCCGTGGCATTGTTGAGCGCTATTTTACGTGTTTTTTCGCGGCGGCGGTTTGTTCAGACGCAAATTAACGCCGCCAGATAATTTTACTGACTTTCCAGTTTTTCAGGGTATCGTCCGAAGGCATTAACCCTTCAGGACCACTCCATTCCCCGCTGAACTGGTAGCTAATATGTTGACTGCCTTCGGCTTTACATTCGACGGCACGATTATCATCACCATCAGCTTTTTGGCAATTGCCAAATGCTTTGCTGTAAAGGTCGCTAAACGGTGTACCGATTTTAACACCGGTGTCAGCAGGAATATCGCTATCCAGCACGTCAATGCGGCTGATCGTGCCTTGCTCGCCGTTAATCACCATCGCCACATTGTCGTCTTTCATCACTTCAAAAAAGCGCACCACGTTGCCGTTCGCGGTTTTCATTCCGCTGCGCAGGCGATAATCGCCATCAAGCGCATCGGCAATGGCTTGTTCTTGCAGTGGTGTAGACGCCGTTAATTCACCCACGCCCTGCTCGCTCACTTTGGTGGACGACCCAAACCAGTTCCACGGGTTAGCGGCAGACCAGTTAACTGACGACATCGTGGAACAGCCGGTCAGCATCAACGGCATAGCGCATAACATTAAACGCAGCGATTTCATGTCACTTCCTTTGGTTATTCAATAACGTTGCTTGGAGTGCAAATTCACCAAAAAGTGCCGTTATTCTTTTTCTTCATTAAAACAAGCGCGTAAACGTCGATTGGTCAGCAACCAGATTAACGCCACAATATCCGCCACTACCAGCGCCAGACCGATACCGCTAACGGATTCACCGTTCAGCCACAGCCACGGTTGCCAGCAAAGTAAAACCACCTGCGCCAACAGCAACAGAAAATAGAGTACACGCCAGGTGCGAGGAAACGTAGCCCGCCGACCGCTCAACAAAAACGCCAGCACCGCCGGAATGCCAGGAATCAGCCCCAGCCAGAAATTATCGTGATCGGGATAAAACAGATTTAGCAGCGCAGTACCCTGCTCACGCGACGCACCGGCAATGACAAACAGCACCCAGGTTCGCGCCTGAAGCAATAGCACAAGCCAGAAGAGCAAGGGTAAACGCAGGCGTCCGTGCGCATCATAATGGACAGGATGGAACTCAGTACTCTTCATCTTCAATCAAACGCTTACCCAGACTCAGCACGTCGGCGTGTTCATATCCCAGGCGTTCATACATTCCGAGCACCATGTCGTTATCTTCCGGCACATTGATCTGAATTTTCGGGCAGCCGCGAGCAATCAGCTTTTTCTCCAGCCGGTTAAGCAACGCATTGGCAATCCCACGCCCACGAAACTCTGGATGCACGCCAAGATAATAAGCAGACCCGCGATGCCCGTCATAACCGCCCATCACCGTTCCGACCACTTCACCGTTTACCTCAGCGACCAGAAACAAACTGACGTCATGGTTCATCTTACGCTCGATGTCCATTTCCGGATCGTTCCACGGACGCAGCAAGTCGCAACGCTCCCAAAGGGTGATGACCTCTTCGAAATCTTCCTGGCGAAATACGCGTATCTCCATGGTATTCGTTACCTTTTTGCGGGTTAAAAGGCTGATTATGGCGTGAACGGTCGAATTAGCCAATATCTGACGAAAATCGGTTGAAAAAGTGGCATAATAGGGAGTTGTCAACTATTGAAATGAAAAGTAAAACAATTCTCAACATCAAACCGTCGTAACGGATTACGCGATACGATATAACATCTGGAACTTTATTATTACAACTCAGGCCGTATGAGCACTTTTAAACCACTAAAAACACTCACTTCGCGCCGCCAGGTGCTGAAAGCCGGTTTGGCTGCCCTGACGTTGTCAGGAATGTCGCAAGCCATCGCCAAAGACGAACCTTTAAAAACCAGCAACGGACACAGCAAGCCGAAAGCCAAAAAATCTGGCGGCAAACGTGTCGTTGTTCTCGATCCAGGCCACGGCGGGATTGATACCGGAGCGATCGGGCGCAACGGTTCGAAAGAAAAACATGTGGTGCTGGCGATTGCTAAAAACGTCCGTTCCATTTTGCGTAATCATGGGATTGATGCGCGTTTAACGCGTTCTGGCGATACGTTTATCCCACTTTACGATCGCGTTGAAATCGCCCATAAACATGGCGCAGATCTGTTTATGTCAATTCATGCCGATGGCTTTACCAACCCGAAAGCTGCCGGTGCTTCGGTATTTGCCCTCTCTAACCGTGGGGCAAGTAGCGCAATGGCGAAATACCTGTCTGAACGCGAAAACCGCGCCGATGAAGTTGCCGGTAAAAAGGCGACTGACAAGGATCACCTATTGCAGCAAGTGCTGTTTGATCTGGTGCAAACCGATACTATTAAAAACAGCCTGACGCTCGGCTCGCATATTCTGAAAAAGATTAAGCCGGTGCATAAACTGCACAGCCGCAACACCGAACAAGCCGCGTTTGTGGTGTTGAAATCGCCGTCGGTTCCTTCGGTGCTGGTGGAAACCTCGTTTATCACCAACCCGGAAGAAGAGCGACTGTTAGGCACGGCGGCGTTTCGTCAGAAAATCGCCACAGCGATTGCTGAAGGCGTGATCAGTTATTTCCACTGGTTCGACAACCAGAAAGCACATTCGAAAAAGCGATAAGTTATGAAACCCGACGCACACCAGGTTAAACAGTTTCTGCTCAACCTTCAGGATACGATTTGTCAGCAGCTGACCGCCGTCGATGGCGCAGAATTTGTCGAAGATAGTTGGCAGCGCGAAGGTGGCGGCGGCGGGCGTAGTCGGGTGTTGCGTAATGGTGGTGTTTTCGAACAGGCGGGCGTCAACTTTTCTCACGTCCACGGTGAGGCGATGCCTGCTTCCGCCACCGCTCATCGCCCGGAACTTGCCGGGCGCAGTTTCGAGGCGATGGGCGTTTCACTGGTAGTGCATCCGCATAACCCGTATGTTCCCACCAGCCACGCGAATGTGCGTTTTTTTATTGCCGAAAAACCGGGTGCAGAGCCCGTCTGGTGGTTTGGCGGCGGCTTCGACTTAACCCCTTTCTATGGTTTTGAAGAAGACGCCATTCACTGGCACCGCACCGCCCGTGACCTGTGCCTGCCATTTGGTGAAGACGTTTATCCCCGTTACAAAAAGTGGTGCGACGATTACTTCTACCTCAAACATCGCAACGAACAGCGCGGTATTGGCGGGCTGTTCTTTGATGACCTGAACACGCCAGATTTCGACCGCTGTTTTGCCTTTATGCAGGCGGTAGGCAAAGGCTACACCGACGCTTATTTACCAATTGTCGAGCGACGGAAAGCGATGGCCTACGGCGAGCGCGAGCGCAATTTCCAGTTATATCGTCGCGGTCGTTATGTCGAGTTCAATCTGGTCTGGGATCGCGGCACGCTGTTTGGCCTGCAAACTGGCGGGCGCACCGAGTCTATCCTGATGTCAATGCCGCCACTGGTACGCTGGGAATATGATTATCAGCCAAAAGATGGCAGCCCAGAAGCGGCGTTAAGTGAGTTTATTAAGGTCAGGGATTGGGTGTAACTCCCTCACCCCCACTCCCGCATCCGCTGATGCAGCGTCAGTGACGGCTTCTCGGAAAACAGCTGCTGGTAATCCGTGGCAAATTGCCCCAGATGCCAGAATCCCCACTGCATGGCGGCGTCTTTTACCGTCATACTTTGCGACCACGGACTTATCAGTTCGCGGCGTACGGCGTTCAGGCGAATGCGTTTCAGCCACGCGTTCGGGCCAATGCCTAAAATAGCGTGAAACGCGTTTTGTAGCGTGCGGCGGCTGACATGCAGTTGATTACACAAATCCAGCACCGTCACCGGTTCGGACATGTTTTCCAGCACATATTCACGGGCGCGGGAAAGCAATCGACGGTAACTCTGATGACTGATGCTTTCCGCCGTCACCATTGGTTGCGCTTCTTCCAGCATGGCCCCCATCGCCATTAGCAAATTATCCCCCAGCACTTTTCGCACTGCAGGCTGATGGAGATTTTCCGGATTCTCGCAAAACGTCGCCAGCGCCTGTTGGACAAAGCCCCACAGCGCGGCTTTATGCTGCCCTTTCACTTCCAGCGCCGACTGGTTACGCAACATATGTAATACCCGATCCGGGTTATGCAAAAAGTTAGCCTGCCGGGTGATGACATCTTCAGAAAGCACCACGCCCAGGATCGTGTAATCATCCGGCGTGCTCAGTTCAAATTCAGTGCCACCAGGGCGGGTGGCGATTTCCGCGCTTCCCAGACATTGCGAACCGATAAATCCCTGCTCACCGCGCGTCGCCGGAATGCCAAACCAGAACGAGTTCGGCCAGACCAGGCACGACTGACGCAGCGCCAGACCGGTGTATTCACGAAAAACCTGAATATCATCGAGTAGAATTTCCGTAAATTCACCATGAAACTTGCCCGGATGCAGCTGATCGTAAATCTGCTGCCAGGCGGTAATCGTTAAAGCATGTTCATAGACATCCGTTGTCTGTCGTTGATGAACATTATCCACTTCGACCTTCGGCGTGAGCTTCAGGTTTTCGGGTAAGGGTTCATGATAAAGATGGTGCAAATTGGCTGTACGGGTCTTTTTCATGATGTTAATGCCGGGTGTTGTAGGACACCCGGCACCTCCGACAGGTTAATGGGGCTTGAGACGATAACGACTACTGCGTTTACGTAACGTCCCGGCAGAAAAGAGCTGTTCGAGCGCATTTCTGGCTTTTTCCAGCGGCCAGCCAAAGTGGGCAGCCACTTCTCCTGCCGTCATTCCCTGACGTACTGATGTTAACAGCGCCAACAACTCGTCAGCAGATTCCGCGACGATAACTGGCGCGTCGGGTTCCCTTACGGGTTGCTTCGGCTGGCGGTTAAAGCCAGTAACCAGCCACTGGGTGTCATCGTCTGGCCGACCGATCTCCTTGCGGCTGATGACACGCCCGGTACGCATCGCGGCAGCACAACCTGCGTCCAGCGCCGCACGACACGCCGCCAGATCGCCTTCCACCACCAGCGTTAAGCGACCAGGGTCAAGCACTTCGTGACTGAGCAGACGAACGTTAGCTGCTTTGAGCATGGCATCCGCTGCATCTATCGCGGCGACCATGCCGTCCACTTCCAGCAATCCCAGTGCATTGATCATCGGCAACCTCCGTTACGCACGCTGGATTGGATTACGCGCGATTTCCAGCACTGCATCGGTAAAGGCGTTACAGGCTGCTTTACACGCGGCCTGGCTACCGGTTAAAAATGCTGCCGAGTAGTTGGTTTCAGACGGTGGCGGGACATAGGTCACCAGCTGTACGTCGGCAGATTTCAACGCTGCATCAATGCCGTAGGTCGCTTCCAGCGGCGGTGCCACCAGATACGCCATCGGATCGCCAAGCGTGATCCCGGCGGTTGATGAGAGATAAGAACCGGTACGCGAAACTACATGTGCCAGGAAGGCGGTGTTTTCTGCGTCATTGGCCCACTGGAAAGCTGCGCCATTTTCAATATGTGCAACCATCGCATCCAGACCGGCACGCACTTCCGCCGGGTTTGGCCCACCAAGCATAATCAGCACTTCACCGGCAGTCGGTGACGGGCCGTGTGCCGCTCCCGCATACAGCGAGCGACCATATACCACTTCGACCATCGCTTGTTTGGTCGCTTCGTCAGCCGCAATGTAGGTGACGTCGTCAGAATCGGCAGAAATCAGCCCGAGGCTACGAATATGCGGCGGCAATTTTAGTTCACGCGCAAATTCAGCGTTAACGGAGGCAATCACCCGCATGGCGGTTACCGACGGTCGAATCAAATCTAAAGCTGGCATGATGCCTCCTTATCGGGTCATGTTGATGCCGGATGCTTTCTGCTCCAGCATACGTTTCGCCAAATCCACAATGACGGCTGCGGCTTCAACCGGCGGCGTGCCGCCCTGGTGAATGTTAGAGATACAGGTGCGATCGGCCTCAACGGTGGTCGCCATACGCGGCGAGTAAACGGCGTAGCAGGAGAGGCTTTCTGACTGCCCTAACCCCGGACGTTCCCCCACCAGCAGGATCACCACTTTCGCGCCGAGGATCTCACCGATCTGATCTTCAATCTTCACGCGACCATAACGAACAAAGAATGGCGTGCCGACTTTCAGCCCGGCCTGTTTCAGGCCCGCCATCAGCGGCGGCAGGATCTCTTCGTAGTTGACGGTGATGGCATCAGTTGACAGGCCATCAGAAATAACGACCTGTACGTCCGGATTAGCAACACACTGTGCTTTCAGCGCTTCAACAGCTTCTGCACACAGGCGGCGGCCCATATCCGGGCGAGTCAGGTAGAGATTTTTGTCGCTAATTTCAGAGCGTACTTCCAGCAAGCCCTGCGCTTTCACCCACTCTTCCGGCACTTCTTTCAGTACGGTATCTTTCGAACGAGAGTGATCGGCCAGGAAACGCAGCAGCGCCTGGGTACGTGGACGCGGACCGGCACGACCGGTACAAACGCGGGCCACGGTGCTGCGGCGCAGTTCTGTTAATACGTCTGCGCGATGCGGGTTTTCAACACCAATCCACGCTTTTGCTTCAGCGGAACCTAAATCCAGCGCACAGCTTTCCGAGGTCACCGGTGCCGCACAGTTGGTGGTGGCGCACTTTGCTTCTGACGGCGCGGGGGCCGTTTGTCCCATTGACGCCATCACGCTGCGTACAATTTCTTCAATCTGTTTTTGATCCATGATGTGTTATCTCCGCGTCATCAGAAGAACAGTGACGGATCGCCCGCCCGTTTGGTCAGGCGACCGTTTGCCATAATGCCCATGCTTTCCAGCCAGCGTTCAAACTCCGGTGACGGACGCAGGTTGAGTAACTGACGCACAGTGGCGGTATCGTGGAATGCGGTGGTCTGGTAGTTGAGCATGATGTCATCACCCAGCGGCATCCCCATGATGTAGTTGCAGCCTGCAGTGGCGAGCAGGATCATCAGGTTTTCGTTGAGGTTCTGGTCAGCGTCAGCGTGGTTGGTGTAGCAGCAGTCACAGCCCATAGAGATGCCGCTCAGCTTGCCCATAAAGTGATCTTCTAAGCCAGCACGGATAATCTGGCGGTCGTTGTAGAGATACTCCGGCCCAATAAAGCCGACCACGGTGTTGACGATAAACGGATCGTAATGACGCGCCAGCCCATAGTTACGTGCTTCCATCGTCACCTGGTCAGCGCCGAAGTTAGCGCCAGCGGATAGCGCAGAGCCTTGTCCGGTTTCGAAGTAGAGGCAGTTTTCCCCGGCGATACGATTGAACTCTGCGCCCACTGCGCGCGCTTCGTCGAGCATCGCCAGTTCCACGCCAAACTCTTTCAGCCCTTTTTCGCTGCCACAGATACTCTGGAAAATCAGTCCGCCAGGCGCGCCGCGACGAATCGCTTCGATCTGGGTGGTGACGTGCGCCAGTACGCAGCCCTGAGTTGGGATGTTGAATTTGTCGATCACGCCATAAATGGTATCCAGCACGCGGCTTAAGTTTTCCACGTCGTCAGTTACCGGGTTAACGCCGATCACCGCATCGCCCACCCCAAAGGAAAGCCCTTCATAGATTTGCGCAGCGATACTTTGCACGTCGTCACGGGTATCGTTCGGCTGCAAACGGGCGCTAAAGGTGCCCGGAATACCGATGGTGGTATTGGCCTTTTTGATTACCGGCATTTTCTTCGCGCCGTAGATCAGGTCCGCGTTGGAGCAAATCTTCGCTACCGCCGCGACCACTTCCGAGGTCAGCCCTTTGCGGGTAAAGGCAATGTCGTCCACGCTGGTTTCATCGCTCAGCACATACTCACGCAGTTCGCTGATGCTCCAGTTTTTAATCTGGTTGTAGGCCGTTTCGTTAACGTCGTCCTGAATCAGCCGCGTCACGCAGTCATCTTCATAGGCAATCACCGGATTATTGCGGATGTCCGCTACGGTCATTTCCGACAACACCTGCTTTGCCGCCACGCGCTCCTGTGAGCTTGCCGCTGCAACGCCCGCCAGCACATCCCCCGAACGCAGTTCGTTGGCTTTAGCCAGCACCTCTTTTACATCCTTAAACTGATATACATTGCCGAACAATGTGGTCTTTAGTTTCATAAGTCGTTCCCTCAGGAAGGAAATGCGAGTGATTTCACCGTCACCGGCACAACCGATCCGCCAAAAAGAGGCGTACCAATGTCGATATAGTCCCCCGCGCGGACAATCACTTCGTCAATGACTGCCAACGGGAGTTGTTGTAGCTGTGGGCGCAACAACATGCCCAGAGCTTTACCAAAGTCCTGCCCGGCCACCACCAGCAGGGGATGCGGATTCGGAAAACGCGCGACGAAATCGACCAGCGCGTTGATGACCGTCAGTACCGCGGCGTAACGCACAGGCAGCGAGGCGGGAAGCGCCAGCACGTACGCGTCAGTTTTGGGATCAAGATCCAGCTGAAGCAGCGCCTGTTGCCAGGCACTCACCAGATCCGTTTCATCAATCGGGATCGCCACCGGCAAATTGCGCAGCGGCAGTTGTACGCCCTCCAGCCAGATTGTGCTGCCAGAGAGCGAAAGGGTATGTGCACCCGCGCCAATCACCGTGGCGCGTACGGTTTGCGCCGGAAACTGCACATTCATCTCACGCAGGCGCGGATGGTCATGCAGCGCCGTTGCCAGAAGTGGGCCAATATCGGCAAAACAGAACGGGTCGGCGGGCTGGTGGCGATAACATTCGCCCACGCCTCCAGAAAGCGTAATGATTTCGGGCGTAACACCTGCGGGCAGCAAACCGGTTTGCATCAATGCCTGCGCGAGCGGCGAAAGCGTTCCGTCAATCACTTCGACAATCAGCGCCGCCATCCGCCGGGTAACCTGCACCAGCTGCGCGCCGGTCAGCGAACGGGCGTCAGTGCCTGCACCGAAGCACTCATCCACAATCATCTGCCCCGGTTTATGAGCGTAAACCACGCGCCCCTGGCTGTCGGTTTCCAGCAGGCGACCACCGACGTTGAGACAGGCAGTGCCGCTGATTTTTCCGGCATCGAACAGGGCGTAGTTCGCGGTGCCACCGCCGATGTCGATATTCAGTACCCGACACAGCCGTTGTTCAGAAAGGGTTTGCGCCCCGGCTCCGTGACCGGCGATCACGGATTCGAGGTGCGGCCCGGCGCTGGCGACGACAAAATCGCCCAGCGACTGAGAGAGCGCCATCACCGCCGGGCGAGCATTGCGGGTTTTCGCGCTTTCACCGGTGATGATGATGGCACCAGAATCAACGCTTTCCGGCGCAATGCCCGCAGCCTGATATTGCTCTAAAATCAGCGATTTCAGTTCCGCTTCTTTTAAACCACCCTGTTTATCGACAGGGGTAAAGAACACCGGGCTTTGCCAGCTAATTTCGCGTTTGATGAATTCGTAGCGCGGCACCTGCGACACCGCCGCACGGTTAACCAGCTCCAGGTGGGAGAAAATCACCTGGGTGGTGGTGGTGCCGATATCGATACCGACGCTCAATAGCTGGCGAGTGTTCACGATTGTGCCTCCGCTTCGGTTTTAGTCGCGGTCGCGTCTTCTTTTGGCACCAGCATCATCGCCACGCCAATCGCCGTTACGCCGCCGATCAACTTGCCGACAATCATCGGGAAGATCATGGCGTTCATGTTGGCAGCGGCGAAGCCTAAGTGGTCGCCCAGGGCGAAAGCAGCGGAAACGGCGAAGGCGCAGTTGATGACTTTGCCGCGGGTATCCATCTGCTTCATCATGCCGAACATCGGGATGTTGTTGGCAAGCGTTGCCACCATGCCGGCTGCCGCGATGTTGTTCATATTCAGTACTTTACCGACGCTCATCAGCGGTTTTTCAAACCAGCGAGTCAGCAGCAGCACCATCGGATACGCCCCTAACAGAACGCAGGAGATAGAACCGATAACTTCAATGGCGCGCATCACCTCACCGGGTTTATCGCCAGGGGCCATAAAGATAGGATCCAGACCGGGGATCAGTTCCCAGCCAAGCAGGAATTTCACTACCGCAGCGGCAAGACCGAGGGTGATCAATGCAACGAGGAATTTGGCGAAGATCTGGAAGCCGTTGATCATTTTTTCCGGGATGAATTTCAGCCCCAGCGCCACCAGAATCGCAACAATGATCACCGGGATCATGTTCATCAGGATCAGGGCGAAAGTGAATTCCACCGGCTGGCCGTTGATCTGCACACCGGAGTACATAGCAACCAGACCACCAGCGATACAACCAATCGGAATGGTCACAATGCCCGCCAGCACGCCGAGCGCCAGATAACGACGGTCAGAAGGTTCGATAATGCCGAGCGCCACCGGAATGGAAAACACAATCGTTGGCCCCATCATCGACCCGAGAATTAACCCAGAGTATAGCCACGCGGCTACGTCGCCGCCCGCCAGCTCTTTGGCGAGGAAGAAGCCGCCCATATCGCACGCCAGCAGTGTTCCGGCGAACATCGATGGGTTAGCGCCGAGCATTTCGTAAACCGGAATAATTACCGGCCCGAGAACGTGAGCCAGTACCGGTGCCAGCGCGGTCATACCGACCATCGCCAGGCCCAGTGCGCCCATTGCCATAAAGCCTTCTTCGAACTGACCGCCTGATCCTTCGATACTTTTACCGAACTTACCGAGGAAACGAGCAGAACCGCCGAACTGCGACAGGATCCTGTCTACGGCAGCTATCAGCATAAAGAACATCATGATGTACATGATGATTTCGTTAATTCCCATCGCCTTTACTCCCTGTTAGTTGTTATTTATTGGCGGATGCGGCGTAAACGCCTTATCCGCCCTACATGTGCAATCCCGTAGGCTGGATAAGACGCGGCAAGCGTCGCATCCGGCAATTGCACCGCGCCACTGGCGGATGCGGCGTGAACGCCTTATCCGCCCTACATGTGCAATCCCGTAGGCTGGATAAGATGCGGCAAGCGTCGCATCCGGCATTTATTGCGCCGCTGCGTACAGGCCGACAATCTGCTCCAGGCTGGCGGTACGCGGGTTACTGCGCAGACAAATATCTTCCAGCGCGGCCTGCGCCCATGCGCCGTAATGCGCAGATGTCGCACCAACATCGCCCAGTCGTTTACCAATCCCAACTTCCGCAATCAGCTCACTTACCGCGTTAATAGCGTCACGATCGTCGGATTTTTTAGTTCGCAGTGCCCGACCAATCTGACTAAAGCGTTCACGACAAACCATCCGGTTAAATTCCATCACCGTTGGCAGCAACATGGCGTTCGCGAGACCGTGCGGAATATGCAGCGCCGCGCCCGGCTGATGCGCCATCGCGTGGCACAACCCAAGACCCGCACTGGAAAACGCCATTCCCGCCATACATGAAGCCAGTAACATGCTCTCGCGCGCGGCAAGGTCGTGACCGTAGCCCACCGCTTTCGGCAGCGATTTGCCAATCATCGCAATGGCACCAATCGCCAGGCTGTCGGTAAACGGTGTAGCGTTCAGGGCGCTGTATGCTTCAATGGCATGGGTTAACGCATCAATGCCGGTCATCGCCGTGACATGCGACGGCACACCTTCGGTCAATGCGGCGTCGAGGATCGCCACATCCGGCATCAGCGAGGCATGGGCTAACACCTGCTTGCGCCCGCTCACCGCGTCGATAATCACCGTTACATTGGTGGTTTCAGAGCCGGTTCCGGCGGTCGTTGGAATGGCAATCAGCGGCAAGCGCGGTTGCAGAACGCTGGTTTCTGACATCTCTGCCAGCGTGCTATCGGGGTTCGTCACCAGCAACGCCACGGCTTTCGCCGCATCCAGCACCGAGCCGCCGCCAAATGCGATCACCCCGTCACAACCTGACTCACGCAACTGCGCCACGGCTGCACACACGTCGGTAATGCACGGTTCGCCCACCGGACATGGCCAGAGCGTCATGGCGATGCCTTTAACAGCCAGGCTGCGCGTCAGCCCGGCGGTCATCCCCGCCTGATGCAAAAAGCTGTCTGCCATCACGAACAGATGTTTCAGCCCACGCGTTTGCGCTTGCTGCCCGCAACTGCTCACCGCGCCCGGACCGCAAAGCGTCACCGGTGGAACGCTAAATGTTTTTACCCGTTGCAGATTCAGGGTATCGAACGCCTGAAAGAGCGCGGTCTGCAATTCATTTTGCATATAGCCCCTCCGCTTTCTCTCGCCCACTATTGGCGATCGCCAGCGGGGTCATAAACAAACTGTGCTGCGGTAAATGCACCTGTAACGCCGGGAATTGTTTGCGAAACAGTTCCGCCACGCCCGGTTGCAAACAAGAGCCGCCCGCCAGCCATAAATCAGTAATGCCCTGCCCTTCAATATGCCGGGCGACAATGTCCGCCATTTTTTCGTACACCGGTTTCACCGTAGGCCAAATCTCTTCACCGTGACCGCGCTTGTACTGCTCCGCCTCTTCCAGCGAAATACGGCGATTTCCGGCGAGAGTCAGAGAGATGTGATGTCCGCCGGTGGCTTCATCCGCCGAGTACGTCACCTTGCCCTTTTTCACGATGGCAATGCCGGTAGTGCCGCCGCCGATATCCACTACACCGGCGTTGTCCAGTTGCAGCAGATCCGCAACTGCGGTTGGCTCATCCAGCACATGGCTCACTTCCAGCCCGGCAGATTCCAGCACGTTGATGGAAATACGCGGGTCCGTACCTGGAGGAAATGAAGTCGCCGCATGGCTAAAACGAAGACCGAATTGCTGCTCAAGAGTGTCGAGATGGCGACGAACAATGGTGACCGCACCGAAGAAATCCCAGACGATGCCGTCGCGGACCACATCGGCCCAGTCGAGGCATACCGCCACCGGCTGACCGTCGCGGTCGACAACCATCGACACCACATCGCAGGTGCCCAGATCCACCCCCAGCCACAGCGGAGATTCCGTCGCGGCGGGCGTCTGGTTACACAGCGTTGCCGCCGTTTGCAGACGTGGGGTGAGCCATTGTTCGTCGTGCGCCATCTGTTACTCCTTAAACAATGCGAAACGCATCGACTAATACACAGCGACGCAGACGGACAAACGTACGCGCGCTGGTTACCCCTTCACCGGTTGGCGTGGTGATGGTCATGGTGGTCCAGCCTTCCCCGCCCAGCCCCAGCCCGGCAATGCACGGTCCGTTCTTAACGAAAATGCTGGTATCAATAGCATTCGCCATCTGGTTCATGTTTTCGATGTTGCGCGAGTGCATTGCCGCCGTGTGGTGGCAACCGCCTTCCAGTTTCACCGCTAGCGCAATGGCATCCGCCACGTTGGCGACGCGCACGACGGGCAACACCGGCATCATCAGTTCAGTCACGGCAAACGGATGTTCTGCGGTGGTTTCCACAAACAGCAGGCGCGTTTCTTGCGGAACTTTAAGGCCGATTGCCGCCGCGATTTTGCCTGCGTCGCGACCAACCCAGTCACGGCTGACGGTGCCTTTTCCGCGCTCGTCGATATTTTTCAGCAACACCGGTTGCAGCTGCTGCGCCTGTTCTGCGGTCAGTTTCACCGCGTGCTGGCCTTCCATCAGACGCATCAGTTCATCGGCTACGCTATCAACAACAATCAGTACCTTTTCGTCGGCACAAATGATGTTGTTATCGAAAGAAGCGCCTTTGACGATGGACTGAGCGGCACGGGCGAGGTCGGCGGTTTCATCCACCACTACCGGCGGGTTGCCAGCGCCTGCGGCAATCAGACGTTTATTGGTGTGTTTACGCGCCGCTTCTACTACCGCTTCGCCGCCGGTTACCACCAGCAGGCCGATACCCGGAAACTTGAACAAGCGTTGCGCGGTTTCGATATCCGGATTTGCCACAGTAACCAGTAAGTTTTCCGGCCCACCTGCGGCAACAATCGCCTGGTTGAGCAGCGTAATCGCCCGCTGGGAGACTTTTTTCGCCGCCGGATGCGGGGCAAAAATGACGCTGTTGCCCGCGGCAATCAGGCTGATGGCGTTGTTAATTACGGTTGCCGCCGGGTTAGTGGAAAGGCGTCACCGAAGCCACCACGCCCCAGGGTGCGTTTTCAATTAGGGTCAGGCCGTTGTCGCCAGTCAGCACTTGCGGAGAGAGGCACTCAACGCCTGGTGTGCCGCGCGCCTGAGCGACGTTTTTTGCAAATTTATCTTCAACGCGCCCCATGCCGGTTTCACTGACGGCAAGTTCCGCTAAATCTCTGGCGTGTTTTTCGCCTGCTTCACGAATGGCAGCAATGGCTAACTGGCGCATTGCCACGCTTTTTAACCCTTGCTGGGCGACTTTGGCTGCCGCAACGGCGTCATCCAGGGACGCGAAAACGCCCATCTCATGAACGGCGGCGGACGGCGTGTCACTGCTTTGCATTTTCAGCAGTACCGCTTTCACCACCTGTTCAATATCCTGTTGATTCATGATGTTCTGCCTTATTTGTGGAAAATTACCTGACCGCCAGACACCACCTCATCGACAATGCCAATCACGCACAGATCGACCGGTGACGTTTCGCTTTTATGCGCCTGGCGGGCGGAACTGCCACTCACCAGTAACACCCACTCCCCGGTTCCCGCGCCAATATTGTCGATGGCGACGGCGCATTGCCCGTCAGGATTACCTTGTGGATCAATCATTTCCACCATCAGCAATTTGTCATGCGCCAGTCCGTGATGGCGTACGGTACAAACAATTTGTCCAGTGACGACTGCCAGTTTCATACCCGCCTCCGTGGCGTATTTCAGGTAAAAGCTCCCCCTACCCTCCGCAGAAGGTAAAATGAAAAAGGAGAGAGCGTGACGCCCGAATCGACGTCACACAGGGTGATTACAGGTTGCTGCTATCGCCTTTCAGGCCGATCGGGAAGACTTCTTCCAGGTCGCCGTGCGGACGCGGGATAACGTGTACAGATACCAGCTCGCCGATACGCTGTGCCGCTGCGGCACCTGCATCGGTCGCGGCTTTACAGGCTGCAACATCACCACGAACCATGGCAGTACACAGGCCGCCGCCAATCTGCTTAACACCAACCAGCTTGACGCGCGCAGCTTTCACCATCGCGTCAGAAGCCTCAATCAGTGCAACCAGGCCCCGGGTTTCGATCATTCCTAATGCTTCCATTGTGCTTTCCTCTTTATCAGGGTCCAGAACGGGACCGTTCATTCAACCAGTGTTTGTAAACTGCTTTCGCGGTTCACTTCTGTCTGACGCGGCACAGCTGCCACCAGCGCCAGCTCGATAATTTCCTGCACGCTACAACCACGAGAGAGATCGTGCATCGGCGCGGCAAGTCCTTGTATCAGTGGCCCGACGGCACGATATCCGCCGAGTCGTTGTGCGATTTTGTAACCAATATTTCCGGCTTCCAGCGACGGAAAAACCATCACATTGGCCTTGCCCTGTAGCGGGCTGGCAGGCGCTTTTTGCGCCGCCACTTCCGGCACGAAGGCGGCGTCAAACTGTAACTCGCCATCCACCACCAGCTTTGGTGCGCGCTCACGGACGATTTCTGTCGCCTGCTGGACGTTAGCAACACAGGGGTGACGGGCGCTACCATTGCTGGAAAACGACAGCATCGCCACGCGCGGCTCTTCTCCGGTGATGGCGCGCCAGGTTTCGGCACTGGCAAGCGCGATATCCGCCAGCTGCGCCGCCGTCGGCTGTGGCACCACGCTGCAATCGGCAAAGCCCAACGCCGGGCCGCTGTACTGTGGCAACATCAGGAAAATGGAAGAGAGCGTTTTACAGCCTGGCTGCAAGCCGATAATGCGTAATCCGGCACGCAGCACATTTGCCGTGGAAGAGAGGTTGCCCGCGATACAGACATCCGCTTTACCGGCGCTGACCATTGCTGCGGCGAACATCAGAGGGTCGGTAAGTTTTTCCAGCGCATCCGGCGGCGTTTTTTCGCCCGCGCGGGCCAGCCAGCGATGAGCAAATTCTTCCCGCATTGCGAGGTTGCCATGCGGATCAATCACCTGTAGCCCGTCCATCGCCACGCCGTGACTGAGCGCAAACTGACGAAGTTCAAACGGATTGGCGACCAGAATGGGCGTTGCCAGACCTTGTTGATGTAAATATTGCGCGGCTTTCAGCACACGTTGGTCTAACGCATCCGGAAAAACCACTCTGGCGGGCGCTCGCAACGCCAGTTCACGACAACGTTCAATAATCATTGCGTTTCCCCCAGTCGTTGTTGGATCTGCTTCACCGTTAGCGGCTGCTTCGTTACGCTCAGGATCATCATCACGTAGACCGTGCTCGAAAGGCGGTTCAGCGCCTGCAAAATGTCCGGGCGTAATACTTCAAAGCTGCGGGTGATAAAGACCTGCGCCGCTACGGTTTCGGTTTCCCGCACTTTGGTGCGTAGCAGATTGAGCAACGCAGCATCGCGCCCGTGGCTGGCTTCCGGCACCAGATGATCGTGGTCGAGATAGCGCAGCGGCTGATGAGAAAGCCGATGCAGATCTTCGTCAGAAAGCCCGACAATCGCCTGGCAGCCCAGCGGTTCCCCCAGCGCATCGGCGCGCATAATGTTGCCAAGACGCGAACGGATATCCGCCAGCCACGGCTGCCACGGTTCCGCCAGTTCAATTTGCAGCCACACTGCCAGCGCAATGGTGCTGTCGAGAACCGCGCGAAAACCCAGACGCGGATCGCTTTTGGCGACCATTTTTTCCGCCGACAGGTGAGTCAGCGTATCCGGCTTTTTTGCCACCGGCTGGCGACACAGTTCGCAGCACGCCTGCGGATGTTCATCGCTACTGGTCAGCCCATGAACGGGCTGCGGCTGCTGCTGTTCATCGTCAACAAACAGGCGGCCCTGCTCGTCAATAAACTTGATGCGCAGATGGCGGCTTTCCAGCAACTCCCGGGCAGAGGGCGTCAGGCGACTGTCCGCAGGGAGATGGATCTCTGCGCCTTCGCTGAGCGTATGGTTCGCTCTTAGCCATGCTTCGGTGATGAAATCTTTCATAGGGATTGCCAGTTAGCCGGCCAGGCGACATACAGGAATTTCACGCTGGATGTCGTACCAAATTCGATGCTGGAGCCTTTCGGGATAAACATCACGTCGCCTGCTTTGGCGATCATGGTTTGGCCTTCGTGGCGAACATGCAGCTCCCCTTCCAGCACCATGTCGATTTCGTCGTAGTTCAGGGTCCACGGGAAGAATGCGTTCTCCCACTGCATAAAACCGGCGGCCATGCTGCTGCCGTCGTCTCCGGTCACAAGATCAGTCAAGCCCACGCAATGCGGCTCTGCGCCGTCGAAACGACCAAACTTGACGCTACTGCCATCAATCACTTTGATGCCGCCTTTGCCGGTCACCGATTTGAAGCTCGGCTGCATTGCGCCCTGCTCCAGCGACTGTTTTTCCTTCATCACTTTTTCCATCAGCTGTGCGACCAGGCTTTCGGTAAACTGGCCTTCCGGCAGCTGGGCAATGATGGTTTCGCGGATGCGCTGGCTTTCGGTTTTGTCGGCTGGCACGCTGGCGGGCACGGACGCCGTTACCGGGATCGATTCATCACATTCGGTGATGGTAAAACCCAGTAGATCCGCCACTTCACGGGCTTCCGGGGTAATAATGCTGGCGCGCAGAACCACGGACATTGCCTGTTCGCCGCGCGCGTGTGCTTCACGAATATCATTCGCTGTGATGAGTTTTTTCACCTGCTTCCTCCTGTTTGGTGAGAGATGCCAGATAATCCACCAGTTGCTGCACGCTTTGCGGGTCGTGGCTGTTTAGCTCGAAAATCGGCTCTTCGAAACCCGTCTCAAGCAATAACTTTCGCGTTGCGGCGACGTCAGCATCTGGCATGTCCGTTTTACTGATGACGGCGATTTGCCGTTTGCTGACGCCAATATCCAGCAACCCGGCAGGCAACCGACTTTCCGGGTCATTTGCGCCATGGACATAGATCAGCATGTCTACATCCTGTAGCGTGGTAATTAAGGCGTGATACCAGCGGGGATGGTTAAAATATTCACCCGGCGTATCAATATCGCCCTTATCATTAAATTCCACGGCCTGTGTTTTTCTGGCGAGGGTATAATTCCCCTGCAACGCATTAAATAACGTTGTTTTTCCTGCCCCGACGCTACCCACAAACGCAATTCGTTTCATGAATGCCTCGTATTAACTTTTGGTCATTTCACAAAGCGTATAATTTAATAAGCGACCTAAACCGCTGACGGTTTGTGATAACGCTTCTTCTACTGCGCCCACCGAGCCATAAATCACCAATGCACCGCTGAATCGGTCGAGAAAACCGATATGCACATCAGCGGCTTTCAGCGCTAAATCACCGGCGATCATCGCCGTTTCGCCGGGAGTTAGCGTCATAATGCCAATTGCGCCCGCATCCGGAACGCCGATTTTCTTCGCCAGTTCCTCACCGGGATGCGCGATGAGATGCGCCAGTGTGACCTGTTTGCCGGGCACAAATTCCTGAATGATGCGTTCTTTATCCATGAGTCGCCGCCTGTGAAAAACTTTCGTGTATCGTGACAATTTTTCGTCAGAGTAAATAACAAAATTCGGCAAGCGCGTTTAAAAGGTGAGGTAGATCACTAAGAATGGAGAGATATTCGCTGTGGTGCATAAACTTTCATATGCAACGCATGAATATAAATAAAATAATATCGAGATATTATATAGACTGCTTTTTTTTATTATTCGCAAACTCAGTAATAAGCTTTACTAATATATTGCAGCTAAACTGCTTACCCTGAATATTCAGGGTAAGCGTGAGAGTTAAAAAAAATTACAGCGGTTGGGTTTGCGCTTCTACCACGGCCAGCGCCACCATGTTGACGATACGACGCACCGATGCGATCGGCGTTAACACATGAACCGGTTTCGCCACACCCATCAGCACCGGGCCGACAGTCACACCTTCCGAGCTGGAAACACGCAGTAAGTTGTAACTAATGCGGGCAGCTTCCATGTTCGGCATCACCAGAATATTGGCGGAACCTTTCAAAGAGCTGTCCGGCATACGGTCGTTGCGAATCGCTTCCACCAGCGCTGCATCGCCGTGCATTTCACCATCAATCATCAGTTCTGGTGCACGTTCCCTGACCAGTTCCAGCGCCTGACGCATTTTGCTCGACGACGGGCAGTCAGAAGAACCAAAGTTGGAGTGCGACAACAAAGCAACGCGCGGCTCAATACCAAAACGACGGACAGTTTCTGCCGCCATCAAGGTGATCTCCGCCAGCTCTTCTGCATCCGGTTCATCATTAACATATGTATCGGCAATAAAGGTGTTACCACTCGGCAGCAGCAGCGCGTTCATGGCACCTGCGGTGTGAACGCCATCGCGATAACCAAAGACATTTTTCACCACGCTAAAATGTTCATGATAATCACCCACCGTACCGCAAATCATTGCATCGGCTTCCCCACGCTGAACCATGATCGCGCCGATCACTGTCGGGTTACTGATCAGCGCCCGCTGCGCCTGTTCCTGAGTGACGCCGCGACGCTTCATGATCTGGAAGTATTCGGTCCAGTACTCTTTAAAGCGCGGATCGGATTCGTTATTGACGATCTCAAAATCAACGCCCGCTTTGATCTGCAAGCCCAGTTTCTGAATGCGCATTTCGATCACGTTCGGACGACCGATAAGGATCGGTTTCGCCAGTCCCAGCGTTACCAGTTCCTGAGTGGCATGCAGAACGCGCGCCTCTTCCCCTTCCGGCAGAACAACGCGCTTCGGCGCTTTGCGAGCCTGGGAGAAAATCGGCTTCATAAACAGGTTGGTTTTGTAAACGAACTCAGTCAGCTTGTCGATGTAGACGTCGAAATCAGCAATCGGACGCGTCGCCACGCCCGACTCCATCGCGGCTTTAGCGACCGCAGGAGCGATCTTAACGATCAAGCGCGGATCAAACGGTTTTGGAATGATGTATTCCGGACCAAAGCTCAGATCCTGATCGCCATACGCTGAAGCCACCACTTCGCTCTGTTCCGCATGGGCGAGTTCTGCAATCGCACGTACCGCCGCCAGTTTCATCTCTTCGTTGATGGCGGTTGCGCCAACGTCCAGCGCGCCACGGAAGATGAACGGGAAGCACAGGACGTTGTTCACCTGGTTCGGATAGTCAGAACGACCGGTGCAAATGATGGCATCCGGACGCACTTCTTTCGCCAGCGGCGGCAGAATTTCCGGTTCCGGGTTCGCCAGCGCCAGGATCATTGGCGCACGAGCCATTTTCTTCACCATTTCCTGGGTCAGCACTTTCGGGCCGGAACAGCCCAGGAAAATATCCGCGCCTTCAATCACATCATCGAGGGTACGTTTGCCGTCATCCACCACCGCATATGCGGCTTTGGTTTCCGCCATGTTTGGCTCACGGCCCTGATAGATAACGCCTTTTGAATCGCAAACCACGATGTTATGTTTTTGCAGACCCAGCGCTACCAGCAGGTTCATACAGGCGATTGCTGCGGCACCCGCGCCGGAAACCACCATCCGCACGTCAGAGATGTTTTTCTCCACCACGCGCAAGCCGTTGAGGATGGCGGCAGTGCTGATAATTGCCGTGCCGTGCTGATCGTCGTGGAATACCGGAATATTCATCCGCTCGCGCAGTTTCTGTTCAATATAGAAACATTCTGGCGCTTTAATGTCTTCGAGGTTGATGCCGCCGAAGGTTGGTTCGAGCGCGGCGACAACTTCAATAAATTTGTCCGGGTCGAGTTCGTCAACTTCAATGTCAAATACATCAATCCCGGCGAATTTCTTAAACAGAACGCCCTTGCCTTCCATCACCGGTTTGCCTGCCAGCGCGCCAATGTTGCCTAACCCCAGCACCGCCGTACCGTTAGAGATCACCGCCACCAGGTTACCGCGGGCGGTATATTTGTAGGCTTTTAACGGGTCTTTTTCGATTTCAAGACAAGGTGCGGCAACGCCTGGTGAGTAGGCCAGCGCCAGATCGCGCTGTGTTGCCAGAGGCTTGGTTGGAGAAACCTGGATTTTCCCTGGAACTGGAAATTCATGGAAATCAAGTGCACTTTGTTTTAACTGGTCATCCATTTGGTTGTTCCTTTCACGTAACGTTCACAAATAAAGTGTGTGGGCAACAGCCCCTGCCCACAACGTGGCGCACATTATTACCCTGCCGGAGTCTACAGACTTTGAGCAAGTCCAAACTCTCACCATTAATATAATGTTTTGGTAATAATCCTATAACACTGATGTTACCTGCTTAATCCAGCAATACCATGCCTGTCTGCTATGCTTTTTTGATGCGTTTAGCGAAATTTCTCAGAAGTGTGAATTAACGCACTCATCTAACACTTTACTTTTCAAGGAGTATTTCCTATGAACGAGTTAGACGGCATCAAACAGTTCACCACTGTCGTGGCAGACAGCGGCGATATTGAGTCCATTCGCCATTATCATCCCCAGGATGCCACCACCAATCCTTCGCTGTTACTCAAAGCTGCCGGATTATCACAATATGAGCATTTAATAGACGATGCTATCGCCTGGGGTAAAAAAAATGGCAAGACCCAGGAACAACAGGTGGTCGCAGCGTGTGACAAACTGGCGGTCAATTTCGGTGCTGAAATCCTCAAAATCGTACCCGGTCGCGTGTCAACAGAAGTTGATGCACGCCTCTCTTTTGATAAAGAAAAGAGTATTGAGAAGGCGCGCCATCTGGTGGACTTGTATCAGCAACAAGGCGTTGAGAAATCACGCATTCTGATCAAGCTGGCTTCGACCTGGGAAGGAATTCGCGCGGCAGAAGAGCTGGAAAAAGAAGGTATTAACTGCAACCTGACGCTGCTGTTTTCTTTTGCACAGGCACGGGCCTGTGCGGAAGCAGGCGTTTTTCTGATTTCGCCGTTTGTCGGGCGTATTTATGACTGGTATCAGGCACGCAAGCCGATGGACCCGTATGTGGTGGAAGAAGATCCGGGCGTTAAATCGGTGCGCAATATCTACGACTACTATAAGCAACACCACTATGAAACCATTGTGATGGGCGCGAGCTTCCGTCGCACCGAACAAATCCTCGCCTTAACCGGCTGCGATCGACTGACTATCGCAACGAATTTACTGAAGGAGCTGCAGGAAAAAGTTTCGCCAGTGGTACGTAAATTAATCCCACCTTCTCAGACGTTCCCACGCCCAGCTCCCATGAGCGAAGCGGAGTTCCGTTGGGAGCACAATCAGGATGCGATGGCGGTAGAAAAACTGTCTGAAGGCATTCGTCTGTTCGCCGTTGATCAACGCAAACTGGAAGATCTTCTTGCCGCCAAACTATAAACCAGCCACGGAGTGTTATATGTCCCGAAAAGACCTTGCCAATGCGATTCGCGCACTCAGTATGGATGCGGTACAAAAAGCCAACTCTGGTCATCCCGGCGCGCCGATGGGCATGGCTGATATTGCCGAAGTGCTGTGGAACGATTTTCTTAAACATAACCCTACCGACCCAACCTGGTATGATCGCGACCGCTTTATTCTTTCCAACGGTCACGCGTCGATGCTGCTCTACAGTTTGCTACATCTGACCGGTTACGACCTGCCGCTGGAAGAACTGAAGAACTTCCGTCAGTTGCATTCGAAAACCCCAGGCCACCCGGAGATTGGCTATACGCCAGGCGTTGAAACCACCACCGGCCCGCTTGGACAAGGTTTGGCGAACGCCGTCGGGCTGGCGATAGCAGAGCGTACACTGGCGGCGCAGTTTAACCAGCCAGACCATGAGATCGTCGATCACTTCACCTATGTGTTTATGGGCGACGGCTGCCTGATGGAAGGTATTTCCCACGAAGTCTGTTCGCTGGCAGGCACGCTGGGACTGGGCAAGCTGATTGGTTTTTACGATCACAACGGTATTTCCATCGACGGTGAAACAGAAGGCTGGTTTACCGACGATACGGCAAAACGTTTTGAAGCCTATCACTGGCATGTGATCCATGAAATCGACGGTCACGATCCGCAGGCGGTGAAGGAAGCGATCCTTGAAGCGCAAAGCGTGAAAGATAAGCCGTCGCTGATTATCTGCCGTACGGTGATTGGCTTTGGTTCGCCGAATAAAGCAGGTAAGGAAGAGGCGCACGGCGCACCACTGGGGGAAGAAGAAGTGGCGCTGGCACGGCAAAAACTGGGCTGGCACCATCCGCCATTTGAGATCCCTAAAGAGATTTATCACGCCTGGGATGCCCGTGAAAAAGGCGAAAAAGCGCAGCAGAGCTGGAATGAGAAGTTTGCCGCCTATAAAAAGGCTCATCCGCAACTGGCAGAAGAGTTTACCCGACGGATGAGCGGTGGTTTACCGAAGGACTGGGAGAAAACGACTCAGAAATATATCAATGAGTTACAGGCAAATCCGGCGAAAATCGCTACCCGTAAGGCTTCGCAAAATACGCTTAACGCTTACGGGCCGATGCTGCCTGAGTTGCTCGGCGGTTCGGCGGATCTGGCTCCCAGCAACCTGACCATCTGGAAAGGTTCTGTTTCGCTGAAGGAAGATCCAGCGGGCAACTACATTCACTACGGGGTGCGTGAATTTGGCATGACCGCTATCGCCAACGGCATCGCGCACCACGGCGGCTTTGTGCCGTATACCGCGACGTTCCTGATGTTTGTTGAATACGCCCGTAACGCCGCGCGGATGGCGGCACTGATGAAAGCGCGGCAGATTATGGTTTATACCCACGACTCAATTGGCCTGGGCGAAGATGGTCCGACGCACCAGGCTGTTGAGCAACTGGCCAGCCTGCGCTTAACGCCAAATTTCAGCACCTGGCGACCGTGCGATCAGGTGGAAGCGGCGGTGGGCTGGAAGCTGGCGGTTGAGCGCCACAACGGACCGACGGCACTGATCCTCTCAAGGCAGAATCTGGCCCAGGTGGAACGTACGCCGGATCAGGTTAAAGAGATTGCTCGTGGCGGTTATGTGCTGAAAGACAGCGGCGGTAAGCCAGATATTATTCTGATTGCCACCGGTTCAGAGATGGAAATTACCCTGCAAGCGGCAGAGAAATTAGCAGGAGAAGGTCGCAATGTACGCGTAGTTTCCCTGCCCTCGACCGATATTTTCGACGCCCAGGATGAGGAATATCGGGAGTCGGTGTTGCCTTCTAACGTTGCGGCTCGCGTGGCGGTGGAAGCAGGTATTGCCGATTACTGGTACAAGTATGTTGGTCTGAAAGGGGCAATTGTCGGGATGACGGGTTACGGGGAATCTGCTCCGGCGGATAAGCTGTTCCCGTTCTTTGGCTTTACCGCCGAGAATATTGTGGCAAAAGCGCATAAGGTGCTGGGAGTGAAAGGTGCCTGATGGTGATTGCCGGATGCTGATTGCCGGATGCGACGCTGACGCGTCTTATCCGGCCTACAGCGTCTTATCCGGCCTACATGTCCCGCCATTTTGTTTAACGGGTGATCCACAACGTGGGCCAGGCGTCTGGCCCATGCCAGTTATCGCAGGTGGGTTCTGCGGCGTAACGCACCAGGCGAAAACGCTGACCGTCAAAGCGCCAGCGCGCCTGAATGCCACAATCGCTTAATCCGCGCCCTTTCGCTAAGGTCACCAGTTCACGCGATTTCTCATCAAATGTTGCGTTCATCAGTTCCAGTTCATTCGTCTCCTGACCGTTGTTGAACGGCAAACGCAACCGAACCGGGCGCGAAGCTAGTGGCTTTTTACGCGACACAATCCATGCCAAATCAATGGTGTTATAGGCCCCTGCCTCACAGCTAATCATCATCAGCGCTTTATCATCAGTCAGCGCAGTGACATTCACCTCACGACGCAATGGATCAAGCGAGCAGCGCAGACCATTCATCCGCCAGTTTCCATAATCCAGCAAATCGTTGCGTTCTTCGAGTGAGAGTGGCGTCGGCGTTGGGTTAACCACCGCGACCTCTTTCAGCGCAGGCGCGGGCGGTACGCTGAGCGGCGGTTCGTCCCCTTTCTTGATCCACGCGGTTTCACTGCCAACGCGCTTTTGCTGAGCATCAATAAACAACAACGCTGCTTTTAAGCCACTCAGAGAAATGGTCTGATCGCCATCGCGTAAGGTGATTGCCTTCCCTTCCTGAATCATCTGCAAAAACGCGGTGATGGTTGCCGTATCATCGGTTACTAATAACCATGGTGAAATCCGCCACTTGTCACCACTTAACGCCAACGGCTCGCCATCTAACAGCAGCCGTGGCGCTATCTCCCCTTCTGACGCCTCCGGCGACTTCAATCCGCCGCGCTCAATACGTAAAACGGCATCGGTATGCGCCCCGGCGCTGCGGCTCAGGGTCATCACCAGTCCATTATGATCGCCCGTATTACGCGCCACGCAGAAATTTTGGTTATTACAGGTGACCTGCCAGTCGGAAAACGCCCGTTGCGCTGGTGCCGCCCACACCAAAGACGTCGGCAACAAAGCGAAAAAAAAGAGAAGGAAAATGCGATAGCGCATGGACGGTACGACCCCAGAAGTTCAAACAAACAGCACAAGTCGTATCTTCGTTGCGCAGGTAGCGCGGCTCAATCGGATTTGTCGGATTGAGCCAATAATAAACAACGAAATATTATTGTTATTTTTCAGTCCATTAAATGTGACGTTTGCAAATAGTTAAGCAATAACACCGTCTTACCGTCACGTATCTCGCCGGTTTTGATCATCTCCAGCGCCTGGCTGAACGGCAGCTCGAGCACTTCAATATCTTCATCTTCGACACCGCCACCGGCGTTAGCGCGCTGATTGTCACTGTATTCGGCGATAAAAAAGTGGATTAGCTCAGTCACACCGCCTGGCGACATATACAGTTCAAATAATTTGCGCACTTCACCCACTTCATAGCCCGTCTCTTCAATAGCTTCTTTGCGAATACACACTTCCGGTTCGTCGTTATCCAGCAGCCCGGCGCAGCTTTCAATCAGCTGCCCGCTTTCATTGCCATTAACCCAGGTAGCGACACGGAACTGACGAATCAGAACCACGGTCTTTTTCTTCGTGTTGTACAGGAGGATCGTCGCACCATTGCCGCGATCGTACACTTCACGTTTATGGCGGATAACTTCGCCGTCTTTGCGCGTGAGATCGTAAGTAATGTTGTGCAGGGTGAAATAGTTATCGGAGAGAATTTTGTCTTTAATGAGGGTGATTTGTTGCGTCATACCGACTCCACAGCGCGAAATGAACAATTATCTTACGCTGTGAAGTCGGGTTTGTCTGCGCAGGCTATCAGTGAGATTTGACTGATTTTACCCCCAGCCAGTCAATAATCCCCTGTGCCGCATGACGTCCTTCTGCCATTGCGGTAACCACCAGATCCGCACCACGCACGGCGTCACCACCAGCGAAGATTTTCGGATTGGTGGTCTGGTAACGGTACTGGCTTTCCACATCCGCGATGATGCGGCCCCATTTGTCTACCGTTACACCGTGCGACTCCAGCCACGGCATCCCGTGCGGATTGAAGCCAAACGCCATAATCACCGCGTCGGCTGGCATGACAAATTCACTGCCTTCCACCGGCACTGGACGCCGACGCCCCTGGGCATCCGGCTCGCCAAGACGCGTGCGCAGGAAACGAATCCCGCAGACGTGACCTTGTTCATTCAGCTCAAGCGCCACCGGCTGGACGTTAAATTCGAAGTTGGCCCCCTCTTCGCGGGCGTTCTTCACTTCTTTCTTCGAGCCTGGCATGTTAGCTTCATCACGACGATAAGCGCAGGTGACGTTACTCGCGCCGTGGCGCAGTGCGGTACGCACACAGTCCATCGCGGTGTCGCCGCCGCCCAGTACCACGACGTTAAGTCCGGCGGTATTGATAAACGGCTCTTCCGGTAGCTCTTCGAGCCCCATCACCTGTTTAGTGTTGGCAATGAGGAACGGCAGCGCGTCATAAACGCCCGGCGCATCTTCATTGGGTAAACCCGCTTTCATGGAACGGTAAGTGCCTACGCCAACGAAGACCGCGTCGTATTGTTCCAAAAGCGAATCCAAAGAGACATCTTTACCCACTTCACAATTGAGTTCGAAGTGAATCCCCATCGCGCTGAAGATTTCCCGACGGCGTGCCAGCAGGGATTTATCCAGTTTGAAAGAAGGAATGCCGAAAGTGAGCAAGCCACCGATTTCTGGATGGCGATCGTACACCGTCACCCCCACGCCATTGCGGGTCAGAACATCCGCACAGGCCAGCCCTGCCGGACCTGCACCGATAATCGCCACCCGCTTGTCCACTTTGGTGACATGGCTTAAGTCAGGACGCCAACCTTTCGCCAACGCCTGATCTGAAATGTAGCGTTCAATGTTGCCGATAGTTACCGCGCCGTGCTCATCGCGAATAGTACAGGCACCTTCACACAAACGGTCTTGCGGACAAACGCGTCCGGTAATTTCCGGCAGGGTGTTGGTCTGGTGAGAAAGCTCGACGGCGGCGTCGATGTTTCCGGCTTTCACCAGTTCAATCCACTGCGGTATATGGTTATGCAGCGGGCAGGTCCATTCACAAACGCTGTGCTCGCCGCACTTAAGGCAGCGCGAGGCTTCCCGTTGTGCCTGGTCGGCGCGAAATGGCAGATAAATTTCATCAAAACCGGTTTTGCGCGCTTCAATCGCCAGTTTATCCGGCTCGCCACGCGCGGGCGTTGCCTGCATTTGTTCGACTTTACTCATTACCGGCATTTCTTGCGCCGCGGTACTGGCATGCCACGGTTGATGTTCCTGACGCGCGGTGCGCAAGCGGCGGGATTTCGCCATGCCGGAGAGTGCGACGTCAGTGACCAGTTGCAGCGCGTCCGCCGGGCAATTCTCAACACAGGCAGGACCGTTTTCGCGCCCCGCACAAAGGTCGCATTTATGCGCCGTGGCTTTTACTTTTCCTGCCGCGACGGGTGTCAGGACGATTTGCATCGTACCAAAAGGACAGGCCACCACGCAGGATTTACAGCCAATACACTTTTGCTGATTGACCTGAATGCTGTCATCAACGTGGCTGATTGCGCCATTAGGGCAGCTACGGGCGCAGGGCGCATCTTCACAATGGTGACAGGTCACTGCACTACGTTGCTGTTGATGTTTGATAACCGTAATTCGGGGATGAAAATGGTGTTGGCTCAGGACATGTTGCTCATCATTGTGAGCCATGACACAGGCGATTTCACAAGCATGACAACCCAGACATTGCTGACTGTTGGCCATAATAAAACGATTCATAACGACCTTCTTTTTTGGTTGTAAAAACCTTATTCTTTATATGAGTGTTGTTATTACCCGACTTACAGGGGAATCGGCAATGTTCATGTGCCCAGAATAAGTAACTATTTCGCTATAAACTGTGGCAGATCAAATAATCCCATCACTGACTAAATTGTGTTTCAGCTAACTGGAACATTAATGATTTTTTGTGGAGAAGACGCGTGTGATTGTTAAACGACCCGTCTCGGCCAGTCTGGCCCGGGCCTTTTTTTACATTGTGCTGCTGTCGATTCTTTCCACGGGTATCGCTCTGCTAACTCTGGCGAGCAGTTTGCGCGACGCTGAGGCTATCAATATTGCCGGATCGCTACGTATGCAGAGTTACCGCCTGGGCTACGACTTGCAAAGTGGCAGTCCACAACTCAATGCACATCGCCAGTTGTTTCAGCAGGCACTGCATTCACCGGTATTAACCAATCTCAACGTCTGGTATGTGCCAGAAGCAGTAAAAACTCGCTATGCGCATCTGAATGCCAACTGGCTGGAGATGAATAATCGGCTCAGCAAGGGCGATTTGCCGTGGTATCAGGCCAATATTAATAATTATGTTAATCAGATAGACCTGTTCGTGCTGGCTTTACAGCACTACGCTGAACGCAAAATGCTGCTGGTGGTGGCGATTTCCCTGGCTGGCGGTATCGGTATTTTCACGCTGGTCTTTTTTACTTTGCGCCGTATACGCCATCAGGTGGTTGCCCCGCTGAATCAGCTGGTTACCGCCAGTCAGCGTATTGAACACGGGCAGTTCGACTCGCCGCCGCTGGATACCAACCTGCCGAATGAGCTTGGCCTGCTTGCAAAAACCTTTAACCAGATGTCGAGCGAGCTGCATAAATTGTACCTTTCGCTGGAGGCGTCAGTAGAAGAAAAGACCCGCGATCTCCACGAGGCCAAGCGTCGTCTGGAGGTGTTGTATCAATGTTCGCAGGCGCTGAACACCAGCCAGATTGATGTGCATTGTTTCCGCCATATTTTGCAGATTGTTCGCGACAATGAAGCGGCTGAGTATCTGGAGTTAAATGTCGGTGAAAACTGGCGGATTAGCGAAGGGCAACCAAACCCGGAATTGCCGATGCAGATTTTACCGGTGACAATGCAAGAGACGGTTTACGGTGAACTGCACTGGCAAAATAGTCACGTTTCATCATCAGAACCGCTGCTTAACAGCGTTTCATCGATGCTGGGACGCGGTTTGTACTTTAATCAGGCGCAGAAGCATTTTCAGCAGTTATTGTTGATGGAAGAACGTGCGACCATCGCCCGCGAATTGCACGACTCGCTGGCTCAGGTGCTTTCTTACTTACGTATCCAGTTGACGTTACTGAAGCGTTCGATACCGGAAGATAACGCCACCGCACAAAGTATCATGGCCGATTTTTCCCAGGCGTTGAATGATGCTTATCGGCAGTTACGCGAGCTGTTGACTACTTTCCGCCTGACGCTGCAGCAGGCGGATCTCCCCTCCGCGTTGAGGGAAATGCTGGATACGTTACAAAATCAAACCAGCGCCAAACTGACCCTCGACTGCCGTCTGCCAACCCTGGCGCTGGATGCGCAAATGCAGGTGCATTTGTTGCAAATTATTCGCGAAGCGGTGCTGAATGCGATGAAGCACGCCAACGCCAGCGAAATCGCCGTCAGTTGCGTCACCGCGCCGGACGGCAATCACACGGTTTATATCCGTGATAACGGGATTGGTATCGGTGAACCGAAAGAACCCGAAGGTCATTATGGTCTGAATATCATGCGCGAACGCGCGGAACGGCTAGGTGGGACGCTGACTTTTTCACAACCTTCCGGCGGCGGCACGTTAGTGAGTATTAGCTTTCGCTCTGCGGAGGGTGAGGAAAGTCAGTTAATGTAATGCCTCCTACTGACCAAAGAATACTTGCACTTAAGGTTCAGTATAAAAGGGCATGATAATTTACATTAACTCCTTTTTTTCTCCACGATTGGCTCGTACCTTGCCGCTACAGTGAAGCAAGTCAAGCCTACAACGATACGCAGAAACACGAGGTCCTCTTTTAATGGCGAATTTCTTTATTGATCGCCCCATTTTTGCCTGGGTGCTGGCAATCCTGTTGTGTCTGACAGGTACCCTGGCGATTTTTTCATTGCCCGTTGAACAATACCCCGATCTCGCGCCACCGAATGTGCGAGTGACCGCTAACTATCCCGGCGCATCGGCCCAGACGCTGGAAAACACCGTGACCCAGGTTATCGAGCAAAATATGACCGGCCTCGATAATCTCATGTATATGTCATCTCAGAGCAGTGGCACCGGTCAGGCATCTGTCACTTTAAGTTTTAAAGCAGGCACCGATCCGGACGAAGCCGTGCAGCAAGTACAAAACCAGCTGCAATCAGCCATGCGAAAGTTACCGCAGGCGGTGCAAAATCAGGGCGTGACGGTGCGTAAAACCGGCGATACCAACATTCTGACCATTGCCTTCGTCTCTACCGATGGTTCGATGGATAAACAGGATATTGCTGATTATGTTGCCAGTAATATTCAGGACCCGTTAAGCCGCGTAAATGGCGTCGGGGATATTGATGCCTATGGTTCGCAATATTCCATGCGTATCTGGCTGGACCCGGCGAAACTCAACAGTTTCCAGATGACAGCTAAAGATGTCACTGATGCCATTGAGTCACAGAACGCGCAGATTGCGGTTGGGCAACTTGGTGGTACACCTTCCGTCGATAAGCAGGCGCTCAACGCCACCATTAACGCCCAGTCACTGCTGCAAACACCAGAACAGTTCCGCGATATCACCTTGAGGGTGAATCAAGACGGCTCAGAGGTAAGGCTGGGCGATGTCGCCACCGTCGAAATGGGGGCGGAGAAATACGATTATCTTAGCCGCTTCAATGGTAAGCCAGCCTCCGGGCTGGGGGTAAAACTGGCCTCCGGCGCAAACGAAATGGCGACAGCGGAGCTGGTGCTCAATCGTCTCGACGAGCTGGCGCAGTACTTCCCGCACGGACTGGAATACAAGGTGGCGTATGAAACCACCTCGTTTGTTAAAGCCTCCATTGAAGACGTGGTGAAAACGCTGCTGGAAGCTATCGCTCTGGTTTTCCTCGTTATGTATCTGTTCCTGCAAAACTTCCGCGCCACGCTGATACCCACTATCGCCGTGCCGGTGGTGTTGATGGGAACCTTCTCCGTACTTTACGCCTTCGGTTACAGCGTCAACACCTTAACCATGTTCGCGATGGTGCTGGCGATCGGTCTGCTGGTGGATGACGCCATCGTGGTGGTGGAAAACGTCGAACGTATTATGAGTGAGGAAGGACTCACTCCTCGCGAAGCCACACGTAAATCGATGGGGCAGATCCAGGGGGCACTGGTCGGGATTGCGATGGTTCTTTCGGCGGTATTTGTACCAATGGCCTTCTTCGGCGGCACCACCGGTGCCATCTATCGCCAGTTCTCTATTACCATTGTTGCGGCGATGGTGCTGTCAGTACTGGTAGCGATGATCCTCACTCCGGCTCTGTGTGCCACACTACTTAAGCCACTGAAAAAAGGTGAGCATCATGGGCAAAAAGGCTTTTTTGCCTGGTTTAACCAGATGTTTAACCGCAACGCCGAACGCTACGAAAAAGGGGTGGCGAAAATTCTCCACCGTAGCCTGCGCTGGATTGTGATTTATGTCCTGCTGCTTGGCGGCATGGTGTTCCTGTTCCTGCGTTTGCCGACGTCGTTCTTACCGCTGGAAGACCGTGGCATGTTTACTACCTCGGTACAGTTGCCCAGCGGTTCAACGCAACAACAGACCCTGAAAGTCGTTGAGCAAATCGAGAAATACTACTTCACCCATGAAAAAGACAACATCATGTCGGTGTTTGCCACCGTTGGTTCTGGCCCTGGGGGTAACGGGCAAAACGTGGCGCGAATGTTTATCCGCCTGAAAGACTGGAGCGAACGCGACAGTAAGACCGGCACCTCGTTTGCCATTATCGAGCGTGCAACGAAGGCGTTTAACCAAATTAAAGAAGCTCGCGTTATCGCCAGCAGCCCGCCAGCAATTAGCGGTCTTGGTAGTTCTGCAGGTTTTGATATGGAGTTGCAGGACCACGCTGGAGCGGGTCACGATGCGCTGATGGCAGCACGTAATCAGTTGCTGGCGCTGGCGGCGGAAAACCCGGAGCTAACCCGTGTGCGCCATAACGGCCTCGACGACAGTCCGCAGTTGCAGATTGATATCGACCAGCGTAAAGCTCAGGCGCTGGGCGTTGCTATCGACGATATTAACGACACACTGCAAACCGCCTGGGGTTCGAGCTATGTGAATGACTTTATGGATCGCGGTCGCGTGAAGAAAGTCTATGTGCAGGCAGCTGCGCCGTATCGCATGCTGCCAGATGACATTAATCTCTGGTATGTCCGAAATAAAGATGGCGGCATGGTGCCCTTCTCTGCTTTCGCGACCTCACGCTGGGAGACAGGCTCGCCGCGTCTGGAACGCTATAACGGTTATTCTGCGGTTGAGATTGTTGGGGAAGCCGCACCGGGGGTCAGTACCGGTACGGCGATGGATATTATGGAATCGTTAGTGAAGCAGTTGCCAAACGGCTTTGGTCTGGAGTGGACGGCGATGTCGTATCAGGAGCGGCTTTCCGGCGCGCAGGCTCCGGCGCTGTACGCCATTTCCTTGCTGGTAGTATTCCTGTGTCTGGCGGCATTGTATGAAAGCTGGTCGGTACCGTTCTCGGTAATGCTGGTCGTGCCGCTGGGGGTTATCGGCGCGCTGCTGGCAACCTGGATGCGCGGGCTGGAAAACGACGTTTACTTCCAGGTGGGCCTGTTAACGGTCATTGGTTTATCGGCGAAAAACGCCATCCTGATCGTCGAGTTTGCTAACGAGATGAACCAAAAAGGCCACGACCTGTTTGAAGCGACGCTCCACGCCTGCCGTCAGCGTTTACGCCCGATTCTGATGACCTCGCTGGCATTTATCTTCGGCGTATTGCCAATGGCAACCAGCACGGGTGCCGGTTCCGGTGGTCAGCATGCGGTGGGTACTGGCGTAATGGGCGGGATGATTTCGGCCACTATTCTGGCTATTTACTTCGTGCCGCTGTTCTTTGTACTGGTGCGCCGCCGCTTCCCGCTGAAGCCGCGCCCGGAATAAGCAATAAAAAAGGCGACATGCTAATGTGTCGCCTTTTTCAACTTTCCGATTAAGAACCTGCTCAGCGGGTTCTTGCTGTTTGTACTTTGTCTCAGGAATTACTTACGAAGCATAACTTCAATAAAGTCTTTCCAGTTCCCCAGTTCACGTTCAATCATAACAACCTCTCTTATAATTATGGGTATTCTACGGAAACAATATACCGTGGTGAAGCTAATTTACTCGATTGCTGCGATGACTACCTCCGGGGGACAAACCTTATGTAAATACTATGGTCCTGCGGTGATAATTTGTATGTGATACACAGCAACATTTCGAGATATTCATACGGCATCTAATACTGATTTAATTCTGGTTAAAATACAGACAGATAACAAGATGAATATTCTTAATGTTTACGTTAAAAATGTTTAATATTATTTAATAGTTGTTAATTTGAATACTTCGATAATGTTATATTTCCTGATAATCATTTGCAGGCAAAATGTTTTCACCCTTAAATGAGTATTTATTCTCATAAATCGAAAAAGGATTCATTATGGTTACACTTTACGGCATCAAAAATTGTGACACCATTAAAAAGGCTCGCCGTTGGCTGGAAGCCAATAACATCGACTATCGTTTTCATGATTACCGCGTCGATGGGCTGGACAGCGAATTATTGAACGGTTTTATCAACGAATTAGGCTGGGAAGCGTTACTCAACACCCGTGGTACAACCTGGCGTAAACTGGACGAAACCACCCGCAATAAAATCACCGATGCGGCCTCTGCGGCGGCATTAATGACTGAAATGCCTGCAATTATCAAACGTCCATTGCTCTGCGCGCCCGGTAAGCCTATGCTGCTGGGTTTCAGTGATTCCAGTTATCAGCAATTTTTCCATGAGGTGTAGTCTATGTCGTGCCCGGTTATTGAGCTGACACAACAGCTTATTCGCCGCCCTTCCCTGAGTCCTGATGACGCAGGATGCCAGGCTTTGTTGATTGAACGTTTGCAGGCGATCGGTTTTACCGTTGAACGCATGGACTTTGCCGATACGCAGAATTTTTGGGCATGGCGTGGGCAAGGTGAAACATTGGCCTTTGCCGGGCATACCGACGTGGTGCCGCCTGGCGACGCCGATCGTTGGATCAATCCGCCGTTTGAACCAACCATTCGTGACGGCATGTTATTCGGGCGCGGTGCGGCAGATATGAAAGGCTCGCTGGCGGCGATGGTGGTAGCGGCAGAACGTTTTGTCGCACAACATCCCAACCATACGGGGCGACTGGCATTTCTGATCACCTCTGATGAAGAAGCTAGTGCCCACAACGGTACGGTAAAAGTCGTCGAAGCGTTAATGGCGCGTAATGAGCGTCTCGATTACTGCCTGGTCGGCGAACCGTCGAGTATCGAAGTGGTTGGTGATGTGGTGAAAAATGGTCGTCGCGGATCGTTAACCTGCAACCTTACCATTCATGGCGTTCAGGGGCATGTGGCCTACCCGCATCTGGCTGACAATCCAGTACATCGCGCAGCCCCTTTCCTTAATGAATTAGTGGCTATTGAGTGGGATCAGGGCAATGAATTTTTCCCGGCGACCAGTATGCAGATTGCTAATATTCAGGCGGGAACGGGCAGTAACAACGTTATTCCGGGTGAACTGTTTGTGCAGTTTAACTTCCGCTTCAGCACCGAACTGACTGATGAGATGATCAAAGCACAGGTGCTTGCCCTGCTTGAAAAACATCAACTGCGTTATACGGTGGACTGGTGGCTTTCCGGGCAGCCATTTTTGACCGCGCGCGGTAAACTGGTGGATGCGGTCGTTAACGCGGTTGAGCACTATAATGAAATTAAACCGCAGCTACTGACCACAGGCGGAACGTCCGACGGGCGCTTTATTGCTCGCATGGGGGCGCAGGTGGTGGAACTCGGGCCGGTCAATGCCACTATTCATAAAATTAATGAATGTGTGAACGCTGCCGACCTGCAGCTACTTGCCCGTATGTATCAACGTATCATGGAACAGCTCGTCGCCTGATGAGTGGTTCTGCAAGAGGAAATAAGCATGGACTGGCTGGCTAAATATTGGTGGATTCTGGTGATTGTCTTTTTGGTAGGCGTCCTGCTGAACGTGATTAAAGATCTCAAGCGCGTGGACCATAAGAAATTTCTCGCCAACAAGCCGGAGCTTCCCCCGCATCGTGATTTCAACGATAAGTGGGACGATGACGACGACTGGCCGAAAAAGGATCAACCGAAGAAGTAAGCTGAGTGCTCAACCGTAGGCCGGATAAGGCGTTAACGCCGCATCCGGCAATGGTGAACGATGCCTGATGCGACGCTCACGCGTCTTATCAGGCCAGGTAATCTGTCTTTTACATCATTTCAATCACATCATCATCGCCAGGCTTACCGCCACTTAGCGCTTCGTCGAAATAATGTTTCGGAATGGTATAACGCAAGTGATCCAGGGCAAATTGCATACTGCGATTGTCGATCGCATGGCCTAAATCCTCCACGATATCCAGCGTCACGTCACCACCGGCACTGATTAACGCTTCCTGCGCCGCAACCGCATGCGCCAGATCGATAACCGGATCTTCACCGCCATGAATCAGGTGAATTGTCGTGGCTGTAGACGCAGTTTCCGGCAGGCTCGCATAGCGTCCGTTAAAAGCAATGACGCGTGAAGCAAGGCCCGGTTCGGCTTTAATGCTCTCCAGCACCATAATCGCGCCTTGAGAGAAACCGATGAGCGCCGTGGCGTTAGCCCCTACTCCGCTCTGTTTCTGCCAGTAGCGCACCGTTTCAATAAACGTCGGCATGATCGCATCCACACGCGCCTGGCGATTATCTTCCGTAATACCCTGCACCGAAAACCACTGACGCCCCGCCGGATTACCGCTCGGCTCCGCGCCACCGACACTCACCACCAGCGCATCAGGAAACAGCGGTGCAAACCAGCTACCTATTTCCCCCATTGCCACCGGGTTATCCCCGACACCGTGGAAAAGCAGTAACAACTGTTGCGCAGGTTTATCCGGGCTTTGAACAACAAAATGGTCATGTTTCATGGCGAACTCCTTAACTGATGTCATTAATTTTACGCCGCTGACTCACAATGACCATGGGAGAAAATTGAAGGAGTCAGTGAAAAAATTGCCATTGCGTTATGCGATCGCGCAGACGCTCAGTGCGAACATCATTAAGTGCGAACAGCGCCTGCGCGGCCTCTTCCCGCTGACGGACCAGTAACATCTTGCGGCCTGAAAGTTTAAGTGTGGTACATAACTGCGCGTCGCTGACGTTTTTCTGTAAACGCCCACGCAGCGCCGGTAATGCCAGTTCACTGGTTTGTAGCAGACGCAATAAGCAACCTAACGATGTTAATAGCGGACGATGAGCGAAAGCAAAACCGGCCAGTTCAAGCCAGTCGTCGTCAGAAAGGACGGCATCGTTTAGTGGATCAACAGGAAGCGTTTCGCCATTCCACTTTGCGAGAGCTTGCGCATCGCGACGTAAACGGTAATGCTCACGTTCAGCCAGTTGTTTACCCGCATTACTCATCGGTAACAGCGCCATCGCCGTATAGCAACCGCTGCTGGCTTCACGATGATTACCCATCCGCACCAGCACAAAACCGCAGCGGTGCCAGAAACGCCATAACTCCCCGGTGTAACCAAAACTCACCGAAAGATAGTCGAGGTCACGCGTATATTGCAAAGCACCAGCAATAAGTTGCTGCCCTGTGCCTTCCCGCTGACGCGCCGGATGAACTGCTATCCGGCTGACCCGCCGTCCACGCAATGTCGCTGCCAGTGGATTGCTACCGTGCGCCGCCAGCGACTGGGCCACCAGATTACCCCGCGGGCGACGAAAACCTGCCCATACCGCCTGACTGAGTTGTTGAGATAATCCCCCCTCATCCACCAGCCACAGCGCTCCGGCAATCTCGTTTTCGCCAGCCGCCTGTAAAAAATATTGCCCTGGTGCATCCATCATCCGGCGTAAATCCAGCGGCGAAGTCCGGTAGTGCGCACCAGACAATAACTGATAAACCTTTAACGGCGTTTCTGGCTCGCTTCGCCATAACGTTTGTTCAAATGCGGAAATGACGATATTGCCTTGTGGTGTATGGGTGAAGTTTTCATCGTCAAAAACCAGTGCCTCACTAACCATTTTTTCCAGCGGGCATCCCTGTGCCCAGCGGATCGGCTGTTGCAGTTCAAAACGGTGTAAATGCGGAAAGCGAGCGCAAAATTTCAGCAAAAAACCACGTCCGGTGCCTTCGTAGCCCTGCACCGTAGTGGTTAACAACGTTCGAGGAAAACGCGATACCAGTTGATGCAACAACGGCGCAGGTATGGCTGCGGCTTCGTCGACCACCAGCCAGTCGGCTTGCTCATCGCTGGCTAACAAGGCATCCGGCGCAATAAAGCGAAACTTCTCGCCCGCAAATTGTGCCAGTACATCCGTTGCCGCTTTTGCGGGCGCGGTGACAATCGCACTGCCCGCAATACGAGAAATGAGTTGCCCTGCCAGCGCCGACTTACCGCGCCCACGCGCAGCCGTTACCGCTGCCACGCCCGGCGGCATGGTCAGTAGCTGCTGTAAGAGTTGCTGTTGTTCTGGTTGTGGTGCGCCGGTCGCGGGGTGCCAGTCAGTACGGGGAGTAAAATGCGCCAACGAGAACGGCTGGTTTTGCCGCCAGAGGATAGCGTCGTTATCCGCCGTAAGTACGCGTTTGAGATGCTGGACAAAATGCGGCGTCGCAATAGGGTCAGGGCAATCACTCCAGCGCAGCGAGTCGGCATCAGGTTGGTTTTCCCACTCTTCCCATACAGGGAGTAACAAAACCAGCCAGCTTCCCGCTTTCAACGTTCCGCTAAGTGCTGCAAAGGCAGCGGCATCAAAGCCGTGGCGGGCGTCGAATACCGCATGCCGGAACTCGCGCCCAAGTAAAGTTTGTAGTGCCGAGGGAGAACAGTGGTTTTCAGCATCTGGCTGCGGCGAAATCCACAGCCAGTCGCCAGGTAAGGCATCACGTAACTTAAGCGCATGATCAAAACACCAACCCTCTTCCCCGCTCAACACCAGCAAGCGGCGGATCCCTTCACGTTTCATTTGCGCTGTTAATGTGTGAAGCGCAGTCAGTTCAGCCATCCCTGCCCCGGAAGTTAAATGCTTTTACCAAAAGTATTGCATTGTGCCGGATCGCCGCTGTCGAAACCACGTTTAAACCAGCTGTAGCGTTGCTGAGAAGTGCCATGAGTGAAACTGTCTGGTACTACTCGCCCCTGACTTTGCTGTTGTAAACGGTCATCGCCGATGGCCTGCGCCGCGTTCAGCGCCTCTTCCAGATCGCCGGTTTCCAGAACGCCTTGCTGCTGCATACTATGCCCCCAGACACCGGCAAAACAGTCGGCCTGGAGTTCCATACGCACAGATAAGCGGTTCACTTCCGCCTGCGTCGCGTTTTGTTGCAGTTGACGAACTTTCGGCTCGATGCCTAACAGTTTCTGCACATGATGACCGACTTCATGGGCGATAACGTACCCCTGGGCAAAATCGCCATCCGCGCCAAGTTTGTCTTTCATGTCATCATAGAAGGAGAGATCGATATAAACCGTGCCATCCGCCGGGCAATAGAATGGCCCCATTATGGACTGGCCCGCCCCGCAGCCGGTACGCGTCATTCCACGGTACATGACCAGCTTCGGTTGCTGATAGGTTTTACCCATCTTCTCGAACTGCTGTCCCCAGGTGTCTTCCGTAGTTGCCAGAATCACCGAGGTGAATTTTGCGGCTTCGTCTTCATTTGGGCTAATTGACCGCGTTGATTGCTGTTGGGAAACCGGCTGTCCGGTCATCAACCCGGTTAAATCAACGCCATAGTAGCCTGCAACCAGCACGACTATCAGTAAAATCAGCCCGCCTTTACCGCTCGGCAGGCGAAAACCGGGACCGCCCATAGACGGACCACCAGAGCTGTTGCGCCTGTCTTCAACATTGTCACTTTCACGTCGCCCTTGCCAACGCATAGATACCTCAACAATATATTCATTATAGAAATGATCGTAGGTGGTTCAGAGGAAGATTACCACAGGAAAGCGGGATGAAATGGCGGAGGAATGAGCGTTCAATGCACATCTTCCGAGAGCGGTTGTCTTGCCGTGCCAGCTGCACGGCAAGATGATGAACAGAAAAATCAGTCCAGCTGTACACCCAAGCGGCGGGCGACGGCTTCATAGGCCTCGATCAGGCCACCGAGGCTCTGGCGGAAACGGTCTTTGTCCATTTTCTCCAGCGTTTCTTTGTCCCACAGGCGGCTGCCGTCCGGAGAGAACTCATCGCCCAGTACGACTTCACCTTTGTACAGGCCAAACTCCAGCTTGAAGTCGACCAGAATCAGACCAGCATCATCGAACAGTTTTTTCAGCACGTCGTTCGCTTTGTAGGTCAGCTCTTTCATACGCGCCAGGTTCTCTTTGCTTACCCAGCCAAAGGTTTCGCAGTAAGATTCGTTGACCATCGGATCGTGCATGGCGTCGTTTTTCAAGAACAGATCGAACAGCGGCGGGTTCAGCTCAATACCTTCTTCGATTCCAAGACGTTTCACCAGAGAGCCCGCAGCACGGTTACGCACGACACACTCAACCGGTACCATATCCAGCTTTTTCACCAGACATTCGGTATCGGAGAGCAGACGCTCCATTTGAGTCGGGATACCCGCTTCAGCCAGTTTGCTCATAATGAAGTAGTTGAACTTGTTGTTCACCATACCTTTGCGATCAAACTGCTCAATGCGCGCGCCATCCCCTGCTGACGTATCATTGCGGAATTCGAGCACCAACAGGTCCGGGTTTTCCGTGCTGTATACGGTTTTCGCTTTACCACGATACAACTCAGCTTGCTTTTGCATCTTTATCACTCCTGGGTGTGAATTAACGTTTTAAAATCTTTTGCTGTCTGGTGTGCCGGATGTTTTGTCGGATGCGGCGTGAACGCCTTATCCGAACTACGTCCGACAAACAAATTTCGTGCGAATTACCGCTAAAATCGCGTTTTCCTGCCGACGCACACGTTTGCGTATCATATCAGAAAAAAGGGCCGGATGATTCCAGCCCTGTATTTTTACTTGCTAAACGCAGCCTGGAAGACAGCTACCAGCGCGTCGTTCTGACTCTGAGTCAGAGTATGACCTTTCGGATCGATGAACTGTAGGCTGCTGCGGTTATCTAAATCGCCAACCTGCAGTTTATAGTCACCGGATGCCAGGCCTGGATCGCTCGCGCCCAGTTCCTGCCAGTCGCTGTCAGACAGCGGCTTATAAGTTACGGCCATGTTGCCCTGCGAACGGGTGCTGTCGGTCACTTTCATGCCCACTTTTTCCAGCGCCGCTGGCAGACGTTGCCAAACCACATTGAACGGCCCGCGTACGACCAGCATTGGTAAACCGGTGTCATCAGCTGCACTTTGTACGTCCATAGTGGTGGAGGCACGATTTTGCGCAGCGTTCGCGGCGTCAGTGGCAGATTTATCCAGACCGGCGGAAATAACGTTCATCATCTCCGTGCTGTAACGCTGCATGGAAGCCGCGTCTGCAACCGGTTTGCCCGCCTGTTCCAGGTTCAGCAGTTTAACCGTAACCGCCTGCTGATAACCCTGCGGCTTAACAGAGATTTGATAACGACCACGATACTGCTCGTCTTCGTCCAGACGGTTCCATTGTACCCAATCGGTGGTCAGTGTCTGACCAGCATCATCACGTTGGGTGATGGTGTAGTTTTTCGCCTGCAGCACGCTAACCACCTGCGGCCACAGAGTATTGCCACGACCATTTTCCACCAGCAATGAAGCGGTATCGCCCGTGAACTGGGTACGCGCGCCAGAAACCAGTGCCAGCGGCTGGGCTGGTGGACGAATGTCCAGCGCCTTACCGACAGCACCACTACCGTTGGTCACCGGGATTGCATAATCACCGGAGGTCACCGGCAAAATCATTCCAGCCGGGGCATGAAGCTCCGCAAGCGGTGCCGCTTCCAGGTAGGCTTCATCACCACTGACCTGACGCTTATAGCGTGAGTCAGAACTACAGGCAGCGAGTAATAAAACAAGCGAAACACCCGCAACCTTTGCCAGGCGCGACTTTTGAACAGAGTAAGCCATCAAATCTCCCTAAACTTTACAGCAAACCGGCATGCTTAAGCGCCGCTCTGACCGTCTCACGACCACTGTCGGTGATTGGTGTCATTGGCAGGCGCAGCGTATCGGTCGCCACAAGACCCAGTTCCTTACATGCCCATTTCACCGGGATTGGATTGGGTTCGACAAATAGTTTGTTGTGTAATGGCATCAGACGCTGATTAATAACGCGTGCCTCGGCAAAATGCCCTTCTGCTGCCAGTTTGCACATCTGGGCCATATCACGCGCTGCGACGTTAGCCGTAACGGAAATAACCCCATGACCGCCTAATTGCATGAAGTCCAGCGCGCTCGCATCATCGCCGCTCAGCAGAACAAAATCATCTGAAACCAGCTCTTTGATCTGGTTTACACGCGTTAAGTTCCCTGTTGCCTCTTTGATTCCGATAATATTTTTTACTTTCGCCAGACGGCCCACCGTTTCCGGGAGCAGATCGCAGCCAGTACGGGACGGCACATTATACAGAATTTGCGGCAGGTCAGTATGCTCAGCGATGGCTTTGAAATGCTGATACAAACCTTCTTGCGACGGACGATTGTAGTAAGGGGTTACCGTCAGGCAGCCGACGATACCACTGTCATTGAAGCGCTGCGTCAGGCTAATGGCTTCCGCAGTAGCGTTAGCGCCGGTCCCGGCAATTACCGGAATGCGCCCATCAGCCAGATCCAGCGTCATCATCACCACATCAGCATGTTCGTCATGATTTAAGGTAGCGGACTCGCCAGTGGTGCCAACAGAAACGATCGCCGAAGTACCGCTGGCGACATGATAATCAATCAGTTTTTTCAAGCTAGCCCGACAGACATTACCTTTTTCATCCATCGGAGTAACAATCGCGACAATACTTCCCGTGAACATGGGCCATCCTCTGTGCAAACAAGTGTCTCAATGGTACGTTTGGTATGGCATTAAAAGCAAGCAGACAGAACCGTTCTGATTGTTGTATGCATGTTTTTTTTATGCTTTCCTTAAGAACAACTCACCCCTTAAAGGAATAACCAGTTTGACACTGTCATCGCAACATTATCTGGTGATCACTGCGTTGGGTGCCGATCGCCCTGGAATTGTGAACACCATCACCCGTCATGTCAGTAGTTGCGGCTGTAATATTGAAGACAGTCGCCTGGCGATGCTGGGAGAAGAGTTCACGTTTATCATGCTGCTTTCCGGTTCATGGAATGCCATTACTCTGATTGAATCAACGTTACCGTTGAAAGGTGCAGAACTGGATCTTTTAATCGTGATGAAGCGCACGACGGCGCGTCCGCGTCCGCCAATGCCAGCATCTGTCTGGGTTCAGGTCGATGTGGCAGACTCCCCGCATTTAATTGAACGCTTCACAGCACTTTTCGACGCGCATCATATGAACATTGCGGAGCTGGTGTCGCGCACGCAACCTGCTGAAAATGAACGGGCTGCGCAGTTGCATATTCAGATAACCGCCCACAGCCCCGCATCTGCGGACGCAGCAAATATTGAGCAAGCGTTCAAAGCCCTATGTACAGAACTCAATGCACAAGGCAGTATTAACGTCGTCAATTATTCCCAACATGATGAACAGGATGGAGTTAAGTAATGAATCCACTGAAAGCCGGTGATATCGCACCGAAATTTAGCTTGCCGGATCAAGACGGAGAACAAGTTAATTTGACCGACTTCCAGGGACAGCGTGTTCTGGTTTATTTCTACCCGAAAGCCATGACCCCCGGCTGTACCGTACAGGCCTGCGGCTTACGCGATAACATGGATGAGTTGAAAAAAGCGGGCGTTGATGTGCTGGGTATCAGCACCGATAAACCCGAAAAACTCTCCCGTTTTGCGGAAAAAGAGCTGCTTAACTTTACGCTCCTGTCTGATGAGGACCACCAGGTGTGCGAACAATTCGGCGTCTGGGGTGAAAAGTCCTTCATGGGCAAAACCTACGATGGTATTCATCGCATCAGCTTCCTGATTGACGCTGATGGCAAAATCGAACATGTCTTTGACGATTTCAAAACCAGCAATCACCACGACGTTGTGCTGAACTGGCTGAAAGAACACGCCTGATTACTCTGCTCCATTCCGTGCTGGCTGCGCTTGCGGCCAGCATACCTCACTTCTCGTGATCAAGATCACATTCTCGCTTTCCCCTGCGACACGGGTGTCGAATCCATTTTTTGCTGAACGTTAATGACCATCATTTTTGTACCGTTCAGAATCCAGTCAATACATAACTTATTGAATATATTGAGTTAATCAGAATGGCATCCTTTATGCAATATGAAATGCAATGTTTCATATCATTTTCAAGGAGCCGACATGAACCGCTTTGTGGTGGCCGAACCACTGTGGTGTACAGGATGTAATACCTGTCTCGCTGCCTGTTCGGACGTGCATAAAACGCAAGGTTTACAGCAACACCCGCGCCTGGCCCTGGCGAAGACGTCAACAATCACTGCCCCTGTCGTGTGTCATCACTGTGAGGAAGCCCCTTGCCTGCAGGTCTGCCCGGTCAATGCCATCTCTCAGAGGGATGATGCGATCCAACTCAACGAAAGCCTCTGTATTGGCTGCAAGCTTTGCGCCGTGGTCTGCCCATTTGGCGCAATCAGCGCTTCAGGAAGCCGTCCGGTGAATGCCCATGCGCAATATGTTTTTCAGGCTGAAGGCTCACTCAAAAACGGCGAAGAAAACGTGCTGCCCCAACATGCGTTGCTGCGCTGGGAACCGGGTGTCCAGACCGTCGCGGTGAAATGCGACCTGTGTGATTTCTTGCCAGAAGGTCCGGCCTGCGTTCGCGCTTGCCCGAATCAGGCGTTACGGCTGATCACCGACGATAGCCTGCAACGTCAGATGAAAGAAAAACAGCGCCTTGCCGCAAGCTGGTTTGCCAATGGCGGGGAGGATCCCCTTTCCCTCACTCAGGAGCAACGCTAATGGATGCCCTGCAATTATTAACCTGGTCGCTGATCCTCTATCTGTTTGCCAGTCTGGCTTCGCTGTTTTTACTCGGTCTGGACAGACTGGCTATTAAGCTTTCCGGCATCACATCGCTGGTGGGCGGCGTGATTGGCATCATCAGCGGAATTACGCAATTACATGCTGGTGTAACTTTAGTCGCCCATTTTGCCACCCCTTTTGACTTTGCCGATTTAACCCTGCGAATGGATAGCCTCTCGGCATTTATGGTGCTGGTTATCTCCTTGCTGGTGGTGGTTTGTTCGCTCTATTCATTGACTTATATGCGCGAATACGAGGGCAAAGGCGCGGCGGCGATGGGCTTCTTTATGAATCTTTTCATCGCATCGATGGTTGCCCTGCTGGTGATGGACAACGCTTTTTGGTTCATCGTGCTGTTTGAAATGATGTCGCTGTCTTCCTGGTTTCTGGTCATTGCCAGGCAGGATAAAACGTCGATCAACGCTGGCATGCTCTACTTTTTTATCGCCCACGCCGGATCGGTGCTGATAATGATCGCCTTCTTGCTGATGGGGCGCGAAAGCGGCAGCCTCGATTTTGCCAGTTTCCGCACGCTTTCACTTTCTCCGGGGCTGGCGTCGGCGGTGTTCCTGCTGGCCTTTTTCGGTTTTGGCGCGAAAGCCGGGATGATGCCGTTGCACAGCTGGTTGCCGCGCGCTCACCCTGCCGCACCATCGCACGCTTCAGCGTTGATGTCTGGCGTAATGGTCAAAATCGGTATTTTCGGCATCCTGAAAGTGGCGATGGATCTGCTGGCGCAAACGGGTTTGCCGCTGTGGTGGGGCATTCTGGTGATGGCGATCGGCGCAATCTCCGCGCTCCTGGGCGTGCTGTATGCGCTGGCGGAACAGGATATCAAACGGCTACTGGCCTGGAGTACCGTCGAAAACGTCGGCATTATTTTGCTGGCGGTCGGTGTGGCGATGGTCGGTCTGTCACTGCACGACCCGCTGCTCACCGTGGTTGGACTGCTCGGCGCACTGTTTCATCTGCTCAACCATGCGCTGTTCAAAGGGCTGCTATTTCTCGGCGCGGGCGCGATTATTTCGCGTTTGCATACCCACGACATGGAAAAAATGGGGGCACTGGCGAAACGGATGCCGTGGACAGCCGCAGCATGCCTGATTGGTTGCCTGGCGATATCAGCCCTTCCTCCGCTGAATGGTTTTATCAGCGAATGGTACACCTGGCAGTCGCTGTTCTCACTAAGTCGTGTGGAAGCCGTAGCGCTACAACTTGCGGGTCCTATTGCTATGGTAATGCTGGCAGTCACTGGTGGGCTGGCAGTAATGTGCTTCGTAAAAATGTACGGTATTACTTTCTGTGGTGCGCCGCGCAGTACACACGCTGAAGAGGCACAGGAAGTGCCAAATACGATGATCGTCGCCATGCTACTGCTCGCGGCACTCTGCGTATTAATTGCGCTTAGTGCCAGTTGGCTGGCACCGAAGATAATGCATATTGCCCATGCGTTTACCGATACCCCTCCCGTCACTGTCGCCAGCGGAATAGCACTTGTACCCGGCACGTTTCATACACGGGTCACTCCTTCATTACTGTTGCTGTTACTACTGGCGATGCCTTTGCTGCCTGGCCTTTACTGGCTGTGGTGTCGTTCGCGCCGCGCAGCGTTTCGTCGCACAGGAGATGCCTGGGCATGCGGCTACAGCTGGGAAAATGCGATGGCCCCGTCAGGCAATGGCGTGATGCAGCCGCTGCGTGTGGTCTTTTCTGCGCTATTTCGTCTACGACAACAGCTCGACCCTACGCTGAGGCTAAATAAAGGTCTTGCGCACGTCACCGCCAGGGCTCAGAGCACAGAACCCTTCTGGGATGAGCGGGTGATCCGCCCCATCGTGAGCGCCACCCAACGGCTGGCCAAAGAAATACAGCATCTGCAAAGCGGCGACTTTCGTCTCTATTGCCTGTATGTGGTCGCCGCACTGGTTGTGCTGCTAATCGCTATTGCCGTCTAAGGAAATCACCATGAGACAAACTCTTTGCGACGGATATCTGGTCATTTTTGCGTTAGCACAGGCCGTGATTCTGCTGATGCTAACCCCACTTTTTACGGGTATTTCCCGGCAGATACGCGCGCGTATGCACTCCCGCCGCGGGCCGGAGATCTGGCAGGATTATCGCGATATCCACAAACTGTTTAAACGCCAGGAAGTTGCGCCTATATCTTCAGGTCTGATGTTCCGCCTGATGCCGTGGGTATTAATCAGCAGCATGCTGGTGCTGGCGATGGCCCTACCACTATTTATTACCGTTTCCCTTTTGCGGGCGGCGGCGATCTGATCACCCTTATCTATCTTCTTGCCCTGTTTCGTTTTTTCTTTGCTCTTTCAGGGCTGGATACCGGAAGCCCGTTTGCGGGAGTCGGTGCCAGTCGCGAGTTGACGCTCGGCATTCTGGTCGAACCCATGCTCATTCTCTCACTGCTGGTATTGGCGCTGATAGCGGATTCCACGCATATCGAGATGATCAGCAATACGCTGGCGATGGGCTGGAACTCGCCGCTAACCACCGTACTGGCGTTACTGGCCTGTGGTTTTGCCTGCTTCATAGAGATGGGAAAAATTCCCTTTGATGTTGCTGAAGCAGAACAGGAATTACAGGAAGGCCCGCTGACCGAATATTCCGGTGCCGGGCTGGCGTTGGCGAAATGGGGGCTGGGGCTGAAACAGGTCGTGATGGCAGCACTGTTTGTGGCCCTGTTTCTGCCCTTTGGGCGCGCGCAAGAACTTTCTCTCACCTGCCTGCTGACTTCACTTGTCGTTACGCTGCTCAAGGTTTTGCTGATTTTTGTACTGGCTTCAATCGCAGAAAACACGCTGGCACGCGGGCGTTTTTTACTCATTCACCATGTGACCTGGCTTGGCTTCAGCCTTGCTGCGCTTGCATGGGTCTTCTGGTTAACCGGTCTGTAAGGAGCACTGACGGAATATGGAAAATCTTGCTCTGACGACGTTATTGCTGCCTTTTATCGGCGCACTGGTCGTTTCGTTTTCGCCACAACGTCGGGCCGCCGAATGGGGGGTTTTGTTCGCCGCGCTGACCACGCTGTGCATGTTGTCACTGATCTCCGCGTTTTATCAGGCCGATAAAGTTGCCGTCACGTTGACGTTGGTCAACGTGGGGGATGTGGCGTTGTTTGGCCTGCTCATTGATCGCGTGAGTACGCTGATTCTGTTTGTGGTGGTGTTTCTCGGTTTGCTGGTCACGATCTACTCCACGGGTTATCTGACGGATAAAAATCGCGAACACCCGCATAACGGCACGAATCGTTATTACGCATTTTTGCTGTTGTTTATCGGCGCGATGGCGGGACTGGTACTCTCCTCGACGCTGCTCGGTCAGTTGTTGTTTTTTGAAATTACGGGCGGCTGCTCCTGGGCGTTGATCAGTTATTACCAGAGCGATAAAGCACAGCGTTCAGCACTAAAAGCGTTACTTATCACTCATATCGGCTCGTTGGGGTTGTATCTTGCCGCCGCCACGCTGTTTTTGCAGACCGGAACGTTTGCGCTTAGCGCGATGAGCGAGTTACACGGCGACGCACGTTATCTGGTTTATGGCGGCATCCTGTTTGCCGCGTGGGGGAAATCGGCCCAGCTACCGATGCAAGCGTGGCTACCGGATGCAATGGAAGCGCCAACACCGATCAGCGCCTATCTCCACGCCGCATCGATGGTGAAAGTGGGCGTTTACATTTTTGCCCGCGCCATTATCGACGGCGGCAATATCCCGCATGTGATTGGCGGCGTTGGCATGGTCATGGCCCTGGTCACCATTCTTTATGGATTTCTGATGTATTTGCCACAGCAGGATATGAAGCGGTTGCTGGCCTGGTCGACCATCACTCAACTTGGCTGGATGTTCTTCGGCTTGTCGCTCTCCATCTTCGGCTCGCGGCTGGCGCTGGAGGGTAGCATCGCCTACATCGTCAACCACGCGTTCGCTAAAAGCCTGTTTTTCCTTGTAGCAGGTGCGCTGAGTTACAGCTGCGGCACGCGCTTGTTGCCGCGTCTGCGTGGCGTATTGCACACCCTGCCGTTGCCTGGCGTGGGTTTCTGCGTGGCAGCGCTGGCAATTACCGGCGTGCCGCCGTTCAACGGCTTCTTCAGTAAATTCCCGCTGTTTGCTGCCGGTTTTGCGTTGTCAGTGGAGTACTGGATCCTGCTGCCCGCCATGATTCTGCTGATGATTGAATCGGTCGCCAGTTTCGCCTGGTTTATTCGCTGGTTTGGTCGCGTCGTGCCTGGCAAACCGAGCGAGGCCGTCGCCGATGCCGCACCGCTGCCAGGGTCAATGCGCCTGGTGTTGATTGTACTGATTGTGATGTCGCTGATTTCCAGCGTAATCGCCGCGACCTGGTTGCAGTAAGGAGATGATGAATGACCGGTTCTATGATCGTAAATAATCTGGCGGGACTGATGATGCTGACATCACTGTTTGTGATTAGCGTCAAAAGCTATCGCCTGTCATGCGGATTTTACGCCTGCCAGTCACTGGTGCTGGTGTCTATTTTCGCCACCCTCTCGTGCCTGTTCGCCGCAGAGCAACTGCTGATCTGGTCCGCCAGCGCCTTTATCACCAAAGTGCTGCTGGTACCGTTAATCATGACTTACGCTGCACGAAATATTCCCCAGAACATCCCGGAAAAAGCGTTATTCGGTCCGGCAATGATGGCACTGCTCGCGGCGTTAATTGTCCTGCTTTGCGCATTTGTCGTTCAGCCCGTGAAGCTACCGATGGCTACCGGGCTGAAACCGGCGCTGGCGGTAGCGTTAGGTCATTTTCTGCTTGGCCTGCTGTGCATTGTCAGCCAGCGCAATATCCTGCGGCAAATTTTTGGTTACTGCCTGATGGAAAACGGCTCCCATCTGGTGCTGGCGCTTCTTGCCTGGCGAGCACCGGAACTGGTGGAAATAGGTATCGCTACCGACGCCATCTTCGCCGTCATTGTGATGGTGTTACTGGCAAGAAAAATATGGCGTACCCACGGCACGCTGGACGTGAACAACTTGACCGCGCTGAAGGGATAATGAGATGAGTTATTCTGTGATGTTCGCTTTACTCCTGCTCACGCCGCTGCTTTTTTCGCTGCTCTGTTTTGCCTGCCGGAAACGGGGGCTCTCTGCGACTTGTACGGTGACTGTATTACATAGCTTAGGGATCACACTGCTGCTGATTCTGGCACTCTGGGTGGTCCAAACTGCCGCTGATGCAGGAGAAATATTCGCTGCGGGACTGTGGCTTCATATTGATGGTCTGGGCGGTTTGTTCCTCGCCATTCTTGGTGTGATTGGCTTTCTCACCGGTGTTTACTCGATTGGCTACATGCGTCATGAAGTGGCACACGGCGAGCTTTCACCCGTTACGCTGTGCGATTACTACGGTTTCTTCCATCTGTTTTTGTTCACCATGCTGCTGGTTGTTACCAGCAATAACCTGATTGTGATGTGGGCGACGATCGAAGCCACACCTTAAGCACGGCGTTTCTGGTAGGCATTTACGGTCAGCGTTCATCGCTGGAATCAGCATGGAAGTACATCATTATTTGTACTGTTGGTGTCGCTTTTGGTCTGTTCGGTACCGTGCTGGTATACGCCAACGCCGCCAGCGTTATGCCGCAGGCAGAAATGGCGATATTCTGGAGCGAGGTTCTTAAGCAATCGTCCTTGCTTGACCCAACATTAATGCTGTTGGCCTTTGTGTTTGTGCTAATTGGCTTTGGTACCAAAACCGGGCTATTTCCCATGCACGCCTGGCTGCCGGATGCTCACAGTGAAGCGCCGAGTCCGGTCAGCGCCCTGCTCTCCGCCGTATTGCTGAACTGCGCGCTGTTGGTGCTGATTCGCTATTACATCATTATCTGCCAGGCCATCGGCAGCGATTTCCCCAACCGGTTGTTGCTCATCTTCGGCATGTTGTCGGTTGCCGTGGCGGCATTTTTCATTCTGGTACAGCGGGACATTAAGCGTCTGCTGGCGTACTCCAGCGTGGAGAACATGGGGCTGGTCGCGGTGGCGCTAGGCATTGGCGGGCCGCTGGGAATTTTTGCCGCGCTGCTGCACATCTTAAACCACAGTCTGGCAAAAACGCTGCTGTTCTGCGGTTCCGGCAATGTACTGCTCAAGTACGGCACGCGCGATCTCAACGTCGTCTGTGGGATGCTCAAAATCATGCCATTTACCGCCGTGCTGTTTGGCGGCGGTGCGCTGGCGCTGGCAGGGATGCCGCCCTTCAACATTTTTCTTAGCGAATTTATGACCATTACCGCCGGACTGGCACGTAATCACCTGCTGATTATCGTCCTGCTGTTATTGCTGTTAACGCTGGTGCTGGCGGGCCTGGTACGGATGGCAGCGCGGGTGTTAATGGCGAAACCGCCGCAGGCCGTTAACCGGGGTGATCTCGGCTGGTTGACCACCTCGCCAATGGTGATTCTGCTGGTCATGATGCTGGCGATGGGAACGCATATTCCACAACCTGTCATCAGGATCCTGGCGGGCGCTTCCACTATAGTCCTCTCAGGGACGCACGACCTGCCTGCACAACGTAGCACCTGGCATGATTTTTTGCCTTCAGGCACCGCATCTGTTTCGGAGAAACACAGTGAACGTTAATTCATCGTCAAATCGTGGCGAAGCGATTCTCGCCGCCCTGAAAACGCAGTTCCCCGGCGCGGTGCTGGATGAAGAGCGACAAACGCCTGAACAGGTCACCATTACGGTGAAAATCAATCTGCTGCCTGACGTTGTACATTATCTTTATTATCAACATGATGGCTGGCTTCCGATCCTGTTTGGCAACGACGAGCGGACACTTAACGGTCATTACGCCGTTTATTATGCCCTTTCTATGGAAGGGGCCGAAAAATGCTGGATCGTGGTGAAGGCACTGGTCGATGCCGACAGTCGGGAGTTTCCGTCAGTCACACCGCGCGTCCCTGCCGCGGTCTGGGGCGAGCGAGAAATTCGCGATATGTACGGGCTGATTCCGGTTGGCCTGCCGGATCAGCGTCGCCTGGTGTTGCCCGATGACTGGCCGGAAGATATGCATCCGCTGCGCAAAGACGCGATGGATTATCGACTGCGCCCTGAACCGACGACTGATACCGAAACGTATCCGTTTATCAACGAGGGCGACAGCGATGCGCGGGTGATCCCTGTAGGTCCGCTGCATATCACCTCCGATGAACCGGGTCACTTCCGCTTGTTTGTGGATGGCGAGCACATTGTCGATGCTGATTACCGCCTGTTTTATGTCCATCGCGGCATGGAGAAACTGGCAGAAACGCGGATGGGCTACAACGAAGTGACCTTCTTATCGGATCGCGTGTGTGGGATTTGCGGTTTTGCCCACAGTGTGGCCTATACCAACTCGGTTGAAAATGCACTGGGGATTGAGGTGCCGCAACGAGCGCATACTATTCGCTCGATTCTGCTGGAAGTCGAACGGCTACACAGTCATTTGCTTAACCTTGGCCTCTCCTGCCATTTCGTTGGTTTTGATACCGGCTTTATGCAATTTTTCCGCGTGCGGGAAAAGTCGATGACGATGGCGGAATTGCTGATCGGGTCGCGTAAAACCTACGGTCTGAATCTGATTGGTGGTGTTCGCCGCGATATTCTCAAAGAGCAACGTCTGCAAACGCTGAAACTGGTGCGCGAGATGCGCGCCGACGTGTCGGAGCTGGTAGAGATGCTGCTTGCTACGCCGAATATGGAACAACGCACTCAGGGCATTGGCATTCTCGACCGACAAATCGCCCGTGATTATAGCCCTGTAGGGCCGCTGATTCGCGGCAGTGGTTTTGCCCGTGATTTGCGCTTTGATCACCCCTACGCCGACTACGGCAATATTCCAAAAACACTGTTTACCTTTACCGGCGGCGATGTTTTCTCCCGCGTGACGGTCCGTGTTAAAGAGACGTTTGATTCGCTGGCAATGCTGGAATTTGCTCTCGACAACATGCCGGATACCCCACTGCTGACCGAAGGCTTTAGCTATAAACCTCACGCATTCGCGCTGGGCTTTGTTGAAGCGCCACGCGGTGAAGACGTGCACTGGAGCATGCTCGGTGATAACCAAAAATTGTTCCGCTGGCGCTGCCGTGCCGCCACCTACGCCAACTGGCCGGTGTTGCGTTACATGCTGCGCGGCAATACCGTTTCTGACGCACCGCTGATTATCGGTAGCCTTGATCCCTGCTACTCCTGTACCGACCGTGTGACGCTGGTAGATGTGCGCAAGCGCCAGTCAAAAACCGTGCCGTATAAAGAGATCGAACGCTACGGCATTGATCGTAACCGTTCGCCGCTGAAGTAAGGACAGAAGATGCTGAAGTTACTGAAAACTATTATGCGCGCCGGAACCGCGACGGTGAAATATCCCTTCGCGCCACTGGAGGTCAGCCCAGGCTTTCGCGGGAAACCGGACCTGATGCCCAGCCAATGTATTGCCTGCGGTGCCTGCGCCTGTGCTTGTCCGGCAAATGCGCTGACTATCCAGACCGACGACCAGCAAAATTCGCGCACCTGGCAGCTCTATCTGGGGCGTTGTATTTACTGCGGACGTTGTGAAGAAGTGTGCCCGACCAGAGCCATCCAGCTTACCAATAACTTTGAACTGACCGTCACCAATAAAGCCGATCTCTATACCCGCGCGACGTTCCATCTACAACGTTGCAGCCGTTGCGAACGCCCGTTTGCCCCGCAAAAAACCGTCGCACTGGCTGCTGAATTGTTGGCACAGCAACAAAATGCGCCACAAAACCGCGAAATGTTATGGGCGCAAGCGAGCGTCTGCCCGGAGTGCAAACAACGCGCGACGCTGCTCAACGACGATACAGATGTACCGCTGGTGGCTAAGGAGCAGCTATGAGTCCAGTGCTTACGCAATATGTCAGCCAGCCCATCACGCTGGACGAGCAAACGCAAAATATGAAGCGGCATTTGCTACAGGATATCCGTCGCTCAGCCTACGTTTATCGCGTCGATTGCGGTGGCTGCAACGCCTGTGAAATCGAAATTTTTGCTGCCATCACCCCCGTATTCGACGCAGAACGTTTTGGCATTAAGGTTGTTTCATCACCGCGTCACGCCGATATTTTGTTATTTACTGGCGCAGTCACCCGGGCGATGCGTATGCCTGCACTTCGGGCGTATGAGTCTGCCCCCGATCATAAATCTGTGTTTCCTACGGCGCGTGCGGTGTCGGCGGCGGTATTTTCCACGATCTCTACAGCGTCTGGGGCGGCAGCGACACCATTGTCCCCATTGATGTTTGGATCCCCGGCTGCCCGCCAACACCGGCCGCCACCATTCACGGTTTCGCCGTGGCGCTCGGTTTGCTGCAACAGAAGATTCACGCTGTGGATTATCGCGATCCCACCGGGGTGACTATGCAACCGTTGTGGCCACAGATCCCGCCATCACAGCGTATCGCCATTGAGCGAGAAGCGCGGCGGCTGGCGGGCTATCGTCAGGGGCGAGAAATTTGCGATCGGCTCCTGCGCCATTTAAGCGACGATCCTACAGGAAATCGGGTTAACACCTGGTTGCGCGATGCCGACGATCCACGTCTCAATAGTATCGTTCAGCAACTCTTTCGCGTACTCAGGGGGTTACATGACTGAAGAGTGCGGGGAAATTGTTTTCTGGACGCTGCGAAAAAAGTTTGTCGCCAGTAGCGACGAGATGCCGGAACACAGCTCTCAGGTAATGTATTACTCGCTGGCTATCGGTCATCACGTTGGCGTGATTGATTGTCTGAATGTCGCCTTCCGCTGCCCACTGACGGAATACGAAGATTGGCTTGCACTGGTCGAAGAGGAGCAAGCCCGACGTAAGATGCTGGGGGTGATGACTTTTGGTGAGATTGTTATTGACGCCAGCCACACCGCCCTGTTGACCCGGGCATTCGCGCCACTGGCAGATGACGCGACGTCTGTGTGGCAAGCGCGTAGCATTCAATTCATTCATCTGTTGGATGAAATTGTGCTGGAACCGGCTATCTATCTGATGGCCAGAAAAATTGCGTGAGAAGGATTTCTCATTAATAAGGACTGTTGATGGCTATGTCAGACGAGGCGATGTTTGCCCCGCCACAAGGAATAACAATTGAAGCGGTAAACGGAATGCTCGCGGAGCGGTTAGCACAGAAACACGGCAAGGCGTCTTTATTACGCGCCTTCATCCCGCTGCCGCCGCCGTTCAGCCCGGTACAACTTATTGAACTGCATGTTCTCAAAAGCAACTTCTATTACCGCTACCATGATGATGGCAGCGATGTGACGGCAACAACAGAGTATCAGGGCGAGATGGTCGATTATTCGCGTCACGCCGTCCTTCTCGGCAGTAGTGGAATGGCGGAGCTACGCTTTATTCGCACCCACGGCAGTCGTTTTACTCCCCAGGATTGCACACTGTTTAACTGGCTGACACGCATAATCACCCCGGTTCTGCAATCATGGCTCAATGATGAAGAACAACAGGTGGCGCTGCGTTTGCTGGAGAAAGATCGCGATCATCATCGGGTACTGGTTGATATTACTAATGCAGTGCTGTCACATCTTGATCTCGACGATCTGATCGCTGACGTCGCCCGTGAGATCCATCATTTTTTCGGTCTGGCTTCAGTCAGTATGGTACTGGGCGATCATCGAAAGAACGAGAAGTTCAGCCTGTGGTGCAGCGATCTTTCTGCCTCACATTGTGCGTGTCTGCCACGCAATATGCCTGGCGACAGTGTATTGCTGACACAAACGCTACAAACCCGACAACCGACCTTGACGCATCGTGCAGATGATCTGTTTCTCTGGCAACGCGACCCGTTATTACTCTTACTTGCATCTAACGGCTGCGAATCTGCGCTCCTGATACCGCTTACCTTTGGCAACCATACACCGGGTGCATTGTTGCTGGCGCATACCTCTTCCACTCTCTTTAGTGAGGAAAACTGCCAGCTACTACAACACATAGCCGATCGCATCGCTATTGCCGTTGGCAATGCCGATGCCTGGCGCAGCATGACCGATTTGCAGGAAAGTTTGCAGCAAGAAAACCACCAGCTTAGCGAGCAGCTCCTTTCAAATCTGGGCGTCGGTGACATTATCTATCAAAGCCAGGCAATGGAAGACCTGCTCCAGCAGGTAGATATTGTGGCGAAGAGCGACAGTACGGTGTTGATTTGTGGTGAAACCGGAACCGGCAAAGAGGTGATCGCCAGAGCGATCCATCAACTTAGCCCGCGACACGACAAGCCGCTGGTCAAAATCAACTGCGCTGCCATCCCCGCCAGTCTTCTGGAAAGTGAGTTATTCGGTCATGACAAAGGGGCGTTTACTGGTGCGATTAATACCCATCGTGGTCGTTTTGAAATTGCCGATGGCGGCACGTTGTTTCTCGATGAAATTGGCGATCTGCCGTTAGAACTTCAGCCTAAACTGCTGCGCGTATTGCAGGAGCGGGAGATTGAGTGTCTCGGCGGGAGTAGAACGATCCCGGTGAATGTCAGAGTCATTGCCGCCACCAACCGTGATTTGTGGCAAATGGTTGAAGATCGCCAGTTTCGCAGCGATCTCTTTTATCGCCTGAATGTCTTCCCACTGGAATTGCCGCCGCTGCGCGACCGTCCGGAAGATATCCCTCTTTTAGCAAAACATTTCACGCAAAAAATGGCGCGCCATATGAATCGCGCAATTGACGCCATCCCAACCGAGGCGCTACGCCAGTTGATGTCGTGGGACTGGCCGGGCAACGTGCGCGAGCTGGAAAACGTGATTGAGCGAGCGGTACTGCTGACTCGCGGTAACAGTCTGAATTTACATCTTAATGTCCGACAAAGCCGTTTACTGCCGACGCTAAATGAAGATTCAGCGCTTCGCAGTTCAATGGCGCAGTTGCTGCACCCGACGACGCCAGAGAATGACGAAGAAGAACGTCAGCGCATTGTTCAGGTATTGCGAGAAACCAATGGCATTGTTGCCGGGCCCCGTGGCGCGGCGACACGATTAGGGATGAAGCGCACCACGCTGCTGTCACGAATGCAGCGTCTGGGGATCTCGGTTCGCGAGGTGTTGTAATCTGCTTTTGCAGGAGTATGCATGAGAAACAAACTCTCTTTCGACTTGCAGTTGAGCGCCAGAAAAGCGGCAATCGCTGAACGGATTGCTGCCCATAAAATTGCCCGCAGCAAAGTATCGGTCTTTTTAATGGCGATGTCCGCTGGCGTGTTTATGACGATTGGATTTACTTTTTACCTTTCCGTTATCGCCGATGCCCCGTCTTCACAGGCATTAACCCATCTGGTGGGCGGCCTTTGCTTTACACTCGGCTTTATTTTGCTGGCGGTTTGCGGCACCAGCCTGTTCACCTCGTCGGTAATGACGGTGATGGCAAAAAGTCGGGGCGTTATTAGTTGGCGAACTTGGCTGATTAACGCACTTCTGGTGGCCTGCGGTAATCTGGCAGGTATTGCCTGTTTCAGTTTGTTAATCTGGTTTTCCGGGCTGGTGATGAGTGAAAACGCGATGTGGGGAGTCGCGGTTTTACACTGCGCCGAGGGCAAAATGCATCATACATTTACTGAATCTGTCAGCCTCGGCATTATGTGCAATCTGATGGTTTGCCTGGCGCTGTGGATGAGTTATTGCGGGCGTTCGTTATGCGACAAAATCGTCGCCATGATTTTGCCCATCACCCTGTTTGTCGCCAGTGGCTTTGAGCACTGTATCGCCAATTTGTTTGTGATTCCGTTCGCCATTGCCATTCGCCATTTCGCCCCTCCCCCCCTTCTGGCAACTGGCGCACAGTAGCGCAGACAATTTTCCGGCTCTGACGGTCAGCCATTTTATTACCGCCAATCTGCTCCCGGTGATGCTGGGTAATATTATCGGCGGTGCAGTGCTGGTGAGTATTTGTTATCGGGCTATTTATTTACGTCAGGAATCCTGAAAAATCAGCCCGGCGAAACAGTTCGTCGGGCTGAAGATTATTCTTGCGCTATTTGCCCATCGGGCCAGGCGTGGATCACGGCTTTGATCAGGGTCGCCAATGGAATGGCGAAGAATACGCCCCAGAATCCCCACAAACCACCGAAGATCACCACCGATAAAATAATCACCAGCGGATGCAGGTTAACCGCTTCGGAGAACAACACCGGTACTAACAGGTTGCCGTCCAGCGCCTGAATAATCAGATACACTGCGAAGCAGCTCCAGAATTCCGTGCCTGCACCAAACTGGAATAGCGCCACGCCAACCACCGGAATGGTCACCACAAATGCGCCAATGTACGGAATAAGTACCGAGAAGCCGACCAGCACCGCCAGCAGCAGCGAATAGTTCAGCCCAAAGAGCAAGAACCCCAGCCAGGTGGCGATCCCCACCACGATCATCTCCAGCACTTTGCCGCGGATATAGTTGGTGATTTGTTGATTCATCTCCTTCCACACCTGTCCTGCCAGTCCACGGTTGCGCGGCAGCACCCGACGAACGGCGTTCAGCATCTGCTCTTTGTCTTTCAGCAGGAAGAAGACCATCAATGGCACCAGCACCAGATAGACGGCTATGGTCAGCAAACCGACCAGCGAGGCGAGGGAAATTTTCACCACCGAATCGCCCATGGTCAGCATCCGACTGCGCATATTTTCGGCCATTGCATCAATAATGCCCGCATCCATTAACGCCGGATAGCGGCGCGGCAACGTGGCGGCAAAGTCAGAAAGCTTATTGAGCATCCCCGGCATATCGCGGATTAAGTAGATGCCCTGTTGCCAGGCGATAGGCAGTACCACGAACGCCATCAGTAGCAATATACCGACGAAAACCACCAATACAATCGACGTCGCCCAGCGGCGGGAGCAGCCAATAGATTGCAGGCGCACGGTTGGCCATTCCAGCAAATAGGCCAGCACAATAGCCACCAGCAACGGAGCAAGCAGGCCACTAAAGAAAAAGATAATGCCAAATCCGGCAACTAAAATAACCAGCAAGGCAATCGCTTCCGGGTCGCTAAAACGGCGGCGATACCATTGCATCAACATTTCGAGCATAAAGACCTTCCCTGAACCTCAAGAGCGGGATTGCGATCAGCAATTGTATCGAAATGTCACAAAAAAGACTTCGCTTTTTATGACGGATTCAGGAAACTGAAAAGTCATTTGAGTGGGCTAATCTTCGCCGTTACACTCAAAGGCGGCGCGGTGGGAACGATATTTCACAGTATCGGTCAAATGACTATCTTCAGAAATACAGGATAGAGGTTATGTTCAGGCAGTTGAAAAAAAACCTGGTTGCAACCCTCATTGCTGCTATGACCATTGGTCAGGTAGCCCCGGCGTTTGCCGACAGCGCAGACACCTTGCCGGATATGGGAACCTCCGCAGGAAGCACGCTTTCCATTGGTCAGGAAATGCAGATGGGCGACTATTATGTCCGCCAGCTACGCGGCAGCGCGCCGTTAATTAATGACCCGCTGTTAACGCAATATATTAATTCGCTGGGGATGCGTCTGGTTTCGCATGCCAATTCGGTTAAGACACCGTTTCATTTTTTTCTGATCAACAACGACGAAATTAACGCCTTTGCTTTCTTTGGCGGCAACGTGGTGCTGCACTCTGCCCTGTTCCGTTATTCCGATAACGAAAGTCAACTGGCTTCAGTTATGGCGCACGAAATCTCCCACGTCACCCAACGTCACCTGGCGCGAGCGATGGAAGATCAGCAGCGCAGCGCGCCGCTGACCTGGGTCGGCGCGTTAGGTTCTATTTTACTGGCGATGGCCAGTCCGCAGGCGGGGATGGCGGCACTGACCGGTACACTGGCGGGAACGCGCCAGGGAATGATCAGCTTCACCCAGCAAAATGAACAGGAAGCGGACCGCATTGGTATTCAGGTGCTGCAACGCTCGGGATTCGATCCGCAGGCGATGCCAACCTTCCTCGAAAAATTACTCGATCAGGCGCGTTACTCCTCGCGCCCGCCGGAAATTTTATTGACTCACCCGTTGCCGGAAAGTCGTCTGGCAGATGCCCGCAACCGTGCTAATCAGATGCGCCCGATGGTGGTGCAGTCGTCGGAAGATTTCTATCTGGCGAAAGCGCGCACACTGGGGATGTATAATTCCGGACGTAACCAGCTCACCAGTGATTTGCTGGATGAATGGGCGAAAGGAAACGTTCGTCAGCAACGAGCAGCACAATATGGTCGTGCTTTACAGGCGATGGAAGCCAATAAATACGACGAGGCGCGTAAAACGCTGCAACCGTTACTGGCGGCAGAACCTGGCAACGCATGGTATCTCGATCTGGCTACCGATATCGATCTTGGGCAAAACAAAGCCAATGAGGCGATCAATCGTCTGAAAAATGCCCGCGATTTACGCACCAATCCTGTGTTGCAGCTCAACCTGGCGAACGCTTATCTACAAGGCGGTCAACCACAAGAAGCGGCCAATATTCTGAATCGCTACACCTTTAATAATAAAGATGACAGCAACGGCTGGGATTTGCTGGCACAGGCGGAAGCCGCGCTAAATAACCGCGATCAGGAGCTGGCTGCGCGAGCAGAAGGTTATGCGCTCGCCGGGCGACTCGATCAGGCCATTTCGCTGTTGAGTAGCGCCAGTTCGCAGGTGAAATTAGGCAGCCTGCAACAAGCGCGTTACGATGCGCGCATCGACCAGTTGCGCCAGCTGCAGGAACGCTTTAAGCCTTATACCAAGATGTAATTCGCATTAAAGGAAGAACAATGACCAAACAGGTAAAAATCTACCATAACCCACGCTGTTCAAAGAGCCGGGAAACGCTGAACCTGCTGAAAGAAAACGGCGTGGAGCCAGAAGTGGTGCTCTACCTTGAGACACCCGCCGATGCTGCAACGCTGCGCGATTTGCTGAAAATGCTGGGGATGAATAGCGCCCGTGAATTGATGCGCCAGAAAGAGGATCTTTATAAAGAACTGAACCTGGCTGACAGTTCGCTTAGCGAAGAGGCGCTGATTCAGGCAATGGTGGATAATCCGAAGCTGATGGAGCGCCCGATTGTGGTCGCGAATGGCAAAGCGCGGATTGGTCGTCCACCGGAGCAGGTACTGGAAATCGTGGGTTAAGATGTGCTCCATCGCTAGTTGAAGCACATTGCCGGATGCGACGCTTGCCACGTCTTATCCGGCCTACGAATACTATGGATTAACTTCGCGTAGTTCGGATAAGGCGTTCGCGCCGCATCCGACAATAAACACCTTATCTACAACTTCAGAATTTCTTTCACAAACGGAATGGTCAGCTTACGTTGCGCGGTAATCGACGCACGATCCAACTGATCCAACGTCATAAATAGCGTGCGCATTTCTCTGTCGAGCCGCTTCAGCAAGAAACGCCCCACATCTTCCGGCAGTTCAAAACCACGCAAACGCGCGCGTAACTGTAGCGCCTGCAACTTATCTTCATCAGAAAGTGGCTGCAATTTGTAGATCTGCCCCCAGTCGAGTCGCGACGCGAGATCCGGTAATCCCAGATTCAACTGCCGCGGTGGACGATCGCCGGTGATCAACAACCGTGTTTTGCCCGATTCCAGAATTCGATTGTAGAGATCGAAAATCGCCATCTCCCACAACTCATCGCCTGCAATACACTCAATGTTGTCGATACAGACCAGCGACAAATGCTCCATACCGTCGAGCACTTCCGGAACAAACCAGGTGCGTTTATCCAGCGGGACATAGCCCACCGCATCGCCACGCTGCGACAATTCCGCGCAAGCCGCGTGCAGCAGATGACTGCGCCCCGCGCCTTCGCGTGCCCAGAGATAGATGTAACCGCTATGTTCCTGACGCAGCACGTTTTGCAGCGCGGCCAGTAAAGAGGAGTTATCCCCCGGCCAGAAACTTGCAAAGGTTTCGTCGTCAGGAAGATAAAGTGGCAAAGAGAGCTGTGCCGGTGTGTTCAGAGATACCTCAACCAGGATTTCACAAAATCGCGAGAAGTTTACCACAGAATCCCATGATGTTTGAACCGGGCAGCAACACTGCCCGGTCGGTACATTATTTGTCTGTTATATCCGCGTCTTCTGCGTCCAGCACCACTTCTTCAGGGCGCAGCACACTGATCAGTTTGAAAATCAAACTTAAGCCGATACCGACGATGGTCGCCAGCGCCATACCTTTCAACTCCGCCGCGCCGATGTTTACCTTCGCGCCACTGACGCCGATGATCAAAATCACGGAAGTCAGGATCAGGTTCTGTGCTTTGTTGTAATCCACTTTCGATTCGATCAAAACACGAATACCGGAAGCACCGATGACACCATAAAGCAGCAGCGAAACGCCGCCCATCACCGGCAATGGGATCATCTGGATAGCGGCAGCCAGTTTACCGACGCAGGAAAGCAGGATAGCGAAAATCGCCGCCCCGCCGATAACCCAGGTACTGTAAACACGGGTGATCGCCATCACGCCAATGTTTTCTCCGTAAGTGGTATTTGGCGTAGAGCCAAAGAAGCCGGAAATCACGGTCGACAAGCCATTAGCAAACATCGAACGGTGCAGACCTGGATCGCGCAGCAGATCTTTTTTGACGATATTAGCCGTTACTACCAGGTGCCCTACGTGTTCGGCAATAACCACTAACGCCGCTGGCAGAATAGTCAGAATGGCAAACCACTCGAAGCGCGGCGTATAGAGGGTTGGCAGCGCAAACCAGTGAGCATTAATAATCGGCGTGGTATCGACAATTCCCATTGCGAAAGAGAGCGCGTAGCCCACCAGCACGCCAATTAAAATCGGGATAATTGCCAGGAAACCACGGAACAGCACGGAACCTAAAACCGTGACCGCCAGGGTGGTAATAGAGATGATGATGGTTTTGGAGTCTGGCGTTTGCCCTTCAGCCGGGAGTAAACCCGCCATACCGGCAGCTACGCCCGCCAGCTCCAGACCGATGACGGCAACGATTGCGCCCATTGCCGCAGGTGGAAACAGCACGTCCAGCCAGCCGGTCCCCGCTTTCTTCACGATAAAAGAAACCAGGCAGAACAGCACGCCGCACATAATAAAGCCGCCCAGCGCGACTTCATACCCTAACGGCAACAGTAACAATACCGGTGAAATAAAGGCAAAGCTGGAACCAAGATAAGCCGGAATTTTCCCTTTACAGATGAAGAGATACAGCAGCGTTCCAATACCGTTAAATAACAGTACAGTCGCCGGGTTAATATGAAATAAGACGGGCACCAGGACGGTTGCACCAAACATGGCGAACAAATGTTGCAAACTAAGCGGGATTGTCTGTAAAAGTGGCGGTCTTTCACTCACCCCGATAGCACGGCGCGTCATAGTATTATCCTCTGTATTATGTGTTATAGGCGCTTTACTCAAAAAAAAGCCGACTCTTAAAGTCGGCTTTAATTATTTTTATTCTTTATTTCGTACCAAAGATTTTGTCACCGGCATCGCCGAGGCCCGGAATAATGTATCCGTGCTCGTTCAGTCCCTGATCAATCGATGCGGTATACAGTTCGACGTCCGGGTGCGCTTTTTCCAGCGCAGCGATACCTTCTGGCGCAGCGACCAGCACCAGAACTTTGATGCTGCTGCAGCCCGCTTTTTTCAGCAGGTCGATGGTCGCGATAACGGAACCACCGGTTGCCAGCATTGGGTCAACGATCAGCGCCATACGCTCATCGATGTTAGAAACCAGTTTCTGGAAGTACGGTACCGGCTCCAGCGTTTCTTCATTACGGTACATACCGACAACGCTGATGCGCGCGCTCGGAACGTTTTCCAGCACACCGTCCATCATACCAAGACCCGCACGCAGAATTGGCACAACGGTAATTTTCTTACCTTTGATCTGGTCGATTTCTACCGGGCCGTTCCAGCCTTCGATAGTTACTTTTTCCGTTTCGAGGTCGGCGGTCGCTTCGTAAGTCAGCAGGCTACCCACTTCGGAAGCGAGTTCGCGAAAGCGCTTGGTGCTGATATCTTGCTCACGCATCAGTCCCAGCTTGTGTTTGACGAGTGGGTGTTTGACTTCCACGATCTTCATACTCTTTCTCCTTTGAGGGGCAGCCACAAAAAAAATCGACGGATTATACCTCCTTTCTTCAAGGCGGCAATATTATTTTCGTTGACTTTAGTCAAAATGATAACAGTTTGAGATAAAGTTATTTTATATTCAAATGGTTATGAAAGAAGATTATTCCATCCGAAAACTAACCTTTGCCCTGGCACAAGTCTTCTTTCGCCGCGCGCCTGGGCAAAAGACGTGCAAAAAGGTTGTGTAAAGCAGTCTCGCAAACGTTTGCTTTCCCTGTTAGAATTGCGCCGAATTTTATTTTTCTACCGCAAGTAACGCGTGGGGACCCAAGCAGTGACCGATAAAACCTCTCTTAGCTACAAAGATGCCGGTGTTGATATTGACGCGGGTAATGCTCTGGTTGGAAGAATCAAAGGCGTAGTGAAGAAAACGCGTCGTCCGGAAGTGATGGGCGGTCTGGGCGGCTTCGGTGCGCTGTGTGCATTGCCGCAAAAATATCGTGAACCCGTGCTGGTTTCCGGCACTGACGGCGTAGGTACCAAGCTGCGTCTGGCAATGGACTTAAAACGTCACGACACCATTGGTATTGATCTGGTCGCCATGTGCGTTAATGACCTGGTGGTGCAAGGTGCAGAGCCGCTGTTTTTCCTCGACTATTACGCAACCGGAAAACTGGATGTTGATACCGCTTCAGCGGTGATCAGCGGTATCGCGGAAGGATGTCTGCAATCGGGCTGTTCACTGGTGGGTGGCGAAACGGCAGAAATGCCGGGGATGTATCACGGTGAGGATTACGATGTCGCGGGTTTCTGCGTTGGCGTGGTAGAAAAATCAGAAATCATCGACGGCTCTAAAGTCAGCGACGGCGATGTGCTGATTGCACTCGGTTCCAGCGGTCCGCACTCGAACGGCTATTCGCTGGTGCGCAAAATTCTTGAAGTCAGCGGTTGTGATCCGCAAACCACCGAACTTGATGGTAAGCCATTAGCCGATCATCTGCTGGCACCGACCCGCATTTACGTGAAGTCAGTGCTGGAGTTGATTGAAAAGGTCGATGTGCATGCCATTGCGCACCTGACCGGCGGCGGCTTCTGGGAAAACATTCCACGCGTATTGCCAGATAATACTCAGGCAGTGATTGATGAATCTTCCTGGCAGTGGCCGGAAGTGTTCAACTGGCTGCAAACGGCAGGTAACGTTGAGCGCCATGAAATGTATCGCACCTTCAACTGCGGCGTCGGGATGATTATCGCCCTGCCTGCTCCGGAAGTGGACAAAGCCCTCGCCCTGCTAAACGCCAACGGTGAAAACGCGTGGAAAATCGGTATCATCAAAGCCTCTGATTCCGAACAACGCGTGGTTATCGAATAATGAATATTGTGGTGCTTATTTCCGGCAACGGAAGTAATTTACAGGCAATTATTGACGCCTGTAAAACTAACAAAATTAAAGGCACCGTACGGGCAGTTTTCAGCAATAAGGCCGACGCGTTCGGCCTTGAACGCGCCCGCCAGGCGGGTATTGCAACGCATACGCTCATCGCCAGCGCGTTTGACAGTCGTGAAGCCTATGACCGGGAGTTGATTCATGAAATCGACATGTACGCACCCGATATGGTCGTGCTGGCTGGTTTTATGCGCATTCTCAGCCCGGCGTTTGTCTCCCACTATGCCGGGCGTTTGCTGAACATTCACCCTTCTCTGCTGCCGAAATATCCCGGATTACACACCCATCGTCAGGCGCTGGAAAATGGTGATGAAGAGCACGGTACATCGGTGCATTTCGTCACCGATGAACTGGACGGTGGCCCGGTTATTTTACAGGCGAAAGTCCCGGTATTTGCTGGTGATACGGAAGATGACATCACCGCCCGCGTGCAAACCCAGGAACACGCTATTTATCCACTGGTGATTAGCTGGTTTGCCGATGGTCGTCTGAAAATGCACGAAAACGCCGCGTGGCTGGATGGTCAACGTCTGCCGCCGCAGGGCTACGCTGCCGACGAGTAATGCCCCGTAGTTAAAGCGCCAGCTCTGCCGCTGGCGTTTTTCAATTCACCTGTAAATCGCAAGCTCCAGCAGTTTTTTTCCCCCTTTTCTGGCATAGTTGGACATCTGCCAATATTGCTCGCCATAATATCCAGGCAGTGTCCCGTGAATAAAACGGAGTAAAAGTGGTAATGGGTCAGGAAAAGCTATACATCGAAAAAGAGCTCAGTTGGTTATCGTTCAATGAACGCGTGCTTCAGGAAGCGGCGGACAAATCTAACCCGCTGATTGAAAGGATGCGTTTCCTGGGGATCTATTCCAATAACCTTGATGAGTTCTATAAAGTCCGCTTCGCTGAACTGAAGCGACGCATCATTATTAGCGAAGAACAAGGCTCCAACTCTCATTCCCGCCATTTACTGGGCAAAATTCAGTCCCGGGTGCTGAAAGCCGATCAGGAATTCGACGGCCTCTACAACGAGCTATTGCTGGAGATGGCGCGCAACCAGATCTTCCTGATTAATGAACGCCAGCTCTCCGTCAATCAACAAAACTGGCTGCGTCATTATTTTAAGCAGTATCTGCGTCAGCACATTACGCCGATTTTAATCAATCCTGACACTGACTTAGTGCAGTTCCTGAAAGATGATTACACCTATCTGGCGGTGGAAATTATCCGTGGCGATACCATCCGTTACGCGCTGCTGGAGATCCCATCAGATAAAGTGCCGCGCTTTGTGAATTTACCGCCAGAAGCGCCGCGTCGACGCAAGCCGATGATTCTTCTGGATAACATTCTGCGTTACTGCCTTGATGATATTTTCAAAGGCTTCTTTGATTATGACGCGCTGAATGCCTATTCAATGAAGATGACCCGCGATGCCGAATACGATTTAGTGCATGAGATGGAAGCCAGCCTGATGGAGTTGATGTCTTCCAGTCTCAAGCAGCGTTTAACTGCTGAGCCGGTGCGTTTTGTTTATCAGCGCGATATGCCCAATGCGCTGGTTGAAGTGTTACGCGAAAAACTGACTATTTCCCGCTACGACTCCATCGTCCCCGGCGGTCGTTATCATAATTTTAAAGACTTTATTAATTTCCCCAATGTCGGCAAAGCCAATCTGGTGAACAAACCACTGCCGCGTTTACGCCACATTTGGTTTGATAAAGCCCAGTTCCGCAATGGTTTTGATGCCATTCGCGAACGCGATGTGTTGCTCTATTATCCTTATCACACCTTTGAGCATGTGCTGGAACTGCTGCGTCAGGCCTCGTTCGATCCGAGCGTGCTGGCGATTAAAATCAACATTTACCGTGTGGCAAAAGATTCACGTATCATCGACTCGATGATCCACGCTGCGCACAACGGCAAGAAAGTGACCGTGGTGGTTGAGCTACAGGCACGTTTTGACGAAGAAGCCAACATTCACTGGGCGAAGCGCCTGACCGAAGCAGGCGTGCACGTTATCTTCTCTGCGCCGGGGCTGAAAATTCACGCCAAACTGTTCCTGATTTCACGTAAAGAAAACGGTGAAGTGGTGCGTTATGCACACATCGGGACCGGGAACTTTAACGAAAAAACCGCGCGTCTTTATACTGACTATTCGTTGCTGACCGCCGATGCGCGCATCACCAACGAAGTACGGCGGGTATTTAACTTTATTGAAAACCCATACCGTCCGGTGACATTTGATTATTTAATGGTGTCGCCGCAAAACTCCCGCCGCCTGTTGTATGAAATGGTGGACCGCGAGATCGCCAACGCGCAGCAAGGGCTGCCCAGTGGTATCACCCTGAAGCTAAATAACCTTGTCGATAAAGGCCTGGTTGATCGTCTGTATGCGGCCTCCAGCTCCGGCGTACCGGTTAATCTGCTGGTTCGCGGAATGTGTTCGCTGATCCCCAATCTGGAAGGCATTAGCGACAACATTCGTGCCATCAGTATTGTTGACCGTTACCTTGAACATGACCGGGTTTATATTTTTGAAAATGGCGGCGATAAAAAGGTCTACCTTTCTTCTGCCGACTGGATGACGCGCAATATTGATTATCGTATTGAAGTGGCGACGCCGCTGCTCGATCCGCGCCTGAAGCAGCGGGTGCTGGACATCATCGACATATTGTTCAGCGATACGGTCAAAGCTCGTTATATCGATAAAGAACTCAGTAATCGCTACGTTCCCCGCGGCAATCGCCGCAAAGTACGGGCGCAGTTGGCGATTTATGACTACATCAAATCACTCGAACAACCTGAATAACCCTATGCCAATACACGATAAATCCCCTCGTCCGCAGGAGTTTGCTGCGGTCGATCTTGGTTCAAACAGTTTTCACATGGTCATAGCCCGTGTGGTAGATGGTGCCATGCAGATTATTGGCCGCCTGAAACAGCGGGTGCATCTGGCGGACGGCCTGGGGCCAGATAATATGTTGAGTGAAGAGGCAATGACGCGCGGTTTGAACTGTCTGTCGCTGTTTGCCGAACGGCTACAAGGGTTTTCTCCTGCCAGCGTCTGTATAGTTGGTACCCATACGCTGCGTCAGGCGCTGAACGCCACTGACTTTCTGAAACGCGCGGAAAAGGTCATTCCCTACCCGATTGAAATTATTTCCGGTAATGAAGAAGCCCGTCTGATTTTTATGGGCGTGGAACATACCCAACCGGAAAAAGGTCGCAAACTGGTTATTGATATTGGCGGCGGATCTACGGAACTGGTGATTGGTGAAAATTTCGAACCTATTCTCGTTGAAAGCCGCCGGATGGGTTGTGTCAGCTTTGCCCAGCTTTATTTTCCTGGCGGGGTCATCAATAAAGAGAATTTTCAGCGCGCTCGCATGGCGGCAGCACAAAAACTGGAAACTTTAACCTGGCAATTCCGTATTCAGGGCTGGAACGTGGCAATGGGCGCTTCCGGTACCATAAAAGCCGCCCATGAAGTATTAATGGAAATGGGCGAGAAAGACGGGATAATTACCCCGGAACGTCTGGAAAAACTGGTAAAAGAAGTTTTACGTCACCGTAATTTCGCATCGCTGAGTTTACCAGGTCTTTCCGAAGAGCGGAAAACAGTCTTCGTTCCGGGACTGGCGATTTTATGCGGTGTGTTTGATGCTTTAGCCATCCGTGAACTGCGCCTTTCTGACGGGGCGTTACGCGAAGGCGTACTGTATGAAATGGAAGGACGTTTCCGTCATCAGGATGTGCGTAGTCGCACCGCCAGCAGCCTCGCCAACCAGTATCACATCGACAGCGAGCAGGCCCGACGGGTGCTGGATACCACTATGCAAATGTACGAACAGTGGCGGGAACAGCAACCGAAGCTGGCGCATCCGCAACTGGAGGCGCTACTGCGATGGGCCGCCATGCTGCATGAGGTCGGGTTGAATATCAACCACAGCGGTTTGCATCGCCACTCCGCTTATATTCTGCAAAACAGTGACTTGCCGGGTTTTAATCAGGAACAGCAGCTGATGATGGCGACACTGGTGCGCTATCACCGTAAAGCGATTAAGCTCGACGATCTGCCGCGCTTTACCTTGTTTAAGAAGAAACAGTTCCTGCCACTGATACAGCTATTGCGCCTTGGCGTATTACTAAACAATCAACGTCAGGCAACCACCACACCGCCAACATTGACACTGATTACTGATGACAGTCACTGGACACTGCGTTTCCCGCATGACTGGTTTAGTCAGAATGCGCTGGTACTGCTTGATCTGGAAAAGGAGCAAGAATACTGGGAAGGCGTGGCTGGCTGGCGGTTGAAAATTGAAGAAGAAAGTACACCTGAAATCGCCGCTTAATGCTTTGCGGGCCGACGAGAAATGTCGGCCCGCATTATTCAGGCACTTTCGCGAATGGGTTCGATTTCATTCAGCGTATCAATTAACGGCTGCGGCTTACCAATAAGATAACCCTGCATATAATCGATCCCCAAAGAGAGCACCGCCTCGCGGATCTCTTCGTTTTCAACGTACTCTGCCACTACCCGCATTTTCTTCATTCGCGCCAGGTGGCAAATCGACGCCACTATCTGATAATCCAGACTATTTGACACAATATTGCGGATAAAGCTGCCGTCAATTTTAAGCAGATCGGCATTCACATTTTTAAGCCGTGCATAGCTGGCGTAGCCGGTGCCGAAATCATCAATCGCAATCTGGCAGCCTAATTCCTGAAGATGCTGCAAGGTGATTTGCGCCTGCTTAACATTGGTCAGAGCATTACTTTCGGTGACTTCAAAAATAAGTTGCCACGCTTCAATCTGATATTTAGCCAGCAACTGACTGACTTCAACAGGAAAACGAGCCTGACATACCGAGGTTGGAGACAGATTAATAGCAAAACGGTGAGCGGGCATCTTCGCTCTGTTTTCAGCCATAAATTGCAGCGTATGCTCAATGACCCACATGTCGATACTCGACGATAAACCAAATTCGTGCGCGACCGGCAAGAAGCTATCGGGGCTGATCAGTTCATCATTCTCACCTTTCATGCGCAGAAGAATTTCATGGTAAACATCACCACGCATACCGGTAATCGGCTGGGCCATCAGGAAAAAATGGTTGTGTTCCAGCGCCTGCTGTAGTCGATTCATCATCGCGACTTTATCTTTCAATTCGCGTTGCAAATACATTGCCCCGCGACGCTGCATATTTTCCGGGGCGTTGGTCACGATGGAAAGTTCGGCGACCGTATTTAGCTCTCCCAGCAGCAGGTAGATATGATTCACTGGCGAGCGCACATAGCAGTAACTGACGCCAATCTGCGGTTGCATCGGCATGCCATCCCAAAAGAAACGAAATTGCTTGAGATGGCTATCCAGTGCGGTAATGCGCTCCTGGTGCGATTCTGTATTCAGTCGCAGCGCGAGATCGTTACCCGAAAGCTGATAAACATCTTCACCCGGTTCCAGCAAGGGTGACAGCCAGTGAGAAAGTTTTTGCTTGTATTGAATCCGCAGCATGATGCCATAGTTCTTAACCAGCATTTCCATGCCAGGGATGCGTAAATAACAAAGCGCAGACCAGGGGGCATCACGCAACGCGCGATTCAGGGCGCGAACATTTGGCAGATGAACCACCGGGTCCACATACGCAAGCCGCTGAATGCGTCTGACTACCGCTCTCTGACGGGTTGCCAGTACAGCCATATAATTGACAATAAAAGAGAATACCAGATAACTGGAGGAGGTTATGGTCAGCTGCGTGGTATAGCCAGGATAAATGGGAATGTAATTTTGATAGCTGTGGATGCTGATCATCAACACGACCGCCCAGAGCAGCGAAATCAGCTTATAACCATAGCGCATCGCTCCCCACATCATCAGGGGCAGCAATAATGACAAGGTATAATTGGTGCTAAAAATTGTGCTTTTTTCATTTAACGGCATGCATAACAGCAACAATAAAGCACCTAATGCCAGTAGCCAGAGCGCGAACTCTTTTTTGGTGACTTTGGCATCAACCTGCTGTTTTAATTGCGAATAATAGCTACGTAAATAAAATGGATTTCGCACTACCCGAATGATGAAGTAGCACAGCGGGACACCGATCAGATTACCCACCAGTAAGGCCTGATAATTGATTAAAGTCCCGAGGTTAAAAGGCATGACACCGACCAGATTTTCTCTGCTCGCCAGTAATCCTACAAATGCAGCAAACTGGAAAAGTATCAGAAACAGCGTTGCAGGAAACACAATCTGCCAGAATATACGCTGGGAAATTAAACGGGTATCACCATGTGAAACGTTGTTACGCCGGGGAGTAAAGACCCTGTAACCGCCCCAACAGAGAATGATAATGATAATAAAATTAGCCGTTAATGATAGCGTTTCGTAAAAACCCAGCTCTGCATATTTGCGGACAAAAATCCCTAAGGCGATCCCTGGCAATGCCGCCCAGCTGAAAAACATCATCATGCTGATCATCAGTGCCAGAGGCAGATAAAAGAGAAAAACCTCACCGGAAGAAATATGCGCGAAAGTATTAATGTGGGCGAAAATGGGCAAGATTAAAGAAGGCAGGAACAGCGGAAGCCCCCACCATTTATCACGTATTTTTATATAAGTTGCATTCAGTTTCATAGATGCTCAGCAGAATCCCCCACATCCTGAAGGAGGTGTATTCAGACAGGCATCCCACCTGACTTCGAATGATGATTATTCATCACTATAGAGAGCATTGATTCTAAGTGTCATATGAAAGTACCAATTGATATATATCAAACAAAATAACCCTGATTAATGAATTATTACGTTTATCATGTTAATTCATCATTATTACATCATCATTGTAAATAATTAAATTAACTTCCATAACATTAAAATATGTATCCACTGACGCTTTTTTACATAACGAAGAATTGACCATTTTGTCCTGTTGTGCCTTAATGTAAGTACCGTCCACAGCGTGGGACATACTTCAAGGAACCTTTTGTGAGTCAGGCAACCAGTATGCGAAAACGACACCGATTTAACAGTCGCATGACCCGTATCGTACTGCTCATCAGCTTTATCTTCTTCTTTGGCCGTTTTATCTACTCGTCCGTCGGTGCCTGGCAGCACCATCAGAGCAAAAAAGAAGCTCAGCAATCCACACTCTCCGTCGAATCACCGGTACAACGTTAGCGGTTACCTTCTCCACTTTCACAGAACATAACGGCACTTCGCTGTCGGATGCTTTTGCTGTTTGGGATTATCAAAGCGGCAGATATTCTTTCATCTTAAATTTTACGTCTTTATCCTGACTGATGTTTATCCTGTTTGGCTGCGAAATAAATATAAAATTAATATATATGTTGTAATGATATATTTTTATAAATTATTCCCTGCGTGAATTTTAATAAATTTAATCTATCCCTTTATACGCAATACATTTACTTTCCTCTTTTGATGATCTTAAATGTCTTATTTTTCGTAATGTGTATAACAAGGAATAGTGATGAAATTTAAAAAATGTCTTCTGCCTGTGGCAATGTTAGCGTCATTCACTATGGCAGGATGCCAGTCAAATGCTGACGATCATGCTGCCGATGTTTATCAAACCGATCAACTGAATACCAAACAAGAAACTAAAACCGTTAATATTATTTCCATTCTTCCCGCAAAAGTTGCCGTAGACAACTCCCAAAATAAACGGAACGCACAAGCCTTCGGCGCGCTTATTGGCGCAGTCGCTGGCGGTGTTATCGGCCACAACGTCGGGTCTGGCAGCAATTCCGGAACGACGGCAGGTGCAGTTGGCGGCGGAGCTGTAGGCGCGGCAGCGGGTTCTATGGTGAATGATAAAACCTTAGTGGAAGGTGTTTCTTTAACCTATAAGGAAGGCACCAAAGTGTATACCTCTACCCAGGTGGGTAAAGAGTGCCAGTTTACGACAGGTTTAGCCGTTGTTATTACCACGACGTATAACGAAACGCGTATTCAGCCAAATACCAAATGTCCTGAAAAGAGCTAATAATCAGGAGGAGTCATGAAGAAAGTTTTTCTTTGCGCCATCTTAGCCTCCTTAAGCTATCCGGCTATCGCCTCATCATTGCAGGATCAACTCTCTGCTGTCGCAGAAGCGGAACAGCAAGGTAAAAATGAAGAGCAAAGGCAGCATGACGAATGGGTCGCGGAGCGCAACAGGGAAATCCAGCAAGAGAAGCAACGTCGCGCAAATGCCCAGGCCGCCGCTAACAAAAGAGCGGCAACGGCAGCGGCAAATAAGAAAGCTCGTCAGGATAAACTGGACGCCGAAGCCTCTGCGGACAAAAAACGCGATCAAAGTTATGAAGATGAGCTACGCAGCTTAGAGATTCAGAAACAAAAACTGGCGCTGGCGAAAGAAGAAGCCCGCGTTAAGCGAGAAAACGAATTTATCGATCAGGAACTGAAGCACAAAGCTGCGCAAACCGATGTGGTGCAATCTGAAGCTGACGCCAACAGAAATATGACTGAAGGCGGTCGCGATCTGATGAAAAGCGTGGGCAAAGCAGAAGAGAACAAATCGGACAGCTGGTTTAATTAATCGATGTTAGTAACTTCAATCCTATAATTCTTGAAGATAAAAAACCCTCTGTAGTAACAGAGGGTTTTGTTCATTCATAGTGCAGGGTCAAATCATTCCCACTCAATTGTTTACCACCATCGTAATTGATTGATTTTAAATATTAAAACTTGCTATCCAAAGTTGACGTACCGTTTTATATACCGTCACGGCCAGACTGTACCATGAAAAATACCATGTCATCGAATCAGCGAATCGTACTGTCTTTCGCAGACTCTTCCGGCTTCGGCTGCCCGGTCAGCGTACTCTGCCAGCTGTCGGTTTCGTTCGAGAGATTGCGCGAGCACGTCGGCAAGCAGAACTCCGGTGTCTGCGGCTGACGGCCCAGCGCCGACAGTGGCGTTATACTGCCCGAGCTGCTTTCGTATGGCAACGATTTGCTGCTGCAACCGGCCAGCACGATCAGCGGCATCAAGAGCATCATTGCGCGCCTGGTCAATCCTCTGTTGAGCTTCACGTTCATTGAGTGCTTTCTCCTGCTCACGCTGTGCTTTAGCTTTATCCTCTGCCGCTTTCTGGTCAGCCTGTGCCATTGCGTAACCGGCATCGTATTGCCGTGATCCGTGAACATGCCAGGCAACAATAATGTAGACCACGACAATAACGGCAGCGGCGGCACCAATAATGGGTTTCCACCATGCCTTCAGGATTGTGGCGATCATGCTTCAACCTTAGGCTCAAATGCCCGGACGTTTATCGGCTTCCCATAGGGGAAACCCCAGTTGCACCAGGTGAAGATTTTCAGTTCGCACATGGCGTCAAAAACCTCATCGGGATCGACATCCTGGTAACTGCATACAATTTCAAGACCGTCCTTTGTCTCTTCAAGCGCAACAGTATCCAGTTCCCAGCGCGGTATAAGAAATTTAAGTAGGCTAATCATGCGGCGGCGATCCCTTTGGAGATAGCTTCTTTGCCAGATGCATCACGCCACAGCCAGCTTTCAGCGGCGCGGCGGCGGACCAGCCCTTTCATAACCCGGCCACCTGATTTATTCCAGCGCGCGAACTGCGCCAGCGCCAGATCAAATCTTTTGTTGTTCACCATCTCCAGCAGCGTGGAGTTCTTCAACGCAGTCAGGCCGACGTTGTAGGCGAAGCTGACCAGCGCATCGAACTGACCCTGCTTAAGTTCAATGCTGACCAGAGAAGACACGCCATCTTCAAAGCGTTTGAGGTCTGCCAGCAGTGCGTCATCTGCCTGCTTTTGCGTCCATACCAGACCCGGCTTAACTTCCCGACCGGTATGCCCCCAGCCGATTGTCCACGGCGCGCCGCCAGTGCCGGGATCCGGGTACGCCTGAAGTTTGCACGACTCAAAGTTTTTAACCACGGCCAGGCCGTTTGCGGAAATCTTCATCATGACCTCGATATCTTAAAAATTTGCACCACGTTACCGCGCGTCTTCAGAACAGCCGCCAGCATGACGGCATTCAGGATCAGATCGCCCCAGTCGGTTGAAACGTAATAGCCATAGAACACACGCAAAGGAATGCTGGCCGCTACCACGATGAGCAGGTATGCCAGCCACCCACCCCACCAGCGGTGGCGGGACCCTTCGCGTCGGAAGAGAAGCACCCGCAGCGCGATAGCGCCGCAGATGATGCATTTTGCTATGAGCAAAATCTCATGACTTGTCATTGTCTTTGCCCCACGGGATTAGTTTTCCTGGGTTGTTCGATCCCCGGTGTAACCATGAACCCACGCCGACAGCGACTATTGCAGACACGAACGCCGCCGATGAATCGACAATGCCGCGTTCAAAGCCAGAAGATGAAACACCGGGGATCATGGAGGCCAGGCCAACCAGGATTGATGAGATGGGTTTATAAAAAAGGATGCCGCAGAAAAAGCTGAATACGGAGAGAAGAAGACGACGGCGTATAGGATACTCAACCGCGAAGGTAACGAAAATTACCGATCCGGCAAGGGAACCCAACACCGCCTCGATAGGGACACCCATCACCCACGCAGCAAGTGCGCTGGCGCTAAGCCCCTGATTAATACCTGATACCGTTAGTGACGCGGACATAGTAGCCACCGTTCTTTCTGCATGATGAACCCCCTTTGTTGGTGAGTTCATCATACACAATAAACCATATACGGATAAGAATTACCTTAAAAACTAATTATCTTATGATGTAACCAATATATGAGTTAAGGGCCACATTAACTGGATTTCCACTATTGTTTGTGATGGCGATATTCGCAGAGTTGATGTCTGCCGTAGCATAAAACGGGATCTCCACGTTGATATAACCATCAGTGAACTGTGGTCTTATAGCCAGCGAAGTCCATCCGCTACCAGAAGGAACAACAAGACCAGAAGGAACAACGACAAGAAACGACTGCGATGTTCCAGCAGCCATTCCGCTAAGAGACATTGAAATTTTGATCACACCCCTGCTGCCTTTATGTATAAGTGCAGTAACGGCCGACATTGAAGAACCTACCGCGTAAGAACCTTGCGGTATATTCTCAAACTTTTGAACCTGAGAAGCGGCAACAGCATCAGTGACAGGAGAGGAAATTATATTAAGCGCCCTTTCAGTATAGATCGGGTGAGCATTGCCAAGATAATTTTTGACCAGTGCTGAACATCTTGCCCCCTGTCCATAAAATGAAACAGGTAATTCATAGGTGTTATCAACGCTGTTGATCTGTATATTGCAAAAAGCACAATTATCATTAATAACAACTCCGCGACCACCAACAACGCCAGAGCTTACTAACTTAGTAGTAACATCAATACCTGAAGCTCCGGCATTTAAAACAACACTACCTGTATTCCCATTTCCAAACATAAGGGCCGGTCTTATTGATGCCTGATAATCATATTGAGCAGAAGGAGTGAATGTTACTTTTCCCTTCATGACAACAGAATCACTAATAACAATATCACGGCAGTGTGTCGTAAAGGGTTGCCTGAAAAGACAATCACCACCAATAAAACCACCATTAATAGTTAGTGTATAAATATCTGTAACGTCAAATGCCCTGCCAACGCCATCAACCGTGCAGTCTGTAAAATGCCAGCCTTCATTGTAGTACGTTGTTCCAGCAGGTGATTTTAGATTTACCCTTGATGTGTTTACATCAGAAGTTCCGCTATTGAGTATGGTTTTATTTACATTTACCTCTACGCATTTTCCCGACGCTGTTATTCCGTTTGCAACATAAGAAAAGCATGAATCGATAAAAACCTGACGCACTGCATCCTTCATAAAAACAAAATCAGTCAAATCATTTGATGAAGCATAAACGCCATAAATCCTGATGTTTCTCGCATATTGATTACTTTGCGTTGGCTTATCGGTTATTCCCTGAAAATAAAATACTGACCTGGCAATGCCTGAGAACTTACCTCCAGTAACGAGAATTCCTTTTTCTGTACACTGAGAGTAAAAAACGCTGTCATTCTGATTTAAATCAGCAACAATAGATGATACACCTAGTTTTATCTCGGTGCCATCCCTTACTGTAATAGTTCTGGAAATTATCCAGTCTCTCCCTGACATATCAACTACATTCCCATTATCAAATGCTAACTGTATTGCGGCTGTTATGTCAGCGGATACACTAATAAACATTTCCGGGGTAACATATTTAATGGCATCGCTAACCCTTCCGCCCTTCTGCATTCCTATATAAGAAGAACCCCAGGGTTTTGCCAACTCAATGAGCACATCAGCAGCGCTGCCACTTTCTGGCAACACCATTAATGGATTACCGGAATCATCCATGGCAACGATTTTATTTTTACGCAGATCAACAGGTGGCAGCGGAGCAACATAACCTTCTGGAACACGCAAGCTGCGGTTAAGATTTTTTTGCGCCAGTACATCAACATAGTTTTTAGTGGCCGCATCCTGTGCGCGTGACGGGTCACGAAGATTTCGGATGTAGTAACCCAGCGCATCATAATAGTTAGCCACAAAAGAAGGGCGTCGCAACGCCAGGCGCAGACGACTAAAACACTGCTGGATCAGCATCGTCAGTTTATCAAAAGCGTCTTCATGCACTTCAGCGAAGAACTTACCCTGGTTGCGCAGGTCTGTTTCCTGCGTTGCCTCCAGCTCGCGGGCAATCGATATTTGCCAACCGTTCGCCAGCGGCGAGGTAAGAACAACACTTCCGCCGTTAAAGCCACCAGCGTTCGTCACGGTGTAGTCAGTATCCAGCACCAGTACCGTGATGTTTTCGCTCAGGTCAATCACTGAAACGGTAAGGTCTGCTTTCTTGAAAATTCGGAAGGTGTAAGGGAATGATGTCGTAACGCCGTTCCCGGTGTACTCGTTGTGGTTAACTTCGGTCGAGACCGTCATCGTCAGTTCTCCAGATGGATGCTGCACCCGGCGCGCACGCATCTCTGGTATTTTATAACCTGACAACCCACATATGAATCAAACACATCAAAATGCATGATATTATTACCTTGCAGGTAATTGATGTAATGCTGGATAAAACCCTTACCTTTTGATATATGTATATCCATACAGTGCATTCATGGAGACGATGTTATGCCACGTCCGTACAACAAGCCGCTTAAAGATGGATTTGCAAAAGAAGTACACACGCCGGGAGGCGTTCTATCCCTGGTTGAAAATTCGCAACTTATGGAATTGCTTAGAGAACTGGATGATGACGGGCATGACGTCGGCGGCGCGATGGCCGAACTGGTAGCGCTGATCAACTATGTGGTAAGCACCAAAATGTCACTCGACGATGTGGCCACGCACCTGGATTACTGCGCAGCGATTGTCAGGAAGCAAACCAGATAAGACTTGATTTGCTTAACTTTACGTGTAATTGTTACCTTTAGGGTGCATTTACTTTATCTGCACACTGCGCCATAGTGGTTATGCATCAGCAAAATCTGGTGCCGGGATTGGAACCCCGTCGACTACAAAGGCGCAGACACCGCGCAAGCGGTTTTTTTATGCGTATCGCACAGCCACACCCGGATTATGGTGGGGCGTGCAGGGCAACCGAAAGGTTGGCCGGGTCCTTTGTAGCCGGTAGTTCCAACCCTGTACGTCTCACCACCCACCAGATTGGAACCTGAGGTGGTGATTAACCAAACTACAAAGGTGATCACTATGACTATTCAGAACAAGCCATCCGTATTTAGTTTCGAATCAGACTGTCAAGTAAGAGCGATTATTATTGATGGCGCGCCTTGGTTTGTAGCTATGGATGTTTGCCGGGCTATTGGAGTGGCAAACCACCGTGATGCTGTCAGGAAACTCGATGACGATGAAAAGGGAGTCGGTTCAACCGACACCCTTGGCGGGGAACAGGAAACAACTATCATCTCCGAGTCCGGCCTTTACACACTGATCCTACGTTGTCGCGATGCCGTCACACCTGGCACAATCCCCTATCGCTTCCGCAAATGGGTAACCAGTGAAGTGCTGCCGCAGATCCGCCGCACGGGCCGCTACGTTCGTGAAGAGTTATCGCCGGCTGATAAGGCTCAGAAGGTTGTTGCCAGCTTCATGCCAGCCATCCTGGAAGCGATGAAGACAGAGAGCCATCATACATACGACTACCCACTAAAACCGGGATACCGGGATTTTATCCACTCGCCTGAAGGTGTGGTTGGCCTGGCGGAATACTCAATGCTGATGAACATGCTACGCCAGATGGAGGAAGACGGTCACGACGTTTCCGGCGCGGCGGCGGAGTTCACCACCATGGTGAATTACATTGTTGGGGCCAGTAAATGCCTGCGCGATATCCAGACACATGCGCAGTTCATCAACAAGAGCGCTGGTGAGTTTTGATGACGGGTAAGCCCGCGACGCGGGCTTTTTTATCATTTCAGATGTTTTATTTATTTTTTTTACCCAAAAACATATTTTTCATATTGGTCCATTTTCTCCCAGGATCGTCCGACACGATAACAGTGCAAGGAATTACTAAAAGCATGCCTAGAATCACAAACAGGGTAGCGGCAAACTGTTCTCCTTTACTGCTATAAACATACCCGGAAAAAATTAAAGTTACGGGCCAAAGGAAATAAAAAATATACTTGAAAACCGCTTCAATAAAACGAGCTGATTTTGGTCGATCTTCAATGAAATTGAATAAGGCCCAAATAATTACTGCGAATATTATATATGATATTGGGTTGCTCATTTTGTTTCCTATTGCGGCGTAACATCCTGCGGCCGCCACCAGTATGTTTGATTGAATTCCTTCTTCGATCTCTGCTCTACCTTACGCAGGTAGCCAGGCGAGAAGTATTCCTGTAACTGGTTAAATATCATATGGTCAAGCGCCGCTTTTGCATACCACAGATTCGCGCCGGGAATGACCCCCTTACCAAGCTTCACCAGATCGCCGCCAGTCTGTTCTGGTTTGCCTTCAACAGCATTAAGCGGAATTCCCTGCCCCAGCTTAACCACATCATCTACCAAACCAGCTACCGGGCCGAGCATGGTGGCCAGAGCGCCGCCACCATATCGCGTATGGTCAGAAAATAGAAAATCGCCATATAACCCGAGACCACCGCCTTTCAGTAATGCATTTACCCAAAATTTAGCAGCATGCTCACCAGCAACATTTTTAGGGTTTCTTCCAGAAATTAAATCATTAATTTGCATCGAAAGAGCGCCAAGGATCGTTGTGCTGGCGATAAAAGTACCGATATAGGCAGCGCGACCACCTGCTGAAGGCATCTTCAGGGCTCTTGACCAGTGGCGCATAACAACAGCAATTGGAAAAGATTTAAATAAAAAGAAGCTTCTCACCACCTCCCCTTTCCACGTTCCACGTTGCAGGCCGCCGCCCGTAAACATCTGTTCCCTGGCGCCAGGCGTGATCACCGCCATGTCCACCTCTTCCGCCACGGCTCCCAGCAGTTTACGCATAGCCTCGAATTTAACCCGCTCCGGCGCGCCGAGGTGCTTCACCGCGTCGTCAGGAATACGCATAATGCTCTCCGGCGTCAGCATGGTGTTGTTGCCTTTCCCCCAGTCTTCCTGGTCTGCCAGCTTCCACACGCTGAAATCCTGTTCGGTAATGCCCTTGCTTTTCAGAATACGGAAATCGGCGTCATCGAGGCTGCGCAGATCCGACGATCGTGAAACGACCTCGCCCAGGCTTCCCATCATGGTGACGCCGTAAGCGCGCTTATGCGCGTCTGACCATGCAGTCAGACCGCTGGCCCGCATTACTGCGGTTGCTGCCCACCGCGCTTTAGACGGACCCATATTATCCATTGCCCAGCGGTTAACGCTGCCCAGCAGGGATTCCATCGCCAGACCGGCGCGGCGCGCGCGGGCCAGTTCGGTGCGGTTTGTCGGATCCATCGCTTCAAGCTGGTTGCGGAAAAGCTGGTTCATCGGCAGGTTAGTAACCTTCGCTGACAGATACATGGTGCCCAGGTCAGAGAACGACGCCAGCAGCGCGGAACCAAGTCGGCTCGCCACCAGCCAGTTACGGATATTGTCAGACCACTGCGCGATATGAGGGTTAGCAATTGGCTGCGTTTTGCCAGAAATAAAGTTGTAAAGGTTCTCTGTACTGTTCGCCTGGCGCTTCACTTGCCCGGTGCGTTGCGGGTTCGCCGTAGCGGTTTCTGCTGTTACCTCATCGAGAATTGACCGGAAAACATGATCCGGGTTTGGGCCGTAGGTTTCTACCAGCGCGATATCTTTGCTGATGCCCTCCAGGTGCCCTATCATCACTTCCCACAGGGAGCGGTCACCGTACTGCCGCTGGTACTCCAGATACGAATCAGCGTCTTTAAAGTGGATCTGGCGTGACGCATTTCCTCGATTGGCCCGTGCTCCGGACAGGCGCATACCGGAATCGCTCAGTTTGTTCAGGCCGCCGGTAGCGATCGTGTTGTATGCCTCGCCGAGAAACGCCGTAACCTCCGCGTCGCTCATCAGCTGGCCATCCTCCTTGATGTAATATTTACGGTCCAGTTTGCCGATCACGTCGCTTACCCACTGCTCGCGAGTCGCGCGCCCCACTTTTTCCATTGAGTGGTGTTGAGGAATGCCCCAGTTTTCCAGATAGCCGATATCACCGCCTGCATCGTTGAACCGGCGGCGCAGTAGTTCAGTAACATCAGCCCAGGCCTTTGCCCCTTTCTTCGCCTTGACGTTGCCCGTGTCCTGCCCGCGAATTTCGAACACCAGATCACGGACTCCCTTTTCATCTTCGAAAAGGTGGAAAAAGCGGGGATCAACGGCTTCAAACGCTTCCTGAATCTGACTCAGCGCGTAATCACGCGTGGCCTTCCCGCGCGACTCGACAGACAGGAAATTTGATTTACCGTCAGCACTGAATGCGATGGTGCGGTTAAGTGCCCCCAGCTTACCGTCGGTGCCCTGGTAGCCGTTAATGAATGCGTCAAGGCGCTGGCGTGCGGCAATGGTCAGCGCAACACGACGGCGCTTAAGTCCGGCTTCCTGCTGCAATTCGTCCGCCGCCAGTTGCCCGGCGCGGCGCAGCCGTTCCGCATCGGTCATTTGTCGCCATGACGCCGGATCGTTGCGGGCAAGCTGGCGCATATTGCGGTATATGCGGTCTTCGATATTCTGGATTTCGCGCGCGGTAAGGGTGCGCTGTGCGGCCTGCTGTACTGCGTTGATACATTCCTGGCGCATGAAAATTTATCCTCTCAAGAAACATGCCACGGCCACATCAAACAGGCTTGAATCCTGAATAGCCTGCTCATTCTCGCGTTTGGCCTCTTCCAGCACTTCGCGGGCGCTGCGGGACTGAGGGTTACCGTCATCATCAAGCACCGTGATCAACATATCCGGCGACGCCGCCAGTGAATCTTCCGCAAACTGAAGGTCAATGTCATGGGCGGATTGCTGGTCAACCTGAGTTAATGTGCGGGTGTTATTGAACGGTGCTGCTTCATCTGCGGTTAGCACTTCAGCAGTTTTGTAGTAGGCCATCGCCTGAGTATTCAGATCCGTTTCAGCCTGCTGCCTGCGCGCCAGTTCTGCCCGCGCCTCAAACTTAGCGCCACCGGGTTGGTGAGGGGCCAGATCCTTCCGGGCAGTTTCCAGTCTGGCGGTGGTTTCAGTAATGCGTTGGTCTACCGCCCGCAGTCGTGCCTGCTTATCAGCCCTAGCCTGTGCCAGTTCTTTACCACTTCCGCCAGGTTCCTCTGCCAGAATGGCAGCGCGATCAGTATTAAGGTTTTCCAGGATACGCTCACTATTGGCGATCTCAGACTGAAGTGCTTTACGCTCACCCAGCGGCAATACCTGGGCGGCCTGTTCTTCCAGGATTCTTGTCTCCACGGCACGCGACGTCGCCCCATCTTCGGCGGTAAAAAGAGCTTCATCTATGGCCTGAGATATCATGTTGCGCCTGCCGGGCACGGCGCTGAAATCGGCAGCCTCGGCGATGCTGGCGACGTCAACGCGATTTCCCTCACTCACATCGCGCATTGCTTTTTGCAGTGCCTGAATATGGGCGTTACGCGACAACACGTTAACCGGCACGCCTGGCGCCACGTCGAATTCAGCGTGCTGCGATGCGTTGGCTGCCAGCGCCGCATCCACATCAGCGGGAGCAAATTCCGGCGGGCGAACGGTTTCGCCACGGGAATTCACGAAGCGGCCTATGCCACCGAACGCAACGCCCAGCACCGCATCGATCGCCAGTGCCTGGCGGTCAAATACATCGTACTGCGCTGCCATCTCATCATAACCGCCGCTCCGCAGCGTTGAGGCGGTGAGACCGCGCTGAGCCATGCCAAAAGCAACGTTTGTTCCGGCGGCGTAGGCGATATCCGGCGCGGCGCGGGCAGTGGCCGCCAGCACGTTACGCGCGGCACTTTCACCTCCGCGGGCAATCTGCGCGCCAATACTTTCCGCCAGCGCGCCGCCAGCGCGCAGGCCCAGGCTCATTGGTATCAGCGTGCCAGCACCGGCGGTAATACCGTGAACCAACGCCACGTCCTGAGCCGTAGCGACGTCCACGCCAGCAGCGCGGAGCCGTTCGAACTCTGAAAAGCCCTGTCCGGAGGTTACAGCAGCCGCACCAACAAGAGGCCCGCCAAGCACTGTACCCACCACCGCCTGCGATCCCATATCAAACAGACCGTTAAGCACCTGCCCGGCTGTGCCGGTTGTGGCGGCGTCTGGCGTGAGCCGCTTTACCTGCTCCTGCGCCAGTTTTCGCTGTTCGGCGATAAACTCCTGTGACGTGTCACGAACTGGCGTGTTTTCGTTGATGAACTGCGCGATAGGAGAAACAACGGTATCAACACCAGCCCAAAGCAATTGATCTGGTTTCGCCACCAGGCCAGAATAAAGCCCGGACAGCGCCGCACCACCGGCATTGTCAAAGAATCCGACATCGTTATCGCCAGATACACCAGCCGGATTTGACGCGGCGGTATCCAGTTGCTGGTTCTGATTTACCGTATTGAGCCCGAAATAACTCATTGTGGGATGCCTCCTGCAAAGCGCTGGCGCTGCTGAGTAAGGTCAAGGATCACAGGGGTTCCGTCATCTTTAAGAAGGTATCCGGTGCCGAGTTTAATGAGGTACTGGCTGTCTCCGTAGCTTTGCAGCCCGTACTGGCCGGGCGGAGCTTTGATCCCGGCGCTCACAACCTGGCTTTCCCACGCCTGGTTGACCTGCTTATCAAATTGCTCTGGAGCCATACCCCACGGCAGCAGCACGTTGCCCATTCCGTTGTAATCGTAAGTGCCACCAGTGGCGACGTTGATTGCCTGCTTCCAAACGTTGTTGTCCAGTTCGCCTGAGAAATCGCCTTTCTGCGACATTACGCCAGCGTAATAGTCCTTCGCCACCTCATAAGCCATGGTTGCGCCCTGGGCATCACCGGCAAAGGCATCCTGTACCGTGTCGGTAAATTCCAGACGCATATCGTTTTCTTTTGGCATCACCATGCCTTTCACATCTTTTGTGCCTTTGCGTGCCGCTGCGCCTGCCAGGATCGTTTGCGATGCGGTTTCAGGGGAGACACTAACATCAGGGTTAAACCAGTTCTTTTCCGCCACCACGCCGCCAGGTTTATCCATGAGAATGCCAGCCACAGCCGCCGACGGCGCGTTAACGCTGATCTGCTGTAGTGCGGCCATATAGGTTTTACCGCCACCAGTGCTTTTATGAATGGCGTCAAGATAAGCGGACTGCTGGGAGACTGGCGCGTCGCGGAAGAATGCGCCGATCTGGTTTGCCTCATCTTTGGAAAAGAAGGTCAACGGCGTGTCGTATGACTGCGCCAGGCCTTCAACCTGCGAAGCGCGGAGGGCGATTGTTTCGGCGAAACCAGCCTGGTCGTTAAGGTTGATGGGCTTTGACTGCCCGGAAGCAAGGGAGAACTGTACCGGATCTGCCTGCCTCTGGCGGATAACCTCACTGGCCGCACGCACAACGGCGTCATACGTCTGGGCGCGCGCTGCATACCCTTCTCCTGTTTCCCCGGTGCCAGGCTCAAGCCCCTTAACGGCAGACTCAATACTTTTGGTTGGGAGTGTGCGAAACGCGCCGATATACTGACCTGCAATCTGGTTGTTGCGTAATTCGGTATAGCGAAGGTTGCCTTCGCGAACACCATAACCGGCGAGGAAATCAGCCTGCGTTGGAGCATTCGGAAACTCAACGCCGCGCTGATAAGCCGCACTGGCATCACGAACACGCTCATCAAGGAGGGAGCGGTATTCAGATTGCTGCTGGCGGCGCATCTGATCAGCCTGCCGAAGGAAGGTTGCCTGCTGCTCGGGCGACGCAGCATCGAAAGCGGCGCTGCCGGTATAGCGTTTTCCTGAAGTCGGCAGGTTGTTGATACCGAGAGCCGCATTAACGCCAGTAGAAATCTGATCGTTGCTGTATGGCTGGTTGCCGTTTTCATGTTTTATTATGGCAGCACAGAGCGCATTCAGGGTTTGCGGATCAGATGCATTGATCTGCTGATCCGGACCAACACCGAGTTGAGCGCATACCGCCTGAATATATGCCCCGGTATCGTTATTATCTTCTGGAGGTGCCCAGCGGTTAATGATGTCGCTGACAGTATCAATTCCCTGTCGCTGGTAAGAAAGCAGATTGCGGCCCAGCGCACGGATGCCGTGTTCAGGCGTCTCGAATTTGGCAAAGCGTCCGTCGCTTCCCGCCTGTCCCTGCCATGGGTTTGAGTTGCTGAACTCAAGGTTTCCAGGATTGTTATTTCGAATTCCTCTCGCGCCTGCTGAAGGCTGTCCAGAATCTGCAACAGCACGGCGGGAACCGCTTACCGTGTCGCTCAACTCGCCGTTACTCTGAATGAATCCGATAGCGTTATTCGCTGACCACTGCGACAGAGCAGCGTCAGCAGCCTTTTCTTTAAACTCGATTTTCTTTGCCGTGATCTGCTCATCACTCCAGCCATGAGCTGCGCCGTACTGCTCAATCTGCTGAAATGTCTGTCTGTTCATGGAAACGTAAGAGGCATTGTCTCCATACATTGAGGCGGCATTTTTACCGTTATTAACCAGCGTTGCCTGGAATTGCCCTTCCTCATAAGCATTGATTTGAACGATTTCATGACGCCCTGCTTGTGTAGCAAACTGAGCACGTTGCTCTTTGGCCTGCTGAAGGAAGGCATTACGGGATCCCTCATCTGGTAGCGTCCCGGCGATCTGCTCAATCTGTGCGTCAAACTGCTGAGTGTACTCCTGGCCCTTGTTGATAGCGTTTTTACCCTGCAACATCAGCAGGCCATTCTGCGGATTATTCAGCAGATCGTCACCGATGGTGCCAAGTTGCAGAGAAGCATCCTGCGCCATTGCCACGTTTGCGCGCTGCTTGGCCTCAGCAAAAGCACCTGCATATTGACCTGTTACGTCAGCAAGAACTTGTCCAGTCTGGGGCACATCAAATGCGGAGAAGCCCCCAGTTTGCACCCCTCGGCTTTCAACCTGACGCCCGGTTGTTGTTGGTACTACTGGCATGATTTATCTCCTTATCGACCTGTTTTAGTGCCAACGGCTGAGCTGATCGGTGCTGCATTGCTTTGCGTGAATGGACTCCACGTACCGCCAGCCATCTGGTATGCGCCATATGCTTTGATTGGAGCGGTAAGAAGTGTTTGTGTCGCTGCGGAATTTGCCGCGCTTCTTGCCGCCCGCCCCTCAGCAATTGAGTTAACGCTTTGAACCTGGTAGCCGTAAGCCTCACGCTGCGCATTATTAACGGTGGTCAGCGCATCGAGTTGCCCAAACTGAGCCGTGTCACCGAAGATATCTAAGGCGTTTCCGGTTGAAAGATCTGTTCCAAGCGCACCCATTGTGGCGTTTTGTGTGCCAAGAGCCTGGTTAGTCTGGCGGCGGCGTTCTGCCGCAGCAATATTCCCCCTGTTCACAGAGTCTTCAGCCTGAGCCTCAGCGATATCAGCATTCTGATTTGCAACAGCCGACTGATATTTACCCTGCTGTCGCTGGCTGTACGCCTGCATAGCAGCGGAAACAAGTACGGCAGCACCAACCGCGACTGGTCCACACATTATTTTTTCCTCATATGAAAGCGATGGAACGGCAGCCCGTTAACACCATATGGCGCGGCATCCTCAAGGGTGAATCCGAGCCAGTGAAGCCAGGATTTAGCAACGTGATTTCGCGCATCAACATAATTTTCAAGATACGGGTAAACGGTCAGCATTGCATTGACCACTTTCCCGCAGCGGCGCAGGAAAGTGCGCTGATATTTTTCCAGTTCATCGGTGCCCACCAGCCAGGGGATCCCATAGCCGCCAATCATTGAACCTGGTGCTACGCCGAACACGGTTACCACGCGACCGTTTACCAGTCCGGCACAGCAGAAGGTTGACGTGCGCAGGCCCGTTTCGAGTACGCGTCTGGAACTCCACCCGTTTGTGGCCGCAAACTCTTCAGCGTCAGCGGCGCGCACGCGGGGCAGAATTTCTTCAATATGCGCTGACGTAGCGGGAACTATCTGAGCGTCAATCATCAGAAACCTCCTACCGTCAGGCGAGGAATAACCGCCAGCACCGAAAGCGGCAGCGGGTCCGTCTGTTTGATTTTGACGCGGCCATTCTTATCCCAGTTGCTGTCGAGCTTGACTTCCACCTTACCGGTTGCGTCATCAACGGGATCGTCGTAAAACTCAAATTCTCGCTGCGGATATTCGTACCACTTCCCTCCAGGAGTAGAGGCCCATATGCCACGACTGGCATTCACCACCAGCGTGACAGTGTTGATAAGCTGTTTTTTATCGAGCAGCGTTTCCTGGCCGTTTATATTGACGTCCAGCGTTTCAAACTGCGCATCGATAGGAAGCCCGATATGTACAACGCCGCCCGGCTTCTCCAGAGTGACAGCGCCACCAGATACAACCTTCTGTGGCTCAACGCTGGCGTCAGAGAGGATATTAACCGTCTGGCCTTCAAGATGGTTCAGCCCGGCAAACGTGCGGCGAGCCATAAGCCAGTTCGTTGTTGCCGTATTGCGTAGCGCAGCGGGGATATTTCTGTTAGCGGAGATGGTCACGGCGTTGCCGCCGTTTACCGAAATGATGTCGCAGCGCAGTTGTTTATCCACCACTTCACCGGCGTCGGAATCGTATTCTGAATACGGGAACTGAATTTGTGCACCGACGTCGCCGGAACTGAAGTATGACGATCCGCTGATCGTCAGGGTATAATCCTGCTGATAACTCCAGTCTCCGCTGCCGCCGCTGATAGTCGCCGTTCGGCTGTCGCTGTTACGTCCGTCATAACTCAGTCCGCTGTCGACAAAAAAAGCGTCTATATCATCAGTAAACAGGCGGCTTGAAAGACGTTCAATGTAACGCACAACCTGGCCGTTTATAGTGCGGTTGACGATGAAGTACACGGCGTCTTCATTCGCTTCGCTGATACTGCATGTGCTTTCGTATTTACCCGGTCCGGATTGCGGGGACCATGCAAACACCTGTTGATCACGCAGATACGTGAGCGCCAGCAGCTTGCCGTCATCACGAACACAGAATGCGCAGGAGTAAGGGACAATGGAGAAACACCAGTCTATGATGCTGCGTTTCTGAAAAAGGTGGTTAGCCAGAATGGTAAGGTCATTGCCCTGGTAACCGTCGACGTCAAAGGAATAAGCCAGATCCCGCACGACGCTGCCCTTCTCCTGGACGAATAAAGCAATGTTTGCCACGGCTATCGGCGGAATGTTGCTGCAACCATTGGAACCCTGTGAGCTGAGAGAGAAAGCGCTGGGAGTCAAAACTTTATTCTGGTCTCCGGTCACAACAAATTCACCACCAGACGTCAGAACAACCAGAGAACCAACATCGATCAGGTGCCGGATCTCGTTAACCTGACGCCCGGCGTAGGTATAGATAATGCGGTCATCGTCCTGAATCGGGTTATTCTTCCCAAAGTCCTTATAATCACCGGTGCGGCTTGCCCAGATCGTCTGCGGATAAGCAGTAGACGCAGCGAAATAGAGTCGCTGCTGATAATAAACGACAGTGCCGGGATAACCGTTCACACTGTTCCAGGCGAACCGCGCCCACTTATAGCTCGCCTTTGTGCTGCCCACGACATTTTCAGGGATGCGAGAAATAACCGTGGCCGTTGCGCTTTTTCCATCACTGGCGACGGCGGTGATACGGACAATTCCGAAGCCACTGTGCAGATATTCCCACTGGATACCGGTATCATCATCGCCGCTTCCGCCCCACCCGTCATACGCCATACCTTCAGTGTGCGAAGGGCGCAGCGTCCCTGTCTTGCCCGCCGTGTTAGCGCGATAGTAGTTGCTGTCCGCGCGGCGGATATCATTAATCACGGTTTCTTTGCTGGTCTCCCACACAGGCACAGAATCAACCGCAGGCTGCTCAAGGTAAAATAACTTTCCGACCTGCTCCGATCCGAAAATATCCTGGCTCGCAGTCAGCGTGATTGTGCCGGTGGGCGCGCTGGCGTAAACAGTGCTCGTCTCGGTAACGTTGATATCTTCAAACGGACCGTTATTCGTCTCAACATCAACGATCTGCCAGTTGTCATGCGCGTACCGGCGCAGCTCTTTCGGCGGATAGTTCGGATGAACAAGCGTCAGAACGTCAGCGCTTTGCGTGAATTTGATACGGAAGAGATCGGCTTCAGCGTATGGCATCGCCAGTTCATAAATGGCATTGCTGCTGGTCAGCACCAGCGCACCGTCTTTAATGACGCGCATATAATTGTGACCGAACTCCAGCGCATAAGTCTGCACGGTGGAGAACTGGAAAGGAATCAGGCGGCATTTGCGGTTTGGGTATTTAGCCGCTGCAACAAATCGCGTACCTGGCCGGTTCTCTACCCCGCCATACTGCCGCACAATGAAATTGTCACACTTGCGCAGCGCCACTTGATATTTTGCCATGTCGATGCGGCCATAAAGAGAAGGCCCAATCTCACCACCGGCAAAGCTCGGCTGTATCCAACTAAAGGCCATCAGCATAACCTCGCAATAGTGAATTCGCTTTCAGGTGCCACAGGTTCCTGGGACTCATTCATGCTGTGCGAACCGGCATTAAGAATAATTTGTTTGTACATGTTGAGAGCGTTATTGCCGAGATCTGCGTTGCCGGTCAGCGTCATGTTGATCGATGCAGCCAGTTTCCACGTCAGCGCTTCCTGAAAAATAGAATCGAACATATTGACGTCGGTGATCCGAGCTACGTACTTCAGCCAGGCCTGCGCCTCATTCGTATAAATGAGCTTGCCGGTGCCGTCATAGTCAGCGCCAACAAAATACTCAACACGCATACGCGAGGCGGGATTAGGTATCCCGGCTGTTGGAATTTCAATAATGCGCAGGCAGTCTGTCGGATAGGTGTAGGCATATTGCCAGTCAGGTGGCGGGTTGTTGGTGTCGGCCAGCGCCACACGCTTGGTGGCAAAATTCCAGTCGAAGTCTGCCAGCACCGCGTCACGGGTCGACTCGTAATACAAAGAGCACTGCCCGGCTTCTTTGCTGGCTTCTTCCAGGCTGTTAATGCTCCGGTTGTTACCGATATTCCCCAAGGCACGGTTGCAGATTTCGATAACGGAAGCCATCACTCACCCCCGGAACCATACATCACTTCAGCGGTACTGCGCTCCGGGGCCTGCTCAGTGGCCGGAGAGATAGCCATGTCGGTGATCTGAAGGCTGGCGTTATGCTGCATGCCTTCCTCAGTATCGCGGGTTGACGTAGAGCGAATGATTGCCTTAGCAGTGATCATTACTTCAGTGCCTGCTGGCTGTGGCGTTGCTTTTAGTTTTGTCAGCGTCTCGTTGTTCAGCTCAATGCTCAACCCCCACGGATAATCATCACGGGTTTTGGTTTCGCCATTCTCATCCTGAAATGTATCGGTGCCGCTTTTGAGGTTTACCAGTTCCATAATCCACTCCTGCAAGAAAGGGGCCGAAGCCCCTCTGTTTATTTTGAGAGGCTTAAACCCCCAGTTCTTTCCGCTTCGCAGCAATCTCGCTCTTCATCGTTTCAGCCGACTTATTGCCCGGCTTCTTGTCAAAGAGTTCTTCATACTGCTGGCGCAAAGATGCGAGTTCTTCGCTCACCTCACCGTTAACGCTGTCAGGCTTGCTGTCAGAAATAACGCTAACCTGCGGAGGGTTAACCTCTTCGCTCTTGCCGTGCTTTTCCTCGGCCTTCTTTTTAGCTGCCTTCGCCGCATCGTTCAGAGGCTCCAGAGCGCTGCCCGGCTCGCCGTCGTACTCGACTTCCTCACCTTCATGCAACAACTGGTTGACGATGAAGGAGAGGCGCGTAACACGGTACTTCGCTTTTTCTTCAGACATATTCGCCTCTTAGCCAGTGATACGTGAACGGATCGGGTAGTAGGACGTGTTGTTACCGTCTACATCCAGGTTGATGCCGGAAGTGAAAGCGCCGGCTGTCAGCGGCCCGGTACCCACGGAATAGTTCACACGCAGATAACGCAGAACACCCTGCGGAACTTTCTGGGCAACAACACGCTTGCCGGCGGTAAGGTCAGCCAGAGCAAGATCGCCACTGCTGGCAAGTGTGCGCCAGGTGGAATTATCAGAGCTGGTCTGGAACTGAATATTCACCGTAGCAGCGCCAGCAGCAGCGGCAGCAGTAGTCGCGTTAACGAACCATTCCAGCGGATAACCCACGCCGATATCACGGCGGGCGCCGTCGATCGGGCCGAGGTCGACCACATCAGTCGAAGGTGCAGAAGCCGTAACCGCCTGACCTTCAGAGAACATCAACAATTTGTCGAGGATCATCTCTTTTTCTCCATGTATGGGCCAGCAGGCCCATCAGTTAATGACAGGCGTTACACAACGCGGGATTCAGTTTCCAGAATCGCATCGGTTTCGCGGATCGGAATGCCACGGAAAGCAGTCCACCACTCGCCTTCTGTCTCTTTAACGGTCAACGCCAGAGACGCTTTATCGAGAGACTGAAGGTCGAGAGCCTGAGCAACAGAGCGGTTCATATAGAACACAGCTTTGCCCATGCCACGGTTCGGGATGCGATGGAGTGCCTGAATCATCAGACGGACGATGTTTGCAGCGGCGGTCGGACTGGATAGATCGCTAACATCGATGTTTGCCACGCGGACAACATAGCGCCAGTCACGAACGGTCAGCCCGTTATCCCACTTATAATGCGAGCGATAGCCCTGATACTTGCCGCCGTTCTGGTCTGTGAGTGTTTGCTCGCCCAGGTCCTGATGCTGAAGACCTGCTTGCTGGCCTTTCGGGAAGATGCCGTGAACGGTATTCTCGCCCCATACGATCAGCCAGATCGATGTATTATCGGTTCCGGTGCCGCCAGCGTCGATGATGTTCTGACCATTACCAGCGGTTTTGCTTGAATAACGCGGAGCCAGTCCCATGAAGCGCTCTGGCGTGACACTGGTATCTCCATAAAAAACCGTCTGCGCCATCTGCTGATTCATGCCCTCGATGAAGGCGCGGTCTTCAGACAGACGAAATTCGGCAGTGTTACCGTTCAGATCGGCCAGTGACTTATCCACTTCGGCATAGGCTTCCAGCATACCGACGGTATCTGTGATCTGCGCCGTGGTGGATTTACCCTGCTTCACGCCGTAGTTAAGCAAACGCCAGGCAGCTTCCGGCAGACCAGTGCGGATGGTGGTACGGTGCCCGGTCGGCAGGTTGCCTTCTACAAACGGCATATCCTCCAGAATCGGGTTAGTCTGGCCGAGCAGCTCGATGATTTTATCGATCTTGCCATTCTGGTCTACGCGCTTACCCCAGTCTGCCAGCGTCAGCGCAGTTAAGCCTTTAACAGCCATATCTGTGTCCTCTCTTATTTGCCATAAATCACTTCGGCAGCGCTACGCTGACCGCTTTCGTTACCGGTCACCATGTTGTCTTCTGACATGGCTTTGCCGATCCTGATGAACGTCTTAACCAGTTCAGGGTGATTACCCAGTCCGGTCCCGTTCAGGTATTCTTTCAGCTCAGGAGTGCCGAACTGTTCCAGAGCACGTTGCGCTGCGCTCAGGTTAGAATTGAGTTTGTCACCGCCGATCTCTTTGTCGGCTTTGACGGATTCTGCCCAGCCTTCGGTTTGCTTCTGCCATGCTTCGGCCTGCTGCTTTTGCACCATCGGAAGCAACTTCGTGCCGTACATATCAACAAGCTTCTGCGCCTGTTCCTGGTTGAGGTTCAGCTCGCGTGCCAGAGGCTCGAAATCCTTCAGTGCTTCCGTATCCAGTTCAGCGCCTTCAGCGGCCTTAAACTCATATTTTTCCGGAGCGCCTTCAGGCTTTTTATCTTTCTCGCCATCAGGCTTATCACCTTCCTTTGGTTTACCATCCTGATCATTATCGCTTTTTGACTCAGGCTGATGCTGTTCACCTTCCCTTTGCTCAGTTTCACCAGCAGGCGCAGACGGTTCGCCATTATCAGATTGTGATGTTGATGGGGCTGGCTCTGAGGCTGCTGGCGCAGCACCACCATCAACTGGTTGCTCGTTGCAAAGACGGCTATGCAGCAAATGTTCAATTAAATTCATGATTACTCCTGTTTACTGGCCTCTTCTGCCATCTTCAGATATTGATCAGGGCAATGCGTCATGACGCGCTGAAACAAAACAAGCGCCAGATTGCGCTGCCCTTCGTTGAATGCTGTGATATAGGGATCGGAATTGAAGCAGGCCCCGAAAACCTGCCCCTTTTCCAGCAGGCTCCAGACAACACGGCGGCCACGTTCAGTAGCCATGACATAACGGATGTCTTCAGCGTCACGCTCTTCGCGCTCCTGAATGGCACGCTCTTGCTGTGCTGTAGGCTTCTCGTCTTCCCACATATCCGTCATTGCTGCGCGCCCCCTGCTGCGTTAGCCATCGCGGTAAGCGCGCTTGGATCTGAGGTTTGTGCCTGGCTTAGAGTTTTTGCGGTATCGGCGGCAGACACACCCATTTCCATTGCCTGCTGCTGCTGCTGCTGTTGAGCGCGCTGCTGACGAATGTCATTAACCTGATCCTGCGGAACAATGACTGTCGGAGACACGCCAGACATTTCAGCAAAGGCATCAATAGCCTGGTCAACGTTGAGCTTGTCGAGTGCTTCAGGTTTAACTGCGGCCAAGTTGCTAATGAATCCGACGGTGGTTGACAGGCTGGACAGGCCGATAGACTTCTGCGCCTGCGCCATAACAGAGATATATTCAATGCGCAGCGGCATACCCTGCATAACGTCCGGCGGTGGCGGGAGCATGTTCTTACGAACCATGATGCTGAAAGCGCGATCGATGAGCGGATTAAGACATTCATCATTAAGGCGTTCGAGCACCGGCCCAAGCATCAGCAGCTTCTCTTCTTTCATCTCGATCACCGCCTCAACAGGCATTGAGCGGGTATTGATGCTTTGCAACATCATGAACAGATCGACAAAGAAAGCTGAGTTAATGGTCTGCCGTGTATCCTGGATATCAGCCAGCAGATCGGCTGTATTCGGATTAACCAGATATGCAGGCTTAAAGCCATCCTGACCATTCATTGTGTCCAGGTATGTCACATCACCCGGGAGCAGCGATACACGCTGCGTCTTGAGCGATGTTGGCCCAACCATTGGCGGGTTAGTAGCTTTGTCGATGAGCTGGCTTTTGCGTTTCTGCTCAAGCTGGAGAGCTCTTACCTGTCCCAGCGCCAGCATTCCCGGACATGATGATCCGTAGACATCCTCACCGTTAACTTCCCAGCGCGGAGCCATAACAGGGAACTCATCGAAACCAGACTCACGCAGCACCTTGTCACTGTCACCGCCAACCTCGTAGTAAACGGATTTCCACGGCTTATCTTTCGACAGAAGGCTTCCTGTCTCGCGGTTCATGTTCGGATAGACCGAATGGATTACTTCGATCCACTGCTCATACGTTCCATTGTCCCACATCGATTTCACGCGGGAGCTGACGTTGCTGATGCCGAATTTCTGCACCATCTGACGAACGGTCATAGAGAACTTGCGGAAACAGGTATCAACGCTGCCACGCTCAGAGTTTGCCAGGTGATAACTGCCGATAGGAAACATCATTGTGCGCAGAACATCGTCGTCATCTTCGAGCACTGCCATTGCGCCGGTGCTGTAAATTCCCAGGCTGCTGTAAAGCAGAGGCAGTGACTGATAAAGATTCGACTTGTTGAACACTTCGTTCATTCGGCGCTGCACGACTTCGAGCCACAACTTAACAGGGCCGTAGTCCATCATGTCCGGATCGGGTGTTGCCAGCCGGAACCACGGACGTGCCGGGGAAGTGATGCCGGACATCATTCCGCTTGATAGAGTACGTGCAGCCAGGCTGCCGGTAGGATCGACTATTTTATTGTTACGACGTTCGTTGCGGTTTACATCAGAGGCAAGAAAGCGCGATCCACGCGGGTTAATAAATTCGCTCAGGTCACGCCAGTGACCTTCAAAGGATGAGCGATCTTTACCGAGTTGAGCGTACTGCTTATTCAGGCGCTCTGTCAGTGTCTCTGCCATAACCCGCGCCCCTCTTACTGTCCGAGCAGCGTTTTACCGCTGGTATTGGCTGCGGAGGTGTCACCCTGTGCACCGGTCAGCAATGTTGATGCACGACCATTAGCGGCACGGCGGCGGCGAGTCTCTTCATCACGGGCGTCAACTACTGCCTGATCCTGCTCCTGTGGCGCGGCCTGAATTTCTGGCGCAGCTGGCACCTTTGGCTTACTCCCGACACACATAGCGATAACCTCACACACGATTAAATTATTACCAATTTAACCATATACGGATTATTTTACGTAGTGTATTGACAGAATGCCGTGCAATTATTACCCTTCAGGTAATACAACATGAAAGCGCACTTTGATGTCGGTTCTGTGAGGTCTTGTCGCTAAATAAAACTGGTGAGTGCGCTTCCAGGTGTGAGCAGTACGGTATATGGCACATGTGCCGCAGCGGTCCGATGGCTCCCTTGCTGTTTACGGCCAAGCGGGTAGCCGGAATGTGCAAGTCAGTGTTTTCGGTATGCACGACATAGCGTTTCACCAGCGTGGCGATCCGGTGTGACACCTCGGAAGAGACGAGGATACAACGATGAGAGCATTGCAGGTTTGCATGGTAGACATGATTGCCACGGAGTACGAAGCAAAGTGCAGTGCTCTCAATGTTGTGGTGAATAAGGCATTAGGTCAGTACTTCTCACTGCTGGCATCGGAAAAAACATCTGCGCAGAGTTGTCATGCCGAATAGACTGCGCCCACAACCCAATCACGCCTTAGGACCGTGATACGGCAGTACCAGGTAATGCGTGTAGCTTTGGCGGTGGCAGTTGCTCCCATGATGGACTGACCACCGCCCTTTTTACAGCAGAACGCCATTCCGATGACGTTGCGCTGTAACCCTGCATCACCCGCCAAGGAAGGCACTCAGTAGTCATTGCTTCCAGTTCGCCCGGCTCGTCCGGGCATTTTTTTAAGGTGAATATTATGAGCCAAACTTCAGCAGAAATGCCGCGCTATCAGTGCCACAAAAAAGTGTGGGCGTTAAAACTAGCCGATGTAAAGGTATACAACGACATGGAGGGAAAACATTTCGCTTTATATCCGGAGGATAAAAATTATGCACCATTCTTCGTCGACAAAGAGTGGTTCAGAAAGCACAATCCAGAGACTGGCGGTTACTATGTGGTTTATGAAGATGGCTATAAATCATATAGCCCGGCAGAGGCATTCGAATCTGGCTACACGCTAATTTAACACCGTGACATGTCACAATTAGCCCGCCGATGTGCGGGCTTTGTTTTATCCCCTCAGAGGGATATTGAATGAATTATCCCTTCTAAGGGATTATTTCCAAGGGTCATAATCTGTGATCGCCTTACCATGCTTACTCTCCTGCCCAGGAATGCGTAGCCGTTTCGTAACCGGGAAAGCAAACGTCAGCAGCAGCGCGTCACCCTTGCCAGGCGAGCGTCCTAAACGCTCTTTGATATCCTCCTTCGGTTCAATGACGATCTTGCCATCCACCCTGACTTTGTACTCTGCCGCCGACAGGTCATCAGCTGTCTCCTGGTCGTCCAGCGCGCCGCCGAGCTTCAGCCACGTTTTGCAACTGTTGAACATCTCGCCGCGCTTGTTGAGCATCTGCGGATCGGTCGAGCCGCCACCGAACGGGATTAGCTGCCACGTCCGGCCCCAGCCATCACCGATGGACTTCAGCCCGGTACCGTAGCCGAAGTCGATAAACACCGCGTCAGCCTGGTACTGATCCTCAAAGTCGGCGATGCGCTTCGCCATAATCAGATCGTCGGTGGTCTTGTTGCCGGTCCAGAGGACTTTGCTGTGCAGGCCCTGGCGCAGGTATATCACCGCGTCATCCACGCCGGAATAAGCCGGGTCGACGCCGATAATCACCGGTGCGTGCGCCACCTGCCCGGCGGTCACTACGCGCTTCATCGCCTCGTCAGTTAGCCCGGTAGGGATAAACTGGAGTTCTGACGCGTCAGGGAAGATCCCGCGCACACGGACCTTCACGAAGTCGCTGTCCTCGCCGTAGTCGTCCACCCACTTTTGCAGCTGCTGCTTGTTGGTGCCTTCCACGGTGCGGCTGTCAATCTGCGCGCACTTCCAGCGATGTTTGTATTTCCGGAAGCATTCGCGGAAGCGCCCGGTGTTACGCGTCGGGTTCCCGAACGCCACCCAGATGATTTCGGTGTCTTCGTCCGTCAGCGCACCCTCAGCAACCTCCCACACCAGATCGGCAATGTTGGACGCTTCGTCGAATACTACGATGATGCGCTTGCGCTCGTTATGCAGGCCGGCGAACGCCTCGGTGTTGTGCTCAGACCATGGGATTGCGTCAGCGCGCCAGCGTTTGTCGTGGCCTGGATCGTTGCTGTACATCGCCGTGGCTGTGCAGGTGAACCACTCTTTCGTGATAGCCAGGTTCGACCATTTGATAATTTCCGGCCAGGTCTTGGTGCGCAGCTGGTTGTCGGTGTTGGCGGTCACCACCACCTTGCAGTCCTCGCAGGTCGACATGCCCCAGTTGATTAGCATCGAGATGAAAGCGGATTTGCCGATACCGTGGCCGGACGCGCGGGCCAGCATCAGCGGCTGGTGACGCGTAGCGGGGTTCTGAAGGTGATCCCGTATCTCACGGAATGCGTCAGCCTGCCATTTACGCGGACCGGTGGCGTGTGCCAGCTCTGTGCCCTCTTCGCCCCACGGAAACGCATATAGCGCATAGCCCAGCGGGTCATACGTGAACGATGCTACATCCTCGACGAGCTGCTCTTCCGGAGACATGGCTGCTGCTGTCATTCTTCACCACCAGCCTGCTCTTTGACGCGGCGGCGCGCGGCGGCCATACGGTCGGCGATGGTGACGGTGCCGGAAACTTCCAGGCGCTCTTTGAACGCGTTGACGTCTACGTGCTTACCAATCAACTCTAGGTTCTTCACCTTGTCCGGCCATTTTATTTTTTTGAGGATGGTTTCTATCAAATCCTCGTTCATGTTCATAATGGTTGAGGACAGGTCGAATCCGCTGAGCGTGGTGCGCCAGATTTTCGGCCACTCGCGGATCGGTTTCAGGCTGCCGTCATCGTTCAGGATATCCAGCACATCCATCTGGTCGATTTCCACCAGGCGCATGAGGACGTAATCAGCGCTGACTCGCATTCGCTTGTTGCGCTCTTCCATCAGTTCGGCGATTCTTTTCTGGATTCTTTCGTCGCGCATCATCACGCTGGCTTTGACGGCTGCCGTATTAGGCGAAAATCCTGCGTCTATCGCCGCCTGAGACTGATTTTCAGGTGTCTTAATGTAGGACTGGCAGTAAGACTCCTGCATCGCTGTAAGAGGCTTATATTGCGTTGATTTGCGTTTGTGGGTTTTTGGTGTCGCGGGCATCATTACCACCTGAGTAATTTTATTACCATGCAGGTAATACTATCACGCCCGCGCAGATGTTACATGACTGGTATCGGGTCTGGCAGCTGATTATCTACGCGGTTCAGGAAGTGGGTCACCACACCGTGCACTGTCGTATCGTCCAGCGCCTCGCCTTCAATGGCTTCTCCCTCAGGAACGATAAGCGCCTTTCCCTGAACAATGGCGAACTCCATGCGTCCACAATACGATATGAGCACGGTCTCACCCGGATGTGGTTTGTGCGAAACGTTGATGATGGCGTACCCCGCTGACGTCTCAATGGTGCGGCAGTTTCCGTCGTAGCCGCACAGGCTGGTGATGGTGAGAGGGGATTCTGCGTAGTCTGTTGCCGGAGATGGAAAGCCCATAATGGAACCTCACATAAAAATACTGTACATTTAAACAGTATAATCATGTGAGGATTTAGTCAATACGCCGTGACAGGTCACACCGCAAGTTTCGTTTCATGCCAGCCCTGCGTTACCCAGCAGGTCGAATCACCGGCGCATGGGCAGGACTTCACCGGCAGCGCGTCGCCGCACTTGCCGCACTGGTTGGCGCTGATAGCTTTGATGCGACCGCGTACCCGGGCATCATCCTGGCGGATCAGCAGAGCAATGTACTCGCTCAGTTCGTATGGCTCTCGGCCCGGACGACGCTCAGCGCAGTTCCGCGCCAGCATCTCCAGTTCCTGCGTATCAAGTATAAGCTCAAATTTACGACCACCAGCAGCAGCTTGCCTGGCGCGCTGAGCGGCTTTGCGTTCGGCGGCGGTCTTAGCCATGTTCCGCCCCTTTTGGTTTGTGGATTCGAATAGTCATACCGCTTTCAGTGGTGACCACCATGGCATTCCCCGGCTGGATATCCCCAAGGCGAAACGCCTCGTAAAAGGAATCCAAAGCCAGTAACTTCTCATCCTTACGATTCCACCAGCGCCAACCTCTGCGAAGTGCTATGCCGAAAACCCATTGCCCTGCCTTGTAAGCTACATAAAACCAGATGAGCACAACCTGAAAGAGGACAATCCAGTCAATAACCGTATATTTCGCGAAAGAGTCCATTACTTCACCTCCAGCTGCGGTGCTGCTGGCAGTGGCGTCCAGTGAATGATTTCATGGCGACTAAAACCAACCCTAAAATCACGCCAAAATCCGTTTTCATGACAGCAAATAAATTTGTTGCCACCAGCATCGGAAACCAGAACATTTACCCTTTTTGCGGGCATACGATCACTACATCTCACCCATTTCCCATAGTCTAAATCTGTAGTGCTTACCCACTCTTCGCCCGTTTGCTCATTCAGGCGCTTCAGTAACTCGCCAATCGGGAGCAGATGGTTACAGCTCTGCCAATCGTTCTGGATATGCTGGCGCGGCTCTCCGTCCTTCGGTTCCGGCCACTGGCGCGCCATATTTACTTTCAGTTTTTCTTCCATCGCTGCTGTGATTTCGCCGTCAGATATACCGGCACGCCGCTGGGCGTCCCATAACAGGAACTGCATGTCAGCCCACTCGCTGAGGTCGTCAGGTTCTGCGGCAGCTTCCAGCGCCTCTTTCGACAGGTGTTTAAGCGGGCCAACGGGACCAACATCGCCGAAAGTCTTATCTGACCATTCAGCGTGTTCACGGCGAACCTGTTCGCGCTTACTTACAGGTTGGCTACCCTGAAGCATGGCTGCGTGTTCGTTAATGGTAACGATAAGCTCTTGCTCTGCCTCATCCAGACAATCCGCAATACCTCGTCTGTCGCCGTCGAAATGATCGAAGTCTGTGCGAATTCTGGCGACTTTACGGATTGCTGATAACACCTCATCAGGAATCACCGGAGAGTTGCCACCCTGAACAGTAGGCATATCCGGACCTTTGCGAATCGCCCTGGCAAGATCGATTGGGT
>PPYF01102354.1_pt1 | contig 129485 bp, 119 predicted proteins | sample 1559871 | NCBI WGS metagenome assembly PPYF01 (sample SAMN08240021, study PRJNA423297) | Human gut metagenome, whole genome shotgun sequencing project.
GCCCCAGGCAGCCCCAACCGCCGCCATAGCCTTTGTTTACAAGTGTTTCCAGTCTTTTCTCTCCCCATTCTTTTCCCCTTTTTCAGCGGCAGAACGGCCCGGTGCCGGGCAAAACGGCCGATGGCCCAGGGGAATGCCTGGGGCGGGGGGCGGCGGGAGATTTCAGGCACGAAAAAAGGACCCAAAGTATGGTTTTCACATACCTTAGGTCCCTTATTTTTCCATTTTTGCCTCAAATTGATGTCATTTTGTGGGCCAACGTGCCTATTTTATAAGTGGCACATCAACAACAAATTACATTCCCATCTGTTTTGCAACTTCTCAACAATTCATCCTTATTTTATAAGGTCTGTCAAGATGCTGCTCTCTGCCAGTCCCAATACCACACTGGGACTAGAAAACAAGAAAATGTGTAAGTTTAAACACAGGCTTATCCAAAAAATTGGGACTGCCACAATCCACTTGGGACTACATGACTGCATTACCAAACTTTTCAGCTTCGTTCTGCATTTTATCCGCAGTCACATGTGTATAAATGTCAATTGTAGTGCTGTAATGTTGATGGCCCATGAGACCTTGAACATATTTAGGATTCATACCTTTTTCAAAACACCGGGAGCAGAACGTATGCCGGATTGCATGAGGATAAACTTTCTCAAATAACACAGGCTCTCTTCTTTCTCTTATGGCCTGGAAAATTTCTTCCTTATTGATTTCATCAACAACACGGTTAATACGCTTTTCCGCAGAGTGCCTTATAACAGGAGATCCCATCGAAGAAGTAAAGACAAGATTTTCAAACCCTTCATCTCTCCATCTGGAACCAAGTTCCTTCTTTGCCGCATCCTGCTTCGATTTTTGTGACAGGAACATTTCCTCTGCTTCTCCCATAAAAGGAATCGTTCTATATGAGTTATGAGTTTTTGGTGTTGTCAGACGCATCTTTTTTACACCAGCTTCATACTGTATACTTAAGCTTCTGTTGATATGGATACATTTATTTTTAAAATCCACATCTTCCCACTTAAGTCCTCCAACCTCTCCAACACGCATTCCTGTAAGAAACATGATATAAAACATCTCTTTATACCAGCAACATTCCGTTTCAACTTTCTTCAAGAAGGTATTTTGTTCATCAACCGTTAAAAAACGTCTCTCAACCTGATGGTTCTCCCACGGCACAGTTATATCAAAACATGGATTGATTGGTATAATGCGGTTATTCTTTGCTGACTCCAAACATTCTCTTACTCTGCCTAATGCATCTCTCATAGAAGAAACCGCTCTTCCTTCAGCTTTCATATTATTGATGACATTCTGGATATCAATATTACAAATATCCACAATTTTCATATCACCAATCTGAGCACCAAATGTGTTGCGGAATTTACTCTTCATCGGAAAAACGCTGGTTTCCTTGATATGTGGCTCTTTATACACGGTAAACCATTCCTCAAACCATTCGTTTAATGTGATAGTCTGATTTCTGATATCTACATTTTGTGCAGCCTGCTCTTTGGCCTTACTAAACTCTGCCATACAGACTTTAAGGTCTAAATTGCTGACACAAATTGAGATCCCATTTACCACCGCACGGGCCTCATATACATTATTCTTTTTCTGTCTGATTCCCTTTCCTAATTCCTTGCCTTTTAAATTTTTACCCATTTTCTATACCTTTCTATAAATACAAAAGGCAGATTCATGAGTACCATAAAAAACAAGTAAACTGTTCTTAAAGTATACACAAAATCTGCCCCTTATTCAATAGCCGGCCAAAGATTCTATTCTTAATTTTCCATAAATTATCTGACACGATTGCCGCTTTGGGAAGCCAGCCACTTATCCAGCAAAATCTTATTTGCATACAGCCGGTTTCCAAGCCGGAAAGCAAATGTGTTATTTGTTTTAGTCAATAACTCTCTACCTTTCGTTTTCCCTATCCCCAAATATTCACAAAACTCATCAAGATTTAACAATGCCTTTTCCATTTAAGACCTCCAGAAAACATCTCGATTAAATAAACCGTAATACAGTTATTCTCAAATCCTGGTAGTATAATCCAACGCAATCCACCCATCCCTCTTCTTCTGGTAGGATTTCAGCAGTCCCCACTTGGAAGCCCCGGCCCCATCCGCTTCCTCCACAATAGTAAACACTCCGGTTCCCGTATACTTCCCGGTTCTCTCACAGTCCGTCCCCGGTCCTTTCCTGATATTCAAGTCCGCAATATCCACCCTCACCAGATAAGAAAACGCAGTAGACTGCTTTTCCCTAAACTGTACATACTGCCTGTCCGTTGTGATATACAGCCCTGATTTCAGCTTATACCAAGCCCCATCCTCACTGATGCCCACCACCGTATACACGCCGTCAAACACCACCTGGTCCACGTTATCCCCCATGCATGGACTGTTCCGCACATTCAGCCCGTCCCGTCCTTTATAGAAGACCTTCACAAACCCGGACAGCGGCTTGATTGGCTGGACAGCCCCATCTGTTTCTGCACTCCCGCCATCCCCAATCATATTCTTCAAAATAGTAATAATCTTTGCCCCATACCCCGCTCCCGCAGCCCAGCCTTTCCCCTGCGGGTTCTCCTGAATCCCCAGCCACTCCACATAAGGCGCAGAGCCTCTGGCCACATACTTAAAACGTGGGTCAACATTCCCATTCACCAGCTCCTCCGTACAGGCATATGCTTTCAGATGCTGCACCTGCGCCCGGATGCCAAGCTGCGCCGTGTCAAAGGAATTCCCCTTCATCCCGTTATCCGTTACGCCCATGCCGCAGAAATTGTTCTGCTCCAATGTTACCGCCGAACCGGAAAACCCAAAATCCCCCGTCTCCAGGCAGGACTGGGCAAAAGCGATATCCCCTCTCACGCCCTCTGCCTCCCCCTCAGACAGATAAAGCGGAAGCATATCCACTACAGACTGTGCCACCGCTCCATTCTTCTCTCTGATATAGTTCACCATCTGCTCCACAGATGCCACACTCCTCCCCATAATCTTTGTATAGGAAGAAACGTCCTCCGTCTGCCCGGAACCGCCCTTTCCAATCCGGTATTTGAACTCCTCCCACATCCCCCTTGCCCGTATCTGGGACGGACAGTTCTTCGCGCACACATCATAATGCTGCACCACCCGCTCTGCCGGAATCCCCGTCTCTGCCATCAGCATCCGGATAAACTCCACCGTATTGGCAAAAGCTCTCTGGAAGTCATACCCCGCCTGGACACACATCTCCACGCCGATACTGTTCCTGTTATCCACTGTCCCAAACAGCCGTCCGCCATAATCCACGCCCACATGCCAGCATCCCCGGCCATGTGGTGCCGCCTGATAAACCGCCCCCTTATCATCCGTATAATAATGGACCGAAGTGCTCAAATTTCCATTGGACTGCGCCCTGGCATGGGCAGATGCATCCGCCCCTGATGAAAAATTATCCGTGTTATGCACCACGATATACAGCGGATTATTGCCCCCATAAGTGTTGTTATCCGACACATACTCCCTATTTACCTTCATCCCGTTTCTCCTCCTTCAACTGCTCCAGCACATTTTTCAGCCCCTCCGGGACAGGCAGCCCAATCCTGCCCGCATTCTCCAGAATGGAAATCCCCTCATTAGACAAATAAAAGAAAATCACCGCCGTCCGAAGCACACTCCCGTTCCCAATCACATGGGTATCAATGATATGCCCCGCCGCCACCAGGCAGAAGATGACCACCTTCCTGAAAATCCCCCGGAACCCCACTCCGCTGGACAGCTTCTTCTCCAGCCCCGCCGCCATCAGCCCCGTAAGGTAGTCCACTACAACAAAAGCAACCAGGGCATACAACAGCCCGTCCATTCCTCCCACGAACCAGCCGAAAAAACCGCCAACCGCCGCAAACACATACTGCACCAGATTCATAAAATCCTTCATTTTTTCCCTCTCCTCCCTGTCTCAGACACGAAAAAAGCGGAAGCCCTCCATGGACCGCCGCCTGTTCCTGCAAATTCTGTCATCCTACTCTACTCCTCATATTTCACCGGATTCCTCCGTCAATGTATACGTTATCTTCATGGTCTTATCCACCGTCTTCACCACCGCCGAAGACAGGTTATTGATGGATGCCAGATAAGGAGTCAGAAGATACATAGTCCGGTACTCCGAACCATAACTGCCTCCCCATCCAAGAAGAAAATTCTTATACTGGAACAGGGGCGTTGCCGCATCATTCAACCGGAAACTCCCCTGTGTGCGGATAATGGCATCCCCCGCCGTAACCTGGAAATCCCCTCCCACGATCAAATCACCGATAAGCGTCATATAGACCTCACAGGTCCCCGTCTCACAAAGCGGCCTCCATTTGGAGGTAAAGCCCAGGGGAATCAATGTGACATCCGAAGAATTCGCCGTATTGATTTTATAAATCCCCTTCTTGTTATTCGCCATCACGTATAGATAACCATCCCTCATACAGCACTTCACATACCGCTCCGGAAAGGAACTGCTTTCCTCCCTGTTCCCCACATCCATCAGTTTTGCGTTAGAAAGCGTCCACTCCCCTTCCGTCATGGAATAATCCTCTTTCTTAATCTTCACCCACACCATGGTGGCACTGCCCGAAGAATTCCCCTCATTGGAAAACCCGTACCAATACCCGTCCCCTCCGTCCAGGAATTCCCCATACAGCGTATAATCACCCAGGAACCGGAAAGTAGTGGTCTGGATCACCCGGTCATCCAGCACCGTATAAGTGGTATCATCCAGCTTTTCATTCAACCCAATACTGAATATGGGAACCCGTACCTTCCGTATCCTCACCCCTGTATCCTGGAAAGTAATGGAATAGACCAGGTCTTTTTCAAAATCCACCTCCACCGCCTCAAACAGCACCAGCTGCTTTGCATTTGTAACCGTGTATTTAATGACATTCAGCACATTGGACACCGTTTCTTTCACCGCATTCCACACATTGGAAATGGTACTGCCCACCGTATTCATAACAGAAGACACCACATCCCGAATCCCGTTCCAGACAGAAGACACAATCCCCTGGATCGCATTCAGCACTGTGGAAATCACGGTCTGGATGGTATTCCAGGCATCCGTAAGGAAAGACTGCACCGCTGTTACCACCGTAGTAACCACAGTCTGGATGGCATTCCAAACCGTAGAGAAAATGGTCTGTATTACGGTCAGCACCGTAGTAATAATGGTTTTATAAATATTGAAGTACGTTGTGACAATGGTGGAAATCACAGTCAGTACCGTATGGAATACCGTCTTAATTCCCTCCCAGACAGCAGAAAAGAAGGCGGCAATCCCATTCCAGACTGTCTGTGCCACTGTGGAAATCCCTTCCCACACAGTGGAAAAAAACTGTGAAATCGCCGTCCATGCTGCACCTGCTGTCTGCTGAATACCTTCCCACAATCCTGCAAAAAATTCCTTGACGGCATTCCAGATATTGATACAGGCTGCCTTAATCTCATCCCAATGCTCAACCAGCAGCTTCCCAATCGCTATAACCGCCACAATCACAGCAATAATGGCAAGAATCGGAGCGCCCACGCTGGCAATCACCGGAATCAGGGCGGAAATTGCAGGGGCAATCATTCCAACCACGCTCATTACCGCACTAATCCCTGTAGCAATTTTTCCAATAATTATAAGCACCGGTCCCACAGCCGCCACAATACCGGCAATCACCACAATCATCTTCTTCGTGCCATCCGACAACCCGGAAAACCAGGTGGTAAACGCCTGGATTTTCTCCGCCAGGGCCAGAATAATGGGAGCCAGCACACTCATAACTGCAGAACCCAGCTCAATAGCCGTATTCTTCAACTGGTTCAATGCCTTCTGGATGGTAAAGGAATTGGTATTCAGCTTTCCAAACGCTGTCTCCGTTGCCCCTGTAGAATTCTGCATCTGCTCCAAGGTTCCGTTAAATGCAGATGCACTGTCCCCCAACAGGATCAGCCCCGCCTTACCCGCCTCTGCACTTCCCCACAAATCACCAAAGGCCAGCCCCTGCTCCTTTGCACTGTCAGAAATCATCTGCAGCACATCGGAAAGGCTGGCCCCATCCTGCATCAGCTCCAGGAAAGATTTTCCGGTCTTCTCTTTTAACGTGTCCGATACCTTCGTGCCGGATTTTCCAAGCTCATTCAGCATGGAATTCATATAGGTAGTAGACTCCGCAGTTGCCACACCGTTAGAAGTCATCAGGGCGTATCCCGCCGCCACCTGCTCCAAAGCCACCCCGTTTGCCTTGGCTGTAGGGATAATCTTACCCATGGAAGAAGAAAGCTCCCCTACCGTGGTCTTACCCAGGTTCTGTGTCTGGATCAGCACATCCGACACCCTCGCCACATCAGAAGCCTCCAGGCCATAAGCATTCATAATCGTAGTCAGTACATCCAATGCGCTCCCTGCATCCGCAAACCCGGCTCTCGCCAGCTTCGTGGAGTTGGAGACAAAATTCACTGCATCCCCTGTCTTCTGCCCTGCAGAGATAGCGTCATATACATTGCTGGCAATCTCAGAGGAACTGATACCCGTCTGGTTGGACAGGTTAAGAATCGCCTTCTCCAACTCCGACAGCGGCACCTCCGTGGTATCCGCAATGGTATTCACCTTCGCCATGGCATCCTCAAAATCCATTGCCATCTTAGCGGAAGCCCCGCCGGCCGCTGTAATGGCGGCAGTGACCGGCAGCATCTTCTTTCCGGCAGAAGTGGCGGCATCCCCGAACTTCCCAACCTTCTCCGCCGTCTGCGTGAACCCGGACAGGGAAGTATTAGTCTCCTGCGCCTGTCTTTCCAGATCCTTTAAATTCTGCTCCGTCTCAATGATTTCCCGCTGGAGTGCATCATATTGGTCTTTCGTAATGTCTCCCCGTTCAAACTGCTGCTGGACCTGCTGCTGGGCGGACTTCAACGCTTCCAGCTTATCCTTGGTCTCCCCGATGGCATCCGTCAGGAGCCGCTGCTTCTGTGCCAGTAACTCCGAATTATGCGGGTCCAGCTTCAAAAGCTTCTCCACGTCCTTCAACTGGGACTGGGTGTTTCGTATTTCCGAATTGACACCTTTCAGTGCCGTTGTCAGTTTGGTAGTATCACCGCCGATTTCCACCGTGATACCCTGTATTCGGTTGGCCATGTGATACCTTACCTCCTGTTTTTGGACACAAAAAAAGAGCCGGTTAAGGCTCAGAATAGGAAAAGGCACCTGCTGTTTTGAACAGATGCCTATGTATGAATAGTTCTTTTATTACAGTTCAACTCACAAAAAAGCTAAATATTACGATGCTAAATATCTTTTACAAACTATGCCTGTCAATATAGGCACGAGCTAAATCTTGCAGATTACTATATGAAGCAGGTCCAGGCAATGTCAAAGTTTTTTTAACTTGATTCTTGAACGATTCTTTAACTAAAATTTCGCAAATTGGGTTTAAGCACTCTTCGTACAAATGAAACTTATATCCAGCAAAATTCACTGTAAATTCGCTCTGAATAAAATCAATTTTGGGATATAATTCATCAATTTCCCGACAACCATAATATATATCTTTTAAAGATTTCGCCTCTGCTATGCTTTCAAATAAATCAGATGAACTTACTATTGGTGTCTCTGGTTTTATCTCAACATCAACACCAGTATAATAATGCGATACAATAACTCCATATATTTTATTTAAATTACACTGTAATTTATATTTCTTTTTTAGCTTCTCCCAATCCTCACTAATCGCATTTAACTGTTTTGGTATCTTTTCTAATGCTTTATTGAGTTCTTTATCAAGAACTTTTTTTTCACAATAAGATTGAGGATTGTAAAAATGTTTTATTTCTAAATATATAGCAACTCCTAATTCATCCACTAACAATAAATCACATTCCCTTTCACCCTTTTTTTGCATTGGTATTTTTACATTAAAATTAGCAATAGTTTTTATGCTTGGAAATTTACACTTTATCATCTCCTGTATTAAAGGTATTTCACGTTCCTTTATTTTATCTTTTATACGGAGATATCTTTTGTTGTCGCATCTGCGAAGATAGTTTAAAAATTGAGTTTCTGCTGAATCATTAAATAATATCACAAGAGAATTTGCAAAAATATATCCATCCTTTGTTCTAATTAATGGTGCGTCAGCTATGTTGGACTTAGGATAAAGCCCTTTTCCCTGTGGCTTATAAATATGGTCTTCCAACGCTTGTTGGTATAATTCATCATTTTTAGTAGGAACAAAGCCTCTCATTTTCGATGTACCTTTAGGTGACATTAAAATCATCATTTTTTGAGAATCCAATGATACAATATCAAAATCCTTTTTATATAACTTATTGAATCTTCGCATTGCCGCTACTATGAAAAAAAAGCTAATACCTCCCCAGTCCATTCTTGTATATGGTTCATAATCATCATATTGCATGTTTTCACTCCAAAAGTGCATATACAAATCAGCTAGTTTCATTGCTATATCCTCATCATCTGTATGCTTCTCCTGTAACCCTCCATTTGCCATTTGTAACGTATAGCTCAAACATTTTCTCATACTAAAATCGTTAATAAATTTATAATGTTTCTTAGGAAAATTATCAATTTCAAAAAATATGTCTCTTCCTTTTTTATTCATTACTGCTTTACCCGAGTGAAGCAAAGGGAAAATATCACACAACATGGAATAATTCATACCCATTATTATCATTTGAAAAGCAATTGGATACAAGTTAAAATCAAAGGTATAGTCAAAGGTATCCTCCTCTTCCAATTTATTATAAGCAATGTGTACATTATAATTCAGTGAAAACAGAAGGTGATGTTCATATGGCGTAAAAAGCATTTTCTGATCTATCATAATATCTATATAAGCTAAATTGCAGTGATATATATATTTATTTCTTGGAATATTAGAATCTAATTTATCATATATCCACCTATCAATCTCATCTTCAATAATACTTATTCGTTCTTCCACCGTTTTTCTCCTAGATATATTCCGAAATGCTAATTCTGACAACCGTTCTCACATCAGTATAGCAGGAAACAACCTACCAATCAACGTAAATCAGAACCTATCCATATCCTCCTGCGTAGCCACCTGTGCGTAATTCCACTCATCATTCCTGCTCTCCGCATACATATCATTAACCATCCCAATAGAAAGCAGTTCCAACTCCTGTATAGAAATCCCCAGCTGCACACACCGCAGGAGGAACAGCGGTGTTGTCATCTCCCGCTCTGTTGGGCGGAGTTTTTTTTAGCCTCCACATCCGTCTGCACATTCAGCCCCCAAAGTTCAATCAGCTTCGGAAGTACCTGATAAATTGAAAACGTATTGAACCCATCCAGCCACTCCTCTGCCGTATCTGGTATCGAACCATCCGCATGCTTCGCCATCACAAAAGCGATATTCTCAAACATCTCCAGGGAAAACAGGTCAAGGCCGGATTCCCCTTCCTCCGACCCATTCACACTCTGTTCCAACGCCCGCAAATCCTTATAAATATCCCGCTGGAACTTCAATCGGTAAATCCGTGGGATAGCCGCCGATGCCTTGAAAGGCACCTCCCTTCCGTCAATCTCTATTTTTCTGATCATGCTCATTTCTCCGCCATCTCCTTTCCTGCCGGTTTTACCGCAGCAGTTTTGGTATCACCACCGTTTAACGAATAACTGACAGGCTCTGCCGGTTCCGCCGTCACTGCCGGCAGATACACAGCCTTATACCAGTCATCATACACCTTCGCCTTGGTGGTGTCCCCCGTCTTCGCTTTCACATACCCGCTTGCCAGAGGCCTTGCCTTCACCGTCAGCGTCTCCGTCTGCACTTCCCTGGATTCCTCATTGGTCTTGGACTCAATCTTCGGCCTGGAAGCCGAACAGTTATACAGCACATGTCGGATTTTCCTCACATCCCCGTCAAACTCAAACAAAAGGGCAAAGCTGCCCGTCTCAGAATTACAGTTCTCCACCAGCACCTGATTGTCATCCGCCTCCTCCTTTAAAATCTCCGTCCTGAAAGACTCCGGTATCATGGCCAGTTCCAAATCCCCATCATACCCCATATTATTATTGATGACATAATACTCCACGCCGTCCGCATAAAAGGATTCCGGCTCCCCGTTCGGGTCCAGGCTCAAAGACACCGCCCCCGGCATTGCCACCGGTGTCCCAAACACATCCGCCCCATCCTCCCCTGCAGTCAAAGGGGCATAGTGTACATTACAGATATTAAACTTCACCTTATTTCCCATCACTCAGACCTCCATTCCATACAGCACCTCATACAGCCGCTCCGTTTCAATCCACGTCTCACTCTTCCCATAGAAAATACCATGCCTCTCCAACACGGCCTCTATCTGCCCCTCCAGCTCCACCGATTTATACTCCGTGTACAGCTCCAGATGCAGCTTATTCTTCTTATAATAGGCAACCCCGTCCGCTGCAAAATTCCGGGATTCCGGGAAAAGAAACACCAAAAACGGCGGTTCCGGTGACTGCCCCTCTGCAAAATGGTCATATGCAAAAGGAAGCCCTATCTCCTCTACCATGGCAACCACTTGTTCCTGCGTCATCCGGATAACCCCCGTTCAATCCTCACCGTCAATTCCTCTGCTCCCCGCCGTTCCGCCGGGGCAATATGCGGGACAGCCTGTACCCGGCCTCCGCCCCGCTTCGCATGGCCGTGTTCCAGAAGATGTGCAATCTGGTATCGGTCACGGCTATGCACCGCCATGGTAAGCGAATTGGCGTTTTCCTGCACCTTCTTAGCAGCCCAGCTTTTCTTATACTTCCCGGTCCTCACCGGAGCGTTTCCCTGGATATCCCTCTTCACAGACTGGCTGACTTCCACAACACAGCCCTTCATCACCTCATTGGAAAGCTCCGCATACTCCGCCATGGTCCGGGCAAGCGCCTCAGCCATCTGGTCCACATGCACCCTCCTGTCCGACATACCCTACCTCTTCACTTTCTCCGCCCGCAGCTTCACAGTCTTATTCTGGTACTGCATGAAATCCACAAAGGTAATGTTATAAATCCCTCCCCGGAACAGTATCCTGTACTTCGTGCTGTCCAGGTCCTTCAATTCCTTACAATACCGCACAATGAAAAACAGGGAAGCCTCCTGGTTCACCTGTGCAGCCTTCCAGTACTCCTTCCCCGAAAGGTGGTTGGCATAAGCCCAGCAGGAATAATAATCCGCCCACTCATTCCGCTGGTTCCCGTCCTTGTCTCTTACCATACGGTTCTGCTGAATCACAATCCTCTGCCTCCACTGCCCAATCTTCATCAGAACACCTCATCCCTCTGCCCGAAGAGCAGACATTTCAGTGTCATTGCCAGCTCCTTAAAATCCGCCTGCTCCCGGTTCTCATACAGATAGGAAACCCCATACAGCACCGCCGTCCTGACCGGCTCCGGCACCTCCGGCCCCGGTTCAAACCCATGGCGGAGAATATCCCTGCACAGGCTTTCTGCAGCTGCCTCCAGAGTAAGGAGAAGGCCGTCCTCATCCCCGCTGTCAATCCTCACATATTCCTTGATTTCTTCCAACGTCACAAGCATCTGCCTTCTCCTTCCTCCTGGATTTTACAGTCCTGACTTAAGCCCCCGCTTTCATCGCCAGCGTCTTTACAGCCTCCGGAAGAACCAGCCTGCCGTCCACCCTCTGGCTTGCCAGAAAGCCCACCTGCCCGGTTGCCGCAAACAGCTCATTCAGCCGCTTAAAGCTCCTGCCCTGCCGGTCCGCAATCCAATAATAAGAAAAATCCCCGAAAGCCATCACCTTCTTCCCGGCCTCCACTTCCGGCACATAAGAAGAAGTTTGGTACGGGCGGTTTAAAATCATATCCGGCTGCCCCGCCTGGACAGACGGCTGCCAGATATAATTCCCGTTATTGTCTTTCAGCTTCCGCAGCGCTTTCACAGTCGTGTCATTCAGAACCCAGACAGCCTTCTTGCGGTACGGGGATTTCACGGAATAAAACAAATCCATCACATCCTCAAAAGAAATATTTGCCGTGGAAGTTGTAGTCCCATCCGCCGCGCCTCCGCTGGTATGGAAAATCCCCGTAGGCTTCCCGGTCCCGTCCCCAGCCAAAAAGGCTTCCTCCTCCTTGGAGCCGATTCTTCTGCCAAACTCCTTAGAGATGTAAGCCTCCAAATTAAATGCACTGTCATTCAGCAGTTCATCTGACACCTTAATCATGGTGCCAACCTTATAAGCCCCAATGGAAACTTGGCTGAATGTGTCATCCGATTCCGTAAACGCCCCTTCCTCGTCAATCCAGGCCGCTTCCCCTTTGCTTGCCACAACCGGAATCTTCCGGTCACCACTGGAAGTCTGGATGACCGTGGCAATACTGCGAAAAAAATTCTCCTCTTCCAGAGCCTCCACTAGCGTACTCTCAAATTCATCCGGCACCAGATACCCGCCTTCGGAATCCGTGCCAATCTGCAGGGCATTATCCACATCAAAATAATTCTTTCTGCGCATGGCGTTCCAAAACGTCCTCTTGTACTGGTCCGATGCCCTCCCCTTCTTTGCTTCTCCGTCCGGGTCTCCATTCGGCTTGTTGGTGATTGGCGTGGAGGTGGGCCTATTCAGTTCCGCTTCAATGGCCGCCTGCCGTTCCAGCCGCTCTATCTCCTTCCCCAGATCCACCACATCCTTTTCCATCTTTTCATAAGTTTCCGTATCTCCGGCAGACAGAAGCCCGTCAGCTCCCCTCTTCGTGTCCAGGAACGCCTTGGCTGCCTCCCATGCCTTTGCCCTTTTCTCCCTTAACTCCAAAACCTTGCTCATATGATTTTCCTCCCTGCTCAATGTGCCAATAAATTCAGCCGCTTCTCCAACTGCTCCACCGGAACCTTCCCATCCCGCCGCTTTGGTATTAACTTATCTAACAGGGAATTCGTGACAGCCGCCCTGGAAAACATCATGCCCTCCAGCTCCGCCTCATCCTTCTTTGCTCGTTCCCCGCTTCCGCATTTGTCCCCTAAAATCCCATCTGCAAAGCCAAGCTCCACCGCCTTCTTCGCATTGAACCAGCTCTCCGCATCCATCAGATGAGAAATCTTTGTCCGGTTCAATCCTGTCTTGATTTCATAGGCGTTCATAATGCTCTCCTTCACCTCGTCCAGCATCGCCACAGCCCTTTTCATTTCCTCTGAATCCCCGATGGCTATGGTCATCGGATTGTGAATCATCATCATGGCAACCGGGGACATCTGGACCGTTGTACCCGCCATGGCAATGACCGAAGCTGCCGAAGCCGCCAGCGCGTCCACCCGGACAGTCACGTCCCCCTTATACTCCATAAGCATGTTATAAATCTGCGCCGCCGCAAACACATCCCCTCCCGGAGAATTAATCCAGACCGTGATACTCCCCTGTCCGGCCTCCAATTCCCTGCGGAACAGCTCCGGCGTCACCTCATCCCCATACCATGTTTCATCCGAAATCTCCCCATCCAGGTACAGCGTCCTGCCGCCCCCGTCCTCATTCCTTACCCAGTTCCAAAACTTCCGCTTCACCTGCAAACCTCACTTCCCGGCATGAAAAAAGCCAGCAGATGCTCCTTACACCTGTTGGCTCTGTCTTCCGCCTTATTAAAATTCACTCAACCCTAATTTTTCTCTTCCTCCGCCTGTTTCCCGGCAAATATACCGGCATCCTTAAGCTTCGTCATGTTCCCGTTAACCAGGTACAAATCCCCTCCTTCCTCCGCCGGAATCAGGTTCATATTTTCCATCTCCCTGATATCATTTGCTGACAGCCACCCGTTCTGCCGCCCCACGGAATACCCGCCCATCCGGCTCTGGTAATCCCCACGGAGCAGCCCGTCCACGTTCAGCTTCACAAAATACTCCTGCTTCTCCCCTGGCAGAAACAATGATTTCTGTAAAGACTGCTCCCACCGGATCACCCACGGGTCCAGCGTATACTTCACAAACTCCAGCGACTGCTGCTCAATATTGGAAAAGCTGGATTTCTCCAAATCCCCCACCATATGCGGCGGAATCCGGTACAGTCTGGCAATCTCATTAATCTGGAACTTCCTTGTCTCCAGGAACTGCGCCTCCTCCGGCGGGATGCCGATCTGCTGGTACTTCATCCCCTCCTCCAACACCGCCACCTTCCCGGCGTTCCTGCTGCCGCCATACACCGACTGCCAGCTTTCCCGCACCTTCGCCGGATCTTTCAAAACCCCCGGATGCTCCAATACCCCTCCGGGGTTCGCCCCGTTCTCAAAGAAAGAAGCCCCATACTCCTCACAGGCCAGCGTCATCCCTACCGCATTCTTCGCCATGGCAATGGGGGAATACCCCACCAGCCCGTCAAACCCAAGGCCGGGGATATGCAGCACATCCTCCTGCCGCAGATACACCCTTCCATAACCCTTAAAATTCGGGTTCTCGTCACTGTTCCGGGTATAGATATAAAAAAGCCGCCCGTTCTCATCCCTGTCCACTTCTATTTTATCCGGCAGAAGCGGATACAGTGCCAATACCCTGCCATTGCCGTCCCGGATAATCTGTGCATAGGCATTACCCCAGATTGCCAGATGGCTCATCAGCGTCTCCCGGAACACAAAGGAAGTCATCTCCGGGTTTGGCTCGTTATGCAGAAGATAATACAGTGGATGGTCATATACCCTCTCCTTTCCGTTCCCCGTATAACGGTACACATGGATTGGCAGGGAGGCCACTGCCTCCGATAAAATCCGTACACAAGAATATACCGCCGTGGTCTGCATGGCAGTCCTTTCATTCACTGTCTTTCCGCTGGCACTCCTCCCAAAGAAAAAGGAATAAGACTGACCGCCGTAGCTGTTCCTTGGTTTATCCCTCGCACCCCGGATTCCTAAAATAGATGGTAGTTTCATACACGCCTCCTAAATATAAGCAAAAGAAAAGCACCTCCGAAGAGATGCCATAGCTCCTTTACATATTAATATTTTAATTATTATTTCTGCATGCCTATTAGAATTCTATATTCATGATTTTTGTTTCTATTTCTTCTAAATCTGAAAATAACCTATCTAGTACTAAATTTAGCTCTGTATTAACTTTATCTATACACACTGATATATCATCTTCCGTGGAAGGTAATGGAATACCATCTTCGGTCAACTCATAATCACCATATGAAACATTAATACCTCCATATTCTATAAGTTCTTCATTACATGTTAGTTTAACTAAGACTTCGTCCAAACATCCCCGGTCAGGACAAAACCAACCTCTTATCGTTAGTGCGTATCTATCTCCAGAAAAATCTGTTATTCTAACTATATCCCCCTCTGAAAAACAGTTTAAATCCACAAAAGAAATATCCTGCTTGATACTCCTTAGCTTTTCTTTTAATTTTGAAATATCTTCTGCGATTTGAGGTTCAATTAATCTATATACTTCTATTGACATATCCTTCTTAATCAATGCTTTCCAACTTTTATATAAAGGATTGTTACAACAAAAATCTATATACTGTTTTAGTAAATCTATTCCAGTAAATTTATCTTCTTCAAAAAAAGCTTCCTCATATAACATCATTTCTCTATCTTCAATCATTGAAATAATATCATCTATTATCTCACCAATACATGAAACTCTGTCATTAATAATCCCTGATAATTCAATAAAATCATCCATTTGATTTAAATTATCAATGATATCCTGCTCATCCGGCAAGGATGCATTAATACCGCAATCTTCCAAGTACATTTCAATTTCATTTTGATGAAGAAGACTCTCTACTTCTCGTTGTTCATGGGACTTTAACCTATGATTTAATTTTATATTTGCATCTACAAACTTTTGTTTAAAATATTTAATAGACTGCATCGTATCTTCATACATATCTCTACATATCATTTTATTGTGTGCAACCATATTCCGTCTCTTTGATAAATCTGATTTCCATCTTTCAACTAGAGTTCTATCAAAAATATTATCAAAATCTTCTTCATCCCACAAAGATGGATATTCTAATAATTCAACTTTTGCAATTTCAGTTGCATTTTCTTTACTATCCTTTTTGATATCTTCTAAAGCTTTTTTTACAAGCTTAGATACTGGTTTTCTTTTCGCCGCTTTTAGTGATTCAAAAATATCATCTATCTCTAAATTAAATAAATGATTATCTATACATTTAAAAAGATTATACCTCGATTTATTAAACCATTCAGAAAATTTGTTATATTTGTATTTATAATCTTCATATGAATAGGTATCAAACCAATTACCACCGTGTTTAATACACATATAACTATTTACTATTTCTCTAAGGTAGTTTTCAAGTTCATGCAATTCCTTATATAAATTTGTCGCAATTTTATTATTCTGTGAGTCCGCAAGCCAAAAGATTGTATTATATTTACCATTCATCCATTCAATAAGTTCCTTTTTCATTTCATACCAAATTGAAGCACTCAAATCTTTTATATCATCTTCTTGCTCATATTGTATTTCAATTTGTATATATCGCTTATCCGACATTGTAATTCTTTTAATTAACGCTTTACAATTCTTGTCTTTATATGTTATATCCATGTCAACCTCAAAGGGTTCATAGTACAATTCATCCTCCTCGTCAATCTCATCCATAGCATAATCTGCTAAACATTTTTCTTTACGTTTTAATATTCTAATTTTTAACTGTTCCTGCCAGTCGTTGATTATAATAGAAATTTTATTCAATGGGTCATCCTTATAACCACCACATAACACTCTTAAGTATTCCATAAACTCCTCCAGTAATATAAAAATAAGTAATAATCTATAATCTCTCAATAAACATAATTTACCAAGAGAACATATAAATTATATTCCTTTTCATTACTAGATTATATCAAATAAAACTACGATTTAAAATACCAGAATTCCTCTGTTATCATACACACTTCCAGTATCACTACCATTCCTGATTGCCCTGTCCAGCGCCATCACCGTTGCCACCGCCCCATCAATCTTCTCCGTAGACTTCTCTTTATCCGGCTTGATGTTACCCGCCGGATCCGTCCGCACAAAGATATTATCCATCATCCACCGCAGAACCGGATGCCCGCCATGGGCCAGCCTCTGCTCCAGCGTCAGCTTCATCAGCTCCTTGCTCGGCGGTGACATATCCTTAAACCCCTGCCCAAAAGGAACCACCGTAAAGCCCAGCCCTTCCAGATTCTGTACCATCTGCACTGCTCCCCACCGGTCAAACGCAATCTCCCGGATATTGTACCTCGTTCCCAGCTCCTCAATAAATCTCTCTATAAACCCATAGTGGATAACATTACCCGCCGTAGTCTTCAAAAACCCCTGCTGCTCCCATACATCATAAGGCACATGGTCCCTGCGTACCCGTAGCCGCATATTTTCTTCCGGTATCCAGAAATACGGCAGCAGGATATACTTCTCATCCTCTGTCCTGGGCGGAAACACCAGCACCAGAGCCGTGATATCCGTAGTGCCGGACAAGTCCAGCCCTCCAAAACACTCCCGGCCAAGCAGTTCCCTCTCATCCACCGGAAACCCACAGGCATCCCATTTCTCCATCTGCATCCATCTTGTGGACTGCTTCACCCATTGGTTCAGGCGCAGCTGCCGGAAAATATTCTCCTCCGCCGGGTTATCCATTGCACTCATGCAGGCATTCCGCACCTTCTCAATGTCAATGGTATACCCCAGGGACGGGTTGGCATCATACCACACCTTCTCCGAAATCCAGTCATCCTCATCCAATGCCCCATAAATCACCGGATAAAAGGTATCGTCAATCTTCCTCCCAAGGATGATATCTTCCGCCTTCTGATGCTGCTCAAAACACACAGAATGGCGGTCTGTCCCTGCCGTTGTTATCAGGAAAAACAAAGGCTGTGTCCTGGCATCCCCGGAGCCTTTCGTCATCACGTCAAACAGCTCCCGGTTCGGCTGGCTGTGCAGCTCATCAAAAATAACCGCATGGACATTCAGCCCATGCTTCGTATACGCTTCTGCCGAAAGCACCTGATAAAAACTGTTGGTGGGCTGATACACCAGCCGCTTCACCGACATGACCGGTTTTATCCTCTTTTTCAGTGCCGGACACTGGTCCACCATATCCACCGCCACATCAAACACAATGGAAGCCTGCTGTCTGTCGGAAGCACAGCCATACACCTCCGCACCCCACTCATTATCCCCACAGGTCATATAAAGGGCCACCCCGGCCGCCAGCTCCGACTTCCCGTTCTTCTTCGGAATCTCCACATAAGCAGTGTTGTACTGCCTGTATCCGTTTTCCTTCACCGTCCCAAACACATCCCGGATAATCTTTTCCTGCCAGGGAAGCAGCTCAAAGGGCTGCCCCCTCCATCTGCCCTTGGTATGTTTCAGGCAGTTGATGAACTCCACCGTCCTCCGTGCTTTTCCCTCATCAAACACTATCTGCTTCCCCCTTTAAACAGCAGAAGCTCCATAGCATCACTTTCCTTATCCGCACTGTCAGACACCACAATCCGGCTCCTTGATGAAGGAGTCAGCCCGAACTGTTCACAGAACCGGTTCATGATTTTCAGATACGTCTGGGCAATGGAAACCTGCGGGACCTGCTGGCAGTATCCAGAGGGTGTTTTCACAACCTGCCCATGTTCAGAAAGATATTCTTCCGCTTCCTTCCATCTGGCATAAGCTTGGCAGTACCCGGCAAAAGCCGCCATATCAATCTCCGTCAGAATCCCCAGCTGCTCCATCTGCTTTGCCATACGCTTCCATTCCCGCTTTGCCTCATCCTCCAGCCAGGACGGACACCTTGGCGCCTTCTTCTCCGGCTTCGGCTCTCCTGTATTGAATGCCCTTTTTCCCGGATTTCCTTCCAAAACCTTCACAGCTGCAGGCTTTGGCTTCCTTCCCCTCTCTGCCACCGGCCACACCTCCTTCCTCTGAGGCTTCCATCTGACTTATAGCCCTGTTTCTCCGTTATCCTTCATAGCTGCCTCCATTACAAGCCCCCGGCTCTCCGGCAGTGCCATAGCCACCGCATAAGCCACTGTTGCTGTCACCGCATTCCCCGCCTGCTTATAAAGCTGTGACTCCGAATTGACAGCCGCAGCCTTCTCATACAGTGCATCCGGGAATCCTTGCAGCCGGAAACACTCACGGGGAGTCAGCTTGCGGATTTTTCCCCCATCCAGGAAAACCCCATGCCGGTCCTGGCAGGTTAGCGTAAACATCGGCTCCCCGTCCTCCTTCATCCGCCTTCCCTGCTGCCGTGTCTCCAGCCGGTCAGGCACGGTCAGCGCCCTGGCTTCCAGCACCCCGGAATTCATCTCCCATGTAGTCAGCCCCGCATCATACCTGGCAATGAGACAACGGTCCTGTTCCGTAATCCTCGGATGGTTCAGCACCTGGTTGACAAAATCCCTGCTGTCCGGTTCTGCCTCTGCATGATTACTCCCCACAACATACAGGCCGGTCTTTCCCCCTGCGCCTCCCCCGTTTGCAGTCAGGCTGGCAGAAACACCGGAAGAATCATACACCCGGTATCCCTGCCTCCCTCCTATAACCGCTTTAAGAGCTCCGCCGTCCTCTCCGGTGACAGGTAATATTTCCCGTCCACCTCTGCTTCTAAGATTTGCGATAAGGAATATCCTCTCCCGGCTCTGGGGCACTCCGAAGTCTTTAGAGTTAAGCACCTGCCACCGGATGTCATACCCTGCTTCATCCATTTCAGAGAGAACGGCGGCAAAATCGAATCCCCCATTAATTGAAAACAGGTTCTTAACGTTCTCAACAAGTAAGTATGTGGGTCTATCACTTTCCTCTTTGCCTTTGATGAGGTCAATAATGCTGTAATAGATCCCACTTCGTCTTCCAGACAGTCCTCCCTGTTTCCCTGCAATGGAAATATCCTGGCATGGGAATCCAAAGCACCACACATCTGCATATGGGACTTCCTCTGGTTTGAGTTTTGTGATGTCATCCGCTTTCCACTCCCCTTCTGTATCATACATAGCCTCATAAGAAGCCCTTGCGTATTTGTCATATTCACAATAACCAATACACTTATGCCCGGCATTCTCCATCCCCAGCCGGAACCCGCCAATGCCGGCACATATATCAAGAAATGTCAACCGTGCCATAGCCGTCCCCTCCTGTATCCCCGGCAGCATTTACCCCGAATTTCAAGTCATAAAAATAAGCGGCTCCCGGAAACTGCCGCTCAAAGTCTTCCAGGTATTTGTAGCAGGCGCTTCCTCTGCCATTTTTTTCCGCAAACTCCCGTAAGCTCTCCTTCTTGAACATCCCCGGCTGGTTCGCCCACCTTGCAACAGACACATACACGCCACGGAAAGGGCTTTCCACATACCGGTTGAACCGCATCACATAGGCCAGGCATTCATGCCGCATCAGAATCTCAATCCGTTTCAGCAGTGAAAACACATCCTCTGCCCAAAAATCCCTGTCCCATTTCCCTTCCCGGTCAAACCCGCAGAAGCAATAGAAACGCAGTTTGGCATCTGTATACTTCCTTGCAAGTATAATCTTCTTCTCTATCAGTTCCGCATCCGCTATATTATCAAATGCAAAAGAATAGGAATCATCATACCGGCTGGAAAACAATGCCGCACACTTCCGGTCATCCAAAAGTCTTTCATCCAGCCCCTGGCGGAACTGGAAGGGCTTCCCCGTTTTCTTTAAAGCATCCAGCATACCTTCCCACCTGGGATGCCCGAAAAAGTTATCATCCAGAAGGCATATCTTTTTCCTCCCAGGAGCCACAAACTCCTCCAGCGGACTGTGCATCTGCACCCGGTCATAATTCTGGTTCACACAGAACTGGCATTTCCGGAAACACCCTCTTGTCAGGAAACCGATGGAATAATCCAGATAAAACCGGTAATCGTTCCTCCTGCACCCGGATTCCAGCTTTTCTGCCACCCAGCCGTCATACAGGTGGTAGTCCGGCATACAGTGTTCCACTTCTTCCGGTAAAGCCGGGGCCTTGTCATAATAAAACCCGGTCCCACCATAAGAAATGTTTTCCATGTTCAGGACATCCTCCGGCACTTCCGTATCCGTGAACACCTTTGACAAATAAACCTGGTCAAAACCCGCCAGCCCTTCGTAATCCGTTTTCAGCGTCACCTCATCGCCAATCCCTTTATGCCAGCCGGAAAGCTTCATGCAGGCCAGATTCGGGAACCTGTGCCTGCTCCTGCCTATCAAATCTGCATCAATTACCGCTATCTTCCCCATCCGGTTCCTCCCTGTTTCCAGGCATAAAAAAAGCAGGTTCCTCCCTGCCAAGCCTCTTTTTCAGCTCCCTGTGGAATTCCCTGCTCCTTATGTCCTTCCCTTCCCGGAGCCGTTCCTCTTCAAACCGGAACCTGATCTCCAGTTCATCCACGGAGAAATCCTTGCGGAAGTTCCTCCATGTTTTGGATTCCCATTCCAGGAGCTGTGCCCACAGTCCGGGAAACTCCCTGCGCAGGGTCCTCAGTTCTTCCAGCCCCTGCAGGGGGCAGCACCAGCAGGATACCCGGTCAAACAGCCGGTAAAGCCCGCCCCAATCATATCCCCGCTCATAACAGTAAGCCAGACAATCCTTCTCCTCCATCCCCCACTCTACAAGGGGATAGCAGAACCTCTTCACCCTCTGGGGTTCGTCTGCCGCAATCCCGATATACTGCACAATCTCATAATTTTCCTGCAGCCTAGAAAGATACTTGTCAATCACCCGTATTTTCAGTACAGAGGTACACCACCTGTTTTTAGGACCTGCCCAACTCATCCCTATTTTGCCTTCATAGGTGGAACCGGGTTTCCGCTCCGGTGTATGATGGAACATATAGTATTCAAAATCCTGCTCCGCTTTCAGCCATACTACCGGAACAGTAATTGCCTGTTCCACTTTCCTCACATGGTCATACATCTGGGGAAATTCTAATCCCGTGTCACAGAATAAAACTAAATCCAGCGGCCACTGTTCTTCAACCAGCCGGAGTACCATTGCCGTGGAATCCTTCCCGCCGGAAAGTGAGGCTACATACAGCTTATCCTTTCTGCCTGCCTCATACATCCGGCCCTCCTGTGTTTCCTGATCCCTGCAGGTTCATGGATACAGCTTTTCCATAGCCTCTCATACCATGCGCCCTGCAGTAATTCCGTACAATGTCACGGGACAGCCCCACTGCAGAGGCAATGGCTTTATATCCTTCCCCCTGTGTCCGCAGTGCCTTAATCTGTGCCGCCTGCGCATCCGTCATCTCTCCATCCTCCAATTAAAAAGACTGAAAAGCCACTCTTATGAGCAGTTTTTCAGCCCAAAAACACAGGATTCCCTTAGGCTTTTCACAGAACTTTATCTGCCGGAAGCCTTGGAAATCCTGCGTTTATGTATGATGGAATGCCCCTTTTCCTATCCCCCCTGCTAATTTCTGCGAAAATTCACGTATGAGGAGGCATCGGTTTCTGGGGCCAGGGTTCTGGAGATTTTCACTCCCCCTCCCCATGCAGTAAAATCCACGGAAAAATGTACAACATTAATATCTATACTCCTGATACCTGTCCTCGGTCATCGTCTTGCTGTCATGGCAGTTCTTACACAGTGCCTGCCAGTTGGACTCATCCCAGAACAGCTTCTCATCCCCACGGTGCGGTACGATATGGTCTACCACAGAAGCCTTCACCAGCCTGCCCTGTTCCTGGCACCGGACACACAGCGGATGTGCTTTCAGGAACCTGCTCCTTGCTCTGCGCCACCGGCTGTCATACCCACGCCCGGTTGACGTGGCACGGTCTCCCCTGTGCAATGCCTCGTGTTCTTCACAATATTTCCCGGAAGTCAGTCCAGGACACCCCGGATGCTTACAGGGCTTCTTCGGTTTCATCGGCACAGCGCCACCTCCTTTCCTATGTAACGGGCAGGGTGAAAGGATAAAGCCCCTGCCCCATGCGAAGGCAAAAGAAAAAGCCCCATGGATTCCTCCACAGAGCTTCTTACAGTTCTTCGCAGTTTAAGGATAACACAGGAATCTGTTCAATTCAATCAACTCTTTCGCTACACTTTGTCTACCAATAGTCTACCATCAGCTCAAAAGATAATTTTCCGTCTGTTTCTCACGGAATTCATAAAAGCAATTCAGTTCCCTTTCTGCCTTCTTCCGGTATTTCCCTATCATGGAATGGCTGACACGGTACTTAATCATCAGTTCCTCCCATGCCATCCTGTCCATAACCAAATCCTTTACAAACTCCGCCAGCCTCCCGCTTAACTGCGTAACGGCATATTCAAAGAACATGATTTCTTCCTGCAGGTATTCGTATCTTTGAAACAGGGAATCATACCAGTCATCATTCATCCCCTCTTTTACCCGGCGGTAATGGATGGCTGTCTTTCCTGTTTTATCAGATATCCCGCTGGTCTGCACCCGTTCCCCCTGGGGTCTTGCATAATTCATACTCTCTATCACATCCGTGTACGGCACTCCCTCAAAATGCCGCATCCGGAATTCCAGCACAAGGCACTCCTGTTTCATTTTCCGGTACTCCTTAAACATCTCTCCTGCTGTCATGGCTCCAACCTCCCATCCTCGCTCTCACCGCATCCACCAGCGCCGACTGTCCGCAGTCCTTCTTCTCCAGCGCCTCCATCACCCGCTCATCCAGTGTATCCTTTGCAATCAGATGATGGATGACCACCGTTTCCTTCTGTCCCTGCCGCCATAACCTTGCGTTCATCTGCTGGTACAATTCCAAGGACCAGGTCAACCCGAACCAGATTAATGTGGAGCCTCCAGCCTGCAGGTTCAGCCCATGCCCGGCAGAGGCCGGATGGATGACTGCCACCGGGATTTCCCCTGCATTCCACTTTCGGAAATCGTCTGCACTGTCCAGTTCCACCGCCCCAATCCTCTCCCGGATTCTTGCCAGGTCATGCCGATACCAATAGGCAATCAATACTGGTTTCCCATTTGCTGCTTCCACCAAATCTTCCAGAGTTTCCAGCTTCCGGTCATGGATATGCTTTACCGTTCCGTTCTCATCGTAGACAGCCCCATTCGCCATCTGCATCAGCTTGTTGGACAGCCCGGCGGCATTCACCGCATCAATGTCACCGTCCTCATAAGGCAGCAGCATATCCCTCTCCAGCCTTCGGTATAATTCCATCTCCTTCTCACTCATGGCAGCCTCTACCCGGTTATAAATGCAGTCCGGCATCTCCAGATAATCCACCGCTCTCATGCTGATGCAGATATCGGAGATTAAGCCGTAAATCACTTCTTCTGCCCCTTCCCTCGGCTTATAAGAGTAAACCATCTCCCTGCTCCGCTTATCCGGTACAAAAAACCGTTCCCGGTATCCACCTATAAAACGCCCAAGCCTCTGCCCCATATCCAGAATCCCAATCTCTGCCCACAGATCAATCAACCCATTCGGTGCCGGGGTTCCGGTCAGCCCCACAATCCGTTTCACCATTGGCCGGACTTTCTTCAACGCCTTAAACCGTCTGGCCTTATGAGACTTAAACGAAGACAGTTCATCAATCACCACCATGTCAAACTCCCACCGGCCACGTGCCACCAGCCACTCCATATTTTCACGGTTGATGACATACACATTGGCCCTCCGGTTCATTGCCGCTATCCGTTCCTTCTCGGAGCCAAGCACCGCTGACATCACAATCCCAGAAAGATGTTCCCACTTTTCCAGTTCCCCCGGCCAGGTGTCCCTCGCCACCCGGAGCGGCGCAACCACCAGAACTTTTCTCACCTCAAAGTAATCTAATACCAGCTCCCATATGGCAGTCAGGGTAATAATGGTCTTTCCCAAACCACAGTCTAAAAACAAAGCGCTGACACTTCGATTCACAATAAACTCCTTCGCATATTCCTGATACTCATGTGGCACATATTTCATCCAGCACACCTCCAATCTGCTCCGTCCCGTCTATCACATAAACCGGAAATCCCAATGCCTCCAGCTGCCTCGTTCTCTTTTCCTGTAAAGGCCGGGGCTTCTTTCCCGGAGCCTTCAACTCCACAAAAGCAATCCTTCTCCCCGGCAGCAGGACAATCCTGTCCGGCACCCCATCCAAGCCGGGGGAGACGAACTTTACCGCCATGCCTCCCATCTTTTTCACCTGCACGGACAACGCCCGCTCTATCCTGCTTTCTTCACCCATATCCGCCCTTCCTTTCTCCCTTTGCCGAAAAGCCGTCCTCGCGCGTATATGGCATATACACGTATTCGCACTTGCTATATCACTGTTATATATCCAATCACAAAATATAAGATAGTATCAGCAACATAAGCAACAAAGTACCTCAACCTCCCATGTTTCCTGAAAATCTCACGGTTGCCTATCAGCACAAAATCCGGCATCATCTATGGCAACGGCAACCTTTTCCCTTTGTTGTCAGTCTTCCAACATGTTGCCATCTTTTGCCGAAAAATCCCCCTCACGGCAATACCCACGCACCACGCCGTAAATGGAAAAACGCACCTTACCTTCCATCTTATTCCACCCTTCAATATTTGCCATGATCGCACTGTTCTCATTGGCATCCTGCCGTTTCAGGTTCCCGCGCTCCTTCCCAAAACACTCACACCAGATTTCCATATTGCAGACACGCTCCCTGCGGCGCACGCCCGGCTCCCTGGAACCGCCAAACTCCGAACCGCAGATATAATTCCGGCGGTCATAAAGCTCCATCCTGTCCCAATTTTCCGGCAGCAGCATATCCAGATAGTCACGCACCATGCCTTCCCGCTCATCCACTTCCATGGCAATCTGCTGTTCCTTCAGCGCCATCCCTGCCAGCTCATTATCCAGATGCAGCGGCTCCCCGGCTTTATAATATAGGAGCGCCTCCGCCCAGATCTGACGGACATCCTCCTGCGTCAGCTCCCAGGAGGCATGTTTCCCGTCCCCCGGTGTCTTCACCGGCCAGAACCTCCGGTTCCCTGCAGTGTCCCTCAGATACCCGCTCTCCGCATTGGTGGTCCCGATGAAAATACACTGCCTCGGATGCGGGGTTGCCCTGCGCCCGAAGGACGCACGGTAAATGTCATTCTGCCGGGAAAGGAACCCACGGAGCGTTTCAATCTCCGTCTTTTTCAGCCCTGCCAGTTCCCCAATCTCCAGAATCCAGTACCCCTGCAGCTTCTCCGCCGCTGTCTTATCCTTCGTGTCATTCAGGAGCAGGGAGTCATTGAACCATTCGCCGCACAGCCTGGAAATCAGCGTTGATTTCCCCTTGCCCTGGGGACCGTTCAGCACCAGCATGGTATCAAACTTACAACCCGGCTGCATCACCCTTGCAATGGCCCCGCATAAAGTCTTCCTGGTCACCGCACGGACATAGGCATTGTCCGAAGCTCCCAGATAATCCACCAGTAACGTGTCTACCCTCGCCACCTGGTCCCACTCCGGCAGCGTGGACAAGAACTCCCGTATTGGATGGTAGGAACGGTCATCCGCAACCTTCGCCACCGCAATGTCATAATTCCCTGCGGAAAAAGTCCCGTAAGTCAGATCGATATAAGAAATTAGTTGTGCGTCATCCGCATCCCTCCAGAACCGGCTGGGATGCTCCCATGGCACCTTCCCTCTAATCTCCATGCCGTCACTCAACTGGTTAAACACAATTTCTTTCAGCTTCTCATCGTGGTTTAATATCAGCAGGAGATTTTTCAGGCTGTTCTTCAATACCGTGGAGCGCGGCTCATACTCCAGCTGTTTCAGCCAGTCCCCGTCTTCCTTTGAAAACTCCTTTTCCGCCTTCTCCCTCCGTTCTCCGGCAATGGTCATCTTCACCTTTTCATCATTCACCGCAAACTCGCTCATCGCCTTAAAAGAAAGCAGTTTTGCAGGGTCTGTATCTTCGGATGAGCGGCTGTCCATCTCCCCGAATTTATGAATCCTTACCATGTCAAAAGCGTTCATCAGTTTCCCGCAGGCCGGGTCCGTGGCATGGTGGGAATAGGCAAACTTCCCCTCATAGACCACCACGCCCGCCTGGGAATCCGCCGGGACATAATCATACCTTCCCGGCATGGCGCTTGGCTGGTACACCTCCGACAGAAAAGCGGACATCGCCTCCTCTATGTCATATGTCCGGCAGAACGCCCCGATTACCCCGTCCTTCTCCAGCGGGTCCGCCTGCTTCTTTACCTCCCTCTGCACCACCGCCTGCTGGCGGCTGCTTACCGGCCACTCCGAAGAATCTCTCCAGTCCTTATACCTTGCCAGCACCTCATCCGGGTTCAGGATTTCCCCCTCAATATCCCGGAACACAAACTCTCCATCCGCAGATGTGGAAGGCCAGTACATCAGCCTGGACGGTTCATAAGTGGTATCGTCAAACAGCTCCATACCGATATCCTCCGCCACTTTCCTCGCCGCTGCCGTATATTCATCCGGCGTTACCGTCCTGGACAGTGGGATAATCAGCCGGAGCCTGGGACTCTCCGGCGTGTGCTTATGGGTGGAATAGATAAGGCAGCGGAAATCAAAGAACAGTTCTATCTGCTCCGGGATGTCAGCCGTGGCATAATCCATATCCAGCGTCAGGGCAGACCGGAACACCACGCAATCCTTTTTCCTTCTGCCGCCTTTCAGCTTCCCCAGCACAAAGCCTCCCACGTCCTTGATGTCATCCTGCTTTGCCTTGGACAGCTTCCGGTACTGCTCCACCGTCTCCGAAGTACGGATGGTGGTGGAGATACGCCCGACAAATTCCTCCAGCTCCATCTCCCTGCCGTTCCACCGCTTCTCCATCCGTGAATTCCCTGTTGAAATAAACAGCTTCATGTTCCCCTGCCTCCTATTCCTTTTTATAAAAAGCGCACTCATAACCGTCTGCCCGGAGTGGCAGCCCCTCCGCCCACTCTGGCTGCACCGCCATAACCGCACACATCTCCTCCACAGAGCCGGTTCCCTCCGGCACTTCCACTATGATCTCATCGTGGCAGTGCATGACAATGGGATAGCCCTTTTCCTCCACCCGGAGCATGGCTTCCGCAAGCAGATCCCTAGCTGTCCCCTGCACGATATTCTCCACCAGCTTCGGACCGTAAGTCTCAATCCGGCTCCATTTCTTATTCTCGGCAATCCCCTCATAGGTCAGCCCATTCCTGCCAAATTTGTTCAGTGCCATCCTGGGCTTCACATAGGACAGCTTCCTCCCGGATGGCAGTTCCACAAACAGTATCCCGCTCTTATATTCAAAGGCGATTCTCCCCGCCCTCATTTTCTTTTTCTCCGTGACCGCCTTTACCGCCGCCGCATCCACATCCCACCAGAACTGCGTAATATGGGGGTTGGCACTCCTCCAAGCAGATACCAGCGGGGCAAGTTCTTCCTCTGTCAGCCCCATATCCAAAGCGCCCATGGAAGTCAGCGCACCTACAGAACCCCCATACCCCAAGGCCAATTCTGAAATCTTCCCTTTCTGCCGGAGCGGGGAGCCTTTTGTCACTTCCTCTATCGGCACATGGAACATGGCGGATGCCGAAGCTTCATAGATTTTCCCGTGGGAGGCAAACACCTCCAGCCTCCACTTCTCCCCGGACAGCCACGCCAGAACCCTTGCTTCAATGGCAGAAAAATCCGCCACCACAAAACGGCATCCCGGCTTTGGAATAAAAGAAGTACGGATAAGTTCGGAAAGCACATTTGGCGTGGAATCATAAAGCAGCTCCACATCTTCAAACCGCCCCTGTTTCACCAGTCTTCTCGCCAATTCCAAGTCCGGGATATGGTTCTGGGGCAGATTCTGCACCTGCACCAGCCTCCCGGCCCATCGGCCCGTCCTGTTCGCTCCATAAAACTGCAGTAAGCCATGCAACCGCCCGTCTGAACAGACAGACCTTTCCATGGCCTCATACTTCTTCACAGATGTCTTCGCCATGAGAAGCCGGAGCCTTAAAAGCTCCTGCACCTCCCCATCCGATTCCTCTATCAATCCAGCTACTGCCTTTTTTGACAGGCTTTCCATCTCCACGCCGTTCTCTCCCAGCCACGACTTTATCTGCGCCACGGAATTGGGATTCTCCAACCCGGTCAGTTCATACGCCCGCTTCGTCACAACATCCTTATACAGCAGGTCACAGGACACCGCCTGCCGCACTAACTTCCTGTCCACAAGCACGCCCCGGTCATTAATCTTCTGATCCAGGCGGTACAACTCCATCTCACTTTCCATAATGGGGAAATGCTGCAGCTTCCTCCGTATCCCCTTCTCCACATCCACGTCCCGGATACAATAGGTCTTAAACAGCTCCCACTTCTCCGGCGCATGGCAGGGCAGGTTCCGTGTCCTCCCGCCGTTGGCTTTCGTAGGCTTGCACGGCATACAAAAATACCGGATTAAATCTTTCCCTTCCTTCATCTTCTGCTGTTCCAGCCCAAGCACAGTCCCAACTTCCTCCAAAGACCGGGGCAGTGCAAGCATAGCCGCCTGTACCGCGCTGCAATGCCAAGACTCCGGGGAAAGATATCTCCCGAAATGCTTAGAAAGACAAGTCCGTTCAAAGTTGGCATTGAAAGCCGTCTTCAACACGGCATCATCAAACACAGCCTTCACCACCTCTCCCGGCAATTTCTCGCCTTGTGCCAAATCTATAACCTGCGTTTCCCCACCGTCAAAGGAGTAGGCAAACAGCAGTATTTCAAAAGCAGGGCTGTCCGCGTAAGCGTAAACCCCGCACTTTATCAAATCCACATCGCTGTACGTCTCAATATCTATTTCTAAAATCCTTTCCATGGCAGGACTCCTTTCCTCTGCACTTTGAAAAGTGGGCGACAGTTCCCCGCCGCCCTGCTCCTATTATCCAAGGAAATCATCCTCATCCACCACAGCATCAAAATCTTCCTCCGCATTGCTCCTGCCACCAAGGGATTCCCCGTCACGCAGCTTCTGGATATTCCCAAGCCCTGCCGCAATCCCACGGTTTCCGTTATTATTGAACCCATAGAAGTTCACGCTGATCCTGCCATAACACCCGGAATACACCTCCGACTGGTCAAGAATGGGCTGCACGTTCTTATCCACCACCTGCGGAGCCTGCCTGCTGTTGGCATTAAAGAAATAACTGTCCGCATAGGCTTCATCCTCCGGACGGTCGATATCCCCATCTCTCAAAGGAAGTTTCAAATTTGCCGGAACCTTCCCGCCCCACTTGGAAACGGAATCTTTCTTAGCCTGTTCAATGGCCCTCTTAATCTTCTCCACCGTCTCCGCATCCGACTTCGGGATGATTGCAGACACGGAATACTTCGGGTCCCCGCCATTCACCGCATTCGGCTCCCAACAGTGCAGATAAGAAAATCTACATGGTACGATTACTTTTGTCAGGTTCATACTTTCATTGTTCATGGTCTTGCTTCCTCCTTAAAATCCGCCTCTGCGGTTGCTGTCATTATTGCTTCTCTCTTATCCGATTCCGTCACCAGGGTAATCTTGCCCTGCGGCTTATACACCATCTTCCCAAGCACCTCCGCAAACTTCTTCTTTCCCATCAGCTTTTCCATCTCCGTGATACCCACCAAAGTGCTCTTATAAATATCCGTGTACCTGGCAGCCTTTGCTGCCTCCACCACTTCCTCTTCATCCGTATACTTCCGGTTGCTCCGGCCTTCCACCAGTTTGAAGCCTGCCCACTGCTTCCCATGGGTGATCGCCTCATCCGTGGCAAAAGCATACACATCTGCCGCCCACTTCGCCAGGTCATCCGCAACCTTCAAAACCTCTGCAATCTCCTCATCCGACAGAAGCGCCGGAGCCTGAAACTCTATCTGCGCCAGTCTCAGGTATTCCTCCGCCCTTGCCCTGCAGGTATTCTTCGCCTTACAGAACCGGCACCAGGAACCACACCGAAACTCTCCCTCACCACGGATGGCAAGCACCGCCTTCGGCCTTAATTCCGTTTCCACCCACTCCATCAAATCAGAAACAGAAATTTCCCAGGTGCTGATGCTCTCCAGCCTCGGCTGGTAAATGGTCATCCGCACTATATCAATATCATAAATGGCATCAAACAGCTCCAAAGCTCCCAGCCCATACAGCATCATCTGTGGATTCCACTCCGCCTCCACAGCCACGCCTTTCCCGTATTTCAGGTCAATGACCGTCAAAGCCCCGTCCGCAACAATCACCAGATCCCCGGTTCCAAACCCTTCCGGCACATAGGCGGAATAATCCAGATGCTGCTCGATCAGCACCACCGGGTCTTTGCAACTCTGCCTTGCCAGTTCAATCTGCTCCATGGCATAGGCCACATATTCATCCGTACACTCTTCCATCTCGTCACACTGGTAATCCGACACCGGACGCTTGGAACGCCGCTTCAACAGCCGTTTCAGCTTATGCTCCGCCAGGGCATGGGCGGCAGTGCCTTCCTCCGCATATACGCTCCCGGTATCTCCCGTGAACTGCTCCTCCAGACGTGCGGACGGCGTACAGTTCAGCCACCGTTTGGAAGAAGAGGCAGACAACAGCGCATGTCTCCCCATCACAGCACCTTCGCTTCCACAAGCAATGCTGGATAATCCTCCTGCTTCACCGCAGACAGCTTCACTGCCCCGTATCTGCCCAATAGCTCCTTAATTTCCTTTGACTTCCCATCCTGGGATTTCTGTGCCAGGACTGCCCGGATTTCTTCCACCGCCACAGGCGTTTCCTTTGCCCCGGCATTCTCCGCACTTTTCTTACCTGCCTTTCCAGCATCCATCCCGTTTCCCGTTTCTGTCTTCTCTTTCGACTTGACTCCAATCCCTGCATTTTCACTTTCCTGAATACCTGCCAGCACACGCAGACTTTCCACCACCACAGCAAGGCTCTCTGCCATCTTCAATAATTCCGGACCCATCTAAATTCCCTCCATTTCCTCCAGACGCTCTATCAGTTCCTCTGTATACATGGCACACATAAGAAGTTCCTCCCCGATCTGTGCCGCATCAAAATACTTCGCCCTGCTCCCATACTCCCGGCAGGCTTCCTCTATCCGTTTCTTCTTTTCCTCATCCTTCTCATTCCCAAACACCCATATCTCATCCACCTTCTTTGCCAGCCGGGAAACCAGCAGATACTCCACAGCACCCCCTAAATCATCCTCAAACATGCCATGGAAGTTCAGATATGAACTAATAGGAATCATCCCCTTGTGTGCCGCATACCGGCAGTATTCCGCTGCCCTCATCCGGTCATTTTCCGAATTACCGGTGAGCTTGGTTACAATCAATGCAAGCTTCATTTCCCCATTCCCCCTTCCTGTTCTCCACGTCTGCTTTCTCTTTTTGGGGAAGTAAGGTCAAAAATGCAATCTGCTTTTCCCCCTTTGAATCCAAAACAGTGGAAGTTCTTCCTTCTTTCAGGGTAATCCTTATAGTTCTCATAACAAAACCTCCTTTCACTCCGGAACACTTTTGGTCCCTACTATATAGCCACGGGAAATATGGTTTTTAAACTAGAGCATAAACTTTTTTATTTTATCCGGTATCTTTTTCAGCCTTTTTGACACGGCCATAGCCGAAATCCCCATTTCCCTGCCGATTTCTTCCATGGTCCTGTTCCCAAAATAATAGAGGCTGACAATCTGGGAATCCCTGTATTCTAACTTCCTGATTGCCTGATGCAGCCTTTCCCTCTCGTCCAAATCTATGATGAACTGCTCAATATCCACTTTTTCATCCACAAACTGTTTTGGGTTACGCCCAGGCTGTTGCTTCTGCAGGCATTCCAGTGAATTGTGCCTTCTGGTTTCAGCACGGTTTTTCCTGGACTGTAATACCTCCATCTCGATGACAATATCTCCGATGCTGTCATCCACCTCGAAATCCAACTTCTCTCCCGTTACAAACTCATAATGAATCTTCATTGCTGCTCCCTTCTTTACCGGGAGTAAAGCGGCAGCAGCAAAACTGGAAAAAGGACAAAAAAATAGCCGGAGTAAGCTAAAACTCGCTTTACTCCGGCCATTTGGTGTCTCGCTTATGCGGACCCTTTGCTCAGTAGATTATTGTTATTTAATTAACTTTTCTTTGATCCTTTCCTGTTGTATCCTCCTGATCCTGCAGCAGACCTGTACAATATTTCTGCAATGGGGACATTTCAGTTCTATCCAAACCTCCCCCTTTACAGCAGCACTAATATCAAAAGCCCGTTTCCTACAGATTGGGCAGTTTATCTTTTCCTTCAATCCGGCATTGCTCCTTTCCTGTCAATTACTTGGTTGACATCATAAGTAAAAAATAATTGCCACAGAAGTGTCACCCTTTTGGTTGACAGACATTTTCTAAAAATGGTACCCTGCCGTTCACAGGGCACCTGGCTTCTGCAGCAATTTATTATATTGTTCATCCTCCTGTGTCCTTTCATTCCTGAATACATATTTGTTGAAACTCAGCTGGGATAAACGGATTTTTACAGAAGCGGGCGATACCTGGAATATATCTGCCAGCTTCTCGTGTAAATCCACTCCACTTCCCCGTCCATTACCAGCCAAATCAGATACAGCATTCATAAACGGCTTTTTCGGCATCAGAATAGCCGCACTAAAAAACTTTGCATGATGCTCCAGCCAATCTGCATCTGTAACCAGCTTTCTTCTCCCTACCATATCTGCCCCGCCCTCAATATCGGTCTTTCTACATCCTGTAATTTCCGGCAACCTTGCATTCCTATAATGCTTTCTTTTATCCATAGCAGTATAATAATCAGAATGGAATATCCAATGGCCACACTCATGCCCTATCGTAGAACGTAAACGGTACTCTTTCCGGTCTTCCAATAAAGTATTATCAATGAGCAAAGTGCCTCTTTTGGCATACAGATAATCCGCACATTTTTCTTCTGGTAAATAGACCGGAACCCGTTCTGCCTCCTGGAATACCATCCGGCCTAATATCAGCCCGCAGTGGGAAAGGTATGCGTAATCCAATGCCAGGTCAAGATAGAACTCCGCAAAGGCTTCAATATCCACTGGCTGCGGCGTTTTTAACAAAGAAGGACTGTAATCACGCAGGAATTCCTCTGCATGGGCATCAATCTCACTATTCCTCATGATGGGAATTCCGTTCCTCTGTTTTCTCAGTTTAGGCTGGTACATATCTGTTCACCCCTTCCTTGCTTTTAAATCATCCAGAAACACCTGCCACTCCTTTTCACCTGCACCCGTTTCCATTGACAGGCGCAATGCTTCTATCACATAGGAATTACCAAGCATGTAATCGGCACAGTCCTGAGGTGTGACAATATCATTGGATGACCTTGATTCTGCTGCCATATCATATAGAGCATGGGATTCTTCATCATCTAACAATAAAAATCGGGCAAGCAGTTTCAGTCGTTCGGCTGTAAAGGTACTGCTTCTGCCTTTCTCCACCTCACTATAATACTGAGGAGACACTTTTATTGCCTTTGCTGTTTCCCGCAGGGATTTTCCTTTGTTCTTCCTTAATGATTCTACATATTTTCCGAATCGCAATCGGTTGTCTGTATCCATGATTCATCTCCCTATAAAATATTTATAAGGTAAGCATTTCCAGGAAACCGAACATTTATTCGTCAACTTCAAAATTGACACAAATAATTATTAATATTAAGAAATCCCCCTATCTGCTCATTTCTCGTACAGACAGAGGGATATATGACTATTAAATTTATAAAATAAATATATCAAACCGGAAAATTATCTGATGTGAAATTTATATATATTATTTGCCACAATACTTTTTTATGATAAAACTCAAGTATACTTCTCAAATATTTTATGAGAAAGTAAAATTTTTAATGTTTCTTGTATCTTCTTAGATTTTTCAATAGATTCAATTAAAATTCCCATTTCAATATTACCTTTCATACCATGATAAGACAAGTTAGCTGATGATATAAATGCTTTTTTATCATCTACCACTATAATTTTTGCATGCAAAGCAGCCATTTTATCCTCATTTTGTCTATTATAACTATATATCTTAATAAATCTCCCTGAGTATAGTAGTAGCTTGTCTATTCTTTCCCGATGTTTATCCAAGTCATTAATATATAAATTTATATATAGTCCCTGAGTTCCTTTTTTAACAAGGATATCTAACATTTCCGAAAAATAATCGGATATGGAGTAACCAGTCAATGTAATACTCTTTTCCGCGTTTTTTATTAGCTCTTCAATGACTGTTTTAGTTTTTCTTGTCCTCAAATCAAAACTATTAGGAGCCGTAACCACCAATTCACTCTTCTCAGAAAACCTATAAGAATATAGTTTACATGCTAATTGCATAATATTGATAATTTCTCTTTCATCACAAGATGGAAATTGCTTTCTGAGTTCAGAATAAGACTGTTGAAATCCGTCACCACTTTTCAAAAGTTTTTCTTTTTCATACTCATCAACAATTATTTCTGCAATCAAATCTATGGCTAAATTTCTATCCCACATAATTCATTAACCAACTTTCTAAAAAAACCATAGTTCTCTCTATCTGGCACCGGAACAACTAATGCTCTGTCCAACAATCGGTTACCATTCTCGCATGCAGTTTCCGATATCATTGTACACGAATGACAGGCAGCTCCTTTTAATCTCCCTTTTGACGGAGCACTTAAAAAACATTCCGGATCAGTTGTACATGTTAATGCATTTTGTAATGCGTCTTTTACCAGAGGTAAAAACTTATCCAGATCTCCTAATTCCACTAACCCTCCAAGTGAGCCTTCCTTATCAGAGCTTCCGGTATAAATCAATAATCCACACATTGTTTCACTACTATAAATCCGCTCTTTAATAGCAGATGAGGAATAGCCTGATTGCATGGCCATCTCTTTAATTAACAAGTGTGAAAAGGTATGTAGCAAAACATATTCGGCATCTCTGGTTTTATGCATTGTCCAACCCTTTTCATCACAAAAGTCATTATATAACTTGGCATATCTTTCAGATAATGATTTAACATCTTGTTGCTTTTTCCAATCGGCAACTGTTTTCTTATTTAATTCTATAAATATCCCTTCACCATTTATTTCAACAGCAGGTAACCATGCATCTTGTCCCCTTCTTTTTTGAAGATTACAAATATGACTTGGATTGTCTACTTCTGGTTCAGGCGCTTCTAATCTCATAAACCCTAAAAGCACCATGACTTCTCTAAGTCTATGTATCTTAATAATTCTCGAGAAAAATTGATTAAGTCCGCCACTTACATCTACTTCTTCTGCTTTAAAGTATTTAACATCCCTTTGATATGCTAAATCCTGATGATTTGTTATAGCTGCATATTCCATTTCCTTAATTTCTGTAAACTCTTTTATTTTATTTTTTATCCTGGTGTATGCCTCATCAAACTCAGTTCTTGAAAATCTCCTTGCAAAATATTTCTCATAGGCTTTTTGTAAACCTGTTTCACCAAAATCTTCCTCATACGATTCGATAACTCGTCTATTTTCATTTATAATATCGTTAATCGGATTCGTCCAAGGTGGTATAGATATTGCACTTCTTATTACAGGAAAATACACATTTGATGCACCTCTTTGGGAAGGTACCGCCAATTTATCACATCTCTGATTCTTTTTCGTAGGTCTGTGAGGATGATGTCCTTTGCATAATAACCCATTGAGATTTTCCTTTTGCATTGCCCCCGCCATACTTCGTTTTGCACCACAGGAGCATTCTACAAACATCTCCCCCAATGATGATGTTCTGCCGGTTGAAAAAAGTTTTAACTGTCCTCTGCAACCACTACTACCTCTATGCACCCACTCTATCCAAGGGAAATCGCTCATATGTCCTTCTTCACAAGTCGTTATAAACCTGGAAGGATATGCAGTTCTGTTGCAGTATGGGCATCTGGGACCTTTATCTCTGATATATTTATCTCGGTCAAATTCTATCCTTATATCGAATAATGCATTACAAGAAAGCGTTCTTGACAAGGGTACAATGCAAAGTGAAAAGTTTTAGATCTTCCATTCAATAGCAAGCTCGGTGCGAGTGGCTTCAACTTTAGAAACCAGCGTGTCAAGAACACGCCGTTTGTCATCGAAGCTCACATCTTCCCAATGACTTAAATACCCCGTTATGCTATCGACCTGTGAGGAAGAAACAGAGTTAGCGGTGAGATCGGCCACCAGCTTTAACTGCTTTTGCCGTTCCGCGTCCAGTTCTTCAATCCGGCTGTTTGCGTATTGCAACAAAAGCGGGTTTGCCCCGGTCAGCGTGTCAATGAGCTTTTCAATCTCGCCCTCGATTTTGGCAAGTTTAGCGCGGGCGGCGGTCAGTTTGGGATTGTACCCCTCCGCCTTACTGCCTTTCAGCGTTTGAAATTCCCGCATCTTCTTAACCATTTCCTCATAGACCGATTTTTCCAAGTCGTGCTTTGTGAGAGTGCCGGGCCCTTGACAGCTTTTGTTTTCCAGCCGTTGCTTGCACCGCATATAAGTGACACCGTTTGGAGCGTTCAGACTGGCCAGCGCATACCCACAACATCCACACTTGATTTTCCCGGCCAGCCATGTATTGTGGCATTTGCGGCCATTCTGGAACGTGGTATTTTGGGACAGCTTGTGCTGGACGGTCAGCCAGAGGGACGAGGGGATGCGGCCCTTGTGGGGCGCAATCACCAGAATGTTTTCCTCCCCCTCGCGGCCCTGGTACAAGTAACAGCTAAATTCACCTGTGAACAGTTCCGGAGGGCTTTCGATTTTCGCGCCCTGGGCCTTGAAATATTCGTAAATATCCATATCGGCCTGGACATAAACCGGATTTCTCAAGAGCTGGCCCACAAAGCCGCGCTTCAATGTCTTTCCATACACCATGATTTCATTCTCGGTAAAATACCGGGTAATGTCGCCGTAGGAGTTCTCCGGCTCGGCGTACATTTCATACATAAGCTCGGCATAGTCCATCTCGGCATTTTCAACCAGCCGCTTTGTTTTGATACCGTCCATAACGATGGGCTCCGTATCAAAACCGTATGGAGCCCGGCCCCGCATATAGTAGCCTTTGGCACACCGGGAATAAAAGGCGTCCTGCACACGCATCTGGATGCTTTCCCGTTCCAGTTGGGCGAACACGATGCAGATATTGAGCATCGCCCGGCCCATCGGGGTTGACGTATCAAATTTTTCGGTGCAGGAGACAAATTCCACGTTGTACTGCTTGAACAGTTCCATGAGCTTTGCAAAGTCCACAATGGAGCGGCTAATCCGATCCAGCTTGTAAACAATCACCCGCCGGATCAGTCCGGCCCGGATGTCCCGCAGAAGCCGCTGGAAGTCGGGGCGTTCTATGTTCTTCCCGGAATATCCCTTGTCTTTGTATTCTTTCGCTTCACCGCCTTTTAGTTCATACCGGCAAAATTCAAATTGACTTTCAATGCTGATACTATCCTTTTTGTCAATCGACTGCCGCCCGTAAATTGCATCTATTCTATTATCCATAATTAGCTCCCTTCCGTTTATACGGGAGCCAACCTACAATTATATTATACCTCTGCCGCCCCCATTCAACAAGGATGCCTTTGATTACCCCCGCTGTCCGGCATATTTGCGGAACACGTCAAAAAGCTGTTGTTCCACCTCGCGCCTGCGCTTTTCCCGTTCCTGCGGAGGCAGAATGGGAGTAAGATTTTTAATGGTAATCGTCCGATCACCAAGTACAGCCGTTTTCATTTCGCTTTTGTATTTGGTCTGTGCGTACATAGAATACCTCCCATTTCAGAAATGACAAAGGCCAGCACCGCGAAAGTGCTGGCCCTTGTTTTGACCGGGACTTCGGGACAAAATGTCTCGAAGCCAGCCGGAGCTCTGCTCATAAAGTAGGCCCCGCTTTCATAAGATAGAGGGAGGCCGCGCCCGTTTCCTTGACCTGTCCAAAGACAACCATACTCGGCGCAGCACTCCCACACAGCAGGGGACGGCGACCCGGAGGGACAGGCGGCCAGCCTGTCCTGTGGCGGATCGTGGCCGTGGGATGGCCCGGCCCACCTGCGGCGCAGGTGTTGGTCGCTCGTTCTCTTATGGAGAAGTCACCGCGCACCCGCCGCCCGGCTCCCCGCGCTGTGCTCGGAGCCGCCGACGTTCTGCTGTGGAGAGGTAGACAACCTGCCTCTCATATACCACCAGAAAAACAGGGTGTAATGGAGATGCTTTTCAGAAATTTTCCCGCAAATATTTTTTCATGCGTTTGATCCCGCAGAGGACGGAGCACCTAACGGCGCTTTTATCCACGCCCTCCTCGCGGGCGATCTCCCGGTAGCTTTTACCGAGAATGAGGTGGGCATCCACCCGGCGGCCCTGGAGCTCCGGCAGGGAGTTGAGCGCGTTCCAGAGCCGGAAAAACATTTCCTTGCGATCCAGGAGCTCCTGGGGGCTGGGCTCATGCTGGCAGGCGGAATATTCGATCCCGTCATCACAGTCCAGGGAATAATATGCCTTGTTGTACCGGGCCCGCTCCGCATAAGCGGCCTCCTGGCGTCTGCTGGCTGTGAGGGTCTCGGCCACCTCGTCAGCGACCTCGATAAACTGATCCTGTATGTACCAGTGATAAAAATCTTTCAGATTGATAGTTGTCATAGCTTGTCCTCCATTTCGTTTTGTTCGGGTTGAGGGGAAACGAAATGGAGGGCCGGCGGGGAGCGGCACCTGGGAGGGCCGTCCCGCACCTTGGGACACTTTGTCTCAAAGTACGGATAACAAAATGCGCCTGCACGACATAAAGCCGCGCAAGCGCATAAATTGAGATATTCACCTACATTATAACAATTTTCGCAACTACGGTTAAAATATCCTTGTCCGGGGCCCTGGTTTTTTTTGATAAGTTAGAGGGGCGGGTAAGGATTGTGCGGGACACGGCGTACCTCCTTTGTTACCGCCGTGTGATATAAAAAGGCGGCGGCCTTGAAATGGTTAATTTCAAAACCGCCGCTTAACTTTAGTTTAGGCGTGCATCAACACAGCCGCCAAGCCAACGGTTTTTTTATATGCCGTTTCCGTTGGCGGCTGATGAATAGCAACAAATTTTCAAAAAGATTTATAATGTGAAACCAATTTTTCTCTGTGCAGGCCAAGGGCAATCACGCCATTGTCCGTTATCCTGCTCTGCTTTTCCGGTCAATAGGTCTGTGGCGGCGTCTGCAAGATAACCCAGGTAACTTCCTGCGGAGCTGTCACCGCATAGCAATTTCCACATCAGACCGCCAAAAAGATAAGATTGAGCAAATTCGCGCCAGCTATGCAGTTCCTCAACAACCTTTTGGGAGAGATCCCACAGAATACCAACAGCCTCGCTTTCTGTGATCCAGCCTAAATAGCATCCCCAGCGTGTCAGCATCGCCGCCCGGCCAATATCCCATCCAGCCATAAAACCGGGAGCATATTGACCTTTATACCGTTGTGCAAACCTCCATGCCCGGCAGGTAGACTCACGGTCATCCTCGTCCATAGTTTCGTCCATGAGTTCCTCTGGCGAAGATGCCTCACTATAAAGCTGATACCGCAGGATATAACCCTCCTGCGCCAGATAACGGATCATGTCCAGCAGATCACTCCGGCCATCTATCCCCCAGGAGCGGCGCACAAGGGACACGATTTTCTGCTCCATAACAGGAATATGTTCCTCCACATCCATACTATCCAGATCGTGACTGTTAAGGGTCGATAAAATACCGGACAGCAGGATGCCAAAGCGTTCCCATTTTACATCGTCTTTTTGATATGGGATCGCTTCTGGCTCAGGCATGGCCTCAAGCCGGGCCATTGTTTCTTCCAAGGTAGTATAGAGCTTTTCTTCCAGTTCCAGATCGAATGAGAGTTCTTCCTCATCGTCCGCATCTTCCATTTCCAGCGTTTCCAGAGCAGCCGCAAGTATGCCCATATCTTCTCCGAAAAGCTGTCCCATCAAGTCCCCAGCAGTAGCTGAAGTTGCCTCAGCAACTTTATCATTTACCATCTTTTGCAGCAATTCCTCATTAACAGCCATTTGAGCCATACTATCTGGCCCAAACATCTGTCCAAGAATTTCTACTTGACGTTGAGTATTAGCGACAATCTGTTCTTCCACTTCGGCGGCAGACACAGATGCGCCTTTTTCAGAGCTGGGAACCTCGATTTTGCTAATTCGTTCCTCGTTCTTTTCCATGGTTTCTTTCATAGAAGCGAGTGCCTGTTTCCTAATCTCGTCTATATCGAACATTTTCAATCCTCCTTGTCCGGGGGGAGCGGATGCCATGCCGGAGGTTTTTTGTGACGTGTAAATAGCTTTTTAATCTGCCGCAGAATTGCTTCCACGAAATGAAACCATAGATTTCCAACTATAAACACGATCACAAGAAACAGCAGGAACGCTCCGATTTCTCCAATAGGCATCTTTTACCTCACTTTGTTGCAAAGCGATTCATAAAGAAGTCGGTAAAAGCGGCCAATTCATCATCCTGTGATACATAAACATACAGCTTTTCATCTTCCAGCCAGTCATAGGCATTGATGCCAATGTATCCTTTTTTGTCCGGGTAAATGATGAAAGCATCGGTAGGGTACTTATTCCGATAGGCTTTCAAAATTTCAGAGCGGCGATAGTAAGTCGGATCACCGCAGCCGGAAAGATCGGGTACTGTGGGAACTACCACAATCGTCTGGCTGGCTTCGTTCCAGCCGACAATTAGATTACCAATTTTGGTTTTGCTTCCATGAACAAAGCCATAGTTAAACCGACTCACATCCTCGGTATATCCGAAAATCAGCCTGTAATTGTCCCCATCTTCAACGACCTGGTTAAATAGAGCACGCATTTTCTTTGCATTTGCGTTGCTTTTTTCCATGTCAATTTCGGGCCCCTTAAATAACTTGCTAAAAAATCCCATGATCTTTTCCTCCTAAATGTTTAGATGTTTTTATATGAAACTGGATAAGGCCGTACCCACAGCATCATAAATGAAGCGATTTTGATAATAGCTATATCACTTCGGGACACTTTGTCCCAAAGTAGCAGTAAAGCAAGTCGATTGCTCTGCCAGAATATGCTCCATCTCTGCCAAACTCAAGCCACGAACTAATATGTGATCTCCTCTCGTTTCCACAATGTAGGGTTGTAATTGTTTCAAAGCCTTGTGGTACTCCAAAAAGCCAAGGTTTTCCTCTTTTGTTAGACTAACGAAAGTCAGCGCCCATAGAGAAATAGTCTCTCCCTCAATCTCATATAGCGTTTCTGGTGCTACTGGCAGGATGGTATCCACAGTTTCCGAAAAGGTGAAGCTAACCATAAGCCCGCCATTATCCAATTCAAACACATGGGGATTTGCTTCATAGGCTTGCGACCACATATCATCCGGTTCTGTATCATCGGAATGATCCGCCCCCATTTCAAACAACAAGTGCTGATGAACAACGGCATTTCCCTTTTCGACATATTGAATGGACTCAGTTCCCCCAAAAGCCAAAGCCGGAGCAAAGAAGAAAATCTCGTTTTCTGAAAGGCCGCCATGTTTAGCAAATGCTTCTTGAAATAGACCCACTCTCAGAAACTGCGCCGCAAAATTTTCGGCAGGAATAATACGCTCAAAAAAATCGGAAAAGCTGGTAGAGAAACTGCCCGATCTGCGGTTGTGAATATCAAGCAGGCACATATCATCGGCTGTATCAGACAGCTTGCGGTAAATAAAAAGCGTTCCAAATCCAGTCATTAGAATGGGAAGGCACCCCTCCTGTTCGCCCAGCCAAAGAGTGAGCGTATCAATATAATCGGTTGGATCAATAATTTTTAGCAAACCTTCACCATAATTTCCGAAACCATATTCCTGCCAAAAGTTCAGAAGTTCTGCTGGCACTTTCCCTTGAAATTGCTCCAGCGTTTCCGCAGTAGGTTTTCGCAAGTTGTTATCCGGTGGATATTTGCTTACAAAAGGATCAAATACTTTCATCGCGTGTTCTCCTTTGCGTTTTATTTTAGGTTTTATCTCTCAAAAATAAGAGCAAAAAACCAAATTTGTTCTTATTCTGGCTAAAATGAAATCCGTCTGAATATATGGCCGAAACATGATATTCGGACGGATTATCTCATTCCAATCACTCAAGCGGTAGGCGTTGCTTTTAATTTCTCCAGGGCATCCACAATAGCGTTTATTTGAAAGTCAACTGTTTCATCGGCAACTTCGGGAACAAACAGAGGTAACGTATCAGGGATTGCCTTGCGTACAACCATCGCTGTCAGACTCAAATTCGTAAATAAATTGATCCTTGCCGCGTCCGCCTTTATACCAAAGTTTTCTAAAATTTCTCCAAAAAGACGGAGCTGCTTTTGACGGAATATTTGATAGCTTTCCTTTGACAAACGTTTGAAAATGAGTTGCTGTTCTTCAATCGTTAAAACAGCGATGCCATTTTTCTCTCCGTAACAACAGGCATAGAGAAATTGTTTCACGGCATCACGCCAGCTTAAAGCAGGATCGGCCATCAGTATTTGCACTTGCTCAATAATTTTAGGCTGTTGCAAGTACAGCGTTTCAACGATCAAATCTTCTTTCGTTGCAAAGAAAGAGTAAAAGAAAGTTCGTGAAATACCAACCTTTTTATATATTTGCTCCACAGTAGTATGCTGTATGCCCTGTTTTGCCATCAGTTCAAGACCAACTGCAACGAGTTCCGTTCTGATGCGCTCTCTATCCTCCTCAGAATAAGCTACCTTTGGCATCCCGTCACCTCTTCCCTGCAAAATAAAAACAAATTCTAAAAATCAACTTTATTTTAGCACATCCAATAGAACAATACAAGAGTGAAATGACATAAGTCCGATGTTTTAACGCGGGTACTTCCGAGGCCCGCACGTTTTGGCAAGCAATTCGGGTGTGGCCACACTCCGAAATTTTTGCCGGGCCGCAGGCCCGCAAAAATGCTTGTTGGGGAGCTCCCCAAACCCGCAGGACTTCGGGACAAAGTGTCCCAAAGTCCCCGGCGCGGTGCGCCTGTTGTCTGCGGCCTGTCGCTACCGCTCCTGGGCCTTATTTTCCCGCCCGTCCGTCACGCCGAGCAGATGATCAATGTTGGCCTTGACCGCCACGGCCTCCCGCATATCCGCCTGGGCCTGGCGGTACTCGGCATAGAGGGACTTTTTCTTTTCCGCCAGTTCCCGGCGGGATTTTTTCAGCGTGTCTATTTTGGGGAGCTTTGCCCCGTCCAGGATTTCATTCATGGCCGCCTTTGCCGCCCGATAAGCGGCCAGCTCCGCCTCATGCTGGGCCAAGTATTTTTTACTGTACCGGGCCGCCTTGTAGCCATCGAACACAGGCCGGGTCTTGGCATAGTCCACCGTGGCCTCCATAAGCCGGGCCGTTTTGGAGAGGGCGGCCTCCGTGTCCCGCAGCTCCCCGGCCAGCTTGTGAAAGCGATCCACCGCCGCCTCGGTGCTGGCCTCCAGCGCGGCATAGTCGGCCAGTTCGTGCTCCCGCAGATACTGGAGCGCGGCGGCCATCTGCTTTAGATTGTAGACCTTGGCCCACCGCGCATAGGCCGGGCCCTTGCCCTGGGCCATGCGCTGTTGAATGTCAATCACCAGATCAACGCGCCGGGGCGGGGCCGGAGCGTCCTGGGGGAGCTCCGGGATGGGCCGCTCCCCGGCAATCACCGCCCGAATGTCCTCCGGGTCAAAGCCCGCGCCAAGGGTAGAAGCCCGGAGCCGGGTCGGTTTATCCTGGCCGGGAGCCAGGAACGAGATCACGCCGCCCCGCCCATGCTTGACGGCAAAGCCGGACTCCTCCATGAGCCGCAGGAACGCCGCAAAGTCGGCGGGCTTTTTCTCCAGGGCCGCGATGACAGCCAGCCGCACCCTCTGCTGGGCAGAGGGCGGCTTTTCCCCAATCCATTGACCGTAATGGAGAAAACGGCCCTTGCTGTGCAGTTTGGGATTTTGGATATAGGACAGCTCGTGCTCAATGCACACCCGGTCAGACAGCCGCCGCAGGGCAAAGGACGAGCCAATGAAATTATGGAATTTCCGTGAGCGGTCAAAGGCCGTGGAGTTGTAATAAATGTGATTGTGAATGTGGCCTTTGTCGGTATGTGTGCAGACGAAAAACTGGTATTTGCCTTTCGTCCAGCGCATCGCCGTTTCATAGCCGATTTTATTTGCCTCCTCCGCCGTCACCTCGCCGGGCGGGAACGCCTGCCGGATCTGGAAGAACAGGGCCCCGCGCTCCACGGGCCGGGCCGTTTCCGCCTGGTACTGGCTTTTTACCAGCAGGAACTCGGCGGCGGCTGTGGCCGGGTCGCAGAGATAAGAGGACACGGCCCCCAGCTTTTGGGGATTGAGCCCATAATCAAACCGCTCCTCCATCGTCTGGATTGCGCTTTTTCCAGCCGCTACCTTGTAGGGCCGGATGTAGGTTGTGGCCGTGAATACCCCTCCTCTCTGTATGCGGCTTTCGCCACCTTGGGACAAAGTGTCCCAAAGTCGTGAAAACCGGGGAGCGGTACAGCACCGCTCCCCGGAGGGTCAAAGCTCCACCACGGCGGAGAGCCTTTCCAGTAAATCAGACAGCGGCCCCCATAAGGCCGCATAGTCCCTTTGCAGGGCGGCGATCTCTTCCGGGTAGATGCCGCCGTAAGTGTTGGCCTGGATCGCCACCTGGTTTAGATTGTTTGAGCACCGCCGCTGGAGCGACACCAGCTCCCGGACGGGCGAGAGGTCAACGTGGAGCACATAGCCGTTAAGGGCCATTTTCCGCATATAGGCTCCCATGTTGCGGATGCCAGCCTCGGCCATGCGCTCCCGGATCAGCGCCTGCTCCTCCTCAGACACCATAACATGAAGATGGATAGGGCGGCGGCGTTTCTTTGTCACCGCTCCTCCCGTTCCCGGCTCCGATAGGGGCGGGGCGGCTCCTTGACCTTATCCACGGGCTTTTCCTCCACAGGGGGCAGGGGCGCGTCGAACACGCCGCAAAGACGCTTGACCTCCAGATGGGCAAATTCCTGGTCTTTCTGTTTTTCCATAGACACCTCCTCAAGCATAACAGCCTGGGACTTCGGGACACTTTGTCCCAAAGTCCCGTTTTTCCATGTTGACAGCATTTCGGCCATTCCGGGGCCGGGCATATAAAACTACGGCCCGCCCCAAAAGCGGCCCCAAAAAGCCTTGAAATCAATGGCTTTTCCGGGGGCTAATTGTCAACAGATCACCCCCGTTTCCGGCGCATATATTCCCGCTGTTGGCGGCGGTGGGCTTTTAAGGCGCAAGCCTCTGAACAATACGCCTGCCGCCTGTCCGGGGCCACGGCCCCGCCGCAGATGGGGCAGGGCTTGAAATCCGGCCTGGGGCCCACAGTAGTAAGGGCGGCCTCCAGAGCCGGATCAAGGGGCAGGACGGCCTCCCGGAAGTAGCGGCAATAGGCACCTGTCCAGCACTTTCCCAGCATATAGCACTCACAGTCCAGGGGCAGGCATCCACAGGCCCGGTCATAGTTGGCGCACCATTTCACCACCAGGGAGCGGATGGCCGCCTTTTCCTCCCGTGTCAGTTCGCGGGCCAAAGCGTCACCTCCCGCCGCCCGGCCTGGGAGAAAGTTTCTGATAACAGCAGACACAGCGCAGGCCCCGCCAGTAGGGACAGCCGGAGCAGGCGGAGCCTCTGGGCGGTTTGGCCGGGCCGGGAGCCTGGGGCCGGGGCTTTTGTTTCATCATCCGTTCAAAAGAGCTTGCTGTGAAATTCATTCCCCGTCCTCCGTATCCTCGTTTTCGTCCTCGTCCTCATCCCAGGGCGGGCCGTCCTCCTCGCCGTCATAGTCCTCCAGTTCCTCGCCGTAGTCATCCTCCGGCTCTGTTGCCGCCTGCTGTTTGGGGCGGTACACCTTGAAATAGAACGCGCCCCCGCCGCCCAACACCGCCACGGCCAGCACCAGCAGGAGCATCCCGGCGTTGCCTTTTTCTGTTTCCGGCTCCGGCTCGGCGTCGGGCTCGGCCACAGGCTCCGGTTCTGGTTCCGGCTTTTGCTCCACACCCGCGCACTCGGTCATATTGACGGCGCACACCGCGCAGTCGGTATTGACAGCCCCCGCCACGCATTTGTCCGAGCAGGAGCAGGAGGCCAGCTCTACGCCAGCGGCCTCGGCAGCGGCCAGCAGGTCGGCCTCGTCCACCGTATTCAGAAAATAGGTCTGGTACTGTTCGCCGTCCTCGTCCACGGGCTTGTCGTAGTCAATGACAATGTAAAAGGTGGCCCCGCCGCTGGTCTGGACGGCAATAAACTGCTTGTTGGTATGCTTGTCATAGAGCAGATCACGGGTCACAAGATTGCCGTCCTCAGAAAAGCCCTCGCCGGGCTCAATCACCGGCTCCTCCGTGACAGCGGGCTCCACAGGGTCAAGCCCCTCCCAGTCCTCGCCGCCCCCGGCGTAGGCCGTTGCGGGGGTAAAGCCGCATAAAAGAACAGCGGCGCAAAGCGCCGCCGTCAAGACTCGAAAGCGTTTCATATTCAGTTGTCCTCCTTTCCCTCGGTAACAGGCGCGGGCTCGGACTTCGGGACACTTTGTCCCAAAGTGCCATCGTCCCGGAGCTTCTGAAGCACCAGGGGGAGCTCCGCAAGGGGGATGCTCATGCCCCGCACGATGTCCACGATCTCGCTGTTTTCGGCCTCCAGTTTCTTCTGTTCCAATTCTTTCAGCCGGGCCTGCTGTTCGCTGATTTTGGCCTTGACCTTATCAATCTCGGCCTGGATTTTCATACTTTTTGCTGTTGCCATTCAAAACCTCCATTCAAGGCAAACGCCCGTAGGCGTAGAAATGAGACTGCCAGTAGCTGGTATTTAAGTTTGCATAGCTGATGGGGTAGAGTAGGAAAGCGCCGCCTTACCACATTTCTATGGCAGGTCTGCGCAGCCCCCTCTCAAAACCGTGCTTGCACCTCTCAATGCACACGGCTCGCCATCTTTGCTCCATTACAAAAATAACTCTTAGCATCCATGATGTATTTTCTGGTGGCAGTCGTAACATACCACCAATGTTTTGCGCCGTTTCGCTATCATCACTTGCTCCCAGGGTTCTTTGCCTTTCAGATTTTTAACCTTGTTCACATGATGAACCTCTAATTTTCCATCTGTTTTTCCGCAGAGTTCACACACTTTGGCCTTTAACCGGTCGTCAAACGTGGTTTTCCCTTTGGAAACAATCGTTACAATTACAGGTTCTATGTCCTCACACTTTTTACCGTCAATCTCATTAAACTTTGTGAGATGGCGGATTTTCTTCCCTGCTTTTGTCTCATAGGGAATCCCCCAACGTTTTTCTCCAATGCGATACTTGTCATATATCTTAGACAGCTTGCACCGGTGTTTGCCGGACAGTGTTTTCAGACAGCTATATTCCATGAGATAGCTAAAATAGTTTAAGCTCCGGTAGTTGCTGGCAAGGTAGTAGTAATTACATATCCCTCGTAATTCAGCGTCAAATACCGTTACAATTTCTAAATCTGTGTGGCGCAATAGAGACAGCCTTCCAATCGGTTCCATTTTCCCATTGTCTGCTCTTTGTTTGATAATGCCTTTTGAGAACAGAAACTTTTCGATTTTGTCATGGAAGGGTATCAATAATTCCACGGTATTGTTCATCGTGCGCTGTTTGCATTTCTTCCACGGTTTCACTTGCTGGTCACGGCGTACCCGCACATCATAGCCCAGGAATCTTGCAGGAGTGTTGCTATGGGTTATCAGCGTTTTTTCCTGACTTAACTCCATTTTCAGGGTATTCTGGATAAACTCCGCGAGCTTCGCTTTTATCCACTCACAATCCTGCTTATTTCCATTTACAGCAATCAAAAAATCATCAGCATAACGGACGTACTTAATCTTCTTGTCATCACATAACTTCGCCGGGGTCTTATACAACTCACCGGACAGCTTCTTGTATTCCGCAATTAGCAAGTCGCGTTCTGAACCGGATTCACGCCGGTCTATTTTCTTTTTAAGATTTACCCGTTGTCTTTCTATCGCCTGATATGCCGGGGTGGTTCTGTACGGGGTCTTGACATCAAATTCCTTTTTCAGTTCCTCAATGTAGTTGTCTAATTCATTCAGATAGATGTTCGCAAGTACGGGCGAAATAATTCCGCCCTGTGGACAACCGCTATAAGTACCGTAGTATTTCCAGTCCTCCATGTAACCTGATTTCAGGAATAACTGTATCAGTTTAAGGAATTTAGCGTCTTTGATTTTCTTCCCGATTACAGTAGTTAGCACCGTATGGTCGATGTTATCAAAACAGCCTTTAATATCGCCCTCCACAAACCAGCACGCTCCAACAAACTCATGCTTGATTTGTGCTAAAGCCGTATGACAGCTTCTTCCGGGGCGAAACCCGTGTGAGTAGCGTGAGAATACCGGCTCATATACCGCTTCTAAAATCATTCGCATGACTTCCTGAACCAACTTCTCAGTAAAAGTTGGCAGACCTAACGGGCGCATCTTTCCATTGGATTTTTGGATATAGGTGCGCCGTACTGGTTTTGGACGGTAGGTTTCCGTTCTCAACGCTTCAATAATTCGTTCCACATACGCCTCGCTGAATCCGTCCGCCGTATCTTCGTCCACGCCTTTTGTACCTGCGCCGTCATTAGCATACAGATGTTGATAGGCGATAAAGTAAATATCCGGGCGGAGCAGATAACGAAAAAGCCTTGTGAATATTTCATCATGGTGTTTCCTTGAGTTTTCTTGTAACTTGGTTAAAATCTCCATTGTTGGTTTCAATGAGGTTTTCCTCCCTAATCAATTTTTGATTTTAATTCGCGTAGACTGCTTCCCTTCGCCATGTGAGCGGCTTTCCCGCATCCGTTTTTACGGCTTTCCCTGTCGGTTCAGGGTTCTCAGACTACTATGGAAGCTCCGTTGCCATGCCAGATTTTCAGTGTCTTACACATAGCCCTTGCCGGCGCTCTGGTTTAGGCAATCTCCAGTTAACAGAAGTAGTAGGTAAGTGTGAATTGTCGGATATGCTTTCGTTCCGTTGACACCGGTTCTCCGGCGCGCCGTGCATTCCTTTGATAACCTACCGGAAGGCGACCCTTTCCGGCATTCTGATAACAGGTCAAAAGGCTCTCCTTTCTGACCTTGTTTGCACCATAGGTTTCAGGCAAATTTCCTATGCCCACACTGAATAGGGGCTGGGAACTCACAAGATTCAAACCCAGAATTATCCTCATATTCACTTATCCTGGCGGTTCAGTCGCACCCGATTGCCTTTAGGTGACTTACCGCTTTCCTGACGTGCTATGTTCCCGTGTCAGCTTTCGCCTTTCGGTTAGTCAGGTGGATTCCCGTGTTATCTTACGGGGTAGTACCTTCAATCTATCCCCCTTTCGTCTACTTCTACTTCCGTCCTATCTGGACGCACATCGCCACAATGGATCATCATTCCGTCCCCCACATAGATGCCCACATGGGAAACGCCCGGCGTGTCATAAGTGCCCTTGAAAAAGACCAGATCGCCGGGGCGCGGGGAGCTGGTGCGGGTACAGATGTTATAGAGCCCCTGGGCCCCCAGGCGGCCCACATTCCAGCCGGAGTGATTGATTACCCAGGACACAAAGCCAGAGCAGTCAAAGGACGTGGCCGGGGAGCTCCCGCCCCATACATAGGGATAGCCCAGGTATTTTTCCGCCTCGGAGAGCATAGCGGCGAATGTTTCATCGTCCAGATACTCCCCCGGCACCTCATATCCGGCGGGCGGGTTTGTCACATAGCAATCCACATAGGCGGAGCCGGGGAACAGGTCGGGGCGGTTTCCCAGGGTAGACATATAGAGGGAGTACCGGGCCAACTGCTCCTCGCCCATGAAATACACAGGCAGATGGGACAGATCAAAATTTTCCAGCGTCACATAACAGATATACCAGGAATAGGGCTCGTCGTCGCTGTCATACCGTGTCTCCACCACCACGCGCTCTGTAAGAATATACTGGCGGTCAAAGAGCATCCCCAGCGTACCCTGCACCTGGGCCGCCGTCCATTCCCCCTCATGGAGCACACAGAGAATGGAGATCAGCACATAGGGATCGTGTTCGATTTCATCCAGATCAAAATGGTACTCGTCATAATTGTGGGTGCTGGTGTAGGTATCAAGATAGTTTTGGAGCTCCGCCTCCAGATCGAGGTAGGCCGCCTCCGCCGCCAGGATTTCCCCGTCCGGGGACGGGTAGGTGGTAGCCCCCACAGCCCCGGCCCCGGCGTTGCCGAGCAAAACCAATGCGGACGAACAGGACTGCATAGACAGAATGAGCAGGACACAGGCCAGGGCCAGGAGCACACCCAGGGGATGCCGCTTCACAAAGCCCACCGCCTGGGCCGACAGCTTTTCGGTGGCGGCGGCAGTCTTTTCAGCGGCCACGGCCCCCTGGCGGGCGGCCTCCTTTGCCCGCTTTTGGTACTGCCTGCGGAGCCGCCGTTTCTGCCAGTAGCGGGACAGGGCATTTTTCGAGAGCTCCGGGTGTTCCTGGGCGGCGGTGTAAAATTGATAGTCCGCCGCAGCCTTGCCATACCGGGCCTCGGCCCGCCGGACGGCCCGCGCCGGGTGCTCCTGTATGCGCCGCCCCACGAAGCGGGAGCCCCGGCGAAACGCGGACTCGCCCAAAAGCTCGGAGTGATGGGCCCCCTCGGTGCCTACATTTTCCTGCTCCACCTCGTAAATCTTCCCATGCACAAAGCCGTGGACGGAGCCCCCCAGGGCCCCGCCCGCCCGTTTGACGGGGCCGGGTTTCTTCTGGGGTTTCTGCTTTGCCAGCTTGCCCTTTGCCGCCTCCAGCTTCTCCCCGCGCTTTTCCATACGGAGCTTGGACGCGGCGGCCTGTTCCTGCCTGCTCTTTTGCCGGAATTTGGACTTTGGGACACTTTGTCCCGAAGTGCTCCCGGCTTGTTCTTTCGTGCCAGCCCCGGCCTCCGGGCCCGGAGCCCCCTGGGGCGCGGCCTGCTCCGGGCGCACACGGGGCCCAGGGCCAGCCTTATCCCGCCGCGCCATCTTTCAAATCCTCCGGGCGGGTGGTCAGAAGATCGTAAATCTCCCCACGGGGGAAACGATCCATAAAGGGGATGGTCACATTCCCATAGAACAGCAGGCCCTCGCCGGAATTGCTGTGTGTGATATAGGAAAGCTGATGCTCGGAAATGCCGAGCTGTTTTGCCAGAATTGCCCGGTCACTCTGCGCCTGGGACAGCAGGATCATAAAATCCGTGTTGTCCAGAATATTCTGGATTTCCGGGCTGGCCAGCAGGTGCTTGACGTTCTGTGTCAACGCGCTGGGCACACAGCCCCGTTTGCGGAGCATCTGCCAGATGGAAACAAAATAGCTGGCGGTGAGCTGATCCCGGAGCAGAACATGGAACTCGTCAAAGTAGCACCAAGTCGAGATGCCGCTCTGATAGTTGGTATTGACCGAGGAATTGACAAACTCATTTGTGACGTGCATCGCAATTTTTCGGAGATTGTCTCCCATACCCTTGAGCACGATGCACACCACACGGCAGTCGGTTTTGACATTCGTGGGATGGTTGAACAGGTTAAGGGAGCCTGTACAGTAGAGCTCCAGGGCCGTCGCCACGCGCCGGGCCTCCGGCTCCGGCTGTTTCAAAAGTTCCTCGTACAAGTCCTGGAGCAAGGGCATCCTGCCATCCCCCACGCCCAGGGCCAGATCCCGGTAGACCAGCCGCACACAGCGGTCTATGACGGTTTTCTCAATCGGCTGTAAGCCCTCCTTGCCGCCCACTACCAGCTCGCACAGGGACAGCAGGAAATCCGCCTTCATGGAAAGGGGGCTGTCCTCGTCGTCGCCGCCCATTTGAATGTCCATAGGGTTGATGTGATTAGGGCTGTCCGGGGCAATTTCAATCACCTGGCCGCCCAGCCGCCGCACCAGCGGGGCATATTCGCCCATCGGGTCTACAATGATAATTCGATCCTGGGGAATGGTAAGAAAGACGTTGAGTAATTCCCGCTTTGCCGCAAAGCTCTTGCCGGAGCCAGTGGAGCCCAGGTAGAGCCCATTCGCGGATTTCAGCTTTTTCCTGTCCGCCATGATGACGTTGTGGGAAAGTGCGTTCATGCCGTAGTAGAGGGACGGCCCGGCCATGCGGAGCTCCCTGGTCATAAAGGGAATGAAGATCGCCGTGGAGCTGGTAGTCATGCCCCGCTGGATTTCCACCTCATTCCCGCCCAGGGCCAGGGAAGAAACAAAGCCCTGCTCCTGTTGCCAGTCCAGCCGCTTCAATGTGCAGTTGTATTTCTGCGCGATACCGCCCACCGTGAAAATATCATTTTCCAGCCGCTGGCGGGTGGGGGCCAGATTTACCACAGTAAAGGTCAAGAGGAACATCCGCTCGTTGCGGGACTGGAGATCGGCCAGAAGCTCCGCCGCGTCTTTGGAAAATGTGATAAGGTCGGGCGGCAGAATGTCCGGGTCATATCCGGCCCGGACAGCTTTGCGCTGTTCCTCCACTTTCATTTTTCCAATGTCAGAAATTTTCCCCTTGATGGTTTTAATCGCCTTTAGCTGATCCACGGTCTGGATATGGAGGGTCACGGTCATTTCCGCGTCAAGCTCCAAAATTTCCGCCAGGAGCTTGTCGGAGAGCTCCGACGCCAAAATCTGCAAGTAGGAGGCCGCGCCCCAATACTGGCCCATGCGGAACAGCCGGGGCTGGCGGAAGTCAAAGCTGTCGGGGGCAATAAAGTCCTTTGTGCCGAGCCCCGTCTTTGCAATATCCCCCCAGGAGAAGCGGAACGGCTCCCGGCTCCCAGGATGCATCTGGCCGTGAAGCAGGGCCAGACGCGCCCGCCCGTCCATAGGCTCGGAGGGCACGCCCAGCCGCTTAAAGTTGCTCATAACGTCCGCCTCCACGCGCTCCAGCCGGGGCCGCGCCTCGTCCAGACTTTCTGCCGGGATGCCAAAGGTAATATATTTTAAGCGTTCAATCCCATTGTTTGACCGGGCAATCTGATTTTTCAGCATAGAGGTAAACTCGGCCCGGACGCTGTTAAAGTCATCCTCGGCCTGGGGGATGTTCACCTTGTAGCGGCTCCGGGAGTGGGAACGGCGGTTAATGAAAGAAAGCTGGAACGGCAAACTGCTGTCAAAGTAGTTGAGGAACGAGCTCCAGCCGCTAAAGATAGCCGTCTGATCCTCGGTGCTTGCCACAGAATAATTGATGTCCTCATATTCCACGGTTTTTGTATAGAGCCCGCCGGGGAGCTGGCACACGCCGTCCGGGAGCATCCGCACATAGGGGATCGTCTGCTGGGCGGACAGGGCCGCCCGGTTTTTACCCTTTGCGGCGGGGCCGCGCCTGGGTGTTTGCTTTTTTGCTTGTTGCAATCGCATCCTCCTTTCCCACGGAGCCCCGCAGAGTAAACGGGGCGTATAAATTCTGCGTCTGATAGGGCCTCGCGCCGGGCCGCAGGAAACGGGCCCGGATGATATTTCTTACCACCTTTTCAAAGGGGAGCCCGTCACGCTCATACATCGCCAGCAGAAACGCCGGGAGCATAACGGCCAGCATAAGGAACATGGCCCCAGTGTTGCCGATAGAGCTGCGGGCCAGCAGATAGGACGGGATGCCCACCGCCGCCGCGCCGCCAAAGCAGACAAGCTGGCGTTTGGTAAGATTAAAGGCCATTTTCGTTTTGATTTTGGATAAGTCGTTGGGTACATTTACATAGGGCATGAAAGACCTCCTTTCGGGCCGCCCACCTTGGGACAAAGTGTCCCGAAGTCCGGGACGGTGCTCTCCACCTCGTTCCCCCACACGTCCCAGCCGGGCGGGGTCTGTCTTGCAAAGAGCTCCACGCGGGGCAGGTCGCCCAAGAGAGAAACAATCTTGTCACGGGCCTCGTCCGGCTTTTTGCTGTGGGCTTCAACGGGGGAAATAATAAACTGATGGATATTCGCGGCCTGCCGTTTGGGATGGCCCCTGGTCGCCAGCAGGCAGATTTCCGCGTTGCCCCGCGTCCAGAAGCCCAGGCCGTAAAACCAACTGTCTGCCTTTTTGTTTTTCTTCAGCCAGACAAAAGCCACGGTTTTATAAGTGAAGCCCCACGCCTTAATGAGCCGCAGGGCCTCCGGCAACTGTGGGAACGTGGCCCACAAAAAAAGTGCGCTGTCCGGGGCCGCCAGATCAGCCACCGGGAGCGCACATAGCTCCTCGATCCCCATTGTGGGGTAGTGATTTTCCGCCGCCCCCTGTACGTTCTTTGCAGAATACCGCCAGGGCGGATCGGCGTAGATGATAGAATAGTTTCCGATAGTCAGACTCCTTTCTCCCCGGCCTCCACCGCCGCCTGCGCCAGCCGGATGCGCTCCGTGGCCGGGGCGTAAAAGGCCGGGGCGGTTTCAAAGCAGATAAAGCGGCGGCCCGTGTTGACGGCGGCCACGGCAGTTGTGCCGGAGCCCGCGCAGATGTCCGCCACCACCTCGCCGGGGCGGGTGTAGGTCTTGATGAAATACTCGCACAGCTCCACGGGCTTTTGCGTGGGGTGGACGGTGCGCTGTACCGATGGGAATGTCAGCAGGTTTCCGGGAAAGCGCAGGCCGTCCTCGGAGCCGCCGCCGGAATGGACAAATTTTCCATAGTTGGGGCTGTTGCCGCCCCGGTCAGCGGTTTTCTTATAGGGCTTGCCCTGCTCGAACTGCGGATCGTAGTAGGGTAGTTTCTGATAGAATACCAGAATCGTCTCCGTCCGCTTGAGCGGAGCGCGGCGGGCATTGAGAAAGCCTGTGCATCTGCTTTTATACCATATCCACTCATAACGGAGCATGGACAGGTTGGAGGCCCCCAGCACCTTATCATAGGGGCATTGAGCAAAGAACAGCACCGCGCCCTCCGGCTTGACCGCCCAGCGCACCGCCTCCCAAAGCTCCGGGAGCGGCAGGGGCACATCCCAAAAGTTGCGGGTCGTGCCATAGGGCGGATCGGTCAAGAGCATATCTACCGAGTGCCGGGGCAGGGAGCGCAGGCCCTCGATGCCGTCCATAAGGAACAGCCCCTCCGGGGGAGCCGGGGACTTCGGGACATTTTGTCCCAAGGTTGATTGTTCTGCCATACGCGCCTCCCCTCTAATGCGCGCCGAAAATGCGCTGGGAGATACTGCCCGTTTTGAACAGCATATAGCAAAGCAATACCGTATAGCCAACGGTGCCCCATATCGCCCCGATGGGATCTCCGCTTGTGGCGATCCCCTGGACAAGCACCGCGTAAATTGCCACGCACACCAGAATGAGCATCCCCTGGAACCCCACGGCGAACAACGAGCGCAGATAATTCTGGCCCGTGTGTCCCAATTCCCGGTTGGCAAGGGTAGCCACAGGGATGGGGGATAGGCTGGTGAGCAGATATATTTCAATCATGCGGCCATAGACCAGCACGAAAATAATGATATTCAGCGCCCACATGGTAACGCCGATAATGGAGGACTGGAGCCACAGGCCCAACAGCGGCCCTAAATCCATACCCTCCAGCGTCGTTTCAAGCTGGGTCAGCATATCCGGCGTGATGTCCGTGGAGCCCTGGATCAGCCCCGCCGATTGTGCAATCACGCTCTGGGACACGTCAAACACGGCCATTACGATATTGAATGTGTTTGACAGAATAAGGATGGCACAGGACGTTTTGAACATCCATTTGTAGATATTCGCCACGTCAAACTCGTGCATATTGTTTTTTTCCAAAAGCATCTGGATCAGTTCATAGGTCGCAACAAAGGTCAGCACCATTCCGGCAATCGGCAAAATTACCGTTTCGGAAAGCTGGCGGATCAGGGAGAACACCCCGGCGTGCCATGCCGCCGGGGTTGTTCCCACTTGTACCGCAATCTCTCCGACTTGGGCGTTTACGTTATCAAAGAGCCCCGAAAGGTTCCCCATGATCCCGCTGATTAAAAGCTCCTTGAGCCAATCCGTGAGCCAGTCGGTGAGAAAATCCATAGGCCGCTACCTTAAAACAGGCCAGAGAGCAGGGGGATCAGCGTTGTACCCAGCAGGATGATACCGCCGCCAGCCATGAGCTGTTTCATGCCCTGGCTTTTGGAGCCCGGATTGTCCGAGCCATAGCCCTCCAACAGATTGACCACGCCCCACACGCCCAGGCCAGCGCCGAGGGCAACAACAAGGGTCTGTAAAGTGTCGATAGCAGATGCGAAAAACTGCATAGAGCCTCCTTTTCTCCGGGGAGATGCCCCGGCCATGAAAAAAGCCGCCATTCCTGGCGGCAGGTTGCCACTTCGGGACACTTTGTCTCGAAGCGATATTTATACAAAAGCGTCCGGATCGTCCACATCGTCATAGTTGAGGATGTCCTCGTCCTCGTCTGTGAGCGAAGTTTCCGACACGTCCACCTCGTACACCTCACAAGCCTCGTTCAGCCCAGGCCGCCTGCGGCGGTTTATGAGCTTATCGAGGTCAAAGGCGTTTTTCTTTTTATCGGCTTCCGCCGTTTGCTTATAGTTGGGATGCTGCTTCAAATCGTATTTGGGCGAAAAAAACGGGGGCAGCCCCCGCAACTGCAAAATGCACTTGTCGCCCGGCATGGTCGCCAGTTCGCTGGGGGTCATAAGCTCCCGGCCCAGCCGCTGGGTATTCTGGTTGTAGCTTTCCGACTGGCCGCGGGAGCGGCCCTCGGTCTGCATGGAGATTGTGGCCTTTCCCAGCCAGTTCTCGGAAATTTCCTTGATTGTGCTGGCCTCCCGGCCACCCAGGAAGATCACGCTGTCCATATTTCCGAGAATGGTTTCCGCGTGCTTATCATAGATGGCCTTGCATTGTGCCAACTGCTGATAGAACAGGCACAGGCTCACCTCGCGGGATCGGATCACCGCCACCAGCTTTTCCAGGTTTGGCACCTGGCCCGTGTTGGCCGCCTCGTCCCACAGTACCCGCACATGATGGGGCAAGCGGCCCCCGTGTACGTTGTCCGCCCTCTCGCAAAGAAGATTAAACATCTGCGAAAAGGCCAGGGCCACAATAAAGTTATAGGTGGGCGTGGTATCGGAAATAGTAAAGAAAACCGCCGTTTTCCGATCCCCGATGCGGTCAAGCTCCAGCTCGTCATAACTCATAATTTCCCGGAGCTGGGGGATGTCAAACGGAGCCAGACGAGCTCCGCAGGAAATCAAAATGCTTTTTGCGGTTTTGCCGCTGGCCAGCTTGTATTTTTTGTATTGCTTGACAGCAAAGCAATTCGGCTTGCGTTTTTCCAGGCCCTTAAACATATAGTCCACGGTGTTTAGGAAGTTTTCATCATCCTCCTTGACCTCCATGCCGGAAATCATATCCACCAGCGTATTCATGTTCCGATCCTCGGCGGGGCCCTCGAAAATGATATAGGACAGCAGGGCGCAATACAAAAGCGTTTCCGATTTTGTCCAGAACGGATCGCCCTCCTTGCCGTCCCCCTTTGTGTTGGCTATGAGCGTATCCACAAATTTGAGAATGTCCGCCTCGTTTTTGAGATAGGCCAGCGGGTTATAGTGCATGGATTTAGAAAAATCAATGCTGTTAAAAATCTTGATCTTATACCCCCGCCGCTGTAAAAAGCGGCCTACCTGGGAGAGCACCCCGCCCTTGGGATCAACCACCACGAAAGAGGAATGAGCCTGGAGAAGCTGGGGCGTGAGCCAAAACCGGGTTTTGCCGGAGCCGGACGAGCCGATGACACAGCAATTCAAGTTCCGGGCGTTGGCCGGATTTTTCGGGCGCGTGTTCATGGTAAGAAATTCCGTCCCGGTGAGAATGACATTATTCTCAAACTTGGGATCGACAAAGGGCTGGATGTCCTTTGCCGTCCCCCAGCGGGCCGATCCATACTCCTCATCCCGGCGGTATTTTTTGGCGTTTTTGCTTTTCATGTAGATCAGCAGGCGGAACGCCGCCGCGCCCACAATGCCAACGAGCCAGTCAAAGGGGGCAAGCCCCGGCGCAAAGTCGGCAAAGGCCGGGCCAATGGTCTGGCCCAGCCCCATGAGCTTATGAGCAACATCCGCACCCGCCGCCAGCCGGTAGGCCGTCCCCAGTTTCAGACAGGCCCACAGGATAAACAGATAGGGGATGTTAGGTATCAAATACTTTTTGAGCTTATCTGTCCTCACGGGCCGCCTCCTTTACTCGTTCTTTCTTCCGGGGCTTTTCCTTTGCAAGCTGATCCTCAGCCCGTTTGAGCTGTTCCCGGATGGGGACACGGCTGGACTTGGAACGCTTCAACAGGCGTTTGGAGTATTCAGAAAAGCAAGCTGTCACCGCGTCCGCCTGGCCGCTTTTGAAAAACAGCAGGTATTTGTCCGGCCCGGTTTTATAAAAGGCATAGTCCACATTGAAGCGGCGGGCCACCCGGTCAAACTGCCGGGGAGCTTCAATTTCAATGCTGTTTGTGGCGGCTCCGTGGGCCATAAGCTGGCGCACAGTTTGCCTGCCGTGGGGCGTCTGGTGCTCCCGGCGGGTCTTTGCAATTTTGCGGCCCGCCGCCTGGAGCGCCTGGGCCAGCACCCGCGCCGTCAGCTTGCTGGCCTTTATGGATAGTGCTATGGTACGTCTGGAAACATCCTCGTCAATCAGCTATATCCCTCCTTTCCCCGGCGCACCTTGGGACAAAGTGTCTCCAAGTGCCGCCGTTCTTTGGGCCCGGCGCGTTAGTGGCGGCCCTGGCCCTTGACCGTCAAAATGCCGTCCAGGGTGGTCGCTGTGATCCCCAGCCGCTGGGCCACCGCAATATCATTTTTCATCGCCTCGGTGATAGAGTGGCCGCACACCACCAGCACACGGGAACGCCGGAGCAGGTCGCGGGCCATGTCGATGCCGTTCTTGTGCTCCTCCGGCACCGCGTCATTGAGAAACAGGGGCAGATACAGCGCGGGGCAGACAGGCGAAAAGCCCGCCTCGTACACGATGCGGCAGTACCGCGCCGCCCGTTCCATATTGTCATCGTCATCGCCGCACCATGCGGCGGTAATATAAGCAAGGGGTCGTTTCATCGTCAAAACCTCCGTAACTGAATTGTTGGGCCGGGTCAACCCTATCCCCCCGCCCTTTCCCTATCCAGGGAAAGGGCGCGGCTCTGGAGGATATACCCCCGCCGCATGGCCGGAGATAGCACAGCCGGGGCAGGCCGTCAAGGGCAAGCCGCCGCAAGCGGCGGGGCGTTCCGCCCCCTTGACAGCCCACCCCGCCTGCGCTTTTTTATCCCCGGCGACGGGGGATATATCACCGCAGAGCCCTGCTTTACCGGGGCCCGGCACCTTGGGACAAAGTGTCTCGAAGCAAAGCCCCGTTACTTTTCCAGAGTGTTCTTTTTCTCCGGCTTTGCCAGTTCGGGCGGCTGTTTCTCTTTCCAGTCGTCCAGCAGGGCCATAATCTGTTCTTTCATCTTGGCGGGAGTGACCTCCTTGCCAAAATACTTCGCCAGTTCAGATGTTGAAATAATCACGCCGCGATCCTCCTTCTTTTCTTCACTCAAAATCCCGTCAATCACATCGCCGTTGAGCTTGCCCTCCTTGTCGAGCTCCCGGAGCCGCTTTGCCTGGTTGACCGAGGGGGAGGACTGCTCCCCCTCAATGGAGACAGCGATCAGCCGCTGGTTTTCCGGGCGGATATAGGACAGCTCCACCGCAGGCATAAAGCCCAGCTTTTTGGCGTCTGTCATATCCAGGAGCTCCGGGACAAGAGAATTAAGCCGGATATAGCGCATGACTTTTTTATAGTTCATATCGTGATCCGCGCCTACAATCTCAACAGAGCGTTTCCCCAGGGCCTGCTCCTCCTGGCTGTTGCCGGGGCGGGCCCCCTGGTGCTTGATAGCCTCCACCTCTAAATCCAGCAGGCGGGCCAGCTCGCTGGGGAGGGGCTCCCCGCGCTGTTTGTTGCTGTTCCGCATTTCCCGGACGGCTTCAAAGTCCGTCATGTTGCGGACAATACAGGGCATTTCATCCAGCCCGGCCCGTTCACTGCCATGATGACGGCGGTGGCCCGCGATGATCTCATAGCCCTGGCCGTCCTTTTCCGGGCGGACGGTGGCGGGGGTCATAACACCATGCTCCTTGATCGTCCCCACCAGGTCATCCATCGCCTTATCGTCCTGCACCTTGTAGGGATGCTCCCGGAACGTGTGGAACGCATGGAGCTCGGACAATTTCAAATAGACAACCTTGCCCTCCTCAACCGGGCGGGGCGGCTCGGCTGGTGTAGGCGGCAGGTTGATCTCCGGGACAGGGGCCGCCGCAGCTTTGACGGGCCCGGCCTTGCCCTTTGGCGGAGACTTGGGCGGGCCCATCCCGCCGGAGCCCTTTTCCGGGGTTTTCTTTTTACTTTGGGACACTTTGTCTCGCGTGGACGGCTGGGCCTCGGCGCGGGCCGCCTTGTCCCCCTTGGGTGGGCGGCCTGCGCGGGGCTTGGCCGTCTTTTCCGCTTTTGGAGACTTCGGCTCCGCCTGTTCCTTTGGCGGACGGCCCCGGCGCTTTTCCGGCTTTTCCGCTTCAATGGCGGGAGCAGCGGGGGCCTTGCCGCCCTTATCATCATCACCCCGCACATCCGACAGGTTGATGACCTTACCAGACGGAGCAGGGCCGCCCTCGCCCATACCGGGGAGCGTCACCTGTTCGGCCTGTTCCGGCGCGGGCGGTGCGCCGGGCCCCTCCGGGGCCGGGGACTCCGGGAGCTTTTCTCCCTCCGGGCCCTTGTTCAATGTTTCATCTGCCATTTGCTAACCTCCTTTTTTGTGGCATGAAAAAAGGCCAGACCATACGGCCCGGCCAGCGAAAAATATTCCCCCTTTCCATTTTTAATTTTTGATTGATACCACTCCTTTCCCTGTCGAGCCATGAAAAAAACGCCGCTTTTGTTGATACAAAAAGTGGCGTTTTAGTGTAGGTTGGCTCGGTTTTTGTTGTGATTTATTATTATACCTTTGTCAAAGACGGTAACTACAAACGTGATAATATGGAAACGAAATAACCGGCAAATCTTCATAATCTGTCGTTTTAGGTGTCTTAAAATTATACACTCCCAAATAATTTGCCAATCGGTTATCCACAATCGTCTTCCCTGTTTCTTTCCAATAATCTATATCTAATATTGTTACAGAATCATTTTTAGCATCCATAATAGAACCAGGACCATATGTTGTGATTAACTGATTTGGTCGTATTTCACCCAATTTATTAAAGTTCATATCAAATTTCCTCCTCATTGAAATAATATATAGTAGAGGCTTGCTCAACTTCACGCATTGAGTTCAATGTTGGCTTTTCTTTTGGTGTACAATATGAACCATAGTAATTTAACAATCGATTACTTTGTTCCAGTCCCCGTTCATTTGTGTAATATTTTAATGTTTTTCCCTCATTGCTTAAGTTTTTCCACTCATCTATAAAAGAATTTATTTCAAACTCCACATCATGGTATGCCTTATGAGCCACAATTTTTACTCTTTCCAAAATATCTTGCCTCACTTCTTCTATTATAGACTCCGAAACATTCACAATTTCTCCCGCCATAGCATTCTGAGCCAACTCCTCATAACGTAATCTAAGCAGAGAAACTACAATCGCATGTAGCACCCTATCACGTGCTCTTGCCGAAAACGGAGTTGCCGTTGTTCCTTCCACGTAACGATACATTTGAGAATGAAAACCTACAAAGTTTTCATAATGTGATAAATCACGAGGTCTATATGGATTATAAATTGTAAAGACTATACCAGGATAGCTTCTTCCAACACGACTGGTCGCCTGAATATATTCAGAATTTTGTTTGGGTTGACCAACAACAGTCATCAATCCCAGTCGGTCCACATCCATACCAACAGCAATCATGTTTGTTGCAATAACAACATCATACGCCTCTTGTTTAGCAGCTTTTTTATCATAGCCTATAGTCAGATACTCTAATACTTTTGCAATTTCATAAGAAGGAATACGTGAAGTAATTTCTCTTTTCCTGTTTATGAATCTTTTCAAGGCATGACCATATTTCTTCTGGAGCCGTTCAATACGACTGGGAATATCATCATCAAGCAGACGAACAGCACCTCCAAGTTCTCGGATGCTATTAAAATAACCGATGAGAGTATAATAGGGGTCAATGTAATCTTCGTATCTTTCGTCTTTTGACAAAGCAAATGCGGCTTGTAAAATAGCGGAATATACACGTAACAACGTTGTTTTCACTGACTGTCCATTACCACATATCCCAACATACTGTCTAAACGGCTTTTGATCTAATGGTATCTCTTTAACAAAATATGAGTCTCCAATATCAAACCCACTTGGAGGGAACTGTGTATAATTTACTCTTCCATATAAACATCTAATCTGCTCACCTGCATTTTTTATGGTTGCAGTTGAAACAATATATTTAGGTCGTATTTTCTTGTTTAGCCTTTTAACTGAACACATTTCTTCCACAACATCTTCATAGCCACCATATATAGTTCCTAATGGACCGGTTATTAAATGTAATTCGTCTTGTATAATCAATTCAGGGGGATAGAAGGGCTTCGCTTGAACAACATCTGCCCGTTTCATACCTCCACTTGCATTATGCCTTCCAACATGCTTCTCACCTCTTGCAATATGACCACACCTTGGACAATATCTGTCTCGGTTACCAAATAACAGGCCCGATTTCTCATCCCAAGGTAATCTGGCAAACTTATCTACCGTGGAAATAACTACTGTCGGACACTTTCTATAAATTTCTTCATCAACCAAATATATAGGCAGAGTTCTTTTCTTAGATTTATGATAATGGCAAACCGGATTTGAACAGCTAATCTTTACTGATTGTGTTTTTGCTTCAATGTCATAATCAGATTCATCTATTGGCTGCCCACAATATGGACATACTATCACTTGCTTTGTTACCTTGCGAATAAAATCTTTCTTTTTGTCAGGATCATCATAGTCTCCAAATTTATTTGGTGTAACACCACCACCTACCCAAAACCCAATGGAAATTCTACTCTTGCCAAACATAACCGGATTTTTTTCACGTATTACTTCTGAAGCCACTATCAACTTCATTAGCCGATCTCGCTGTTGAGTCGTCAACAGTCGCAAGGTATAGCGTAAAAATACAGTAACACCACCATCTTTTTCAAACTCATGTTCCGAAGAAGCTGACAACCTCCTATATGCAATAACAAAAGCTATCAACCCCAAATAAGCTTCTGTCTTTCCCCCACCAGTTGGAAAATATAATAAGTCTACATTTTCACGCTCTTTTGATTCACCATTCACGCAGCCTTCCAAATTCAACAATACAAATGCTATCTGAAAAGGTCTCCATTCACTATGATCAACACTCATAAAATCATTTAAGTCACATGACACATCATCGCCATTTGTTTTAGCATACATAGTGATACTTCTTTGCATAAACATAGCTTCATTCAAGAAACAGAAAGCCTGAAAAATCATTTGATTGCTTTCCAGTAAATCAATACCATTCCGTATTCTACTATATGCAGTTCTACATTCATCAATTATTTTCAAACCATTTACTTTAAAATTTTCTTGTTTCATCAATGGATTTTTTACCAGGCCATCAATCCAATTTCCATATAGGCGACATAAATTTCTCAGTCGTTTTATAGTTTCCGATTTGTTCTTTTCATCTGCCATAAATTTCATTGAAAATGTGTTTTTTTCAAAACCGTCAACAGATGGACTAACGGAATTAATTTCATAGTCGGGTATAAACATGGTTTTGACGTACTTGGCATTGTCACTCCCCTCATCGACACCCCAACTCGCCGCACAGCCTCTTCCCCTGGCATAGACAGCACGATTTTCATAATAAAATTCATCTTTAAGTTCATTTTTACGACAAAGATGCTCTGGTAAAAAAATTGGTTCCAAATTCTCATCTGATATCATCAGTTCTACCTGAAACAAAACCTGCTCATATTCCGTGTCACGATTACCTTTTTCCCTCTTATTATAAAGATAAATCGAAACCATCTTACAGTCTTCTTCAAGTTTCATTTGTATGACATGAAGCACTAACTTATCATCAATCTCCAACGGAACCCTGGCAAACCGTGAAAAACTATTGAGATCAATATTAACTATATCGCCTTGCTGCTCTCTTATAAAAACGGTTTTAGATACTTCTTTCTCAACGCCTTTAACTTTTTCCTTTACTTTTCTTTTATCTTTTGTATAACTCCCCCAATTAACACTAACTACCAATTTATGTACATCTGTATTTACATAACATGAAATTCCAAGTGAAGCCTGCTTCTTAAACCCACCCTTTGGTTTGTCATCAGGTTCATCCTCTTCAATCCCTTTGCCGGTCTCATTTTCAGAATGAAACTCATCCGAAGCGAAATTCTGTTCATCAAACTCTTCATCTTCTGATAAAGACGTATCTGCTGGATACAACATTCCTGTTATATAGCTGCTGATTGGCGATTCATCCAACATCTCTGTATCCTGTTGAGGTCCCAATAAATCCATGCGAACTGCCTCGAGTATTCTACCTCTTACTTCTGCATATTTAAAAGCCTCTGAATTACTCATTCTATTTTCCTCCTTGGTGCTAATAAAACATTTTCTCTTAGACTATAACTCAAAAACAACTAAGGCTACAGAATAATTCTGTAGCCAATTAATAAATCACATATACATTCTATCAGGAAGTTCTTCATCATATGTCTACCATGCCTTTCGCAAAGCTCGTGCAACCTTCTCTGCCAAACACACCGGAACTGCATTTCCAATTTGTTTAAATGCTGGTGTCCTGGACGGCTTTCCAGACATTGATTCAAAAAAGTAATCATCCGGAAATGTTTGCAGCCGGGCCAGTTCTCTGGGAGTCAAGGATCTGTTCTGTTGTATATCCGGATGAATAAAATAATGACCATCCTTTGCAACATGCGCCACTACGGTTTGAGAACACTCAACATTTGAAGCAACTACTTTAAATCTATCTAAAAAAGAATCCATGTTTTGTTGTGTCCGTAAATGCTCTGGCAAATCCAAATAACTCAACCGTTGTTGCTCTGTATCCCATAATGTTACTGCAATTCTGTATATTTCTCTATCCTGCTCTGTATTAGGTCTTGCAGAGTGGAAAGTTACCCTTTGACAATTTTCTTGCTTTATGCCAGATTCATATAAATAAGTACCCTGATAATCCAACGTCTCAACTGGCCTAATCTGCCCTTCACCCGCTTGTAAATGTGGCAAATCACTAAAAATCTCTTCAACCTTATATCGCCGCTCTTCTTGTGGAATGTCTGGATAAAATTCCCTATCTGTACCATACTTTCCAATCAAAATGATTCTTTTTCGATTCTGTAGCACTCCATAATCTGCTGCATTCAATTGCCTGAATTCTGTTTTATATCCACACTCCTTAAATAGATTTCTCATTTTGTCAAAATGTAAAAGTTCGTCAGTATCTTTTGCTGAAAGTAATCCTAAGACATTTTCAAAAACAAAATATTTAGGTTTATATTTTTTCAGGAATTCCCCATATAATATATACAGGTAGTTACGTTTATCTCCCAGCATACTATTTTCATCCCGTGCTCTCCCAATTAATGAGTATGCCTGACAAGGTGGACCACCTACAATCAAGTCAATTTTTTTGCCGTTGAGATTTTCATCTACTTTCTTAAATATCTCCTCTATATTTTCCCAAGATATTTCATAATTAAGAACTGTAGAAAGAACCCTATCCGGAATTTCTGCATAAAATTCGGCCCGGCTCAAATCGCCATTCAGATAATCATTATATACCTGCTCTCTTCCCTGCTCCTGAAGCCACTTATATGCTAACCTTGTTTTTAATGTATAACAAGCAGCCGTATCCATTTCAACATGAGATACTGGCATAAACCCCGCTCTTATAAATCCTTCTGACAAACCTCCTGCACCTGCAAAAAGGTCTAAATATCTCAGATTCGCCATTACTCAACTCCAATCGGAAACAACAATTCATTTCCTGTTATTTCTGTATATAGTTTATCTAATCGTTCAGCTTTGAATTGCTTCTTCAACTCACATTCCCACACGACTATGACTTTCCAACCCAATCGTTCCAATTCACATATATTGTCGAAATCACGTTTTTTATTGCCTGACAATTTGGTCTCCCAGAATTCTTTATTATTTTGAGGCCATTTAAAATACTTGCATCCTTCGTGCACATGCCAGAAACACCCATTCACAAAAACCACTGTCCTATATCGTGTGAGAACAATATCAGGACATCCTGGTAATTTTTTTACATTCTTCCGGTAGCGCAGACCTCGGCGAAACAAGTCTTTTCTTACAAGTTCTTCCGGTTTAGTATTTTTGTTTTTTATTTGAGACATATTATAGCTTCTGGTTTCTTTTGTATGCACATCCATTATAATCACTTACTCTTTCAAATATTGCTGCTGGCCGGATGTTGTCTTCTCAACAGCCAAAATCCCTACCTTAGATGTATGGACATGATTCAGAAATAGCGTACCTAATAATAATCTGTCACTTCTGGATATTCGATTCCATTCATATCCCTTAAACAAATCCTTCAATAAAAACTTTTCTCCAGAATTGACCTTACTGGTTTCATTAACCGCAAGATTCAATAGACTTTCGACTTCATACATCTCAATTCCTCCAAACATCTTTGAAAACAATGATATTAATATCATTATACTAACTATTATCAGAAATGCAATAGATAAAATGGTATTTTACATCTCTTTATTTGACCTTACTCAATCATAGTTTGTAATACCAGTGATTTTGCTTCCTACAATAACAATAGCTTCATTTCAAAGAAGCTGTAACACAGACTCACTTCGTTCTGCACATCTCCTTACCAATCATTATATAAATTATGAAACATACTGCTGTGAAAACAAATATTGCTTTAAAAATTTTTCTTTACTTTCAATCATAGAATATTTAAAATTCCCTTTATCGTCCCTTCGTCTTCCATTAAATTAATGCCAAAACACTTCTTCCCCGCATCCTTCAACGAAGCTCCAATATGGTAAGCAAAATAATCATCTATGATAAGAAAGCGATCATGAAAAACTCCAGTATATTTAACTTCTAGTTTTGGATACTGTCTATTAAAATTCCTTACATCCGCCGCCGTCAGTTTAGTCTGCTTTACAGTATAAATACAGACATTGACATTTCTTTTCTTCTTCGCTAAAATATTAAGAGTATCGACATCTACATAATTATCAATTAAAATAATAGACTTCTCAGCTTTGCCTACAAGTTCTACCAGCAAACTAAAAGCATCATAAATCTGGCCATCAAAGAAAATTTTCTGTTTCACCTCATTATTTTCTGCTATGTAGTCAAAAACCTTTTCAAAACGTTCATCCGTTTTCTTTTCATATTCCTGCTGCCTCCAATTCAATTCACTGATTTTCTCAAACAGTGCCGTGTTGTTCACCAAAAAACTTCTCATTTCAACAAACGCTGTCATAATCTGGATACTCACCTGTATAGCAATATCACTGTTCAACACCGCTGACAGCATCGCAATCCCTTGTTCCGTAAAAACATAGGGAAGATATCTCCTGCCGCCTCTTCCGTTTGAGGTAACAATTTGTGACCTCAAATCTGCATACTCTCCATCTGTGAGCTGAAACCTAAATGCATCTGGAAAACGTGCTACGTTCCTTTTCACCGCCTGATTGAATACCTTCGTCTCTACTTGGTAAAGTGCCGCCAGATCACTGTCCATCATAACCTGCTGTCCGCGTACCACAAAAATCAGGTTTCGTATCGTATTATCCGAAGTCATTATCTCCTGCAACCGTTTCTCCTTAAGTTCTGTTGCCTCCTGCCTTTCTTCTGTCATATTGCATCTCCTTCTAACTATCCTAAGTCCAGTATCTATTCCATCTTTCAGCTATAAATTGGGATTTTAAATCCTTACCAAAACACCGACAGAATATCTTACCGATTTGTTTTATTCCATATTCTGTTAAAACAGTCTATGTTCGTATTAAATACCAGACTTCCCCTTGTTCTTAAACCATGCTTCCAAAGCCTCTTCCACAATCCCAGCCACATCCACCGGTTTTCTATCTGTAAAATATCTCTCATATACATCCTTAGAAAGTTTTATAGTCTTGCCTGTGTCTGGCTTCTTATTCCCAACCTTCTCTAATACCCGTTTTTCCGTCACATCTCCTGCCATATCTTTTATATGCCTGGCAGTATTGGCATCCAACTTTATCTTTCCCGGCTCTGCAAGGTCTGCCACTATTTTCTGCTCCTTTGGAGACAGATAAGATAAATCCACAGCCGCCGCCAAGGAAAGTTTCCCTTCATCCAGTTGCTTCTTCAACGGCTGTTCCAACTGGTTTACCCGGATATATCTGGCAATATTCCTCCCGGTCATCCCATACTCTTCCCCCACAGCATCCCGGCTTTTCAACCTGTGGACATCATGTCCACAAGTCCCAGGCTTCTCCGTGCCATTCAGCTTTTCAATCTCCTGCAGGATATCATTCCGCCTGCCCTGGCTGCTCACTTTTTCATACCGTTCCGCCAGTACCGCCGCCTTCTCTGATGGGAGCAGTTCTGCAAATCCCCGCTGGATTACATTTGTCTCAATCACATAAACATAGGCATCCGTTTCCGTCAAATCCATCTTTACAATAGCCGGCACTTCCGTCAGTCCCGCCAGCCTCCCCGCATTCTGCCGGTTATGTCCGGCCAGCATCTCATAGCCATTTGTATCCTGCCATACAATCACCGGATTCAGAATACCATGCTCACGGATGCTCTCCACCATATCATCCAGCCTCTCCCCCTCATACAGCCGGAAGGGATGGTTCCGGAATGGACGGATGCTGTCAATGGGCAGCATCTGTATTCCATTCTCCGCGGCAGATACATCCTCTGCACCGCATAATACGTCCACAGCATCATTAAATATCTTCCTCTTTGGGGTATTAGCCTTCATACGCAACCAGCTCCTTTGCAAATTGCCAATAAGCAATACTGGCACTTGACTTAAGGCTGTACTGCCCAACCGGCATACTGTAATAAATGCTCTCTCCAACCTTAACTGTATTGGGAATCCTGGTGTTAAATACCCGGATCTGCTCCTGGAAGCTGTCTTCCACCTCTTCTGCCAATAACTTGCACAGCTTAGTCCTGGAATCGCACATGGTCAGCAGGATGCCCGCAATCCCCAGTTTCGGGTTAATCCTCCTCCGAATCTTCATCACAGTCTTAAGGAAATCCTGCATCCCCAGCATTGCAAGGAGCTGTGGGTTTACCGTAATAATGACCTCGTCAGCCGCCGCCAAAGCATTGATGGTGAGAGTCCCCAATGACGGGCAGGTATCAATTAAAATGTAATCGTACTTCTCACGCAAAGGCTCCAATATTTCAGACAGTATCTTCTCTGTCCCCATTTCCAGCCTTAACTTTGCATCCACCACTGACAGGTAAATGGAAGAAGGAATAAAATCTATCTCCTCTTTTGTCCTTATGTGCCTCTTCTGAGCAGGCAGCTTTGTGTCTTCAATTTCCGCCATCATTAAATGCCCGATGGTATGCTCCAGTTCCCCGGTATTCTCAATCCCGAAACAAGCAGTCAGATTCGCCTGGCTGTCAAAATCCACTGCCAGCACCTTCTTCCCCATCTTCTGTAAAAAATATGCCAAATTCAGAACGGTTGTAGTCTTTCCCACACCGCCTTTCTGTGAGCCAATCATGTAAATCTTTCCCATAATCAATATCTTCCTTTCTTCTCCGCTACTATACACGCCATCTGTTCCTCAAACGAGTCAATAAAACTGTCCTCTTCCCTTGGCGTAATGACCAGCTTTCCCTCCTCGCACTGGACATTCACCGGCATATTAGCTGTAAATCCCCATTCTTCCAGCCATGCACCTTTTAACGTCAGTGTCGGTGTCGGTTTATACCTATACCCGGACTGTTCATAGACCTTTAACGTTCTATTATTTTTTTTCATACTCTCTACCACCTTTTATGAAAATTTACAGTATAGCACTATGGAAGTTTGTTCAGAAATATCTATGAACCTGATGAGTACGCAATAGACAAAGATACATCAGAATGATTGTATATGTACGAAGCAATACTGTAAGAAAAACTTGTTAATCGTTACATACTGCAATAGATTGGGCGCTGTAAGATCCCTAGCTTTCAGTAAATGGAACCGATTTATAGCTGTGGTACAAAAACACAGGTTTAACTCTCCCACAGCGCCCGGTTCACATTAAACCCGGCCGGAACTTGTCAACCAACATTACAACGCCCCTGTTGCAACCCGTCAGCATTTATAAGGACTTCGGACCTTCACACTTCCCAGTGTGGTTGCTTTAATCACTAATATCAGCATATAAATTTTAACAATTAATTCAAGTTTCTTTTCAGTGTGTAAATACCTCTTTACAGTTCTATAATATAACTATTAAGTGAGTTTGTCAAGAGTTTTATTCAATCTGATAATTACTATTTCAAATCTATTAGATTGACAATTACACTATCTAGTTATATATTTAAAATAGGAAGGTGGTGCTAATAATGTCTATGACAGAAAAAATAAAAATTGTTCTTGTCAAAAGAAAGAAAACTGCAGCCGACTTAGCGTCATTACTTGGCTGCTCTTCAACCAATATATATAATAAAATGAAACGTGATAATTTTTCCGAAAAAGAATTAATTGAAATTGGAAATGTTTTGGATTGCGATTTTGTAGGACAATTCAAAATGAGAGATACCGGAGAAACAATATAAAAATAGAGCCAGCGTTACAAGAAAATCACCTTGTAACACTGGCTTTTCAATATCAATCTCTTTTTTATCTCTTTTAAAATCATATCACCTGGAGTCAACAGCATATTACCGCGGTGTCCTGTTTGTTCGTAAAACCTCATATTCCCAAATCCCTCTATTTCCATAAAATAATCGTCTTCACAAAATAAAACAAAAAAGCCTCATTCAATGTTATATGTATCTATACAGTTTACTTGTTTGGAAGATTACATTTTTATAGTAGTTTCTTCCTCAGAACGTAAAAATGACACACTATCAATTTCTCAATAGTGTGCCATCAACATTCATATTACGTGTACCCAGCCACTGCCTCTCGCTAACCTTTAAACATCAGGCAAAATCCCCTTAAGTAATCGAGACCATTTCCAATCCCAATTTAGTCTCAAAATAGTCCCAAATTCCGGCGATTTCTTATGATATTTTACGATAAGTTACGATAGTTTTCAATTGACCTTACACACCCGGTTTTCCTTGAAAAATCAAGGTTTCCGGTATCAAACAGCATAGAGCGGTTTTAATTAGTTGCCGCCCATCTGCTTAGCTACCTCAGCAGCAAAGTCCTCGCTCTTCTTCTCCAGACCTTCGCCGGTCTCGAAACGAATGAACTTCTTTACCTTGATGGATGCGCCGTTAGCCTTGGCTACAGCTGCAACATACTGGGAAACGCTCTGCTTGCCGTCTTCTGCCTTTACATAAACCTGGTCTAACAGACAGGTTTCTTTCAGCTCTTTGTTGATACGGCCCTTTACCATGCCCTCGATGATCTTGTCGTTGGCATCCGGCTTCTCATTCTTAGCTGCCGCTGTAAGGATTTCTGTCTCTTTTGCGATATAATCAGCACTTACTTCGTCTCTGCTGGTGAACATTGGCTTTAAGGCTGCTGCCTGCATAGCCACATTCTTAGCCATATCCTTGATGTCATCGTTAACAACATCTGTCTCTACGTCTACCAGGACGCCAATCTTTCCGCCTGCATGGATATAGGATGCAACAAAACCATTTGCCTCCTCAATCTGCTCAAAACGACGGATATTCATGTTCTCACCGATAATGGCAATCTGGGAAGCAAGTGCTTCCTTTACGGACAATGTCTCGTCCTTAGCCCATCTCTCCTCCATGAATGCATCTAAATCCTTAGCGGAAGTGGTAAGCGCCTGTGCTGCAACATCTGCAACATATGTCTGGAACTTCTCGTTCTTGGCAACAAAGTCAGTCTCAGCGTTAACCTCTACGATTACAGCCTTCTTCTCATCAGCAGCTACTGCTGTAGCTACGATGCCTTCTGCTGCAATACGTCCGGCCTTCTTGGCTGCTCCGGCAAGTCCCTTTTCTCTCAGGAACTCTACTGCCTTCTCCATATCACCGTCAGTAGCTGCAAGAGCTTTCTTGCAGTCCATCATTCCGGCTCCGGTCATCTCTCTTAACTCTTTTACCATTGCTGCGGTTACTGCTGCCATTTCATCTTCCTCCAATTTTAAAGTTTTAATTAAGCCTCAACAGCCTCTGTCTCGAAAGCCTGGGCAGGAATCTCGATTTCCATTGCGCCCTCTAAAACTTCGCCCTGCTTTGCTTCGATAACAGCATCAGCCATCTTGGAAACAATCAGCTTAACGGCTCTGATGGCATCATCATTGCCAGGAATTACATAATCCAGTTCTTCCGGATCACAGTTAGTATCAACAATACCGATTAACGGTATACCAAGTGTGTGAGCTTCCTGTACGCAGATGTGCTCCTTCTTCGGGTCAACGATGAAGATTGCATCTGGCAGTCTCTTCATATCCTTGATTCCGCCAAGGTTTCTCTCTAACTTGTCCCACTCCTTCTTCAGGGCGATTACTTCCTTCTTAGGAAGAACATCGAATGTTCCGTCCTGAGACATGGTCTCGATTTCTTTCAGTCTGTCAATACGGCTCTGGATGGTCTTGAAGTTGGTCAGCATGCCGCCCAGCCATCTCTCGTTTACAAAGTACATTCCGCAGCGCTCTGCCTCAGCCTTGATAGCTTCCTGAGCCTGCTTCTTGGTACCTACGAACAGAATGGTGCCGCCGTCAGCAGCAATGTCAGATACGGCCTTGTAAGCCTCATCTACCTTGCCTACGGACTTCTGTAAGTCAATGATATAGATACCGTTTCTCTCGGTATAGATGTATGGAGCCATCTTAGGGTTCCATCTCCTTGTCTGGTGACCGAAATGTACACCAGCTTCCAGTAACTGCTTCATAGAAATTACGCTCATGTTATTTACCTCCATTTGGTTTTTAGCCTGCTCCGTCGCGTATGGGAGTTCAGGCTCTTCCGCCTGCTTCTGACACTTCCCGGAAGACCTGGCAAACTGCTGCCCAGGCACCGTCCCGCAGAATCCACAGACGTGTTTTTTGTCAGCCTTTCAAATATATCACAAAATATGGCAGCTTGCAAGCACTTTTAGTAAGTTTTCCTGCAAACTGCCATATATATTAATCTGACTCTATATTACCCGGCTATCCGCCAACAGCTTTTTAACCGTGCCCTTTATCTACTTTAAATTTGAGTTGGATGCCTTGATTGTCTTCAGTTCATCAAAGACCACGTCATTCAGAACCTTGATATAGGTTCCCTTCATGCCTGAGGACCGGGATTCAATGACACCGGCGCTTTCAAACTTACGGAGCGCATTGACAATTACGGATCGGGTAATGCCCACGCGGTCGGCAATCTTGCTGGCTACCAGAATGCCTTCGTTTCCGTCCAGCTCCTCGAATATGTGGATAATAGCCTCCAGTTCGGAGAAGGATAACGTGCTGATGGCTGATTTTACAATCTGCACCTTCCGGGTCTCCTCTGCATTCTCCTCATTGACAGAACGCATCATCTCCAGGCCTACCACAGTGGTTCCGTATTCACTGAGTATGATATCGTCAATATCATACTGAGAATCCGACTTGTAAATGAAAAGGGTTCCAAGCCGCTCTCCCGCTATATCAATGGGAGTGATGATGGCCTGATACTTCCTTACATTTTCCTCGGCAAAGCCAAGGGTGGCAAGATTTACGTTCTCCTTGGTGGACAAAACGCTTAAAAGACGTTCGTTCAGCATCTTATCCACGTAACCTCCGACCTGGTCTTCGATAAGTTCCTCTATCTCATCTACCCCAGAACAGATGCTCACCCCCAGAACCTTGCCCTTCTTGCTGATTACCAGGATATTGGATAACAATATCTCGCTCAAAACTTTACAGATGTCATTAAAAACAACTTTATGAGAATTATTGTTATGCAATAGCTTGTTGATTTTTCTTGTTTTGTCCAACAATTGAACACTCATCTCCGAAAGCCTCCTTATCCAAATTGTATATCACCCAAAAATACTCTACTAATAATAGAATTTTAACACAATTTTTAAGCAATAACAAGAGTTTTTTGAAGTTTTCGATTATTTTAAGATTTTGATATTTTTCCTTTTTGTTTTTACAAATTTTTCTATTTTTCACTCTTATCCATGCGGTAGCCACAGGTCTCTCCGGCACATAAAAGCTTATTCCCCTTCTCTACCATATAAGAACCGCAGACCGGGCATTTCTGAGTGGAAGGCTTCTGCCAGGACATAAAGTCACAGTCAGGACTGGCCTCGCATCCATAGTAGAGACGTCCCTTCTTTGTCTTCCTGCGCACCAGCTCCTTACCGCACTTCGGACATGGGATACCGATTTTTTCAAGATAGGGCTTGGTGTTCTTACACTCCGGAAATCCGGGGCATGCCAGAAATTTGCCGTGAGGACCATACTTAATCACCATCTGGCGTCCGCACAGATCGCAGACCACCTCCGATACCTCATCCGCAATCTTTACGGATTCCAGCTCCTTCTCAGCCGTCTTAACCGCCTCGTCCAGGTCAGGATAGAAGTTGCTGACAACGGTCTTCCAGGCCACAGTACCGTCTGCCACTTTATCCAGCAGAGATTCCATGTTGGCTGTAAAGTTAGGGTCCACGATGCTTGGGAAGGAATTCTTCATGATGCGGTTTACCACATCCCCCAGCTCCGTTACATAAAGGTTCTTGCTCTCCTTTACCACATATCTTCTGGCAATAATCGTGGTTATGGTGGGAGCATAGGTACTTGGACGGCCTATGCCCTGCTCCTCCAGCGCCTTTACCAGGGACGCCTCCGTGTAGTGTGCAGGAGGCTGGGTGAAATGCTGGCTTGGGTCCAGCTGTTCCAGCTTTAGGATGGTTCCCTTTTCCAGGTTGCCAAGGACCTGATTTTTCTCTTCCTCATCGTCTGACTCTACGTAAACGGACATAAAGCCTTCAAAATCCAGCTTGGAAGCCGATGTGGTGAACAGGTGGCTGCCCGCCCCAATCTTTACAGAAGTGGTCTCATATACAGCCGGCGCCATACGGCTGGCTGTAAACCGCTTCCAGATTAACTGGTAAAGCCGGAACAGGTCTCTTTGCAGAGATTCTTTTACAATGGTAGGAGTCAATGTTATGTCAGTGGGACGGATGGCTTCATGGGCATCCTGTATCTTAACGCCTTCTTTTTTAGCCTGGCTTCCCTGAGCAACATATTTTTCGCCGTAATGCTCCTTTACAAATGATCTGGCCGCTGTGTCCGCCTCGTCTGCGATTCTGGTGGAATCCGTACGCAGGTAGGTGATAAGACCCAGGGTTCCCTTGCCTTTTACCTCTACGCCTTCATAGAGCTGCTGGGCCAGGCGCATGGTTTTTTGTGTGGAAAAGTTAAGTACCTTGGAGGCTTCCTGCTGCAGGGTACTGGTTGTAAACGGGATGGGCGCCTTCTTTACCCGCTCCCCTCTCTTTACTTCCTCCACCTCGTATTTACATCCCTCTAACTGGCTCAGAATCTGATCCAGTTCCTCCTTGTTGCGGATAACAGCCTTACCGCCCTTGGAGTCCCTGTTCCCATAATACTTTGCCACCAAAGGCTTCTTGTTCCCTTTCAGGAGAAGATCTGCCTCCAGATTCCAGTATTCCTCAGGGATAAATGCATTGATTTCGTCCTCGCGGTCGCAAATCATCCGCAGAGCAACAGACTGCACACGGCCTGCGCTCAGTCCCCTCTTGACCTTTGCCCACAAAAGCGGACTGATCCGGTAACCCACCATACGGTCCAGCATTCTTCTGGTCTGCTGGGCATTTACCAGGTTCATATCAAGCTCCCTAGGGGTCTTGAAGGAGGCCTTTACCGCGTTTTTCGTAATTTCATTAAAACTGATGCGGTAAACATCCTTACTCTTAAGTTCATCCAGCTTAAGAGCCTTCATCAGGTGCCATGAAATGGCCTCTCCCTCGCGGTCAGGGTCCGTTGCCAGATAAATCTTGTCTGCCTTCTTCACTTCCTTGCGCAGCTTGGCCAGAACGTCTCCCTTTCCTCTGATTGTAATGTACTTGGGCTCATAGTCATGTTCCGCATCAAATCCCAACTGACTCTTCGGAAGATCCCTGACATGGCCTCCCGATGCATCTACCTCATAGTTGGCGCCCAGAAACTTCTTGATGGTTTTCACTTTTGCTGGTGACTCCACAATTACCAGATAATTCGCCATTGTAAAACTCCTTACTCGCTGTTCATTTATTTTCACAAAATGGAGACACACCCCGGCGGATGCCGGAGGATATCCAAAATCCTGACACTTATGTGATTGTTTTCATGTAGTTCTGACCCGATGTCCTCACTGCAAATCCTTCCAATTCCAACTCCAGAAGGGCGCTCATGCAGCGTCCTGCTGAAAGTCCTGTCTGCACCATAATCTGTTCCAGATGTCTGGGTTCGGAATCTAGGCAACTATACACCATTTTTTCAATCTTGGCAAGTCCCTTCTGGTCTTTTTCACGGTTAATACACTTTTTTTCGTGAAAAATGCCCATATAGTCCAGCACATCCTCAGGGCTGGTCAATATCCCTGCGCCGGACTGTATAAGCTCGTTACACCCCACACTCAGGTCATCCGTAATCCGGCCCGGCAGCGCAAATATCTCCTTCCCCTGTTCCAGACCCAGGCTGGCTGTTATGAGGGAACCGCTTTTCTTTCGGGCCTCCATTATCAGAATCACGTCCGAAAGGCCGCTTATGATACGGTTGCGCATAGGGAAGTTCCTGGCCATGGGTTCCTCATCCGGTCCGAACTCGGAAAGGATGCCTCCCTGGAAAGGAATCGCTTCATACAGATCATAATTGCTCCTGGGATAACAGATGTTCACGCCGCATCCAAGGACTCCATACGTCCTCCCCTTTCCTTTCAATGCGCCCTCATGTCCGGCCCCATCTATGCCCAGGGCCAGACCGCTGACAATCTGTATACCGGCTCTTGCAAGCTCCTTTCCCATAAATCCGGCTGCCTGTCTACCGTACTCCGAACAGTTCCTGGCCCCTATGATGGCTGCGGTGGGACATTCCTCATCCGGCAGCTCTCCTTTAACATAAAGTCCCATGGGATAGTCATAAATATGCAGAAGCCGTTTGGGATATTCCCTGTCAAGAGGTGTTACAAAACGGATTCCCTTCTCCTGTAAACAGTTATACTCCCGGACCATGCCGGAAAACCGTTCCTTCCACCGGTCATACGTGCGGCATTTTTCCTCGCTTTGTAAGATTCCCAGTTTCTTTAATTCCATTCCTTCTATATAATACGCCCGTTCAAAGCTTCCTGCCATCTCCCATATACGCCGTATGGTAACTGCCCCAAAGCCCGGAATACGGGTGAGCCAGTACAGATATTCTTTTTCATGTCCTTGGACTAAATCCATCTCCGGGCCGAAAACCGCATTCCGGCTGGATTCCTGCTCCCCACTGTTCCCTATCCCCATATCTTTTCCTCCAGTCCCCCGTATCCCAATGCTTCTGCCAGATGGTCCTTCTTTATATCCCTGCTGTCCTCCAGGTCGGCAATGGTCCTGGCAACCTTCAGTGCCTTGTGGTACCTTCTGGCACTAAAGCCTCCTGACTCATATATCCGTTGGGCAAAGTCCTTCTCCTCGGCTCCCAGGCCGCAATGCAGTTCTACCTCTTTCATACCCATGCGGCTGTTAAAACGTATCTTTGAGCCCAAAAAACGGCGTTCCTGACGTTTTCTGGCATGCTCCACCCGTTTCCGGATGGACGCAGAGTCCTCATTTTCACCCTGGGCCGGATTCAGTTCCCCAAAGGTAACCGGAGACGCCTGGGCGCAGATATCAAACCGTTCCAATATGGGCCTGGATATATGCCCCAGATATCGTCTGATCTGGTTCTCCGAGCAATTACAGCGGTTCCTGTCCGGATAGAATCCGCATGGACACAGGTTCATGGCTGCTACCATCATGAAATCTGCCGGAAATTCATAATTACCAGATACCCTTGTCACCGTAATTTTCCGTTCCTCCAAAGGCTGTCTCAATATCTCCACCGCAAAAGGGCTGAAATGAGGCAGCTCATCCAAAAAAAGTACTCCTCCCGAAGCCAGAGACAGCTCCCCTGGCCTGGGAGGAACACCTCCTCCTGCCAGAGCCCTGGCTGTTATGGTGTGATGGGGACTTCTGAACGGTCTCTCAGACAGTAAGGGACGGCCTGCCGGCAGGAGTCCGCAGATACTGTAGATTCTGGATATCTCTATGTCCTCCTCACGCGTCAGTCCGGGCAGGATAGTTGGAATTCTTTTGGCAATCATAGTCTTACCGGTTCCGGCGCTGCCGGTCAAAAGCAGCCCGTGCATGCCGGCTGCCGCCACCTCCGCTGCCCTCCTCAATATGGCCTGGCCGTAGACCTCCCTGTAATCCAAACCATCCTTCTTCTGACGGCCGCTCTCCGGACGGTAAAGCGGAGCATGGCACGGTTCCATGGAAGCCGTGCCCTTAAGTATCCCTGCCATATGGCCCAGAGATTCCACCCCCACCATATCTACCCCTTCCATTACCAGGCCCTCCGCCACATTTTCTATCGGCAGGAAACATCTTTTGATACCCTTCTCCCTGGCCATGGCTGCCAGGGAAAGCACACCGCTTACAGGTTTCACCCTGCCGTCCAGCCCCAGTTCTCCAATTACCATGCTGTCCTCCAGCGTATCTGTCCCCACCACCTGAAACGCGCCCAATATGGCAACCGCAATGGGAAGGTCATAGGCAGTACCTCCCTTGCGTATGCCTGCCGGAGACAGGTTGACAGTTATCTTTTTAGCCGGGAGACGAAATCCTGAATTCTTAAGGGCTGTCCTGACCCGATCCTGGGACTCCCTTACCTCTGAAGCCAGCTGTCCTGATATGGAAAATCCCGGAAGCCCGTCAGACACATCCGCCTCCACCGAGACCAGGACACCTTCCACAGCCCATATTCCTCCGCTGTTGATTCGCGTAAACATCCATCCGCCCCTTTCACCTTGCTGGTAACTATAATATACATTCATAAATCAGTGGAACTTTGGCACGATACCGTACCGGATTTAAATATAAGACAGGATAGGAAGAACCCTATCCTCTTGAATGAAAGATATAATTACTATACTAAAGGGAACATAAAATTACAAGGGGCAATCTGAACTGTTTTCCATAACATGTCTTCTGGGGGACCATCCGGGGACTGCTGCGCCTCCTGTCCCATCCTACTTTTGAAACTCTGTCATATAGGGCCGGAAACGCAGGGGCAGATGGGTTCTCTGGCATACCGGGTTACGGCGTTCCCTGATGGCAATGGTATCGCAGAACATACGCCACATGTCCTCGTAAGTCTCCTCGTCTGTTCTCTCCCTAAGCCAGCGGCTCCATCCCCGGTCGCTGTTCTCCTGTTCCGGTTCAAGGGGTTGGTTTACAAGAAACCAGGAGCGTCCGGCGGGATGGACTGCTGCCCTTTTATGGTTCTCATCATAAATGACCCAGTTTTCCTCCGGCAGCCGGTCTGCAAAGTGAGGTGCCAAAAGAGTCATGATATCATTCTTCGGACCGATACGCGACACCAGTATGCCTCCCGGAGTCTCTGAAAAGCGCAGAAACTCTGTCAGCAGATGATTTTCATTGTAAACATTCCGGCACAGGCCGAATATATCATAACAGGCCGGAAGCTGAAGCATGTCCAGTACCGACGGGCCGTGGCGGAAGGCCTGTATCAGGAACCTGTATATTTTATCCGCCCGTTCCCGGTCCTGGCTCAGGGAGGCGGTGTATACCTTCCTGTATATCTCCTGGGAGAGCTTGGCGCACACGGAACGGATAACCTTCTCCGCCTTTTCCGGGCAGATCTGTACATCCCTGTACTCTGCAAAAAGCTCCAGTTCCTCATATTCTCCCTTTACGGCCAGCCGGACATTCTCATGGCCGGCCGGGTCAGACCAGGCATCGTATACGCCGCAGAGAATCCCCTCAAGCCATGGCTCGCACATGTAAACCGTCATATGGTGCACCTCCTCAATCCTTACAGGCTTCCTGTCACAGAAGCATAATGGTCTTCGCCTGTCACCGGCATCTCCAGATGCATGTCATCAAAGAGTGTGAGCTGGCGGAAACTGTCCCTGTTCTCAATATCCCAGGCTTTGCGCCTCTCATCTCCCACAAGACAGGATGTAATATAATCCTGGTCCAGCCTGGCGCCTTCCATCATGCGCCCTTTGCAGGTGATGAAATATCTGGCCCGTTTCAGGACCACCCCCATTTTCTTTAAGTCCTCGAACCGGAGTCCGCCCTGCTTTCTGGCACTTACAATTCTCTGGGCCGACTTTACTCCCATGCCGGGAACTCTGAGAAGCTCCCCGTAGGAAGCCCTGTTGATTTCCACCGGAAACAGCTCCAGGTGGCGCAGGGCCCAGTCGCACTTGGGATCCAGAAATACGTTGAAATTCGGCTGTTCCTCCGACAGCAGCTCCTCAGCCTTAAATCCATAGAACCGGAGCAGCCAGTCCGCCTGGTATAACCTGTGTTCCCTTAACAGAGGCGGTCTGGCTGTCACGGAAGGCAGACAGCTGTCGTCGTTGACCGGCACATAGGCGGAATAAAAGACCCTCTTAAGGCCGTAATTCTCATACAATGCCTGGGTGACAGCCATCATCTGGTAATCATTCTCCGGAGTAGCCCCCACAATCATCTGGGTACTCTGGCCCGCAGGCACAAAGGGCGTCCTGGCATACCGGGAGTCGGGAAGGTGCCTTCTTTCTCCCCCATCCCTCTGCATGGCCTTCTGTCCATCACCCGGATCATCCGGCCCCCCGCCGGATAAACCATGGTTTCCCGGCAAAAGGGCGCCTGGCTGTGCCAGCTCCGGACGAATCAGGGCAGCGCCGCCTGCAAAACCAGCCCTCTCCGTTGCATAGGGCTTTTTAAATTCCCTGTCATATCCCAGGAGATGGCTGGACACCGCAATTCCCTGCTGCACCTGACGCATGGGCTTTAATATCTTATCCCTGGTCTTCCCAGGAGCCAGATTCTTAAGTCCCTCAGCTGTGGGAAGCTCCAGATTAATGCTCATGCGGTCAGCTAAAAAACCCATCCGCTCCACCAGCTCAGAGTCAGCCCCCGGTATGGTCTTCACATGGATATAACCGTTAAAATGCCACTGGTTCCTGAGTTTATGCAGGGTCTCGTAAATCAGCTCCATGGTATGATTTGCGTTATACAGAATGCCTGAGCTCAGAAACAGGCCCTCAATGTAATTCCTGCGGTAAAATTCAATAGTAAGCTTACACACCTCATCCGGCGTAAAGGCAGTCCGCACCACATCATTGGAACAGCGGTTCACACAATATTTGCAATCATAGATACACTGGTTGGTAAACAGAATCTTGAGAAGGGAGATGCATCTGCCGTCCGCTGAAAAACTGTGGCAGATTCCGGCCTCTGAAGTGTTTCCTATACTGCCTGCCTTTCCCTTTCTCCTTACCCCGCTGGATGTACAGGCCACATCATACTTGGCTGCATCCGTAAGTATCTTTAACTTTTCCTGTACGCTTAAATTCTCCTGTATCAACATGATATCACCATCCAGAACGTATGTTTGTTCTGATAGTATAACACAGAATTCAGGCAAACGCAATCGCAAAAAGAACATTTGTTCTTTTTGCTTGCCGGCGAACTTTTAGGGATGCTGTTTTCAATGATTCAACACGTTCAGGCTATTATTTTAAGGCCCATATTCTCTGACTATTATTTTCATACACGCCCATGTATGAAACCTAATTATAAAGAGGCCTGCGCCCGTCCCGCCATATCATATGACGTGAATCCGGCCGCAGGCCTCACAGTTATGGAAAAAATCAATGGAACATAATTCTGTCCGGGATTTGGATTTGTCTCTAATCCCTGTATCCGTTGGGATTCATGGACTGCCATTTCCAGGAATCTGCACACATTTCTTCAATCCCCTTCTCAGCCACCCAGCCCAGCTCACGCTTTGCCTTGGCAGAATCAGAATAACAAGTGGCCACATCACCTTCCCGGCGGGGCTGAATCTCATATTTTAACGTCTTGCCGCAGGCTTTCTCATATGCGTGGAGCACATCCAGCACACTGTAGCCCACTCCGGTTCCCAGGTTATAGATGCTGACGCCCTCTTTGTCCTGCAGCTTCTGCACTGCCTTTACATGGCCCTTTGCCAGGTCCACCACATGGATGTAATCCCTGACCCCGGTACCGTCCGGCGTGTCATAATCATCGCCAAAAACATTCAGATGGTCCAGTTTGCCCACTGCCACCTGGGCAATATAGGGAACCAGATTGTTGGGGATTCCCTTGGGATCCTCTCCAATCAGACCGCTCTCATGGGCGCCGATGGGGTTGAAGTAGCGCAGCAGCACCACGTTCCACTCCGGATCCGCTGTATGTAAGTCTGTCAGTATCTGCTCCAGCATGCCCTTGGTCCGTCCGTAAGGATTGGTAATCTCTCCCTTGGGGCAGTTTTCAGTGATGGGGATTTCTGCCGGATCTCCATACACGGTAGCGGAAGAACTGAATACAATATTTTTGACCCCATGGCTGCGCATCTCATCGCAGAGAATCAGGGTGCCTGTGATATTGTTGTGATAATACTCCAGAGGCTTGCGCACAGATTCCCCCACTGCCTTAAGACCTGCAAAATGGATGACCGAATCAATCTCCTCCTTGTCAAACACTTCCTTAAGGGCCGGCTGGTCCAGAAGGTCCGCCTCGTAGAATTTTACCTTCCTGCCTGTTATCTTCTCCACTCTCTCCAGTGCCTTCTCGCTGGAATTATAAAGGTTGTCTACAACAACCACATCATAACCCGCTGTCAGCAGTTCCACACAGGTATGGCTTCCGATATAGCCGGCGCCACCAGTCACTAAAATAGCCATGGTATCTCCTCCTTACGAACAATTGTTTGCTGCAAAAAGGCGGAACAGGTTAAGCTGTCTGACCGTTCCGCCTGTTATGACTAGTATAAAGGGAAAGCTGTCATAAAACAATGCACAATTCTTCTATCTTTTTACAATATTTTTTGAATGACACCCCTTAACCGTGTTTTGCAAACTCTGTCCGTATCTTCTCAATTGCCTTTTTCTCAATCCGGCTCACATAAGAACGGGAGATGCCCAGCTTGCCGGCAATCTCCCGCTGGGTATGCTCCTTCCCGCGGTACAGCCCGTATCGCATCCCCAGAACCGTCTTCTCTGTCTCTGTCAGACAGGACTCAAAGGCCTCATAAAGCTCCTTTACGTCCTGTTTTAAAATCATGGTATCCAGCGTCTCTTTATTGTCCATCTCTATCACATCCACCAGACTGACGGTTTCCCCGTCCTTGTCTACTCCGATGGGCTCAAAAAGGGACACTTCCTTGGAATACTTCCTGCTGGCTCGCAGAAGCATCAGTATCTCATTTTCCACGCATCTGGCTGCATAGGTGGCCAGTCGTGAGCCTTTATCTACGTTAAATGTATTCACTGCCTTAATAAGGCCTATGGTTCCCACGGACAGCAGGTCCTCCATGTCGTAATCAGAGCCCTGATACTTTTTTACCACATGGGCCACCAGACGCATATTATGCTCAATCAGCATATCTCTGGCAGACTGGTCGCCCTCTTTGCAGCGTTCCAGATACTCTTTTTCCTCTCCTGCTGATAATGGTTTCGGAAAAGTCTTCAAAGAAAGCCACCCTGCATATTCTTAATCTTATTCTATGCGGGGGCAGCTTGCCAAGTGCTTTTACAAGTTTTTATTGGCTTATACTATTTTCCGAATCTATGACAAACAGCTCCTTAAACTTCTTCCGGTCCAGGCTGTGGTTGTACACAAGTGCCTCATAATCCAGTACCGTGTCCTGATAGGGACAGCGCTCCGACTCTGCCTTGGCCCAGTAGTAATAGGTTCCCTCCCTGTCATAGCAGCCCAGAGGGTGGACCACCGGAAGTTCCTCCCTCATGGCAAGCAGAAACCGGTTATAGGGTGTCATCTCAAGATTGGCCCTCCACAGGACCTCAGAAGACAGGTAGACAGCGCCGAGACGCCCCATATTCCCGGAGGGCATGCTGTAATTCGTCCATATAATAAATGGGGTCTCGTACCACATGAGATGTTCCTGCGCCGGAACTTCAGAACTGGGCATGCCGGCTATGTCATCGTAAAATTCATCCTCCACGCTGGGCTGGTGATCCCCGAACATGACAATCATGGTGGGCTGGTCTGTCCGGCTGAAATACTCCACCAGATACTGGAATGCCTGGTCCGAACGCTTCATGAGGGACAGGTACTGGTCCGTCTTTGGATATTTTCCCTCATATTGGCCGGTAAGCCATACCTCCTGTTCAAAATTGTCGTAGGTCCCCTCATATCCACCGTGGTTCTGCATGGTTACATTGAAGATAAACAGCTTATCCTCAGGATTTTCCTTGGCTTCCACCACCTGGATCATCTTCTGGTAATCCGCCTCATCGCTTACATAGTTGCGCAGCTCTTCACTGCCCTCGTAAAATTCCTGGTCCAGGAACGTGTCAAATCCCATATTCTGATAGCACTCCACCCGGTTCCAGTTTTCTCCGGGATAAGGGTGCATTGCCACGCTGTAATACCCCTGGTCCTTTAAGGTGCTGACCATGGAATAGGTCCCCGGCTTTACATTGAACTGGTAGGCAATGGAATTGGCAGGCAGCAGGGCCATGGAGTCCCCGGTGAGAAACTCAAACTCTGTATTGCTTGTCATGGAACCGAACACGGGCACGCAAAGGCTGCCCCTGACCGTGTTTTCCTCAAGGCTGTCCATAAAGGGGAAATATTCTGTATTGGTGGTAAAATCACCTGCCGTCTTAAGCTCTGCCAGGCTCTCGTTCATAATACATATTAAATTGACCGGCGTTACAGGCTGCCCGTCCTCCGGCGGGTTTTCCGGGTTCTCCGGATAGGCCCGGCTTTTTTCCGGATAAGCCTGACCATTTCCTGCTTCCGCATATATATTCTCCTCCAGGCGGCTATATATCTCCTTTAGCCTGGCGTTACTGTACCCCTGAGGCGGCTTCTTTACCACATACTGCAGGGAGACAGCGGTGGACAGCACATAGCCGTATTCCTGGTATGTCCCGTTGATGGCCCACATATTGATGCCCAGCCCCCAGGAAGGGACCAGAACGGCAAAGAACCATGCCCCATAGGCCGCTATAGACGCAATTATGCCGCCTCCCACCGCCAGACGGTGTTTCCAACCTTTAACCCGGCGCGGTATGAACCACAGGAACACGTTCATGAGCAGAAGCAGGACAAAGGCTGCTTTCATCTGACGGGTGATGAAAAATTCATAGTTGCCGGATACGGTCATGGCTGTCCTGAATGCCATCACATCCCACAGCATGATGGGGCGGCCGCGGAAGGCCACCACAAAGGTCTCCGCCAGGGAAATGACATATAGGATGCAGGAGGCAGCGGGCACAGCGATTCTGGTCCTCCCCGTGACAGCAAACAAAGCCAGATACAGCACATAAATCCAGCCTATGTTCAAAGCAGCCATATAATAAGGAACCGTGTCCAGATTCCCCGTGACATACTCAAACATAAAGTATGACGCCACTGGGGCCATTAGCAGACACACGGTTCCCGCTGTATACCATATATATTTTATAATCTTTATCTTATTTTCTTTTGTCACCATTGTCGCCTTTTTGTTAGAATTTTGTTAATAAAATTTAATAAACTTATCCTAACATAAAGGATTTAATGATTCAAGAGTCAAATGCTTCCATGAATGACATTTCACAGACATTTCACAGAACCTTCACATTTTTCCAGCCCGCTTCTCAGCCGGAGGGAAAAATCCTCTCCCCGTCCAAACACTCTTATCCTTAATATTCATTCATGATATATTTGACCTTTGGAACAATTATATGGGTCTGGACCTGCGTAATGCGGGTTCCTTCTATCAGGGAAACATTTAGTACGTAATAGGAATCCTCATGGTAAAACAGCCGGAATGTGAATGCCTTTCCCTGGATTTCTTTAAACCAGATCTGGACCGGGTGGCCCCAGGCCTCCTCCGCCGTTTCATCATATTCCAGTCCTACGATGCCCCTGCCGGTAAACTGGTATATGCCTGCATATATATGGTTGTAGCTCTTTTCTTTTGAAATATACTCGTCCTTCCGGTCATTATTAAAATCAATTTTATAAAAGGTTTCATAAGGTGAAACAACTGAGCCGAGCCTTAAAAACTGATTCAGCTCAATCTCCGGATCTTCATCACCCGTATAGACATCTTCATCGTTTGAACGGTATGACAGGTCCGCCAAATCTGTTTTTATCTCTTCCAGATAACCGGTGACATCCCCTGCGTAAGCAGCGCGGTTATCATATATTTTCTGCCACATAAATGATTCAGGCACCGCCTCAATAACGGCGTCTTGTCCGCCTTCCGGTATCAGGCGGTGTATCATTATATTGTCCAGATAACGGGGACGCTCACCCCCCAGAAACGGCCGCTCCACAATATACAGTCCGCCGGAATGACAGATTATTTTTCCGCCCAGATACTCAGGCTGATAGGTGCTTACATAAGCCAGACCGCCCGCAGTCTCTCGGTAAATATGCAGATCTCCTATTTTTCCTGTGACGCTGTACTGCAGCAGGAGAAAGTAATCCGTAGGGCCAAGGGAAATCCGGCAGACATACTGGGTGCCGCCGTTAAGCGTACGCCTGGCCTGGCTCAGATATGTTCCATATTTACGTTCAAAATCCCCCTGGTCTGTCTGGTACATTTCCATTCCCAGCCCGCGCTCCAGACGATCCAAAGCCTTGTCCGCCAGTAAACCGGCCAGAATTTCCGTGAAATCATCGGGTATGTCCGCACAATTATTTTCAATAGCAGCAGAAGAACCCTGTACTTTTAACAAAAACACTTCTGCCACATCCGGCAGGTTATAGGGAAACGCGCTGTCTCTGGACGGATCCTGGTATGTAAGCGGTTTATATATGGAGACATCCGTGCCCACACCAAACTCTGTCACACGGATATCATCCGGCTCCAATACAGCCATGTAATCCATTAAAATCGTGGTTTGGCCATCCTCCTGTATTCTGGCGTCCACCAGATACCTCTGCCCGGACTGAATCTCCTGGTACAGTGTAAAAGCAGCCGCCTTTCCATTGAAATGTTTAAACCACATATCAACCAGCCTGTAATGATTGTCCTTCCATGCCTCCACTGCTGCCGGACACTGCTTAAAATCCTTATGGTACCATTTGATACTGTGTTCAAACGGCTGCCTGTATCCCGGAGGCGTTTTTGTAAATATCTCATCTTTGCCGTCATTGTTTATATCCATGATATACATATGGCTCCAGTTTATAGCATCGGCATCCTCCGCATCCTCCCTATAAGCTGTATCATCATACAAAAAAGGCCGCTCCTCGTTCCGATACTCCCATTCATCCCCATAAAATGTATTTTTCGCCCTGTTTGCATAGATAACGTCATATATGACATCATCGAGATAATCCTGAACAATATGGATATCAGGATGCTGCTCATTGCGGTACAGAAGGTGTGGTTCGGAAATACGGAAGGTCCGGTTGAAGCATATGCTGTCTGTAATGTTGGCCAGATGAAAGATAGTCCGGTCAAGCATGTATATCTGCAAATTGACGGTTCCTGTGGAATCATCAAAACAGCTTGCCCCATAATAAAAGGCAGACTCATATTGAAATAATGTAAAAAACCTGACATCGTCCATATACTGGCTGTTGAAAAAAACATACCCATTCTCTCCCTCAACCATCATATGGACATAGGAGATGGTTCCTCTTCCGTCCTTTTCAAAGGCTATCAGCTCATCGGTCCCGTCGCCGTCTGTATCACAGCGGTAACATGAATATTCCGCCTCATTTTCGTTGAAATCAGTTATCGCCATTTTATTTGTCATTTCATCCGTCATGTCTAACAGAGACAGGAATTCATGGTTTGCAATCCGAAAATCCTGTTGGTTCATTCCATTCAGGTATTCTATACAGGCATCCGCATCCTCCTGGTTCATTCTGTATTTCAAATCGCTGACTAATTCCACCGGAAAACCGTAACAATCATCTGCCGGCTCCAAATCCCCCGGCAGCCCGGGGAAACATGTATTATCTTCAACCAGCATTGACAAGCCGCTGTCTGTCAGTGGGGGCACAGACAATTCCGGCTGCTCTTTCACAGGCTGTCCGGCTGCTGCGTCCGGTCCGGCTGCTGTTCCATTCGGTCCGTCAGCCGCCCCAAAACAGGCAGTCAGCAAAAGAGAGAGAATGCTTACACTTATGATCAGTCTATACCCCATGGATACCTCCTGGTATTACCTCCAGCGAATCCTCAGCACTTTCCCGTCATATACGTATACGGAATTTCCCTGAGACAATCCTCCTGTAAAATATCACGGTCAGCAGAGTCGCCGCAATCCATCCAAAGGGCCAGGCCATCCAGATACCCGTGCTTCCGAAACGCCCTGTAAGGATATTTGCCACGATAATGCGCAGAATCAAATCCGGCACAGTGGCCAGCACAAAATAGGTCATGGCTCCGGAGCCCCGGATAATGCCGTCTGTCATGAGCTTAATGGAAATCATAAAATACATGGGGCTTACGATGCGCAGAAACTCCATGCCGGACTCTATGGCCCGGGTGCTTCCCGCCCCCAGGAACAGTCCCATCATCTGGCGGCTGAACACAAAATACAGCAGGAAGAACGGGATTGTGGCATAAAAGGACAGCCTGACGCCGGTCTTAAAACCCAGGGGTATCCTCTCCCTCTTTCCCGCTCCCAGATTCTGGGCCGTATAGCTGGACAGACAGCCTCCCAGTGACATGAATGCGTTGATGGCAAAGGTATTAAGCTTAACGGCCCCGGAATAGCCTGCTATGACAGCGGAGCCGTACCGGTTCACGATTTCCTGGACAAACATATTTCCCACTGACAGCACGCTCTGCTGCATGATGCTGGGCACTGCGATGGCTGCTATCTGCCCCAGCAAAACAGCGCTGAACAGCACGGTCCTCCGGTCGGTTTTAAGGGCGCCCAGACGTCTGGCCAGAGTCCCCAGGGCCAGGATGGCGGAAACCCCCTGGGCAATAAAAGTAGCCCATGCCACTCCCGCCACTCCCAGGCCCAGCCATGCCACAAACCAGTAATCCAGCGCGATATTCCCCAGGGACGAACCGATGAGAAAATACAGGGGCGTCCTGGAATCCCCCAGGGCCGTAAATATGCCTGTACATACATTGTAGAGAAACAGGAAGGTCAGCCCGTAGACATAGATCTTAAGGTACAGCTCCCCGTCCGCGAATATGTTGTCCGGGGTATGGATTAAACGCATCATATCCCCGCAGAAGGCATATCCCAGCACGGTCAGAATCAGGCTCATGGCGCCGCAGGCAATGAACGCCGTGTAGACAGCTGTCTTCATCCTGCCTATGTCCTTTGCCCCAAAGAGCCTGGACACCACCACGGAAGCCCCCAGGTTGCTTCCCACCGCAAAGGCCATGAATATCACCGTGATGGGATAGGAGGCCCCCACGGCTGCCAGCGCATCCTCACCTGCAAACCGGCCCGCGATGCTGCTGTCCGCGATATTGTAAAACTGCTGGAACATGACGCTTATAAACATGGGCAGCGCAAACCGCCACAGTGTCTTTTTCGGATGCTCCGCCGTCAAATCTGTAATCATGATACCCTCTTTCCTCCCAATGACAATTTATGTACCATTATACCCTTGGTCTGCCATAAGGGCAACCGGAAATATAGAGGAAACGCAAATCTGAAACGCAAAGCACATATGAACGGACCGCGGAGAAAAGCACTGACAAAATACTGCAAATCAGCAAAAAAAACGCCCGGGGCTTTCCCTTTTACAGGATTTGCCCCAGGCGCAGTCTTTTCACATGATAAATCCATTAGTGGTGGAAGAGACGGATTCCCGTGAATGCCATCACCATTCCATACTGGTTGCATGTCTCGATAACCTGGTCATCGCGGACAGAACCGCCGGGCTGCGCCACGTATTTCACGCCGCTCTTGCTGGCCCTGTCAATATTGTCCCCAAAGGGGAAGAAGGCGTCGGATCCCAGGGCCACGTCTGTCATGGTGTCCAGCCAGGCTCTTTTTTCCTCAGCGGTGAATACAGGAGGCTTTACCTTGAAGGTCTTTTCCCATCTTCCGTCAGCCAGCACATCCATGTAATCATCTCCCATATACACATCAATGGCATTGTCCCTGTCAGCCCTCTTGATGCTGTCCACAAAAGGAAGGTTCATTACCTGGGGAGCCTGGCGCAGATACCAGTTGTCCGCCTTGCTGCCTGCCAGACGCGTACAGTGCACCCTGGACTGCTGTCCCGCGCCGATACCGATGGCCTGTCCGCCTTTTACATAGCATACGGAGTTGGACTGTGTGTATTTCAGGGTGATAAGGGAAATCATCAGGTCAATCTTGGCAGAATCCGGAAGCTCCCTGTTCTCCGTGACAATATCCTCCAAAAGGTCCCTGTTGATCTCCAGGTTGTTATGTCCCTGCTCAAAGGTGATGCCGAATACCTGCTTGCGCTCCAGGGCCTCCGGCTCATAGTCCGGATCAATCTGGATGACATTGTAATTACCGTTTTTCTTGGACTTGAGGATTTCCAGGGCTTCCGGCTCATATCCCGGAGCGATGACGCCGTCAGACACCTCGCGTTTTATGATTCTGGCCGTGTCCGCGTCGCACACATCAGACAGAGAAATAAAATCCCCGAAGGAGGACATGCGGTCTGCTCCCCTTGCCCTTGCATATGCGCTGGCTAATGGTGAGAGTTCACCCATATCATCCACCCAGTAAATCTTCCTCAATGTCTCGTCAAGAGGCAGGCCCACTGCCGCCCCGGCAGGTGAAACATGCTTGAAAGATGCGGCGGCCGGAAGTCCTGTGGCAGCCCTCAGCTCTTTTACCAGCTGCCAGCCGTTTAACGCGTCCATGAAATTGATATAGCCCGGTCTGCCGCTCAGTACTGTGATGGGAAGCTCCCTGTCCCCTTCCATGAAGATTCTGGAAGGCTTCTGGTTTGGGTTGCAGCCGTATTTAAGTGCCAGTTCTTTCATAATCATACCTCTCTCCTTATTTATTTTTATTTACGATTCTTGTCTCATATGTGCCGGCGGCAATATCAATAAAGCGCACGAACAGGGACACCTTGTTATCCTCGTTAAGGCTGTTCCAGACCAAATCCGTAAAGGCGTCAATGTCCCCGCTTATCCCCACCTTCTTAGGCTCTCCCTCAAAGCTGGGCAGAGGATTGCCGTCATGCATGTAGGTGTGGATAAAACGTCCCTCACCTGCTGCCGGCGACTGGTACGCATAAGTAAAACGCAGGCAGGAATCCGGATTTCCATTGTCGCTCTTTAAAATGGACATGGCATAATTATAATTGCCGTTTTCAATGTGCATGATGCCGGAGATCCGCGGTGTGTAATTAGGCGCATCCGGCTCGAATTCCCTGCATCGTAAGGACTGCTCAAAGGTCATCTGGTGGTCCATTCCGTCGTAGATGGTGTCGGTCTGGTCCCCGTTGGTCACAATGGTCTTGTTTCCAAGAACCCGCACAGGGGCATATATAATCAGGCTTGGGTCCTCCAGCTTGGCGGGGTCAAATGCCTGGGTGCGGATTCCTTCCCCATCCTCCGCAAACACGCGGTTGCGGCTGTTGGCGCTTCTGCCCATGATAAAATAGGCGGTTACTGCCTTTGTTCCGTCTTCTGATCGCCCAATGACGATTCCCCGTCCGGGATAAGCATTGCTTTTCAGCTCCTGTTCCAGTGACATCTGATTCATACTGATTCCTCCATTCGGCTTAATAGGTTTCTGAAACTTAAAAGAGCCGGCTCCCGGACACGCAAAAAAATATGCATGCCCAGGCGGTCGGCTCAAAATAGTTCATGGTACTGCGTGCTCCCTGTGGTTGCTCCACTATCCGCCAGTCACACGCCCTACCATTAATATATATCTTTTTTTCTAATATTGCAACCCTTTTTTAGAAGTTTTACTAATCAAGGGAGTGGAAGAAACCAGTCTCTCACACCTGTCTGTTTCCCCTATTCATTGCGGATGGCTGCCAGGGGACTCAGCTTCATGGCACGCATAGCCGGCATAAATCCGGCGGCCATGCCCACAAAGATGGCAAAGACCACGGCTGCCACGGAAAGCCAGGGCGGTATTCTGGACAGGTTGCCTGTCAGTCCGTTCATTTCCTCCAGGTTAACAAACCGGTTGATAACCACCGAGATACCGTAACTGAGCAGAATTCCCACAATGCCTCCCATGAAGCCGATAAAGCCGGATTCAATGAGGAACATGTTGCGGATATTTCCCATATCACAGCCCAGCACCTTCATAACGCCGATTTCCTTTGTCCTCTCATAAATGGACATCATCATGGTGTTGGCAATGCCGATGGCTGCCACGAACAGCGAAACCGCTCCGATGCCGCCGAGAACAGCCTGTATCATGCTGGACTGCTGTTTCGTGCTCTCCATCCAGTCCGCCTGGCTGCTGACCTGGAATCCCATGTCCGCTATCTGCTTTTGAACCTCCGGGACATATTCCATATCGTCCACAAATATCTGTGCCCTGTTATAGGTCAGATAGTTAAGGGGCTTTCCCTTTTTGTTGGTGGGCTGTCCCGGTATCACGGCTCCCTTTTTAAACACCTTGCGCAGCTGGGCTTTCAGTCCGTCGATGTCCGTATACACGTTATAGGAATAGGAATTCCAGTCATCCGGACCGCCTTCCACCATGCCGGTTGCATTCATCATGTACTTTTTCGGCGGTTTCACAGGAGTCTGTCCGTCCTCTGACGAGCTGACGGAACCATTTCTGGTCTGGAAATAAGCGTCCACATCGAAAATGACAAAGAGGGGCTTATTCATAAAGTCCACATCCGGCATCTCGCCCGTGTCCCAGTATCCCCGGCCTGTCTTGGAATTATAAAAATTCTGCTGGACCGTGTTGCCCACCACCATGCCCATCTCTCCCGGCTCCGGCAGCCTGCCTTCCCCCAGGGGAATCTGCTCCAGAAACGACTGGCTTACGCCCATAAGGGACAGATACTGGGCCTCGTAGGCTCCCTGGCGCATAACCACATTAATTTCCAGGACAGGGGATACCCCGGACACATGGGGCAGGCGGCCAAACTGTTCTATGACATCGTCTGTGATGTAGGTGGGATCCGAGGATTTGCTGCTCCCGCCCCCTCCAATCATCACCGCGTTCCCATAGGATGAACCGGAATACACGTTGATGGTGGTCAGGCTTCCCCAGGAGGAAATCTGTTCCATAAACATCTGGTCCAGTCCGATTCCCAGGGATACCATGACCACAATGGACGCCGTGCCGATGATAACTCCCAGCACAGTCAGAACCGTTCTCAGCTTCCTGCGTCTTAAGTTGTTAATGCTCATGATTACGAGATCAGGAAATCTCATCGTCCACATCCTCTTCCCTTGCTGCCTTGCGTTTCTTCCTGATTCGGATGACAACCGCAGCTGCAATACCGGCGGCTGCCACCGCACCGGCAATCACCAGGAACTTGTATTTGCCCCAGAAGGATGGGGCTGCCTCCGCCTCCATGCTGCCTGCATCCATGGCCGCTCCCATATCATCCCAGTTCTGTTCCATCTCCTCCATGACCATGAGGGTCAGTTCCTTTTCCACGGGTTCTGCGGGAACACCGTTTTCATCCTCGTAATCAATGCGGATGCGTACCGTTCCCTCATCCAGGGTGGGGGCCACACCTGTCAGCATGGTATCCACGTTGCCTGTTTCACCCGGCTTGATGTTTCCCACATAGGCGTCCGTGGTCTTGATGGAGTCCGCCTCAAAGGTGACGGTCACGTTGTAAAGGATGACCTTTCCCGTGTTGTTGATGCCGAACATGACATTGGACTCAGATCCCACGGTTAAGCTGTCCGGCATAACGTCAATGGTGCTGGTGCTTAACCGGGCATACTGCTTTACAGGGATGTCCACTACAATGCTTTCCTCTGCGTTCTTGAATTCAGGGCTGTCGTACTTCTCCTTCACCGTGATGGCATAGGAGCGCTGGTCCACTCCTGCCCTGGCTGTAAACCTGGCCCTGACCTCGGTGGTCTGTCCGGGAGCCATATTGTCCACCACCAGGGAGGAGGTGCCTGACTCCGTGGTAAATACGGCGCTGTCCGATACCTTCTCCGACTCCAGATTAAAGAGAATGTTGCTGGCAGGAACCGAGGTGGATGCATTCTTCATGTTAAGAATCAGCTCAAACTCGTCCCCTGCATAGATTTCCTCCGGCACCGTGTGGTAGCTCTCCACAATCAATCTGGCCCTGGTCCTGTCGTTGGCGTTAAAATCCCCCAGATCGTCCTCTTTATCCTTGGACGTAATATGTACGTAAAAAGTTCCCTCCTCCGTGTGCAGATCCCCCTCAGAGCTTAAGCGGAAGGTGATGGTGTATTTGATTGGATAATAACCTGTATAGGAATCCTTGCGGATTGCCATGCTGTAGGGAGCGGACACGGTTTCTCCCGGCTGCACGCGCTCAAAGGTGCGATCATAGTTGCCGTCGTTGATTTCAAAGGGAAACTTGGCATCGTCCTCTGAAAGCTGCATGCTGACCGTCACATCCTGGGCCGTGGTCTCCCTCTTATTACGGAAATTTACGGTGTAATCCATGACATTGGGATAAACGCCCCTGGGAGTGGGCTGGTTCTCTCCCACCACAAAGTAATTGCCTTCCTTTTTGTCCTCCTCCTCGTCTGCTCCTGATGTGGAAGAGGTGGAAATCCATACATTAATATAGTCTGTGTCAGAACCGCCGTCCCATTCAAGCAGTACAGGGATGCTGTAGTATCCCTGAAGGGCATCGCGCCGCACCCTGGCTGACAGGGACACGCTCTTTACATTGCCCTTCTTGATGGTTCCCACGTTCTTGGCCACAAAGGTGGTCTCCATAATTTCAAAGGGATAGTAGTCAACGGAGTAATCCCCGTTTCCCCGCTCCTCTATCTGCTGGAACTCATTGGTTTCCAGGAGGCTGATGCGCAGGTTCTCCATATCCTCATCCGTGGCCCTGATACGGAAGGGAATGGACATGGATTTTCCTATGGTCCCTTTGGGTGATTTCGTAGTAAAAACATAATCATTTTCACTGGCATTGGTGTTGTAGCCCAGTTTATAATCGCTGGCCGCCGCGCTGGACGGATACATCCCGGCCAGCATTGAGGCTGCCAGAAACGCCGTCAGGCCCCTGCACCATTTATTTGCTCTCATTCTCATTGCACTCCTTTTCCTCTGCATTCCCCTCATATAACGCTTCCCTGCCGCCTGTCTCGATTCCCACAATCCTGCCGTCCATGATTCGGATTCTCCGGTCCGCATAGGAGGCCAGATTGTTGTCATGGGTAACCATGACCAGAGTCTGGTCCTGCTCCCTGACAATCTTCTGCATCAGGCGCAGCACCTCCATGGTGGTCTTGGAATCCAGGTTTCCCGTGGGCTCATCGGCAAATATAATCTGAGGATTGACCACCAGGGCCCTGGCAATTCCCACACGCTGCTGCTGTCCGCCGGACATCTGGTTGGGCATATGCCTGGCCTGTCCTCCCACGCCTACCAGGTCCATGTATTTCCTGGCTTCCTTAAGCCTCTGCCTCCTGGAAACACCCCGAAAGGAAAGGGGCAGGGCTACATTCTCCAGGGCATTCATGGTGTTTAACAGGTTGTATGCCTGGAAGATGAATCCCACCTTTTCGCGGCGGAAGCTCACCAGCTGGCGCTCCGTCATCTTCTCTATATGGACTCTGCCAATCTCAATCTCTCCCCTGGTAGGCTTCTCCAACCCGGCCAGCATGTTGAGAAGGGTGGATTTGCCGGAACCGGAGGCTCCTACAATGGCAACAAATTCTCCCTTATATATATCAAAATCCAGCCCGTCCAGGGCCCGGACCTTGATATCGCCTACCCGGTATATCTTATATAAATTCTTTACCCGTATGACCACGGGCCTGGTTTCTTTTACTGTAGGGACCGACGACACGGCCAGTTGTTCCTCTGCCAAATCCAGCCTCCTTTCCAGGGCGTAAAAGCGCTCCAATCCAGATAACAGCCCGTATGGACAGACTGTACTGATTTTGTTCAGTATAGCACAGAGAACGGGATTTGTTCTTCTGTTTTTCTTTAATCTTCCTTTAATAATTCCTTACACCCTATCCGTTTTCAGTAGCAAATGTAACACGAAAACAGGTAATTGTAAAGCAGATCAGGCCAGAGCACAGCAAAAGACCGGACTTCGCTGATGTTCAGCGGGGGCCCGGTCTTGGGGGTTTATTAAATTTTCACAGTATGGCTCAGGAGTACCGTTCATAGGACAGCAGATAGCCGTTTTTCTTCAGCCATTTCATATCCAGCCTGAAGGGAAGTCCGGGAATGTCCGGCAGGTAAAATTTCCCGTCCCTGCGCTGCACGGTCACTTCCATGCAGTCCAGTACCGGCTGGTTGCATACCTCCAGGAATTCCTCCATGGCCTCATCCCCTGCTGTGGCAATGAGCGGACAGGCAAGAAGGGGCAGGCCGCCCGAGGAAAAACGTATGCCGCTGCGGACCGCCATATCCCTCACCTGCATCCACTCCCATACTCCTGCAAAGGAGGATGGGACCGGCTGGAAATGGCGGACGCCTGCGTCCAGGTAAGGCGTGAACATATAGTGGTTGCGCACCGACTCGCCGGCAGCCACGGGAACGGGACAGCTCTCTGTCAATTCTCCATAGCCTCTGAAGTCAAATCCGTGAATCGGTTCCTCAAACCATGCAATATTATATTTCTGTACCTTATCCGCAAATCTGAGGGCCTCCCGGACCGTAAATGAATGGTTGCCGTCAATGGCCAGCTCTGCATCCGGCCCAATGGTCTCTCTCACCAGCCTGACACGCTCCACATCGTAATCCAGCTTTGTGGCAAAATCCGTACCCACCTTCATCTTCACAGTCTTATGCCCGCAGTCCATAAAATGTTCCATTTCCCCGGCCAGATCCGCTCCGCTTAAGTGTGTGCTCCCTCCGCTTCCATATACGGTGACGCTGTCCTTTAAAGCTCCCAGGAACCGGTGGAAGGGCATATCTGCACGCTTTGCCAGGATATCGGTGAGAAGATACTCAAGCTTTCCCACCTCCCCTGCTGTCTCTCCGTCAAAGCCGGAATTACGGCATGACCAGTATACCTTGTGCATCCACTGTCCAAAACTCTTTTTCTCCCCGGTCATGATAAGGGGCAGAATGGTCCTTTCCATGATGGACGAGCAGGGACACACGCCCTTGATGCCGTCCTCGGTATAGAGCTCCACATATTTGCTTATCTTGGAATGGGTAAACGGACCTCCGGTTGCGTCGTAAAACGGCTCTTTCTGGGGTACCGGCGCAAGATTGATGATGAATGCATCTGTGAATTTAAGTAATTCGCCATCGTGCTTCATTTTCGTCTATTCCCATCCTTTTGGAAGATATTTAAGCGTATTTTTTATCATGTCATCCACCAGAAGCCTGATATCCTCTTCCCGGCAGTTCTTTCCCTTTACAAGAGGATCGTTCATAAATGCTTTTACCACCTTTTCCTTATCCGGCTTAAGAGCTGCTTCCATAATCAGCTCATGGTTTTCCAGATGGGGCATCAGAAGTTCCTTTACATTTTCCGGCACAGCTCCCGCCACCACCGGATAGATGTGGTCCTTTTCAAAGACCGCGTTGGTCTCCACCAGCGCGCCTGCGGGCAGGTTGGTTATCTGGCAGGCCGTATTAGGGATATTTACATTGCTGACAACCCTTGTAAGGCCGCAGAGCGCTTTGATTAAAAGGATTCCCTCCTCGCCGGTAGGTTCCAGTTTGACTTCTTCCTGTCCGGAAGCCAGCCTGCGGCTCCTGTCCAGTCTCTCCTTCAGGTCATTCTTTCTCCACTGTACCGTGGTCAGACCGAATTTCCAGGATGCAACTGTCTCCGGGTCATTCAGGTACTCATTTCCGGGCATGAATTCAGCCAGATGCCTGTCCCCTGCTGCCGCAATCAGGCCATATCGCTTAAACAGATCCATCTTGACCCGGTTGGCACACTTAAAGGAGGAATTCATCCAGTTTTCGCCTTCCACTTCATATCCCTGGTCAAAATGTGCGTCAATATAGTCCCGGTAAACAGGGAACAGGTCAATCCCCTTATAGGAAGCACTTGAAAACCATGTAAAATGATTGATACCCAGCACATTAACATGGATGTCATGCCAGTCAATATCCTGTTCCCCGCAGCTCTCCTCACAGATTCCCTTAAGGACCTTCTGAGTTCCAAAGACCTCATGGCAGCACCCGAATGCCTTGATTTCCGGAAATACATGATACAGGGTCTTTACGCACAGCGACATGGGGTTGGTATAATTAATGACCCATGCCTTCGGCGCATATTCTTTTATGGCCCCGGCAATCTCCACAAACATGGGTATGGTGCGCAGGGCGCGGACCATTCCGCCAGGCCCTGCCGTATCGCCTACAGACTGGTAGATTCCCAGGCGCTCCGGAAGGTGAACATCAGACTCCATCTCGTCAAAGGTGCCGGGCAGGATGGAAATGACAACGAAATCGCAGCCTGTCAGGGCGTCCTTAAGACTGGCGCTGGTCTCAAACTTCCAGTCTCCTTTGGCGTCGTCCCGCTGCATAAGCCGGCTTCCGATTACCTCATTGTTCTTTGCCGCGTCACCGTCAATATCATACAGACGTATGGTACCGCTGATCTGGTCTTCCAGGGCAAGGTCTGTCATAAAGGTCCAGGCCCATCCCCTGGAACCGCCGCCTATATATGCAATCTGAATATCCTTAACTTTATTATCACTATACTTCATAGCTTCCTCCTTAATATGTTTACTTGAAATATACATGCTCTGCATTCCTGTACATAATTTGTTCCTTTTCTTCCCAGGAAAATGCATCGCTGCATGTGATGTACTGAATAAAGTGCTGGTAGCTGTCCTCTTTCAGCACCGAGGGTATATCCGTTCCGAAAATGAGTCTGTCCGCCCCTGCTATCTCAATTCCATGCCTCAGATACCTCACCGCATTGGGATAGGGGTAGGCGTCAGGGCCGCAGTTATGGGGCAGGGCAGCCAAATCAAACCACACATTGGGCAGGGCCAGCTTCTTTAATCCTTCCACAAGCTTATCCTCGTCCCTCATGGACACGGCCAGCAGATGGCAGACCACAAACTTCATGCCGGGATGCTCTTTTATCACATTCAAAAGCCGTTCCGTCTGCCAGCTCTCACTGCCGCATTTGCCTATATCAATGACAAACACCAGACCATGCTCATCCGCATAATCATATTCGGCCTTCATGATATCCCCGTCCAGGGGCAGCGTGAAGTGGTTGGCCATAAGCCCGGAGCCGGTACTTACCTCAAACTTCACAATTGGAAAACCCAGCTCTTCAAACAGATGTTTTCGTATCTGTTCCTTGCCCCTGCAAAAAGGGTCGTAGGAAGCCGCGGCACAAAACCGGTCCGGATATTTTTTCACTGCCTCCATGGAATAGAGATTTTGGAAACCAAAGTAATTTCCCTGGAGCAGCACTGCTTTCTCCACTCCGTTTTCATCCATTTTCCTGAGAATGTCCCCGGCAGTCACCACTCCCTGGCTGAACTCATCCGGAAGCATCCGGAAACGCTCCCCTGATGCATATTCCGCCATGCCGTTTCCGGCAAAGCGCAGCTCTCCTCCTGCCCCTGTTCCCGCGATACACTGTACCAGATGGACATGTCCGTCTATTATCTTCATTTCATGTTCCATTTTCATCATCCTTTCAGGCCGGAGGTGCTGATGCCCTCAACCAGATATTTCTGGAAAAACAGGAATATAAGGATGGACGGCAGTATGGACAAGGTTGCCATGGCGAACATGGCTCCGTAATCCGATGACGAGCCCGGGTCGCAAAAAAGCTTAAGCGCAAGGCTGACAGGGTACATGCTGGACTTGCTGACATACAGCAGGGCTGAGAGGAAATCATCCCATCTCCACATGAAGGAGAATATGCAGGCCGTGACCAGTGCCGGCTTTATAAGAGGCAGCATGATGCGGGTAAAAATACCTGCATAGGAACATCCGTCAATCTTGGCCGCTTCATCCAATTCCGTAGGAATACCGCTGATAAAGTTGGAAATCAGGTACACAAAAAATCCCTGTATGGCAAAGAAATATGGAACCGTCAGCGGCATATAGGAGCCCACCCAGCCCAGCTTCTGATACCACAGATACTGGGGGATCATGAGTACCTGGGCGGGAAGCATCATGGAGAGCAGCATGGCAGCAAACAGGATGCTCTTGCCCCTGAATTTGAATCTGGCAAATCCGTAGGCCACCAGGGCGGAGGAGGCCACGGTTCCCAGGGTGGCCACCACTGAGATGAAGATGGAGTTTTTGAAGAAGGTGGCAAAGGAAATCTTTCCAAAGCCCTTCCATCCCGTGGAATAATTGCTGACTATAAATTTCTCCGGAATCAGGCTGCCCGCTGTGGAGAATATGGTGCTGTTCTCCTTAAAAGAGCTCATGACCATCCATATAAGGGGATAAATCATGATGATGCCGATGACGAAAACAATGATATGGTATACTGCTTTTTTAACCACTCGCTTCTCTTTCATGATTAAAGCCCTCCTTCATATACCCAGAACCGTTTCGTTGCAAACAGGAACAGGGTTATCAGACCAATCACAGCCAGCATGACCCATGCAAGGGCCGCACCATATCCTGTGTTGTAGAATTCAAAGGACTGCTTATACATGTAAACAGTATAGAGCAGGGTTGAATTCATGGGTTTTCCCTGGGTGATGATATAGCACTGGGTAAAGGCCAGAAAGCCGTTAATCATCTGCATGACCAGGTTGAAAAATATGGTGGGGGTCAGCAGGGGCAGGGTAATCTTAAAGAATTTTGCCGGTGCGCTGGCGCCGTCCACCTCCGCCGCCTCGTACAGGGACTGCGGAACCTGTTTTAAGGATGAGAGGAAGATAAGCATGGATGAACCAAACTGCCAGACCACCAGCAATATGAGGACCCATATAGCGGTTCTGGTATCCCCCAGCCACGAAAAGCTGGTCTGGATTCCCACCATTCCCAGAAGCTTATTCACCACGCCGTCCATGGCAAACATCCTCTTCCATAAGATGGATACTGCCACGGAACCTCCGATAATGGAGGGAAGGTAATAGGCTGCCCTGTAGAAACCGGACATTTTGGAATTTTCCAGCAAGAGCATGGCCACAATCAAAGCAAACAGAAGTTTGAGCGGAACAGACACAAATGCAAAGAAAAAAGTTACCTTCAGTGTTTTAAAAAACGTTTCATCCTGGAACATGGAAATAAAATTCTTAAGTCCTGTAAAAACAGGTGGTGAAAGAATGTCATAATCACAGAACGAATAATACAATGAAATTCCCATTGGAACAATCATGAACAGCAGGAATCCAATGGTAAATGGCAGTGTAAACAGGACACCGGCCACACTTTCCTTGCTGAGCTGCTGCTTTAATGCCTTCATAGCCTCTCCTCCTCGCCTTATGAAAAGAGCGACCTACAACAGCCGCTCTTTTTTAATTTGCTAATTTTTCTTGGACTCCATAATCTTTGAGCCTTCTGTAAACAGCTGCTGGCCGGCATCCTCAGCCGTCATCTGGCCGTAACATACCTGTTCCTCCAGCTTGTTCAGAAGATCGTTTACCTCGCTTGAACCGTCGGCAGCAGGCGGGTTGATCTGGGAAGAATTGTCAGATACAACTTCGTTGATAAACTTAATCACTTCCTGGCTGGTCTCATCCATCTTAGGCGCAATGGAATCTGCCACTGTTGATGACAGAGGAATGCCTCTCTCTCCCAGAAGGATTTCATTACATTCCACTGAATTTGTGATGAAATTCAGGACCTTTGCCGCCTCTTCCGGATTTGTGCTGTCCTTTGTGATGGCGAAAAACTGGCTTGGCTTCAGATAATCGGACTTAACAGGGTCTGCTGAAGGCCAGGTGGTTATGGCAATCTCCACACCCTCAGGTGCGGCGCTTCTGATGGCTGTGAGCTGGTTGGTATAGTTAAACGCACACCATGACATGGTTTCAGGATTGGAACCATACACCATTGGGTCCTGCTCCACGGATCCGATGGTCCTCTCTGCGAAGATGGAAGGATCCACAACCCATCCGTCCCTTATGCCATCCTCATAGAGCTTGAAATAGGATACATAATCCTCTGCTGTTCCGCCCAGTTTTCCGTCCTCGAACATGACTACATCATTGGCGCGCAGGAAATACTCAATGAAATTCTCACCATTGTTATATGCAATGTTGGTCTTATATCCTGTCTTTTCCCTGATTTCCTTGCAGAGTGCAATGAACTCGTCCATGGTCATATTGTCTTTTACCGTGATTCCTGCCTCATCCAGGGCCGTCTTGTTGTACAGCAGCGCAGGTGCATTGATGCCGTTGCAGATTGCATAAAGTCCGTCCCCTACCTTACCGGAGTTCAGTACATCTTCATTACAGTCTGCCACGTCGATGGTTCCGTTTTCAATATAAGGCGTCAAGTCCACCAGCAAATCATTGTTTACATACTGCTGGATATACTTGTAATCCATCTGGACGATATCCGGCATGGAATGACCGGCAGCGGCCGTAGCCAGCTTGTTCCAGTAATCTGCCCACTCTGAAAACTGTCCGTCAAAGGTAACTCCGGGATTCTGTTGGGAATACAGCTCTAAGATAGCCTGTGTACGCTCATTTCTCACCTGATTGCCCCACCAGGCAACCACCATCTCCGAACCGTCCCCGGATGCAGCCTTTTCCCCGGATGCTCCTTCTGCCTGTGAACCGGCCGCCTTTGTATCTGCGGTACCGGAACCACCGCATGCTGTCAGGCTTGCCGCCGCCAGGGCAGCTGTAAGCACAAGTGCTAATTTCTTTTTCATGATTGAAAACCTCCCTCGTTCTTTAGTTGCTTTTGATGAATTGATTATACCTGCTTTTTCTTGTCAAACCAATCAATAAAACCGATGTCCATGGTTAATTTTCCGACTTTTTCATACAGTTTATGCGGATGCAACTTTTCCTTGTCCTGTTGAAAGATATGGTATATATTAATCTAAGACAGGAAATTTCTACTGAAAACAGGAGAAACTTATGAGATACCTGAAACGGATAAAACATGATTTTGAAAATCTCTCCATGAAAAACAAACTGCTGGCCGTTGTATTGTCTAATGTGGTGCTGATTCTTCTCATAGCGCTCATAGGGCTGCGTATTTCTTCCAATGCATATAATGAACAGCTCTACAAGGCAATTGCCGGAAATCTGTCCTTTTCCTCCCAGACCATTTCCAGCAACTTAAAAAGCATTGAGACCCTTTCCTCCGTCATCATCTCCTCCTCTGTGATTCAGGATTCCCTAAACCGCATTGACAGTACGGATGATCCCATTATATGGTCCGAAAACAACCCGCGGATCAGCGCAGCCATCAACAATTACCAGCAGGCCTACAAAAATAACGGCGTATCCGCTATTGCGCTGAATAACCGTCATTTCCAAAACCTGACTAATTTCGTGGTCATCAACAATGCGGATACGGACACGGTACAGAGCGCAGTGGACAAGGCCAGGGAGCGGGAAGGAGCCATTACCTGGACCATTGACTATGACCACAGTCTGTATATACTCAGCAGAAGCGTCAGGAAGGTCTACAACCTGGAGCTGGACCATCTGGGCGACCTGCTGGTTTTTGTGGATTTGGACCGGATTGTAAGGGATGCCAACCGTGCAGTAACCACCTACGGTGAATCCAGCTATATTCTTTTTGACGGGGACCAGCTCATATACACTTCTGCCGGGATTGACCCGGAAACCGCCAACGGATTCATGAAACAGACGGGCCAGCCCTACAGCATCATACACCAGAACGGACACAGCTATTTTGCAGTTAAGAACACCATTCCCTACTACAACTGGACCTACATCAACCTGGTCCCCTATGACCAGATTGCCCAATCCACAGACATGGCCTACCGCCTTATCCTGGCCATGCTCATTGTGGGCTTTATCGCTGCCCTGGCCTTTTCCAGGCGCCTGACCCGCTACATTTTAAAGGACTTTGACCTTTTAATACAGAAGATGGAGTTTTTCAGCAGCACGGAGCTTAAAATGCCCGAGGTAGAGGTGGACTACAGTAAAAGGACGGATGAAATCAGCAGGCTGCACCAGCATTTCGATACTATGGCCGGCCGTATCCAGTACCTGGTCCAGAACAATTATGTGAATCAGATTTTAAGCCGCGACGCAAAGCTTAAGGCGCTGGAATCCCAAATTAACCCGCATTTTTTATACAATACCCTGGAAACCATAAACTGGCGGGCCAAGGCATTAAAGGACCAGCAGATTTCCTCCATGGTGGAATCCCTTGGAACCCTGCTTCGCGCTACCCTCAGCAACAAAAAGCCGCTTGTTTCCCTGGATTATGAGATCGGCCTGGCCGGAAGCTACATGACCATTCAGAAAATACGCTTTGAGGACCGGCTTCTTTTCCATGTGGAGTGTCCCGAAGAACTGGGCAAAGCTCTTATCCTGCCCCTCACTATACAGCCCCTTCTGGAAAATGCCATACGCTACGGTATGGAGGAGATGATGGATACCTGCGAAATCAGCATACGGACCAGAAAGGAAGGCACGCTGCTGATTGTGGAGGTGTCAAATGAAGGCTCTGTATTTGAGGACAGCCTTCTTGAAAAGCTTCAGGACGGTACCAAGAATGCCCACGGCTTTGGCATTGGCCTGGTCAATATCCACCAGCGCATCCAGATGCTTTTTGGGGATTCCTATGGACTGTCCTTTAAGAACCAGGATGAGAAAGCCATTGCAATCATCACTATACCATACAAAACAGAGGAAGATGACTATGCTTAAATTAATCATTGCGGACGATGAACGCATTATCCGCGAAACCATATCCACCATCATCAATTGGAAGGAATACGACATCGAGGTGGTCGGCCTGTGCAAAAACGGAATGGAAACATATGATATGATAATGGACGAGACGCCGGATATCGTGCTGACCGACATACGGATGCCCGGTATGGACGGGCTGGAACTGATCCGCAGGATTTCCGGCACGGACCTGAATGTACAGTTCATCATCCTCTCAGGCTACGGGGAATTTGAATATGCCAAGGAGGCCATGAAAAACGGGGTTAAATACTACCTCCTCAAGCCCTGTAATGAACTGCAGATCATTGACTGTATTGAGCAGTGCAAGAAGGACTGCTACCAGCAGAAAATCATGGAACGGATTGTGTCCGACCGCTTCATGGCAATCAACAGCATGAACCACAACGTTATTTTCAGCATCATCAATGACAGCATATGCCAGAACCGGGGCTTTCCGGACATCATCCGTTCCTATGAGTCCTATATCGACTTTAAATTCACGGTCTACAGGCTGTACTATGTGTACTTTCTGCCCTTTGAACACCTGGAGGAGTTTCTGGATGATTTAAGGCTGTACTGCAGCGAAAATATTTCCTCTGTCATCATACACGGCGTATACGTCAATAACACCCTGCTTCTGTTCTTTAAAGACTTTGCCGCAAACTACCAGGACCTGGAGCGTTTTATCTGCCAAAGGCACTATCCGGGCCAGGCCGTGACCCTGGAAACCGAATCCACCCTGTACTCCAATCTGGAGCAGCTTCTGGTGGTGGTTCTCAAAAAAATCAGGCGTTTTGGTATGATTTATTATATCAATAATTTTCATCTGCTCTACACCTGCAATTACAACACCCACATCAATGAATGGGAGCAGCTGTGCCAGTCCATCCTGAACCGGCAGCCGGATTCCATGCAGAAGCTGACCGAGCTCATAAAGGATATAAATGACATTACCTTTTTAAAACAGATTGCCAGCAACCTGTTCATGAAGCTCACCCTGAACAGTCCTTCCCTCTCTTCCACCTGGCTGACCGAGCTCCTGGTCCGGATAGAAAATGAACAGAGCATAACGGACTTAAAAAACCTTGCCATTGAACGGGTGGAGGACATCCTGAGGGAGCCTGACAGCGGGCAGACCGTCAGCACCATGACACAGCAGATATTTGACTATGTAAGCCAGAACCTGCAGGATGACAACCTGACCCTTAAGTACATTGCCAAAAACTATCTCTTCATGAATGTGGACTATGTCAGCAAAAAGTTCCTGAAGGAAACAGGCACCAAATTTTCCACCTACCTGGCGGACATGCGGATTAAAACCGCCAAGCAGCTGCTGGCCTCAAAGGGTCTGGACAAGATACAGGACGTGGCCCAGGAGGTGGGACTTGGAAACAACCCCCAGTATTTTTCCCAGCTGTTCAAGAAAAAAACAGGTATGACTCCCAGCGCATACATTGCCCAGGTCCTGGGAAGACCCGGCAAATAAAAAGCAATCACTTTTTTGGCAACAGTATGAACTGCTGCCATTTTTTTTAAAAGCCTGTAATTTTTACTTGACTTATAACGCATTCTATGTAAGAATATGACGAGGCACAAATCAGTGCCATATCTGGCTGGTCCGGCTATCGCACTGGTAGAGTGTGAACTATTTCCCAAATTCAATATTTTACAATATAATGCGCAAAGGAGACTCCCATGAGACATTTATTGAATCCCTTAGACTTCTCTGTGGAAGAAATTGATGACCTTCTGGCCCTTGCAAGGGACATTGAACAGAATCTTCCAGGATACGCCCATGTATGTGACGGCAAGAAACTGGCCACCCTTTTCTATGAGCCAAGTACACGGACACGTTTAAGCTTTGAGGCTGCCATGCTGAACCTGGGCGGCAATGTATTAGGTTTTTCATCCGCCAATTCCAGTTCTGCCGCAAAAGGCGAGAGCGTGGCCGATACCATCCGCATGATTTCCTGTTATGCTGACATCTGCGCCATGAGGCATCCAAAGGAAGGCGCTGCATTTGTAGCTGCCCAGAAGGCCCAGATTCCAGTTATCAACGCAGGGGACGGAGGCCATCAGCATCCCACCCAGACCTTGACCGACCTTATGACCATCCGTTCCATGAAGGGACGTCTGGACAACCTGACCGTGGGCTTCTGCGGAGACCTGAAATTCGGCCGTACCGTACATTCCTTAATCAATGCCATGGTCCGCTACCCAAACGTCAAATTCATACTGATATCCCCGCCTGAGCTGCGCATCCCGGACAACATCCGCGACGACGTGCTCATTGCAAATAATGTTCCTTTTGAAGAGGTGGGCAACCTGGACGACGCTCTGGGCCAGTTAGACATTCTCTACATGACGCGTGTGCAGAAGGAACGCTTCTTCAACGAGGAAGATTACATCCGTTTGAAAGATTGCTATATTTTGGATAAAAAGAAAATGAAACTTGCCAAGGAAGACATGTATGTGCTCCATCCGCTTCCCAGGGTAAATGAAATCTCCGTGGAAGTGGATGACGACCCAAGGGCTGCCTACTTCAAGCAGGCACAGTACGGCGTATATGTGCGTATGGCATTGATCATGAGATTACTGGAGGTGCAGAAACCATGTTAAATATCAGCGGATTACAAGAAGGCATTGTCCTGGACCACATTGAGGCGGGAAAAAGCCTGGACATCTACTATCACCTTGGCCTGGACAAGCTGGAATGCCAGGTAGCCATCATCAAAAACGCCCGCAGCAATAAGATGGGACGCAAAGACATCATTAAAATCGAAGGCGGCCTGGATACGGTTGACTTAAAGGTATTGGGCTACATTGACCACAACATCACAGTGAACATTATCCGCGGCGACAAGATTGCTGAGAAGCGCGCCTTAAAGCTTCCCAAGAAAATCACCAATGTGATTCAGTGCAAGAACCCCCGCTGCATCACATCCATTGAGCAGGAGCTTCCTCATATCTTCTACCTGGCAGATGAGAAGGCAGAGGTTTACCGCTGCCAGTACTGCGAAGAGAAGTACAGTGAATATAAATAGGATGATTATGGGACGCTGCCCGTAAATACATGAAAAGGCAGCCCGGTATCAAATCCCAAAGGATTGATACCGGGCTGCCCTTATTTTATTATCCATATCCAATCCCGGCGCATGTACCGTATCCTTCCATACCGCGCCCTACCGATACATTTCCCTGTCTGTTTCCTTTTTTCCTCCCGGGCCTATGTAGACAGATTCATCAAAGGCCAGAATTAACAGGAATATGGGGGTAAGGAAAATAAGCCCCAGCGCATACCCCACCCCATGTCCAAAGGAACAGGACATCTTAACGGATATCAGAATATGCATGACCGAAACGCCGAAATAAGCCAGTTGGGCCACCATGGCGCCGGGACCGGACACAAACCGCAAGGACGCGGCAATCAATGCCATGATAAGCCACAGGACAAACATCCTGTTATTCCAGAAAAGCTTATACTCTATATAGGTGCCGTAAAACGGTATCAGGGCTTTCCATCCTGCTTCCCCTGCCTTTCTGAATATCATCCAGTAAGCCAGGACATAGAGGACAAGCACCACCGCAATTACAAACATAAAAATCAGCGACATCCCCATGAGCAGTATACTCAGTTCTTTCAAAAAAGCACCCGCCTTTCCAACTATATTCCCTACTTATCGGCAGGCACGATTTCCAGCCAGTAGCCGTCCGGGTCCTTGATGAAATAAATGCCCATGCCCGGATTCTCGTAGCAGATGCAGCCCATCTCCTCATGGTGCTTGTGGGTGCCGTCAAAATCATCCACATGGAAGGCCAGGTGGAATTCGCACTCTCCCAGGTCATATGCTTCCTTCCTGTCCCGCAGCCAGGTTAACTCCAGGGTAAAATCCGTCACTCCGTCTCCCAGGTACACCAGCTTAAAGGAGCCGTCCGAAGCGTTCTTCTCCCTCACCGGTTCCAGATTCAGGGCCTCTTTATAAAAAGCAAGGCTCTTCTCCAAATCCAGCACATTAAAATTGAAATGGTTAAATGTAATCATAGGTCTCTCCCTTCTCTTTTTTTAAAACCGGCCTGCACCGCAGGATGCAGACCGGCAATTGTTTCACATGTTTCATTGTTTCACACGTTTCATTGTTTCACACGTTTGCTTCGCATGTTTAGTTCTTGGGAACCATCATTTCCATGCCGCCCATGTAAGGACGCAGCACTTCCGGTATCTTCACACTGCCGTCTGCCTGAAGATTGTTTTCCAGGAAGGCGATCAGCATACGGGGAGGAGCCACCACGGTATTGTTCAGGGTGTGGGCCAGATACTTGCCTCCGTCCTCTCCCTGCACACGGATTCTCAGACGGCGGGCCTGGGCATCTCCCAGATTGGAACAGCTTCCCACCTCAAAATACTTCTTCTGCCTTGGGGACCATGCCTCCACGTCCACAGACTTTACCTTAAGGTCAGCCAGATCACCGGAGCAGCACTCCAGCGTGCGGACAGGTACATCTAAGGAGCGGAACAGATCCACGGTGTTCTGCCACAGCTTCTCATACCACATGGGACTTTCCTCGGGCCTGCAGACTACAATCATCTCCTGCTTCTCAAACTGATGAATACGGTAAACGCCTCTCTCCTCGATTCCGTGGGCGCCTTTCTCCTTGCGGAAGCAGGGGGAATAGCTGGTCAGGGTCAGGGGAAGCTGCTGCTCCGGCGTGATGGTGTCGATAAATTTACCAATCATGGAGTGCTCGCTGGTACCAATCAGGTACAGGTCCTCTCCTTCAATCTTATACATCATGGCATCCATCTCTGCAAAGCTCATGACGCCTGTAACCACATTGCTGCGGATCATAAAAGGAGGCACACAGTAGGTAAATCCGCGGTTAATCATGAAATCCCTTGCATAGGAAATCACTGCGGAATGAAGCCTGGCAATATCGCCCATCAGGTAATAGAAGCCGTTTCCCGCCACTCTTCTGGCTGCGTCAAGGTCGATACCGTTAAACCGCTCCATGATGTCTGTATGGTAAGGAATCTCAAAATCCGGTACCACGGGATCGCCAAAACGCTCCACTTCCACATTTTCACTGTCATCCTTGCCGATGGGCACGGTTGGGTCAATAATGTTGGGAATGGTCATCATGATTTTGGTAATCTTCTCAGAAAGCTGTCCTTCCTTTTCCTCCAGCTCTGCCAGACGTGCGGAATTGGCGCTGACCTCCTGCTTCACGGCCTCTGCCTCATCCTTTTTTCCCTGGCCCATCAGCATGCCAATCTGCTTGGACAGCTTGTTGCGGCTGGCCCTTAAATCATCGGCTTCTTTCTGTGTCGCCCTTGCCTCTGTGTCCAGTGAAATCACTTCGTCCACCAGCGGCAGCTTGCTGTCCTGGAATTTATTCTTAATATTCTGCTTTACAATGTCCGGGTTCTCTCTTACGAATCTTAAATCTAACATGGTATTCCTCCTGGATTTCCTTGATATAATACCTTCCAATTCTGGACAGGTATTCCTGTACTGTTAAAGAGTATATAACATTTTACCAGGAAATAAAAGCCCTTTTTCTGTTTTTCCTGCTGCTGTATTGCTACTGCTGCTTTCCTTCCGTCTCTATGCTGTACCGGCATACGCCGTCCACATAAGTGGCTTCCACCGGAATGCGGGCCAGCTCCTCAGGAGAGGTCTCAAAGGGATTGGCTCCCAGTATCACAAAATCTGCCAGCATCCCCGGCGCAATCCTCCCCTTCACATTTTCCTCAAAGGATGCATAGGCTCCCTCCGCGGTAAAGGAATCCAGGGCCTGTTTTATGTCCAGGGCCTGTTCCGGAAGGTAGGGGCCCACGTGATCCTTCACCGTTGTCCTGGTGACCGCGCACTGTATCCCCTTCATCACATCCGGCAGCTCCACCGGGCAGTCGGAGCCGTTGGAAGCATGGGTGGTCTCATAAAGGGTCCTGAAGTGATAGCTGGATGCCGCCCTCTCCTTTCCGATCCGTTCCTCCACAATATGGATGTCATAATCCAGGAAAATGGACTGGAAATATGCGTGGAGGGACAGTTTTGCAAACGTATCAAGCTGGTCCGGCCTTGTAATCTGGCAGTGGACAATGCCGTGCCTGTGGTCCTTTCCTGGATGCCGTGCAAGGGCCTTTTCGTAGGCTGCCAGGATATCATCCAGAATTCCGTCCCCTATGGCATGGATGGCCACCTGCATTCCCTGGGAATCTGCATACTCCACCATGTCTTCAAACTGCTGCCTGGTGAAAATGGGGATTCCCCTGGTGGAGCCATCATCTGTATATGGCTGGCTGAGATAGGCGCTCCTGGCTCCCAGGGAACCGTCTCCCAGCATTTTAAGCGGGCCAATCTTAAACCAATGGTTTCCCCAGCCCGTGTTATACCCTTTTTCCACAAAGGCCTTCAGCCCGTCCAGGGTAGTAAACTGGGACTGTTCATAGACCCTGACCGTCATCCTTCCCTCTGCATCCAGTTCCCTGTATGCCTCCAGCACCCGCTCATAGGGAACATTGTTAAAAGCCAGCAAATCATCTGTCTGGGAGGAGGTGACTCCATAACGGTTGAGGGCTTTGGACGCTGCCAGTATCATCTCCTTTATGTCCTCTTTGGTGGGCTCAGGCAGGCATCCGTATATCAGGTCCATTGCATTTTCCCGGAATATCCCGTTGGGCTCACCGCTTTCATCCACCTCATAGAGCCCGCCCTCCACCTGGGGCGTGTTTCCTGTGATGCCGGCCAGCTGGAGAGCCATGGTATTTACCACACAGGCATGGCCGCAGGTTCTGGTAAGGCAGATGGGATGCTCCGTGGATATCATATCCAGGTCACGGCGGTTGGGAAACCGCCTTTCATCCTCAAAGTAATCGTGGTTCCATCCTCTTCCCCTTACCCAGGTGCCGGGCTTTGGGGACTGCTCCCGGATAAATTCCTTCATATATTCCTTCATCCCTGACAGGGACTGGGTATGCTGTGACAAATCCGCTGCGCCAAGGGCATTTCCATAGTTCAAAAGGTGCATGTGGGAATCATTAAAGCCCGCGCACACAAATCTTCCCTTTAAGTCCTTTACCTCATCTCCCGGTTCCTTCATAGCCAGGGCGTCTTCGTCGCTGCCTGCGCATATGAATCTTCCATCCTCCACCACAAAGGCCCGGCACAGGGGAAGTTCCCCAGTGTATACGGCTCCATTCCGGTATATTGTCCTCATGTCGTCCCTCCCTTATTCTGCCTTCTCCAGCTTCTTTTTATCCTCATAAAACAGCGGCATATCCTTATCTTCCAGTGTTCCGATGTTCATATAGCGGGCCTTGTAATCCTTCAGAAGCCTGAAATATGTGCCTGACAGTATAAGAACCACGAACACATTGATGAAAGTCGGGATACCGCTGGTGATGTCCACCAGGGTCCATATGCTCAAATCACCCACATGAATCAGGTAAAGGGTGAGCAAAAAAGGAGGAAGGGCGTAAAAATACTTGAACATGCGCAGCAGCCATTTCTTCACCGTGGGATGGTTCATAGCCAGATGGCGCAGGGTTGCCTCATAGTACACATACCATCCGCCGGAAGTGGTCACGGAGAAGATCACCATGGTGGCCGTCATGAACACAGTTCCGAAAAATCCAAGATTGTGCTGGAACACGTTAAGGGCAAGGGTTGCATTGGTTGCCCCGGAGGTCCATTCACCGGTAATCAGCACGCTGAGAGCCGTAATGGTACACACAATGAAGGTGTCCACAAATACCTCAAAGGATCCCCAGAGCCCCTGCTCCACGGGATGACGTGTCTTGCTGGAGGCATGGACCATAGGGCTTGTACCCCAGCCGGCCTCATTGGAATAAACACTTCTCTGCATACCGGTGGCAATGGCCTTGGACACCGTGACTCCGGCAAACCCGCCCATGGCAGCTGTTCCTGTAAAGGCCTGGGTAAAGATAGAGACAATGGTGGGAATCAGGTTGCCGATGTTCAGCACAATGATTACCAGGCCGAATATCAGGTACCCCAGACTCATAACCGGCACCAGCTTCACAAATATCTTGCTTAAATTCTTAACGCCTCTCCAGATCAGGGCGTAGATAAACACCACTAACAGCAGGGACGCAAGCTCTTGGGGAATTCCAAAGGACTGGGCCAGCACTTCCGATGTGGTAAAGTTGGAGGCACTGATAAAAAAGGTGGAAAAGATGCCGAGACCGAACACAAAAGCCAGCGGAAGCCATTTCTTACCCCAATGGCGCTCCTCCCCAAGTCCGTACTCCATGTAATAGGTGGGTCCTCCGTATGGATTCCCCTCCTCGTCCGTGCGGCGGTAATACACGGCCAGAGTAACCTCCACCTGCTTAATCAACATGCCCATGAAGGCTGTCAGCCACATCCAGAGCACGGCTCCAGGCCCGCCCGTGGTAACGGCTGTGGCCACGCCGGCAATATTGCCAAAGCCCACAGAACCGCCTACGGCCGTTGCAATGGCTTCATAAGGGCTTAAAAGACCCTTGTCATTTTCATCGGTGACATGGTCCTTTCTCAGGATACATCCAAGGGTCCGTTTAAATATGTACCCCAGATGGCATACCTGAAAAAATCCGGATCGGACCGTCACGTAGATACCCGTAATGATAATAAGCGCAATCAGAGGCGGCCCCCATATGATTTCACCGTTTAACCAGTTTAAAAATTCTGTCATTCTTTTACTTCCCCCTATTGGTTCTGGATTGCGATATCATGGCTGTCCGGCACGGTACACAAAAAGCAATGACCCCAGGCCATTGCTTTCCATAATCACATATCTGCTTAAGAAAATCCAGCCAATAGCGCCACCACTTTAAAAAGTGAGAGTACGCAGCCTGTTAGACTGCATCCCAACACATTCCGCCGGCAGACAGAATCCGTTTCGGCAGTAATCCCTTTCCCTGTGTGCTCCGGCCCGCCGGCCTCCGGGACAAAATCCCCTCTGTCCGCCACCCTGGGGATGGCATCCATTATCACACAGATACTAATGCTTACTGCGCCTCTATCGCATCCTATATTTTAATATTGCTTTAACATCATACTATTTAAGGCTGAAACTGTCAACGTTTTTCGACATTTCCTGACCGTCCCTGACTGCCTGCGCTTTCTGCGGTTGTCCCGCCTCATGCCAGCTGTCCTGCATCCTGCCAGCTTGTCCCGTCTCACGCCAGCTTTCCTGCCTCACGCCTGCGGTCCTGCCTCATGCCTGCGGTCCCGCCTCACGCCAGCTTTCCTGCCTCATGCCTGCGGTCCTGCCTCATGCCTGCTGTCCCGCCTCATGCCTGCTGTCCTGCCTCACGCCTGCTATCCACCGCGCGGACCAGCTTTCCTGCCTCATGCCTGCTGTCCACTGCGCGGACCAGCACATCCATCAGCTCTTCAAAGCACACGCCATTGGCAATGGGGATGTCAAGCTCCTCCGACCTGGCGATGCAGGCTTTTACAAATGAGGCGGCCAGACGCACAGCGCTGTCCAGACTCCATCCCCTTACGGCAGCCGCCGACACCACGGAGGAGAATACATCCCCTGTTCCCGGCCGCTCATGGCCCACGCGCCTGGTTCTGGGGAAAGCTGTCCGCTCTCCCTCAGCCACCACATTCATAATATAGCCGCCCTGGTTCACACCTGTAATAACCACGCATTCCGGCCCCATGGCCTGGATTTCCCCGGCCAGCTGCCCCAGCTCTTTCCTGCTCCATCCATCCTTTCGGTAGGTCCGTCCTGTCAGGATACACGCCTCTGTCAGATTAGGAGTCACAATATCACCCATGGATACCAGCTCCTTCATGCGGCTACACATGGCCGGCGTATAGGTGGCGTAGGTCTCCCCGTGGTCTCCCATAATCGGGTCTATGATTACCTTTGTATCCTCCTGCCCGAACTGCCGTATAACATCCATCACAATCTCAATCTGCGCCTCGGAACCCAAAAAACCGCTGACAATGCCGTCAAAGGTCAGCTCCAGCTCCTTCCACTTGTGAATGAACTCCCCCATCTTCTCCGTGTAGTCGTCAAAGAAGTAGACCGGGAATCCTGTGTGGTTAGACAAAATGGAGGTGGGTATGGGGCAGCACTGGACCTTCATGGCGGATAAAATGGGAATAGCCACTGTCAAAGAACAGCGGCCGTATCCGGATAAATCATTAATCATGGCAATCTTTTTCTGTCGGTAAGCACTCATGTCAAATCTCCTGTCATCTGAACCGGTCAAAGAGTCCGGATCTTATAAGTGTACTGCGAAGGGGCATGTAGATGACTACCGCCGCAGCGGCAGACGTCACCGCATTGATGGAGGTGGAGGCAATGTTCCATGCCAGCACCAGATCCGCTGCCGGTTTGCCCAGAATCGCCAGCTTGTAAAAATATCCCACCAAGGGATCAAATATCACGTTGAACAGAAGACCGCAGACAGAGGCCGCCACAACAAAGCGGAACACATGCCTCTTGTCAGAACTCTCATTGATTCTGCCAATCTTGTGGGCCACCAGACCGGTTATAAGACCGATACACAGCTTCAGCAGGAAGGTTTTCGGCGCGTACACCACATAGATGGGGTCAAACAAATCCCCGATGGTCATTCCCAGGGCCCCGCCTAATCCTCCGTAAAAGCCTCCCAATATCAGGGCTCCCAGGACGCAGACCGCATTGCCCAGATGAATGGAGGTGGCGTCTCCTCCGGGAAGGGTAATTTTAATCTGCAAAAATGTAAATACCACATAGGATAATGCCGCAAACAGGCCGGTCAGGGCCAGCTTGTATATACGGCTGTCTTCCAGGCCCCTGTGGCCTGCTGTCACTGCACTGGATGTCTTCATACAAATTCTCTCCTCATATTGTAGATTTCTTACCGGAACAACTGCATTCGTTCATGACACCTATGGTATCACTAAAGTGGAATGTTTTAAATATCCAGTTTGAGAAGTTTTGGCCAGTCCAGTTCTGTGGAAGAAAAATCTTTTTGTCCGGGTTGTCAATCGTGGGATTCCACCACAATCAGCACCCCGTCCGTAAAGGTAATGGCGCCTTCCTCCCCCTGAAGTTCATTGCTGATGCAGAGACTTGTCCCTATCTCAATGTCCTTTTCATGGAGAGGATATTTAAAACCGGTGAGGGTAATGCCCCTGACCTCCTCAGTAAGAGGGAGAAAGGAAATATATTTTCCCCAGATCTCACGCCCCTTAAACGTCCGTTCCTTGTCAATGAGATAGATACGGTTCTGGCTGTCCAGGATATATGCCTCTATTCCCTTTTGCAGGCAGGGAAATAACAGATGGATATTGCCCAGCATATGGTCCATGCGTCCTCCGGTGGCTCCCAGCACCACCACCTCGGTGCACCCGGTGGCCTGGGCCTTTAAGAGGGCCAGCTCCGTGTCTGTCTCATCCTTTTCCGGCTGGTGGGTGTCCCATACAATGTGTTCCATCCTCCTGTAATATGCCAGCACCTCCGGCTTCACCGTATCAAAATCACCTACTATCATATCCGGTTCCAGCCCCAGGGCCTTCACGGCCTCCAGTCCTGCGTCCACCGCAATGATTTTATCAAAGGTTTCCTGTCCCAAAAAAGAACCGGCGAAGGACAGGTCCAGTTTTCCGCCGGTTATAATCAAACAACGCTTCATTTCTCATATTCCTTTAAAATATCCATGAATTCTCTGGTTCTGGCAGAAGGGTCCCGGCCAAAGACAGCGGAACCAGCCACAAATATATTGGCTCCCGCCTCTATGATTTCCCGGACATTTCCCGCGTTTACGCCGCCGTCCACCTGGATGTCCGTTTTCAGTCCCTGCTCATTCAGCATATTTTTCAGTTCGCGTACCTTGTCAAGGGTATAAGGGATAAACTTCTGTCCTCCGAAACCAGGATTCACAGTCATGATAAGCACCATATCCAGCTGGCCCAGGATACACTCCAGGGAACGCACCGGTGTGGCGGGATTTAAGGCCACGCCGGCCTTCAGCCCGGCTTCCTTAATCTGGTTCACCACACGGTCCAGATGCGTGCAGGCCTCGGCCTGGACTGTTATGATATCTGCCCCGCAGTCCTTCATATCCTCCACATAGCGTCCCGGCTCCTCCACCATCATATGCACGTCAAAAACAGCCCTGGTACATGGGCGCAGACTCTTGATGACCGGCATACCAAAGGAGATGCTGGGCACAAAGGCCCCGTCCATCACATCCAAATGGAGATACTCAGCACCCGCCCCGTACACCTCCTTCACCTGTTCTCCCAGACGGGTAAAATCAGCCGCAAGAATAGACGGCGCTAATTTGTAATACATCTCTAGTACCTCCTTTTATTTTTCAGGTCCTCATACATGAGGATGTAATTGTCATACCGGCTGCGGCTCAGTTCTCCCCGTTTCAGGGCTTCCTTCACACCGCAGACACGCTCTCCCACATGGACGCACCCCAGAAATTTACATTCTTCCTCATAAGGCCCGAACTCCGGAAAATAATCCTTCAGTTCTCCCGGCTCCAGACAGTCAATAAACATGGAGCTGAATCCCGGCGTATCCATCATGTAGGTATTCTCTTCCACATAAAACAATTCAGAATGGCGGGTGGTATGGCGTCCCCTCTCAATCTTGCGGCTGATATCCCCTGTCTCCATGGCAGCCTGGGGCTGGATGCAGTTAGTCAGTGAGGATTTTCCGACGCCTGAAGGTCCCGCCAGGACCGAGGTTTTTCCTCTGAGAAATTTTCTCATTTCCTCCAGCCCCGTATCCTGGTAGGTGCTGACAAAGTGGACTTCATACCCTGCCCTCTCGTAAATGGCGCGGTACTTATCCACAAGCCCGGCCTCCCCCAGATCCACCTTGTTAAAACAGATGGTGACCGGCACTCCCTGAATTCCCATCATCACCAGAAAACGGTCCAGAAGATTCAGATTGGGTTCCGGATGGGTGATGGCAAACACCACCAGAGCCTGGTCCACATTGGCCACCGCCGGACGTATGAGGACGTTGGAGCGGGGAAGGATGGCGTCAATATTGCCTTCCTTCTCCTCCTCGTCCAATACAGAAAACTCCACATTATCCCCCACAAGGGGTTTGATTTTACGGTTGCGGAACACGCCCTTTGCCTTACACTGGTACACATGGTTCCTGCCGTCATTGATATAATAAAAGCCTGCAATTCCTTTGATTATCTTACCTGTCATATACTCCTCTTATCCCACCGGAAAAAATGCCACCGGATAGGACTTGATTACTGTTAAATTGTCTGCATCCACCACTTCCACCATGCCGCTGTCCACGCCGTACGCCCCCTTGATTCTGGGGAATACCACGGGTACGGTCTGGGCGCCAACAACCAGTCTCGGACTCATAAGGGTTGTGTAAACGGAAGCTCCCTCATCATTGGTCTGGTTCAGGCGAATCAGCACGCGCACGCTGCTGGTCTGGGAAGCCGGTCCTATATAGTTGCTTAAGGAGCATGCCTCGTCAATAGAGCCGATGTAATAGCGTTCATCCGCTGCCTGGGTCTGTGCAGGCTCTCCGCTGACCACATAATCCACCGCAGTGCCCGGAGGAAGTATGGTACCCGGCAGCTCCGACTGGCTGATAATCAGGCCTTCCTCCACTGTATCGCTGGCTTCCACGGTTACATTGCCTGTCAAGAGTCCTGCTCCCGCCAGAAGGGCATCCGCGGATGTGGGAGTCTGTCCCTGCAGGTTGGGCACACGGCCCTCCACGTTCTGTGAGCCCTTGCTCACATAGAGGCTGACGCTCTCTCCCACCTTCACCACCTGGGGGCTGAAACGGATCACATTGCCCTTTATGGCGGTATCGCTGTTCTCCTCCCTGACTTCAACAACCAGCCCTTTCTGCTCCAGCAGAAGCCTGGCATCTTCACCCGTCATCTGAGTCAGGTCCAGGACATTTAAGTCTACCTTATCGCTGCCCTTACTGATGGTCACTCCCACAGTACTCCACTTCTTCACCACAGTCCCTGCCAGGATATCCTGGCCCATGACCTGGCCTTCCGTATAGTTATCCGAATACTCGCTGCCTGTGACCTCCATCACCAGGCTGCTCTCCTTCAGTTTTTCTCTGGCCATATCCTGGGGCAGTCCCAGGACGCTGGGCATATTTATCTGGTCCTCCGTGCTGATATCCACCACGGTGGTGGAGTCTTCGGTGGTCATGGCAACGGTCTCTGTGGTAGGCTTATTGCTGCCCTGTCTGAAAATCCCGGTGAGCCGCGAAAATACGAACAGCACCACCGCCACAATGATGATGGCTGCCACGATGCCAAAGGCCGTGATGATGCGCTCAAACTGGGTACTTACATCATCCCCCTCATTCTTTTTCCTGGTATGGATGCGGCCTTCTTTTTTGCGCGGTTCCCTGGCCCGGTTTCTGTCCTGATGCCCGGACTGTTCCTCCTCCGGTTCCTCCAGGGCTTCCTCAGGATAGCTCTTCCTGCCTTCCTGGATGCTGTTAAGCTCATCCCTTGTGATGGGCCTGGTCTTGCCAAACTCATCCTCTTCCCCGTCCTTGCGGGCATAGATGTCTGCGTCCGGGTCCATCAGGGCAGCCCGCAGGTCCTCAATCACATCCGTCACGCAGGCATAGCGGCGGTCCGGACGTTTTTGGGTACATTTTAATATGATCTGCTCCATGGCACGGGACATGTCCGGCACGTACTGGCTGGGCGGTGTCACCGGTTCCTCCAGATGGGCCAGGGCCACTGTAACCGTGTTATCCCCCTCAAAGGGCACACGTCCGGTTACCATCTCATACATGGTAATACCAAAGGAATAAATATCGCTGCGCTCGTCGCAGTAGCCTCCCCTGGCCTGTTCCGGCGAAATATAGTGGACAGAACCCACGGCCGTAGCGTTCATGGTCTGGGAGGACACGGCCCTGGCAATGCCAAAGTCAGCCACCTTCACCTTGCCGTCCCTGGATATAATCATGTTCTGGGGCTTGATGTCGCGGTGTATGATGTGCTGTTCATGGGCTGCCGCAATGCCCTGCCCCACCTGAAGCGCGATTCCAATGGCTTCCTTGCTCTCCAGATAGCCCTTGTTCTCTATATAATTCTTAAGGGTGATGCCCTCAATCAGCTCCATCACAATATAATGGTACACATCCTCGTCCACTACATCATAAACACTTACAATATTGGGATGGGACAGGCGCGCCGCCGACTGGGCCTCCATCTTGAACTTGCTTACAAAATTCTCGTCAAAGGCAAATTCCTCTTTTAATACCTTGATGGCCACCAGGCGGTCCAGGGTATGGCAACGTGCCTTATACACCACAGACATGCCGCCTGATCCAATCCGCTCCAGAATCTCATACCGGTTCTGGAGATATGTTCCGGGAGTTAACATACGCCTGCCTCCCTTCCTGACGGATTTACAAGTACCACCGCAATGTTATCAATGCCTCCCTGACGGTTGGCTTCCTCTATAAGAAGGGCTGCCTTTTCCTTAAGGCTTCCCTCTCCTGTGATGATTTCATACATGGACTGGTCCTCCAGCATATTGCTGAGACCATCAGAACAGAGCAGAATATAATCCCCGCCCTCCAGATCCACCTCAAAGAAATCCGGCTCCACTTCCCTGCCGATTCCCAGAGCCCTGGTGATGATGTTCTTGCGCCTGTTATAATCCTCGCTGCCTCTTCTCATCTGTCCGATGGCCACCATTTCCTCCACATAGGAGTGGTCCCTGGTGACCTGCCGGATGGAATCACCGTGGATGAGATAGAGACGGCTGTCCCCCACATTGGCCACATAGAGGATATTGTCCTCCACCACACCGGCCACCAAGGTGCATCCCATCCCTTTCAGTTCTTCCCTTTTTAGTGATTCTTCATACAGCATCCCATTCACTGTCTCGATGCCCTTTTTCAGCTGCATGACAGGAGAGCCGTCCCCTGCCCTGTTTATGTATATCACCAGATTCTCAACCGCGAACCGCGAGGCATAATCGCCGGCCCTGTGGCCGCCCATGCCGTCTGCCACCAGAAACAGGTTGGGCAGGGAGCCCACCTTTTCCGGTGAGGAATAAATGTAATCCTGGTTCATGGTTCTGACCCGGCCAGTGTCTGTCAAAGCATATGCTTCCATGGTCATCCCTCTCCTTCCGTGCATTGGGGTGCTGCCGAAGCTTCCTTATAGCTTCTGCGCAGCTGGCCGCAGGCTCCGCCTATATCCCGGCCCATTTCTCTTCTAATAGTAACATTTATACCGTTTTTTTCAAGAAGATTTTTGAAATCCTGTATGGCCTTCTGGCCTGACTGGACGTAATCCCGCTCCTTGATGGGGTTGACCGGAATCAGGTTCACATGGCCGTGCTGGTCCTTGATAAGCTTCGCCAGCGCCCTGGCCTCATCCAGATTGTCGTTGACACCCCGAACCAGGCTGTACTCAAAGGTGAGGCGGCGGCCTGTCTTTTCATAATAGTAATGGCAGGCCTCCAGCACATCCTGCAATTTATAGCTGTTGGCTACAGGCATAAGGGTTTTTCTCACTTCGTCATTGGGCGCGTGAAGGGAAAGCGCCAGGGTTACGGCCAGGCCCTCCTCCGCGAATTTACGGATGCCCGGAACAATTCCGCAGGTAGAGATGGTGAGACTCCTCTGGCTTATATTCAGCCCCTTTTCATGGGAAACCAGCCGCAAAAAACGGATGACATTGTCATAGTTATCCATAGGCTCCCCTGATCCCATGACCACTACATTGGAAACACGTTCCCCTGTGATGGACTGGATCCTGTATATCTGTTCCAACATCTCGGAGGGACGCAGGTTCCGTTCCAGACCGTCCAGAGTGGACGCACAGAAACGGCAGCCCATACGGCAGCCCACCTGGGATGAAATACACACGGAATTGCCGTGATGGTACTGCATCCACACGCTCTCAATCACATGGCCATCCTCCAGGCCAAACAGATACTTCCTGGTGCCGTCCACCTGGGAAACACGCTCATCCACCATTTTCAGACAGGTAAGACTGTAATTCTCCTTAAGCTTCTGCCTAAGCGGTATGGACAGGCTGCTCATATCGTCAAATCCTTCTGCCAGCTTCACATGCATCCAGTCATAAAGCTGTTTTGCCCTGAAAGATTTCTCTCCCAGGGCAGCCATCTGTGCTGTCACTTCTTCCAGTGTCATGGATTTTATATCTTTCTTTCCGTTGCAGTCCAATAAATCCAGCATAAAAACTCCTTCCAAAACACGCTCTAAATCCCCTCCGGGCCTGTTTCACCCTCCGCACGTCTGAATACGCTGATGAAAAAACCGTCATAGGGATGCACCCCCGGCAGGAACTGAATCCATCCGTCCTTTAACGAGGACTCCTGGGGCAGTCCGCCGAACCGGTCCGTCAAATCCACCGGTACAAGCGGAAACCGTTCCCTTAACCAGGCCGCATTGTCCTGGTTTTCCAGTCTGTCAATGGTGCAGGTGCTGTAACAGAGGAGACCGCCCGGCTTTACGTACTGCCAGACAACAGACAGAATCTCCCGCTGAAGCCCTGCCAGCTCCTCAAGCTTCTCAGGCGTCATGTTGTACTTGATATCCGGCTTCCTCCCAATGATTCCCAGACCGGAACAGGGCAGGTCCGCTATGACAATGTCTGCCTTTGCCATGGCTGACGGATCTGTCTCCAGCGCGTCCCACACCAGGGTCTTCATGTTGGTCACACCGCAGCGGGCCATATTTTCCTCAATCAGGGCTGTCTTCTGGTATGTAAGATCCCTGGCCTCCACCATGCCGGTGCCCTCCAGCTTATCCGCCAGATGGAGACTCTTACCTCCGGGGGCAGCGCACACATCTATGATATAACTGTCTTTTTCAGGGGACGCAATCTCCCCCACAAAGGCGGAGGTCACATCCTGTACCTGTATCCAGCCCTTCCTAAAGGCATCCAGTCCCTCCAGATAATCGTACCCGTCAATGGCTATCATGGACTCCATGAAAGGCAGCTCCCTGACCGATGTCCCCTGTGCCTTAAGGGAGGCCACAATGCTCTCCCGGTCTGCCCGGTGCAGGTTGCACCTGACCCAGGTAGGCTTATCCTCAAGAAAAGAGGCGGCAATCTTCTCCGCCTTTTCTTTCCCAAATTCCTTTTCCCACATGGCGTACATCCACTCAGGAATACTGTACCGCAGGGAGGGAGTGTCAAAGGTCAGATTCTCCTTTTCCCTGGAAATGGTCCGCAGCACGCCGTTCACAAAACCCTTAAGCCCGGAGAAATGACGCTTCACCGCCAGCTTCACCGCTTCATTGCAGACAGCGGAATCAGGCACGCGGTCCATATATAATATCTGATATACGCTCATCCGCAGAAGACTGCGGATGAACGGCTTCATCTTGTTTATCTTTGTCTTGGAATACCGGTTTATGACCTCGTCAATCTGTATCAGGTATTCCAGTGTTCCTTCCACAGCGCGTGTGATGAAGGAACGGTCCGCCTTGCCCAGGTACTGGTACTTCTGCAGGGCCTGGTTCAGTACAAGGTGGACAAAAGCGCCCTGTTCCAGTACCTCCGTCAATATATCCAGGACAATTTCCCGGTTTTCCAGTCCTCTGTCTAAGGTCTTTGCCATCTGAATTTTCTCCTCTCAGGGCCTGTCTGTACATGAGTCCCCATAAAATCTGCCGTACCCGGCGCCTTAATCATTCCTGCGGTTGCCGAATAATATCAGCAGGCGGAGAAGCTGAAGGATGGAAGCAGCCGCTGCCGCCACATAGGTAAGGGCCGCTGCGTTCAGTACCTTTCTGGTCTGTCCCACTTCCTGTCCAGCCAGGATGCCGGTGGAATCCAAAAGAGTCACCGCCCTGTGGGAAGCATCGTACTCCACAGGCAGGGTCACCAGCTGGAACAGCACTGCCAGGCAAAACAAAAGGATGCCCAGATTCAACAGGACAGAGCTTCCTCCCAGTAAAAGTCCGATGATAATCAGGGGCCAGCAAAGCTGGGATCCCAGATTAGCCGCCGGCACCAGGGCCGCGCGTATCCTTAAGGGCGAGTAATCATTGGCATCCTGCATGGCATGGCCGCACTCATGTGCCGCCACTCCGATGGCTGCAATGGATGTGGAATTATACACTGCGTCGGACAGGTTTACGGTCTTGCTTCTGGGGTCGTAGTGGTCTGTCAGGTTGCCCGGTACCCGGCGCACGGTCACGTCATAGATTCCCTGATTGGCGAGAAGCCTTTTAGCTGCATCCGCGCCTGTCATGCCGCACATGCTCCTGACAGCGCTGTAGCGCTGATACGTGGAGTTAAGCTTGGCAGAGGCTGCCATGGATATGACTACGCCGATCAATATCAGTACATAGGTTGGGTCAAAATAAAACATAGGGTAAAACATCATCAATCACTCTCTTTCTTTACAAACACGTCCCCCGCCGGGATGGGATATCCTCGGAGAAATGCTGGGGTATCCATGCGTTTTTTTCCTTCCATCTGAAGCTCCCTGATGGACAGCAGGCCGCCGCCGGTGCAGACCACCAGTCCCCGCTTATCCGAACACACTACCGTGCCGGGAGCAGTCCCCGTTTCTGCGGGAACACCTGATTCGGACAGAAAATCTGCCGCCTCCCGGCCTGCAATCACATCTGCCGCCCATATCTTTATTGTCTTCCCATTCCACATGGTATATGCACTGGGCCACGGATTTAAGCCGCGAATCAGGCGTTCGATGGACACGGCGCCCTGATTCCAGTCAATGTCCCCAAGGGACTTTGTCAGCATCTTTGCATAGCAGGTGCCTTCATCTGTCTGGGGTGTACGGACCAGAGTGCCTTCCTCCAGCTTCTTAAGGGTGGATAAAATCAAATCTCCGCCAGCCATGGAAAGCTTGTCATGAAGGCTGCCGCCGGTCTCCTTTTCCTCTATGGGGATTACCGCCTTTTCCAGCATATCCCCTGTATCCAGGCCCACATCCATCATCATGGTGGTGATGCCGGTCTCCCTTTCGCCGTCTATGACACACCACTGGATGGGTGCGGCGCCCCGGTACTTGGGAAGCAGGGACGCGTGGATGTTGATGCAGCCGTACTTCGGAAGCTCCAGCACTGCCTTTGGAAGAATCTGGCCAAAGGCTATGACCACATACACATCCGCTTCCAGTCCCTTTAGGACCTCCACAAAGGATGCTTCCCGCACCTTCGCCGGCTGGTACACCGGAATGCCGTATTCCATGGCCTGTATTTTCACAGGTGTCATCTGGACTTCCTTTCCCCTGCCCTTTGGCTTATCGGGCTGGGTGACCACTGCAATTACCTGATGACCGGCTTCCACCAGGGCCTTAAGGGCAGGCACGGAGAAATCCGGTGTTCCCATAAATACAATGCGCATAAACTATACTCCTATTCTATGATTTCTTCCTCGTCCGCAGCCGTATCCACCAGTTCGCCTTCCACCAGCTCCACATACATCTGTCCTTCCAGATGGGCGCATTCATGGCAGATGGCTCTCGCCAGCAGCCCCTCGCCTTCCAGCTCATAGGGCTCCATATTTTCATTAAGCGCCTTCACCTTCACGTAGTTTGGGCGGGTAACGATGCCCGACTTGCCCGGCAGGCTTAAGCATCCCTCGTAGCCTGTCTGGCTGCCGTCGGTGGCTGTGATTTCAGGGTTAATCAGGACATACTGGTTCCCGTCGTCCACATCAATGGTTACAATCTGCTTCAGCACCCCCACCTGCGGGGCCGCCAGACCGCATCCGTTGGCCTGGTACATGGTCTCAAACATATCTTCTATCAGCTCCATGGTGCGGTCATTCATCGCCTTCACGGGCTTACACTTCTTTGTCAAAATTTCGTCTCCCATAATTCTTATCTGCCGAACTGCCATCTCTTTTCAATCTCCTTCATCATGTTAAATCGTACTGCACAGTCAGTCCATCACGGCCTTCTAACCCCTTCAGGCCCTCTTCCGTCATTTTCCTAATCTGTATCAGTATATCATAATTTTCATGCTTAATATATAAAATTTTTCTATAAATATCATTAACTTTGTATACCGCTGCATTGACCGGTCCTATGAGCCGGAAAGACTTGTATCCCTGTATTTTTTCCCTCTCCATGCGGTCCGCCCACTGCTGCACCCACCCTGCCGCCAAATCCGCTGTCTGCGCCAGGGTCCCTTCTGCAGGGCACGCCATCTGCACGGTGAGCAGGGCCACTGCAGGAGGATAACCCAGCAGCCTTCTGTAAGCCATCTCCTGGCTGTAAAAGCTCTCATAATCCTGGGTGGCCGCGGTGCGTATGCTGTAATGATCCGGCTGATAGGTCTGTATCACCACATTTCCGGCCAGCTGCCCTCTTCCCGCCCGTCCGGCTGCCTGGGTCAGAAGGGCAAAGGTCTGCTCCCCGCACCTGTAGTCCGAGGCATAAAGGGATAAATCCGCTGCCAGGGCGCCCACCAGTGTCACCTTTGAAAAGTCATGGCCCTTGACAATCATCTGGGTGCCTATAAGTATATCCGCTTCTCCCCTGGCAAAGGAGGAAAGAATCTCCTGATGGCCTCCCTTTTTTGAGGTGGTATCCAAATCCATCCTGAGAATCCTGGCCTTGGGGAAAAGCTCTGCCGCCATGGCCTCAATTTTCTGGGTCCCGGTGCCAAAAGGCGCAATATACGGGGAGCCGCAGACAGGACATTTCTTGGGCTGGGGAATGGAGTAGCCGCAGTAATGGCACATCATGCGCCCATCCCGGTGCAGTGTCAGGGTCACGTCGCAGTGAGGGCATCTGACGGCCTCGCCGCAGGAACGGCAGGACACAAAATTGGCATAGCCCCTGCGGTTGATAAACAGCATGACCTGCTCTCTTTTCTCCAGCCGTTCCTCTATCAGCGCCTTAAGGCGCCTGCTGAAAATAGAGCGGTTCCCCTCCTTTAATTCTTCCCGCAAATCCACGATCTCAACCTGGGGAAGGCAGGCATCCTCCTTTGCCCTCTCTTTCAGGGTAAATAGCCCGTACTCTCCCCTTAAAGCCCTTGTGTAGGATTCCAGGGATGGGGTGGCTGACCCCAGCACAAGGGAGGCTTCGTTCATCTGGGCCCGCTTTGCGGCCGCCTCCCTGGCATCATAACGCGGGGACAGTTCGCTTTTATAAGCATTTTCATGCTCCTCGTCAATGATGATAAGCCCCAGGTTTTCAAAGGGGGCAAAAAGGGCGGAACGCGGACCAATGACGATGTCAATATCGCCTGTCCTGGCCCGTTCATACTGGTCGTACCGTTCCCCGGCAGACATCCGGGAATTCATGACCGACACCCGGTTGCCAAAACGGCTGTAAAACCGCATCACGGTCTGCCAGGTAAGGGAAATCTCCGGAATCAGCACAATCACCTGACGTCCAGCCGACAGCACATGGGCAATGAGCTCCATGTAAACTTCCGTCTTACCGCTTCCCGTCACCCCGTGAAGCAAATAGGTACGCCGGATTCCCCGGTCGTATTCCCCAATGACAGCATCCGCGATCTCCCGTTGGAACGGATTCAGTTCAGGGGGAGCGCCCCACAGTCCTGATTCCCGATCATCCGAAACAGCCTGGTTCCTCTCCCGGCTGCCCATGAGCTGCTTCATTTCCTCCAGGGGATTCCGGTACTTTTCCACCACCTCCACGGCAATGATGCCGGCCTCCAAAAGAGGCTTGATGGCTGACGGCGTAAGGTTCAGCCGGTTCATAGCCTCCTCATACGGAATAGCGCTTGTCAGAAGCAGCGCCTCTAAAAGCCGCAGCTTTGCCTTATGCTTCTTTCTCCCGGCTTCCTCCGCCAGTTCTTCAAGCACACCCCTGCCCACCAGGGTACGGATTCTCCGCTTGGGAGCCTCCCTGACCTTCTGTTTTACAGGCAGGACTGTTTTTAACGCCTGATTCATGGTGGAGCCATACCGCTCCTTCATCCACCAGGCCAGCCAAATAAGCTGGGACTCCGCAGCCACGCTTCCCTGCACAATCCCAGCCACATCTTTTAGTTTATGGACATCTATCTGGGCCTGGTCCGTCAGATCCACCACATAGCCCCTGCGCTGTCTGTTTCCCTGCCCAAAGGGTATGCGGACCTGCTGCCCCACCTGAATCTTTCCCTGAAGCTCCTCCGGTATTCTGTACTGGAATGTCCTGTCCACATTTTCATGGGAAATATCTATGATAATACTGGCATATCTATGCGCCACTTACGTCACCTGTCTGTCTTGTTATTTTGTACTTGGTTATTATACATGAGAATTGAATAAAATGCAAATGGGGGGATGGGACGCAAACGGGGATGGGGGATCGCGTCCGTGAGAGGGAGGC
>PPYF01157463.1_pt1 | contig 129145 bp, 103 predicted proteins | sample 1559871 | NCBI WGS metagenome assembly PPYF01 (sample SAMN08240021, study PRJNA423297) | Human gut metagenome, whole genome shotgun sequencing project.
CCGGGATACAGTAGAGGGATAGCGGTTAGATGAGCGACCTTGCGAGAGAAATTACACCGGTCAACATTGAGGAAGAGCTTAAGAACTCTTATCTGGATTATGCGATGTCGGTCATTGTTGGCCGTGCGCTGCCGGATGTCCGAGATGGCCTGAAGCCGGTACACCGTCGCGTACTTTACGCCATGAACGTATTGGGCAATGACTGGAACAAAGCCTATAAAAAATCAGCCCGTGTCGTTGGTGACGTAATCGGTAAATACCACCCGCACGGCGACTCCGCGGTATACGACACCATCGTGCGTATGGCGCAGCCGTTCTCGCTGCGTTACATGCTGGTGGACGGCCAGGGTAACTTTGGTTCCATCGACGGCGACTCCGCCGCGGCGATGCGTTATACCGAAATTCGTCTGGCGAAAATCGCTCATGAGCTGATGGCCGATCTTGAAAAAGAGACGGTCGATTTCGTCGACAACTATGACGGTACGGAGCGTATTCCGGACGTCATGCCGACCAAAATTCCTAACCTGCTGGTGAACGGCGCCTCCGGGATCGCCGTAGGGATGGCCACCAACATACCGCCGCATAACCTGACGGAAGTGATTAACGGCTGTCTGGCGTATGTTGACGATGAAGACATCAGCATTGAAGGGCTGATGGCGCATATTCCTGGCCCTGATTTCCCGACCGCCGCCATTATCAATGGCCGTCGCGGCATCGAAGAGGCCTATCGCACCGGTCGCGGTAAAGTGTACATCCGCGCGCGCGCGGAAGTGGAAGTGGACGCGAAATCCGGCCGCGAAACCATCATCGTGCACGAAATTCCGTATCAGGTGAACAAAGCGCGCCTGATCGAGAAAATCGCCGAGCTGGTCAAAGAAAAACGCGTGGAAGGCATCAGCGCGCTGCGTGACGAGTCTGATAAAGACGGGATGCGCATCGTGATTGAAGTGAAGCGCGATGCGGTAGGGGAAGTGGTGCTTAACAACCTCTATTCCCAGACCCAGCTGCAGGTCTCCTTCGGCATCAACATGGTAGCTCTGCACCATGGTCAGCCGAAGATCATGAACCTGAAGGACATCATCGCCGCGTTTGTACGCCACCGCCGTGAAGTGGTGACCCGTCGTACGATTTTCGAACTGCGCAAAGCGCGCGACCGGGCGCATATCCTCGAAGCGCTGGCCGTTGCGCTGGCCAACATCGACCCGATTATCGAACTGATCCGTCGCGCGCCGACCCCGGCAGAAGCGAAAACGGCGCTGGTTGCCCAGGCGTGGGATCTCGGTAACGTCGCGGCGATGCTGGAGCGCGCCGGGGATGACGCCGCGCGTCCGGAATGGCTGGAGCCAGAGTTCGGCGTGCGCGACGGTAAATACTATCTGACCGAGCAGCAGGCTCAGGCGATTCTGGATCTGCGTCTGCAGAAACTGACCGGCCTTGAGCATGAAAAACTGCTCGACGAATATAAAGAGCTGCTGGAGCAGATCGCGGAGCTGCTGCACATTCTCGGCAGCGCCGACCGTCTGATGGAAGTGATTCGCGAAGAGCTGGAGCTGATCCGCGATCAGTTCGGCGACGAACGTCGTACCGAAATCACCGCCAACAGCGCTGATATTAACATCGAAGATCTGATCAACCAGGAAGATGTGGTGGTCACCCTGTCGCATCAGGGGTATGTGAAGTATCAGCCGCTGACCGACTACGAAGCACAGCGTCGTGGCGGTAAAGGCAAATCGGCAGCGCGCATTAAAGAAGAAGACTTTATCGACCGCCTGCTGGTGGCTAACACCCATGACACCATCCTCTGCTTCTCAAGCCGCGGCCGTCTGTACTGGATGAAGGTCTATCAGCTGCCGGAAGCCAGCCGCGGCGCGCGCGGTCGGCCGATCGTCAACCTGCTGCCGCTGGAAGCCGATGAGCGCATCACCGCCATCCTGCCGGTCCGCGAGTACGAAGAGGGCGTCAACGTCTTTATGGCGACCGCCAGCGGTACCGTGAAGAAAACCGCGCTGACCGAGTTCAGCCGTCCGCGTTCCGCCGGTATCATCGCGGTCAACCTGAACGAAGGCGATGAGCTGATCGGCGTCGATCTGACCTCTGGTCAGGATGAAGTGATGCTGTTCTCCGCGGCCGGTAAGGTTGTACGCTTCAAGGAAGACGCCGTTCGCGCCATGGGCCGTACCGCCACCGGCGTACGCGGTATTAAGCTTGCGGAAAACGACAGCGTCGTCTCGCTGATTATTCCACGCGGCGAAGGCGCGATCCTGACGGTGACGCAAAACGGTTACGGTAAACGTACCGCGGCGGCGGAGTATCCGACCAAGTCGCGTGCCACCCAGGGCGTTATTTCGATCAAAGTCACCGAGCGTAACGGTTCCGTGGTCGGCGCCGTGCAGGTGGATGACTGCGATCAGATCATGATGATCACCGACGCCGGGACGCTGGTGCGTACCCGCGTTTCCGAAGTGAGCATCGTGGGCCGTAACACCCAGGGCGTGATCCTCATCCGCACCGCGGAAGATGAAAACGTGGTGGGTCTGCAGCGCGTGGCTGAGCCGGTGGATGATGAAGAGCTGGATGCCATCGATGGTAGCGCGGCGGAAGGCGATGACGATATCGCCCCGGAAGCGGATACCGATGACGACATCGCCGAAGACGAAGAATAATCGTCCGAGGTAAATGTTCTGGAAGGGCCGGGTATTTTCCCGGCCCTTTTTGCATTAACATTGCGGCAAAGCCGGTTTACCGCTACCTTAACCGCATTCTGTTGAGTCCCTGACGGCCGAGCATCGCCACATTGAAATATCTTGCCTCTTTTCATACAACCCTGAAGGTTTCACGTTATCTGTTCAGAGCGCTGGCGGTATTGCTGTGGCTGCTTATTGCGTTTGTCTCTGTGTTTTATATCGTCAACGCGCTGCACGAGCGGGAAGCCGAAATCCATCAGGAGCTTAATCTCAACGCCGATCAGGCCCAGCGCTATATCCAGCGTACCGCGGATGTAATGAAAGAGCTGAAGTATGTCGCCGGTAATCGCTTGTCGGCAGGGGACGCGGTAGCGCAAGGGCAAAACGGCGATATGGCGGTGCCCAACTTTGAACCCCTGTACCCCGATTCCGACTGCAGCGCGATGAGCGCCACCTGGCGTAATTCGCTGCAGTCGCTGGCATGGTTTATGCGCTACTGGCGGGATAATTTTACTGCCGCCTACGACCTTAACCGCATCTTTCTCATCGGCAGCGATAACCTCTGCATGGCCAACTTTGGCCTGCGGGACGTGCCGATTGAGCGCGATCAGGCGCTGAAAGTCCTGCATCAGCGCATAGAGCAATATCGCAACGCGCCGCAAAACGAGCGCGGCAACAACCTGTTCTGGATAAGCCAGGGCGTTCGCCCCGGGGTGGGCTATTTTTACGCCCTGACGCCGGTCTATATGGCCAATCGCCTGCAGGCGATGCTGGGCGTGGAGCAGACCATCCGCATGGAAAGCTTCTTTACGCCGGGCAGCCTGCCGATGAGCGTGACGATCTTTGACGATAACGGCCAGCCGCTGATTTCGCTGGCCGGTGCGGAAGGTAAAATCCAGAGCGAAGCGAAGTGGATGCAGGAGCGGATGTGGTTTGGCTACAGTTCAGGTTTCCGCGAGCTGGTGCTGAAAAAAAGCCTCTCTCCGTCCTCCCTGAGCATCGTCTATTCCGTCTCGGTAGATCAGGTGCTGGAGCGGATCCGTATGCTGATCATCAATGCTATCGTTCTTAATATCCTCAGCGGCGCGATGCTGTTCGCGCTGGCGCGGATGTATGAGCGGCGCATTTTTATCCCCGCGGAGAATGACGCCCAGCGCCTGGAAGAGCACGAGCAGTTCAACCGCAAAATTGTGGCTTCTGCCCCGGTAGGGATCTGTATTCTGCGCACTGCCGACGGGACCAATATTCTCAGTAATGAACTGGCGCACAACTACCTGAACATGCTGACCCACGAGGACCGCCAGCGGCTGACGCAGATCATCTGCGGCCAGCAGGTCAATTTTGTCGACGTGCTGACCAGCAACCATACCAACCTGCAGATTAGCTTTGTTCATTCACGCTATCGCAATGAAAACGTCGCCATTTGCGTGCTGGTGGACGTTTCCGCCCGCGTGAAAATGGAGGAGTCGCTGCAGGAGATGGCCCAGGCGGCGGAGCAGGCCAGCCAGTCGAAATCGATGTTCCTGGCGACGGTTAGCCATGAGCTGCGTACCCCGCTGTATGGCATCATCGGTAACCTCGATCTGCTGCAGACCAAAGCGTTGCCGAAAGGCGTCGATCGCCTTGTGACGGCGATGAACAACTCCTCCAGCCTGCTGCTGAAAATCATCAGCGATATTCTTGATTTCTCGAAAATCGAGTCCGAGCAGTTGAAGATCGAGCCGCGGGAGTTCTCTCCGCGCGAAGTCATGAACCATATCTCCGCTAACTATCTGCCGTTGGTGGTGCGCAAGCAGCTGGGCCTGTACTGCTTTATCGAGCCGGACGTTCCGGAACAAATGTCCGGCGACCCGATGCGCCTGCAGCAGGTGATCTCAAATCTGCTCAGCAATGCGATAAAGTTCACCGATACCGGCTGTATTGTCCTGCACGTCCAGTGCGCGGGGGATTATCTGCAGATTAGCGTTCGCGACACCGGAGAGGGGATCCCGGCGAAAGAGGTATTGCGCCTCTTCGATCCTTTCTTCCAGGTGGGGACCGGCGTGCAGCGCAATTTTCAGGGCACCGGCCTTGGCCTGGCGATCTGTGAAAAACTGATCAGCATGATGGATGGCGATATTGCTGTCGAAACCGAGCCGGGGATGGGTAGCCGCTTTACCATCCGTATTCCTCTGTATGGCGTGCAGAATACCTCACCGGTGAGCAGAGACGGTTTCGCTGGCAAGACCTGCTGGCTGGCGATTCATAACACTTCGCTGGCGATGTTCGTCACCTCGCTGCTCAGCTACCACGGCCTGACGGTCCGCCGCCATGCCGGCGAAACGCCGGACGCCGAGGATGTCTTACTCACTGACGATGAGGCGCTGAGCGGATGGCAGGGAAGGGCCATGGTCATCTTCTGTCGCCGTCATATCGGTATTCCGCAGGAGCGGTCCGCCGGCGAATGGCTGCACAGCGTGACGACTCCCCACGAACTGCTGCCGCTGCTGGGGCGTATTTTCCATGTTGCGCTCGCCAGTGCGGAAAATAGCCCGGCGCTGATGGCCCCGGAGGCGCAGGCCGGCAATAATGACGACATGATGATCCTCGTGGTCGACGATCACCCGATCAACCGCCGCCTGCTGGCGGATCAGCTGGGTTCGCTCGGCTACCAGTGCGTGACCGCGAACGACGGGATCGACGCGCTCAACGTCCTCAGCAAGCAGCACATCGATATCGTGCTCAGCGACGTCAACATGCCTAATATGGATGGTTATCGCCTGACGCAGCGCATTCGTCAGCTTGGCCTGACGCTGCCGGTGATTGGCGTAACGGCCAATGCCCTGGCGGAAGAGAAGCAGCGCTGTCTGGAATCGGGGATGGACAGTTGTCTGTCCAAGCCGGTCACCCTCGACGTACTGAAGCAAACGCTGACGGTATATGCGGCGCGGGTGCGTAAAGGGCGGGAATAATGGGGAGCTCCGTCTCGCCGGGGCGAGACGGAGAGGGCGAAGAGATTACTCTTTGTCCGTCGCGCTCAGCGAGACGGAAGAGAGGTAGTTCAGCAAGGCGATGTCGTTTTCGACGCCCAGCTTCATCATCGCCGATTTCTTCTGGCTGCTGATGGTTTTAATGCTGCGATTAAGCTTTTTGGCGATCTCGGTTACCAGGAAACCTTCGGCGAACAGGCGCAGCACTTCGCTCTCTTTCGGCGACAGACGTTTATCGCCATAGCCGCTGGCGCTGATTTTTTCCAGCAGGCGAGAGACGCTTTCCGGGGTGAATTTCTTCCCTTTCTGCAGCGCGGCCAGCGCTTTTGGCAGGTCGGTCGGCGCCCCCTGCTTGAGGACGATCCCTTCGATATCCAGATCCAGCACCGCGCTGAGGATCGCCGGATTGTTGTTCATGGTCAGAACAATGATCGACAGATCCGGGAAGTGGCGCTTGATGTATTTAATCAGCGTGATCCCGTCGCCGTATTTGTCACCGGGCATGGACAGATCGGTGATCAGCACATGGGCGTCCAGCTTCGGAAGATTGTTGATAAGGGCCGTGGAGTCTTCAAACTCGCCAACGACGTTCACCCACTCAATTTGCTCAAGTGACTTACGAATACCGAACAGTACGATCGGATGGTCATCGGCAATAATTACGTTCATAGTGTTCATGTATAAGGCTACCTTCTACAGCAAGCTCTTGACGTAAGCGTCAATGTCGCTGATATATTTTTCTATGCCTTGCGCATCCTTTTCGCGAATCAGATGCTCAAGCGTTTCACATAACTGCTTGCCGGGTATCAGATTAAGCATAGCAAATGCCCCTTTGAGGCGGTGGGCGGTTTGCGCCAGAGCAGCAAAATCGCCCGCTTCGATTTCAGTATACAATCTCTGAACATCATCCGGTACCGTATCGGCAAACAGTGCGTAATAGCCGCTGGCATGGAGTTCGGCGTTACTCTCGTTTCCTGAGGTGACGGGCTGAACCGCCTCCTCCGCCAGCTGCTGCTCAATAAGCTGCAGGATAGCCTCCTGCATCGCCGTGCTAATATTAAAGTTGACCCGCAGTTGGCCCGGGCCGATCTTGCGTATCCCGACCTCATCATCGCTTAAAAGCAAGCCTGAAGCAGTAAGATTAGACGGATTATCCGTTAAATAAAGATCAAAGGCTTGACTGGTCGCCCGATCGTCCGGTGTGATGCAGGACGCTCCCCAGCTCTCCAGCTGGCGAGTGACAATCCGCCGCACTTCGCTGGAAGTCACATCCAGCAGGACGATAACGTCATCCAGCAAATGCTCTCCCGCCTCTGGCGCCTCTTCGCTAGCCGGCATTTTCAGATGCAGGGTATAGCGCGTCCCCAGCGACTCCCGGGCTTTAATGGTCAATTGCCCGCCCAGCTTGCGCGTCATGCGGTCGCATAGCCAGAAGGTAAGGGCGTTTGCTTTGCCGTACAGGTCGCTCTGGGTCTCGTTGAGATACGGGAAGTGCATATTGTCGATCTCGTTTGCCGAGACGCCGTTGCCGGTATCCAGAATGCGGAAGGTCAGGCGATCGCTGGCCGACTCATCCTGACAGACGTCGAGGGTGATCTTGCCGATAGGCGTGGTGGTCACTGAATATTGGATTAACAGCACCAGCGTGCGCCGCAGAGCTTCACGGTCGCCATAGCGCTGCTCGCCGGCCGGGAGCGCATTGTTGATGAGCAGCTGCAGACCCTTGCGTTTCATCGCCGGCAGCACTTCCGGCACGACGTCGTCAATAAGCTCCTGCACCGAGAACAACGTCTGGTTGGTTTTCCAGGCATCGCTTTCCAGCAGATTGGCGAGCTGAATGTCATCGATGAGTTTGACCAGCTCATCGGCATGCTGGGCCAGCGTCCGATTCTCTGTACTACTGAGCGCCGCCGCCTCTGCCGCCAGCGTCAGCGCGGGCTGCTTCAGGGCGCTGCCGATGTGCTGCATAAAGGCGGCCCGTCCCTGCTGGTTTTTCTCATACAAGCGCTGGGCCTGCTTGAGCTTTTTATTGACCAGCACTTCGCGGTCCTGATCACGGATGATCAGGATCTGGGTGCGCGGCGCTACCTGGCTGCGATACTGGCGGATTTCATACTGCTCATTATTGACGGTGGCCTGAATTACCCCCTGATGCTGGTCCGCCATATTAGTGATGTTCTGCAGATTCAGGTGCGGAAGCAGATGGTCGGCAATTGGATTGCTGATAACCGTTCGGTTGGCTTCCTGATCGTGAACGAGCAGCCCCAGCGGCAGCAGAGAAACAATCTCTTCGTTAATGGCGCGCAGCAGACGCAGTTCGCTGTTGGCGGCGGAGGGGAGCCCGGCGCCAGACGAATGGCTGCGTCCTTTATAGTGGCGAAAGGTGGTAAAACCAAACAGCGCCAGCGCCAGCAGACCAATGTTGAGCAGCAGCGGCAGAAGAATGTTCTGCATGGACTCCAGCAGCATGGTGCTCATTGGTACCGTCCACAGCAACTGCATACCGGTGGTGCTGATGTCGGTGGCGATGTCAATCTGCATGCCGTTAAAGGTGATCCCAATATGATCGGCGCTCTCTTTATCCGGCGTGGTGGCGAGATTTTGCGACGGGTCAGGCTCGATACGGAAGCTGTCGATAGTCATGCCGGGCGGGATCAGATCGTTAATCGGCAGATCGAAGGCGACCACCGTGGCAAGGTGTCCGGGCTGGTTGAAGGTGGTGCGTAACGTAAAATAGTGCGCGTTCTGCCAGGCGAGATGGCGCAACGGCGAGAACGTCTCGCGCTCATCAAGGGTATTAGCCTGCAGCAGCATTTCCGCGCGCCGCGACTCCACGACGCTGCTGATCGTTGACTCTTTGAAGCTCGAAGAGAGGTCCTTCAACGGCAGAGTGGAGACCAGGATCAGACTATTGTCCAGGCCGTTGAGATAGTACATCGACCACGGAATGGTCTCCGCGCCCCACAAAATATCGAGATAATCGGACATTTTCTGCGTCATTTCGAGGGTGGAGCTGTCATGGGAGCCAAAGATCAGGGCTTCGGTTTTACGCCGGGGTTTCTCCAGGTAGTAAACGTCCTGTTTTAAACGCGTCTCCTGCAGACCGCCGCTTGCGGTGTTGACTGAGGTGGCGGCGATATTGTCGTAGATCTGCCAGGTGGCATAGCGCCAGGCGTCAATGCGCTGGTGCAGAGCGTGGGAGACATCAACCACCTGATAGCTTTTCTCCTTCAGCCAGGCATTGACGGCGCTTTGGATCATCACCCCCATTGTCGCCAGCAGGACAATAACCATCAAAATGAAGAAGCGGCTGATGTTGCCGGGGATCAGGGAGAATTTTTTCGGGGTCATCTTGTGGCTGAACGACTCATCATTGTTTGTAAACAGGATGTAGCGCCAGAGTAACTGGCAACAAAGCAGATGCTGCTGGCAGTATAAAGGCTAATGGCGTAAATCCATACTACAGATTGGCGCCAGCGGTGCGATGCCGCCCAGGAATTATCTTAGAAACGAAGCGTAAATGAAACCGCGCCGGGAAGGTTAACCGGCGACGATATTGACGGAAACAAAAGGGAAGAATCGCACGAAATAACAAGACATTGGAAGAATATGCACCACTGATGGCCTAATTGATTGATTAATAGTCGTTAGGGAATCATTAGCCGTAGCACAGATAAATTAAAGTTGTGTAAAGAAGGGTAAAAAAACCGGATGCGAGGCATCCGGTTGAAATAGGGGTAAACAGACATTCAGAACTGAATGACGGTAATAAATAAAGTTAATGATGATAGCGACTCTTATTTTAGCCACCAATGATCATTTTGTTTTACCATTCAGTGCTATAGATATGCTGTCGTCTATCGCTTTGATTATAAAAGGTTAAATATTTTTTTTGATGATTAGTGCGTATTTCCCTGACCATTTTGCGGTGAAAAAAGTTCCGCTAAATTTACAAATTGAAACATCTTGTGGGAACTTTGAAACATCTTAGAAGTTTTAGTATCATATTCTTGTTGGATTATTCTGCATTTTGCAGCACAATGAAATAGCCGACTGATTAGAAGGGTAATCAGTAAGCAGTGGCATAATAAAAGGCATATAACAAACAGAGGGTTAATAACATGAAAGTTAAAGTACTGTCCCTCCTGGTACCGGCTCTGCTGGTAGCAGGCGCAGCAAATGCGGCTGAAATTTATAACAAAGACGGCAACAAATTAGACCTGTACGGTAAAATTGACGGTCTGCACTACTTCTCTGACGACAAGAGCGTCGACGGCGACCAGACCTACATGCGTGTAGGCGTGAAAGGCGAAACCCAGATCAACGACCAGCTGACCGGTTACGGCCAGTGGGAATACAACGTTCAGGCGAACAACACTGAAAGCTCCAGCGATCAGGCATGGACTCGTCTGGCATTCGCAGGCCTGAAATTTGGCGACGCGGGCTCTTTCGACTACGGTCGTAACTACGGCGTAGTATACGACGTAACGTCCTGGACCGACGTTCTGCCGGAATTCGGCGGCGACACCTACGGTTCTGACAACTTCCTGCAGTCCCGTGCTAACGGCGTTGCAACCTACCGTAACTCTGATTTCTTCGGTCTGGTTGACGGCCTGAACTTTGCTCTGCAGTATCAGGGTAAAAACGGCAGCGTCAGCGGCGAAGGCGCTCTGTCTCCTACCAACAACGGTCGTACCGCCTTGAAACAGAACGGCGACGGTTACGGTACTTCTCTGACCTATGACATCTATGATGGCATCAGCGCTGGTTTCGCATACTCTAACTCCAAACGTCTTGGCGACCAGAACAGCAAGCTGGCACTGGGTCGTGGCGACAACGCTGAAACCTACACCGGCGGTCTGAAATACGACGCGAACAACATCTACCTGGCCACTCAGTACACCCAGACCTACAACGCGACCCGCGCCGGTTCCCTGGGCTTTGCTAACAAAGCGCAGAACTTCGAAGTGGTTGCTCAGTACCAGTTCGACTTCGGTCTGCGTCCGTCCGTGGCTTACCTGCAGTCTAAAGGTAAGGATCTGGAAGGCTACGGCGACCAGGACATCCTGAAATATGTTGACGTTGGCGCGACCTACTACTTCAACAAAAACATGTCCACCTATGTTGACTACAAAATCAACCTGCTGGACGACAATAGCTTCACCCACAACGCCGGTATCTCTACCGACGACGTGGTTGCACTGGGCCTGGTTTACCAGTTCTAAGTTGCAAGCTGCATAACAAAAAGGCGCCTCTGGCGCCTTTTTTTATGTCCGGTTTAACCTCGCTGGTATACTCTTGTCGCCCTGGTAAGAGGAGCCTCGATTAATGGATATGACTTTCTTTCGCGCCGCGCTGCTGGGCGCCTGCGTTCTGCTCTCTGGCTGCGATTCAGCTACCACTCCTGCGACCCCCACCGCGACGGCCACCGTGCTGGATGGCAAAACGATGGGCACCTTCTGGCGGGTCAGCGTCATTGGCGTGGATGAGGCAAAGGCCCTGGCGTTGCGCGCCAAGGTTCAGGCCCAGCTGGACGCCGACGATCGCCTGCTGTCGACCTGGAAAAACGACTCAGCGCTGATGCGCTTCAATCATGCCGCCACTACCGAACCCTGGCCGGTGAGCGAAGCGATGGCGGATATCGTCACCCTGTCGCTGCGGATTGGCGCCAAAACGCACGGCGCGATGGATATTACCGTGGGGCCGCTGGTCAACCTGTGGGGCTTTGGCCCGGATAAACAGCCGGTCACCACCCCGGATGCCGAGGCGATAGCCGCGGCGAAGGCGCGCACCGGCCTGCAGCATCTGCAGGTTATTAATCAGAGCGGCAGGCAGTTCCTGCAAAAAGATATTCCCGATCTGTTTGTCGACCTCTCCACCGTGGGGGAAGGCTATGCCGCCGACCACCTCGCGCGGTTGATGGAGCAGGAGGGGATCTCCCGCTATCTGGTGTCGGTGGGCGGGGCGCTGGTCAGCCGTGGGATGAACGGCGAAGGCAAGCCCTGGCGGGTAGCGATCCAGAAACCGACCGACCGCGAAAACGCCGTTCAGGCGATTGTCGACATCAATGGTCACGGCATCAGCACCTCCGGCAGCTATCGCAACTACTATGAACTCGATGGCAAACGCATCTCGCACGTTATCGATCCGCAGACCGGGCAGCCGATAACCCATAAGCTGGTCTCCGTGACCGTCATTGCGCCAACGGCGCTGGAGGCGGACGGCTGGGATACCGGACTGATGGTGCTGGGGCCGGAAAAAGCGCAGCAGGTGGTGCGCGAGGAGGGGCTGGCGGTCTACATGATCGTTAAAGAAGGAGAGGGTTTTAAAACCTGGATGTCGCCGCAGTTCCGCACTTTCCTTGTCGGCGAGAAAAATTAAAAAGCAAGATTGCGGGTTTTTTACTGCGGGCTTTACCACAGACTGAGGGTACACTTACAGCTGGAGACCCGTCATGAAACCGATAGTTGCCGATACCGATGATCGCCGCTGGCAGGCGGTCTGCGAACGTGATACCCGGGCCGATGGTCAGTTCGTCTTTGCGGTACTGACCACCGGCATCTGCTGTCGTCCCTCCTGCCGCTCGCGGCGCGCGCGGCGAGAAAACGTACGCTTTTTTGCCGACGTCGCCGCCGCCGTGGCGGCGGGATTCCGCCCCTGCAAACGCTGCCAACCGGATAAAGACTACCCGCAGCAGCAAAGGGTCGACAAAGTGGCGCAGGCCTGTCGGCTGCTGGAGCAGGACGCGCCCCTGACCCTCGAGGCGCTGGCAGGCCAGCTGGCGATGAGCCCGTTTCATTTCCACCGTTTATTTAAATCCGTCACCGGCATGACCCCTAAAGCCTGGCAACAAGCGTGGCGGGCGCAGCGCCTGCGGGAAGCGCTGGAGCAGGGGATACCGGTGACCCGCGCCGCGCTGGCGGCTGGTTTTCCCGACAGCAGCAGCTATTATCGCCAGGCCGACGCAGCGTTAGGGATGACCGCCAGCCAGTTTCGCCGCGGCGGCGCCGCCACCGTGGTAACCTGGACCACGGGCGACTGCGCGCTGGGTCGTTGCCTGGTGGCGCAGAGCGAGCGCGGCGTCTGCGCGGTGCTGCCGGGTGATAACGATGCGGCATTGCTCGACGACCTGCGCCGGCGCTTTCCCAATGCCGAGCTGCGTGAAGGCGACCCTGATTTTTGTCAGCAGATGGCCGAGATTTTCGCCCACCTCGACGACAGCCGGCGGCCGGTATCGCTGCCGCTGGATCTGCAGGGCACTGCGTTTCAGCTGCAGGTCTGGCAGGCGCTGCGGCAGATCCCGGTGGGCGACACCCGCAGCTACCGCCAGGTGGCAGAGCATATTGGCCAGCCGCGGGCGGTAAGAGCCGTGGCCGGCGCCTGCGCGGCGAATTCGCTGGCGGTGATTGTTCCCTGCCACCGGGTGGTGCGTGAAGATGGCGCCCTGTCCGGTTATCGCTGGGGAACGGCGCGAAAAGCGCAGCTGCTGGCGCGCGAGGCCCAACATGAGGAGGAGTAATGCTCGATCTGTTTAGCGATATCCCACCGTGGCAGGAGCCGCTGGCCCCCGGCGCGGTGGTGCTGCGGCGATTTGCCCGCGAACGCGCCCCGGCGCTGCTGCAGGCGATAGCCGACGTCGCCAGTCAGTCGCCGTTTCGCCAGATGGTCACGCCGGGCGGGTACACCATGTCGGTCGCCATGACCAACTGCGGCGCGCTGGGCTGGACTACCGATCGCCACGGCTATTTGTACGCCCCGGTCGACCCGGTAACCGATCAAACCTGGCCGCCGATGCCTGCCGTATTTCATGAACTGGCGCTGGCGGCGGCCGCCGCCGGCGGCTATCCGGAGTTTTCCCCCGACGCCTGTTTGATTAACCGCTATTGTCCTGGCGCAAAACTGTCGTTGCATCAGGATAAAGAATTGTCGTTACAATCTCACCTTCCGACAGGCGGGTGGTCGCCAGTATTAAAATAAGAATTATTCTTGATGTCATCGGCGAGCCGTTTAAACTGCTGGCTGTTTTGCTTTTGCGGATAGCCTGTTATGGAACTTCTCTCTCTCGTCTGGCGCCAGTATCGCTGGCCGTTTCTGGGCGTTATTGCTCTCAGCCTGCTCAGCGCCGCGCTGGGTATCGGCTTAATCGCTTTCATTAACCTGCGTCTGATTACCGCTGTCGATACCTCGCTGCGGGTCCTGCCGGAGTTTCTTGGTCTGCTGGGGCTGCTGATGGCGGTGACCCTGGGTTCGCAGCTGGCGCTAACCACCCTCGGCCACCATTTTGTCTATCGTCTGCGCGGTGAGTTTGTTAAACGCATCCTCGATACCCAGATTGAACAAGTAGAGAAGATCGGCAGCGCGTCGCTGCTTGCCGGGCTGACCAGCGATATCCGCAATATCACCATCGCCTTTGTGCGCCTGCCGGAGCTGGTGCAGGGGATCATTCTCACCTTCGGCTCCGCGGCCTACCTCGCCTGGCTGTCAGGAAAAATGATGCTGGTGACGGTGCTGTGGATGGCGCTCACCATCTGGGGCGGCTTTGTGCTGGTCTCGCGGGTGTACAAACATATGGCCAGCCTGCGCGAAACGGAAGATAAACTGTATCACGACTATCAGACGGTGCTGGAGGGGCGTAAAGAGCTGACCCTCAACCGCGAGCGCGCGGAGTATGTGTTTAACCAGCTCTACCTCCCGGACGCCAGGGAGTACCGGCACCATATCGTTCGCGCCGATACCTTCCACCTCAGCGCGGTCAACTGGTCGAATATTATGATGCTTGGCGCCATCGGGCTGGTGTTCTGGATGGCCAACAGCCTCGGCTGGGCCGATACCGCCGTGGCGGCGACCTATTCCCTGACGCTGCTGTTTCTGCGCACGCCGCTGCTCTCCGCCGTCGGCGCGCTGCCCACGCTGCTCAGCGCCCAGGTGGCGTTTAACAAGCTTCGTCAGTTCTCCCTCGCCCCGTACCGGGCCGACTTTCCCCGGCCGCAGGCGCATCCTGACTGGCAGACGCTGGAGCTGCGCGATGTCACCTTCCATTATCCGGACCAGCGCTTTGCGGTAGGGCCGCTTAATCTGACGCTGAAGCGCGGCGAGCTGGTGTTTTTGATAGGCGGCAACGGCAGCGGCAAGTCAACGCTGGCGATGCTCCTGACCGGCCTGTACCAGCCAATATCCGGTCAGATCCTCGTCGACGGCCAGCCGCTGGCGGCGGAGAGGCCAGAGGAGTACCGCAAACTGTTTTCCGCAGTGTTTACCGACGTCTGGCTGTTTGACCGCCTGCTCGGGCCGCAGGGCGAGGAGGCCGATCCGGCGCTGGTGGCGACATGGCTGGAGCGTCTGCAAATGGCTCACAAGCTGCAGCTGGAGAACGGAAAAATCGCCGACCTGCGGCTGTCGAAAGGGCAGAAGAAGCGCGTGGCGCTCCTGCTGGCGCTGGCCGAGTCCCGGGACATCATTCTGCTGGATGAATGGGCGGCGGATCAGGATCCGCATTTCCGCCGCGAGTTCTACCAGGTCCTGCTGCCGCTGATGCAGCAGATGGGCAAAACCGTGTTCGCCATCAGCCATGACGATCACTACTTCCAGCACGCCGATCGTCTGCTGGAGATGCGCGCCGGCCAGCTCGCCGAACTTACCGGCGAAGAGCGGGAACAGGCTTCCCGCGATGCGGTGGCCCGTACGGCCTGACAATCGCCACGCGCCCGGGGAAAAGCCCGGGCGCCGCTGAAATTTTCAGCGTCTACATCGCTGACGGTTATTATTTCCCCCTCCTCGCGCTATGCTTAAGGCTTCCGGCCCGCAGGCCGGCTCACCATTCTCAAAAGGATTGCCCGATCGATGTCCGTTTTGCATAAAAAAAGCGCCCGCTTGCGTGACGAAGAGCGCGCCCGTCTGATTTGGCTCTTGAGCACCGATAAAGCGGTGACTTCCGCGCTGCTGGGCAAACTGACGCTGGCTGAACGATATGATGAAGGGACGCTGGCCGATGACCTGGCCGAAGTGGAAATGCTGGTCTCGCATCTGCCGCCGCCGGATCTCGCCGATGCGCTGGAAGCGCTTCCCTATGACGCCCGCACCGCGCTATGGTGCCTGGTGCCCGACGATAAACGCGGCGAAGTGCTGCTGGAGGCCTCAGAGAACGTCTGGGGCGACCTGATCGACAAGATGAGCGACCCCGAGCTGCTGCAGGCCATGCAGCCGCTGGATATCGATGAACAGGTTTACCTGCTGCAGCATCTGCCGCGCAACCTGACCGGACGGCTGCTGGCGACCCTGCCGGCCGAGAAGCGCGCCCGTATTCGCCAGATTATGCGCTACGCCGACAACAGCGTCGGGTCGATCATGGAGTTTGAGGTCATTACGGTGCGACCGGAGGCCACCCTGGCGGCGGTGCAGCGCTATCTGCGGCGTCTCGGTAAAATGCCGGAAAACACCGATAAGCTGTTCGTTACCACCCGTAACAAGCTGCTGCTCGGCGAGCTGGAGCTGCAGACCATTCTGCTCAATGATGCGCAGAAGCGGGTGGGGGAGGTGATGGAGGGCGACCCGGTCACCTTTCAGCCGCACGAAGAGGCGGAGAAGGTGGCGCGCACCTTCGAACGTGATGACTTGCTCAGCGCCGCCGTCATTGATGCCGACGGCAAGCTGATCGGGCGCCTGACCATCGATGAGATCGTCGATGTGGTTTATGAAGAAACCGATAACGATCTGCGGCGGATGGGCGGCCTGAGCGATGAAGAGGATGTCTTCGCCCCGGTCAGCAAAGCGGTGAAAACCCGCTGGGCATGGCTGGCGGTCAATCTGTGTACGGCGTTTATTGCTTCCCGGGTCATCGACGGCTTCGAACACACCATTTCACAGCTGGTGGCGCTGGCCTCGCTGATGCCGATCGTCGCCGGGATTGGCGGCAACACCGGCAACCAGACGATCACCATGATCGTCCGGGCGATGGCGCTGCAGCAGATCCAGCCCGGCAGCTTTACCTTTCTGATCCTGCGTGAAATGGGTGTTGCGCTGATTAATGGCCTGGTGTGGGGCGGGATTATGGGGGCCATCACCTGGTGGCTGTATGACGATCCGCAGCTCGGCGGGGTGATGACGCTGGCCATGATGCTCAACCTGCTGATGGCGGCAATGATGGGCGTGATAATCCCGATGGTCATGGTGAAGCTGGGGCGTGACCCGGCGGTCGGCTCCAGCGTGATGATCACCGCCATCACCGACACCGGCGGCTTCTTTATTTTTCTGGGTCTGGCGACGCTGTTTCTGATGTAGCCTGCGCTTTTGCCCGCAGGCGGCGGGGGATGATCGCCATCGCGACAATCCCCGCCAGCACACCGATCGCCAGATTGCTGGTTCCCACCGTCGCGGCGACAGTCACCAGCATCACCAGCGTTTCCGGCCACGGATTACGCGCCAGCTCGACCGGACGAATGCTGTGCCAGCTAAATGTCTTCACCGCCACGATCACCATCACCCCGGCCAGAACCGCCATCGGGATCTTCGCCATCACCTGGCTGAGCGCTGTCACCAGCAGGAGCAGCACCAGGCCGGCGATTACCGTTGAGAGGCGGCTGCGTGCCCGGCCCATTTCCACGTTCACGATAGTCTGGCCGATCATCGCGCAGCCGGCGATGCCGCCATAGCAGCCGGCAAGGATATTGGCGATACCCAGCCCGGCGCTTTCCCGCGATTTGTTCGACGGGGTATGAGTGAGATCATCCACCAGCTTAGCCGTCAGCAAGGACTCCATCAGGCCGACAAAGGCGATGCTGAGGGCGCACGGCCAGATTATCTGCAGGGTGGTCAGGTTCAGGGGAACGGTCAGGGCGGTGAACCCCGGCAGGCCGCCGCTCATTGACCCTTCATCGCCGACGGTCGGCAGCTGCTGGCCGGTGGTCGCGGTATAGAGGGTGAGCGCGACGATGGCGATCAGCGGCGCCGGGATAGCCTTAATAACGCGCGGCGCCCACAGGACGATAAGCAGCGTCAGGACGAACAGGCCAACGATTAGCGGTTGTCGACTCCAGAAATGCGGCACCTGAGCAAAGAAAATCAGGATCCCAAGGGCGTTGACGAAGCCGGTCATCACCGCCGGGGGAATAAAGCGCATCAGGCGCGCCATGCCGCACAGACCAAACAAAATTTGAATAATACCCGCCAGAATGACAGCCGGTAAAATGTACCCCACGCCGTGCTGATGCACCATCGGGCCAATCACCAGCGCCACCGAGCCCGCGGCGGCGGTGACCATCGCCGGGCGTCCGCCGAAGACTGACATCGCCAGGCAGAGCACCACCGAAGCAATCAGGCTTACCTGCGGGTCAACGCCGGCAATGACTGAAAACGAAATCACTTCAGGGATGAGCGCCAGGGCGGTGAGCACGCCGGCCAGCACTTCACGCGTCAGTAAAGACGGGGAGCGGAGGATGGGACGCAGGTTGCCGGAAGCGGCGGGGTCAGAAACTGGAGGCATAAAAAAAGTTCGCAGCTTATAAAAAAGAGGGAGCGGTGTCAGGCCCTGCTTCCGTGCGGTCTGTCACAGAACCAGGGATGATAGCGCGGAATCTGTCAGCGCACCAGTACAAAAAGTGATTTGGTGTATACATTTATTAAACATTTTTATAACGGATCTCAAAACAGAACTTAAAATTTAAACAATATTTAAATTTTTGAGCTTCGGTGGTAACGTGAGGGGTGAGAATCGTATCACCTGCGCTAAATAAAAACAGCGAGTAAAGTAAGGCTCAAATCCGATGAATAAAAAGATGGCCGTACCACGCTCACAGGCGGTTGGTCCCAACAGCACTCGGACCAACACCCGCCATGAGCAAGAGACGGATGTATTGTTGATTGGCGGCGGCATTATGAGCGCCACACTGGGAACCTGGCTGCAGGAGCTTGAGCCAGACTGGTCTATTACCATGGTTGAGCAGATGTCCAGCGTGGCGGAAGAGAGCTCAAACGGGTGGAATAATGCGGGTACCGGCCACGCGGCGCTGATGGAGCTGAACTACACGCCGCAGACCGCCAACGGCATCAATATCGACAAAGCGGTCGACATCAACGAAGCCTTCCATATCTCGCGTCAGTTCTGGGCGCATCAGGTGACGCGCGGCGTCCTGAACAAACCAAAATCTTTCATTAACAGCGTGCCGCACATGAGCTTTGTGTGGGGCGAAGATAACGTCAACTTCCTGCGTGCGCGCTACGCGGCGCTGCAGCAAAGTGAACTGTTCCGCGGTATTCGCTATTCTGAAGACCATCAGCAGATCAAAGCCTGGGCGCCGCTGGTAATGGAAGGCCGCGACCCGTTGCAAAAGATCGCCGCCACTCGCTCAGAAGTGGGAACCGACGTCAACTATGGTGAAATTACCCGCCAGCTGATCGCCGGTCTGCAAAAGCATGATAATTTCTCCCTACAGCTGGGCACCGTGGTGCGTCGCTTCAAGCGCAACGCCGACAAGAGCTGGACGGTCACCCTGGCGGATGCCGACAATCGTCGTCAGAAGCGGGTCATTAAAGCTAAATTTATCTTTATCGGCGCCGGCGGCGCAGCGCTGACCCTGCTGCAGGAGACCGGCATTCCGCAGGCCAAAGAGTATGCGGGCTTCCCGGTCGGCGGCCAGTTCCTGGTCTGCGAAAATCCGGAGGTGGTGAACCACCATCTGGCGAAGGTCTACGGTCAGGCCGAAGTGGGCGCGCCGCCGATGTCGGTGCCGCACATCGATACCCGTATTATCGACGGTAAACGCGTGGTGCTGTTCGGACCATTCGCCACCTTCTCGACCCGTTTCCTGAAGAACGGTTCGCTGTGGGATCTGCTGGCCTCGACGAATACCTCAAATATTTTGCCAATGCTCAACGTCGGCCTGGACAACTTCGATCTGGTAAAATATCTGATTAGCCAGGTGATGCAGAAAGATAAAGATCGTCTGGCCGCGCTGTGCGAATATTATCCGGAAGCGCGGAAAGAGGACTGGCGGTTGTGGCAGGCCGGTCAGCGCGTGCAGATCATTAAGCGCGACGCGAAGAAGGGCGGGGTACTGCGCCTGGGCACCGAAGTGGTCAGCGATGATGAAGGCACCGTCGCGGCGCTTCTCGGCGCGTCGCCAGGGGCCTCCACCGCGGCGCCTATCATGCTGCAGCTAATGGAAAAAGTGTTTAAAGATAAAGTCAATTCGCCGGAATGGCAGGCCAAGCTGAAGGCGATCATCCCAACCTACGGTATTCGTCTTGACGGCAACCCGGCGGAGATCGAGAAAGCGCTGGCGTGGACCAGTGAAGTGCTGGAGCTGAAATATGAGCCAGCCGGGGCGGTGGATGAGGTACCGCAGGCGGAGCTGAAGCCGCTGGCGGATATCGCGCTCTGATAAACGCTCTGACAAAAACGGCAGCCTGCGGGCTGCCGTTTTTTATTGCCGTTTGCGCTGTTCGCCTTAGCGGACGACGGCGTTGCCGATAGTCTCGTCGGCGCGCCAGATGCGATATTTCACATCGACATTGCTCGGCGTGTATACCACGATCGGCAGTTTGCTGTTGTAGCGCAGCATGGCGTCATCCCCGAGGCCGGCAGTGACAAATTTCTTCTCTTTTTTGCCGTCCGGGCAGGCCATCATGGTGGATACCGGGCCGCTCAGCTTCTCAAAGACATAGTAATCATAGCCCCAGCCTTCCAGGGTTTTACTTTCCAGTTCCCCGCCGAGACGATGATGGTTGCAGTCGACTTCCAGCGTCTGGCCGATCATCAGCTCAACCTTGAGCGCCGACTCATCCTGCTGCTGCGGCAGCTGAATAACCTGACGCTTCATGCCTTTTTCCGCTTTCGGGAACGGCGCGACTTTTTCCAGCGGCTGGTCTGCGGCCAATGCGCCAGCGGACATGCAGGCGGCGGTCAGCAGAGAAACGGCTAGCGTAGTGATTTTTTTCACGGTTGATCATCCTTTATTTTCGTTCCTGACAGAGATAGCCTATCATCACTCAGCTGAATGTTAAGATTTATTTACCAATTTTTGCAAAATGAATAGTGTTATCTACTGGTAAGACATCGGCCGCGCAGAGCGCAACAGAGGCGCTGGCGGGCCGCCAGCCCCCTGCCGGTAAAGCTATTCATTACGGCTATTTTTCGCTTCCTCAATAAACTCTTCATCGATTTCATCGGTATTGCCGGCATGTTCTCGTCCCGACAGCAGGTTCCAGCAGGCGATAAACAGGGCGGCGATCAGCGGCCCGATCACGAAGCCGTTGATACCGTAGATCTCCATGCCGCCCAGAGTGGCGATAAGGATCAGATAGTCCGGCATCCTGGTATCCTTGCCCACCAGCAGTGGACGCAGAATGTTATCCACCAGGCCAATCACAATCACAAAGAAGCCGACGATAAAGGCGCCCTGCCACAGTTGGCCGGTGGCGAAGAGGTAGATGGCCGCTGGCACCCAGATAATGGCCGAGCCCACCGCCGGGATAAGCGACAGAAACGCCATCAGCGCTCCCCAGAGAATGCTGCCGTCCAGACCGGCGATCCAGAAGGCAAAGCCACCCAGCGCCCCCTGCGCCAGCGCCACGGCGACGGTACCTTTTACCGTGGCGCGGGCCACAGCGGCGAATTTAGCGAACAAATGCTGCTTCACATAGCTTGATAACGGTAGAGACTCGAGGATCAACAGCACCAGATAAGGTCCATCCTTCAGCAGGAAAAACAGCAGATACAGCATGATGCCGAAGCTGACGGTGAAGCCAAAAGTCCCTTTGCCAATCAGAAACGCGCTGCCGGCCAGATACTGACCGCCTTTCAGAGCGGCATCAGAGAGCTGCTGCTGGATCTGCTGCGCGCTATCAAGGTTATGATCGGCGAGGAAGCTTCTGGCCCAGCCGGGGAGATGGGCGAACAGGCTGGCGACCACCGTCGGAAACTGGGTGTCGTTATGCTGCAGTTTGCTGTACACCAGATTGAGCTCGTAGGCCAGCGAGGAGAGAATGATAGCCAGCGGCGTAAAAACGATAAGACAGATAATGACGATGGTCATCAGCGCCGCGAGGCCATTGCGCTCGCCGAGGCGGGTACGGATCTTGTTTTTGACCGGATTAAAAATCACCGCGAGGATCGCAGCCCAAAGGATGGCGGAATAATAGGGTGAGAGAACATCAAAAAAGGCCAGGGTTACAATGAAGACGATAAGGATGAAAAATCCTTTGGTAAGTCCATTAACTCTCATGTTATCCGCTCCTGCTTATGAGTCATACGGTCGAATAATAGATGCTACGACGTAATTTACCATCAGGATAGTCGTACATCTTCACGATACGTTGAAGAAAGGGCACAAATTAAGCGAGCGGGCGGCAACAGGGGAAACAGGCATAAAAAAACCAGCCTTAAAAGGCTGGTTTCTGTGGAGTTTTTGGTCGGCACGAGAGGATTTGAACCTCCGACCCCCGACACCCCATGACGGTGCGCTACCAGGCTGCGCTACGTGCCGGGTCACGCGCGATTGATTCATAATTAATCAATCAGTTAGCGATAAAGCGTTTTTCGTCAGTCAGGACCTGCAGCAACAGACTGAGCTGCGGTTTCTGATCTTTAATTTTCTCGCCGTCGCGGCTCCAGGTGGTATAGGTGCCGTTATGGTTGAGGACCACGGTGATGGTCGGGGTGGTGATGGCCAGCGTATCGCCGTTGGCCGCGGTGACCCAGTTACGACGCCGCGCGGCGCTGAACAGATCTTCTCCCTGCGAGTACTCATTGGCCGGCGTCGAAACGTGAAGCAGGCGCTGCATCAGCGTAGTCATCACATCTTTGTTATCGGTCAGGGTGGCAATCTCCTGCGCCGGCGTGCCCGGCCAGTGAATAACCAGCGGCACCTGCAGCTGCTCGCGCGACCAGTCGAACGCGTCGTGTTTCGCATTCAGCGGCTTGCCGTGGCCGCCGGTAATAATTACCACCGTATTATCGAGTTTGCCGGCTTCGCGCAGCGCAGTCAGCACCCGATCGATCTGGGCATCAACGTCGCCAGCCGCCTTGCTGTAGCGGCGGACAAAGCCCTGCTGCTGCGTGTCGTCGAGGGTGGTGCCATTGAGCGAGATCCACGAGAACCAGCGATTCTCATCCTGCGCGTAACGGTCCAGCCAGCCGATCCACTGATTGGCCGTCTGCTCGTCGCTCTGGGTCTTCGCGCTCGGCAGCGAGAAATCGGAGAGCAGCGCCTGGCGATACAGCGGGCTGCTAAACCCATCGGAGGAGAAGAGGCCCAGCTGGTAGCCCTGCTGGTTGAGGGCGGTAATCAGCGCGGCGGGAATACGTGCCGAGAGGACACCGTCCATATAGCCAGGCGAAATACCGTAGAACAAGCCAAACAGGCCGCTGTCGGCGGTATTGCCCGAGCTCATATGCTGGGTAAAGTTAACGTTTTCTTTGGCAAATGCCGCCAGCGCCGGCATGGTCTTTTCAAACCGCGAGTAGTTCAGGTTGTCGACGGTGATCAGCAGCACGTTGTAGCCCGCGCCGAGGTCACGGTAGCGCAGGTTGCTAAGCGGATACTGGACCGATACCGCCTCCGGCGCCCCTTGCTCCACCAGACGACGCTGATAATCCTGGGCGTCGAGCAGGCCATGTTTCTCAAGGAAACGACGGGCGGTCATCGGATAGGAGAGCGGCAGATTCGCCCGCTGCATAGTGATCGGGCGATAGAAATTGGCGTCCGCCCAGATATAGACCAGGTGGCTGCTGACGAACGACAAAAAGAAGAACCAGGCGACCGGGCGGGCGTAATGGCGGCGGCGCGTCAGGCTGCGCAGCTTTTGCCAGCTCCAGGTGGCGAAGAGCATTTCAATCAAGAAGATGACCGGGACGCTGATAAACATCAGCTGCCAGTCGCGCGCCATCTCATTCTGGTCAGGGTTGATGACCAGCTCCCAGACGACCGGGTTTAAGTGCAGATGGAAGCGGGTAAAAACCTCGCTGTCTATCAGCAGCAGCGTCATCCCGGCGGTGGCAAGGATCACCGACAGGAAGCGCATCAGGCGCTGCGAGACCACGATAAAGGTCAACGGAAAGAGGATCAGCACATAGCTGGTAAACACCAGAAAGCTGAAATGCCCGACGAGACTGACGTACGAAAACAGTCGTCCGGCAAGCGTCGTCGGCCAGTCGGCGACAAAAAGGTAGCGGCTGCCGAGCACCATGGCCAACAACATGTTGAACAGGGCGAACCAGTGCCCCCAGCTAACCATCTGGGAGACTTTTTCTCGGTAGGGCTGACGTAGAGTCACCATATACTGTTGCTGTTATCCTTAATGCGCTGGATCGTCGTTAATCGAAGATTGCAAAGCCTGCGCGAAAGAACGGGCGATGGCCTGACGCTGCGCCGGCGCGACGCTACTGTTGATCAGGTTGGTCACCATATTGCCTAACACCATCAGTGAAAGGTCCACCGGGGCTTTGTGTGATTCCAGGACGTTCGTCAGCTCGCTGAGCAACTGTTCGACCTGTTGATCGCTATAGCGGGAAATTTGCGGCATAAACTCAAAATCTGTTTGTTCGTGAAAGGGCAACATATTACCGTAGCAGCAGCTTTTTTTCCGCATTTTTTCGCCGCGGCGCAAAAGCGCATCAATCGACGTTAACGACGTCGAAATGTGTGGCGCCAGTTGCGTCGGCCACCCGGCGGTGGTTGAATACCGCCCGGTCTAAAAGGAGAGTTTAACATGAGTCTGGATATCGACCAGATTGCCCTGCATCAGTTAATCAAACGTGATGAACAAAATCTGGAGCTGGTGCTGCGCGAGTCACTGTTGGAGCCGAACGCGACGGTCGTCGAGATGATGGCTGAACTGCACCGGGTCTATAGCGCCAAAAGCAAAGCCTATGGCTTGTTCAATGAAGAGAGCGAACTGGCCCAGGCGCTGCGCCTGCAGCGTCAGGGGGAAGAAGAGTTTCTGGCGTTTAGCCGCGCGGCGACCGGTCGCCTGCGCGATGAGCTGGCGAAATACCCGTTCGCCGAAGGAGGCATTGTCCTCTTCTGCCAGTATCGTTACCTTGCGGTCGAGTATCTGCTGGTGGCGGTACTCAATAACCTGAGCAGTATGCGCGTCAACGAAGAGCTGGATATCCGCTCGACCCATTATCTGGATATTAACCATGCCGATATCGTCGCGCGCATCGATCTCACCGAGTGGGAAACCAACCCGGAGTCGACCCGCTATCTGACCTTCCTGAAAGGGCGGGTAGGGCGCAAAGTGGCCGATTTCTTTATGGATTTCCTCGGCGCCAGCGAAGGGCTTAACGCCAAAGCGCAGAACCGCGGCCTACTGCAGGCGGTGGATGACTTCGCCGCCGATGCCCAGCTTGATAAATCCGAGCGACAGAACGTGCGCCAGCAGGTCTACGCCTACTGCAACGAACAGCTGCAGGCTGGGGAAGAGATTGAGCTGGAGTCGCTGTCCAAAGAGCTCGCCGGCGTCAGCGAAAAGAGCTTCCAGGAATTCACCGCTGAGCAGGGCTATGAGCTGGAAGAGAGCTTCCCGGCGGATCGCAGCACCTTACGTCAGCTGACCAAGTTTGCCGGCAGCGGCGGCGGATTGACCATTAACTTCGACGCCATGCTGCTGGGCGAACGCGTATTCTGGGATCCCGCCACTGATACCCTGACCATTAAGGGTACCCCGCCGAACCTGCGCGACCAGCTGCAGCGCCGGACGTCAGGCGGCAATTAAGCCCTGCGCCCCGTCGGCGCTACCGCTGAACGGGGACGATCTCCACGCCGCTCTGCACCAACTGTTGGCGCAGCGCGGCGTCGGGTTCTCCATCGACAATCAGCGTACTGGCGAGGCTCAGCTCGCCGATGGCAAAGGCCGACGCGGCGTTGAGCTTCTCCCGGGAGGCCATTACCACGGTTTCTGCCGCCCTGGCCGTCAGCGCGCGCTTGATGCCTGCCTCTTCGTAATCACCGGTGGTGAAACCCGCCCGCGGGTGGACGCCGGTCACCCCCATAAAGAACAGATCGGCGTTGATCCGCGCCATTCCCGCCAGCGTCTCGGCGCCGACGGCGACAACCGAATGTTTAAATACTCTGCCGCCGAGCAGGATCACCTCGATTCGCGGGTGGTCCACCAGCGCCACGGCGATGCCAGGGCTGTGGGTGACCACCGTGCAGCTGAGGTCGGCGGGTAAAAAGCCGATCATGGCCGCGGTGGTGGTGCCGCCATCGACAATCACCACCTGTCCCGGCTGGATCAGGGCGGCGGCGGCGCGGGCGACCGCCTGCTTGGAGGCGATCTGCACGCTTTTGCGCGTTTCAATTGGCGCAATGGCGGCGGATACCGGCAATGCCCCGCCATGGACCCGCTGCAGTTTTCCCTCCGCCGCCAGTTCGCGCAGATCGCGGCGAATGGAGTCCTCGGAGACGTTAAACCGCTGGCTTAGCTCCCCGGACATCACCTGTTTTTCCTCGGTGAGGATCTGGAGGATCTGCTGTTTTCTCTGACTGGCGAGCATCGGTTTTCCTTCATCGAATGATCTTGTTTGTGCACGATTATGCATGTTATGGTGCCTGCTGTCACCTCAAAGGGGAAATAACATGCAAACGCATGCACCGCACGTCCGCCACGTTCGCGAGACGCTGCTCTCGGATAACTGGTACACGTTGAAAAAATATACTTTCGAACTGCTGCGTCGGGACGGTCGCTGGCAGGAGCAGAGCCGCGAGGCTTATGACCGGGGCAACGGCGCAGTCATTTTACTCTACAACCGGGAAAAGCGGACGGTGGTCCTGACCCGTCAGTTCCGTTTTCCGGTATTTACTCATGGCCACGACGGATATCTCATTGAGGCGGCTGCCGGGCTGTTGGATAACGCCTCGCCGGAGGCGCGGATCGTTGCCGAAGCGGAAGAGGAGACCGGCTTTCGCGTGACCCGTGTCGAACCCGTCTTCACCGTCTTTATGAGCCCCGGCTCCGTCACCGAAAAACTCTACTTTTTTATCGCCGAATATCAGGCCGATGACCGTCGGGGCGACGGCGGCGGACTGGCGGCGGAAGGTGAGGACATTGAAGTACTGGAGTGGCCGCTGACGCGGGCGCTGCAGGCCATTCGCGATGGCGAGATCATGGATGCTAAAACCATTATCCTGCTGCAACACCTGGCGCTGAATGCCGACACGCTCCTCGCCGGCTGAGCGGCAACGAGCGGGGAGTTAACGCAGCTCGCGGGCAATGGCGCTGTACATCAGCGCCGCTTCCAACGGCTGAGCGTTGAAGGAAGGTTCCGCCTGCGGCCAGGTCGACCACTGGACGATCACCAGGTGTTCCGCGCGGTTCACCATGATCACCTGGCCGTAGATCCCCAGCGCCCACAGCGACCCTTTAAGCCCTTCCTGCGGCGTCGGCTGGACGTTTTGCGCATTCGCCGGAATCGCGTTATTCCACCACTGATAGCCGTAAATACCCTCCGGATGCGCTGCCGAGACCGAGTTTAGCGCCTTGGTCCAGCTGGCGGCTTGATCGAACCAGCCAGTCGGCACCAGCTGTTTGCCATTGCTTAACCGACCGTCAAGGGCAACGAATTCACCAAAGCGGCCCCAGTCTTCAAGGGTGGCGTTAAAGCCGTGGGCGCCGACGTCGTGCTTCCCTTGCTGATAAGCATGCCACACGCCGTCGTGGGCCATCCCGGCCGGCTGCCATAGAGCCTGTTCAAGCCAGGCGGCCAGCGACATGCCGGTGGCGCGCTCCAGGATATCCCCAAGCAGCCAGGCGCCGCCGGAAGAGTAGGACCACTGCTCGCCCGCCGGGTGTTGACGCGCCAGGCCGGTGACGATCTTACGCACGCAGGCATAGGCGCCGGGCTGCGCTTCACACTGGGTCAGGCGGGCGAAATGCGACTGCGGGTCGGTGTAGTCTTCATTCCATTCCACCCCGCTGGTGTGTTGAATCAACTGCTTCAGCGTTACGCCGTCCCAGGCGGTGCCTTTCAGTTCGGGTTCATAAACGGTAATCAGGTCATCAAGGGAGTGGATTTTACCCTGTTGAATGGCGATACCGACCAGCGTCGATACCACCGATTTGCCTACCGAGCGCGAGGTCCACAGGGTGGTGTCGGTATTACCTTCGGCGAGATATTTCCAGGCGACTTTACCATCTTTCAGCACCAGCATACCGCTGACGTTCTCGCGCTTCAGGTAATCCTGCAAATTCCAGGTGTGGCCGTTGAGCGTATAGCGGGCATCGGTCAGTTGTTTTTCAGCGCGCTCCAGCGGCGTCGAGGCGCCGTGGCGGAAGACATCGCCGGTATAGTTGCGATAGTCATTGCGAAAGCCAATCACGCGTGAAGTCTGATCCCAGCTGAGCATGTCTTTGGCCGCGGGTAGCGTTTGATCGTAAGGCGTTGGGCAGACATCCAGCGTCAGGCTGCCGCAGTGTTGCGCCATTGCCGCCGCCGGCAGAGCCGCCAATATTAACGCCAGGGCCAGTGGTTTTCTTATCATTATCATTTCCTCGTTTGCCATAGATTCGCTGCGCAGTATATAAATCGGCGCGCGCCGGCTAAAATCAGCACATGGGGGATTTTCCCCCTTAAGGGAGAAAAGGATGAAAACCCTACAGTACTCATTCGCACAGATTGAAGCCTTCGCGACGATTGCTGAGACCGGCAGCCTGTCGCAGGCGGCCATTCGTTTAGCTAAAGACCGGACCACGCTGCGCGATCTGCTGGACTATCTGGAAGATGCGCTGGGCTACCGGCTGTTCAGCCGTGAAGGACGTAGCCTGACGCTAACTGCCGAGGGTGAGCAGCTGTTTCGCCAGGCGCATCTGCTGTTGCGTCAGGCGCAGGCTTTCGAGTCTTTTGCGCAAACGCTGCCGCAAACCGCCGGGCAGGCGCTGCGTCTGGTGTACGATCCTTTCGTGCCGCGTGAATTTCTCTGTGCGCTGGCCGATAACCTGGCCCGACGGCAGATCCGCCTGAGCTGCTGGAGCGCCTCGCGTCGCGAAGCCGAGCAGGCGCTGAGCGATGGCGTGGCGGAGATGGCGATTTGTCAGGCTAACAACCGCACGCTGGGGAGCGAAATGGAGTGGCGGGCGCTCGGCACCGTGGATCTGCGTTTCTACGCGGCGGACAGCCTGTTCCACGACGCTCCGCGGCCGCTGACGCTATTGAATCTTTCGTTGACGCCGCAGTTAGTGATGCACCGGCGCAGTGACGATCAAATCGCCCGCCGGCTGCAGATTTCCGGCCATACGCTGTATATGAATGAAATTACCCTGTTGCGCCATGCGCTGGAGCAGGGGAGGGGCTGGGGGTTTTTACCGGACCATTTGCGGCCAGGCGAGTGGCAGGGAGTCAGTGAAATCGCGACGGAGGTCGGCAGTCAGGGGCTGAACGTCACTATGGTGATGCTCTGGCTGCCCGGAATGAATAAGCATCGGATGCTTAGCGACATCGTGCACGAGGCGCCGGAGCTTTGGCTGCGCAGATAACAAAACGCCCCGGAGCCTGAGACCCCGGGGCGCTTGCCATACAACTTGCTATCGGCGATTACGCGCGAACGAAGTCGATGTGAGTCAGTTTCGGCTTGAACGCGTGGCGCTGAACAGCCTGAACTTTGACTTTTTCTTCTTTGCCATCAACAACGACGGTCAGAACTTCGCTGTAAAACTCAGCTTTGTCCTGCATGTTCCATACTTTGTCGTGGTCCAGTTCGATAGCAACCGGAGCAGCTGCGCCACCGTAGATGATTGCCGGGAACTTGTTAGCTGCGCGCAGGCGGCGGCTCGCACCCTTACCCTGCTCTTTACGTACTTCTGCGTTGATAGTAAACATTGACGTCTCTCTATATATAAAGCCTGCTACAGGCGACCCAGCAACAGGCGGATTATCTGCTTTGCGAATGCAAAAGCGGGCGGCATTATAGCCGCCAAACGACACCCGGGCAATCAAAACCTCAGCTTTCCGGTAATTAACGCAGCTCGTTGGCGCGACGAAAACGCCCCTGATAATCGAACACTTTTTCCCGCACCTGCCAGTACTGCCCCTTCATGCGGGCGACGACAAAGTCCGGATGGCGCAGCAGCGCCTGCTGGGTCACGATATCCGCCGGCGTTATCCAGCGCAGCGGCACCCCGGGGGTGCGGGTATGCGGGCGAATAAACAGTTGTTCGAAGGCGGTGCGCTGGGCGGGGGTCTGCAGACGGAAGCGCTCACTGACATCCGCCCCGTCTTCATCGTAGTAGGTGATTTTCAGCCACGGGCCCTTCTCGTCGCCGCCGTGCTGCAGGGCCATGCCGCTGCAGCGCAGCACCAGCGCGTCCTTCAGCTTCAGCGCCGCCTTCAGCATATCGTCCGGGTCAACCAGTATAGTGTCGCACTCCCGGCAGCGGCGGGCGGCGATGTCGTTTTCCGCATTACACTGCGGGCAGTTTTTAAAGCGAAAGCGGAAGTCGCACTGTTCGCGGTGGCCGTCGTCATCTTCGAACCACCCCTGGCAGCGGCGGCCAAAGTGTTCAATCAAGGTGCCGTCGGCGGTGGTTTTGCCCCAGAAGGTATTGGCGAAGCCGCAGGCCGGGCAGAAGACCTGCACCGGCACGTTGTCGCTTTTGCCCTTCGGCGTCCCCACTTCCGGGGCATACAGGTCATGCGGATTGCCGGCGTAGTCGAGGATCAGACAGTCGGTTTTCCCCGGCGCCAGGCGCAGACCGCGGCCAACGATCTGTTGGTAAAGACTCACCGACTCGGTGGGGCGGAGGATGGCGATCAGGTCGACGTGCGGGGCGTCGAAGCCGGTGGTCAGCACCGCGACGTTCACCAGATAGCGATACGCCTGCGCTTTAAAGGCCTCGATGATGCGATCCCGCTCCGGCCCAGGCGTTTCGCCGGTGATCAGCGCCGCCTGGCCTACCGGCAGCAGGCCGGTCACTTCCCGGGCGTGTTCCACGGTGGCGGCAAAGATCATCACCCCTTTGCGGTTTTCGGCGAACTCCACGATCTGGCTGACAATATGCGGCGTGATACGCTGTTGTTTTTTCAGCTCATGGTTAAGATCGGCTTCGCTGAACAGGCCGTTGCTTTGCGCCTGCAGGCGGCTGAAATCGTACTGCACCACCGGCATATCGAGGCGCTCCGGCGGCGTCAGATAGCCGTGTTTAATCATATAGCGCAGCGGTAGCTCATAGATGCAGTCGCGGAACAGGGCCTTTTCATCGCCGCGCACCATCCCATGATAATGGAACTGATAGATCCAGCCCTTGCCAAGGCGGAACGGCGTGGCCGTCAGGCCGAGCAGCCGGATCTGCGGATTGACCTGCCGCAGGTGACCGATGATCTGCTGATACTGGCTGTCGTCATCATCGCTGATGCGGTGGCATTCATCGACGATGAGTAGCGAAAATTCGCTGCGAAACTGGTCGAGATTGCGCGCCACCGACTGCACGCTGCCGAACACCACTTTGCCGTGGCTCTCTTTTCGCTGCAGACCGGCGGCGAAGATATCCGCCTCGAGGCCAAGGGCGCAGTATTTGGCATGGTTCTGCGCCACCAGCTCTTTGACATGGGCCAGCACCAGCACGCGGCCGCGCGCCAGCCTGGCAAGCTCGGCGATCACCAGACTTTTGCCCGCGCCGGTGGGCAGGACAATCGCCGCCGGCTCGGTATGGCGACGGAACCAGGCGAGGGTGGCATCGACGGCTTCTTGTTGGTAAGGACGTAATGTAAAAGTCATGAATTCACGGGGCTAATTAACTGGCGAATAGTATGCCATGAATCTTTTCCCTTGAGTGGTGTTAAGAGCCCGTTATACTAGCCGGTGAAATTCTTCTTTTTCGGGCGATTTGCCCGCTCCAGCACTATGACAGGCTAAAAAAATCTCATGCGACTTGATAAGTTTATCGCTCAGCAGCTGGGCGTCAGCCGGGCTATTGCCGGGCGTGAAATTCGCGGCAGCCGCGTTACCGTGGACGGCGACATTGTGAAAGATGCCTCTTTTAAGCTCCAGCCGGAGCACGAGGTGGAGTATGACGGAAATACGCTGACCCAGCAGAATGGCCCGCGTTATTTTATGCTCAACAAGCCGCAAGGGTACGTCTGTTCCACCGACGATCCCGATCATCCGACTATCCTTTATTTCCTCGACGAGCCGGTGGCGCATAAGCTGCACGCCGCCGGACGGCTGGATATCGACACCACCGGGCTGGTGCTGATGACCGATGACGGCCAGTGGTCGCATCGCATTACCTCGCCGCGCCACCATTGTGAAAAAACCTATCTGGTGGCGCTGGAAAACCCGCTGGCGGAAGGGACCGCTGAGCTGTTCGCCAAAGGCGTCCAGCTGCATAACGAAAAAGATCTCACCAAACCGGCGTTGCTGGAAGTTATCACTCCGACCGAAGTGCGCCTCACCATCAGCGAAGGCCGCTACCATCAGGTGAAACGCATGTTCGCCGCCGTGGGCAACCACGTGGTTGGCCTGCATCGGGAACGCATCGGCGACATCCTGCTGGATGAATCGCTGGCGCCGGGTGAATATCGTCCGCTGACGGAAGCGGAAATCGCCAGCGTGGGCGCCCCGCAGCCACGGAGTAAAACGTGACGCTGAAGCAGAATTCTTCACTGGGGATTGTGTTTATCCTTGGCCTGCTGGCCATGCTGATGCCGCTGTCTATTGATATGTATCTTCCGGCCCTGCCGGTGATTGCCGCCCAGTATAACGTCCCGGACGGCAGCGCGCAGATGACGCTCAGCACCTATATCCTCGGCTTTGCGCTGGGTCAGCTGCTGTACGGCCCGATGGCGGACAGCCTTGGCCGCAAGCCGGTGATCCTCGGCGGGACGCTGGTCTTCGCGGCGGCGGCGGTAGCCTGCGCCCTGTCGCAAACCGTCGATATGCTGATTGTCATGCGTTTCTTCCACGGTCTGGCAGCCGCGGCGGCCAGCGTGGTGATTAACGCCCTGATGCGCGACATCTATCCGAAAGATGAGTTTTCGCGCATGATGTCGTTTGTCATGCTGGTCACGACCATTGCGCCGCTGGTGGCGCCGATGGTCGGCGGGGCGGTGTTGGTCTGGTTCAGCTGGCATGCCATCTTTTGGATCCTCGCCCTGGTGGCCCTGCTGGCCTCGCTGATGATCGGCCTGTTTATCCGCGAAACGCTGCCGGCTGAAAGGCGTCAGCCGTTCCATCTGCGCACCACGCTGGGTAACTTTGCCACTCTGTTCCGCCACAAGCGGGTACTGAGCTATATGCTGGCGAGCGGCTTTAGCTTCGCGGGCATGTTCTCTTTCCTTAGCGCCGGTCCCTTTGTCTACATCAATATAAACCACGTCGCGCCTCAGCACTTTGGCTACTATTTTGCGCTGAACATCGTTTTTCTGTTTCTGATGACCATGTTCAACAGCCGGTTTGTGCGGCGGGTAGGGGCGTTGCGTATGTTCCGCGCCGGGCTGTGGATCCAGTTTGCCATGGCGGTGTGGATGGTGGTCTGCGCGCTGCTGGATGTCGGCTTCTGGTCACTGGTGATCGGCGTAGCGGCCTTTGTCGGCTGCGTATCCATGGTGTCGTCTAACGCCATGGCGGTGATCCTCGATGAGTTTCCGCATATGGCAGGCACTGCTTCGTCGCTGGCGGGGACTTTCCGTTTCGGTATCGGGGCGATTATCGGCGCGCTGCTGTCGATGGCGACGTTTACCACCGCCTGGCCGATGCTGATCTCTATTGCCTTCTGCGCAACCTGCTCTATTTTCTTCTCGCTTTACGCATCCCGGCGGCGAAAAATCGCACGCTAGGTCACATTTTCAGGGGCGAAATCGCCCCTTTCTTGATGCATGTCAACCGCAATGGGCTTCAGGGTTCTGCGATTTGTTTCCTTTATGTAAAATCAATTAGTGTAAAAAGTCGCATTGTTGCGATAAAAAAGTTGTTTTGGATCACAGAAACGGGTACATATAGCGCCAATTGGCTCGCCAGGTATAAAAAATAAAGCGCTGGATTATAAGTGCTTAACCCTGGTCCGCCGCCGCTGTAAACGTTTTCTGCCTCAAGGCAGGACTATTTGTCAACAGTGTGTTAATATTGATGTAAATTTATTGTGAAGCCTTTTGCTTCCGGGGAAACCAAGTGAATACACAACAACTCTCTATCGTACACCGTCTGCCGCAGAGCTATCGCTGGCTGGCCGGTTTTGCGGGTTCCAGAGTTGAACCGATTCCGCAAAACGGCGCGCAGAACGAGAACAGTCTCGTTGCCCTGAAATTGCTGAGCCCGGACGGTGAGAAAGCCTGGCCGGTGATGCATAAGCTCAGCCAGGCGTTAAGCGACATCGAAGTCGACTGTTCCGTGCTGGAGTGCGAAGGTGAACCCTGCCTGTTCGTAAACCTGCAGGATGAGTTTGCCGCCACCTGTCGTCTGAAAAACTTTGGCGTGGCCATCGCCGAGCCCTTCTCCGGCAATAACCCTTTCTGACCGTCAGCTTAGCGCCAGCAGCTGGCGGGTATACTCATGCCGGGGTGCGCTGAAGACGGACTTGCACTCGCCCTGTTCGACCACCTCTCCCTGACGCAGCACCATCACCTGGTGACACAGCGCCCGCACCACGCCTAAATCATGGCTGATAAAAATATAGGCCAGCTGATGCTTTCGCTGTAAGGCTTTCAGCAGGTTCAGGATCTGCGCCTGAACGGTTTTGTCCAGCGATGAGGTCGGTTCATCGAGGACGATCAGCTGCGGTTTGACGATCAACGCTCTGGCGATGGCGATACGCTGTCGCTGGCCACCGGAGAACGCCGCCGGATAGCGCTGGCGGCTGGCCGGGTCGAGGCCGACCTCCTGCATGGCAAGGATCACCGCCTGTTCGCGTTCGGCCGCCGTCAGCGTCGGCTGGTGGACGCGCAAGCCTTCCTCAATGATCTGCTGCGCCGTGAGGCGCGGATTGAGCGACGAGTTCGGATCCTGAAAAACCACCTGCATCTGTCGGCGCAGCGGTAGCAGCTGTCGGCGGTTACGCCCCTGAATCGGCTGGCCGGCGAAGGTTATCTTGCCCCCGGACGGGATCAGGCGCAGCAGGGCCAGGCCGGTGGTGCTTTTACCGGAACCCGATTCCCCCACCAGGCCCAGCGTCTCGCCGGCGCGCAGCTGAAAGCTAAGGCTGTTGACCACCCGATGATGATCGACCACCCGACGCAGGATCCCTTTGCGAACGGGAAACGCCACCTTTAAATCGTCCGCCTGCAGCAGCACCGGGGCATCGGCGGCCAGCGGCACCGGCTCCCCGTCCGGCTCGCTATCCAGCAGGCGTTGGGTGTAGGGATGCGCTGGCGCGCTGAACAGCGCCCGACAGTCATTGTGTTCCACGCAGCGGCCGTTCTGCATAACCGCCACCCGGTCAGCCAGCTGGCGGACGATGCTCAGGTTATGAGTGATAAACAGCAGCCCCATGTTCAGCTCCTGCTTCAGCTCGCGCAGCAGTTGCAGAATTTGCGCCTGCACCGATACGTCCAGGGCGGTAGTCGGCTCGTCGGCGATCAGCAGCTCCGGGCGAGTCAGCAGCGCCATGGCGATCATCACCCGCTGGCGCTCGCCGCCGGAGAGCTGATGCGGATAGTCCGCCAGCCGCCGCGGCGCCTGACGGATCCCGACGCGCTCCAGGCAGTCGAGGATCTCCCCGCGCGCCGCCTGTTTGCGCATTCCCCGGTGTAACGACAGCACCTCGTAGAGCTGTTTTTCCAGGGTGTGCAGAGGATTGAGCGATACCATCGGCTCCTGAAAGATCATCGCGATCCGGTTGCCGCGCATGCCGCGCAGGGTCGCCTCATCCGCATACAGCAGCGACTGGCCATGAAAACGGATGTCACCGCTGGGGTAGCTGGCCGGCGGGGTAGGGAGCAGCCGCAGCACCGACAGGGCGGAGATGCTCTTACCGGAGCCGGATTCGCCCACCAGGGCCAGCGTTTCGCCGACCGCCACCTCGAGCGACAGATTATGCACCACGGTCTGCGTCTCGCCCTGCTGGCGAAAGGCAATAGAGAGATTGTCGATAGCTAATAGCGGGTGGGTCATATTACACCGCCTTACTCGGGTCAAAGGCGTCGCGAACCGCTTCACCGATAAAAATCAGTAGCGTCAGCAGCACGGCGACGGAGAGAAACGCGGCAATGCCCAGCCAGGGCGCCTGCAGGTTGTTTTTGCCCTGCAGCAGCAGTTCGCCGAGGGAGGGGGAGCCGAGCGGCAGGCCGAAGCCGAGAAAATCCAGCGACGTCAGGGTGGTAATGGAGCTGCACAGGATAAAGGGCAGGAAGGTGAGGGTCGCCACCATCGCGTTGGGCAACATATGCCGCAGGATGATCTGCCGGTCGCTAACCCCTAACGCCTGTGCCGCCCGAACATAGTCGTAGTTGCGGGTACGGAGAAATTCCGCGCGCACCACGCCCACCAGCGTCATCCAGCCAAAGAGAACGGTGATTGCCAGCAGCCACCAGAAGCCCGGCTGCACGACGCTGGAGAGCAGGATGATCAGGAACAGTGTTGGCATGCCGGACCAGACTTCGATAAAACGCTGTCCCCACAGGTCGATTTTACCGCCGTAGTAACCCTGTATCGCTCCGGCCAGCACCCCCAGCACGCTGGAGAACAGCGTCAGCAGCAGACCGAAGAGCACCGAGATGCGTGTCCCATAGAGGATCCGCGCCAGCACATCGCCGCCGTTGGCGTCGGTGCCGAGCCAGTTGCTGGCCGAGGGCGGCGATGGAAAGGGAACCGTGCTGGCAAAATTAATTGTCGTCGCGCCGAAGCGCACTGGCGGCCATAGCGCCCAGCCGTGAGTCGCCAGCTGCTGCTGCAGCCAGGGATCCTGATAGTCGGCGGCGGTGGCGAACGCGCCGCCGAAGGTTTGCTCGGTGTAGTTTTTTAACACCGGGACGTACAGCTGGCCCCGGTACTGCACCAGCAGCGGGCGGTCGTTGGCCAGCAGCTCGGCGCCCAGGCTGCAAAGGAAGAGAATTAAAAACAGCCACAGCGACCAGTAGCCGCGACGGTTGTGGCGAAAGCGCGCCCAGCGGGCCTGATTAACGGGACTGAAGAAAGACATTAGCGGCCCTCAAAATCAATGCGCGGGTCGACCAGCGTATAGCTGATATCGCTGACGATATTCAGCAGCAGGCCAATCAGAGTGAAAATATAGAGCGTGCCAAACATCACCGGATAGTCGCGGGAGACCGTCGCTTCATAGCCCAGCAGACCCAGGCCGTTTAGCGAGAACATCACTTCGATCAGCAACGAGCCGGTAAAGAACATACTGATAAAGGTGGCCGGGAAGCCGGCGATTACCAGCAGCATGGCGTTACGGAACACGTGTCCCCAGAGGATCTGTTTCTCACCAACGCCTTTGGCGCGGGCGGTGACCACATACTGTTTGCGGATCTCGTCGAGGAAGCTGTTTTTGGTCAGCATAGTCAGCGCGGCAAAGCCGCCAATTACCGTCGCCAGCACCGGCAGGGTGATGTGCCACAGGTAGTCGAGGATCTTCTGATACCAGGGGAGGGTGTCGAAATTTGGCGAGACCAGACCGCGCAGCGGGAAGAGGTCGAAATAGCTGCCGCCGGCAAAAATCACGATCAGCAGGATGGCGAACAGAAAGGCAGGGATCGCATAGCCAATGATAATCAGTGTACTGCTCCAGATATCAAAGCGGCTGCCGTTGCTGACCGCTTTGCGGATGCCCAGCGGAATGGAGACCAGATAGATAATCAGCGTGCTCCACAGCCCGAGGCTCACCGAGACCGGCAGGCTGTCTTTAATCAGCTGCAGCACGGAGGCGCTGCGAAACAGGCTGTCGCCGAAATCAAAGCGCAGATAATCGCCCAGCATCTTCAGATAGCGTTCGTGCAGCGGTTTATCGAAGCCGTAGCGGTGGGTGATCTCGGCGATGACTTCCGGGTCGAGGCCGCGCCCGCCGCGATAGTGACCCTCGCTGATATTGCCTGCGCCGGTGCGGGCATGGCTGGCACCCATCCCGCCGTCGCCAGCCCCCGGCATCCCGCCGCGCTGATTAAACTCGATGGCGGCGATGGCCTGATCGACCGGGCCGCCAGGCGCGATCTGGACAATAAAAAAGTTAATGGTGATGATGGCCCACAGGGTGGGGATGACTAACAGCAAACGGCGGATCAGGTAGCTGCCCATGGGATGTCCTTAGCGTCTGTCCGCGGGGAGGGTGGCCGCTTTGTTCACGTCGTACCACCAGGTATCGAGGCCGGACGAATAGATGGGGCGGGTCGCGGGGAAAGAGAACTTATTCCACCACGCGGTGCGGTCCTGCGCCATATACCACATCGGCAACATGTAGTTATTCCAGGTCAGCACACGATCCAGCGCCCGACCGAGAGGGAGCAGTTTCTGCTTATTGCCCTGCCACTGCAGGATCTGCGCAATTAGCTTATCCACTACCGGGCTTTGCACCCCCGGCGCGTTGTAGCTGGAGTGAATATAGTCGGACGCCCAGGAGATTTGCAGGTCGGTCCCCGGCCAGGGCATGGCGCGCCACAGGCTTGGCATCATGTCGTAATCCCGGCTGCGGCGGCGGTTGCTGTACTGCGAATTATCAACCTGACGAATATCCATGACGATCCCCAGACGCTGTAGGTTGTGCTGAAACGGCAGCACCCAGCGGTCATTGCCCCCGGCCGGCAGCAGTAGCTCAAAGCGCAGCGGCTTGCCGGTGGCGGCGTTGACCCGGCGCTGGTTCTTCACCGTCCAGCCCGCCGCATTGAGCAGGGCGTCGGCTTTGAGTAAGTTTGCGCGGTCGAAGCCATCGCCGCGGGAGACCGGCGGCTGGTAAACCTGGCTGAAGAGCTCCGGGGGCAGTTCGTTTTTCATCGGCGTCAGCAGGGCCAGCTCGGCTGCGTCAGGCAGGCTGCGGGCGGCATATTCGGTGTTCTGGAAATAGCTGTTGGCGCGCTGATAGGCGCTGTAAAACAGCGCCTTGTTCATCCATTCGAAATCGAACGCCAGGGTAATGGCCTGCCGCACCCGGCGATCGGCAAAAATCGGGCGCTGAATATTGAACGCCAGCCACTGGGTATCCTGCGCCGAGGTATTGGTATGCTCATCTTTAATGATGTAGCCGCGGCTGAAGTTGCGACCGACGTAGCGGGTAGCCCAGTTTTTGGCGACGGTCTCTTCCCGGCGATCGACGGCTCCCGCTTTAAAGGCTTCGAAAGCGACATTGTCGTCGAGATAATAGTCATAGCGCAGCGTATCGAAATTCCAGCGACCGCGGTTGACCGGCAGGTCGGCCGCCCAGTAGTCGGCGACGCGGGAATAGGTAATATATTGCCCCATTCGCCAGGCGCTGATGCGGTATGGCCCGCTGGCCAGCGGCGGCTTCGACAGCGGGTCGCTGAGTTTGTGCTGGCGCCAGAACGCCTCGGGCATAACCGGCAGGCTCAGCAGACTCAGCATGTTCTCTTTGCCGGGCTGGCCGAGGTCAATACGCACGGTCAACGGCGCGATGGCCTTCACGGTGGTGCCTTTATAAAACAGGCGAAACTGCGGCACCCCTTCGGTCATAAACTTGTTGAAGGTAAACGCCACATCGCGGGCGGTGATCGGCGTACCGTCATGGAAGCGGGCGCGCGGGTTGAGCGCGATCTCCATCCAGGAATAGTCCTCGGCATAGCGCGCCCGCTCGGCAATCAGCGGGTAGTAGCTGCCGGGCTCATCATCCGAGGTGGTGAACAGGGTATCGTAGAGCGCCTCCGTGCGTACCGCGGGGTTGCCACGCAGCGCATAACGGTTGAAGTTATCAAAGGTGCCGATCGCCGCCAGGGTGAGGGTGCCGCCTTTCGGCGCCCTGGGATTGACGTAATCAAAATGACTGAAACCGGCGGCGTATTTCGGTTCGCCGATAATCGCGAAGGCTACGCTTTCCTGAATGGTTTGCGCCTTAGCGTCCAGGCTAAACAGAGCCAGCAGAATCAGAAAGAGGCGCGCATACATAGGCGGCAGAATACCTTGTCATGGCCGGCCCCCATGGCCGACATCCGTTCCCGCATCATAAGTGAGACTTAGCGCGTTGTGAAATAGTTCGCGGGTTCATCGTGCGCAGCCACCAGCCCGGCCAGCGACAGCGGTCGGCTGATCCAGTACCCCTGCAGGAAATGAACGCCCTGGCCGCGAAGCCACTCCGCCTGTTCCTGGGTCTCCACCCCTTCGGCGACGGTCATTAATTTCAGCCGGCGGCTGAGGGTCAGTACCGCATCCAGCACCGGCGAGGTTACTGTTTCAGTACCAATCGCCTGCACAAAACCGCGATCGATCTTCAGATAATCGAAGTTATAGCGTTCGAGATAGATCAGCGCGCTATGCCCGGTGCCGAAATCATCAATCGCGATTTCGAATCCCTGGCGGTGGAGCCAGGCGAAGTTAGCCATCGATTTTTCTTTATCAATCATCGCCCGCTCGGTTACCTCCAGCACCACGTGAAAGTGGTCGGCTGGCAGCGCGGCGGCGAAGCGCAGCATATCGTCGCGGAAGCTGTCGGCCTGCAGATGGGCAGGGGAAATATTCAGCCCCAGCTTTACGCCGCGCGGCAGAATACGCTTCAACACCGCAGCGTCGCTGGCGATCAGCGCGAGCAGGTGATGGGTTAGCGGCACGATCATCTGCTGGGTTTCGGCCAGGTTAATAAAAACGTCGGGCGGAATTTCACCAACCACCGGATGGCGCCAGCGCATTAGGACCTCCACGCCGCTGATACGTAGAGTCTGAGCATTAACCACCGGCTGATAAACGATGTAGAACTGGTTATTTTTGATCCCCAGCAGAATGGATTTTCGCGGATCCGATTTGATCGTCAGCACGTAATAGCAGAGCAGCCCCGCCAGCAGGCCGCAGACGACCCCGAGCAGCAGAGCAAACTGCGTATTTTCCGCCAGCCAGCTGTTGGCATACAGGTAGACCTTCAGCGGTAAGCCCTCGATCTGTGCCTGGCGGATCGGCGCGTTATGCAGCGTTTGCGGATCCACCAGCCGATTACTGAAGGTGGAGATAGCGGTGTGATCGATGGCCAGCGCAATGCCGCTGAAATCGTTTTGCCGCGCGGAATAGAGGATATACGGCGTGAGATTAGCGTTAATCGACACGAAAATGCCGCTGTTTTGATCGCCGGGTTTACCTACCCACAGCGCCAGCGCCGCGCTCTTCGGCATCATCGGCGTGCCTGGTAAAATCGCCATAGCAACGGGTTTGCTGATATCGATGGCCGGGATCAGCTGGCTGAGGGGCGTATTCATGGCTCCCGTAGCCGATGAGCAAAAGGCGATGCCGTTTTTGACCAGCAGGAAAGCGCGGACGTTGGGGCTGAACGCGGCATGGGAGGTAAGCCCGGAGTCAATATTCTCGCAGGGCTGGTCCACCAGCGGCTGCAGGCCGTCAATGGTCTGGCGCAGGTCGTGAAAATAGCTTTTCAGATAGGTATTAACGTTGTTGATAATGGCGTCGAAACGCTCGGCCCGGTTATGGTAGATCACCATAAACTGAATGCTCCCGGCCAACAGCGCGACGATGATCCCCACGCTCAGGCTGGTTAACCAGGTTTTACGCTGGGGCGAAAAGTAGCGAGTAAGCATAGCCAGATTCTTTCCGTGTTATTGAAGCGCATCAACGGAGTGTCGGTCGTCGTTTTTCTCATTCCCACTTAAAAGACATAGCTTATTTTGCGACGTTGAGAACCAGGTGGCAAAAAAAAACACTGCCTGGGGCAGTGTTTTTTATCCCGCAGCCAGCCAAGGGATAACCGGCGGCGGTGGAGGACAGTTTACGAGCGGCTCAGGACTCGACGCGCTTCATTGTAGCGCTTTTTCCAGTATGGCTCATCCATGCTGGAGATAGTCACCCCGCTGCTGGTGGAGGCGTGAACAAACTGGTTGTTGCCGAGGTAGATCCCGACATGGCGGCCGGTAGAGCCGGCACGAAACAGAACCAGATCGCCTGTACGCAGTTGGGCACGAGAAATCGATTTTCCGGTTTCCTGCTGTTCAGAAGTTGAACGCGGCAGTTCCAGACCAAATTGTTCGCGGAAGGTGCGCTGCACAAACGCTGAGCAGTCGATACCCTTGCGGGTGCTGCCGCCGAGGCGGTAACGCACGCCTTTCCAGCTGGCATACTGATCCATTAAACGGGACTTTACGTCCAGGTTACGGACCATCGTTTCAAATTCATCCTGAGAGGCTTGCAGTGATGATAAATCGCCACTACCCACAGCATGCGTCTCAGAATGCATATTCCTGGCGGTACTTGTTGAACTACACGCGGAAAGCAGAACCGCTACTGCAATCGCGGGGGCTACCCGCAAGATATATCTCAAAATCGGCTGAGATTTGACCATGCTGTTTATTTTCCCTTGTTGTCCTTAACGACAATGTCGTTATAAAAAATGCCAAACGTGTTAGAGCCTAAATACCCATCCGCAATGAGACAATTCCTTAAGCTTAAATTTGTGCAGTCACGCACAATTTTATTCATGCCCTGAATTAATGCTGCGGAAAAGGCAAAACGAGAACGAGATTACCCTATCAAACGCCGCATGGCGAGCGGTTTTGCGCGATTTCTTATAAGTATTTTGGTGACAAAAAGTGAATCATCGGGAAAGGCCAAAATTACGGCAATATCGGGCAAAAAACAGACAATTCCTTCATTTGTCACGGGATTAATGTGACAAGAAGATGAACGTCATGTTGAAAAAAAGGGAAAATGTAAAAAGGGACCCAAAAGGTCCCCTTATAGTTAATGACTTTGGCGGCTGCCGGAGACATTATTTGGCCGATATTCTGCTGGGTAAGTAGCGATCGAAAAAGGCGATCAATTTATCGCTCAGCGGGGTCATCAATACCCAGGGCGCGCCGATCAGCACGGCGGTCAGGGAGCCGACGGCAATATCGCTAAACCAGTGGGCGCCAATCATTACCCGCGGGAAAGCAAAGACTACAAAGATAATCAGCGCGACGCCCAGCGCGCGACGGCCAAAATAGCGCCACATAAAGCTCGCGAAGATCAGCAGCATCATCCCATGATCGCCAGGGAAGCTGTCCTTCGACGCATCCTTAGTGGGGAAGTTAACGACGTCGCTGACGCGGGTAATATCGCTAAAAAACAGCGACGGGCTGGCGCGCTGTACCGGCATCAGGTGTTGTGCGAGCTGGTTGATGATCACCGCCGCCAGCAGCATCACCAGGCCCATGATGGCGATCTGACGACGGCCTGCAGTCGGCGCCTTTAGCCAATAGCTCAGCATCAGGCAGCCCATCGCCAGCAGCGAACAGGCGTCGAAGGCGCGATTGTTGATGATCGCCAGCAGCCAGGCATAAGCATGGCTGACGCTGACGCCATGGTTAAAGAAATGGAAGATCGCGGAGTCGACCGGCAACCACGCGCCATGGTTGGCTGGCAGATACCAGGAGCAAAATAGCGCTACACCCGCGATGTTAAGCAGCAGGATTAAAGGAATTCGGTTTTTCATCATAGCCATTGCGATTTTGTGACAGTCGGCGGCAACCTTAGCCGCCTTAACTTAAACGAAGCCTCAACAACGAGGTCTGGAGTGCGTTCCAGTCGGCTTCATTCGCGGAAATAAGCTCGATCCGACTATCGGGCGGAGCGACGCTGAGGGTCTCGATATGGAGATCCTCCCCCTGACGGTTGATTCGCACCGCCCCCTCGGCAATGCGCATCACGCCTTTAACGCGCCCCACTGGCGCCAGCCTGGCCCATTCGAGCAGGCCGATGGTGTCAAAGACCGTCTCCGCGTCGAAGATCCAGCCGCAGCCCTGAAAGCCCTGGCCATTGTTGAGATGTCGGCGCCAGCGCTGGTGTTCCGCCAGGCTGAGCGCGGCGAGGCCGGAAGTGGGGGGATGGCGGTGGGCGTGCTCCGCGCTCGCCGGCAGCGGGGCGGTGTTCCGTCGTGGCTCATCGAGCAGGGTCAGATCGATATTGCCCTGGATTGCCGACACCTTGCGACGCTCGCCGCCCCAGCGCTGCCACCAGTCGGCCAGCGCCCGGGCGCTTTCGGCGGTTTCCCGATCACTTTTATTAGCCACAATGATGTCCGCCGCGGCCAGCTGATCGCGGAAGTTGTCGTTGCTGACGGCTCTTTCATCCAGCAGCTGGCGGGGATCGAGGATGCACAGCGTGGCGCGCAGATCGATCCAGGGCTCATACACCGCCGCGGTGAGGATATCGAGGATCTGCTTTGGGTGGCCCAAACCGGTGGGTTCGATCAGCAGGCGATCGGGTTTGCCCTGGCGCAGCAGGGTGTTCAGCCCAACCTGCATCGGCAGGCCATTGACGCAGCACATGCAGCCGCCGGGGATCTCTTTGAGCAGGGCGCCGCTGTCGGCCAGCAGCGCGCCGTCTATCCCGACTTCGCCAAACTCGTTAACCAGTACGGCCCATTTTTCATCCGCAGGCTTCTGCGCCAGCAGATGAAGAATCGAGGTCGTCTTACCGCTGCCGAGAAAGCCGGTGATCAAATTGGTTCTGGTCACTCTTTTCTCCAGGATAAATGTAATGTTGTAACAGTTACGCCTATCCTGACGAAAAAAGGGGGAAAAGAGAAGTCCTGAGGCGGACAGAAGAGAATTCTGTCCGCATAAGCGCAAATATTGTTAAGAATTCAGCGCGCGGGCGACGGCCTCGCGGGCGCCGTGCGTCGCCAGCTGTTGCCAGGCGGCGCGGATCCCGGCGACAAACTGGGCGTTGTGCGGCAGGTCGCGGCCAAATATTTCCTCCAGCCCCAGCAGGGCGTCGACGCGCTGCTGCTCATCGCTCTGCGCCACCCGCTGCTGGATCTTGTCGACCAGCGGATCGCGCACGTCGATCGTCTGACCGGCGTCGTCCGTGCCGCTGACGTAGCGCATCCAGCCGGCCACACCGAGAGCCAGCAACGGCCAACGGCTGTCGCGCGCCAGATGTACGCGGATGCCATCGAGCATGCGCTGGGGCAGCTTCTGGCTACCGTCCATGGCGATTTGCCAGGTGCGGTGTTTGAGCGCCGGATTGCTGAAGCGGGCGATGAGACTGTCGGCATAGGCCAGCAGATCAACGCCGGTAATGGTCAGCGTCGGAGCCTGTTCGTCAAGCATCAGCTGGCGGGCGGCGCGGCGGAAGACGTCATCCCGCATGCAGTCGCTAATGTGCGCATGCCCTGCCAGATAGCCAAGCCAGGCGAGGAAAGAGTGGCTGCCGTTGAGCATCCGCAGCTTCATTTGCTCCCAGGGCAACACGTCATCGGTCATCTGCACGCCCGCCGTCTCCCAGGCGGGTCGCCCGGCGACAAAGTGATCTTCGACCACCCACTGAATGAAGGGTTCGCAACTGATGGCGCAGGGATCGTCGACCCCCAGCACGGTGGCGATTTCCGCCAGCGACTCCGGTGTGGCCGCGGGAACAATGCGATCCACCATGGTGCCCGGGAAGCTGACGTTGTCGGCGATCCAGTCCGCCAGCGCCGGGCTGCGTTTTTCCGCCATGCCGAGGACGGCATTTTTTACCACGTGACCGTTGTCGGGGATATTATCGCAGGAGAGCACGGTAAAGGGCGGAAGGCCTCGTTCCCGGCGGCGGGCCAGCGCTTCAACTAAAATACCGGGAGCTGACTGCGGCAGCGTCGGATTCTCCAGATCGTGAATAATGCGCGGATGCGTCGGATCCAGTTTCCCGGTCGCCGGATCGATGCAGTAGCCTTTTTCCGTAATGGTCAGCGAGACAATCGCTACCTGCGGCTCGCAAAATTTTTCGATAATCGCCGCCAGCGAATCGAGCCTGGCGTTCAGACATTCGTGCACCGCGCCGATCACAATGGGCTGGTTGCCGTCGGCGCCTTTTTCCAGCACGGTAAACAGATGGTCCTGTTCGCGAAGCTGGCTCATCAGCGTGTCGCCGCTGAACAGACTGATTTCACAGATCCCCCAGTCGCCGCCGACGTTATTCAGCACGCGATCGGTGAGCAGCGCCTGGTGCGCGCGGTGAAACGCGCCAAAGCCGAAATGGACAATACGCGAGCGGAGCTGGCTGCGATCGTATTGAGGGTATTGCACGTTCTTCGGTAGCGTAGCGGTTGCAATTGTTGTCATTCTTCCCACACCTGTTTAACTGCTTATTAACAATGCCAGTCTAAAGTTATATGACAGGAAGTTAAATTGGTAAGCCGAAATTATCCGCTGACTGTGAGCTGGATCAATCAATAGGCCAGCACTGTTTGCAGCCAGGTGAGAAACATGTATGGTAGTCGTCATGAGTGTCGCCATTATTGGTATAACAACTTTTGTGAGGGCATAGCGATGGAGCAAACCTGGCGGTGGTATGGGCCGAACGATCCGGTATCGCTTGATGATGTACGGCAGGCGGGGGCGACCGGCGTCGTCACTGCGTTGCACCATATTGCAAACGGTCAGGTATGGCCGGTCGACGAGATTAAAGCGCGTCAGGCGCTGTTAGCGGCAAAAGGGTTGACCTGGTCGGTCGTCGAAAGCATTCCCGTCCACGAGGATATTAAAACCCACAGCGGGCAGTATGCGACCTGGATTGCCAACTATCAGCAGAGCATCCGCAACCTCGCGGCCTGCGGCATCGATACCGTGTGCTACAACTTTATGCCGATCCTCGACTGGACGCGCACCGATCTGGAATATGAGCTGCCGGACGGCTCCCGGGCGTTGCGTTTCGATCAGATCGCTTTCGCCGCCTTTGAGCTGCATATCCTTAAACGCCCGGGAGCGGAAGCGGATTACAGTGAAGAAGAGCAGCGTCAGGCTGAGGTCTATTTCAAGGCGATGAGCGAAGCAGATATCGATAAACTGACCCGCAATATCATCGCCGGCCTGCCGGGAGCGGAAGAGGGCTACACCCTTGACCAGTTCCGCGCGCGTCTGGCGGAGTACGACCACATTGATAAAGCGCAGCTGCGTGAAAATATGGCCTATTTCCTGCGCGCCATCGTGCCGGTATGCGAAGAGGTAGGGATCCGCCTGGCTGTGCATCCGGACGATCCGCCGCGGCCGATCCTTGGCCTGCCGCGTATCGTGTCGACCATCGAAGATATGCAGTGGCTGAAGGAGACGGTGGACAGCATTAATAATGGCTTCACCATGTGTACCGGATCGTATGGCGTTCGCGCCGATAACGATCTGGTGAAGATGGTGGAGACCTTTGGCGATCGCATCCATTTTACCCATCTGCGCTCTACCTGCCGTGAAGCAAACCCGAAAACCTTCCACGAGGCGGCGCACCTTAGCGGCGACGTCAATATGGTGGCGGTGGTGGATGCTATCCTGCGTGAAGAGCAGCGGCGTAAACAGGCCGGCGATCTGCGCCCGATCCCATTTCGTCCGGATCATGGTCATCAGATGCTCGACGATCTGCGCAAGAAAACCAACCCAGGCTATTCGGCGATTGGCCGTCTCAAGGGGATGGCGGAAGTGCGCGGCGTCGAGCTGGCGCTGAAAATGACCAAATACCCTGAACTGCTGTAATCGCGGCAATGGGGATAATAAAAAGGACAGCCAGCGCTGTCCTTTTTTACTGTCGGGGCGTTACCGATGATTAATCCGCGCGGCCCATATAGCGGCACTCTTCGATATGAATGCGGATTTTCTCACCGGTGGTCAGGTATTCCGGCACCTGAATCACCAGGCCGGTGCTCATGGTGGCTGGCTTGGTGCGGGAGCTGGCGGACGCACCTTTAATACCCGGCGCGGTTTCGATAATTTCCAGGTCAACGGTCTGCGGCAGCTCCAGCGCCAGCAGCTGGCCGTCCCAGGTCAGCACCTGCATGTCCGGCATCCCACCTTCCGGAATAAACTGCAGCTCTTCTTCAATCTGCTCTTTGGTAAAGGTGTAAGGGGTATAGTCTTCTTTATCCATGAACACGTATTCGTTGCCATCGACGTAGGAGAAGTCGACGAAACGGCGGGTCAGGGTGACGGTATCGACGATATCGTCGCCTTTGAAGCGCTCTTCTACTTTCAGGCCGGTGCGCACATCGGAGAAGCGCATTTTATACAGTGTCGCAGCACCGCGGGCGCTGGGTGACTGAATATCAATATTTTTCACAATCAGCAGCTTGCCGTTGTAATTCAGCACCATACCTTTTTTAATTTCATTCGCTCTTGGCATTGCAGTAATCCTGTCACTTAACGAGTCAAAAATATCGCGTAAAACTACTCGCGCCCGGGCGTTCAGGCAAGCGGATTTCGCGAGTTTTGCTATCTTCTGGCAAAACGTTTAGGCTGTGGCGCAAAATGAGCGTTTGGGAGTCGGGTTGTGGAATGTCGTACTGATTGTGGCGCATGTTGCATCGCCCCCTCTATATCATCGCCGATCCCCGGCATGCCGCAGGGCAAGCCGGCTAATGTCAGGTGTGTTCAATTATCTAATGACAACCTATGTAACATTTTCGGTTCGGAACTGCGACCAAAAGTGTGCGGCAATCTTCAACCTTCGCCAGATATGTGTTCGACGGATCGTGACGCCGCTATAACTTACCTGCTTCACTTGGAGTCCAGCACGGCACCATAGGTATTTGTAGAACATTGCTTATAAGTATATAACCTATGGTGGTGTTTATTTTGTTTTATATCAACAGGATAGGTGGCTCCTCTGAGAGGATAGCTATCACGCAGCCATTTAATCTACCAACACGTCTTCCAGGTTTTGTTGTTGAAATCTATCAGTGGCATCGACATTGAGGTCTGGCTTCAACTGCTCAATATCAAATTGAACACGAAAGCCTGTTTTCTCTGCAATATAGTCACTAAACATATTTGTACCATCAATATCCCATCCTCTGCAGACTCGCGCTCGGGAGGAAGGGGGATAAATATCGACTTGATGAGGATAATGTTATCTGAGCGTGACAGCAGTAGGCAGTGTGAATTTTTGTATTGCTTACAAATTGTCAATCTACAGCTGAAAGTATAACGTATACACCAGTAATCAAGTGATAGGTGTTGTGATATGGATATTAATGAGTTCCCTCCGGGAGTTATCGAACATCTCGGTTGGTATGTATATCGACTGATTGATCCACGAGATGGAAGCACTTTTTACGTGGGTAAGGGAAAAGGCAATCGCGTTTTTGCTCACATGCGCGGCGAAGTGGCAGCCGCTGATGATGATGAACTGCTCAGTAATAAACTCAAGCAACTTCGTGAGATTAGATTAGCTGGTCTGGAGGTCATCCATGTAATCCATCGGCATGGTATTGCCGATGAAAAGACTGCTTATGAGGTGGAGGCTGCTCTAATCGATGCCTACCCAGGTTTGACCAATATCATGAACGGTGCTGGCAGTAACGAGTATGGCGCTGCACATATTAAAGAATTAATTGCAACGTACCAGCCTGAGACAGTGGAGTTTAAGCACAAAGCGCTGATGATATCTGTTAACAGAAGTTCAAAGGATGTTGATCTCTATGACGCAGTACGCTTCAGTTGGCGTGTAAGCCTCGAACGTGCAAGCAAAGCTGAAGTTATCCTGGCTACAGTAAAAGGAATTGTCAGAGGGGTATATGTTGCTGATGAGTGGTTAAAATCTACCCGTGACAACTTTCCTGAAATGCGCCAATGGGATGAAGATGATGAGTTTGAAGCTACTCAAAGTTCACGCTTTGGTTTTCGAGGTCGCGCGGCATCTCCTGAAATTACACAGCTCTATCTTGGTAAGAAGATCCCTGATGACCTCAGAAAGAAAGGGTCAATGTCTCCTGTGAAGTATTCACCAAATTTTGATTCCTGAACGCTAATATTTCAGTATAACTGCTTAAAGGGCGATCCGGCGTTGAATATGGGTCGCCTCCAAAACATCGAATAACTTATTGTATTTTAAATACATTTGTTTTATCTCCCGGCATTTTTTTGAGCCCCGGACCAAATAATGGTGCTGTCGATATTACTCTGGTGTCATATTGTTCAGTTATTAATGCGGAAATCAAAAATTATATTAAGATCAATAAGTTAATTATAAAGGGCAACTGCACTATAGCACTGACGACACGGATGCCTGCGCATGGCTGAAACATCTGCAGGCCGAGCTGGCTGCATTGACTCTATCATGATCATTAATCTGCATTGCCCGGCTCTGGCCGGGCAATGTGCTTACACGTCTCTTATCCGCCACAGGCAGGCCTGAGTGACAACGCCCATCGCCAGCGCAATCCAGAACACCGCGTGATAGCTCCAGATCTCCGCCACTACCCCCGCCAGTGAGCCGGCAATGATCCAGCCGACGCGGGTAGTATTGGTATAGAGGGTGGTGGCCGCGCCCGCCTGCCCCGGCATCAGGTCCTGGAAATAGAGCATGCCGATCCCGGCGAGGATCCCGATATAGATGGCGTTCAGCACCTGCATCGCCAGCAGCAGCGCTGGCGTATGCACCGTCAGCATGCCGACGTAAAACAGCACCCCGGCCACTGCAGAAAGACGCATCAGAAAGCGTTTGCCGAAACGCCGGGCGTAGTAACCGGCAATCAGCATGGTCGGAATTTCCAGTCCGGCGGCGGTGCCCATCATCAGCCCCGCCAGCTTCTCCGGCAGATGCAGCTCGTTAATGATAAACAGCGGCATGTTAATGATGTACAGGCTGTTAGTACCCCACATCAGGGTGCAGATGCTGAACAGCAGCAACGCATCGCGGCGGTGCGTGCGCGGAGCTTCCAGCCGGCCGGTCGCTACCGGCTTTGCTTTGCGCATGCTGGGCAAGAATAGCCAGACCATGATCCCGCAGACGATAAACGCCGCCGCGGCGCTGAGATACATCGCGGTAAAACCAAATCCCATCGCCAGGGCGTAGGCCAGCGGGGGACCAATCACCCATGCCAGGGAGACCTGGGCACGTAAAATGGAGCTGAACATCACCGCTTCGCGGCCGGTCCTGTCGGCATGCTCCCGCGCGAGGGCAAACATCTGCGGGTTGGCGGTCGATCCAAAGCTGCTGAGAAAAACGCCGATGAACAGCAAAATGAAATAGTTGCGGTTCCAGGCAAAGAGTACGCAGGCCAGCACCCCCAGCAGACAGCAGACGACAATCAGCTGCTTGCGATCGCCCTGACGGTCGGAGCGGCCGGCGAGGAACTGACTGACCAGAATGCCAATAACCGCGCTGCCGGTAAAAAAGAAACCGACCATCGCCGGGCGGACGTGCACTTCGTTGGTCAGAAACAGGCTCAGGGTCGGGGTTTGCAGCGCCCCGGCAATGCCCGTAAGAAAGGCGACGATTAAGAAGGCGGAAGAGGTGACATCGAACCCGCGTCGGGGGAGAGCGGCGCTACGGTTTTCCATGGGTTTGGTTTTCTGTAGTTTCAGGAGACGGCGCGGAGTTTACGCCTGCTGGCTAAAAATAAACAGTAGTATGGCACGAATAATTAAAAAGGCGTTTCAAAATATAGAGTTCAGCAAAAAGCTGACGTTCTAGGCGGTCGATAGCTAAGGCTTCAGCAAAAGTGTGCAGTACCTCTAAGTTCTGCGATCAAGTCGCTGACGTACCTTGCGCGTTGAGCAAGAAAGGTACAAAATTCTTGAAACGTTTCAGCGTCATTCGGCAATCCGTTCCCCGTCAGATGGCGCCTTTTTTCTCAAGTTAGCTGAAACGATTCAATTCAGCAGGAGAGGAGAACCATGTTCCAGTTATCTGTGCAGGATATTCATCCCGGCCAGCAGGCCGGTAATAAAGAAGAGGCCATCCGGCAGGTCGCCGCCGCGCTGGTCAGCGCCGGCAACGTGGCCGATGGCTACGTGAACGGCATGCTGGCGCGCGAGCAGCAGACCTCGACCTTCCTCGGCAACGGGATCGCGATCCCGCACGGCACGACGGATACGCGTGACCAGGTGCTGAAGACCGGCGTTCAGGTGTTTCAGTTCCCGCAGGGCGTCACCTGGGGCGAAGGGCAGACCGCCTATGTGGCGATCGGGATTGCCGCCAGCTCAGATGAACACCTCGGCCTGCTGCGTCAGCTGACCCACGTGCTGCTCGATGACGCGGTCGCCGCGCAGCTGCAGTCCGCCACCACCGCGGAAGAGCTGCGCGCGCTGCTGATGGGAGAGAAGCAGAGCGAAGCGCTGAAGCTGGATAACGAGACCCTCAGTCTCGACGTCGCGGCCAGCGATCTGCTGACCCTGCAGGCGCTGAACGCGGCGCGTCTGAAAGAAGTTGGCGCTGTCGATGCCGCCTTCGTTAGCCACGTCATTAACGATACGCCGCTGAACCTCGGTCAGGGCGTCTGGCTGAACGACAGTGCGGAAGGCAATTTGCGCAGCGCCGTGGCGGTCAGCCGCGCGGCTAACGCCTTTACCCGCGACGAGCAGCCGGTTTCCCTGCTGGTCACGGTGGCGATGGCCGACGAGCAGCCGACCGCAGTGCTGAACCGTCTGAGCAAGCTGCTGCTGGACAAGAAAGCTGAACATTTGCTGAAAGCCGACGCCGCCACCGTGCTGGCGCTGCTGACCAGCGACGACGCCATTGCCGAAGATGTGCTGAGCGCCGAATTCGTGGTGCGCAATGAACACGGCCTGCATGCCCGTCCGGGCACCATGCTGGTCAACACCATTAAACAATTTTCCAGCGACATCACCGTCACCAATCTCGACGGTTCCGGCAAGCCGGCTAACGGTCGCAGCCTGATGAAGGTTGTGGCGCTGGGTGTGAAAAAAGGTCACCGTCTGCGTTTTACCGCGCAGGGTGAGGATGCGCAACAAGCGCTGGATGCGATTGGCGAAGCGATCGCCGCAGGCCTTGGGGAGGGCGCATAAATGAGCAGACGTGTAGCAACGATTACGTTAAACCCGGCATACGACCTGGTGGGATTCACCCCGGAGATTGAACGCGGCGAAGTGAACCTGGTGCGCACCACCGGCCTGCACGCCGCCGGGAAAGGCATTAATGTGGCGAAAGTGCTGAAAGATCTCGGCATTGACGTCACCGTCGGCGGTTTCCTGGGTAAAGACAACCAGGACGGCTTTCAGCAGCTGTTCAGCGAGCTGGGGATCGCCAACCGTTTCCAGGTGGTGCAGGGCCGGACCCGTATCAACGTTAAGCTGACGGAAAAAGATGGCGAAGTGACCGATTTCAACTTCTCCGGCTTTGAAGTCACCCCGGGCGACTGGGAACGCTTCGTCAACGACTCCCTGAGCTGGCTCGGGCAGTTCGATATGGTCTGCGTCAGCGGCAGCCTGCCGTCCGGCGTTAGCCCGGAAGCCTTCACCGACTGGATGACCCGTCTGCGCAGCCAGTGCCCATGCATTATTTTCGACAGCAGCCGCGAAGCGCTGGTTGCCGGACTAAAAGCGGCGCCGTGGCTGGTGAAACCGAACCGTCGCGAACTGGAAATCTGGGCTGGCCGCAAGCTGCCGGAGATGAAAGATGTTATCGACGCCGCCCATGCGCTGCGCGAGCAGGGTATCGCCCACGTGGTGATCTCCCTGGGCGAAGAGGGCGCGCTGTGGGTCAACGCCTCTGGGGAGTGGATTGCTAAACCACCTTCAGTGGAAGTAGTCAGCACCGTTGGCGCCGGCGATTCGATGGTCGGCGGCCTGATTTACGGCCTGCTGATGCGTGAATCCAGCGAGCATACCCTGCGCCTGGCGACCGCCGTCGCTGCCCTGGCCGTCAGCCAGAGCAATGTAGGAATTACCGACCGTACCCAGTTGGCCGCGATGATGGCGCGCGTCGACTTACAACCCTTTAATTGACAGCAGGAGAGGCATAATGAAAACGCTGCTGATTATTGATGCCGGACTCGGACAGGCGCGCGCCTACATGGCGAAAACCCTGCTGGGTGCCGCGGCGCCGAAAGCGCACCTTGAGCTGATTGATAACCCGAATGACGCCGAACTGGCCATCGTGCTGGGAACCGCGCTGCCGGCCGATAGCGCGCTGAATGGTAAAAACGTTTACCTGGGCGATATTAACCGTGCTGTCGCCCATCCGGAGCTGTTCCTGGGAGAAGCGAAAGACCACGCTAAGCCCTACGTTGCGCCAGCGGCGGTAGCCGTTCCGGCCGCCGCTCAGGGGCAGAAACGCATTGTCGCGGTCACCGCCTGTCCGACCGGCGTCGCCCACACCTTTATGGCGGCAGAAGCCATCGAAACCGAAGCCAAAAAACGCGGCTGGTGGGTGAAGGTGGAGACCCGCGGCTCCGTTGGGGCGGGCAATGCCATCACCCCGGAAGAGGTGGCCGAGGCGGATCTGGTGATCGTCGCTGCCGATATCGAGGTGGACCTGGCGAAATTCGCCGGCAAGCCGATGTACCGCACCACCACCGGTCTGGCGCTGAAGAAAACCGCCCAGGAGCTGGATAAAGCGGTGGCGGAAGCCAAACCGTACCAGCCATCCGGCAAACCTCAGGCGGCTGCTGAAGGGAAAAAAGAGTCGGCGGGCGCCTATCGCCACCTGCTGACCGGCGTCTCCTATATGCTGCCGATGGTAGTGGCCGGGGGCCTGTGTATCGCGCTCTCCTTTGCCTTCGGGATCAAAGCGTTTGAAGTGAAAGACACCCTGGCGGCGGCGCTGATGCAGATCGGCGGCGGCTCGGCCTTCGCGCTGATGGTGCCGGTACTGGCAGGCTTTATCGCCTTCTCCATTGCCGACCGTCCGGGTCTGACCCCGGGCCTTATCGGCGGTATGCTGGCGGTTAGCGGCGGCTCCGGCTTTATCGGCGGGATCATCGCTGGTTTCCTTGCCGGTTATGTGGCGAAAGCCATCAGCACGAAGCTGAAACTGCCGCAGAGTATGGAAGCCCTGAAGCCAATCCTGATCATTCCGCTGGTCTCCAGTCTGATCGTGGGTTTGGCAATGATCTATCTGATCGGTAAACCGGTAGCCGGTATCCTCGCCTGGCTGACCCACTGGCTGCAAACCATGGGCACCGCCAACGCGGTTCTGCTGGGCGCGATCCTCGGCGCGATGATGTGTACCGATATGGGCGGGCCGGTAAACAAAGCGGCCTATGCCTTTGGCGTTGGCCTGCTGAGTACCCAGACCTATGCGCCGATGGCGGCGATCATGGCGGCCGGTATGGTGCCACCGCTGGCGATGGGTATCGCGACGCTGGTAGCGCGCAATAAGTTCGACAAAGGGCAGCGGGAAGGGGGCAAAGCCGCGCTGGTTCTTGGCCTGTGCTTTATCTCGGAAGGGGCGATTCCTTTTGCCGCCCGTGACCCGATGCGCGTTCTGCCGTGCTGTATCGTCGGCGGCGCGGTAACCGGCGCTATCTCCATGGCCTTCGGCAATCTGCTGCGCCCGCAGCCAGGCAATCTCTTCCGCCCAGATATCCGGGTTGATGGTTTCCAGAATCAGCGGAATACCGTCGAAGCGGCTGTCCTGCATGATCCAGCTGAAGCAATCGTGGCCGATGTTGCCTTCCCCCAGGCTGTGGTGACGGTCGACCCGGCTGCCGAAGGCGCTCTTGGCATCGTTGAGATGCATGCCGCGCAGATACTGAAAACCGACGATGCGTTCGAAGGCGGCGAAGGTTTTTTCGCAGGCTTCGGCGCTGCGCAGGTCGTAGCCGGCGGCGAAAGCATGGCAGGTATCGATGCAGACGCCGACGCGGGATTTATCTTCCACACCGTCGATGATGGCCGCGAGGTGCTCGAACTTAAAGCCGAGGTTGCTGCCCTGGCCAGCGGTGTTTTCGATCACCGCAGTAACGCCTTCGGTCTTCGCCAGCGCGATATTGATCGATTCGGCGATGCGCGCCAGGCACTCCTCCTCCGGGATCTGCTGCAGATGGCTGCCGGGGTGGAAGTTGAGCAGCGTCAGTCCCAGCTGCTGGCAGCGGGTCATTTCATCAATGAAGGCATCACGGGATTTTTCCAGCGCTTCTTCCACCGGGTGGCCAAGGTTAATCAGGTAGCTGTCGTGCGGCAGGATCTGCCCCGGGCCAAAGTGATACTTTTCACAGGCGGCTTTGAATTCGGCGATGGTCTCGTCGCTGAGCGGCGCGGCGCGCCACTGGCGCTGGTTCTTGGTGAAGAGGGCGAAGGCGGTTGCTTCGATTTCGGCGGCGCGAATGGCGGCATTGGCCAGTCCACCTGAGGCGCTCACGTGCGCTCCTACGTATTTCATAAAAAAACTCCAGTTAAAGCCGCTGGGGGGTGGGTAATGATAGCGGCTTAACTGGAGAAAGATGTAGTGCTTTATGCCATCAGGCTGTGGATAGCGACGTTAATGACCCCGCCGCCGACAATCAACCAGACGAACAGCATCAGCGCCATCAGCAGCGGTTTCGCCCCGGCTTTTTTCAGCGCGCTGACGTGGGTGGTGACCCCGAGGGCGGCCATTGCCATCGCCAGCAGGACGGTATCCAGCGTCACCAGCATATCCACCACGGCTTTCGGCAGCAGATGGAAGGAGTTAAACACCGCCACCAGGATGAACATAATAGCGAACCACGGAATGGTGATTTTGCTTTTCTCGCCGTTGCCTGCCGGGGTCAGCTGTTTAACACGCGCCGCCAGGAACAGCAGGAACGGAGCCAGCATCATGACGCGCAGCATTTTGGCGATAACCGCCGCGTTCTCCGCGTCCGGGCTGACCGCATGGCCGGCGGCAACAACCTGCGCCACTTCATGCATGGTGGAGCCCATATAGATCCCGTAGGTCTCCGGGGTAAACCAGTGCGCCAGCAGCGGGTACATCGCCGGGTAGAGGAAGATGGCGATGGTACCGAAGATAACCACTGTAGCGACGGCAACCGTCACTTTACTGGCTTCGGCTTTGACCACCGGCTCGGTGGCGAGCACGGCCGCCGCGCCGCAGATGCTGCTGCCGGCGCCGATCAGCCAGCTGGTGTGTTTATCGAGACCAAACACTTTCTGGCCAAGGAAGCAGGCGATGAAAAAGGTACTGGAGAGCGTCAGAACGTCAATCAAAATACCGCTCACGCCGACGTCGGCAATCTGGGCGAACGTCAGGCGAAAGCCGTAGAGGATGATCCCCAGGCGCAGCAGATGCTGCTTGGCGAAGATCACCCCGCCGTCGCAGGGCTGCCAGATTTTCGGGTAGACCGTGTTGCCGACGACCATCCCGAACAGGATAGCGAGGGTCAGGGCGCTAAAGCCCGCGCCGGCGATGGCCGGGAAACTACCGGCCCACAGGGCGGCGCCGGTCAGAGCGGCGGTCAGCGCCAGGCCTGGGACAAAATGCCACAGGGAACGATGTTTGGTGGGTAAAGTGAGTGCTGTCATAACCTTCTCCTTTGTCTGCCTAAAGGTTACGCCGCGCGGGATTAAATATAAAATTGATTATATGTTTATAATCAATCGTAATAAGTGGTTAATGGCCGCTTCGCCGGTTACAACGGGGCGAGAGCGGGTTAGGCAGAAGCGGGGCGGTCTCGCCGGCAAGACGATGATTTTGTGATATAAGCGGATTTTCCTTCCGTCAGCCGCCTCGATTTGTGTCACCATAGTAAGGAAGGTTATTCAGGTTGGATTACTAAACGGGTGGGTTATGCATATTACGCTGCGGCAGCTGGAAGTGTTCGCCGAAGTCCACAAGAGTGGGTCGACCACTCAGGCGTCACAGATGCTGGCGCTTTCGCAATCCGCGGTCAGCGCCGCGCTGACCGATCTGGAAGGGCAGCTCGGCGTGCAGCTGTTTGACCGCGTCGGTAAACGACTGGTGGTGAATGAGCATGGACGGCTGCTGTACCCGCGTGCGCTGGCGCTGCTGGAGCGGGCCCTGGAGATCGAGCAGCTGTTTCGCGGCGATAACGGGGCGATCCGAGTCTACGCCAGCAGCACCATCGGCAACTATATTATGCCGGAGATTATTGCCCGCTATCGTCATGACTTCCCGGATCTGCCGGTCGAGCTGAGCGTCGGCAACAGCCTGGACGTCATCAACGCCGTCGCCGACCTGCGGGTGGATTTCGGCCTGATTGAGGGGCCGTGCCATGCCGCCGATATTATTGCCGAGCCGTGGCTGGAGGATGAACTGGTGGTGTTTGCCGCGCCCAACTCACCGCTGCTGGCGGGGGAGGTGACCCTGCAGCAACTGGCTGAGGCGCCGTGGATCCTGCGCGAGCATGGCTCCGGCACCCGGGAGATTGTCGATTACGTTCTGCTGTCGCATCTGCCGGCGTTTCATCTGGGCATGGAGCTGGGTAATTCAGAGGCGATCAAGCACGCGGTCAGGCATGGCCTGGGCATCAGCTGTCTATCGCGGCGGGTGATTGCCGAACAGCTTGCCTCGGGCACGCTGGCGGAGCTGAAAGTGCCATTGCCCCGGCTGACGCGCACGCTGTGGCGGATCCATCACCGGCAGAAGCATATTTCTAAAGCATTACAACGTTTTCTGCACTATTGCCAGGTGTAGCAGCCCGGTTTTATCGCCTGATTACGGGGGGAATTCGCTGGCAATTCCGCAGGTTAGTGCTTTACTAATAATTTGCGGGCGATCATGAAGCTCTCTTATAACTTTGCATTTGTACCGGATGGAACCCCGATCGTCTGCTACAATCGCGCCTCATTTTTTGGATGGATAGCATTATCACATGGTTTCGGAAACTAAAACCACAGAAGCGCCCACGCTACGTCGTGAACTGAAGGCGCGCCACTTGACCATGATCGCCATCGGCGGTTCCATCGGTACGGGTCTTTTTGTTGCCTCTGGCGCAACCATTTCGCAAGCAGGTCCCGGCGGGGCGCTGCTGTCTTATATTCTGATCGGTTTGATGGTCTATTTCCTGATGACCAGCCTCGGCGAGCTGGCGGCGTTTATGCCGGTGTCCGGTTCCTTCGCCACCTACGGGCAGAATTATGTTGAAGAAGGCTTCGGCTTCGCGCTGGGCTGGAACTACTGGTACAACTGGGCGGTGACGATCGCCGTTGACCTCGTGGCCTCACAGCTGGTGATGAGCTACTGGTTCCCCGACACTCCGGGCTGGATCTGGAGCGCCTTGTTCCTCGGCATCATGTTCCTGCTGAACTGGATCTCGGTGCGCGGCTTTGGCGAGGCGGAATACTGGTTCTCGCTGATAAAAGTGGCCACCGTCATTATCTTTATCATCGTCGGCGTGATGATGATTGTCGGCATCTTCAAAGGGGCGCAGCCAGCCGGCTGGAGCAACTGGGGGATCGCGGATGCGCCGTTCGCCGGCGGTTTCTCGGCGATGATTGGCGTGGCGATGATTGTCGGCTTCTCGTTCCAGGGCACCGAGCTTATCGGCATCGCTGCCGGTGAATCTGAAAATCCGGAGAAGAACATTCCGCGCGCGGTGCGCCAGGTCTTCTGGCGTATCCTGCTGTTTTACGTCTTCGCGATCCTGATTATCAGCCTGATCATTCCGTATACCGATCCGAGTCTGCTGCGCAACGATGTGAAGGATATCTCCGTCAGCCCGTTCACCCTGGTGTTCCAGCATGCTGGTTTGCTGTCGGCGGCGGCAATCATGAACGCCGTTATCCTGACTGCCGTGCTGTCGGCGGGTAACTCCGGGATGTACGCCTCCACGCGTATGCTGTACACCCTGGCCTGCGACGGTAAAGCGCCGCGTATTTTCTCGAAGCTGTCGCGTGGCGGCGTGCCGCGTAACGCGCTGTACGCGACCACCGTGATCGCGGCGCTGTGCTTCCTGACTTCCATGTTTGGCAACCAGACGGTGTACCTGTGGCTGCTGAACACCTCCGGGATGACGGGCTTTATCGCCTGGCTGGGTATTGCGATCAGCCACTATCGTTTCCGTCGCGGCTACGTCCTGCAGGGTAACGATATTAATAATCTGCCGTATCGTTCCGGGTTCTTCCCGCTGGGGCCGATCTTCGCCTTCGTGCTGTGCCTGATCATCACCCTCGGACAGAACTACGAAGCGTTCCTCAAGGACACCATTGACTGGGGCGGCGTGGCGGCGACCTACATTGGTATTCCGCTGTTCCTCGTCATCTGGTTTGGTTACAAGCTGGCGAAAGGCACCCGCTTTGTTCGCTACAGCGAAATGACCTTCCCGGACCGCTTTAAGCGTTAATCTTCGCGATTGTGCGATAAAAGCCCTCTGTGAAGAGGGCTTTATATTGCTGGCAAAGTGCAATCTTCAGGGATTGCCCGGCTGCGCTGCGCTTGCGCGGGCCTACAGATAACCGCGTAACTGATTGATATTGCGATGTTTCGTAGGCCTGGTAAGGCGGAAGCCGCCACCCGGCAGACATGTGAGCACAATAACGAAGACAGATTTGTCATCACCCGCAAGCCCTCTGAACAGAGGGCTTTTTTTATGTTTGTGCGGTTACAGCTTGTCACAATTCTTCATAATTATATTGATAATCGTAATCATTATCTTTATCATTTTCGCCCATTACGGATGAAGCCACTCCCCGTCTCTGCCGCTTGTACAGACTGACACCGGGCGACCAGCCACATCGACGAGAAAACAGCGCGAGCATGCCGCCGACAGAGCGGCAAGTCGCCAGCGCGTGTGAGCAGCACCTTGTTGTTTGTTTGGTTGTACACCTCATGGAGATTTGGAATGTTCAGGTTAAACCCTTTTATCCGGGCGGGATTGTCTGCGTCCGTCGTATCGTTGGCGTTTCCGGCTCTGGCCGATGTGAATGAAGAAACGCTGGTGGTGACCGCCTCGGCCACTGAACAGAATGTCAAAGACGCGCCGGCGAGCATCAGCGTCATCACCCAACAGGATTTACAACGCAAGCCTGTTCAGAACCTGAAAGACGTGCTGCGCGATGTGCCTGGGGTCCAGCTCACCAACGAAGGGGATAACCGCAAGGGCGTTAGCATCCGCGGTCTGAGCAGCAGCTATACCCTGATCCTGGTCGACGGCAAGCGCGTTAACTCGCGGAACGCCGTCTTCCGCCACAATGACTTCGACCTTAACTGGATCCCGGTGGATGCTATTGAGCGTATCGAAGTGGTGCGCGGCCCGATGTCCTCCCTCTACGGCTCCGATGCGCTCGGTGGGGTGGTCAACATTATTACCAAAAAAATCGGCCAGAAATGGACCGGGACGCTGAGTGCTGATACCACTATTCAGGAGCACCGCGATCGCGGGGATACCTGGAACGGCCAGTTCTTCACCAGCGGCCCGCTGATCGACGGCGTACTTGGAATGAAGGCCTACGGCAGCCTGGCAAAACGCGCCAAGGACGATCCGCAGTCATCCAGTAATGCCACCGGCGAGACGCCGCGCATCGAGGGCTTCACCAGCCGCGATGGCAATGTTGAATTCGCCTGGACGCCGAACGAAAACCACGATTTTACCGCAGGCTACGGCTTTGACCGTCAGGATCGCGATTCCGATTCCCTTGACCGCAACCGCCTTGAGCGGGAGAACTACTCTCTGAGCCATAACGGCCGCTGGGATATCGGCAATAGCGAGCTCAAGTTCTACGGCGAAAAGGTGGATAACAAAAATCCAGGGCAGAGCGGGACTATTACCTCGGAAAGCAATGCCATCGACGGCAAGTATGTCCTGCCGCTGGGCATGATTAACCAGCTGGTGACCTTCGGCGGCGAATGGCGCCACGACAAACTGAAAGATCCGGTCAACCTGAGCAGCGGCGGCCAGTCAACGTCGGCCAGCCAGTACGCCCTGTTTATCGAAGACGAATGGCGCATCATCGAGCCGCTGGCGCTGACCACCGGCATTCGGATGGACGACCATCAGACCTATGGCGATCACTGGAGCCCGCGCGCCTATCTGGTGTATAACGCCACCGATACCGTCACCGTCAAAGGCGGCTGGGCGACGGCGTTTAAAGCCCCGTCGCTGCTGCAGCTTAACCCCGACTGGACCACCAACTCCTGCCGCGGCTCGTGCAGCATCGTCGGTAACCCGGATCTGAAACCGGAAACCAGCGAAAGCTTCGAGCTCGGTCTCTACTACCGCGGGGAAGAGGGCTGGCTTGAAAATGTCGAAGGCAGCATCACCACCTTCCAGAATAATGTCGACGACATGATCGACGTTCTGCGCACCTCCAGCGCCAGCGAAGCGCCGGGCTACCCGAACTTTGTCGGCTGGAAAACCGTCAACGGTAAGCGTGTGCCGATCTTCCGCTATTTCAACGTCAACAAAGCCCGCATCAAAGGGGTGGAGACGGAGGTGAAGATCCCGTTTGGCGATGAGTGGAAGCTGACGGTGAACTACACCTACAACGATGGTCGCGATCTGAGCAATGGCGGCGACAAACCGCTGCAGACGCTGCCGTTCCATACCGCCAACGGCACGCTCGACTGGAAACCGCTGGACGACTGGTCCTTCTACGTGACGGCCAACTATACCGGCCAGCAGCGCGCGGTGAGCGCCACCGGCAAAACGCCGGGCGGCTACACCCTGTTTGACGTTGGCGCGGCATGGCAGGTGACCAAAAACGTGAAACTGCGCTCCGGGGTGCAGAACGTGGGTGATAAAGATCTGAGCCGGGACGACTACAGCTATACCGAAGAAGGCCGTCGCTACTTTATGGCGGTGGATTATCGCTTCTGATTGCCGGCGCTAAAACGCATCCTGTAGGCCTGAACATGCGCCGCGAAGCAGCTTCGCGGCGCATTGGCGTTTAGCCAAAGAGATGCTGCGCATGGAAGCGCAGATGGTCTTCAATAAACGAGGCAATGAAGTAATAGCTGTGGTCGTAACCGGGCTGGATGCGCAGCGTTAACGGCCAGGCCTTCTGCCGCGCGACCTCCGCCAGTACCGCCGGCTGCAGCTGTCCGGCAAGGAATGGATCGTTGTCGCCCTGATCGATAAGCGTCGGCACGGCGTCCTCCGGCCGGCTGGCCTGCATCAGCGCACAGCTGTCCCAGGAGTGCCATGCCGATTCATCCGCGCCGAGATAGGCGGTAAACGCTTTCTTGCCCCACGGGACCTGGGAGGGATTGACGATCGGCGCGAAGGCGGAGACGCTGGCGTAGCGGCCGGGATTTTTGAGCGCCATAATGAGCGCGCCGTGGCCGCCCATCGAGTGGCCGCTGACGGCGCAGCGTTCGCCGACGCTAAACTCGCTACGAATAAGCGCGGGCAGTTCGTCACGCAGGTAATCGTACATTCGGTAGTGCGCCGCCCAGGGCGCCTCGGTGGCGTTCAGGTAGAAGCCGGCGCCTTGTCCGAGATCGTAACCGTCGTCGTTGGCCGCCTCGTCACCGCGCGGGCTGGTATCCGGCATCACCAGCGCGATGCCCAGCTCGGCGGCAATGCGCTGGGCGCCCGCCTTGGTGGTAAAGTTCTCATCGTTACAGGTCAGCCCCGACAGCCAGTACAGCACCGGCGGCGGCGTTTCGCGCTCAGGCGGTAAAAAAATGCTGAACGTCATGGCGCAGTTCAGGACAGGGGAGTGATGACGCCAGCGTTGTTGCTGGCCGTCAAAACAGCGATGCTCTTCAAGCAGTTCCATGCAAGGCTCCTCGGAAGGGATGTGCGCGTAAACGTTCATAATACAGATATTTCATTGGCCGGTGAGCAACTTTCACTTTCTCCTTTTGAGAACTTACTGCATCATTAATGCAACTTATAGCCAACATGCCGGTGTAGCGACGGCGCTTATGAATGCGTACAGCGGTTGGAACATTCCGGATACGGCGATAAGGATTTGGCGTTGCGCCTGAGGCATGGCTTCGCTCCCTAATAAAAGGCAGCGCCAATTTCAATAATTATCGTTACGGCTACTGGATTCTGTGCGCCACCTCACGCACAATGAATACAAACTTTGCCCCCAGAAAAAGCAAAGAGCGCCACACCTGCAGGAGAAACATAAATGTCATCACTGAGTAAAGAAGCCGTCCTCGTTCATGAAGCGCTGGTCGCTCGTGGGCTGGAGACGCCGATGCGTGCGCCAGTACAAGAAATTGATAACGAAACACGCAAGCGTTTGATTACCGGTCATATGACCGAGATTATGCAACTGCTGAATCTGGATCTGAGTGATGACAGTCTGATGGAGACCCCGCATCGCATCGCCAAAATGTATGTCGATGAGATCTTCTCCGGGCTGGATTATTCTCGCTTCCCGAAAATCACCGTCATTGAAAACAAAATGAAGGTCGATGAAATGGTCACCGTGCGCGATATCACCCTGACCAGCACCTGCGAACACCATTTCGTTACCATCGATGGTAAAGCGACGGTAGCCTATATCCCGAAAGATTCGGTGATCGGCCTGTCGAAAATCAACCGCATCGTGCAGTTCTTCGCCCAACGTCCGCAGGTCCAGGAGCGTCTGACGCAGCAGATCCTGATCGCGCTGCAGACGCTGCTCGGCACCAACAACGTGGCGGTATCCATTGACGCGGTGCATTATTGCGTGAAGGCGCGCGGCATTCGCGACGCGACCAGCGCCACCACCACCACCTCTCTCGGCGGCCTGTTTAAATCCAGCCAGAATACCCGCCAGGAATTCCTGCGCGCAGTACGTCACCACGACTAAAACGGAGCAGGGTGCATGGAGAGAAATGTCACGCTGGACTTTGTCCGCGGCGTCGCCATCCTCGGTATCCTGCTTCTCAATATCAGCGCCTTCGGCTTGCCGAAGGCCGCTTATCTCAATCCCGCCTGGTCAGGAAGCGCGTCCCTTAGCGATGCCTGGACCTGGGCGCTCCTCGACCTGCTGGCGCAGGTGAAGTTTCTCACCCTGTTCGCGCTGCTGTTTGGCGCCGGTCTTCAGCTATTGCTTCCGCGAGGGAAGCGCTGGATCCAGTCGCGGCTGACGCTGCTGGCGCTGCTCGGTTTCATTCACGGTCTTTTTTTCTGGGATGGCGATATTCTGCTGGCCTATGCCCTGGTGGGGCTGGTGAGCTGGCGCATGGTGCGTGAGGCGCACCATGTCAAATCGCTGTTCAACACCGGGGTGGTGCTCTACCTCACCGGCATTGCAGTGCTGGTCCTGTTGGGGCTGATCTCCGGGACCGCGGCGAATCGCTCGTGGGCGCCGGACGCGGCGAACCTGCAATATGAGCAGTACTGGAAGCTGCACGGTGGCATGGAGGCGGTCAGCAACCGGGCGGATATGCTATCTGACAATCTGCTGGCGCTGGGCGCGCAGTATGGCTGGCAGCTGGCGGGGATGATGCTGATGGGCGCGGCGCTGATGCGCAGCGGCTGGCTGAAGGGGCAGTTTAGCCTGCGTCACTACCGGCGTACCGGCGCGCTGCTGGTGGCGGCCGGCATGGCGGTCAATCTGCCGGCAATATTCGCCCAGTGGTATCTGGCCTGGGACTATCGCTGGTGCGCGTTTTTACTGCAGGCGCCGCGCGAACTTAGCGCCCCGCTGCAGGCTATCGGCTATGCCGCGCTGGCCTGGGGCTACTGGCCGCAACTCTGCCGTTTCCGCCTGGTGGGCGCTATCGCCTGCGTCGGACGCATGGCGCTGACCAACTACCTGCTGCAGACCCTGATCTGCACCACCCTGTTTTATCATCTTGGGCTGTTTATGCGCTTCGATCGTCTGCAGCTGCTGGCCTTTGTCCCCCCCATCTGGGCCGTTAACCTCCTTGTCTCATCGCTCTGGCTGCGCCGCTTCCGCCAGGGGCCGGTGGAATGGCTGTGGCGTCAGTTAACCTTGCGTGCGTCAGGCACATCATTGAAAGACACATCCAGATAACGATCTCGATCACAATCATTAACAAAACGGATGTAAACGTTTCCAGCCGTGTGACCTCACTCACGCAGCGGACCGCGGGTCGCTGCCAGAATAGCCTCCTTGCTAAGCACAGGAGGTGAATGTGACGTGCTGTAATTCTCTTAAGGTCGCTGAGTATGATCACCATTCGTGATGTCGCCCGCCAGGCGGGCGTTTCCGTGGCCACCGTGTCGCGGGTGCTGAATAACAGCGCGCTGGTGAGTCCGGATACGCGCGACGTGGTGATGAAAGCGGTGACCCAACTGGGCTACCGGCCCAACGCCAACGCCCAGGCGCTGGCCACCCAGGTCAGCGATACCATCGGCGTGGTAGTGATGGACGTCTCCGACGCCTTCTTCGGCGCGCTGGTGAAAGCAGTGGATACCGTTGCTCAGCAGCATCAGAAATATGTGCTGATCGGCAACAGCTATCACGAGGCGGAAAAAGAGCGTCACGCCATCGAGGTGCTGATCCGTCAGCGCTGCTCGGCGCTGATCGTCCATTCGAAAGCGCTGAGCGATGATGAACTGAGCGACTTTATGCAACATATCCCGGGGATGGTGCTGATCAACCGCATCGTGCCGGGGTATGCCCATCGCTGCGTCGGACTCGACAACGTCAGCGGCGCGCTGATGGCCACCCGTATGCTGCTCAATCATGGTCACCAGCGCATCGGCTATCTCTCCTCAAACCACGGCATTGAAGATGACGATATGCGCCGGGAAGGGTGGAGCAAAGCGCTGCAGGAGCAAGGCATCATCGCCCCGGACAGCTGGATCGGTTCCGGCTCCCCGGATATGCAGGGCGGTGAAGCGGCGATGGTCGAACTGCTGGGGCGCAATCTCGGCCTCACCGCGGTGTTTGCCTATAACGACAGCATGGCGGCCGGCGCGCTGACGACGCTGAAGGACAACGGCATTGTCGTGCCGCAGCATCTGTCGCTGATTGGCTTTGATGATATTCCTATTTCCCGTTACACCGATCCTCAGCTCACCACCGTGCGCTATCCGGTAATGTCGATGGCAAAGCTGGCCACCGAGCTGGCGCTGCTGGGGACGGCCGGCAAGCTGGATCGCGAGGCAACGCACTGCTTTATGCCGACGCTGGTGCGCCGTCATTCCGTTGCCCAGCGGCAAACTGTGGGGCCGATCACTAACTGACGCGATCGCGGGATGTAACCGCTTTCAATTTGTGAGTAAATTCACAGTATATTAACATTCGCCTGATTATGATGGCAGCGTTTACCAGTCTGAACCACAAGGTGATGGATATTCCTCACTTTATTTAGTAGGAACAAGGCGTTAAACGAGTTTTACAGTCGTATTTTTCTGGAGCGTTACCCGACACGGAAGACCGAATTTTCGTCGTGAAATGCGTTGTGCGGTAACACTAATGCAACAAATCCCGCCTGCATTTTCTCACAATAATGACCCTGCATAATAAAACCGGAGATTCCATGAATAAGAAGGTGTTTACCCTGTCTGCTGTAATGGCTGGTCTGTTATTTGGCGCCGCCGCACACGCAGCAGATACCCGTATCGGCGTGACGATTTATAAATATGACGACAACTTTATGTCGGTAGTGCGTAAGGCGATTGAAAAAGATGGCAAATCCGCGCCAGACGTCCAGCTATTGATGAATGATTCGCAGAACGACCAGTCGAAACAAAACGATCAGATTGACGTGCTGCTGGCGAAAGGCGTGAAGGCGCTGGCGATTAACCTGGTTGACCCGGCCGCCGCAGGTACGGTGATTGAAAAGGCGCGCGGGCAGAATATTCCGGTGGTGTTCTTCAACAAAGAGCCTTCCCGCAAAGCGCTGGATAGTTATGACAAGGCTTATTACGTCGGTACCGACTCGAAAGAGTCGGGGATTATTCAGGGCGATCTGATCGCCAAGCACTGGAAAGCCAACCCGAACTGGGATCTGAATAAAGACGGTCAGATCCAGTACGTCCTGCTGAAAGGCGAGCCGGGCCATCCGGATGCGGAAGCGCGTACCACTTACGTTATTAAAGAGCTGAATGATAAAGGTCTGAAGACCCAGCAGCTGCAGCTGGATACCGCGATGTGGGATACCGCCCAGGCGAAAGACAAAATGGACGCCTGGCTCTCCGGCCCGAATGCCAACAAGATTGAAGTGGTGATCGCTAACAACGACGCCATGGCGATGGGCGCGGTTGAAGCGCTGAAAGCGCACAACAAGAGCAGCATTCCGGTGTTCGGCGTTGATGCCCTGCCGGAAGCCCTGGCGCTGGTGAAATCCGGCGCGATGGCCGGTACTGTGCTGAACGATGCCAACAACCAGGCAAAAGCGACCTTCGAGCTGGCGAAAAACCTTGCCGACGGGAAAGACGCCGCGGCAGGCACCAACTGGAAAATTGACAACAAGATTGTTCGCGTCCCCTACGTGGGCGTCGATAAAGACAACCTGAGCCAGTTTACCGGCAAATAATCGTGATGTGAGTTGCGGGCGTGGGTTATCCACGCCCGATTATTCCTGATACAGAACCAGACTCCTGCTGGCGCTAGTGCGCCGGACGGGGCTTGCATGAACGCAGCCAGGTATAACTATGGTCAGCAATAATAGCGAACGGTCAGGCGAATATTTGTTGGAGATGAGCAACATCAACAAATCGTTTCCTGGCGTCAAGGCTCTTGATAATGTCAACCTGAAGGTTCGTCCGCACTCCATTCATGCGTTAATGGGTGAGAACGGCGCCGGTAAATCGACATTATTAAAATGCCTTTTTGGGATCTATCAAAAAGATTCCGGTAGCATTCTTTTTCAGGGAAAAGAGATCGATTTCCATTCGGCGAAAGAAGCCCTGGAAAACGGTATTTCGATGGTGCATCAGGAATTAAACCTGGTATTACAGCGTTCGGTCATGGATAACATGTGGCTCGGGCGCTATCCAACTAAAGGCATGTTTGTCGATCAGGACAAAATGTACCGGGATACCAAGGCCATTTTTGATGAGCTGGATATTGATATCGATCCGCGCGCCCGCGTCGGTACCTTATCGGTATCTCAGATGCAGATGATTGAGATCGCGAAGGCGTTTTCCTATGACGCCAAAATCGTCATCATGGATGAGCCGACGTCATCGCTGACGGAAAAAGAGGTCAACCATCTGTTTAAGATCATCCGTAAGCTGAAAGATCGCGGCTGCGGTATCGTCTATATCTCGCATAAAATGGAAGAAATTTTCCAGTTGTGCGATGAAATAACCATCCTGCGCGACGGCCAGTGGATCGCCACCCAGCCGCTGGAAGGGCTGGATATGGATAAGATCATCGCCATGATGGTCGGGCGTTCGCTTAACCAGCGTTTTCCGGATCGCGAAAACACTCCGGGCGAAGTGATCCTCCAGGTGCGCAATCTCACCTCGCTGCGCCAGCCCTCCATTCGCGATGTCTCCTTTGACCTGCATAAGGGCGAAATTCTCGGTATCGCCGGCCTGGTGGGCGCTAAACGCACCGACATCGTGGAGACCCTGTTCGGCATCCGTGAGAAGGCCAGCGGCACCATCACGCTGCACGGAAAGAAGATCAACAACCACAGCGCCAACGAGGCGATAAACCACGGTTTTGCGCTGGTGACCGAGGAGCGGCGCTCTACAGGGATTTACGCCTATCTGGATATCGGGTTTAACTCGCTGATCTCCAATATTAAGAAATATAAAAACAGCGTCGGCTTGCTGGATAACTCGCGAATGAAGAGCGATACCCAATGGGTTATTGACTCGATGCGCGTCAAAACCCCCGGTCAGCATACGCAGATTGGCTCGCTTTCCGGTGGTAACCAGCAAAAGGTCATTATAGGCCGCTGGCTGCTGACCCAGCCGGAGATCCTGATGCTGGATGAGCCAACGCGCGGTATCGACGTCGGCGCCAAGTTTGAAATCTATCAGCTGATTGCCGAACTGGCTAAAAAAGACAAAGGGATCATTATTATTTCTTCCGAAATGCCGGAACTGCTGGGGATTACCGACCGCATTCTGGTGATGAGCAACGGCCTGGTCGCGGGCATTGTTGAGACTAAAACCACCACGCAAAACGAAATACTGCGTCTTGCGTCATTGCACCTTTAAGATCAGGGGCTTCACATGAGTGCGTTAAATAAAAAGAGTTTTCTCACTTACCTGAAAGAGGGTGGGATATATGTTGTCCTTCTGGTCCTGCTGGCCATTATTATTTTCCAGGATCCGACATTTTTAAGTCTGCTCAACCTGAGTAATATTCTGACCCAGTCCTCGGTGCGTATTATAATTGCCCTCGGCGTGGCCGGACTTATCGTCACGCAGGGGACCGACCTCTCCGCCGGCCGTCAGGTGGGTCTGGCGGCGGTAATTGCCGCCACCATGCTGCAGGCGGTGGATAATGCCAATAAGGTATTCCCGGATATGGCGACCATGCCGATCCCGCTGGTGATCCTGCTGGTGTGCGCCATCGGGGCGGTCATCGGCCTGATTAACGGGATCGTCATTGCCTACCTGAACGTGACGCCGTTTATTACCACTCTCGGCACCATGATCATCGTCTACGGCATTAACTCGCTGTACTACGACTTCGTGGGCGCGTCGCCGATCTCCGGCTTCGACAGCCACTTCTCCCATTTCGCGCAGGGGTTTGTGGCGCTGGGCTCCTTCCGCCTGTCCTACATTACCTTCTACGCGCTGATTGCCGTCTTCTTTGTCTGGATCCTGTGGAACAAGACGCGCTTTGGCAAAAACATTTTCGCTATCGGCGGTAACCCGGAAGCGGCGAAGGTCTCCGGGGTTAACGTAGCGTTAAACCTGCTGATGATCTATGCCCTCTCCGGCGTGTTCTACGCCTTCGGCGGCCTGCTGGAAGCCGGTCGTATCGGTTCGGCGACCAATAACCTCGGCTTTATGTACGAACTGGACGCCATCGCCGCCTGTGTGGTGGGCGGCGTATCGTTCAGCGGCGGGGTAGGGACGGTGTTTGGCGTGGTGACCGGGGTGATTATCTTCACCGTCATCAACTACGGCCTGACCTATATCGGCGTCAACCCTTACTGGCAGTACATTATTAAGGGGGCGATTATTATCTTCGCCGTGGCGCTGGACTCCCTGAAATACGCCCGTAAGAAATAAGATTGAACGCATCAAAAACCCGCGCCTGGCGCGGGTTTTTTTATATCTGAAACGAATGCGTTGATGGAGGCTACTTTTCTTTCTGCAGCTCCAGCAGCTGCTCCGGGGTGACGGCCGGGTAGGACTGGGCGTCATCCGGCACGTCATGCTGCTGCGCCGGAATCGGGATGAGAGGGCCGAGAAAGCGCGGTTCCCGTTTGAAGATATAGAGATCCGCCAGCGCGCCAAAGCGGGCGCCGAACTCGCGCAGCCGCACGCTCCACATATCCTTCGGCGACGGCACCGCGTAGCACTGGGCCTGGATCCCCATATGCAGGGCGATAAACAGCGCCCGTTCGCAGTGGAAGCGCTGGGTGATGATAATGAAGTCGTTGGTGTCGAACACTTTCCGGGTACGGACGATCGAGTCGAGGGTACGGAAACCGGCATAGTCCAGTACGATATCCGCGGGATCGACGCCGCCTTTAATCAGGTCCCGACGCATGGTCATCGGTTCATTGTAGCTTTGCAGAGCATTATCGCCGCTCAGCAGGAGATAGTTGACCTTGCCGCTGTTGTAGGCGTTCAGCGCACCCTGGATGCGGTAACGGTAATACTGATTGATGACGCCGGTGCGGTAATATTTGGCGGTGCCCAGCACCACACCGACCTGACGGTAGGGCAGGTCCTGCAGTTCATCATAGATATAGGGCGCGGTTTTCCAGCTCATCCAGCGGTCAAGGCCCAGCACGGTCAACAGCAGCAGGCCGAGCAGGACTAACAGGCTGTAGAACGCACGCTTTAACATGAACTTGGCTCAATAATAGACAACGGAGTCTTCAGGCTACTTTACCCGCCGGGTAAGCGCAAGAAACCCGCGTTTGATTGCGGGGATTTTCAGCAATATAGACAGATCGCCGAATGCAGGCCGGGTAAGGCGTGAGCCGACACCCGGCATAGGGATCTTCAGGTCGCCATGGCGCGAACCGTAGGTCGGGTAAGCGTAGCGCCACCCGACACCTAACGGTATAAAAAGTCGGCCGGATAAGCCGAAGACGCCGTCCGGCAATCTGCTCAGGCTGATCAACCTAACAGGACGCGCTCAATATTGTGGCAGCCCAGCGCCTTCAGGGTGGCGACGGTGGCATCCCACTGGCTCAGCGCCGCGTCGGCTTTCTCCGCCAGGATTGCCCGCTGGATAGCGGGATAATCATAGCCGTTGAGGCTCAGGAGATTCAGCGCCCCCTGCAGCGGCGGCAGCGTCGGGTTGAACGCTGCGTTTTCCGCATAGCTACCGCTGAAAATGGTACCGTCTTTCAGCTCCAGCGCCACGCCGGAAGGCGAGTGGCTGTAGGGCGCATGGCAGCGGTTGGCGGCCTGAATAGCTGCCTGGGTCAGGGCATCGCCGCTCACCGGGTAGCCATGGTCCTGTTCATCCATCAGCAGGGTTTTGATCTCGAGGTCTTTCGGGCCAAAGGCGTCCGGCAGATAGTGCTCCAGAGCATGCGCTTCGCGACCCGGCAGATGAATGCGCAGCGCCAGCCCGCTGTTCAGTTCGTTCATAAACTGACGGCAATGACCGCACGGCGTGTAGTTCACCGTGATAGCGCGCAGGGAGGTCTCGCCGCGCAGCCAGGCGTGGCTGATGGCGCTCTGTTCCGCGTGAACGGTCTGCTGCATGGTAGCGCCGAGAAACTCCATATTGCCGCCAAAGTACCAGCGGCCGCTGACGCCGCGGGCGATAGCCCCGACGTTAAAATGAGAAAGGTCGGGGCGCGCGCAGGCAGCGGCAAGCGGCAGTAGCGCAAAAGCCAGCGCGTCTTCGTCCAGACCTGTCGCATGCTGCAGCGTCGCCACCTGATCGGCTTCGAGCAGCGCCGGGAAATGCGGGTCGGCGAGCATCGGGGCGATGGCCGCCTGCAGATCTGCTGCCAGAGTCGTCAAAGCAGCTTGAAAACGTGAGTGCATAGCGTTGCCTCATAACAGTGTAATGGGAAGCCAGTGTACGGGCGGCCAGCGGTTCCATATGTGATGAATATCTCATTATTTATGCAACTCCGATTTGTTGCACTAAAAAATGTGATTTAAATCACTATTAACCTACCACTGCGAGGATCAGCGGAAATAAGAACGGCGCCATCAACGAGGTGATGATCCCGCATAGCACCAGCGCCAGTGAGCTAAACGCGCCTTCCTGATAGTCCAGCTCGGCGCAGCGGGCGGTGCCGAGGGCGTGCGAGGCGGTGCCCATTGACAGGCCGCGCGACGCTTTGGTGCGAATGCGCATCAGGTTAAGCAACGTATGCCCAAATACCGCGCCGAGGATGCCGACAAAAATTACGCACACGGCGCTGATGGCCGGAATGCCGCCGATGCTGCCGCTAACCGCCATAGCAATCGGCGTAGTGACTGACTTAGGTAGAATAGAGGCGGCGATTTGCGGCGTGGCGCCCATCAGCAGAGCGACGGTGGTGCCGGTGATCATCGCCACGCAGCTGCCGATAAAGCAGATGGTAATGATAGATTTCCAGCGGGCGCGGATCTGGTGCAGCTGTTCATACAGCGGGAACGCAAGGGCCACTACCGCCGGCTGCAGCAGATCGTTCAGGACTTTGCTGCCGGCAAAATAACGCTCATAGGAGATCCCGGTCAGCAGAAGAAATGGAATAATCACCACCATCGCCACCAGCAGCGGGTTGAGCAGCGGGAACTTAAAGCGGGCCGCCAGTTTGCGGGCGAGAAAAAAGACGATCAGGGTTAGCGGTAGCGACCACCAGATTTCATGCATCATTCTTCTTTTCCTTTTTGGCCAATCACTTTACGTTCGCCATGCACCAAATGGGAGCTCCAGCTCACCACTACAAACACCACCAGCGTACTGATGGCGCAGGAGATAACGACAGGCCCCAGCTGGGCGCGCAGCAGATCCCAGTACTGCATCACCCCAACGCCGATCGGCACGAACAGCAGCGCCATATAGCGGATCAGGATATTACAGCCGGGGTTGACCCATTGCGGCGGCATAATTTGCAGCGCCAGCAGCACGAAGAGGATCAGCATGCCGATGATGCTGCCGGGGATAGTGATAGGCAGCAGCCCGGCGATAAAAATTCCGCCGTACAGGCAGGCGTAAATCAGGACGAAAGCCCGCAGGTACTGCCAGATAATAGTCAGCGATTTACTCATGGTAATAACCCTTGATGAAGTGCATTCATCATACAATTAATCCCTAAAATGTGCTACCGATCACATCATGAATTCTATGCATAGCGCTGATAGCTTACGGGAACCATAGTCTCACCCGTCAGGGCCCGACACCTTGCGGCTCAGGCGGGATCGCTCCCCACGCTACCTTGCTGAATGAGGCGCGGCAAATAAAGGCGAATGGGACGCCACAGACCTCTGTAAAGCATAGAGATTATCTCGCCGCTTTGCCGCATCGAGCGTGCGGGGAACGGCGTGCGTCTGGTCCGACGCATTGAGCGCTTTCAACCAGCGCCCGGAGGCGCTACCATAGCGCCTCTTTTTTTTCCGGGTAACGATATGCGTGTTCTACTGGCGCCGATGGAAGGCGTGCTCGATTCGCTGGTGCGCGAGCTGCTGACCGAGGTTAACGATTACGATCTCTGCATCACCGAATTTCTGCGCGTGGTGGATCAACTGCTGCCGGTAAAATCGTTCTACAGGCTATGCCCGGAACTGCATCACCAGAGCCGCACGCCGTCCGGCACCCGCGTACGCGTCCAGCTGCTGGGACAATATCCCGAGTGGCTGGCGGAAAATGCCGCCCGCGCGGTGGCGCTGGGTTCATGGGGGGTGGATTTAAACTGCGGCTGTCCGTCGAAGCTGGTAAACGGCAGCGGCGGCGGGGCAACGCTGCTGAAAGATCCAGAGTTGATCTATCGCGGCGCGAAAGCCATGCGAGAGGCGGTTCCCGAGCATCTGCCGGTGACGGTGAAAGTTCGTCTTGGCTGGGACAGCGGTGAACGGCGCTTTGAAATCGCCGACGCGGTGCAGCAGGCGGGGGCCAGCGAACTGGTGGTTCACGGCCGTACCAAAGAAGATGGCTACAAAGCCGAACGCATCAACTGGCAGGCGATCGGCGAGATCCGCCAGCGCCTGACTATCCCGGTGGTCGCCAACGGTGAAATCTGGGACTGGCAAAGCGCCCAGGATTGTATGGCTGTCACCGGCTGCGATTCGGTGATGATTGGCCGCGGGGCGCTCAATGTGCCGAACCTCAGCCGGGTGATCAAATACAATGAACCGCGCATGCCGTGGCCGCAGGTGGTCCAGCTGTTGCAAAAATATACCCGCCTGGAAAAGCAGGGTGATACCGGTCTGTATCATGTGGCGAGAATTAAGCAGTGGTTAGGCTATTTACGCAAGGAATATACCGAGGCGCTGACCCTGTTTAATGAAATTCGCGCCCTGCAAACGTCTGCTGAAATAGCGGCGGCGATCGGCCGCTATTAACCGCCATACTGTTATTCGCTTCACATATTATTACTTGCATGCCTATTGATGATAGGCATGGGTTGAATAAAGTGATAATGTGCGGTCAACCAATTCAGGATTGCTACTGAACTCAGGCAAAACCTAAGCACTTTCGTCATTCGTGGCGCAAAGTGCTTAGGTTTTTTTTTGGTAAAAATTCAGGGTGGATAAAATGATGATGTAAAACAATGAGATGTGAATAACGATTTCTCTGGCATTGTCGCGGTTTTATTACCGACGGACGCTTTTTGCCATTCATTTTTTAAAAAAAGAAAACGGGTAAATAAATAGCCTGGGGATCCCCATTGTTTTTATTCAGTCACGGTGGATATCACAATGCATAACAAAAAAATAAATCAGCTTTTGATCGGCGCTATGCTGGCGGCCATGGCGCCTGCCGTGAGCGCCGCGGACATCCCGGCGTGGAACGGCAGCGCGCTGGGGTTTGAAGCCGGGCAGCAAGGGCTGCTGGGCGATATGCTAGGCATTCGTCCGATCCTTGAAGAAAACGGCTTTCATTATAATCTCGGCTATCTTAACGAGATGGCCTACAACGCCGGCGGCGGCTATAACCATGATAAACATCTGGCCTATATTGACCAGGTGTCATTGACCTTTACCCAGGATCTGGAGCGCTGGACCGGCATACCGGACGCGCGGCTTGAGGGCAATATCGTCAACCGCAACCATGATGATAACCTCACCACGAAACGGCTGCAGGATCCGCGGGTGAGTTTCAACGATCTATCGCAGGAGAGCTGGGGCGGCGGGTCGATTACCCGCCTTGGCTGGCTCACCTTTGCCCGCAGCTTTGACGACCGCCGCCTGACCTGGCGCATCGGCATGATGAACAAGGTGCAAACCTTCGACCAGATCATTCCCTGCGATTTTCAGCTGCTGACCCAGTGCGGTGGGAAATCGGCCAACTCGCTGACCTGGAATAACTGGAACATTCACACCTGGGGCACCACCCTGGAGTACAAGCTGACGCCGACGGTCACCCTGAAAGGCGGGGTGATGGAGCAAAACCCGCAGGCTACCGCGCGCAGCCACGCGTGGAGCTGGTCGACGAAGGGTAGCAAAGGCATCTTACTGCCGATGGAGATCGAAACCCGTCCGCTGATTAATGGCCTGCCGGGAGCCTATAACCTTGGCGTGGTCTGGACTAACGCGCCGCAGAGCGACCTCTACAGCGGTAAATCCGGCGGCGCCGGGGCGACCGATCCGCAAGGTTACGCCGAGCACGACAGCACCTGGTTTATGTACGCCGGCCTGAACCAGCAGATCACCCGCCACGCCGACGACCCGCTGCGGGGAATGAGCGTCTCACTGAGCGGCAGCCTCAGCGACCAGCGCAGCAACTATATCCACTCCGCCGTCGCCGCCTCCATGCGCTACCGCGGTCTGTTTGACGCCCGCCCGGAGGACTGGATTGGCTTCGGCCTGACGTGGATCGACATGAGCAGCCACTACGCACGTAATCAGCGCTATATGAATCAGATAAGCGGCGCCACCGACTATAACGATCCGGCTTACCAGCCGGTGGCCGGTCATTCGCTGAACGGTGAGCTCTATTATCGCTTCCGCCCGGTCTCCTGGCTGGAGCTGCAGCCGGGCCTGCAGTACTGGCACCGTCCGGGCGGCGTCGCGCAGACCCAGGACGCGTGGGTAGTGGAGTGGAAAACCGTCGTGACCTTCTGATAGTCGCGATCTTAATCACGTTTTTTCACTTGTCAGGTTGAGCGCGCAGCAGAAGTTGTTACAGTGCGGGTGTTGGATTGCAACTGCTGCGGCAGGCAAAACCTGATCACCTGGCGTTTCGTCGGGGGTCAGGTTTTTTTGTTTCTGGGGTCTATATGCAAATCGCCAAAGTACTCAATAACAATGTGGTGGTGGTTCTCGACGAGCACCGGCGCGAACAGGTGGTGATGGGGCGAGGGCTGGCCTTTCAGAAACGCCCGGGCGACGTGCTGGACGACAGTAAAATTGAAAAAGTTTTCGCCTTACAAAGCGATGAGCTGGTCGGCCGCTTAGGCGAGCTGCTCAGTCAAATACCGTTAGAAGTGATGACCACCTGCGATCGCATTATCGACCTGGCACGCGGACGGCTGGGCAAGTTACAGGAAAGTTTGTACATCACGTTAACGGATCACTGTCATTTTGCTATCGAGCGGCAGAAAAAGGGCATCGCACTGCGTAACGTGCTGCTGTGGGAGATTAAGCGGCTGTATCCGAAGGAGTTCGCGCTGGGCCAGGAGGCAAGGGCCATCATTGCCAAAAGGCTCGGCGTGGAGTTGGCGGAGGACGAAGCCGGATTTATCGCCCTGCATCTGGTGACGGCGCAGCTCAACAGCGAAATGCCGGAGGTCATGCACGTGACCCGGGTGATGCAGGAGATCCTGCAGCTGGTGAAGTATCAGCTGCAGCTTAACTACGATGAAGAGTCGCTGAGCTATCAGCGTTTCGTCACCCACCTGAAGTTTTTCGCCCAGCGGATGCTGACGCGCACGGTGGTGGAAGATGACGACGTCTCGCTGCACAGCGCGGTGAAAGATAACTACGCCAAAGCGTGGAAGTGTGCGGAAACGGTGGCGACGCATCTGCAAAAGCAGTATCAGCGGTCGCTGACCACCGAAGAAATTATGTTTCTTGCCATTCATATCGAACGGGTAAGAAAAGAGGGGCGTTAATTCTCCCCAACAAAACTGGATTGTTACTGCATGATGCAGGCAAAACCTGAGCGCGACGCCCACCGGCGTGGTTCTCGGGTTTTTTTATTTTTTACTACTCAGTCGCCGGTTGTCTGCGGGCAGCGGCAGTAAGGAAAAGAGCATGGAATATAAAGCACTCGCGCAGGATATTCTCAACCGCGTCGGCGGCAAAGAGAACATTGTGAGTCTGGTTCACTGTGCGACACGTCTGCGTTTTAAACTGAAGGATAACGGCAAAGCCGATGCCGAAGGGCTGAAGGCCAATCCGGGCGTGATTATGGTGGTGGAGAGCGGCGGCCAGTTTCAGGTGGTGATTGGCAACCACGTTCACGACGTCTGGCTGGCGGTGCGCCAGGAGGCGGGGTTAAGCGATGACAACGAACCGGTTGCCGAGGAAAAAGCGGCCAAAGGATCGGTGTTAAGCCAGCTTATCGACATCATCTCCGGCATCTTTACACCGTTTATCGGCGTGATGGCGGCAACCGGTCTGCTGAAAGGCCTGCTGGCGCTGGCGGTGACCTGCGGCTGGCTTACGCCGGAGCAGGGGACTTATAAAATCTGGTTTGCCGCCAGCGACGCGCTGTTCTTTTTCTTCCCGCTGTTTCTTGGCTATACCGCCGGGAAGAAGTTTGGCGGCAACCCGTTTATCTCGATGGTGATTGGCGGGGCGTTAACCCACCCGCTGATGATTCAGGCCTTTGAGGCCAGCCAGGCGCCGGGCGCGGCGGTGGAGCACTTTCTCGGCATTCCGGTGACCTTTATCAACTACAGCTCATCAGTGATCCCGATTATTCTCGCCTCATGGGTCTCCTGCTGGCTGGAGCGCAAGAGCAATGCGCTGTTGCCGTCATCGATGAAAAACTTCTTCAGCCCGGCGATCTGCCTGGCGGTGGTGGTCCCGCTCACCTTCCTGGTGATTGGCCCGGTCGCCACCTGGCTGAGCCATCTGCTGGCCAACGGCTACCAGTTCATTTATGCGTTTGCCCCATGGCTGGCGGGCGCGGTACTGGGCGCCATGTGGCAGGTGTGCGTTATTTTCGGCCTGCACTGGGGGCTGGTGCCGTTGATGATCAACAACATGACGGTGCTTGGTCACGACTCCATGCTGCCGATTATTCTTCCGGCGGTGATTGCCCAGGTGGGCGCCGTGCTCGGTATTTTCCTCGCCACCCGCGATGCGCGCCAGCGGGTGCTGGCCGGTTCCGCCTTCTCCGCCGGGCTGTTCGGCATCACCGAGCCGGCTATCTATGGCCTGACTCTGCCGCTGCGCCGTCCGTTTATCTTCGGCTGTGTCGCCGGGGCGATTGGCGGGGCGATCACTGCCTTTAGCAACAGTTATGCCTACTCGTTTGGCCTGCCAAACATCTTTTTCCCGGCGCAAATGATCCCGCCCGGCGGGATTGACGCCAGCGTCTGGGGCGGGCTTATCGGCACCGGCGTGGCTTTCGTGCTCGCCTGCGTGCTGACCTTCTTCGCCGGCCTGCCGCGCGGTAGCGCCGCACCAGGCGCCGTGACGGTAGCCCCGGCCTCGGCAAACGATATTCTGGCGCCGATGAGCGGCAGCGTTATCGCCCTCGAGCAGGTGCCGGATAGCACCTTCGCCAGCGGCCTGCTGGGTAAAGGTGTCGCCATTATCCCGGCGGTGGGCCAAGTGATTGCCCCGTTCCCGGGCGAAGTGGCCTCCCTGTTTCAGACTAAACACGCCATCGGCCTGCAAAGCGACAGCGGCATTGAGCTGCTGATCCACGTCGGCATCGACACGGTCAAACTCGACGGCGTGCCCTTTACCGCGCATGTGAAAGAGGGCGACAGGGTACAGGCCGGCGATCTGCTGATTGAGTTTGATCGCCAGGCGATTCTGGACGCCGGCTACGACCTGGCGACCCCGATCATTATCAGCAACAGCGACGACTACCGGGAGATTGATACGGTGGCGTCCAGCACCGTCGAAGCCGGTCAGCCGCTGTTGTCAGTCAGCCATTAATCACAGGAGAAAAAGATGAAAACATTCCCGACGGATTTTTTATGGGGCGGCGCGACCGCGGCCAATCAGGTGGAAGGTGCTTATCTGGAAGATGGCAAAGGCTTATCCACCTCCGATGTACAGCCGCACGGCGTGTTCGGCGAAGTGGTCGAGCGCGTACCAGGCGACAACGGGATTAAGGATGTGGCGATCGATTTTTACCATCGCTATCCGGAAGATATCGCCCTGTTTGCCGAGATGGGTTTTAACTGCCTGCGAGTCTCTATCGCCTGGACCCGCATCTACCCCAACGGCGACGACGCCGAGCCGAACGAAGCCGGCCTCGCGTTCTACGACAAGCTGTTCGACGAGATGGCGAAGCACAACATCACCCCGCTGGTGACGCTATCGCATTATGAAATGCCATGGGCGCTGGTAAAAAACTACGGCGGCTGGGGCAGCCGGGAGGTGATTGGCTTCTTTGAGCGCTACGCCCGGACGGTGTTCAGCCGCTATAAAAATAAGGTCAAACTGTGGCTGACCTTTAACGAAATCAATATGTCGCTACATGCCCCGATGACCGGGGTCGGCCTGCCGGCCGGCAGCAGCAAAGGCGAGGTGTATCAGGCGATTCACCACCAGCTGGTGGCCAGCGCGCTGGCGGTCAAAGCCTGTCATGAGCTGGTGCCTGAGGGCAAAATCGGCAATATGCTGCTCGGCGGGCTGATGTATCCCCTGAGCTGCAAACCGGAGGATGTGTTTGAGACGCTGCAGGAGAACCGCAGCTGGCAGTTCTTCGGCGACGTACAGGCGCGCGGCGCATACCCGGGTTATATGCAGCGCTATTTCCGTGACAACGGCATCACGCTCACCATCACCGACGCCGATCGTGAAGCGCTAAAAACCACCGTCGACTTTATCTCCTTCAGCTACTACATGACCGGCTGCGTCACCGCAGACGAGGCGCTGAACCAGCAGGCGCGCGGCAATATTCTCAGCATGGTGCCGAACCCGCACCTGGCGAGCTCGGAGTGGGGCTGGCAGATAGACCCGCTGGGCCTGCGCACGCTGCTGAACGTGCTGTGGGATCGCTACCAGAAGCCGCTGTTTATCGTGGAAAACGGTCTGGGCGCCAAAGATAAGGTGGAAGCCGACGGCAGCATTAACGATGACTACCGCATCAGTTACCTGAACGACCACCTGGTGCAGGCGCGGGAAGCCATTGACGATGGCGTTGAGCTGATGGGCTTTACCAGCTGGGGACCGATAGACCTGGTGAGCGCCTCAAAGGCGGAGCTGTCGAAGCGCTATGGCTTTATCTATGTTGACCGCCATGATGATGGCACCGGCACCCTGGCGCGCAGTAAGAAGAAGAGTTTTGACTGGTATAAAGAGGTGATTGCCAGCCGCGGCGCCAGCCTGAAAGCGTAAAGCATGCCCGCCCGGCCATCGCCGGGCGGGGGATTAGCCCGGTTTACGCGCGCGCAGTAAAAAGGTCATCGGATGTTCTTTCTCTTCATCCTGAGCGGGCAGGGTGGTAAAGAGGTGCGGCTCGTTAAAAGATGCTGGCTCATATTCACCCCTTGAATTGATAAGGTTGTTTATTTTTAGCAAACTAATAATTTAGTCACACGCTTTACTAAACGCGTTTAATTCAATTAACTTATGATAACCAACCTGATTAAGTTATCTGACCTGTCCAATGAAATTGATATTAAATAAAAGCGTGCTGGCGGCATTGCCCCTGGCCATCGCGCTGGCTGGCTGCGCGCCATCTCATGAGGTTGCTAATCCGCCGCAGCAGCAAATTCCGGCCTCCCATGTTTCCATGGATCTCCCTGCCGCCGTGAAAAATGGCTGGCCGCAGACTGACTGGTGGAAAGATTACCATGACCCACAGCTTAATAATCTGATTCAGCGAGCGTTGGCCAACGCGCCGGATATGCAGATTGCCGAACAGCGCATCAGGCTTGCCGAAGCGCAGGCGCGAATGTCGCAGGCGAATCTTGGCCCGGAGATGGATTTCTCCGCCGATATTGAACGCCAGCGCATGTCGGCCGAAGGCCTGATGGGACCGTTTGCTACCGACACCGACGGCAATACCGGCCCGTGGTACACCAACGGTACCTTTGGCCTGACCGCTGGTTGGGATCTCGATCTGTGGGGCAAAAACCGTGCGCTGGTGAAAGCGCGTATCGGCGAGCTGAAAGCCCAGGTTGCTGAACAGGCCCAGACCCGTGAGCTGCTCTCCGGCAGCGTGGCGCGTCTGTACTGGCAGTGGCAGACGGAAGCGGCGATCAAAGCGGTGCTGCAGCAGGTGAAAAACGAGCAAAATAATATCGTGACGGTCGACAAGGCCCTGTATCAGCGCGGGATCACTAACTCCGCCGAAGGGGCGGAGAACGATATTAACGTCAGCAAAACCGACCAGCAGCTGGCGGACGTGACGGGCACGATGAAAGAGATTGAAGCGCGGCTGATGGCCCTGACCAACAGCCAGAGCCAGTCGCTAAACCTCAAACCCGCCAGCCTGCCAACGGTCAGCGCGCAGCTGCCAGATACCCTCGGCTATGAGCTGCTGGCGCGCCGCCCGGATCTGCAGGTCGCCCACTGGTATATTGAGGCGTCCCTGAGCGAAGTGGACGCGGCGAAAGCGGCATTTTATCCGGACATCAATCTGATGGCGTTCCTGCAGCAGGATGCCCTGCACTTAAGCGATCTTTTCCGCCATTCGGCGCAGCAGATGGGCGTTACTGCCGGGTTGACGCTGCCGATCTTTGACAGCGGCCGCCTTAACGCCAACCTGGATATCGCCAGCGCGCAGAATAGCCTGTCGATCGCCCAGTACAACAAAGCGGTGGTGGATGCCGTTAACCAGGTGGCGAAAACCGCCAGCCAGGTCGAAACATTAATGGCCAAAAGCCAGCAGCAGCAGCAGGTTGAAAAAGACGCTCAGCGGGTAGTAGATCTGGCGCAGGCCCGAATGGCGGCGGGGATCTTACCTGGCTCCAGAGTCAGTATGGCGAAGCTCCCGGCGCTGCAGGAACGGATCACCGCATTGCGCCTGCACGGCCAGTGGATTGACGCTAGCATTCAACTGACCTCGGCCCTCGGCGGCGGCTACCACCAGACGGTGAAGTAACCGCCAACCACGGTGCGCCCGCGGGCGCGCCGCTTAGTCTTTCTTCTTACTTTCGCGCCGCCTGAGCCACCAGTGGGCGGCCACCACCACCACCACCGCGAGGATCAGCCAGATCCAGTGCTTCAGATGGGCGTCCAGATGATGCAGCCACGGGCCAACCACCTCGCCGCCGAGATAGCCAATGGTGGTAAACAGCAGGGCCCACACCAGCGCTCCGACAATATTCAGCGGCAGGAAAATGCGCGGCGGCAGGCGGCTGGCGCCGATCAGCAGGGGGCCGATTACCCGGAAGCCATACATAAAGCGGGTGCCGATGACAAACAGCCACGGCCGGTGCTGGATCATACGCTGCGCTTTACGGATCCGCGCTTTCTGGCTGGCGAAACGGCGCAGGATGCGTCCCCCGAAGCGGCGACCGACCAGATAGAGCAGCTGATCGCCAATCATCCCGCCGAGGGCGACGGCGATCACCACCAGGGGAAATTTCAGTAGCCCCTGATGCGCCGCGACGCCGCCCAGCAGGGTAATGGTCTCACCTTCCGCCATGCTGCCGACGATCAGCGCCGCGTAGCCATACTGGGAAATCAGGTGATTGATATCCATAAAAAGCTTTTCTCCTTACCTCATCACCTCTTAATCATACACCCTGCTGACCAAAACGCGGCGACGCAGAATTTTCTGTGCTGTACATAAAATAATCTACAGGGTGAATTATACTTGGATCAGTGCAGTACGAAGCCGTGACAAGGGGGACGCTATGAACCATGTCTGGGGGCTCTTCGCTCATCCCAACCGGGAAATGAGCGTGATTAAGAGCGAGAATGAAACCATTTCTCATCACTATACGCATCATGTGCTGCTGATGGCGGCGGTTCCGGTAATCTGCGCCTTTATCGGCACCACGCAGCTGGGCTGGAACTTCGGCGATGGCACCGTGATTAAACTGTCGATGCTGACCGGACTGGCGCTGGCGGTGCTGTTTTACGCCGTGATGCTCGCCGGGGTGGCGATCATGGGGCGGGTCATCTGGTGGATGGCGAGGCAGTATCCGCAGCAGCCTTCCCTGAAACGCTGCATGGTGTTTGCCGGCTACGTCGCCACCCCGCTGTTTCTGAGCGGGATTGTGGCGCTCTATCCGCTGGTCTGGCTGTGCGCGCTGGTCGGTACTATTGCGCTGTTCTATACCGGGTATCTGCTGTATCTCGGCATTCCGACCTTCCTGAGCATTAATCGGGAAGAGGGGTTAAGCTTTGCCAGCTCGACGCTAGCTATTGGGGTACTGGTGCTGGAAGTGCTGCTGGCCATCACCGTGGTGCTCTGGGGGTATGGCTACCGACTCTTCTGATCGGGCGACACGGGTAAATATGCATTGCCGGCAAATATGTATTTTATGTCGGCAATGCAGCATTTCTTCACGATTCTTATTAGGCACAGGGCCTTACGGCGCGGTATGATGGCGTTTGCCAGCGAAGTTGCCCACTTAACCTCGCGGCGTACGTTCCATAACGTGCAAAAATACTTTTCAGAATGCCCATGATGCCGAAATTTCGAGTCTCTTTGCTCAGCCTGACCTTGCTGCTGGCTGTGCCTTTTGCGCCCCAGGCGTTAGCAAAAACCCCGACGGCGGTGACCGCCTCGCAGCCGGAAATTGCCTCCGGCAGCGCCATGATCGTCGATCTGGCCACGAAAAAAATCATTTATGCCAGCCAGCCGGATCTGGTGCGCCCGATGGCGTCGATCACCAAAGTGATGACGGCCATGGTGGTGCTCGATGCCCATCTGCCGCTGGATGAGATGCTGACGGTGGATATCAGCCATACGCCGGAAATGAAGGGGATCTACTCCCGCGTGCGCCTCAACAGCCAGATTAGTCGCCGCGATATGCTGCTGCTGGCGCTGATGTCTTCCGAGAACCGCGCGGCCGCCAGCCTGGCGCATCACTATCCGGGCGGCTACGACGCTTTTATTCGCGCGATGAACGCCAAAGCCCAGGCGCTGGGCATGACCCATACCCGCTACGTGGAGCCCACCGGCCTGTCGGTGCATAACGTCTCCACCGCCCGCGATCTGACCAAACTGCTGATCGCCAGCGAGCAGTATCCGCTGATCGGCCAGCTGAGCACCACCAAAGAAGAGACCGCCACCTTCGCCCATCCGGCCTACAGCCTGCCGTTCCGCAACACCAACCATCTGGTGTATCGCGATAACTGGAACATTCAGCTGACCAAAACCGGCTTCACCAACGCTGCCGGCCACTGCCTGATTATGCGCACGGTGATTAACCAACGTCCGGTGGCGCTGGTGGTGATGGATGCCTTCGGCAAATATACCCACTTCGCTGACGCCAGCCGCTTGCGGACCTGGATTGAAACCGGGAAGGTGATGCCGGTACCCGCCTCGGCGCTGAGCTATAAAAAGCAGCGCGAAGCGCAGATGGCGGAGGCGATGCTGAAAGGCGGCGCGCAGACCGCGCAGAACGATTAATCTGCATGTCTCACGGATGGCGGCGCATTGCGCTTTATCCGGGCTACGTGATTTGGCACCGGGTTCGCCCCTTTCGTAGGCCCGGCAAGCGCAGCGCCGCCGGGCAATCAGGCCGAGTGCCGGTGTTTGTGCAGGATGGCGGCTGACGCCTCTCCGGAACCGCGCTGAACGGTAGCCCGGCTAAGGCGTTTACGCCGCGAGCCGGGGATTTGGCGCCGGATATCACTCCGGTAGCGTCCAGTCGCCGTCACCCAGCGCGCGCTGCATAATCAACGTATCCCGCCAGTCGCCCATCTTGTAGCCGACGCTGCGCAGCTGACCCGCCACGGTAAAACCGAACTTTTTATGGATCGCCAGCGAGCCGGCATTGTTATGGCCATCGCCGATGATCGCCAGCATCTGCCGCCACGGGCCTTTCTCGCACTCAGCGATTAGCCTGGACAGCAGCGCGCTGCCGATGCCGCGTCCGCCCATTCCGGATTCCACGTATATCGATTCCTCGAGGGTGTAGCGATAGGCCGGACGCGGGCGATAGAAGGTGGCGTAGCAGTAGCCGACGATAGCCCCGCGCCACAGCGCTACCAGCCACGGCAGCCCGTTGTCGCGCACGGTCTGGATCCGTTTACGCATTTCGTCAACGGTGGGGGGGATCTCTTCGAAGGAGGCGCGGCCATTAAGCACGTGCCAGACATACAGCGCGGCGATGGCGTGCGCATCGTCGGGCAGCGCTTCGCGAATTTCTAAATCACTGTCGAGTAACGGGGCCTCTGCGGGCATGGCGGCGCTCCTGAATCTGCCGGAGAAACATTCTCCGGCGTGCAGCGTAATACAGAAGCGCCAGGCTGAATAGTCCTGCCGTCGATTATTGCGGATCCGCCGGAGAGGCTGGCGTCGGGGCCGCTTCACCCCAGTATTTCTGCTTGCTGGTTTTACCAATCCCCGGGTTCATGCTGTTGGTGGGATCGTTCTGGCGATAGAACTGCTGCAGGCTCTCCGGGGCCTCATACAGATGACCCACGTTATGCTCCGCCGGATACTGGGCGCCGCGCGCTTTCAGTAACTCCAGCATTTTTTCCTTCAGCGCGTGGGCGTCGACCCCTTTCCTGACGATGTAATCCTGATGGAACACATGGCACATAAAGTGGCCATAGTAGAGCTTATGCACCAGCTGGCTGTCGATTTCGGGCGGCAGATGTTCGAACCACTCGGTATCGTTACGGCGCAGGGCGATATCCAGCGCCAGAATATCTTCGACTTCGTCGGCATGCACCGCCTGATAGCGGATTGCCGCGCCGGCGGCGGCAAAGCGATGGAGGAACGCCTTGCTGCCTTCCTCCGGCGTACAGGCGAAGAAATCCCCCTCGGCCTGCTGGAAGTACTCCGTCAGCCAACGCTGCGCTTCTTCGATGCCGTCGCCAGCCATCTTCAGCAGCAGATGATGTTCATATTTATCACGCCAGGTTTTCATCCGCTCCGGTAAATGCGCCGGAAAGACGTGGCCGAGCTTCTGCATAAAGCGGTCGGTAAAGTGCGGCTTAAACAGCGAGACTTTCTCCAGCATCGCGTCGGTGCGCCCCTTCATGGTGAAGAAGAACGGCATTTTGTCGGTGCCGAGCTTGTCGATCATCAGGAAGGTGTCTTTGCCATACTTCTCGGCGATATCGTAAATATCGCGGTGCATATATTCCCCCGCCACCGGAAGATGCTGGAACTCAGCGAGGATATGACGGCGGATCTCGGTCAATACCTGCGGCTGGTTGGTGCCAATGTAAAACACCTGCTGGCGCTTTTCCGCCGGGAAAGTATCGAGACGCACGGCGAAAACCGCCAGCTTGCCGGCGCAGCCGGAGGATTCGAACAGGCGGTCCGGGTCGGCGTTATAGCGCGCCGGGGTGTCGGCATCGACATCGCGCACGCGGGTGACATAGTCGTGATCGTGGGCGTGGCGGCCGTCGTGCAGCACATCGCTATCGCTAATCCGTTCGTCATCGAGGCGGCTGAGGATCTGCTCCGGCGTGCTGCCGAGATCGATGCCCAGATGATTGACCAGCTTCAGCTTGCCGTCGGCGTCAATCTGCGCGAACAGCGACATCTCAGTGTAGGCCGGCCCGCGCTGCACCAGCGAGCCGCCGGAGTTGTTGCAGATCCCGCCGATGACCGATGCGCCGATGCATGACGAACCGATCACCGAGTGCGGTTCGCGTCCCAGCGGTTTGAGCGCTTTTTCCAGCGAATAGAGGGTGGTGCCGGGCCAGGCCAGCACCTGCTCGCCTTTGTCCAGCAGATGCAGTTTGTCCAGGCGCAGGGTGCTGATAATCACGATCTCGCGATCGTAATCATTGCCGTTGGGGGTCGAACCTTCGGTCAGGCCGGTGTTGGCCGCCTGCATCAGAATAATTTTATCGGCGTCTACGCAGGCGTTGAGCACGCGCCAGAGCTCCAGCAGGGTACCGGGAAAGACAACCGCCAGGGCCTCGCCCTGACCGGAGCGGAAGCCTTTGCGGTAGCGCTGGGTTTTTGCCGGGTCGGTCAGCAGATGCGAAGGGCCAACCAGGCGCGCCAGGTCAGCCAGAAACGTTTTATGGGTGTCAGTGGGTGCAGATGACATGTTCCACTCCTTGTGGTGGTGCGCGAAATATCGAGGATAAGCATAGCGCTTTGTATGACAATTTGATGCATGAATGTTTCGCAAAAATCAGAGAAGAACCTTAGCATTCTGCGGGCGCGTTGTTTATATATATGGCAAACTGCGGTTTTTATTATGTTTTACCGAGTCCCCGTCTGAGATAAAGCGAGATAACAATGAAATGGCTCTGCACTGTAGGCGTCGCCGTGAGTCTGGCGCTGCAACCCGCGCTGGCGGATGAACTGTTTGGTAACCACCCCCTGACCCCGCAGGCGCGGGATGCCTTTGTCACCGACCTGCTGAAAAAAATGACGGTGGACGAGAAAATCGGCCAGCTGCGTCTGATAAGCGTTGGCCCGGATAACCCGAAAGAGGCGATCCGTGAAATGATCAAGAACGGTCAGGTGGGGGCGATTTTTAACACCGTTACCCGCCCGGATATCCGTGTAATGCAGGATCAGGTGATGCAGCTTAGTCGCCTGAAGATCCCTCTGTTCTTTGCCTACGATGTGCTGCACGGTCAGCGCACCGTGTTTCCGATAAGCCTCGGCCTGGCCTCGTCGTTTAACCTTGATGCGGTGAAGACCGTGGGCCGCGTGTCAGCTTATGAAGCCGCCGATGACGGGTTGAACATGACCTGGGCGCCGATGGTTGACGTCTCCCGCGACCCGCGCTGGGGACGCGCTTCCGAAGGGTTCGGAGAAGACACCTATCTGACCACGATGATGGGCCAGGCGATGGTGGAGTCGATGCAGGGCAAGAGCCCGGCGGACCGCTATTCGGTGATGACCAGCGTCAAGCATTTCGCCGCCTACGGCGCGGTGGAGGGCGGGAAAGAGTACAATACGGTCGACATGAGCCCGCAGCGCCTGTTCAACGACTATATGCCGCCGTATAAAGCCGGGCTTGATGCCGGCAGCGGCGCGGTGATGGTAGCCCTGAACTCGCTGAACGGCACCCCGGCGACCTCTGATTCCTGGCTGCTGAAAGACGTCCTGCGCGACCAGTGGGGCTTTAAAGGCATCACCGTTTCCGACCACGGCGCCATCAAAGAGTTGATTAAGCACGGCGTGGCCTCCGACCCGGAAGACGCGGTGCGCGTAGCGCTGAAGTCCGGCATCAACATGAGCATGAGCGACGAGTATTACAGCAAGTACCTGCCGGGGCTGGTGAAGTCCGGCAAGGTGACCATGGCCGAGCTGGATGATGCCACCCGACACGTGCTCAACGTGAAATATGATATGGGACTGTTCAACGATCCCTACAGCCACCTGGGACCGAAAGATTCTGACCCGCAGGACACCAATGCGGAAAGTCGTCTGCATCGTAAAGAGGCGCGCGAAGTGGCTCGCGAGAGCCTGGTGCTGCTGAAAAACCGTCTTGATACGCTGCCGCTGAAAAAATCCGGCACTATCGCGGTGGTGGGCGCGCTGGCGGACAGCAAGCGCGACATGATGGGCAGCTGGTCCGCGGCCGGGGTGGCCGACCAGTCGGTGACCGTCCTGACCGGCATCAAAGAAGCGCTGGGCGATAACGGCAAAGTGATTTACGCCAAAGGGGCGAACGTCACTGACGATAAAGGTATTGTCAATTTCCTTAACCTGTATGAGAACGCAGTGCAGGTTGACCCGCGCTCGCCGCAGGAAATGATCGACGAAGCGGTCGCGGCGGCGAAGCAATCCGATGTGGTGGTCGCCGTGGTGGGCGAGGCGCAGGGCATGGCGCATGAGGCCTCCAGCCGGACCGATATCACCCTGCCGCAGAGCCAGCGCAATCTGATTGCCGCTCTTAAAGCCACCGGCAAACCGCTGGTGCTGGTGCTGATGAACGGGCGTCCGCTGGCGCTGGTGAAAGAGGATCAGCAAGCCGATGCGCTGCTGGAGACCTGGTTTGCTGGCACCGAAGGCGGCCACGCCATCGCCGACGTGCTGTTTGGCGACTACAACCCGTCGGGCAAGCTGCCGATGTCTTTCCCGCGCTCGGTGGGGCAGATCCCAACCTACTACAGCCACCTGAATACCGGCCGGCCGTATAATCCGGAGAAGCCGAACAAGTACACCTCGCGTTACTTCGATGAAGCCAATGGCCCGCTGTATCCGTTTGGTTACGGCCTGAGCTACACCACCTTTAGCGTCTCCGATGTCAACATGTCGTCGGCCACCATGCCGCGCGATGGCAGCGTGACCGCCAGCGTGCAGGTGACCAACACCGGCAATCGCGAAGGGGCGACGGTGATCCAGCTCTACCTGCAGGACGTCACCGCCTCCATGAGCCGGCCGGTGAAAATGCTGCGCGGCTTTAAAAAGGTCACCCTCAAACCGGACGAAACGCAAACCGTTAGCTTCCCAATCGACGTCGACGCGCTGAAGTTCTGGAATCAGCAAATGAAATACGTTGCTGAGCCGGGCAAATTCAATGTCTTTATCGGCGTGGACTCCGCCCGCGTGAAGCAGAGCGAGTTTGAGCTGCTGTAAGGTATCGCTCTTAAGCCCAACGTCACGCTTTAAAGGCCGATTAATCGGCCTTTTCTTTTTCGCATCGCTGGCAAATGGGCTACGCTTTTCTCTTAAGCTTCTGTAAGCGAAGCGCAAAAGAACTGAGGGATGCGGGATGAAGATGGCAACGACATGGTCCGGCGCGCTGGCGCTGGCCGCCCTGATAAGTTTACCGCTGCAGGCGGCGGAGCCGGTGAAGGTCGGCTCGAAAATTGATACCGAAGGCGCGCTGCTGGGCAATATGATCCAGCAGGTGCTGGAAAGCCACGGCGTAAAAACGATTAATAAAATCCAGCTCGGCACCACGCCGGTGGTGCGCGGGGCGATTGTCGCCGGCGAGCTGGATATCTACCCGGAATATACCGGCAATGGCGCCTTCTTCTTCAAAGATGAAAACGACCCGGCGTGGAAGAATGCCCAACAGGGCTATGAGAAGGTGAAGCGCCTCGATCAGGAGAAACATCAGCTGGTATGGCTCACCCCGGCGCCGGCCAACAACACCTGGACTATCGCCGTGCGCCAGGACCTGGCGGAGAAAAATAAGCTGACCTCGCTGGCCGACCTCAGTCGCTACCTGAAGCAGGGCGGCGAATTTAAGCTGGCGGCTTCGGCGGAATTTATTGAGCGCCCGGACGCGCTGCCGGCGTTTGAAAAAGCGTATGGCTTCAACCTCAACCAGAACCAGCTGCTGTCGCTGGCCGGGGGCGATACGGCGGTGACCATCAAAGCGGCGGCGCAACAGACCTCCGGCGTTAACGCGGCGATGGCCTACGGCACCGATGGCCCGGTGGCGGCCCTGGGGTTACAGACGCTGAGCGACCCGCAGGGCGTGCAGCCGATATATGCCCCGACGCCGGTGGTGCGCGAGGCGGTGCTCAAGGCCTACCCGCAGATCGCCGACTGGCTGCAGCCGGTCTTCGCCAGCCTCGATGAAAAAACGCTGCAGCAGCTGAACGCCCGCATTGCGGTGGAGGGCCAGGATGCGAAGCGCGTGGCGGCAGATTATCTGCAGCAGAAAGGCCTGCTGAAGTAAGCCACCGGTGACCATTCGCTGTACTCATCGCGTTGGCCTGCTGCTGACAGGTCTGCTGCTGGTTACGCTGGCGCTGCCGTTTATTACTTACGCGCCGAATCGCTTACTCTCCGGCGAAGGGCGCGGGCTGTGGCAGGTAATGCCCTGGCTCGCCGGCGTTCAGCTGGCGGCGGCCCTTGCCGGGATGCTGCTTTGCTGGCTGCCAGGCAGGGCCGCGCCGCTTCTCCACCTGCTGCTGGCCGAACTGCTCTTCCCGCTGCTTATCTGGGGCAGCGGCCAGGCGGCGCTTGAGCTCTCCCGCCACGGCTCGCCGCTGGCGCGCACCTCGCCCGGCAGCGGCCTGTGGTTGTCGCTGGCGCTTTGTCTGCTGCTGGCCAGCGAGGCCATCCGTCATCTTACCGTCCGGCCGCTCTGGCGCTGGCTGCTCAATGCGCAAGTCTGGCTGTTGCCCATCATCCTGCTCGCTATCGGGGCGCTCGATCAGCTCTCCTTGCTGAAGGAGTATGCCAACCGTCAGGAGGTATTTGATGACGCCCTGCGCCAGCATCTGCTTCTGCTGTTCGGCACCCTGCTGCCGGGCCTGCTGATTGGCCTGCCGCTGGGGGTATGGCTGTGGCGGCGTCCGCGCTGGCAGGCGCCGGCTTTCACCGCGCTCAATGTGATCCAGACTATTCCGTCGGTAGCGCTTTTTGGCCTGCTGATTGCGCCGCTTGCCGGTCTGGCGCGTTATTTCCCGACGCTGGGCGAGCTGGGCGTCTCCGGGACCGGCGTGGCGCCAGCCCTGATCGCTCTCACTCTCTATGCGCTACTGCCGCTGGTGCGCGGGGTGGTGACCGGCCTGCAGCAGGTACCGCAGGATGCCCTGGAAAGCGCGACGGCAATAGGCATGAGCGCCGGGCAGCGCTTTCGTCAGGTGCAGCTTCCGCTGGCGATGCCGGTACTGCTGCGCAGCCTGCGGGTGGTCAGCGTGCAAACCGTCGGCATGGCGGTAGTGGCCGCGCTGATCGGCGCCGGCGGCTTTGGCGCGCTGGTTTTTCAGGGGCTGCTGAGCAGTGCGCTGGATCTGGTGCTGCTGGGCGTGGTGCCGACCATTGCCCTGGCGGTGGTGGTGGATGCCCTGTTCGCCCTGTGGGGCGCCTGGCTAAAAGGAGAGGCCAATGATTGAATTTCAAGGGGTCAGCAAAGTGTTTGCCGGCCACCCGGCGGTGAAGGACCTGACCCTGGAGCTGCGCGAAGGCGCTTTCTCGGTGCTGGTGGGGACTTCCGGCTCGGGCAAGTCGACGACGCTGAAGATGATCAACCGTCTGCTGGAGCCGGACCGGGGCACTATTCGCTTTGCCGGCGAGGACATCCGCTTGCAGCCGGTCCTGACCCTGCGGCGGCGGATGGGCTATGCCATTCAGTCCATCGGCCTGTTTCCCCACTGGACGGTGGCGCAGAATATCGCCACCGTGCCGCAGCTGCAAAGATGGCCGCGGGCAAGGATCGCCGACCGGATCGACGAGCTGATGGCGCTGCTGGGGCTGGAGGCGACGCTGCGCGACCGTTACCCGCATCAGCTCTCCGGCGGCCAGCAGCAGCGGGTGGGGGTGGCGCGGGCGCTGGCGGCAGATCCGGAGGTGCTGTTGATGGATGAGCCCTTCGGCGCCCTCGACCCGGTGACCCGCGAGGCGCTGCAGCAGGAGATGCTGCGCATCCACCGTCTGCTGGGACGGACGATTGTGCTGGTGACCCATGATATTGACGAAGCGCTGCGTCTGGCGGACCACCTGGTGCTGATGGACGGGGGCGAGGTGGTCCAGCAGGGGGCGCCGCTGGAGATGCTCCTGCGACCGAAAAATAGCTTTGTACAGACCTTTTTTGGCCGCAGCGAGCTGGGTGTGCGCCTGCTGTCGCTGCGCGAGGTGGGGGACTATTTGCGTCCCGACGAACGGCTGGCGGGCGAGGGGCTGACCGTCACCATGACCCTGCGGGAAGCGCTGTCGCAGTTTGTCGCCCGGCGCTGCGAGACGCTGCCGGTGGTCGATGCCGAAGGCAGGCCCTGCGGTACGCTGCATTTTGCCGATCTGCTGCGCCAGGAGATGAGCCATGAAGGCGCTTCGTGAGCCGCTGTGGTGGCTTATCGCGCTGTTTATCGGCCTGCTGGCAGGGCTGCCCTACAGCGCGCCGCTGTTCAGTCGGCTGTTCCCGGAACTGCCGCGGCCGGTCTACCAGCAGGAGAGCTTCTGGGCGCTCACTCTCGATCACGGCTGGCTGGTGGTGGCGTCCAGCCTCGCGGCAACGGCAATCGGGCTGGGGGCTGGGGTGGCGGTCACCCGGCCCGCCGGCGGCGCGTTTCGTCCGCTGGTGGAGACCATCGCCGCTATCGGGCAGACCTTTCCGCCGGTGGCGGTGCTGGCGATGGCGGTGCCGGTGCTGGGCTTTGGCTGGCTGCCCGCGCTCATCGCCCTCGCGTTGTATGGCATACTGCCGGTGCTGCAGGGGACGCTGGCCGGGCTGGGTTCGATACCGCCTGGGGTGTCAGGCGTGGCTGAAGGGATGGGAATGACCGGCTGGCAGCGTCTGTATAAGGTGGAGCTTCCGCTGGCGGCCCCGGTGATCCTGGCGGGGATCCGCACCTCGGTCATCGTCAATATTGGTACCGCGACCATTGCCTCGACGGTGGGGGCCAGTACGCTCGGGACGCCGATCATCATCGGCCTGAGCGGCTTTAATACCGCCTATATTGTTCAGGGGGCGCTGCTGGTGGCCCTGGCGGCGATTATCGTCGACCGCGCGTTTGAGCGTCTGACCCGCTGGATCAGCCGACACCGCCACGCACAATAAAGGAATAGCCGGCCAGCATTACCCCGCTGATCCCGCCGATGGCCATAAGTAAGAAGAGAGTGACGACCGCGATTTTCGCTGGCTTCATAATAGGCTCCTGATGTTAACAGGGGGATTATACGGTGAAGCGCAGGTGTTAATGAAACATTAATTGCGGTTTAGCGCGCCGCGCCGGGCTTTTTGCCGCGTTTGCTGCGCAACGCGCCGCAAAAAAGTGTGATCCTGGCCGTCATTTTTCATTTTTATGCAGGGCTTCAAAGAAAGTTTTCGCCAGGCAGGGTATGGTACGCGCTTTCAGGCATGTGTGGTTTGCGGGTATGTACGAGTTTGATCTGGTGTTGCTGCTGCTTCAGCAGATGTGCGTATTTTTGGTCATCGCGTGGTTGATGAGCAAAACCCGACTGTTTATCCCCCTGATGCAAGTCACCGTTCGCCTGCCGCACAAGCTGCTGTGCTACGTCACCTTCTCCATTTTCTGCATTATGGGGACCTATTTCGGTCTGCATATCGAAGACTCCATCGCCAACACCCGCGCCATCGGCGCCGTGATGGGCGGCCTGCTCGGCGGGCCGGTGGTCGGCGGGCTGGTAGGGCTCACCGGCGGCCTGCACCGCTACTCGCTGGGGGGAATGACCGCCTTAAGTTGCATGGTCTCCACCATCGTTGAGGGGCTGCTGGGCGGTCTGGTGCACAGCGTGCTGGTCAAACGCGGCCGGCCGGACAAAGTCTTTAGCCCGCTGACCGCCGGGGCGATCACCTTCGTGGCCGAGCTGGTGCAGATGATGATCATTCTGCTGATTGCCCGCCCGTTCCAGGACGCCCTGCATCTGGTGCAGAGCATTGCCGCGCCGATGATGGTCACCAATACCGTCGGAGCGGCGCTGTTTATGCGCATTCTGCTGGATAAACGGGCGATGTTCGAGAAGTACACCTCCGCCTTTTCCGCCACGGCGCTGAAGGTGGCGGCGTCCACCGAGGGGATCCTGCGTCAGGGGTTCAACGAAGAGAACAGCATGAAGGTGGCCCAGGTGCTGATCCAGGAGCTGGACATCGGCGCGGTGGCGATCACCGATCGCGACAAGCTGCTGGCGTTTACCGGCATCGGCGACGACCACCATCTGCCGGGCAAGCCTATTTCCTCCTCGTATACGCAACGGGCGATTGAGACCGGGGAGGTGGTCTACGCCGACGGCAACGAGGTGCCTTACCGCTGCTCGATTCATCCGCACTGTAAGCTGGGGTCGACGCTGGTGATCCCCCTGCGCGGCGAGAACCAACGGGTGATAGGAACCATTAAATTGTATGAGGCGAAAAATCGCCTGTTCAGTTCAATCAACCGCACCCTCGGGGAGGGGATTGCCCAGCTGCTGTCGGCGCAGATCCTCGCCGGACAGTACGAGCGGCAGAAGGCGCTGCTGACGCAATCCGAAATCAAGCTCCTGCACGCCCAGGTCAACCCGCACTTCCTGTTTAACGCGCTTAACACGCTGAAGGCGGTGATCCGCCGCGACAGCGAACAGGCCGGCCAGCTGGTGCAGTATCTGTCGACCTTCTTTCGCAAGAACCTGAAACGGCCGACGGAAATTGTCACTCTTGCCGATGAGATCGAGCATGTTAACGCCTATCTGCAGATTGAGAAGGCTCGCTTTCAGGCTAACCTGCAGATCCAGATGGCGGTGCCGGAAGGGCTGGCGCATCACCAGCTGCCGGCCTTTACCCTGCAGCCGATCGTGGAGAACGCCATTAAGCATGGTACATCGCAACATCTTGGCGTCGGCGAAATTACCATCCGCGCCAGCCAGGACGATCGCTGGCTGCAGCTGGATATCGAAGATAACGCCGGGCTGTACCGGGCCAACCCCCAGGCCAGCGGGCTGGGGATGAATCTGGTGGACAGGCGGCTGCGGGCGCGTTTTGGCGCCGACTGCGGCATCAGCGTCACCTGCGAGCCGGAGCGCTTTACCCGTGTCACCCTACGTCTGCCCCTGGAGGAGAATGCATGCTGAGAGTATTGATCGTCGATGATGAGCCGCTGGCGCGGGAAAACCTGCGCATTTTGCTGGAGACACAGCGCGATATCGAGATCGTCGGCGAGTGCGGCAACGCGGTGGAGGCCATTGGTGCGGTGCATAAGCTGCGTCCCGACGTGCTGTTTCTCGACATCCAGATGCCGCGCATCAGCGGTCTGGAGATGGTCGGGATGCTCGACCCGGAGCACCGCCCCTATATCGTGTTTCTCACCGCCTTTGATGAATACGCGGTGAAAGCCTTTGAGGAGCATGCCTTTGACTATCTGCTGAAGCCGATTGAAGCTGCCCGGCTGGAGAAAACCCTCGCCCGCCTGCGCCAGGAGCGTAATCTGCAGGATGTGTCGCTGCTGGATGATGCTCAGCAGACGCTGAAATACATTCCCTGTACCGGCCACAGTCGTATCTGGCTGCTGCAGATGGAGGATGTGGCCTTCGTCAGCAGCCGGATGAGCGGCATCTACGTGACCGACCGCGAGGGAAAAGAGGGCTTTACCGAACTCACCCTGCGCACCCTCGAGAGCCGCACGCCGTTGCTGCGCTGCCATCGCCAGTATCTGGTGAATATGGCGCACCTGAAGGAGATTCGCCTGGAGGAGAATGGCCAGGCGGAGCTGCTGATGCGCGCCGGGCAAACGGTGCCGGTGAGCCGGCGCTATTTAAAAAGCCTGAAAGAGGCGATTGGCCTGTAAAGCTGGTACACTGCGCCCCATTGCATCATCGACAGTAAAAGGCCCTCATGCTCAGTAATGATATTCTTCGTAGCCTGCGCTACACCCTGAAAGTCAATAATAACGATATGGTGCGCATTCTCGCGCTCTCCGCTATGGAATCCACCGCCGCCAGCTTCGACACCTGGACGACGAAAGAGGATGAAGAGGGCTTTGTTCGCTGCCCGGACATTATCCTGTCGGGTTTCCTTAACGGCCTTATCTATGACAAGCGCGGCAAAGATGATTCGGCCCCGGAGCTGGCGCTGGAGCGTCGGGTGAATAACAACACGGTGCTGAAAAAGCTGCGGATCGCCTTCTCGCTGAAAACGGACGATATCCAGGCGATTATGAGCGAGCAGAAATACCGGGTGTCGGTGCCGGAGATCACCGCCATGATGCGCTCGCCTGACCACAAAAACTACCGCGAGTGCGGCGACCAGTTTCTGCGCAATTTCCTGCGCGGACTGACCCAGCGGGTGCATAACCCGAAGGCATGATTTTTTGCCGGGTGGCGGCTTCGCCTGACCCGGCCTACAACGACTGCCCCCCCGGGCGCGTGCTAGCATAGCGCCGCCGGGCAAAAAAAGCCGGAGATACTCTCCGGCTTTTTTGTTATTTCACCTGCTGACCCGGCTTGGCGCCGTCGTCAGGGCTTAACAGGAAGATATCCTTCCCGCCAGGGCCGGCGGCCATCACCATGCCCTCGGAGATGCCGAAGCGCATTTTGCGCGGCGCCAGGTTGGCGACCATCACCGTCAGGCGACCAATCAGCGGCTGCGGATCCGGATAGGCGGAGCGGATGCCGGAGAAGACGTTACGTTTTTCGCCGCCGAGATCCAGCGTCAGGCGCAATAGCTTGTCGGAGCCCTCGACGAATTCCGCGTTTTCAATCAGCGCCACGCGCAGATCGACTTTGGCGAAATCGTCAAAGGTGATGGTCTCCTGAATCGGATCGTCCGCCAGCGGACCGGTGACCGGCGCCGCGGTGGCTTTCACCTCTTCTTTAGAGGCTTCTACCAGGGCTTCCACCTGCTTCATCTCGATACGGTTGTACAGCGCCTTGAACGGATTGACCTTATGCGCCAGCAGCGGCTGCTGAATGGCGTCCCAGCTCAGTTCGCTGTTGAGGAACGCTTCCGCACGCGCGGCCAGCTGCGGCAGGACCGGCTTCAGCCAGGTCATCAGCACGCGGAACATATTCAGGCCCATGGTGCAGATGGCCTGCAGGTCGGCGTCGCGGCCTTCCTGTTTCGCCACCACCCACGGCGCCTGCTCGTCGACGTAGCGGTTAGCCACGTCGGCGAGGGCCATGATTTCGCGGATGGCCTTACCGAACTCGCGGCTGTCCCATGCTTCGCCGATGCTTTCCGCCGCGTCGGTGAAGGTTTTGTACAGCGCCGGGTCGGCCAGCTCCGCGGCCAGCACGCCGTCGAAACGCTTGCTGATAAAGCCGGCGTTGCGCGAGGCGAGGTTAACCACCTTGTTGACGATGTCGGCGTTCACGCGCTGCACGAAATCTTCCAGGTTCAGGTCGATGTCATCGATGCGTGAAGAGAGCTTGGCGGTGTAGTAGTAGCGCAGGCTGTCGGCATCGAAATGATTTAACCAGGTGCTGGCCTTGATAAAGGTGCCGCGCGACTTGGACATCTTGGCGCCGTTGACCGTCACGTAGCCGTGCACGAACAGGTTAGTCGGCTTACGGAAGTTGCTGCCTTCCAGCATCGCCGGCCAGAACAGGCTGTGGAAGTAGACAATGTCCTTGCCGATAAAGTGATACAGCTCGGCCGTGGAGTCTTTCTTCCAGTATTCGTCGAAGCTGGTGGTGTCGCCGCGCTTGTCGCACAGGTTCTTGAAGGAGCCCATGTAGCCGATCGGCGCGTCCAGCCAGACGTAGAAATATTTGCCCGGCGCGTTGGGAATTTCGAAGCCGAAGTACGGCGCATCGCGGGAGATGTCCCACTGCTGCAGGCCGGATTCGAACCACTCCTGCATCTTGTTCGCGACCTGCTCCTGCAGGGCGCCGCTGCGGGTCCACGCCTGCAGCATTTCGCTGAACGACGGCAGGTCGAAGAAAAAGTGCTCGGAGTCACGCATCACCGGCGTGGCGCCGGAGACCACCGATTTCGGGTCGATAAGCTCGGTAGGGCTGTAGGTCGCGCCGCACACTTCGCAGTTATCGCCATACTGGTCCGGAGATTTGCACTTCGGACAGGTGCCTTTCACAAAACGGTCCGGCAGGAACATGCCTTTTTCCGGATCGTAGAGCTGAGAGATGGTGCGGTTTTTAATAAAACCGTTCTCTTTCAGGCGGGTGTAGATAAGCTCCGACAGCTCGCGGTTCTCGTCGCTGTGCGTCGAGTGATAATTATCATAGCTGATGTCGAAGCCGGCGAAATCGGTCTGATGCTCCTGACTCATTTCGCCAATCATCTGCTCCGGAGTGATACCGAGCTGCTGCGCTTTGAGCATAATCGGCGTGCCGTGGGCGTCGTCGGCGCAGATGAAGTTGACCTCGTGGCCGCGCATTCGCTGGTAACGGACCCAGACATCAGCCTGGATGTGCTCCAGCATGTGGCCGAGGTGGATGGAGCCGTTGGCGTACGGCAGGGCGCACGTTACCAGAATTTTCTTCGCGACTTGAGTCATAGTGAGCATTACATCTTCTGTTGTAAAAAGGGCTTCCGATATTACCAAAAGGGCTGTGGGTGCGCCATAAATGGCTGCCCATATATGGATAATCGTTACCTGTGATAAACTCTGTGATTACTGAAAGCATCTCAAAACAACAAAGGAGTCGGGATGAATTCGCAATCCCAGGCCAAATCCCCTGAGCGCCTACGTGCGATGGTCGCCGGGACGCTGGCCAATTTCCAGCACCCAACCCTGAAGCATAATCTCACCGCCCTTAAGGCGCTGCACCATGTCGCCTGGCTGGACGATACCGTCCATATTGAACTGCAAATGCCGTTCGTCTGGAGCAGCGCTTTCGAAGCGCTGAAAGAGCAGTGCAGCGCCGAACTGCTGCGCATCACCGGCGCGAAGGCCATCGACTGGAAGCTGACCCACAGCATTGCGACCCTCAAGCGGGTGAAAAACCAGCCCGGGGTCAACGGCGTGAAAAACATTATCGCTATCAGCTCCGGCAAAGGCGGCGTCGGTAAATCTTCTACTGCCGTAAACCTGGCGCTGGCCCTGGCGGCGGAAGGGGCGAAGGTGGGCATTCTGGATGCCGATATCTATGGTCCGTCGATTCCGACCATGCTGGGTGCGGAAGACAGCCGCCCGACCTCGCCGGACGGCACTCATATGGCGCCGATCATGAAATATGGTCTGGCCACCAACTCCATCGGCTACCTGGTGACCGACGACAACGCCATGGTCTGGCGTGGGCCGATGGCCAGCAAGGCGCTGATGCAGATGCTGCAGGAGACCCTGTGGCCGGACCTCGACTACCTGGTGCTGGATATGCCGCCGGGCACCGGCGACATCCAGCTGACCCTGGCGCAGAACATTCCGGTGACCGGCGCGGTGGTGGTCACCACGCCGCAGGACATCGCGCTGATCGACGCCAAAAAAGGCATCGTGATGTTCGAGAAAGTGGAAGTGCCGGTGCTGGGGATCGTGGAAAACATGAGCATGCATATCTGCAGCAACTGCGGGCACCACGAGCCTATCTTCGGCACCGGCGGCGCGCAAAAACTGGCCGAGAAATACCACACCCAGCTGCTGGGCCAGCTGCCGCTGCATATTACGCTGCGGGAAGATCTGGATAACGGCACGCCGACGGTGGTGGCGCGTCCGGACAGCGAATTTACCGACATCTACCGCCAGCTGGCGGGCCGGGTGGCGGCCCAGATGTACTGGCAGGGAGAAGTGATCCCGGGTGAGATTGCCTTCCGCGCCGTTTAAGGCCGCGGCGAGCGCATCAGCCAGTATCTGCCCTCGGGCGACGCGCCCTGTGCTTCGATGGTCCAGCCATGACGCTGGTAGAAGCGCAGGGCGTTTTTATTTTCCATCAGGCACTTCAGCGTTCCGCTGGCGGTAAAGGTCCGTTCGACCTGCGCCAGCAGCGCGCTGCCGATATGTTTGCCTTGCCAGTCGGGGTCGACAAACAGATGGTGAAGGAAATTATCGGCGGTCCATACGGCGGCAAAGCCCACCGGCTGGCCGTCGCATTCCGCGACCCACAGCTGTTCATCCGCTGTGGCGGCATCGAAATCCTCCAGCCGCCACGCCGCGGCGGGAAGCCAGGTCCACGATAAACTGCGCGCCCGCAGGAAGATCTGGCGCAGCGCCGGAGAGTCCGCTGGCTCGCCGGGGCGGACGTGGAGATTGCGCGGATCAGCGATGATAGAAGATCTCGCCATCGTACACTTTGAGGATTTTGCCTTCGGTATCGGTGATCAGCACGTAGTTACCGCCCATATAGGTCCAGTGGCTGCCGGCGTCCGGCGCAGGCAGGTTACGCTGCTGCCACTGTTTGATGTTGTATTCCGGGGTGAGGTACATCGCCGGAACGGTGTCGCCGATGTGAAACTGGGTGAAATCGGCGGTGAACTCTTTCAGCGCATACTGATCGATCCCCGCGGCAGTAGCCGTCCAGCTGGCGCCAGCGGTGGCAAGAAGTACGCCCAGAAGCATCATTTTTGTTTTACGCATAGTTTCCTCAATATTACCTGGACTCAAAATAGCAGCCTCGTATCATTCCTGATGCGTTGCTGAAATGGCAAGCACTGGATTTTTAAAAAGTGTAAGCAAAACGCGGCGCAAGTCTTGTGCCGCTTGCGTTGCAGCGACGGTGATGCGTATTTTGGGAGCAATCTGAAGCAGGGGAGAATCAGCATGTTCAGGCTGGAAGATCTGACCTTATTTGTCCGCGCCGCGGCGCTGGGCAGTTTTAGCGACGCGGCGCGCGAGGCCGGGCAGCAGCCGGCGCAGGTCAGCGCGGCAATTAAGCGTCTGGAGACGATCCTCAATATTCGCCTGTTTGCCCGTTCGACCCGCAGCCTGCGCCTGACGCCGGAGGGGGAGACCTGGCTGCCCTACGCCACCCAGATGCTCGATACCCTCGAGGCCGGTCTGCAGAAGATCCAGACCCCGGATGATGAAGTTCGCGGCATGTTGCAGATTGCCGTGCCGTCGGACCTCGGGCGTAACCTGCTCCTGACCCTGTTCCGCGATTTCCGCCAACGCCACCCGGCGCTGCGCCTGCGGCTGCTCTTTTCCGATCAGCTGACCGACGTGTTTAAAGATCCGGTGGACGTTGCGTTTCGCTATGGCAATAACGACGATGCCTCGTTTATCTCGCTGCCGGTGGCGCCGGAAAATCGTCGGGTGCTGGTGGCCTCGCCTGAGTGGATCGCCCGCCATGGCGAACCGCAGACCCTCGAGGAACTCAGCCAGCACAATGCGTTGATCTACATTTTGCGCGGCCGTCCGTTCGACCGCTGGTCGCTGAGCCTCGACGGCGTGGTTCAGCAGCAGAAGGTTTCCGGCACGGTGATGAGCGACGACGCCGAGGTGATCCGTCGGCTGGCGATCGCCGGGGAGGGCATTGCCTATAAATCGATGCTCGACGTCAGCGACGATCTGCGGGCGGGGCGCCTGCGGCGCCTGCTGCCGCGTTATCAGGGGGATGTAGTGCCGTTGAATCTGATTTGTCCGCACCGCAAACAGCTCTCTGCCGCGGTGCGTTTGTTATATGAAGAGGTGAAATCACATTGTGAAGGGCTTAATGCCTGACTAAGGTCGCGAAGTAATACACCAGCGGGACGGCCAATACCCACAGGCCAATCGGGATCTCCCGCCACTTACCGGCGATAGCCTTGATCACAATGTAAAACAGCAGCCCGCCGGCAATCCCGGTGCCAAAGCTGTTGGCGATAAGGGTGATCATCACCATCATCAGCACCGGCAGCCCGTCGGTGAAGTTGGCAAGATCCACTTTGCGCAGGCCGCTGAACATGTTCAGGCCAATCAGGATCAGCGCCGGGGCGGTGGCTTCTTTCGGGATCATCAACGCCACCGGCGTGAACAGCAGCATCAGCAGGAACATTACCGCCGCTGACAGCGCGGTGAGGCCGGTTTTGCCGCCCGCTTCCGCTGCCGCCGAAGATTCAATCAGCGCCGTAGCCGCCGGAATGCCCACCCACGGGCCGAGCGCGGCGGCAATCGAATCGACCATGAACGGGCGATTAATCTGCGGCATGTTGCCTTCTTCATCCAGCAGACCCGCCTCGCCGCCCACCGCCAGCGTCGTCCCCATGGTGGAGAAAAACTCAGATGCGAAAAAGACGAACAGGAACGGCAGGAAGGCGATGTTTAACGCCCCCAGCAGGTCAACCTGTCCCAGCACCGGCGCCAGCGAGTGGGGGGCATCGATAAAATGCGTCGGCAGTTTAGTCACGCCGAACGGGATACCCACCAGCGTGGCGCACAAAATAGCCCACAAAATCGCGCCCGGTACCTTACGCGCCTGCAGGGCTATCGCCAGGAACAGGCCGCACAGCGCCACCAGCGCGCCGGGGGCGAGAAAGTCGCCGAGCATCAGGGCGTTGGTTTTCGCATTGGCCAGCACCAGCCCGGCATTGCGAAAACCGAGGACGGCGACAAACAGGCCGATGGAGGCCGTCAATCCCAGCTTGATCGACTGCGGCACCGAGCGGGTGACCACTTCGCGCAGGCCAAAGCGGGTCAGCAGGAAGAAGAGGATCCCCGACCAGCAGGCAATTCCGAGGCCAGTCTGCCAGCCAATCCCTTCGCTACCGGCCAGCGTCACCCCCACCAGCACCGAGCCGCCAATGCCCGGGCCGACGATAAACGGCAGGTTGGCATAAAACGCCATCAGCAGCGAGCCGACGACGAAGACCAGAATGGTGCCGGTGGTGGCGGCGCCTTTATCCATCCCGCCGATCGCCAGCAGCCCCGGGATGACCACCAGTAAATAGGCGGCGGCGAGAAAGCCGGTGATCCCGGCCAGGCATTCGGTGCGTAGCGTGCCGCCGCGCGAGCGCAGCGCAAAGCGGCGCTCCAGCCAGTTAGCGCGGGCGGAAGAGTGAAGTGTGTTATCGGCCATGCTCAGGCTCCCTGAGGATTATTGTTGTGATCGGTTGGCTCCGGGATCTCCCGGCAGGCTATCAACGGGTCGACTATCTGGCGGCTGCCGCCGTCGGTCAGACCCAAATCGGTTAAATGCGGCCCGGCGTTACAGGCAAGGCAGGTGCCTTCAATGGCCTTGAAGACCCGGTACGGCGGCTCCCAGTCGGCGACTTGGCTGCTCAGATCGCGCAGCTCGCGGAACTGACGCGCCAGTTCCGCGGCCGGGAGATCCGACAGCATGCCGGCAATCGGCATCGCCACATGGGCGAGGATCTCGCCCTGTTGCGCCAGCGCCATCCCGCCGCCGGAGGCGATAAGCTGGTTGGCCGCCAGCGCCATATCATTAGCGTCGCGCCCGAGCACCACCAGATTATGCGAGTCGTGGGAGTAGCTGGTGGCGATGGCGCCGCGCAGCTCACCCCAGCCTTCAAGCAGGGCGATTTGCGGCGTCGCCTGATGGCGGCCGTGGCGGTGCTTGACCCAGATCAGACTGAAGCCGGCGGGCAGCTGGACTATCCCGTCACGAACCTGCACTTCCACTTCGCCCCACTGGGTGAAGCGCGCGCCGCGGATATGGCGCAGGCGGGCGATGCCGTGACGAATGCCCTGGACGCGCAGAATAAAGTCATCGGCGCGGAGGGGGGCGATCTGCAAAGTATCGCGCGGCGGCGTGACGCCCGCGGCGGGCGCGATCGGTGTCAGCAGGTTGCCCGCGCGGGCCAGCAGCTTACCGCCTACGTAGACTTCGCGGGCCACCAGTTTCTCCAGGGAATCAAACACCACCAGATCGGCGCGCCGCCCGGCGGCAATCAGCCCGAGATCGTGGCGCTGCAGGCGAATAGCGGCGTTGAGGGTGGCGAATCGCAGCGCATCGACCGCCGGTAAACCGTGCTCGATCAGCAGGTTAAGCAGGGCGATGATCCCGCCTTTCTCCAGCAGCATATCCGGCGGCACGTCATCGGTGCAGACGGTGATCTGCGAGGAGAGGTGCGGCAGCGTTTTTAACGCCGCGACGATATCTGGCAGCAGATAGGGGTGCGAGCCGCGGATCTCGATCGTCAGCCCGGCGCGCAGTTTTTCCAGCGCGTCGTCCGCCGAGGTAAGTTCGTGATCGGAGGTGACGCCGGCGGCGAGGTAGGCCTGCAGGTCAGCGCCGCTCAGGCCGCGGGCGTGGCCTTCAATCAGTTTGCCGCTGTTGAGACCGGCCTGGACAATCTCCTGCATCCGCTCGCTACCGTGCAGCACGCCGTGCATATCCATCACCTCCGCCACGCCGCGCACTTCCGGCCAGCCGAGCATGGTCTCCATCTCCGCGCCGGCAAAATCGGCGCCGGACATTTCGAGACCCGGCGTGGAGGGGACGCTGGACGGGGCGGCGACCATCACCTGCAGCGGCAGATGGCGGCTGGCGTCCACCGCATAGCGCACGCCAGCGACGCCGAGGACGTTGGCCAGCTCATGCGGATCCCAGAACACCGCGGTGGTGCCCTGGGTGAGGACGATTTCCGCATAGCGCTCCGGCGGCAGGTGCGAGCTTTCGAGATGCACGTGGGTGTCCATCAGGCCGGGGGACAGGTAGCCACCGGCCATGGAACGCACTTCATGGGCGTCTTCGCGACTGCCGCGCGGGTGGACGCTGGCGATCATCTCGCCGACGATACCGACGTCAGCGGGGCGAATTTCGCCCGTGGCCATATCGACGATCTGCGCATCGATCAGCAGCAGATCAAACGGGGATTCACCGCGCGCGGCCTGCACGGCGCGACGGCGGACTTGAGCATTGCTGGACATAACCACTCCGGCACAAGGATAATGCGGATACTCTAGGGGCACAGCAAACGTTTGCCCAGATGAATAAATTTATCACCCGATAAGCTCGGGTTATTGTGCAGGACCACCGTAGCGAACCCGATGATGAACGAACCCTGGCAGCGGCTGCCCGCGCTCTCTCTTAAACAGCTTCAGTATTTCGTCACCCTGGCCCAGCTGCGCCATTTTACCGATACCGCCAGTCGGCTGGCGATTAGCCAGCCGGCGCTGAGCAGCGCCCTGCGGCAGATTGAAACGGTACTCGGCGGCAAACTGGTCAACCGTACCGCTGCGACGGTCACTCTGACTGAACTGGGGGCGGCGATTTTACCCCACGCCCAGCGGATCCTCAGCGTGGCGCAGGCGGCCTTTTCCGATATGCAGCAGATTGTCGAGGCGGGCGGCGACGGGACGGTGCGTATCGGTCTGGTGCCGTCGGTCAGTTCGCTGCTGTTTCCGCTGCTGCCGCAGACCCTGGCTGAGGCCTTTCCGCGTCTGCGCATTGAATTTCACGATCAGACCAACGATGCGCTTATCCAGGCGCTGCAGCGCGGCGAGATTGATTTCGGCATCGGGGCGATCGACAGCTCACTGCCCGCAGAACTGCTGGTCTATCCGCTGCGCGAAGATCCCTTCGTGGCGGTGCTGCACCGCGACGATCCGCTGGCCGCGCAGGCACATCTGCCGTGGAAACAGCTGGTGGGGCGGGATATTGCTGTGTTCTCTAAGGGCAATATCCAGCGGCTGGTGGCGGCATTAGTGGAGAGCCATCGCCTGACGCTGACCACCCGCTACCAGGTGGACTATATCGAAACCCTATATGGTCTGGTGCGCTCGCGCTTAGCGGTGGCGATTCTGCCGGCGCTGTACACCACCCATCTGCAGGACCCGGCGCTCAGGGTCGCCCAGCTGCAGCAGCCGGCGCTCGCCCGCACAGTGGCCCTGATGCGCGGCCCGCAGGCGCTGCCCCCGCTTATTGAAGACTGTTTTTCCCTGCTGCAGGCCGCCTTGCGCTAGGGCAGGTGCTTGATCAGCACGTCTACGGTTAAGTGGTTGATGTACTCCAGCGAGTGTGAGGAGAGGACGCCCAGCAGCCGGTTATGGTGTCCGGCAATAATTAAATCGATCTGCCGCTGCCGAACGCAGGTTTCTACGTCTTCAAACCGGCGGGTGGTCACCAGCGAGAGGGTATCCACCGGCAGGGAGACGGTGCAGGCCAGCTCGTTGAGCAGGGCTTTGGCCTGGATCACCTCCTGCGAGACCCGATCGTCGCGCAGGCTGTCGGAAACATAGTTCAGCGCCCGGTAATCGGTGCTGATGTGGGCGATGGTGATGCGCATGCCGTTCTCTTCTGCCATTCTGGCGGCATGCTGGAGCAGCGGGACGCCGTCCTGACTGCTGTTAATCAGTACCAGCGCATGGTGATAAACGGCCATGGCGTATATCCTCGGTAGGCTAAATAGCGCATGATGTCATTATTTTCCGCCCGCCAGCAGCGGAATGCAATCCCGTCCGGTTGCCTGATGAGCATGATGGCCGCGAAGGTGTCGTATCCAGGGCTAAAGGCTTGTTGTATGAACCGGTGAGTTGCGGTAAATTCCACAACGCTTAACAATTTCACTATTTTGACTCGGGGTGCCCTTCTTCGTTGAAGGCTGAGAAATACCCGTACCACCTGATCTGGATAATGCCAGCGTAGCCATGGCAATTATTCTGATAAAAATCAAACAATTACTTCTATTTTTCGTCCTGTTTTGTTCAGCCGTAACACATTGAGGCTCATCAAATGGGACACAAAACCATTCGTCATACCACTAGACGTAACGGGATCTACTACGTTCGCTTTCGTCTGTCCGGCAAAAAATATTTCCGTAAGTCGCTGGAAACAGACAGCTACGCCCAAGCGCACTCGGTAATGTCTTTTGCCTCTCCTGTCATTCACTTAGTGCAATGCGGGGCTATCAAGCCCGATCAATTTTCCGCTCGCCTTTCTGCGATCACCAGTCGCTTGAAACAACAGGCTGACCACTGGTTAGCACAACAATTCCTCAATGATGAGCGGCGTGAAGTCCAAACTCAGCCGATAACAGCGCATGAATATCGAGATGCTGTCGCTCCTGCTGTAGTTGCGGACCAAAAAGAGCTAACCGAGCCAGAAAACGCTTTAACTCTGGCTGGTGCATGGAACATGTACCGAAGCGAGAAGGGGCGAAGCTGGACTAAAGCAATCGCCCAGGCCAATGAGCGTTTTATGGAAGTACTGCTCGTAGTTTTGGGTGCATCAACGGACGTAAAGGCAGTCACCAGGCAAGATATTAAGCAGGTGATGGAAGTTGTAGAAAACCTGCCTAAGCGTGTTGTTCAGCCGTATCGCTCAATGACTATTCAGCAACTGATCGAATGTGATGATGTTCCACCAGATGATTTGGTGGGGGCCGAGGCAATTCATAAACATCTCAAAATTTATAAATCGCTGTTCAAGACCTTTCTTACTGATAGCAAAGAGATTCTGGATAAATCTCCGACTGATGGCGTAGTGGCGGCACCATCGAAAGCACGGTTTGGTGCGTACAGCGCGACGGAGATGAGAAAATTTGTGGGTTGGGCGCTCAAGCAGCCTGACGGCTGGCAGAAATGGATTACGTTATTATTGGCTTACACTGGAGCCAGGAGAGGTGAGATAGCCAAGCTGGAAAAATCGCAAATCAAATATGATGAAGACAGCCAGCGTCATTACCTTCTGATTGCCGAAGGTGGACAGGGCAAAACTGAAAACGCTACACGCCAAGTAGCAATTCATCATGACTTGATCGAGTGGGGCTTCATCGATTTTGTGAATCGTCAGTGGAAAGAGAAAATATTTTCTCCAGTGGCGGGTAAGAATATGCCGAAGATTGGCAAGGTTTTAGCTGATATCCGCGATCAGCTTGGTATCCCGTACCTTGATGATTATGGACAACGGCGGCTGGTGCATAGTTTCCGGCACACAATGATCTCGACCTGTTTAGCTGGCTGGGTTGGGAACTTGTCACACTTACAACAGGTGGTCGGTCATGAGAAAAGCGGGTCGGGAATTACGAGACGCTATCTGCATACGTTCCCGCTAAATTCAGTTTGCTACGTAATTGACGGATTGTGTTGGAAGTAATAACACATTAATTTTCATCATTTTTGTGATTATGATCAAGAAGTCTTTAGGATTTATCTTGAAAAAATAGGGGGCGGTATTCATATAGTTTTAATACTTACTTGGCAGAAGGAAAGGGGTGTCATGGCTAATTGTAAAGATGAACATCGTTACTGGGGTTTTTTTGAACAACTTCCTGATGATCAAGGGGGAATTGGAAGACACAAGTGTTGTGGTTGTGCTTATGAAAGAGGATATCAGGCGGGAACAAGAAGAGATGAAACCCTTCATATTAACTTAGATTCTCTGCCAGAGAGCCAAGCAGGAAATGTTCGGCATAAGAGTCCGCATGCTGCCTATGCTCAAGGTTATCTTGACGGTATCTCATCGTCATATTGGAATAAATAAGTTTTAATGTCATGTTTATCAAGGAGATAAGATGGCAATTCGAAGAATCGCTTATGCATATTATGATCCTGACTGGATAAAAGGCGAGCATACGCTTCTTGCTCTCAAAAGAAATACTGTGGAACCCTTGGATTACTCATTGCACATGAAAGGAAATATTTTCTGTCCTTCTTGCTATGAACATATAACCCGAGTACCTGCTGATCCCGATAAGGGAATGACTACGAACGAGGTTCCTGCCTATTACAAACATCTTAAAGATGACAATGCACCTTTCTGTAGCCTGAGATGTGGCCCCATTCAGTACAAAAAATACTCCTCTCAGGAAGATGCAAAAAAAGCAGTTGAAGATGAGGAGCTCATTGTCATAAGCGGTTTTCTTGAGTCTCGTCCAAACAATAATCCCAGGATAGGCTCTGAGGGTGATGAAGCACCTGTGGATTCGCACTTCGAGAGGAAAAATGGCAAAGAGGTTTCATTACCCATTTCCCGCCATCATGGCGAATCTTTCAAGGTTCCCAGTCAAGTAACAAGTGTTCAATCTCTATGCGTTAATTTCGATCACAATTATTACCGTGAGATTTATCTTGTTGGTGAAGATGGTAGAGCTAAGCGTTATAGGTTGTGTGACTCTCTTAAAGAAATAAACGATATAACAGGTGATCTCCCTGAGCCAGCATTCTACTTTGGTAAGTTTTGGAAGATTGAAAGGTTTTCAGGTCATAGCAATGTCTGGTTAAAGATCAGCCCAGGAACATCATTTAAAGATTTCAGGATACGAATTACTAACGATACTGCTGATGGGAGAGGATTTTTCAATGAAAATAACCTCGGTCGGATAGTCGTTTTTTATAGCCAAGTCGATGAGGTTGGGATGGGATATATGACACCTCAGCTTGGATGGGGGGAAGTGGCTTTATTACCTGCTAAATATGATGAATTTCTAATCAAAGATTACATGTTATTGCATCACGGTGAGCAATAGCTTTAGGCTGAATGTGATGAAATTGAACAAAATTAAAAACCCTGTATCAACAGGGTTTTATTCATTAGATGACTGTTAAGTCGGCTCGTTCTAACAATATACTGATGCAATCAAGCGCCGCATCAGTCATGTATCACGCACTGTATCCCTGTTAAAGCCCGCCTTTGCATCAAGTAATCGTACCTGACTTACTCGGCATCCTCAGTATCGAACGTCTTGCTGTAGGGACAATGTTTTGACTTGGTGACGTATGTAAACGTGTAGCTCGAGCTGCTGTAGATACACAATGTTTGTCCGCTCTCCGTCGTTGACTGCTCTGGTGCATTCATGGTGATCCGTCCTGCGACGGCGCTGAATGACACCAACAAACCGCAAAAAATCAAACAAAGCGCCTTCATTTCAATCTGCTCCTCTCGGGCAACTTTTTTCTGCTCACAATTTATACGTGAAGTTTATCATCTCAATCGATCGAAAATACTGATCTTTAAGATCGAATTAATTGATAAAAGTGGTTAAGATGAATCTTGGTTTTCATTGTGTAAATTTGTTCAAGGAGCTGATTTTGAGAAAAATACTTCTGGTTGTACTGGGATTGCTGGTGAGTAATGCTTATGCAGATGACGGTTCGTCTGAGATGAAGGCAGAAGCGAAGGCGTTGATTCAGGGGGCAGGGTATCAGTGCAATAAGGTCAACGGCGTATATCCCGCTCAATTCAGCCGTTCATTTAACGTCTTCTGCGATGATGTATATGAGTACACAATCAAGGATCGCGGCGGTCGCTGGACTGTTGAAGTCAACGATTGAGGGCCGGATATGGCAATGAAAAAGTGTCGTGAATGTGGGCATAGTGTTTCAAGCAGCGCGAAGGTGTGCCCATCCTGTGGAGTAAAAAAGCCCTATATTTCACCCCTCAAAGGCGTCTTTTTGCTGGCAGTAATTGGATGGACTGGGTGGATGGCGTTTACTGATGACAAATCGTCAGGCAGCAATCAGCTATCCACGGAAAGCGGTTCGGCCTCAATAGGAGAAATTCGTCTTAAAACTGCTGCTCCCGTAAATCAGGCTCCGGCTTCAACGGCACCATTTACTACTTCTCAGGTTTGCAAGGCTGCAATCAGCGGAATGTTCGGGTATGAAGTGAATACAATCAAAGCTGCAAAAGCGAATCAGGCGGGCGTGTTTAAAATCTCTTATCGTCGTCCGTCTGATGGTAGTCAGTACTCGTTCGACTGCAAACTATCCGGCAACAATGTGATATGGACTGAGTCGGGGCAGACTTCCAACCGTTGGAACGGATCGGGGGAGTGTTGCATTCAATGTCGAGTTCACCATCAAGGATAACGTGTTAGTGATAACTGAGGCATACGGTAATTCTGATGACATTCCGTATAGATTCACGATGAATCAATTCCGCTAAAATCCCACTCGGGGTAGGAGCTACTTTCTACCCCAAACCCCGCCCCCCGGAACCGGTTCAGCAATACCCCCATCGTTATATAAATCTCTTGCTTCAAATAATCTGCGGTGATTGTGTCGCTGCTGCATGGGTTGAGGTGTTAGGCGGATGTTCTTCCCCGTCAAGATTTACCGCCGATCTTTTCAAAATATCTTTACCCCGTTGCTGGCCTTATTGCCCCTGGCGGTATCAACAATCGGTCGTTTTGTGACACCGCAAAATACCCTATAAAACTGGTATCAATAAAATAGCATATTGACATAATGATACCAGTCATGGATTATGATACCGTTTTTGATACCAGACGAGGGGATATTATGAGCCGCACCTTTGCATACTGCCGTGTTTCGACCAGTGAACAGACGACCGAAAACCAAATTGTAGCCATCCGTCAGGCCGGTTATGACGTTCCAGACAATCGTGTCGTATCCGAAACCGTATCCGGTGGTGTGCAGGCGATGCAACGCAAAGCCTTTACAGATATGGTAACCCACAAACTGGAAGACGGCGATCGGCTGGTAGTGCTCAAGCTGGACAGGCTGGGGCGTGACAACATCGATGTGCAGCAAACTATAGCGATGCTGGTGGATAAGGGGGTTGACGTTGTCTCGCTTGATCTGCCCGTGCGTAATCTTGCCAGTTCGGAAGGAAAGCTGATGCTGCAAATGTTTTCGGCTTTTGCGGAGTTCGAAAAGTCCCGCATCATTGAGCGCACCAAAGAAGGTCTGGCAAGGGCAAAGGCTGAGGGTAAAAAGTTAGGCCGTCCGGCGGCTAAGGATACTATTAAGCGAGTGCAGTATGCCAAAGCAAAGGGCATGAGCCAGTCCAAAGCGGCGCTTGAACTGGGTTTAAGTTTGCCGACAATCAAGCGTAGCTGGAACATTAAAGAAGTGTGAAACTGATTAGCCCTGACTTGAGATGACAGTTATTGCGGATACAAAGCAACTCAATCTGGCAGTTGAATTTTATTGGAAAGTGGGCCCAGGATAAAAATCTATCTATGGATTTCTTTTTGTAATCTTTCCCAAAGGGGCTTTAATTGTTTCCTAATTGAGTTCGAATGCATTATCCGAGATGCTCGATACCCATATGTTAGAAAATTCCTTTTACCTACGTGAGCATAACGAGCATAAACTTTTTCTTTAAATAATTCTTTATTTGGTAATCCTTTAGAGTTGCGAAGTTTATTCTTGCTCTTCATGGTTGCTTTCGCAAGTCGTACACCTCGTTTCATCCTATCCGAGTAGCGAGAGAGAGATGATGATCTTAAGAATATATTGTGACCATCAAATATAAATCCTAAATATTGAAGAGGTTTATCGCATTTTATTTTGTTTGGCGTTACAAAAAAATCTCTGATTTCTGTTTTTTTGATATTAAGACTCACTTTTAGTTTGAATAATCTTTTCTCTGCTTCACCAGCGACATTATTTTTTTCATGGGTGGGGACAATAAAAAGCATATCATCACAATATCTAAAATAAGCGCCACCTAATGACGAGACATATTGTTTCATTTCAGTGTCGAAATTAAGCATGTAAATATTTGATAGAAGAGCACTAATTGGCGAACCTTGCGGTATGCCGAAATTAGCCTTGTTAGGTATTATTAAATTGCTCTGCCTAACTTTATTTCTAAAATCTTCGAAAGAACAAATTTGCTTTCTGGTTTTTTTTGTATGTTTAGCATTGTTTTTTGGAAGACCCATCAATTCATAAACTTCATTTTTATCTACTTTTGAAAATTTTGTGATGGCTTTAAAAACGGCATAATGATCTTCTGGCAACTTCTCAGCAGTAAGTAGTTGGCACCAAGATTTTTTCAAAAACGAATGATCAAGAGTGTCAAAAAATTTTGATAAATCCAAGGCGACAGCACTACAATTTCCTCTTTTTTTTATTTCCTGAAAAGCATCATATGCAAATTCAATATTGCTTTTATTTAATGCTCTAAAAGCCAGCACATTATCTGTAATGTTATTTTTCTTTAATTCTTCTTCATAGAGTTCATTGAGGATTGATGCATAATAAGAATATATGTGGCTATCAACGTGAGAGGAATAAGCTATTGGCCTTTCTTTAATTGTTTTATTTATAGCGTTGGTGCCTTTGTCTTTTTGTACTTTAAAAGTAGTGCTTGTAAAAGTAATGAAAGGCAAAAAAGAATGAGTCGCAACTGCATAAGGATCAGTGACTATATTTAAAGCATGTTCCTCGGAAATGGGTTTGTCAAAATGAAGATAACCACGTTTCCTAAACCAAGAATGTTCACGATATACCATTAGCGGATTCTCAATAATTGTGAAACCGGGGCGATTTCGAACTGCGGTCATTCAAAAAAACATCACCCCGGCTTAACAAAGTGGTCTTTCTCCAACCTTCTCATACACAAAGAACTCAACAGAATCCAATTGCGCATTTCACCGCAAATGTTTGAAACACTGTATAATGTAATCAGTATCATGGAGACCGTTATGAGCATCGTCCACTTGTTGGTCAGCCTCTGGTCGGTGTTCAGCGAAGGTCGCTGGCCGGGAGTTGACAAACTGTACATCACCCCTATGCCTACACATAGGGCAAGTAATTTATAACATTAAATATAATTCAATCTCAACCCCTATCATTGATAGTAATATGAGTTTTTGGTACAGAGTTACCTGTTAGCTTAGGTTGAACTGAGTACTGTAAAGCGTCAGATTGGGTTGTTCTAATAGCCGAAACCCCGCCGCAACTCCCTTCGCCGTTCCTACGGCCTCGCCCGTTCGCGAGGATTAATTTTTTAAATTACATATAGTTATTCATAATTTAATCTGAGAAAAGCGGCGTCGTAGAGACCGCAGTGGGCATTGGTGCGCCTGCTGGCTACGAATTTGTCGTGAGAATATGGCTCTCAATAATTTTACTATGCGTATGGCTGGCTTGATGGGGTGAACCTTGTTTAACGATTTGAAATCTTGATGACGTACCAGAATTGCATATGCATCCTTCCACCAGTGAGCGCCGCGCTAGTCCATATCCGTTTTTTTCTTGTTCTGCGGCTTTCTCTCCCAATGAGGCATTGGTGGTTTTAGTTAGATCTTTATTTTTTCCGATTGCTGGCGATTTCAGTCAGCAGCTTACGTATTACGGACGAATGCTGGCAGAGATATATTTCCACGTGTGGCGGTGAGCCAGTCGGCAGTTATTCAGTCACCGTGATGTCATAAAATTTCATCGTTTAACTTCCGGTTGGACGGGTAGCGGTTTGTAGAGATCCGGGTTGGCCTCTTTGATTTGGCGTGCGGCGGCTATAGCTCGCTCCAGTGCATCTGGGTCGATGTAAGCGGGGCATTGCGGCCCCTTCTTGCTGACGGTCATACAGCCGCCCTGGTTAATAGCATATCTCTCATGCGTTGGCGCATAGCATCACGCTCTGCTGCTGCGGCTTCCTCTGCACGGCGCTGTGCCTCGTTGGCGGCGTCCTGAATCAGTTTATCAACCTCGCGTTCCAGCGCTGCGGCGAGTTCGTTGTGGTAAGCGTCCTCGACTTGTCGTTTCAGGTCGGCAATCTCCTTCTCCACCAGCTCCATCGGTTTGCGTAGTGTGATACTCATGTTTCCTGTACCAGCAACGTAGACCGACTGAGGGATGCCGATATCGTACCGCCATCCTTCCAATATCCATTCCTGTAGCTGCTGTAATGCTAGTGGTGCCGGGGCGCTAAATTTCTGCGTGGTGCTGGTGGCTGTGTGCCTATGGACGGCGGTATCGATACGCGCTGCCAGCACGGCGGCATCCGGTTTGAACCTGTCGGCGGCTTCTCTCAGAAACGCCTGTAAATCGCTGTCTGCGGCTCTCTGAGCGGTCTTCTTTGTCATTAGGTAATCCTCTGTAATCGTTGAATAAAGGGCGTAAAAGCCCGCTGGCGCTCTCTGGTGAGCGTCATTTGATGTGACCGTAATATGCGGTCATCTCATCGGTGTTTGTGTGTACGGCTTATGCGTACTCGATATGGAACCTCTGTCCACATGCGGGACAGTGCTGTGTTTTATCCGGTGTAAATCGAAACCACCGGGTGACATTGCCCCTACTAAAAGTCACCCCCGCCAGTCGGTGTTCTTCCAAAGCTGAAAGTGCCCGATACGTCGTGGACAACGGCAAATCGACGCAGCGGCTAACCGTTTCGGCAGTAACCGGAACATCTGTGATATTCAGAAAGTGAAGGACTTCAATCCGGGCCCATGTTGCACGAAGGTCGGTGTTATTCAGGGTTGTCGTCAGAGTGATGCGTTCAACGGCTGTGGGTGAAGAAAAGGGGACTGTCGTCTGTTTATGACACAAGGTTTCCTCTTTGTAATATATTGATGTTTATGATATTTTATCATAAATTCGCAAGAATTAGAATCGTTCTCACTCTGTTTGAAGCAAAGAGGTTCTTGACAATCATGGGCATTTGAGGATGATGGTTCAGGTAGATTGCAGAATGTCGTTTTCAATTCTTCGGAGGCTTTTGCTTCCTGAATAAGGTAGCGTGCTTCTTTGTGAAGTGATTTTCTGACCAACAGTGGCAGAATAAAACGCCACAATATAAAGAGACCACGCTTTTGTTCATTTTCATTCCTTAACCAGGAAAGAAAACTCACAACACTCACCCATTCGGGCTACGGTCTCTGAAATCCTGTTTCGACATAATTAAAACAATAAATTACCAACACCAGTATTGTCGAAACAACTACACATCAAAAGAAAAGGACGAGATGACTGGTGTCATCTGTGGGTTGTTTAGTTTGTTTACTATCGTCACTACGTGACATGACGGCTACGCCTCTTTAGAAAATATTCAGATAATGGCCTGTATCAGACGTAAACAGACTCGTCTGCCCATGCCATAACCTTCGTGTACCACTCTGTTACATGCCACAACCTCAACAGGTCTTATGACCTGTTTCCGTGTGGATTGTCCCAGTCGTGGACTCAGGTAACCCCACGGTGTCACCGGGTTACATTTACACTGTATGTGGAATTTGTTGGTGATGTTTACATCACTGGCTGTTCCAGCATGTGTGTGGAACCGCGACCTGTCGAAAATGTGGTTGATATTGAACGACGATATTGCAGACGATGCGTCTACAGTCGCATTTCAACCATTATCACTGCCTGAGTGTTACACCTTCTGGTGCAAGGCCAGATTTATCAAATTACTGGAACTACAGTAACCCAATACGAAATGCCATCCACCAAGGAAGGCCACATATCCTGATCGCTACCAGCGATAGCGGAGGATTTCATATACCAATTTAAAAGGAGAACACACATGGCGAGAACGAAAGGTGCAGTGGCAAAGGGTGTGGATAACAAATCCGTGCGAGCATTCTTGTTAATGCATAGATCGTTAGCTGAGTTACCTCAGATTGTGGAGGATTGCATATGGGGGGCGATGGGTCAGGAAAAGGAATCGCGAGGTTATAGTGGAGAACGAATAGTCGCGATCTTAAAACAGCTTGATTACATTGATACTTCCACGGTTCATCAACAGATGTGGGATTACAATATCTCGCAAGGTGATGAGACAGCCCCTTCCAGAAGAAACACGGAGCGTATGACAAAAGTGCTGAGGTGTGCGTCGGACGCTATTTATCATCACGCCAGATTGTCACGACGAAGCGAGTCAACACATCAAGAAATTTTCAATTTGACTGACGATGATCGGGAACAGGTACGTTCCTGGGTCAAGTCATGCGAATGGTGGAAGGTCAAAGGATTACTCGATTCTTGCGGGAAGAGAATGGTACGCCATCAACTTCCGATATTAGGATATACAGGGGATAATCTGGTGGGATTAACAACCTTAATGCCTATAACAATGAGGCCACCGATACGCCTTCCTTGCCCCTTCAATATCAATGAACGCATCATCGACCATCAGCCAGCAACTATGTTCACCGTCAAAGGTAGCAAAAACTTGCAGCCACTTATTGAGGAGATTGGTTTGCACTATGCTCGGTTACGAAGTGCAGCTTGATCGCTTGCCTGCGAATGCAAATTACAGCCGGGAATAGCCCGGCTTTTTTGCATCTTTTCCACCACGTTTCATTAATAACTTGGGACACAAGCTGGGATACATTGTGGGATTTTTACAGCTTTTAGAGCTTGTTTGTTGGACTTCCCGCTGGCATTATCCTGATCAGGGATTAACGGGACGTTAATCGCAAGTAGTTGATTTTGATTTAAATGACTCGGGGTGCCCTTCTTCGTTGAAGGCTGAGAAATACCCGTACCACCTGATCTGGATAATGCCAGCGTAGGGAAGTCAGAGACCGCAGGGTCATTGCTTCTACCTCGTCTGGCGGGAGCAAACCATGCCTGAGCTGCTGAATCCCGCGCCTGTCGCGCACCTGCGCCATCTGCTGCGCGCCCATTCCCCCCTTGTGCACTGCATGACTAATGACGTGGTGCAGACCTTTACCGCCAACGTTCTGCTGGCCGTCGGCGCCTCGCCGGCGATGGTGATCGATCCCCGCGAAGCGGCGCAGTTTGCCGCTATCGCTGATGCGCTGTTAATTAACGTCGGTACCCTGACCGAAGATCGCGCCGTGGCGATGCGCGCCGCGGTGGAGCACGCCCGTCAGGCCGGCAAGCCCTGGACGCTGGATCCGGTGGCGGTCGGCGCCCTGACCGTGCGCACTGCCTTTTGTCACGAGCTACTGGCCCTCCAGCCGGCGACCATTCGCGGCAATGCCTCTGAAATTCTGGCGCTGGCCGGGATGAGCGCCGGCGGGCGCGGGGTGGATACCACCGATACGGCCGCCGCGGCGCTGCCGGCGGCCCAGGCGCTGGCTCGTCGGCTGGCTACCGTGGTGGCGGTCACTGGCGAGGTGGACTACGTCACCGACGGCGAGCGGGTGCTCAGCGTGGCGGGGGGCAATCCGCTGATGACCCGGGTGGTGGGCACCGGCTGCGCGCTGTCGGCGGTGGTGGCGGCGAGCGCGGCGCTGCCGGGAGACCGGCTGGAAAACGTGGCCGCCGCCTGCGGGCTGATGAAGCAGGCCGGGGAGATCGCCGCCCGTCAGGGAGGCCCGGGCAGCTTTATTCCGGCGTTTCTCGACGCGCTGTATCAGGAGGTGCAGGGATGAAACGCATCAACGCCCTGACCATCGCCGGCACCGATCCCAGCGGCGGGGCCGGTATCCAGGCCGATCTGAAAACCTTCTCCGCGCTGGGGGCCTATGGCTGCTCGGCGATCACCGCCCTGGTGGCGCAGAATACCCGCGGCGTACAGTCGGTCTATCGCATCGAACCGGATTTTGTGGCCGCGCAGCTCGACTCGGTGTTCAGCGATGTGCGTATCGATACCACCAAAATCGGCATGCTGGCGGAGACCGATATTGTGGAAGCCGTGGCCGAGCGGCTGGCGCGCTACCGGGTGGCCAACGTGGTGCTGGATACCGTCATGCTGGCGAAAAGCGGCGATCCGCTGCTGTCGGCCTCGGCGGTGGAGACCCTGCGTCAACGATTGTTGCCGCAGGTGTCATTGATCACCCCGAACCTGCCGGAAGCGGCCGCGCTACTCGATGCCCCCCATGCGCGTAACGAACGGGAAATGCTGGAGCAGGGGCGGGCGCTGCTGGCGCTGGGCTGCGGCGCGGTATTGATGAAGGGCGGCCATCTCGACGATGCCGAAAGCCCGGACTGGCTCTTCACCCGCGAAGGGGAACAGCGGTTCACCGCGCCGCGAGTGCAGACCAAAAATACCCACGGCACCGGCTGTACGCTCTCCGCCGCGCTGGCGGCGCTGCGCCCGCGTCACGCGGACTGGGCGGCCACCGTTATCGAGGCGAAGGCCTGGCTGTCGGCGGCTCTGGCGCAGGCCGACTCTCTGGAGGTAGGCCACGGTATCGGGCCGGTGCACCATTTCCACGCCTGGTGGTAAATGGCAGCGCAACGGGACAGCAGAATCTCCTGAAAAAATGGCCCCCCGGCTGGAAAATAGGCTAAGTCGGTACCAGGCTTAACCTGCCCAAAAAAATTGGGTTGGGATAATGCACGCCGGCTTCGGCCGGCCTTACGGGAGATTGCTATGACTGATATTACGCAGTTGCTGGGCAAAGATGCCGAGAGCCTGTTGCAGCACCGTTGTATAACTATTCCGTCCGACCAGCTGTATCTGCCTGGCGCAGATTATGTTGATCGGGTGATGGTGGATAACAACCGACCACCGGCGGTGCTACGCAATATGCAGACCCTGTACAATACCGGACGCCTGGGGGGAACCGGCTACCTTTCCATTCTGCCGGTTGACCAGGGCGTGGAGCACTCGGCGGGCGCCTCCTTTGCCGCCAACCCGCTGTACTTTGATCCGAAAAATATCGTCGAGCTGGCGATCGAAGCCGGCTGTAACTGCGTGGCGTCGACCTACGGCGTGCTGGCCTCGGTGTCGCGCCGCTACGCGCATCGCATCCCTTTCCTGGTGAAGCTCAACCATAACGAAACGCTGAGCTACCCCACCGAATACGACCAGACCCTCTACGCCAGCGTTGAGCAGGCGTTCAATATGGGGGCGGTGGCCGTGGGAGCGACGATCTATTTCGGCTCGGAACAATCGCGTCGTCAGATAGAAGAGATTTCCGCCGCCTTTGAGCGGGCCCATGAGCTGGGCCTGGTCACCGTGCTGTGGGCCTATCTGCGCAATTCGGCGTTCAAGAAAGACGGCGTCGACTATCATGTTTCCGCTGACCTGACCGGTCAGGCCAACCACCTGGCGGCCACCATCGGCGCCGATATCGTTAAGCAAAAGATGGCGGAGAATAACGGCGGCTACAAAGCGGTTAACTTCGGCTATACCGACGACCGGGTGTACAGCAAACTGACCAGCGATAACCCCATCGATCTGGTGCGCTACCAGCTGGCCAACTGCTATATGGGCCGCGCCGGGCTGATCAACTCCGGCGGCGCGGCGGGCGGGGAGACCGACCTTGCCGACGCGGTGCGCACGGCGGTGATCAATAAACGCGCCGGCGGCATGGGGCTGATCCTGGGTCGCAAAGCGTTTAAGAAATCGATGGCCGACGGCGTGAAGCTGATCAATGCCGTGCAGGATGTTTATCTGGATGGCAAAGTGACTATCGCATAAGGCAAAAATCCGGGCGGCACCGCCCGGATTGCGCATTGTTTGTACCAGATGCGGTTTATTAAGGCTCTGCCGCGTTGGCGGTAAACGGTTTCGCATGCTGATCGCTGGTAAAGCCAGGCTGTTCAACGCGGATTAACGGGCACAGGAAGAAGGCCAGAATATATAAGGCGGTATAGGCTATTACCACGCCGATAGTGCTGAAGTAGGGCAGCAGTACCACGGCAATCGCCGGCGCCAGAAAGTTCGACAGCCCGGCTGACAGGTTATAGACCGAAATCGCCGCGCCTTTATGGTTCGGCTCCAGCGCCGGGAACACCGCCGCCATCGGCACAAACGCGGCGACAAAAATCCCCAGGGCAATAGCCGGTACCAGCGCCATGGCAAAATTATGGCCGAAGTGCTGGGGCAGGTAATAGAACGCCAGGCTGGAAAGCGCCATCCCGATGCAGCCGAACCAGCGGATAACCTTCATCCAGCCCATTTTCTCCGCCACAATCCCCCAGAAAACGTTCGAAAAGATCGTGGTGAAGAAGAATGCCGCCCATACCTGCAGCCATTCCGAGGTGGTAAATCCCAGCTCATCAACAAACATCATCGGCATGATCACCGCAAAACCAAACAGCGACAGGGTGTTGATAATGCGCACAATGCTCGAGAACAGAATGCTGCGGTTGGTATAGAGCAGCGTCGCCGCGCGCCCCAGTTCGGCGAATTTTTCACGAGTGGTCAGGTTCTGCATATGGCGCGGCGTTTCGGTATGACGCATCGACACCAGCGCAATAATGCCGCCGGTGGCGCAAAAGAGCAGCGCCAGCCACAGGGTGCCCATTTCGCCAATGTGGGGAATGGTAAAGCTCGGAATATAGCTGCCGAACACGCCGATACCCACCGAGTAGACCGCCCAGAACCAGCCCAGCGCGGAGCTGGAACTGTCGCTGCGGACGTTGTGGATAATGGCGACGATAAAGGAGTAGAGGAACAGCGGGTAGGCCAGGCCGCGGATGCCATAAAACAGCAGGATCAGCGCATAGTTGGCGCGACCGAGGCCGAAGACGAGGAACAGTACGTGGAACACACACCACAGCACGAAGCCAATCAGCATGGCCTTGCGTGGGGTAATGATTTCCGCCACCACGCCGGAGACCCACGCCGACAGGGCGGCAGCCAGACCGTAGAGAGTAAAAGCAAAGGAAGCCTGCGCCGGGGTGAATCCGAGTGCTTTGATGTAGTGCGACAGAAAAGCCAGCTCAAAGCCGTCGCCGGTCATAAACACGGCGATGGCGACATATCCCCAGATGAGGTTGAGCGGTAGACCGTACCACTGTTTGTTATTAACGGACATGTTGACCTCGATTTCAGAGTGCAGATGAGTGTCTCCGCTGCACAGCAGCGGAGCATTATTGTTATAAAATAAGGAGGTATGTTATTCGCGAATCAGCCTGCCGGCCTGTTGTAGCGCCTTATAGGCCGCATACCTGCGCTGATGAAGCGGGCTAAACGCCGTCTCGCTGTGATAGGTGGCATCCACCTGAGTAAACTGCTTCATGGCCTCCGGCAGCGAAGCCGCGACTCTGCCCGCCACCGCGCCGAGGATGGCGGACCCTAACAGCACCGGCTCGCGGCTGGCGGTGCTCACGACGCTAACGCCGCAGGCGTCGGCCAACAGCTGACGCACCAGCGGATGCTGCCCGGCTCCGCCGCTGATGACGATATTTTCACTCTCAATTCCGCAGGCGCGCTGGGCGTCAATGATCTGTCGCAGACCATAGCCAATCCCGCATAAGCCGGCAACGTACAGCGCGGTCAGGTTATCCAGATCCCGCTCCATCCCCAGCCCGGCAATCAGCGCTTTCGCGTGGGGATCGGCAAGCGGCGCGCGATTACCGAGAAACTCCGGAACGACGTGCAGACCGGCGGCCAGCGTTACCGCCTCAGAAGGGGAAGCAACTTGCGTCAGAACGCGATCCGCCAGCCAGACCGGTAGAGGGACGCCTGCGGCTTTCGCTTGCTCGCGCGCTTCCGCCGCCGCCGGATGGAAGCTCAGCAGCTGGTCGATAGCCGCGCCGGCGGCGCTTTGCCCGCCTTCACTTAGCCAGTAGCCCGGCACCATCGCCGAATAGTAAGGGCCCCAGACGCCCGGGACGAATACCGCTTCCTGAGTGGTGGTCATGGTGCAGGAAGAAGTGCCGAAGACATAGGCCATATTGTTGACCGCGCCGTTAAGCACGCCGACGGTACCGATGCCGCCCGCGTGGGCGTCAATCATCCCCACCGCCACCGGCGTGCCGATCGGCAGGCCCATCTCCTCTGCCGCCGTGGCGCAAAGGCCCTCGCCGCAGGGGGTGCCTGGATCGACAATCCGCTGGCCGATGCGGACAAAATCTTCATCCGCCAGCTCTGCGAGGCCAATCTGGCGGAAGTAACCGGCATCCCAGCGTTGTTCATGCGCCAGGTAGGTCCATTTACAGGTCACCGTGCAGACCGAGCGGGCTTCATCGCCGGTTGAGCGCCAGGTGAGGTAATCGGCGAGGTCGAAGAAGTGGCGCGCCTGCTGATAGATGTGCGGGCGATTCTCCTTCAGCCACAAAATTTTCGGCGTTTGCATCTCCGGCGAGATTTTGCCGCCAACGTACCTCAGTACCGGGTGGCCCGTGGCATTGATCTTTTCCGCCTGCCCGGTGGCGCGATGATCCATCCAGACAATAATGTTGCGGTCCGCATCGTCCGAAGGTCCGACCGCCAGCGGCGCATCGTTATCGCCAATCACCACCAGCGAGCAGGTGGCATCGAAGCCGATCCCGGCGATCGACGACGGCGAAACGCCGGCGTTGGCCACCGCCGTTTTAATGCAGTAGCACACCGCCTGCCAGATCTCACGGCTCGACTGCTCGACCTTGTTTCCGGCGCTGCGAAACAGGGTTATTTCCCGGGTCGCGTGGGCGAGGAGCTCGCCCCGCAGATTGAATACCCCGGCGCGCACGCTGCCTGAACCGACATCCACGCCAATAATGTTTTGCGTATCGTTTTGCATCACATCCTCTCACAGGCTGGCCAGGGTCAGAGATCCACGCTGTTCGGCAGGATCACAATGTCGCGTACGGTGACGTTTTTCGAACGCGTCACCATAAACAGCACCGACTCCGCCACTTCAATCGGCTGCATCAGGCTACCGTTGGCCAGCGCTTCGTCCATTTTGGCTTTTGGCCAGTCGTCCAGCAGAGCGGTAACCACCGGGCCCGGCAGTACGGCGCCGACGCGCACGCCATACTGCGCCACCTGGCGACGAGTGGTGTGCACAAATGCCTGCACCGCGAATTTCGACGCGGTATAGACAGGCTCCCAGATCACCGGTACCACGCCCGCGATCGAGCTGGTGAAGATAATATCCCCGGATTTTTGCGCGATCAGATGCGGCAGGACGCTGCGCACGCAGCGGAAGGCGGCGTTGATATTAAGGTGCAGCACGCGGTCCCAGACGTCCGGGTCGCCCTCGGCCACCGGCCCGCCGATATAGGCGCCGGCGTTGGCGTGGAAGATATCGAGACGCCCGGTAAGCTGCAAAATGCCCTGCAGTAGGTTATCGACCTGGTCCGCCTGCATCAGGTCGACCTGCAGGGCGAAGGCGTTTTCGCCAAGTTCGGCGACCAGTTTGTTGAGCTTTTCGCCTTCGCGGTCGATCAGTACCACTTTTGCGCCAGCTCCCAGCAGGGTCCTCGCGCACTCGAGGCCGATACCGGACGCCGCGCCGGTGATCGCGGCGACTTTACCGCTGAGGGAAGTATTCATAGAGGAGACAGAGTGCTTCATTTTATAATCCTTTGCCGTGTCTGGTTAAAACTATCGAACGCGAGGGCATCACGTTCGAGGTGATAGACTAAACCTGGTAACATATTGAATATCAGCATCTTAATTCAGGCTTGCTGGCATGTTGAGGCGGTATGCGCGCGTACTTCCTGGCGTGAAAAGGATGCTCAATCGATGAAGCTATGTTGCTCTCGCTTCATCGATTGAGCAAGTGGGGAAATTAACAGCGACATGATTTTGTGACGCAAGTTGGAAAAATGAAGAAGATAACGATTTACGACCTGGCGGAACTTTCCGGCGTTTCGGCGAGCGCGGTGAGCGCTATCCTCAACGGTAACTGGAAAAAGCGCCGCATCAGCGCCAAGCTTGCGGAAAAGGTGACGCGGATTGCCGAGGAGCAGGGCTATGCGATTAACCGTCAGGCCAGCATGCTGCGCAGTAAAAAATCACACGTCATCGGTATGATTATCCCCAAATATGATAACCGCTACTTCGGTTCCATCGCCGAACGCTTTGAGGAGATGGCCCGCGAGCGCGGCCTGCTGCCGATTATCACCTGTACGCGCCGGCGTCCGGAACTGGAGATCGAAGCGGTAAAGGCGATGCTCTCCTGGCAGGTTGACTGGGTGGTCGCGACCGGGGCGACCAATCCGGATAAAATTTCCGCGCTATGCCAGCAGGCGGGCGTGCCAACGGTCAATCTCGACCTGCCGGGCTCTCTCTCGCCATCGGTGATTTCGGATAACTACGGCGGCGCGAAAGCGCTGACTCATAAGATCCTGGCTAATAGCGCCCGCCGCCGCGGAGAGCTGGCGCCGCTGACCTTTATCGGTGGGCGCAGCAGCGACCATAACACCAGCGAGCGTTTACGCGGCTTCCACGATGCGCATCGCGAGCTGGGGCTTAGCGTGCCGCAGGCGAATATTCTGGCTCCCGGCTATTCGAAAGGCCACGTTGAGGCCTGTCTGCAGGAGCGGTTTAGCAGCGAGAAGACGCTGTTGCAGGGGATATTTGTTAACTCGACGATATCCCTGGAAGGGGTTGTGCGCTGGCTGTCGCAGGTGGGTCTGACCGGCAGCGAGCAGCCGCCGATGGGCTGCTTCGACTGGGATCCTTTTGTCTACCTGCTGGGGCACGATATCGACATGGTGCAGCAGGACGTGCCGGCGATGCTGGACGCTGTTTTTTCGATTATTGACGCCGGCGAAGCCAGCCAGCAGCGGATTGAAATTCCCCCGCGACTGATGAGCAGCAGCTGAGTCGCTGTCTGGCTGTTAAACGTTACCGCGTCAGCAGCCAGCGGGCGGTATGCTCATCGGTCACCAGGCCATTGATCCAGCCGCCTTTAAGGGCGGCCAGGATCGCTGGTCGTTTATGTTCTCCACAGGCAGCGGCAATCCGCGGGCAGTGGCTCTGGCGGATATCATAGCTGGTGATCATGCGGTTGATCTCGCTGTCTACCACGTCGCCTTGCGCATCAATAAACCGCCCGAGGATTTCCCCGATGCCGCCGCGGGCGGTCAGCTCATCCATCTGCGCCTGATTGATAAAGCCGTCTTTAAAGATCGGACTTTGCGTGCCCAGCGGACCAATGCCGACAAAAATCACGTCCGCCTCTTGGGCGACGCCGGAGACGCTGCGGAATAAGCGGTTGGTGCACCACATCTCATGCTCCTCCGCGCTCTGGGCGTAGCGCGGCGCCGGCCACTGATAGTACTTGGCCTTAATTTTGCGGGTCAGCAGCAGGGGCACGTCATCGTAATAATTGCACTGCCCGTCGGCGTTCATGGCGCTGATCAGCGCCACGCAGCGGGTATTCAGGCTGTCAAAATCGATGCGCTGCAGCGCTTTTTTCAGGGTCAGGCCCGAGCCCAGACCGATAATTTTCTCTTTATCATCCTGCAGATAGCGAGCCATCAGCTGATAGCAGCCAAATGACACACTGTCGAGGGTGCTTTCTTCGCTAAAGGCGGGGACCACATTGCACTCGATCAAGCGGTATTTTTCCTGCAGCAACTGCGCATAATCGAGGCAGTTCGCTACCGGATGGTGCAGATTAATTGACACAATCCCTTCTTCTTTCGCGGCGGCGATCAGCCGTTGCACCACCGGTCTGGAGGTGCCCAGCTGGCTGGCAATCTCGCTCTGATTCTGGCCGGCGATGTAGTACATCCATGCGGCACGCACCTTCTGATCCAACCGGATATCGTCTTCTTTACTCATGGTTTCCCGCCCTAAGTTGCTGGCCAGGGCACGCAATTGGCCCGGCGAATACCCGCATTCTCGCCGTGGTTGGCATAACTGGCAAGCTTTTGCTCTTTTCTGGTCATTTGTAATTTAATTGGGTAATTGCTCTTTTGTGATCTATGGCTCTTATTTAGGTCAAATGATCAATTACAGTGGCGCCATCAACTCAAGGAGAGCAGAACATGAACAATCAATTCACATGGCTTCATATCGGTCTGGGTTCTTTTCATCGCGCGCATCAGGCGTGGTATCTGCATCGTCTGATTGCTTCCGGGGATAATCGCTGGCGCATCGCGGCGGGGAATATTCGCAACGACGCCGAGCAGGTGGTCCAGGCGCTGGCGGCGCAGGGAGGACGTTACGTCCTCGAGACCGTCAGCCCGGAAGGGGAGCGCGAATATGAAGAGATCACCTCAATCCAGAAACTGCTGCCGTGGCAGGCCGGGCTACAGCCGCTGATTAACGAAGGGGCAAACCCGCAGACCAAAGTTATCGCCTTTACCGTGACGGAAGGGGGGTACTACCTGAACACTCGCCATCGGCTGGAAACCAGTAACCCCGATCTGCAGGCCGACCTGCAAGGCGAGTGCAAAACCATTTACGGCACCCTCGCGCGGATCCTGGAAAAGCGCATGGCCGACAACGCCGGGCCGCTGACCCTGCTCAACTGCGATAACGTGCGCCATAACGGCGAGCGTTTCCACGACGGCATGGTCGAGTTCCTGCAGCTCACCGGCAAACAGGCGGTGATTGACTGGATGGCGGCCAACACCACCTGTCCGAACACCATGGTGGACCGCATCACCCCGCGTCCGGCGGCCGATCTGCCGGCCCGCATCAAAGCGCAAACCGGAATTGATGACAAAGCGCCGGTGATGGGGGAGACCTTTATCCAGTGGGTAGTGGAGAACAACTTCCGCGATGCCCGCCCGAATCTGGAGGCGGTCGGCGTGGAGATGGTGGAGTCGGTCATCCCGTATGAAGAGGCGAAAATCCGTATTCTAAACGCGTCGCACAGCTGCATTGCCTGGGCGGGAACCTTAATCGGCCAGCAGTATATTCATGAAAGCACGCTGACCGAGGTTATCTACGCCATTGCCGACCGCTACGTTACGGAGGACGTTATTCCGTGTCTCGGCGATAACGGCATTGATCTGCCGACCTACCGGGATGTGGTGCTTAAGCGCTTTACCAACCCCTATATCCAGGACACCAACCAGCGCGTCGCCGCCGACGGCTTCTCGAAAATTCCGGCGATGATCGCGCCAACCTTGCAGGAGTGCTACCAGCGCGGCGTCCGCCCGGAAGCGACCGCCATGCTGCCGGCGCTGTTCTTCGTCTTTATGGAGCAGTGGCACAAGGGAACTCTGCCATATCAGTACCAGGACGGCATCCTGGATGCGCAGGCGGTGCATGAGATGTTCGAGGCTCAGGATCCGGTGGCTGTCTACGCGCGCGATAAAGCCCTGTTTGGTGATCTCGCCAACAACGCGGATTTCCTGGCGCTGATGCGCGAGAAAGTCGCCGCCGTTTACACGCTGATTAACTAAGAGGTGGCTATGTATCTGGGTATCGATCTCGGCACATCGGAAGTCAAAGCGCTGGTCATTGATGAAAACCATGAGGTTATCGCCAGCCATAGCGCGCCGCTGAGTATTCAGCGGCCTCATCCGCACTGGTCAGAACAAGCGCCGGAGCTATGGTGGGAGGCGACGGAGTACCTGATGGCCACGCTACGGGAAAAATGCGCCCAGCATTGGCCGGCCATTAAGGCGATTGGTCTCTCCGGGCAGATGCACGGCGCGGTGTTGCTGGATGCAGAGGGGGAGGCGATCCGTCCGGCCATTCTGTGGAACGACACCCGCTGCGCCGCAGAGTGCGCCGAGCTGGAGGCGATGGCGCCGGAGCTGCATCAGGTGGCGGGCAACCTGGCGATGCCGGGCTTTACCGCGCCGAAGCTGTTGTGGGTGCGCCGTCATGAGCCGCAGCACTTTCAGCGCACCGCCACGGTGCTGTTGCCCAAGGATTATCTGCGCTACCGGATGACCGGGAAGAAAGTCTCCGATATGTCGGACGCCGCCGGGACGCTGTGGCTGGACGTGGCGAAGCGCGACTGGTCCGACGCTCTGCTGGACAAGTGCGGCCTGTCACGCAGCCAAATGCCGACGCTGGTCGAAGGCTGCGAGGTTTCCGCCACCCTTGACCCGCAGGTGGCTGCCCGCTGGGGGCTGAACGCCTCGGTGGTGGTGGCC